>JAESGM010000025.1_pt1 | contig 551879 bp, 501 predicted proteins | sample 9269721 | NCBI WGS metagenome assembly JAESGM01 (sample SAMN15720920, study PRJNA650825) | algae metagenome | isolation source: Komarekiella atlantica HA4396-MV6 and co-occurring heterotrophs from... | place: USA: Theobald House, Kauai, HI | collected 2009-07-29 | reverse complement strand
CGGTCATCATGATCATCGATCCCAACGGCATTGCGAAGGCGCTCGGCGCCGCCGGCCAGTCCAGCCACGAGATCTCGGACGAGAACGCCGCCTCGCATGCGATGTCCGGCGAGCAGATGACCTCGCTGCTGGTGTTCCGCGCCGGCTCGGACGAGCCCAAGGCGGTGCCGCTCGGGCTCGTCACGCGTCTGGAAGAGATCGCCACCGACAAGATCGAACTCTCTAACGGCCGCTACATGGTGCAGTACCGCGAGCAGCTGATGCCGCTGGTGCAGATGAAGGGCGTCAACGTCCAGACCCAGGGCTCGCAGCCGATCCTGGTGTTCGCCGACGACGGCCGCTCGATGGGGCTCGTGGTCGACGAGATCATCGACATCGTCGAGGAGCGGCTGCATATCGAGGTTGCCGGCGCCGGCGAGGGCATTCTCGGCTCGGCCGTGATCAAGGGCCAGGCCACCGAGGTAATCGACGTCGGCCACTTCCTGCCGATGGCGTTCGCCGACTGGTTCTCGCGCAAGGAGATGCGCGCGTCGGTTACCGCGCAGTCGGTGCTGCTGGTCGACGACTCGGCGTTCTTCCGCAACATGCTGGCTCCGGTGCTGAAGGCGGCCGGCTACAAGGTGCGGGTCGCGGTCAATGCGCAAGAGGGGCTGTCGGCGCTGCGCTCGCAGAACTTCAACGTGGTGCTGACCGACATCGAGATGCCGGACATGAACGGCTTCGAATTTGCCGAGACGATTCGCGCCGACAACAATCTGAGCCAGCTGCCGATCATCGCGCTGTCCTCGCTGGTGTCGCCGGCGGCGATCGAGCGCGGCCGGCAGGCCGGCTTCCACGATTTCGTCGGCAAGTTCGACCGTCCCGGCCTGATCGCGGCGCTGAAGGAACAGACCGCCGACGTGCAGAAAGCGGCGTAAGGGAACAGAGACATGACAACCAAGACCGAGACCATCGAGGGCTCCGTGGCCGAATACGTGACCGCCGTGATCGGCGGGCAATTGTTCGGCCTGCCGATCTCGCGGGTGCAGGACGTGTTCATGCCGGAGCGGCTGACGCGGGTGCCGCTGTCGTCGGAGGAGATCGCCGGCGTGCTCAACCTGCGCGGCCGCATCGTTACCGTGGTCGACATGCGCGCGCGGCTCGGCCTGCCGAAAAACGACGACGGCAAGCCGCCGATGGCGGTCGGCGTCGATCTTCGCGGTGAATCTTACGGCCTCCTGATCGACCAGATCGGCGAGGTGCTGCGGTTGCCCGATGCGAGCCGCGAGGAAAATCCCGTCAACCTCGACCAGCGCTTCGCCAAGCTCGCCGGCGGCGTCCACCGTCTCGACGGCCAGCTGATGGTCGTCCTCGACATCGACCGCGTTCTCGAAATCGTACCCAAGACCGCTCTCGCAGCGTAGCACGTCCGGGGTACGCCGTTAGTCAGGTTCGGAGGCCAAAAAAATGAAAACATGTCTTGTTGTCGATGATTCCGGCGTCGTGCGGAAGATTGCACGCCGCATCCTGGAAGAGATGCATTTCGAGATCACCGAAGCCGATGACGGCGAGAAGGCGCTCGAAGTGTGCAAGCTCGCCATGCCCGACGCGGTCCTGCTGGATTGGAACATGCCCGTCATGGACGGCTACGAATTCCTTGGCCATCTGCGCCGATTGCCCGGCGGCGATGCACCCAAGGTCGTGTTCTGCACCACCGAGAACGGGGTGGATCACATCTCGCGTGCGCTGCATGCCGGCGCCGACGAGTACATCATGAAGCCGTTCGACCGGGAAATCGTTGCGGCAAAATTCCACGAAGTAGGCCTGATCGAGCTCACGGAACAGAGCCCGGTTTAAACCTGACACGCTTGCCCCCGAGAGGCTCTCCCGTGACCCCGCCAGACTACGACTATCTGCGCAAGCTCCTGAAGGATCATTCAGGTCTCGATCTGTCTGCAGACAAGCAGTACCTGATCGAAAGCCGCCTGCTTCCGCTTGCACGCAAATGCGGCGTATCCGGCATCGAAGACCTCGTGCAGAAGATGAAGGGCGGCTCCTCCACGATCGTCGCGCAGGTGGTCGAGGCCATGACCACCAACGAAACCTTCTTCTTTCGCGACAAGATACCCTTCGAACATTTCCGCGATTCGATCATGCCGGAGATGCTGAAGGCGCGCGCGGGACGCAGGAGCATCCGGATCTGGTGCGCGGCGGGCTCGACCGGCCAGGAGCCATATTCGCTCGCGATGAGCCTGAAGGAAATGGGTGCCGCGCTTGCAGGATGGCGGGTCGACATCGTCGCGACCGACCTGTCGCAGGAAGTACTCGAGAAATCGAAGTCAGGCATCTACAGCCAGTTCGAGGTCCAGCGCGGCCTTCCGATTCAATTGCTGGTCAAGTATTTCAAGCAGAACGGCGAACTCTGGCAGATCAACCCCGACATCCGTGCCATGGTTCAGCACCGGCAACTCAATCTGCTGCACGATTTCTCCCAGCTCGGCACTTTCGACATCGTGTTCTGCCGGAATGTCCTGATCTATTTCGATCAGGATACCAAGATCAATATTTTCGCCCGTCTCGCCAGGTCGATGGAACCGGATGGCTTCCTCGTACTGGGCGCCGCGGAAACGGTTGTCGGCCTGACGGACGTCTTCAAGCCATTCCCGGACAAACGCGGGCTCTACCGGCCAAGCGGTACGCGCGCGGCAACGGGACAGGCTGGAGCAGCGATGCCACGCGTGGCTGCGATGGCAGGACGGTGAGCGATGAGCGAGGATGGCAGGGGCACCGAGCGGGTCACGTTCAGCCGGGGTTATGATGTCTGCATCATGGCCATCGACGGGACGTGGCGGCGGGATTGCCAGCTCAATTCGATCTCGGATACCGACGCGACACTGACCGTGGAGGGTTCCATCCAGGGCCTCAATCTAAAGGAGTTTTTCCTGCTGCTGTCGTCGACCGGCCTTGCCTATCGCCGGTGCGAACTCGTCCGCGTCAACGGCACCGAAATGGACATTCAGTTCCTGCGGGGCAAGCACGCCAAGAAGCGCCCGGGCGCGGCGTCAAAGGCCGATGAGCGGATGGCCTGAGGTTTTTCCTGCACCGGCCGTTCGAGCGCAGCAGCCGGTCACCTGACTCGAACATGCGTCGCAATCGCAACAGGCAGTCAACGGCGCGGCAAGTCGGCCAGAGAAGCTGTGGCGGCGGAAGACCGCGCGGCTCGTGGCCGTAGGCCGCTCACACACCGAAGGTCGAACGCACCGGCGCGTTCACTCGTTGAGCGTCGGCATTGCCGGATTCCGTCAGGGACCGCAGGGCATCGCCAAGATCGGCGTCGCAGGCCTGCAGGGCGGCGGCTGCTTTCATGTAGCGCGGTGACACGTCGTCCAGTACGATGATGTTGGCGGAACTTTCCTGACCTGCGGCCGAAGCTTCGCCAGCGATCGTCCGTTCGATCAGACGCAGGCTCGACTGGACGTGTTCGATCAGGCGCGCGAGGTCAGAGACGACCGCGCGATACGCATTGTTCTGGGCGTCGGGCGCCAGCCCGACAGTGTCGACCGTTGCGTTCTGCATTGATGCACTCCTCGTGTTCGTTTTAGGAAGGCGTTGCTACTTGTGCGTTAAGCCGCCGTCCCGTACAAATACTGGAGCGTTTGTTTTGGTTTGGAATTGAATCCCGCTATCAGAGTGTGCGTTACTTTCCACCACGCATGGGCGATGCAACATGACTGAAAAAGTCCCCTCCCGCGGGGAGATTTTCGTAGTCGATGACGACCCTGCAGTTCGCGACACGCTTTCGATGGTCCTGACGGCTGGTGGCTATCAGGTCATCTGTTTCGCGGACGGTGCCGCGTTGCTGGCAGTCGCGCGTACCAGAACGCCATCCTGCATCCTGCTCGACGTGCATATCCCCGGCAAGTCCGGTCTCGATATCCTGAGGGAACTCCACGGCGAGGATTATCCGGCGCCGATTTTCATGATCTCCGGGCAGGGCGATATCTCGATGGCGGTCAGCGCCATCAAGAACGGCGCGCTCGACTTCATCGAAAAGCCGTTTCGCGGCAGCGAAATCGTCGCGCGGCTCGACGAGGCGATCGATGCTTACGCGCGCCGACAGGCGCAAAGCGCAGCTTCCCGGATTGCGACCCTGCATTTTCCTGGACGCGAACCGCTCACGCGGCGCGAACGCGAGGTGCTGGAGCAGTTCACGTCGGGCGCTTCCAACAAGGAAGCGGGGCGGCATCTCGGGATCAGCCCGCGCACCATCGAGGATCACCGCGCCAACATCATGAAGAAGCTGGGCGCGCGGAACGCCGCCGATCTGGTCCGCATCGTGATGACCACCCAGCGTCAGGGCCAGGCCTGAATTTCTTGAAGCCTGATATCCAGCCAGGTCCGATATCCAGCCAGGTCCGATATCCAGCGAAGCCCGATCTGGTTCAATCGGCGAGCGCTTTTCGGATCATGATCGCCATGTCCGATTTCCGATAGGGCTTGGCGAGCAACAAGACCCCTTCGTCGAGCCGGCCGTGATGGATGATCGCGTTTTCCGTGTAGCCAGAAGTATATAGCACCTTCAGCCCGGGCTTGACCTTCAGCATTTCGTTGGCGAGCTGGCGGCCGTTCAGGCCGGGCATGATCACGTCGGTAAACAGCAGGTCGAACGTATGGCCTGACGCGACGACGGCGAGCGCCTCGGTCGCGTTCGCCGCATCCAGCGTGACATAGCCGAGCGAGTGCAGTTGCGTCAGCACATAGTCGCGCACCAGCTTGTCGTCCTCGACGACCAGGATGGTTTCGTGGCCGCCTTCGACGGTCGGCGCCAGGGTTGCTTCGACGGCCGGCAGGATGTCGGTGGCCGGCGGCAGGTACATCTTGATCGTCGTGCCGTGGCCCTCTTCGCTGTAGATCATGATGTGGCCGGACGATTGCTTGACGAAGCCGTACACCATGCTCAGTCCGAGTCCGGTGCCCTTGCCGGGTCCCTTAGACGTGAAGAACGGATTGAAAACCTTGTCGAGCATGTCGGCCGGAATGCCGGTTCCGGTGTCGCTGACGGCAATCATGGCGTAGCTGCCGGGCCGGACGTCGCCGTGCATCCTGGCATAGCTCTCATCGAGCACGACCGTACCGGTCTCGATGATCAGCTTGCCGCCGTCAGGCATGGCGTCGCGAGCGTTGAGGGCGAGATTGAGGATTGCGGTGGCCAGTTGATTGGGATCGACGATGGCCGGGCATACTTCGTCCGCGAAAACCGATTCGATTTCGACGTGCTCGCCGAGCGTCCGCTGCAACAGCTTGGCGGTATCGATGATCAGCGTGTTGACGTCGGTTTCCTTCGGTTCGAGCGGCTGCTTCCGCGCGAACGCCAGCAATTGCTGGGTGAGATCGGCGCCGCGTGACGCCGCTTCGTCGATCATCTGCGTGATGGCGGCGAGCTGCGGCTCGCCCTTGACGGCATCCGCCAGGATCTCGATCGTTCCGGTGACCACCGTCAGGATGTTGTTGAAGTCGTGCGCGATGCCGCCGGTGAGCTGGCCCATTGCTTCCATCTTTTCGGCCTGCCTGATCCGCTCCTCGGCGGCGATCCGGTCGGTAAGATCGCGGATGAACGCGTTGAACACGAACCCATCGCGCGTCTTCAGCGCGGCAATGCTCAGTTCTGCCGTGATCTCCGATCCGTCCCGCCGCCTGACCTGGACTTCTCGGCGGGGCTGGCGAACGACATGCTCGCGCGAAAGGAGGAAAGCTTGCAGGGCCATCTTGAGCGGCCCCTCCGGCCGGCCCATCAGTTCGAACGCATTCTTGCCGAGCGCTTCGTCGCGTCGCCAGCCCAGCAGATTTTCAGCCTGGGTGTTCCAATCCAGGATGATGCCCTGCGCGTCGATCTGGACAAAGGCATCGAGCGCCGTGTCGATGATGCCGCGCGCCAGCTGCGCGCTTTCGCGCAGCGTTTCCTGCACCTGCCGGCTCTCGGTCATGTCGCGCCCGGCGAAGAAGAACCGCTTGACCGGATCGGACCAGGTGCCGAGCCAGGACAGCCATACGGCATGCCCGTCCTTGTGAATGCCGCGGGTATCGGAGAATTTCGGGTGCAGCCCGCGCCGTGCCGCGCGCATTTCCTGGCGCGAAGTCTCGAGATGGTCGGGATGGATGAAATCGACGGCGCTGCGCCCGATCATTTCCTGCGGCCTGTAGCCTAGTACGGTTTCGCAGCTAGGACTGACCTGAACCAGGGTACCCCGCGAATCCATCACCATGATCAGGTCCTGCGAGGTCTCGAAGATCCGGCGGAGCTCTTCGGCCTGCTGCCGCAACACCTGCCTGGTCTTGTTGGCATCGCTGATGTCGCGGACCACTTTCGATATGCCGATGGTCGTCCCCGAAGGCGATTTGATCGGGGAGACGGTGAGCGAGACTTCGATCGGAGTGCCGCCCTTCCGCAGCCGCACCGTTTCATTGTGCTCGATGCTCTCGCCCCAGCCGATCCGGCGCAACGCGTCCTGGATCTCCGGCCGGCGGTCATCGGGGACCAGCAGCGTGATGTTCTCGCCGACGGCCTCCGCTGCGGTGTAGCCGAACAGCCGCTCCGCCGCCGAGTTCCAGCCGGTGATCGTGCCGTCGAGCGACATCGTGATGATGGCGTCGTTGGACGATTCGACCGCGGCGCTGAACAGGCGCTCGCGCTCCGCATGATGGTCGCGCGCCGCTTCGGTGCGGCGGTGCTCCTGGACCTCGCGTTCGAGTGCGAGGGTTTTTGCGTTGACCTCGTCAATCGCCTGCGCGAACGCCCGCGCCAGCACGCCGGTCTCGCCGCGCGCGTCCACCGGAATGGCAACCTTGCCGTTGCGGGCGGCGCCCTGCACGGCCTTGGTCAACTGCACGATCGGCCGGGTCAACGACCGCGCGATCAGCACCGCCAGCGCCGCCGCGCACAACACCGCGATCAGGCCGACGAGCAGCGATGTATTCCGGATGCTCGCTGCCGGCGCCATGATGGCGGCGTTTGGAGCGGTTTCGATCACACCGACCCATTCGGCGCCGGCAAGGAGCGCCGGCGCCAGGGCTATGCCGCCGGACCGGGCCGCTTCATCAGGCACGATCTCCGCGCTGCCCTGGGTTGCCCCGGCCTGCGACGCCAGATGCGGGAAGTCGGCCTTCCAGTCGGCTTTCTTGCCGAGCAGCCAGCCGAATTCCTGCGACCGATCGGGGTGAATGAGATAGTGGCCGTGCTTGTTGACGACGTAGATGTTCTCGCCGCGTCCCACCGACGACCGGGCGCGGTCGAACGCGCGGCGCATATCGACATTGATCATGAAAATGCCGAACGGCTTGCCGTCCTCTGCAAAGATCGGCGCCGCGATGCGGAGCGTTGGCCGGTGGATTTCCTCGATCTGGCCGTTGCGGCGACCGAGGTCGAGCGGTGAGACGTAGATTTGCGAAGGACCCAGCCGGGTGGCTTCCTGGAAATAGCTGCGATCGTTGCGCTGCAGCAGGTGCTCCTCGGGCACGATCCGCACCGTTTCGTTCGGGCCTGCGCGATCGACGCGGACGAGCTCGCGGCCATCGTCGTCGAGGCCGATGATCCGCATCATCGCATAGGCAGGCTTGGCTTCGAGTTCGGCCGCAAAACGTGACGCCAGCCGCTCGCGCCATGCCTTCTCGGAAACGCCGTCGAGCGGATCGATGCCACCCGCCCGGCGCGCGCGGATCAGTCCGTGCAGCGCCACGGCGGAACGAAAGCCCTGGACGTCTCCGGTGGCGCTGGCCGCATAATACTCGAGGTCGGTCGCCACCTGCCGCGAATGCGTCTCAATGCGGTCGCGCGCGCGCTGCAGGAGCGCCTGTTCCAGGTTGCGATAGTTCAGCCATCCGACCGCGGAAACGGCGATCGCGACCAACGCCACCATCGCGATGGCAAGCCTCGTTGCGAGCGTCATCTTGGTGTCCGCACGCCCTCCCACGCTGTCCGGCGCCCGGCCGGTTCGAATCGGATGCTATTTCGCATCACCGGGCGGAAGCAACAGGGTCGCGGGTCGGGTGGAGGCCCGAGTGGTCCGGGCCGGAGTCCGGCCGGATCGGTGCGGCGTCAGTTGCTCAGGTATTCCGGGTAGCGCGCCCGAATCCGGGCGATTTCGCCGAGCGTTCCCGACAAATGCGTACGGAGATGCTTCTGCGCCTCATCGGGTTTGCCGGCGCCGATTGCCTTTGCGATCAGCTTGTGATGCCGCAGGATATCCTGGGCCTTGCCGGGGGAGGGCAGGTGCAGCCGCCGCAACCGGTCGATATGGCCGCTGCGGCTGCGCACCAGCGACCAGATGTCCTGCTTGTCGGCCGCCGCGTAGAGCTGGCTATGGAACTCGTTGTCGGCCGCCATGAACCTCTCGAAATCGCCGGCCTTGGCGTAATGCTGCTGGCGGGCGATCGTGGCGTTCAGTTCCGCGGCGACGGCCTCGTGGCCATGGCGGAGCGCCAGCACCCGGACGATTTCGAGTTCCACGGCCTGCCGCAGGAAATGCGCCTGCTGCGCCAGCCGCACATCGACCTGGCTGACCACGGTGGCGTGCTGCGGGAAGACGTCGACCAGTCCTTCCTCTTCGAGCCGCATCAGTGCATCGCGGATCGGCGTCGAACTGACCCCGAACTGCGTTGCCAGCGCGGCGCGCGACAGCGGCGACCCCGGTGGGAGTTCCAGCGAAATGATCATGCCGCGCAGGCGCTCGAATACCTGCGGTGCAGCCTGGCGGTCGCGATCGAGCCGGTCGGCGGAACGCGGGGTGGCGCGGCGGGGTACGCTTTGCAGGGTAGCCATCGACGAACCGGCCGTTTCAGACGATACTTGCTTCAGATGCACTGATACATTAGTGCATCTCCGCGAAGGCCGTCAATCGAGCCGGAGGAAACGTACGACGCATGGTCGGCCGCAATTGCGGACTGGATCTGATCTTCCGTACCATCGAACGCAACACCGTCCAGAAATGGGGCACGCAATCATGACCAACAAGAACCCCGACGACCTCCGCAGCGCGCGCTGGTTCGCACCCGACGACCTCCGCGCCTTCGGCCACCGCTCGCGCGCGATGCAGATGGGCTACGCGCCGGAAGAATGGGAGGGCCGGCCTGTCATCGCGATCCTCAACACCTGGTCGGATGCGCAGCCGTGCCACATGCACTTCAAGTCGCGCGTCGATGACGTCAAGCGCGGCATCCTGATGGCGGGCGGCTTTCCGATGGAGTTGCCGGCGCTGTCGCTGTCGGAATCCTTCCTGAAGCCGACGACGATGCTCTATCGCAACATGCTGGCGATGGACGCCGAGGAATTGCTGCGCGGCCATCCCGTCGACGGCGTGGTGCTGATGGGCGGTTGCGACAAGACCACGCCGGGCCTCTTGCTGGGGGCCACCAGCATGAACCTGCCGACGATCTATCTTCCGGCAGGACCCATGTTGCGCGGCAACTGGAAGGGCAAGACGCTGGGCTCGGGCTCGGATGCCTGGAAATATTGGGACGAGCGGCGTGCGGGAAAAATCTCCGACAAGGACTGGGTCGACGTCGAAGCCGGCATCGCCCGCAGCTACGGCACCTGCATGACCATGGGCACCGCCTCGACCATGACGGCGATCGCGGAATCGATCGGCATGACGCTGCCGGGCGCGTCCTCGATCCCCGCCGCCGATGCCGGCCATATCCGCATGGCCTCCGAATGCGGCCGCCGTATCGTCGAGATGGTGTGGGAGGATCTCACGCCAGGCAAGATCCAGAGTCGCAAGGCGTTCGAAAACGCGATCACCGTCGCGATGGCGATGGGGTGCTCGACCAATGCGATCATTCACCTGATCGCGCAGGCCCGCCGCGCCGGCCAGGACATCGGGCTCGACGATTTCGAAAAAGCCAGCCGCAAGGTGCCCGTCATCGCCAATGTCCGTCCGAGCGGCGACAAATATCTGATGGAGGATTTCTTCTATGCCGGCGGCTTGCCCGGCCTGATGAGCCGCATCCGGGAGCATCTGTATCTCGACGTCATCACGGTCACGGGCCAGACGCTTGGCGAAAACATTTCGCGCGCCGAAGTCTACGACGACGACGTCATTCGTACCGTCAAGGATCCGATCTACGCCGAGGGCGCGCTTGCCGTGCTCAAGGGCAATCTCGCGCCTGACGGCTGCGTGATCAAGCCGAGCGCCTGCGAGCCGCGTTTCCTCAAGCATACCGGTCCGGCGATGGTGTTCGACGATTATCCGTCGATGAAGAAGGCGATCGACGATCCTAATCTGGACGTCACCGCCGACCACGTGCTGATCCTGCGCAACGCGGGGCCGCAGGGCGGTCCGGGTATGCCGGAATGGGGCATGCTGCCGATCCCGACCAAGCTGGTGAAGCAGGGCGTGCGCGACATGGTGCGGCTGTCGGACGCGCGCATGAGCGGCACCAGCTACGGCGCCTGCATCCTGCACGTCTCGCCGGAATCCTATATCGGCGGCCCGCTGGCGCTGGTGCAGAATGGCGACATGATTTCGCTTGATGTCAACGCGCGCACCATCAACCTCGATGTGCCGGAGGCCGAACTCGCCAGGCGCCGCGCCGCGTGGAAGGCGCCCGAACCCCGCTACGAGCGCGGCTATGGCTGGATGTTCACCCGCCACATCAAGCAGGCCAACGAAGGCTGCGACTTCGATTTCCTCGAGACCGGTTTTGGCAAGCCGGTCGACGAGCCGGCAATCTATTAGCTCGCCGTCGTTCCGGGGCGCACGACGTGCGAACCCGGAACCTCGAGATTCCGGGTTCGATGCTTCGCATCGCCCCGGAATGACGACCAAGAGGATACAAATACTATGACCAAACTAACCGACGCCACCCGCAACAAACTCAAGACCGTCTCCACCGCCACCGTCGCCACCGCCTTGTTCAAGCGCGGCTTCCGCATCCAGATGATTCAGGACGTGCGTCCGCTCGGCCCCGATCAGCCGGTGCTGGTCGGCGAGGCCTTTACGTTGCGTTACATGCCGGCGCGAGAGGACCTCAACAAGATTGACGTGTTCCGCGACCGCGGGCATCCGCAGCGCAAGGCGATCGAGGACTGCCCGCCCGGCGCGGTGCTGGTGATGGACAGCCGCAAGGACGCGCGTGCGGCATCCGCCGGTGCGATCCTCGTGACGCGGTTGATGCAGCGCGGCTGCGCCGGCGTGATCACCGACGGCGGCTTTCGCGATTCCGCTGAAATTGCCGCCCTCGGCTTTCCCGCCTATCACCAGCGCCCGAGCGCGCCGACCAATCTGACGCTGCATCAGGCGATCGAGATCAACGTGCCGATCGGCTGCGGCGACGCACCGGTGTTCCCCGGCGACGTCATTCTCGGCGACAGTGACGGCGTCATCGTGATCCCCGCACACCTCGCCGACGAGATCGCCGACGAGGCGGTCGAGATGACCGCGTTCGAGGATTTCGTCACCGAGCAGGTCCGCGGCGGCCGCAGCATCCTGGGCCTCTATCCCGCGACCGATCCGCAGACGCTGACCGATTTCGCCGCGTGGCGGAAGAAGAACGGGCGGTGAGGCGCGATTCCCTCACCACGTCGTCCCGGGCACGCGAAGCGCGACCCGGGATCCATAACCACAGGCCGATGTTGTTACTGAGATCGACGACTACCGAGCAACACAGATATATTCCGCGGTATGGGTCCCCGCCTTCGCGGGGACGACGAACGTTGATAGTGACGCGTTACGTCGTGGGTTGGATAGGACTCAAACCTCGCCCTTTTCCGCGAGCCCCACTGCCCACAACGCGAACGCATACGCGATCGCCACCTCGTCGAGCCGGTTGAACCGTCCCGACGCGCCGCCGTGGCCGGCGCCCATGTTGGTGCGCAGCAGCACCGGGCCGCCGCCCGACATCGTCGCGCGCAGCCGCGCGATCCATTTCGCCGGCTCCCAATAGGTGACGCGCGGATCGGTCAGTCCGCCCATCGCGAGGATGGCCGGATAGTCCTTCGCCGCGAGATTGTCGTAGGGCGAATAGGAAAGGATGGTGCGAAAATCCTTTTCGCTCTCGATCGGATTGCCCCATTCCGGCCATTCCGGCGGCGTCAGCGGCAGGGTGTCGTCGAGCATCGTGTTCAGCACGTCGACGAAGGGCACTTCGGCGACGATGCCGGCGAACAATTCGCCGGACCTGTTCGCCACCGCGCCCATCAGCATGCCGCCGGCGCTGCCGCCATGGCCGACGATGCGCTTGGCGCTGGTGTACTTCGCCTCGATCAGCGCGCGCGCCGCAGCCGCAAAATCGTCGAACGAGTTCGTCTTCTTTTCGCGCTTGCCGTCGAGATACCAGCCCCAGCCCTTGTCGGCGCCGCCCCGGATATGCGCGATCGCGTAGACGAAGCCGCGATCGACCAGCGAGAGCCTGTTGGCCGCGAACGAGGCCGGCATCGCCATGCCATAGGAGCCGTAGCCGTACAGCAGCAGCGGCGCATTTCCGTCGCGCACCAGGTCTTTACGGTGCAGGATCGATACCGGCACGAGCGCGCCGTCGTGCGATGGTGCCATGATGCGCGTGGTGACGTAGTCGGCCGGGTTGTGGCCGGACGGGATCTCCTGGCGCTTGCGCAACACCCGCGCCCGCGTCGCCATGTCGTAGTCGTAGACTTCCGATGGCGTCGTCATCGACGAATAGGAGAAGCGCAAATTCGTGGTTTCGAACTCGTAGCTGCCCATGGTGTCGAGCGAGTAGGCGGCTTCGTCGAAGGCGATCGCGTGCTCTTCGCCCGTCTTGAGATCGCGGATGATGATCGCAGGCAGCGCGTTGGCGCGCTCCAGCCGCACCATGTGACCGGCATAAAGTTCGACATCGAGCACGTAGATGCCCTCGCGATGCGGGATCAGGTCGCGCCAGTTGGCGCGCTCGGGCGCGGCGAGCGGCGCGGTGACGACCTTGAAGTCGATCGCGCCGTCGGCATTGGTGAGGATGAACAGTTCATCGCCGCGGTCGGCGAGCGAATACTGCACGCCTTCCTCGCGCGCCGCGACCAGCCGCGGCGGCGCTTCGGGGTGGTCAAGGTCGATCAGCCGCTGCTCGGACGTTTCGTGGTCGCCGCCGGCGATCACGCAGAACCGGCCGGATGAGCTTTCGTGCAGATGGGTGAACCAGCCGGAATCTGGCTCCTCATAGACCAGCGTGTCGTCCGTCTGCCTGGTGCCGAGCCTGTGGCGCCAGACCTGCATCGGACGGTGGTTGTCGTCGAGCTTGACGTAGAAGAAGCTGCGGCTGTCCCGGCTCCAGACCACGCCGCCGTCGGTCTCCTCGACGAGATCGTCGAGATCGGCAGAGGTCGCCCAGTCGCGCACACGGATCGAGAAATATTCCGAGCCCTTGGTATCGGCGGTCCACGCCTGCAATTGATGGTCCGGCGAATGCCGCGCGCTGCCGAACTTGAAATACTCCTCGTTGGCAGCGAGGGCGTCGCCGTCGAGCACGATTCTTACGTCGCCGCCGTCGCGCGGGATGCGGCCGAACATTTCATGCTGACCGCCCTCGCGGAATTTCCGCAAATAGGCGAACGGGCCGTCGGGGGAAGGCACGCTGGAATCGTCCTCCTTGATCCGCCCGCGCATCTCCGCAACCAGCTTCTTCTGCAGGGGCGCGGTATGGCCGAGCAGGCTCTCGGTGTAGTCGTTCTCGGCTTCCAGGTATTTTCGGATATCCGGGGCGAGTATCCCGGGATCGCGCAGCACCTCCTGCCATTTGGCATCCTTCAGCCACGCGTAATCGTCGGTCACGGTGATGCCGTGCGTGGTGAAGCTGTGCGGCCGGCGCGGCGCGATGGGCGGCGACAGGGCAGGCGTTCTGGCTAAAGGTTGCGTCACTCAATCCTCATAAGCTTGGGGCTTTTCTCATATACGGTCTCCCCCCGTCATTGCGAGCGAAGGCAGACAAGTCCCGCCGTTCGCAACGACGGAGCTGCAGCGCCGCCGCCGAACGTCGGAAGGATCGGTCTCGCCACCCACCCCCACCCCGTCTGGGGCAGGAGCACGCTTAGGCCCCGACGTTCTCCCCGAGATATTCGATCGCGGCTTCGGTTCCGCCCTTGCCGTGAGGAATGTCGAGCGCATTGAGCGCGACCTCGATGACGCCGAGCGTGCCCAGGACCATGGGCGCGTTGACGTGGCCCATATGGGCGATCCGGAACGCCTGGCCGGACAGGTCGCCGATGCCGGTCCCGAGCACCACGCCGCATTTGTCCTTGCAATAGCGCTGCAGCGCGGCGGGGTCGTGGCCGTTCATCGTCACCGTCGTCACCGTGTTCGAGCGCTCGTTGGCTTCAGTGATGTTGAAGCCGAGCACCTGGCCCTCGGCCCAGGCGCCGACCGCGCGGCGCACCGCTTCGGCAAGCAGCCGGTGGCGCTGGAACGCGTTCTCCAGTCCCTCGACATGGAGCATGTCGATTGCCTTGCGCAGCGCGAACAAGAGATGCACCGGCGCGGTGCCGGCATATTTGCGGTAGTGCTCGCTGCCTTCGCGCTCGGTCCAGTCCCAATAGGGCGTGCGCAGGTTGGCGTGCTTGTGCACGGCGCGGGCGCGGTCGTTCGCGGCGACGAAGCCGAGGCCCGGCGGCGTCATCAGGCCCTTCTGCGAGCCCGACATCGCGACATCGATGCCCCATTTGTCCATCTCGAACGGCATGCAGCCCAGCGAGGCCACGGTATCGACCATGAAAAGCGCAGGATGACCTGATGACTTGATCGCCTTGCCGATTGCCTCGATGTCGTTATAGGCGCCCGACGCGGTATCGACCTGCACGGCGACGATCGCCTTGATGCTGTGCTCCCTGTCGCGCCGCAGCCGCGCCTCCACCTCGGCGGGACGGATCGCGCGGCGCCAGTCGCCTTTCAGCACCTCGACCTCGGCGCCCATCGCGGCCGCGGCTTGACCCCAGCCGATCGCGAAGCGTCCGCTTTCCAGCACCAGCACCTTGTCGCCCCGCGACAGCACGTTGGACAGCGTCGCCTCCCACGCGCCATGGCCGTTGGCGATGTAGATGTAGGATTGGCCCTTGGTGGCGAACAATTTGGATAGATCGGCGAGCAGGCTGTGGGTCAATTCCACCATCTGGTCGGAATAGATATCGAGCGCCGGGCGGTGCATCGCCTGCAGCACCTCGTCGGGCATGGTGGTAGGTCCCGGGATGGCCAGAAATTCCCGGCCCGCGCGAACGGTCATTGGTCGGTTGTCCTTATGGGCAGATACGCGCAATCGATGCACGTGCGGTTTGGCTGGGATAATATTCGATTGGAACTCTCATTGCGAGCCACCGCGACGCACAAAAAAGTGCGTCCGATGGCTGGTACGTGAGGCAATCCAGCTTGTCGTCATTCCGGGGCGATGCGGAGCATCGAACCCGGAATCTCGAGATTCCCCGGTGTGCAATTGCACACCTGAGGTCTGGTCCTTCGGACCATCCCGGAATGACGGAGTGCATTTGCACGCAAGTCATTTTCCGATCGAGTTGGCGATCGCGCGCCAGATCTGGTCCTTCAGCGCGGTTGCCGGCGGGCTCGGAATCGTCACCGCGGGTCCTTCGCGCTTCTTGCAGTCTTCGACCAGCCGCAGCACCCAGATTTCGCCGTCGGTGTAGTAGGGGTCGCCGCCGCCATTATGGCCCGCGATCGTCGGCCCGATGCCGGTGACCTGATATCTGGCGTCCACCATCCCCGCGTTTTCCAGGTCGGCCGTGAGCACGGCGCGCTCGGCGTCGAGGTCGGGGCTGATATGGTGTGTGACCGCTGCGGTGTATTTGCTGACGCCGACGCCGCGGTCTTGCGTGGCAGCGCCAAGCCAGACCGGGCGCTGCTCCTCGCCCTTGTCCAGCACCTTCCAGTAACGCACATGGTTGCGGCGATCGGCGCTGGCCCCGATCGGCTTTTCGTAGGCGAGATCCTCGCGGCGGCCGAGGTAGTAGAGATTGCTGACCGGCGCGTCCTTGTACGGCCGGTCCAGCAGCACGCTGCCGACGATTTCGATCGAGGATTTCAGCGTGATCGGATCGGCCGGATACCACCCGGCGGCGTGCATCGCGCAGACGACGTCGCCGAGGTCGCCGACCAGCCCGACATTCATGGGATCGCCGGGAATGCCCTGTCCGGTGCGGGTCACCATCGGCAGATCCGCCAGCCCGCGCTGGTGTTCGTAATGCGTCCAGAAACCGGGCAGCACCAGATAAGCGATCGCGCCATAGCCGACGAGGATGAACAACGCGAGCGTCAACGCGCGCCGCAGCCCGCCGCGCTTCTGCTTCGGTGGCAATCGTTGATCTGCCTGGAGATCGGGCAATGCGCGACACTCTTGAAAGAGTCGATCAATCTGGATCTTTCCCTCTCCACGTTCTTCACGGGGGAAGGCAACAGAGAAAACTACCGCCGCGTCTCACGGCAGCCGGCCGCTTCGGCTTCCTCGACCGAGCAGAACCACCGGGTGCCCTTGCTGATCTTCATTTCGATCTTTGCATACCAGCGGCTCGTCCGCTGGTGAAAAATGCATTCGCCGGAGCGATTGACGTTGCCCTTGATGGTGCAATCGGGCGAGGGAGCCACCGGTCCGGACGCCGATGCCAGCAGGATCGCCCTGGCGTTTTCCGGCGGCTTGACGGCGCCTAGGATAGCGGTCTTCTTGTTGCGGACGCGCCAGTCCCACGGTGCGATGAACGCGCCCTGCCACATCCCGGCCTTGGCCTCGCGCGCGGCTTTCTCGTCCGCCTCGTAGTCGCGCGAGAGCCGCGTGTACGCCAGCGCCCAGCCGTTCGACACCAGCCATTTCTGGATGTCCTCGCCGTCAGCGCTGCAGCGCGCCAGGGTGCGGCCGCGCCGGTCGACGGTCCTGGTCTGGCAGGTCCAGTTCTTGCCGCCGAAGCGCCTGGTCAGTTCGTCCCGTGCGGCGACGCCGCAGGTCCAGCGTTCGCCCTTGGTGTTGAGGCAGAGCTGATCCACCGCCGGCGCATCGATGCCGCCGAGCCGGATCCGGTGGCTGCCGATCTGGACCTGATCGCCTTCGCGGATTTTCGGTACGCCTGATATCTCGGCCGCTTGCACAACGGCGGGGAGCAGCAACAGCAAAAGGGCGAGCGGCCATTTCCGTGCGGTCATCGGCAGTCTCGGCAGAGCCATGATCGGAAAGCGCCTCATATCAAGCATGCACATTATTGTGCGGTCAATCGAACCGCTGTGCCAGCGCGTGGCGCGCGGGGCAGCTTCAACTTCCTGTCATTGTTATGCGCCTCGTAGCCCGGGTGGAGCGAAGCACAATCCGGGACAGTGTCGCCAGCGGGTACAGTTTCCCCGGATTCAATTTCTGCGTCCCACCATCACGCCGCGGGCCAGCGCCAGCCCCATCAGCACGAACGCCGAGGTCACCTCGGGCCCGCCGACGAGGATTCGCGTCGGCGTCTTCATCTTGTTCCACTCGTAGGCCTTGTACGGCCCATGCCGGCCGCCTTCGCCGAGATGGCTGACGATGCAGTGCAGTGCCGGCGTGAATGTCGAGATATCGGAGCCGAGATGCGCCAGCGCCATCAGCGCCAGCGCGGCGTCGAACGGGTTCATCTCGCGGGCGCTCAATTCGCCCTCGACATAGGCCAGCACCTTGCCGCGAATGAACTCGAACGTGCCGTCGGGATCGATCGCCCGTCGCGCCGGCGCCGGCAGTTCCATGAACGCCGCATGGCAGCGACCGAAATAGGCCGAATAGAGCTCCGGCAGGTAATAGATATGCGAGCGCGGATTCCTGAATGCGCCGCTCTCCACCAGCCGCCGCTGGAAGCCGATGATGCGATGCACCGTCTCAAGCCGCTGCGGCGTCTCGAGGATCTTCCAGCGCGCGAGGTTGCGAAAGCTGACTTCGAGAATGTCGAGATTGAGCGTGGGATCGAGGTCGTTGCCGTAGGGCCGCTCGCCGGCGAGATTGTCGATCCAGGTGACGACGCCGCCCTCGAAGTCGACATTGTCGTTCAGCGGCACCGTGACGCGCGGCTCGTTGGCGCCTTCGCGCACCTGATAGCCACGATAGAAATCCAGTAGCGGCTGCTCGAGGATCGGATCGGCGGAGCCGGCCTGCGTCGCGGCCGAGAACGAGCACGCGGTGGTGTCGCAGTCCGGCACGTAGATGCCGAAGCCGAGATCCTGCTTGATCTGCGAAAAGAACTTCGAGAAACGCGGATGCGGCAGCGGCGCCAGCGCGGTCACGACCCGCACCGTCGAGCCGTCATGCGATGGCACTTCCTCGGCCGAGGTCTTCAGGCAAAAATCGACCATCTCCGCGATCGCGCGCTTCGAGGCCGTGGCCTCGTCCGCCGATGCCAGTCCGGTCTCGACGTAGCTCAACAGCGCCTCGGTGAAGAAGGCATCGTAATAGGCCGAGCGGTGCCGGATCTGCATCGGCTGCCACATCGGCTCGGCGATCCCCGTCCAGGACGGGTTGATCAGCGCCCGCGCCGGCGAATGCGCGATGAAGATCCGCGCCAGGCTGAACAGCAGCGTCGAATTCTTGTAGCCGCGCGAGTTCAGCCCGGTCAGCGCGGCCACCATCTCGCGCCCGCCCATATCAGGGTCGCCGATCAGGTTGAAAGCGGCGTAGGTAGGGATGAAGCCGTTGCGCTCAAACGATCGCAGCAGATGCGCGCCGCAGCGGCGGATCACCTTCTCGATCGCGGCCAGATCGGGCGCCCTGGCCGGCGCGGCTGATAGTGCGGGCTCGGGATGGCGCACATTGATATCGGCCATCAGTTCGGCGATCGGGGCGCCGACCGCGGCCCAGTCCGGTTCGGCATCGTCGCGCGCCCGGATCAGCGCCTCGCGCAGCGCCTGGAGGCGGCCCTCGTCCCGCAGGGCCGGTAGCCCGGTGCGGCGGAGCAGCGGCCGTAGCGCCGGATTGCCCAGCGCCGTGCGGTAGAATTTTCCAAGATGGGGATCGCCGCCGCGGTACTTCAGCAGCACAGGATCGCAGACATCGTAGAGCGAAGGGCCGTCTTTCCGGACGGTCAGGGCGCGAAAGGCCGCGCCGGCGATCGTTTGGATGCCCATGCTGTGTCTTTCCGCCGGAACGGTGAAGGTAAGGCCGCGTTAAGCATGATGGGCGGAGGCCGGCGTGTCGACTTTCGCAGCATTCAGGCTCGATGGAGAGTCTACACGGCCACCGCCGGCCGGAGAAGGGCCTGCAAGCCATTGAAAAGTAACCGAAACCGTAGAAAACGCAAATGTGACAAAGATCACATAAGAGAATTTAACTTCCCACCATTATCCCCGGCTATTGGCTCCATGCGTCGAATGAGGTTGTTCGGGAGGCCCCTACAGGCTAAAGGATCGGTTGTTGCGCTGCCGCAAATTGATCGCAATTCGACGGCACACACCCGGCAACCCCTGAAACCTCGAAGGTGCCCACGCGACTAACCGCCGCGTTTCGTTTGGTGCCTTCTGGACAAACTTGGGAATTGTATCGCGATGAATCTCGGTATTGCCCGCATCTCCCGCCGCACCGTCACCATTGCCGCAGCCTTCGTCGGCCTGGTGTCGCTCGTGCTCGGCGCCCATGCGGCGCTGAACAAGCGCTCGCTCGATGCCGCCAAGGCGATTGCGACCGAGCATACCGGCTCGATCGGCCAGACGGCTTCCCGCGTTGCCCTCGTCATCGGCAATGGACACTATCCGGACGCATCCGCGCCGTTGGCGCAGCCCATCAATGACGCCCGTGGCCTGACGGCTGCGCTGCGCGGCAATGGGTTCGACGTCGACGTGGTCGAGGACGCCACCCGGGACGATATGGATCGCGCCATCCTCAGGCTGAAGGACAAGATCAGGCCGGACACCGTGGTGATGCTGTTCTTCGGCGGCTACGGCGTCCAGGTCGGCCGCGAGAGCTTCATGATTCCGGTCGACGCCCGGATCTGGAAGGAAGCCGATGTTCGCCGCGACGGCGTCAGCATCGAGCAGGTGCTTGACGCGATGACCGAGAAGGGCGCCAAGGCCAAGCTCGTCGTCGTCGACGCCTCCCGCCGCAATCCCTATGAGCGCCGTTTCCGCTCGTATTCCCACGGGCTGGCGCCAATCTCGGCGCCGGAGAACGCGTTGATCCTGACCTCGGCGACGCCGGGCAAGGTGGCGGATGACGGCAAGGGCCAGTACAGCGTGCTGGTGACCGAACTGCTCAACAATCTGAATTCGCAGTCCGGCGCCGCGACCGCGTTCAACAAGACCCGCGTCTCGGTCTCCCGCGCCTCCGACGGCGAACAGGTGCCCCAGGTTTCGTCGTCGCTGCTGGAAGACGTGCGAATCGGCGGGTAAGCGTTCGCGCTCGTGTAAGCGCGCCAACTCCGTTCCCCACGTCGTCCCGGCGAACGCCGAGACCCATACCGCGCGATCCATCGAGGACGTTCGGTCGCTGATATTGTGCGTTCGCCAACTACCGTTGCAAGTTGTTCAAGCGAAACCGTCTGCCCTCGTGCCCAATATACCGGCCGCGGCGTATGGGCCCCTGCGTTCGCAGGGGCGACGACGGTTAGTGTAGCCGCGCGCTACTTCACATCCGCGCTTGCCGTCACCGGCCGCACCGGATCGCCTTCGCGCAGCAGTGCGCCCGCGCGCGCCACCACGATGTCGCCTTCCTGCAGCCCGGTGGTGATCTCGACTTGTCCCGCCGACATCAATCCCGTCTCGACCCGACGCGTTTCGACGCGCGCGCGCCGCACCACCTGCACCACGGTGCCGGCGGAGCCGTAGAGGATTGCGGTGAGCGGCACCGAGACGCCGCAGCTCTGTCCGGTCTTGATCTGCGCGCGGCCACTTGAATTCACCAGCAGGCGGCGGTTGGTGGTAACGCCGACGAACACCTGCGCAAGCTGGCTGTTCGGCTCGACGGTGGTGGAGAGACGCCGCACCCGTCCGTCGACTTCGCCGGCGCCGATTACCTTGATCCGCGCGGTCTGGTTGACGGCCAGTTTTGCGATGTCGCGCGTCGGTACCATGCCCACCAGGTCGAACTCGCTGCGCGCGATGATCGAGAACAGCGCTTCGCCCTTGCCGGAGGCCAGCGCCCCGACGGATGCGGTCGTGGCCGAGATGATGCCTGCGACCGGCGCCTGGACCGAAATCTGCCCGCCCTCGGGCAGCGTAAGCCGCGCCATCACCTGGCCCGCGGTGACGGTATCGCCTGCGTCCACCATCACCTCGGCGACCTTCAGCCCCATCCGGTCGGGCCGCACCTGGCTTTCCTCGCGCGGAATGATGGTGCCGGTCACCTCGACGATGTTGGCGAAACAGGCTTTTGCGGCCTTGAGCACGGTGACGGCCGCGCCCTTCGGCGCCGCCGGATCGGGATCGTCGGAGGCGGCGAGGCTCGGGAGGCAGGACAGGCAGAGCATGCCGGCTCCGATCAGGGGGGCCAGCATCCGTGAATGGTCGCGCGTGCGCAGGGTGGTCATGAGCATTTCGTTCCCGGTTTCGGGCCTATCGATACCAGAAGGCCGACAGCACCGCCAAGCGCCAAGAATGTCGCTCGTCGTGACGTTAAACCCCGGTAAGGCTGACGGCCTCGGCCAGCGCCGCCTCGACTGCCAGCGGAACGGCGGCGAGTTCGTCGGCGCGAGCGATATGCCTGATAACCGCGGCATTGACCGCTGACGCATGGGTGAGAGGCAGCATGTGGCCAGCGTTTGGGAAATGCTGTACCTCGGCGCCGTCGACGATCGCGCCGAGCCGCTGCACGATGCGCTGGGTGAAATAGGGCGATAGTCCGCCCGAAAGCAACAGCGTCGGAATGCGAAGCGACGCTGCAGCAGCCGCGACATTCTCCTCGGCGAATGCCGCCTGGAAGTCGAACACGAGCTTGTCGGCGCGCTCGATCATGCGCAGCCTCGCGCTGGCCGGCACCGGATCCTGCGGACCGGAGCCATTCCAGAACGCGGTGAACATGTCGATCGCCTCGAGCACCGACCCGTTCCAGATGTCCTCGGTAACGTCACGTGCGACCTGCGCGAACCGCGCGTGAAGCCGCCGGTCGGCATCGCCTTCGCACAGCAGCGTCGGCAGCACCGGCTCGATCAGCGTCAGGCTGCGAATGCGAGGCGCGAACGGCGAGGCGGTTGCGATCCGAAACGCGATCGCGCCGCCGTAGGAATGGCCGACGAGGTGGATCGGTCCTTCCACGTCGTTGAACGTGCCGCTCAGGCAGCGCACTTCTTCGGCAAGCGTCAGCGGCAGGTCCAGCGCGCAGCCATTGGCGCCGTAGCCCGAGATGTCGGGAGCAAAAAGCGTGTGGCTGCGGGCGAGTTCATCGGCGAGCGCCTTCCATTGGCGGCCCGAGCCTAGCGAGCAATGCAGGGCCACGACAGCGGCGTTGCCGCGCTCCGGTCGCGAAATTCGAACAATATTATTCATCGAAATGACTCCTGAATTTTTGAATGTGAAGTCCGCGGCGGGGCCACGCCAATGGTCCCGCGGCAAATGTTGCTGGCGGCGCCGTCTCACCGCCTGGTGATGACGTCCGTCTCACCGCTTGGTGATGACGACCTCGAGATATTCGCTGGGCACGACCATGGTGTCGTCGCCGGACCTGTTCATGCGCACGATCAGCGCATTGAGATCGTTGTGCAGCTCTTCCTGCTTCGCCGGCTCGAGCGCGGCGAACGCTTTCAGCACCGGGCCGTAATAGGTCTTGAACACGTCGAGGAAGTGCTCGGGCGAGCGGTAGCGGAACTTGAACAGGCGCGATTCAGCCTTGATCGAGCGTGCCCCGGCGTCGAACATTTCGGTCAGCCGCGCGCGCGTTCCCCACATCGCCGGCGATTTGGCGCCGGCCGGCGGCGGCAGATATTTGCCGAGCGTCTTGAACACCTGTCCGATGAAACCTTCCGGCGTCCAGTTGGCGAGGCCGATCTGGCCTTTGGGTCTGCAGACCCGCAGCAACTCGGCGGCCGCGCGGTCCTGGTTCGGCGTGAACATGACGCCGAAGGTGGAGATCACGGTATCGAAGCTGGCATCGTCGAAGGGGAGGTTTTCCGCGTCGGCTTCCCTGAACGCGACCTGCATGCCTTCCGCCGTGGCGCGCGCCTTGCCGCGTTCCAGCAAGGCCGGCACGTAGTCGGTCGAAGTGACGTCGGCCCAGCGCCGCGCCGCAGCAAGCGTCGCCATGCCGTTGCCGGCGGCGACGTCCAGCACCTTCGAACCGGCCTTGAGGTCGAGCGCCTCGCACAGCTCTTCGCCGACGATTTGCAGCGTCGAGCCGACGATGGCGTAGTTGCCCGACGACCATGCGGCCTGTTGACGCGTTTTGAGGGCGACAAGGTCGGGGGCGGGCTGGGGATCGGCTTGGAGATCGGCTTGGGTCTGGGTTGCTGCAGTCGCGGTCTGGGCGGCCATTGGCGGTTCCTTCCTGGTTATGCGGCCACGGAAGGGGGCCGCGATGAACCAAACATGGCTCTGTCCGGACCTAAAGACTGTGATGCGGGGCTGATTTTGCCTTGAGGCGATCCTGATTTTTCAGTGAGAAGTCTGTTTCTGTGAGATTTCGCACACGATCCCGGCAGGAAATTCGCTCTACCCATCACGGGGCATGATCCGGAAAAGGGGTACCGGTTTTCCGAAAGGATCACGCTCAAACAAGGAAATGTTCGGGGCTGGAATTGCGCCGATCCCGACAGGCCCATGATGCTGCAACCTGGATGAAGCCGTGCAATTCTGTTTTTCAAACCATGTGCTCGATGTCGACCTTCGCGAACTGACGCGCGGCGGCGAGAGCATCGCGGTCGAGCCGCAGGTGTTCGATCTTCTGGTCCACCTGATCCAAAATCGCGACCACGTCGTCACCAAGGACGATTTGATCGACACGGTATGGGACGGCCGTATCGTCTCCGAGTCGACGTTGACGAGCCGGATCAACGCCGCCCGCAAGGCGGTCGGCGACAGCGGCAAGGATCAGATCATGATCCGCACGATTGCGCGAAAGGGCTTTCGCTTTGTCGGCGATGTACAGCCGCGCGCCGCGAACGGCAGCGAAGCGCACCGCGATGTGCCCCCACCACCCGCGCCCGCCGCCGAGCCGCAGCACCGGCACTCTCCGGTGCTCGATCGCACTGCGATTGCCGTGCTGCCGTTTGCCAATCTCTCCGGTGAACCCGAACAGGAGTATTTTTCCGAAGGCATCAGCGAGGACATCATCACCGCGCTGTCGAAGCTGCGCTGGTTCTATGTGATCGCGCGCAACTCCTCGTTCATCTACCGGGGAAAGTCAGTCCATCACCAGCAGATCGGCGAGGAGCTCGGCGTCGGCTATGTCGTCGAGGGCAGCGTTCGCAAGGACGGCGATCATGTTCGCATCACCGCCCAGCTCGTCGACGTCGCCACCGGCAGCCATCTCTGGGCGGAGCGCTACGACCGCGATCTCGCCGACGTATTCGCCGTGCAGGATGAAATCACCCAGGCCGTCGTCGCCGCGATCGAGCCGCAGCTCTATGCGGCGGAGGATTTCCGCGCCCGGCGCAAGACGCCCGACAACATGGCCGCGTGGGATCTGGTGATGCGGGCGCTGTCGCATTACTGGCGTGTGACACGGCAGGACAATCTGGTCGCGCAGGCGCTGTTGGAAAAAGCGATCAGCGTCGATCCGCAGTATGGGCAGGCGCTCGGGCTCCTGGCGGCGTGCCATACGTTCAGCGCCCATATGGGATGGGAGGAATTGTCCAAGGTCATTCCGGTCGCGGAGCGCGCAGCGCTGGCGGCGATCCGTGCCGACAGCGAAGATCCGTGGGCGCATTATGCGCTCGCCAGCGTCTACCTGTTCCAGGGCCGCTTCGACGATTGCATCGCCGAGTTCGAGCTGGCGCTCCAGCTCAATCCAAGTTTTTCGCCTGCGCGCGGCATTTATGGCGTCGCGCTGTCCTATCGCGGTCGCTGGGAAGACGGCGATCGCGCCGCGCGCGCGGCGCTGAAACTGAGCCCCCGCGACCCCTTTGCCGCGATCTATTGCGGCGTCGCCGCCTACTGCCAGTATATCGGCCGCAACTATGCCGAGGCGATCCGCCTGTCGCGCGAGGCGCTGCGCCAGCGCAGCGACTTCGTCGGTGCCCACCGCGTGCTGGTGGCCTCACTGGGAATGGAAGGTAACGCGGATGCCGCCAAGGCCGCCCTCGAAGGCCTCCGCCGCGCCCAGCCCAACATCTCGCTGGCGTGGCTCGCGACCGGACTGCCCTTCGAGCACGAGGCAGACAAGGTGCATTATCTGGAGGGGTTTAGAAGGGCGGGGCTGGGGTAGAGGGCCCCTAGGCCAAGTGCTTTCGCCTAATACCCAGCGGGCGTTCTGTCAGCTTATCGCCGGCACGCGTGGCCGCCGATCCAGGCTCCACGCGCCGGGGAGTAGCGGGACGACGGTGCTCCGATAGGAGCGGTCTTGAATATTCTGGATATACAGCATAAGATATACATCTAAATCTTAGATATCATGGAGGGGGGCGATGCAGGTTTCAAAATGGGGCAACAGTCTTGCGGTCCGATTACCCAAAGCGCTGGTCGATGCGCTCGGGCTCAAGGAAGGCGATGAATTGAACGTGGTTGCCACAAAGAGTGGCACCATCGAGGTCGAGACCAAGGAAGACCAGCGTCGCCGGGCGCTCGCTCGGATGGCCCGGCGCAACTGGACGCTTCCACCCGATTACAAATTCGATCGGGACGAGGCCAACGAAAGGTGAGCGCCTTCTTCGATACCAACATACTCGTCTATGCGCAGCAAACGGACGCAAAGGGCGATCGGGCGCGTGAATTGTTCGCAGACGGCGGCAAGCTCAGCGTTCAGGTGCTCAACGAGTTCACGGCCGTGTCGCGACGCAAGCAACGGAGAGACTGGCGAGAGATAGCCGAAGCCGTCGCCGATGTGCTCACGATGGTGGATCCGCCGCTGGCGCTTACGCTCGACCTGCATAATTCAGCGCGAGCGCTCGCCCAGGATCACGGGCTGTCGTTCTACGATGCGCTTATCGTCTCCGCCGCGATCGAGGCTGGTTGCGACACGCTCTTCAGCGAAGACATGCAGCACAGCCGCGCCATCGGCGGCCTCGCCATCGTCAATCCGTTTCTCGATAGTGCGCCATAGTCGGCCTCCCGGGCGGGTTTGCGCGGTGCCGGCAAGCGTCCGTCTTGAGGTGCCGTTGTGCGCCAACTCAGCGTGGCTAGATTAACTCTCAGTCTAACTCTCCGTCGTCCCGGCGAAGGCTAAGTCTTCGCCGGAACGATGGAAGTTACAAACCCTTCATCCGCTTCGTCGCCGCAGTTACATCGACGACATTGTCCACTTCCGTACGCCAGCGCATGATCTCCGCGGCCAGGATCGGATGATTGAACCCCTTCAGGTTCAGATCGTCGATCGGCCTTCCCTCGACCCACTGCTCGACCATGCCGTAGACGCGCCTCGACACCACGATCTGGTTGGCCTTGGCCTCGTCGCAGAGGCGTGACGCAAGGTTGGTGACGCTGCCGATCGCGGCGTATTCCAGCCGCTGCTCGAAGCCGATCTGGCCGAGCGTGGCATAGCCGAGCGCGATGCCGATGCCGAAGCCGAGATTGTGGCCGCGGTTGCGCCACTTCTCCGTCAGTTCGCCGATGGTGTCGCGCATCTCCACCGACATCTTCACCGCGCGCGCGGTGTGGTCGGCGAACTGGATCGGCGCGTTGAACAGGATCATCACGCCGTCACCGGCGTAGCGGTCGAGCGTGCCTTCGTACTTGAAGATCAGTTCGCCGAGCGCTGCGTGATATTCGCGCAGCACGTTCATCGCCTCTTCCGGCTCGGTGGTCTCGGTGAATGCCGTAAAGCCGCGCAGGTCGCAGAACACGACGGTGACTTCGCGGCGGTGGCTGTCGAGCAGCCCTTCATGGCCGTCGGAGGAGGCGATCAGTTGCGCCACCTGCGGCGCGAGGAAGCGCTCCAGCCGGCGGATGCGCTCGATCTCGCCAAGTTGGGTTTCCACCCGCTCTTCCAGCGAGCGGTTCCAGTCCTTGAGCTGGTCGGTCTGTTCCTGCAGCTTGTCGGCCTGCCGGCGTACCGTCGTGTGTGCCGTCTCGAGCTCGCGGCTCTTCTGGTCGACTTCAGTGAACAGCCGCGCGTTGCGCATCGCCAGCACCGCCTGGTGCGCAAAGGTTTTCATCAGGCCGATCAGGTTGCTGGAGAACTCGCCGGCGTTCCGTCGCAGCACCACCAGCGAGCCGAGGATGCCGGTCTGGTCGACCAGCGGGACCACCAGCACCGAGTGGAAGCCGGCTTCGATCGTGACGTCGCGCAGCGGATGCTCTGATGTTTCGCCGAGATCGGGAATGTCGATCGGCTCGCCGCTCGCCGCCGCCTCGCCGAGCGGCGAGTTCGCGGCGTCGATGGCGCGGTGGCCGCCTTCGGCAGATTTATCGATGCCGATCGATTCGGTGAGGTGAAACTGGTGGCGGCCGGCGTCATAGCCGTAGATCAGCACGGCATCGGCATGGGTGATTTCGAGCGCACGGGCGGCGACCGTCGGCAGCACGGCGTTGAGGTCGAGCGAGGAGGCCACCGCGCGGCCGACTTCCTCGAGCACCTTGAGCTCGTTGATCGACTGCGCCAGATCCCGCGTCCGCTCCTTCACCTTCTCTTCGAGGCCGGAATAGGTCGCGGCGAGCTGGCTCGCCATGCCGTTGAACTGGTTGGCGAGCTCTTCGAGTTCGTCGGCGGTCTTGACTTCGATGCGGTGGCCGAAATCGCCAGCGCCGAGACGCCGCGCGCCGGCCTGCAGCGCCGTGATCGGCACCAGCATGCGGCGGGCCATGATGGTGCCGGCGATGATCGCGACCACGAGGCCGAGCCCGATCAAGAGCGCGATCCGTACCAGCTGGTCGCGGATCGGCGTCAGCGCCTGCGCGGTCGGCTGTTCGAAGAACACGTGCCAGCCGAGCTTGGGCACCGCGGCCGCGGTCGTCAGCACCGCATCGCCGTGGATATCGGTGCCTGACGTCAGCTCCCTGCCGCCGGTCGGAATGATGGCGGCGACCTGCTTCAGCGCGGAAAGGTTCTGGCCGACCGCCGGGCCCCTGGCCGAACTCGCCAGCACCTCGCCCTTGGGGTCGACGAGATAGGCGAACGCCACCTTGCCGACCTGCGCGTCGTCGAAATAGTCGGCGAGGAAGCCGAGGTCGATCTCGGCGACGGTGATGCTGCCGTCGGCATGCGGCAGCGAGATCGACATGAACGGGCGCTGGTCGCGCAGATAGGCCGGCGAAAAGCTGGTGCCGCGCCGGACGGTTTCGATGAACCTGACGTCGCGGGAAAAGTCGGCGTTGCTGTCCAGCGTGACGGTCTGGCGGGTGTGGCGGAGTTGCTCGCGGCCCTGGGCGCTGAGCAGCGAGAGCTGGCTGACCTGCGGCACCTGCCGCAGCAGTTGCGCATAGTCGGCGCGGCGTTCCTCGGTCCGGGTCGAGGAGGCGCGGGTCACCCAGCTGATCTGGCGCTCCAGGTCGCCCATCGACTGCTCGATCCGCTTGGCGGTGGCCTCCGCCTTCTCGGACATGCCGTCGGCCAGCGACCGCTTGATGCCGCCATACGTGATCCAGATTTCCATCGCGCCGTTGACGGCCAGCACGAACACGACGAGGCCGACCAGCGCCACGACATATTTGGCGAACAGGCCCTCTCGCAGGAACCAGACCTTGTCCTTGACCTCACTCATCCGGACCCTCGTGCGCCGCGGCTGGCGGGCGCATCGTTGCTGGCGGCGCTGGCCTCTCCCGGGGGCCGCCGCTGATGGGCCTGTCTAGCACGAATCCAGGGGGCCGGCGGGCTCTCCGCCAGCATGGTTAGCCCGGATTCTGGGCAGAATTGGCAAGTCTCGTCATGCCCGGGCTTGTCCCGGGCATCCACGTCGTTCGACCGTCGGCAAGAAGGTGGATGGCCGGGACAAGCTCGGCCATGACGGCTCATCGGCTCAGCGATTGAACAGCTGCCGGAGCACCTCATTCATTGGCTGGCTGTCCTGCTGAGCCGTTTCGTTCGGCGGTGCGGGGGCGGTGGACTCGGCCGGTGCGTTCTCGGCTGGAGCCTGTTCCTGGGCTGCCGATCCGGGAACGAGACTGCGCTGGCCGCCCGGGCGCGGCGCGGTCTGAGGCGAGCCGCCTTGCCCGAACCCGCTCAAGCCCTGCTGCAGCAGGTTGCCGATGGTCTCGCCGAGCGGGCTGGTGGAAGGCTGGCTGGCGCCACCCTGTCCGCCCGTAGCACCTTGTTGCCCGCCACCGAGCAGGCTGCCGATCGCAGCGCCAAGGCCGGCGCCGCTCGGGCCGAACAGGCCCTTGCCCATCTCCTTGAGCTTCGCATAGGCGCCTTCGGGATTGTCGAGGATGCCCTGCATCTCCGGATAGATCCGTGGGCTACCCCACGGCCCCTCGATCATCACGGGAATGCCGAACCCGACCGGATCGGCGGCGCGGCCCTGGCCTTCGGTGGTCATGACGAGCTTCGGCTCGACGCGGAAGCCGATCTGCTTGGTGCCGAGATCGATGGTGCCGGCACCGGTCATCTTGACCAGCGGGCCGACCAGATTGAGGTCGGTGGTCTGTGCCTGGCCCTTGTCGATCCTGAACGAGGCCGAAAGCTGCGAAAGATCCGTCGCCTTCTCCTCGCCCTCCTGCCAGCCGGACAGCGTGCCCGATGTCAGCGAGCGGATCATCTGCGCGACGTTGAGGCCCCTGATCGAGCCGTCCTGGAACACGATGAAGGCGGTGCCGGCCGCGTTCGACATGATCGCGCGCTGGCTGGTACCGGCGGAGCGTACGTTGATCTTCGCCTGCATCCTGCCGTCGAGCTTGTCGAAGTCGGCGAGGCTGCGCAACACGGGTAGCGCGCGTACGCCGGTGAGGTCGGCCCGCATTGCGAAACTCGGCGTGGCGGTGGATGCATCGATGGTCAGGTCGCCATTGGCGTTGCCGTCATAGGCGCCGATATTGGCGACCTGCGCCTTCAATACGCCGCTCGCCAGCGTGGCTTCGATGGCGGCGGGAGCAAACCTTCCGTCGCCGATGGCAAGTTCGGCGGCCGATATGCGCGCCTGCACGTCGATATAGTTGAGGCCGTTGAGGTCGATCGTCGCGCTGCTCCAGGGCTGCGCGGAGGAATCTGTGCTGCGCGGCGTCGTAATCGCAAGCTTCTGGAAATCGAGGTCGAGCTTGACCAGCGGCTTGCTCGCCAGATCGACCGAGGCCCAGCCGTTGAATGCGCCATCGCCGAGCGTACCGGTGACGCCGTTGATCATCACGGTCGATCCGTTGAGCCGGACGCCGGCCTTGGCCGACAGCTGGGCGTTCAGCAGGCCGGGTGCATCGATGGTAATCTCCGCCGGGATGTTCTGCCGCTCGATCGGCGGCGCGGGCGGCGCCGCCTTGATCTCGAACTTCAGCGGATGGCCGTTGCTGCGTGCGTTGCCGGACAATTGAATCCTGCGGTCGGCATCGATCGATATCTCGGCGTTGACGGTCTCGATCCGGTTCTCGACGCGGTCGCGCAGGTTGGAGAGTATGACCGTGCCGCCGCTGACGCTGACATGCTCGATCGTGAACGCATCGGTGGCGTTGCTGGCCGCAGGCTTGGTAGCCGCGGTACTTGCCTCCCTCAGCCGCTCCCGCCGCAGCGGCAAATTCACCACCGGGCGCATGACGACGAGTTCGGTGATGCGGGGCTTGCCGGCCCATACGCTCGCCAGCGTCACGTCGGCCTGGATGCTGGCGGCCGCGAAGCGGTTGTTGATGTCGCGGTCTTTCGGGTCCTGCAGCGTCACGTCGTTCAGCGTGATGTTGAGCTGCGGCCACACGCCGATTTTGGCGCCGCCGTTGATGGCGAGCCTGTAGCCCGTCTCGCGCTCGACCCGCTCCTTGATCTGCGCTGTCAGAAACCCCGACGGGATGCCGATCACCAGCAGCAGCGCGATGATGGCGACCACGGCGGCAATGGCGCCGCCTGCGATTTTTAGTGCTCTCATTTCGACATTCCAGACCGCGCAAACGGCTCTTGTTTCGGCTGCGCGACCCGCGGGCGCAACCGGTCAGGCGAGTTTATCCCGGAAACGGGATGCTGCTCACGGAAGCCAAAAATATTCCGGCCATACGGCGAACTTATGTGACTTATGACACACTCATAGGATAGGGAATCTTGCTAACGGCTCTGGGGGCTGACTGGGACTAATTTGGAAGGCAATACAATGAGTAAACAGGCCGAATTTGCGGTCATTCTGAAAATGAACCCGATGTTCGCGGATTTGGGCGCCGACGAGTTGCAGCGCATCTCCGGCCTTTGCCACACCCAGCAGATGGGCGTCGGCGAGACGCTGTTCCAGAAGGGCGATCCCGGCGATGCGCTCTACGGGGTCCGGCGCGGCCAGATCCGGATCGAGACCGGCGCTTCCGACGGCAGCCGCCTGACGCTGAATTTCATGGGGCCCGGCGATCTGTTCGGCGAGGTCGCCGTGCTCGATGGCGAGAGCCGCACGGCGGACGCCACGGCCGGCGAGCCGTCGGAACTGTTCGTCCTGCGGCGCGAGGATTTTCTCGCCTTCCTCGAGCGCGAGCCGAAGGTCGCGATCAAGATCATCATGCTGTTGTGCCAGCGCATCCGCTGGCAGAGCGAACGGATGGAGGAATCGGTGCTGCAGCCGCTGCCGGTCCGCCTCGCTCGGCGGCTCTGTGCGCTCGCCTCCGATTTCGGCTCGGAGGTTCACATCTCGCAGGAACAGCTCGGCGTCTTCGTCGGCGCCGCCCGCGAAAGCGTCAACCGCCAGCTGCAGCTCTGGCGCAAGGACGGCATCCTCGACCTGCAGCGCGGAAGAATTCTGCTGCAGAACATGACCAAGCTGACGGCGGTGGCGCGGAACGAGTAGGAGGGCTGCGCCCTGGTCAGGCGACTTCGGGAAGGTAGTGCAAGGTGAGCAACTCCGAGCGAGGGCAGGGGGCAACCGCATAGGCTTGCCCCTGTTCGTCGCTGAACTCTACAAGCGAAGTGCTGTCGTCCAGCAGCTCGACGACCGTACCGACCTGCCCGCGTGCCAGCCGCTGCGTCGGGAGATCCGACAGCAATGCGACCACGTCGAGTAGTGCCGGCCCTTTTGCATCATCTATCGAAGTCATCATCGCACCCAACAGGTAACGAACGTCGGCCAGCTCTCACCGGCTCGCACAATCCATGTTGTTCTTACCACAACATCCCTGTCATGTCGCCTGATAGTCGCGTCCAGGCGCCAATGGGCGCCCCAGGCATCGACCATCATTTCGACGGCCTCGCCGGTTCGCGCTGCTTCCAGCAAGGCGTCCCTCAGCCACGCAGCATCGCTGCGTTGGAGGTCGAGGGCCTCGCGAAACACCCTGGCCTTGTGGCGTCCGCGCGGATGAGAGGGATTGAGGCAATAATCCTCGATCTTGCGGATGTCGATGCTTGCCTCGTTAGAATTTGGCAGCCGCATTGCCATGGGCTCTTCCAGATTCTCCAGCCGGGCTCACTTCGCCGCGGGCGACATGGCCGGCGGCACTGATGGCGGGCCCTTCGCTGGCGGCTCCTTCTGGTGATCTGACCCGTGACCTGCTTCGTCGGGCTCGCCGCTCGAGACCAGCAGCTTCTGGCCGAAGCGCCAGCATAGCGCACCGAAATCGTCCATGACCATGAACATCGCCGGCACGAACACCAGCGACAGGATGGTGGAGAATATCAGGCCGCCGATCACGGCGAGCGCCATCGGCGAGCGGAATTCGCCGCCGGCGCCGAAGGCCAGCGCTGACGGCATCATGCCCGCGGCCATCGCGATCGTCGTCATCACGATCGGGCGGGCGCGCTTCATGCCGGCGTCGATGATGGCCTCGTCGCGACGCTTGCCTTCGCGGATCGCTTCGACCGCGAATTCGACCAGCATGATGGCGTTCTTGGTGACGATGCCCATCAGCATCAGGATGCCGATCCACACCGGCGTGGTGAGCTGCTTGCCGGTCAGCAGCAGGGCCGCGATCGCGCCGCCGATCGAGAGCGGCAGCGAGAACAGGATGGTGATCGGTTGCAGGAAGGTGCCGAACAGCAGCACCAGCACCGCGTAGACCATCATCAGGCCGGCGGTGATGGCGGTAGCAAAACCTTCCGACAATTCGGCGAGGCTTTCGGCGTCGCCCGACGGACTGACCCGCACGCCCTTCGGCAGGCTCTTCATGACCGGCAGATCGTAGATCAACTTGGTGGCATCGCCGAGTGCCGCGGTGCCGACGAGGTCGGCGGCCACCGTGGCCTGCCGTTCGCGGTCGTAGCGGTTGATGCTGGTCGGTCCCTGGTCGAGCTGGATGTCGGCGACGACGGATAGAGGGACGCCGCCGCGTTCGCCGCGCTGGCCCAGCGGCACGCGCAGTTGCTGCAGCATCTGCAAGTCGCCGCGCGCGCTGTCCTCGAGCTGGACCCGGATCGGCACCTGGCGGTCGCCGGCGTCGAATTTGGCCAGTGCCGGCCCGACGTCGCCGATGGTGGCGACGCGGATGGTCTGTGACAGGCTTTCGGTCGAAACACCAAGCCGCGCCGCCAGCTCCGCCCGCGGCCGGATACGAAGTTCGGGACGGTCGAGCGAGGTTTCCGAGATCACGTTGGCGATGATCGGAATCCGCTTCATCTGCGTCGCCAGTTCGCTGGCGACGTTGTTGACGATGTTGCTGTCGACGCCGGTCACGACCAGCGAGATCGCGCGCAGGCCGTTTTCGTCGAGGAACCAGAAGCGGATGTCGGGGACGTTTTCCAGCTCCTGGCCGATCTCGAGTTCGAGCTGCCGCTGGGTGATCTTGCGATCGCCTTTCGGCGTGTAGTTGATGATCAGCGCGGCGCGGCGGACTTCCTGCGTTCCCGGCGGCACCCGGCCGCCGTCGACGAAGATGCTCTTCACCTCGGGCCGCTTGCGCAGCCGCGCCACGATTTCTTCCGTCACCTTCTCGGTATAGGCGAGCTGCGTTCCCGGCGGCAGCTCCATCGCCAGTAGCGAGCGGGCGGTGTCCTGCGCCGGCAGGAAGCCCTGCGGCAGCAGCGTGATGCTCCAGATCGAGGCCGCGAAGACACCGAACCCGATCAGCACCGTGATGAAGTAGTGTTTCACCGACCAGGTCACTAGCCGGGTATAGGTCTTCAGGATACGTCCGGGCGGCGGCTCCTCGTGCGGGTGATCCTTGAGGAAGTAGGCCGCGAGCACCGGCGTGACGAAGCGCGCGGCGAGCAGCGAGAAGAACACCTGCACCGACACCGTGATGCCGAACTGCTTGAAGAATTGCCCGGCGATCCCCGACATGAAGCTTGCAGGCGCGAAGATCGCGATGATCGTCAGCGAAATCGCGATCACGGCGAGGCCAATTTCGTCGGCGGCTTCGAGCGCGGCGCGATAGGGCGACTTGCCCATGCGCATGTGGCGGACGATGTTCTCGATCTCGACGATGGCGTCGTCGACCAGAATGCCCGTCGACAGCGTGATCGCAAGGAAGGAGACGAGGTTCAGCGAGAAGCCGAGCAGGTCCATCACCCAGAATGCCGGGAAGATCGACAGCGGCAACGAGATCGCGGCAATGATGGTCGCGCGAATGTCGCGTAAAAACAGCAAGACGACGATGACGGCGAGGATCGCACCCTCGAACAGGGTCGAGATTGCGGCGTGGTAATTGCCCTTGGTGAATTCGACCGAAGTGTCGATCAGCTTCAAGTCGACCTCGGGATGGGCCGCTTTCAACGCGTCGATACGCTTCTGCACGGCTTCGGCGACCACCACGTCGCTGGCGCCCTTGGAGCGCTTGATGCCGAGCGCCACGACGGGTTCGCCGTTGAAGCGGGCGAAGGTCCGGCGGTCGGCGATGGTATCGGTGACGGTACCGAGGTCGTCGAGCCGCACCTCGCCGCCGCCGAACAGCGGAATCATCGTGCCGGCGAGTTCGTTCAGCGTCTTGGCGCCGGCGAGCGTGCGGATAGCCTGGTCGTTCTTGCCGATTTCGGCGCGTCCGCCGGCGAGGTCGACATTGGTGCCACGCAGGATCTGGCTGACATTGACGGCGGTGAGGCCCGCAGCCTGCAGCCGGTCGGGATCGAGCGAGACGAGAATTTCACGCTCGACACCGCCGATGCGCTCGACCTGGGCGACGCCGCGCACGCCCTGCAGCGCGCGCTTGACGACGTCGTCGACGAAATAGGAGAGCTGCTCCGGCGTCTTGCCGGGCGAGATCGCGGCATAGGTGACGATCGGGAGGCCGATCACGTCGACGCGCTGGATCAGCGGCTCGTTGACGTTCTGCGGCAGGTTGGCGCGAACGCGGGTGACGGCGTCCTTGATGTCGTTTAGCGCGCGGTCGGTGTTGGTCTCCAGCGCAAACTGGATCGTGGTCACCGACAATCCGTCGGTGATCGAGGATGAGATGTGTCGCACGCCCTCGACGCCGGATACGCCGTCCTCGATGGTCTTGGTGACCTGGCTCTCCAGTTCGGCCGGCGCCGCGCCGAACTGGGCCACGGCGACCGAGATCACCGGGATGTCGGCGTTGGGCAGCCGGGTCACGGCGAGCTTGGTGAAGCTCACCCAGCCGAGCACCAGCAGGATGATGGAGAAAACGATGGAAGGCAGCGGGTTCCGGATCGACCATGCCGAGATATTCAAAGCCATTAGCGTGCCCGCGAGCGCTCGAGTTCATCGGCGAACATGGTCTTGACCTGGTCGCCGTCATGCAAGGACGTGCCAGCATCGGCCACGACGGTTTCGCCGACGTCGAGGCCTTCAAGAATTTCCGTCGAGGTGTCGGAGGTCAGGCCGACCCGCACCTTTCGCGTCTCGATCGTGTTGCCCTTGACCACCTGAACGGTCAGGCGGTCGATGGCGGTGCGCGGCACCGCGACGCCGCACGAGCGCTTGGCGTCGATATTGGCGCGGGCGAACATGCCGACCTTGAGCGAGGGATTGTTGTTGAGCGAGATCCGGACCTTGCCGAGCTGGGTGGCGCGGTCGATCTGCGGCGAGATCTGCCGGACCTTGCCGACGACGTCGGGCGCGTCGTCGCGGCTGATGCGCACGGTTGCGCCCGGGTTGAGCTTGAGCAGGTGGACGCTGGGGACTTCGGCGTCGAGTTCGATCTCGTTGTTGACGGAGATGCGGAACATCGGGCCGGCCTGCGGCGAGGCCGGCGCGCCGACCGCGGTCCGGACTTCGGTGACGAGACCGGCCGCAGGCGCGCGCAGCGTGATAGGCCCGGTTCGGCCGGCGGGCGCGCCCGGTATCTGCGGCGGCGCCGTGAGACGCGCCAGCTCCTGATTTTCGGTGACCGTATCGCCTTCCTTGACGAACAGGTCGGTCACCCGCGAGCCTTCCTGGTCGACGCCGACCTGCGCCTCGCGGCGCGGCACGATGAAACCGGTGACCCGGACCATGTCGGAGAAGCAGGCATTGGTGGACTTGGTGACGACGACCAGCGCCTGGCCTGGCGTGTCCTTTTCCTCGGCGCGGGGGCGATGCTCGAACCAGTAATAGCCGACGGCCACGGCAGCAACGAACGCCACGCCGAGCGCTGGTTTGAGGTATTCGGAGAGTTTCATTGCCGGATCAATCCAGACTGGAAGTCAAATCAAATGGGCACACCGGGTCGGCCGGGAAGCCTGCCGACGAACCTGTCATGGAGCCCAAAACGAATACGTCCCGCACGGGTGCTGCGGGACGTATTGTAGCCGGAAACGATTGGTCGGCGCCACGCCCTTACTTGCAGGTCCTTATTTAGAGGCGTTTGCCGCGGCCGTCTTGTTTTCCATGTTCACGACCTGAACGCGGCGGTTCGCTTCCGCCAGCGGCTGGTTCGGGTCCTTGAGCTTGCTCTCGCCGTAACCGACGGTGACGAGGTCGGTGCCGTTGATGCCGTATTTTTCGACGAGATAGCGCTTGATCGAGTCGGCGCGGCGCTCGGAAAGATCCTGGTTGTAGGCGTCACTGCCCGCCGAGTCGGTGTGGCCCGCGACCACGAAGGTCGAACCCTTGAGGTCGTTGTTGGTCAGCGCACGGCCGAGCGCCTGAACCGACGGCAGCGACTTCGCGCTGATGTCGGCCGAGTTGTAGTCGAAGTTGATCTCCAGATCGATCTTCGGCTTGTCCTTGACGACGGCGGCGATTTCCTCGCGCTCGGTCGCCGACAGCGACCGCGAGGAGCGGCCACGGAACTTCTGAACCAATTTGCCCTCGGCGGCAGAGGCCGCAGTGGCGGCGGGATCGACGGTGGTCTGCGGGCCGACCGAAAGACCGCGGGTCAGCGGCTTCTTTTCCGGGGCCAGCGCGCGAAGAATCTGGTCTTCGGTGACGTTCTTGTCCTGCGCGCTCGCAGGTCCGGCGCCGAAGGCGCCAATCGCCGCGACTGAAAGGATCGCGGTAAGGGTTTTCGTTGCTCTCGACATTGCCAGTCCCCTGGTTCCAACGTTATTCAAATAGGGCAGGCGACCATCCATAGGGCCTGCGTCTTGTTAGTCTGATCCACCCGCTCCGCGGTTCGACGGAGGGGGGCCTTCACCTTAAATATTCGTCACTGTACGCCGTAGTCGGCGAATTCCTTGGCAATATTGGGGTCCATCGCCTTTGCGTTGTTGATATCCAGGTCACCTTCGGCAATCGAACCGTTGCGCTTCTTGGCAAGGCCGCGTCCGTACAGCGACGAGGTCAATCGGGGGTTGATCTTGAGGGCGGCATCGAAATCGGCGATTGCATTCTTGGTCTGGCCGCTCTTCAGGTTGACCAGTCCGCGGCTGTCCAGTGCGTCGACGAAATTCGGCCGCAGCCGCAGCGCTTCGTTGCAGTCCTTCAGCGCCGCCTGCAGGTCGCCGATCACGGTGCGGGTCCAGCAGCGATTGTTGTAGGCCTCGACGTCCTTCGGATTCAGCCGCAGCGAATTGTTGAAGTCCTTGATGGCGAGCTCGTAGGCGCCCTTGCTGGCATAGACTTGCCCACGCCGGTACAGCGCCGCGGCATCGTCCGGATTGTCGTTGAGCCGCGCCGTCAGGTTCTTGATGGTGGGATCGTCGGCGAGCGCTGGCGCCAATGGGGCGCTGGGAACGCTCTCGACCGGTTTGGCCGGCGGCGGAGGCGGAGGAATGGCGGCTTCGGCCGGCCTGGGTGGCGCCGGCGGCGGTGAGGGGGGCGGCGGCGGCGAGGGCGGCGCCACGGCGACCTGAGGTGCAGGCTGCGGCGCAGGCGGTGCGGGCGGCGGCGCCGGAGCGGCAACGGCCGGCGGTGGGCTCGGCGGCGGTGCACTCGCGGGCGGTGGGGTGGACGGACGCGGGCCCGCACCGCTCGGAATGAACGAAAAATCCTCGGCGAGCGACGACGAAATCCACGGCACCTGTTCGCTGCGCGACGCGCGGGTGACGCCGACGCGGGTGCGGTTCAGCGTTTCCTCCGCCATCAGGTCGGGCGTGCGGATTTCCTTGAGCAACTCCCTGACGAACAGGCTGCGGTCGCTGCCATTGTCCGAGATCACCGACGAGAGCGCGGCCGAATACATTACCAGCGTGCCGTTCGGCGCGATTACCGGCGCGAGGCCGGCGGAAAAGCTGCGAAACCGCCGCTCGAACGGATTGCGCCTCGAAGCGTCGATCAGTGCGATCTTGACGCCCGCGCCGCGGCTGTTGATCTCGCCCAGCACGGTTTCGAGGCTGAAGCCGTCACGGCGGACGTCGGCCTCGGTCCAGATCTGGGCATCGACCGGAATCATGTAGCTTTGCCGGCTCGACTGCACGCCAAAGCCGGAGAAGAAAATCAGCGCGACCGATCCCGGCTTGATCTTGCCGTAGAGCCGCTCGAAGGCGCGGCGCATCTGCTCGCCGGTCAGGTTCTCGCCGATATCGACATTGAAGCCGTCGCGCTTGAGCTCATCGGCGATGTCGCGGGCGTCGTTGATCGGCTCCTTCAGCGGCGCTTCGGCATCGGGATATTTCGCGTTGCCGATGACCAGCGCATAGCGTTCACCGGCTGCGAACGACGGGCCCACCGGGACGGCCGACAAAATCAAGGCAACAAGCAATGCAAGGCGGATTTTCATATTGAAAGAGGTCCAGATCACGGCAACCCAGCCAAAATAGCGCCGATACCAGCTCGCGCCGCGGCGACCTTACTCCACGCATTCTCCATTATCAAACCGCAGCACAGGCGCGTCAATTGCTCACGGCGTAGCCGTCAATTGCGACAATTGACCGCGACGGACCGCGTTCGACATGGGAATGAATCGCGTCGGCCAACGAAAAATGGTGACTGGTTCCGGTCCTCCCGACCTGCGACTCCCGGCGCAGCCCGCATATGACCGTCATAACCATTGGGTGCATCGCAAAACTCCAATAGGGTAAACAACCTCAGGATAATTGATTGATCTACCTCCCTCTCTGCGGGTCTTGTGTGATCCCTCTCACGTGAATTCTGCCGTCCTGCCACGCCGTCGCTGTCTGTCGCGGGGTTTGACCTTTGCAGATGACAATGGCTTGGTGCCTTCATCGGCCAAATCTCGACACCCGCGAAAAGAAAAGTGACACCGATGGGAAACGCCTACGAAATCTACGCGCTGCGCTATGCGACGATGTCGCCGCGCACCCCCAACATGAATTTTCTGGCCCCCGATCCGCACGAGACCACGGCGGCGGACCTCGATTATTTCGTCTGGCTGGTCCGTGGGCACGGCCGCGACATCCTGGTCGACACTGGCTTCAATGCCGAAGAGGCCAAGGCGCGGGCCCGCAAGCTGACGCTCAATCCGGTCGATGCGCTGGAGAAGTTCGGCGTTTCCGCCGGCAGCATCAAGGACGTCGTCGTCACCCATCTGCACTACGACCACGCCGGCAACCTCGATCGTTTTCCCAGCGCGCGCTTCCATCTGCAGGAACGCGAGATGAGCTACGCGACCGGCCGCTGCATGTGCAACGGCATGCTGCGGCATCCGTTTTCGGTCGAGCACGTCACCACGATGGTGCGCCATGTCTATGGCGAGCGCGTCACCTTTCACTCCGGCGACGGCGAGATCGCGCCCGGCGTGACGGTGCATCGCGTCGGTGGCCATTCCGACGGCCTGCAGGTGGTCCGGGTCGAGACCGCGCGCGGTCCGGTGGTGCTGGCGTCGGACGCGGCGCACTACTACGCCAATCTGCAGAAGCGCAGCCCGTTTCCGATCGTCTACAATGTCGGCGACATGGCGCAGGGCTGGGAGACCGTCGAGCGGCTTGCCGGCCACCCCGATCGCTTCATTCCCGGCCACGATCCGCTGGTGAGCGAGATCTATCCGCGGGCGAGCGACAAGGTCGACGCCTTCGCGCTGCACCTCGCGCCGTCGCGTTCGTTTGCCAAATAGGTTGAGAATAAGATGTCAGATTACAAGACACTCGGCTTCATCGGGCTCGGCGTAATGGGCGAGCCGATCTGCCGCAACCTCGTGAAGAAGAGCGGCAAGCGCGTCGTCGCATTCGATCTGTCGCCTGAGCCGTTGGCGCGACTGCGTGCCGATGGCGCCGAAATCGCGGCTTCTGTTGCCGACGTCATCAAGCAGAGCGACCTGCTGTTCCTCTGCCTGCCCAGCGCCAGGCATGTTCGTGCGGTGTTCGAGGGCGACGGCATCCTGAAGAACGCGAGGAGCGGCCAGGTCATCGTCGATCTCGGCACCTCCTCGGTCAGCCAGACCCGCGATTTCGCCGGGCAATTGCAGGCCAAGGGTGCGGCCTGGGCCGACGCACCGATTGCACGCACGCGGCAGGCGGCGCAGGACGGCACGCTGAGCGTGATGGTCGGAGCTGTGCCCGCGCTTTACGCCGATATCGAACCGCTGATCCGCTGCTTCGCCACCGACGTCACCAATTGCGGCGAGGTCGGCGCTGGGCAGGTCACGAAAATCCTCAACAACATGGTGCTGTTCGAAACCGTCAACGCGCTGGCTGAAGCGGTTGCGGTGGCGAAGCACAACGGCGTCGATCCGAAATTGCTGCTCGATACGCTGTCAAAGGGCTCGGCCGACAGCTTTGCCTTGCGCAATCACGGCATGAAGGCGATCGTGCCGGGGAATTTTCCGGAGCGCGCGTTCTCGACCGAATATGCGCTGAAGGATCTTTCCTATGCGCTGGAGCTGGCGTCCGATGCCGGCATCAGGATTCGCGGCGCCGAACTGATCGGCAGCGTATTGCAGGAAGCCATCGATGCCGGTTCGGGCGACAATTATTTTCCTGTGATCGCAAAACATATCGGTAGTGCCAACCGGAGTTGACCCATGATCACTCGATTTCCCGGCTACACGCCCACCCGCAGCGGCGCCGTCGTCCACGACAACCTCGTTTTCACGGTGGCGGTCGCGCCCGATCCGGTCGCTCCCTCCATGTACGAGCAGAGCGTGAAGGCGCTTGCCCGGCTCGACGAGAACCTCGCGAAGTGCGGCACGGACAAGAGCAAGATCCTCACGGCCATCGTCTACATCGCCGACATCAAGCGAAAGGGCGAAATGAACCGCGCCTGGGACGAATGGGTCGACATGAAGAACCCGCCAATGCGCGCCTGCCTCGGCGTCGAACTCGAGCCGCCGCATATCGTGGAGATCGTGGTGACGGCGGCGAAGTAGGCTTCGGCCTGGTGCGCACGCGACCGGGCGCAGCGATAACTTCCGTCGCGATGATCTTTTGGATGGTTTGTACGGCAGGTCGGCTGCTTTAGATCAGTCGGCTGCTTTGGATCAAAAGCCGCTGCTCGCAACGGAGCTCGCGAGACTCGTAAGGGATATCCTGACTTCGATTTGCTGCAGGGTCGAGTACAATTCCGTCATTCGATTCGGGGCAGCGCGAATGGAAGCGAAGAAGGCTTGGGTCGTCAGCATCGCACGACGCCACAGAAGCGGTTTGTTCTTCGAATGCAGCTTCTTCTACGTCGGACATCCCACCAGACAATCCGCCACTGACGCGGTTCGCCGCAATCTCCCTCAGGTTGATCTCCGTCGTGTTAAGGCGGAGCGCGAGCTTCGTTCCGAGGAGATCGCCAAGGCCGGACTGCAGTACCGGGAAGTGAAACTGGCTGCGAAGGGTCGCCGTGCGGAACATCAGTAGGCAACACAGCTCAGCTTGTGTCCCTTGCGGACATGCTGCCCAGGGGCGCGCCGCAAGTCCTCTTCATGCGGAGCGCCTTCAATGAGCGATTTTAACACCAAGGAGATGGAAATCTTCGACGAGTCGTTCGACATCGCCCTGAGCGTCCTCCTTCGTAACCAGGAACTGAGAAGCTTCGATGAAGCTACCCATTTTCTCGCGAAAGAAATCGCCGAGCTGATGTGTCGGGGTGAAAGAAACGTAATCTTCCTCTCGAACTTCGCGCTGGATGCCTACCGGCTCAAGCCCAAAGTATATCTGCGTCTCGTTCAGTAATCGGTCTCGCCCCTACGCCCTTCAGTAAGCTTCCTTCGCGTCGGCCTCTTCGCTGGTCTGCACCAGATCGAGGCTCTCCTCCAACTTGCCGAGCAGGCGTCCAAGATCGCGCCGCTCCTGCGCGGAGAGGCATGACAATATTTCCTGCTCCTTGCGCAGCAGGCGCGGGATCAGTTCCTCGTAGAGCGTTGCGCCCTTGCGCGTCAGGCGCAGGCGGAATTCGCGGCGGTCGTCCGCGTTCTCGACGCGCTCGATCATCTGCCGCTTCAGCAGCGAGGTGACGGCGCGGCTGATCGTTGATTTGTGCGTGCGGGTGCAATCGGCGACGTATTGCGCGCTGCAGGGGTCGTGGCGAAAGCCGAGCGTCGCCAGCACGCGCCATTCCGGAATGTCGAGCCCGTAGCGGGTCGCATATTCGACCGACAGCGTCGAACTGACCTCCGCCGCGAGCCGGTTCAATCGGAACGGCACGAACCCGAACAGGTCCAGCCGTGCGTCCGTCTTCGATGCGCCTTCTTCGCGCGAGCCGGCGGCCACTTCGGTTGAAAACGCCTTAGGCAAGGATAGCCTCGAATTGAGTTGACGCCGGACCCGGCTCGGGGTTTAAGATAGTTGCAGATGCGACTATCTAGCACGGTCGCCCGCCCTTTACCAGTCACGGGCCTTACCAGTCACAGGCCTTGCCAGTCACAGGGTTAGACCCCGCATGGCGCAGACCAAAACCCAGTTCGGCTATCGCCGCCATCCCGATCAGGATCGGCCGGGTTCGAATCTCGCCGAGCATCCGATCGTCATCGTTGGCGCAGGCCCGGTGGGACTGTCGCTGGCGATCGATCTGGCGCAGCGCGGCCAGGCCGTCGTGCTGCTCGACGATGCCGACCGCATCGGCGAGGGCTCGCGGGCGATCTGCTTTTCCAAGCGCTCGCTCGAATTCTGGGACCGGCTCGGCATCGGCCAGCGCATGGTCGACAAGGGCGTGGTGTGGAGCGTCGGCAAGATCTTTCACGGCGATTCCCAGCTCTACCAGTTCAACCTGCTGCCGGAGCAGGGGCACAAGCGGCCGGCCTTCATCAACCTGCAGCAATTCTACGCCGAGGCGTATCTGGTCGACCGCGTCGAGGAATTGCCGGCCATCGACCTGCGCTGGCGCAACAAGGTCGCCGCGCTCGAGCCGCGCAACGACCATGTGCTGCTGACGATCGAGACGCCCGACGGTCCGTACCGCATCAGCGCCCGCTTCGTGATCGCCTGCGACGGCGCCAAATCCTCGCTCCGCCGGCTGGTCGGCGCGGAATTCGCAGGCCAGGTGTTCGAGGATCAGTTCCTGATCGCCGACGTCAGGATGACGGCGGCGTTTCCGACCGAGCGCTGGTTCTGGTTCGATCCGCCGTTCCATGCCGGCCGCTCGGCGCTGCTGCACAAGCAGCCGGATGACATCTGGCGCATCGACCTGCAACTCAACCGCTTTGCCGATCCCAATGTCGAAAAGCTGCCGGAGAACGTGCGGCCGCGCATCGCCCGCATGCTCGGGCACGACAAGTTCGATTTCGAATGGATCTCGCTGTACAAATTCCAGTGCCGGCGGATGAACAAGTTCATCCACGGCCGCGTCATCTTCGCTGGCGATGCCGCGCACCAGGTCTCGCCGTTCGGCGCCCGCGGCGCCAATTCCGGGCTGGAGGACGCGGAGAACCTGGCGTGGAAGCTCGATCGCGTGCTGCGGGGGACGTCGCCCGAGGCGCTGCTCGAGAGCTACCATATCGAGCGAAGCGCGGCCGCCGACGAGAACATCCGCGAATCCACCCGTTCGACCGATTTCATGGCGCCGAACTCTCACCAGGAGGCGCGGCTGCGCAAGGCGGTGCTGTCGCTCGCGAGGGAGACCGAGTTCGGCAAGCGCATGGTCAATGGCGGGCGGCTCTCGACGCCGTCGGTCTACGCGACGCCGCTCTCGACCGCCGATGGCGATAGTTGGCGCGGCGGCCCGCAGCCCGGTGCCTCGATGGCGGACGCGCCGGTTGTCGGCGCACGCGGCGAACAAATCTTTCTCACCGATGCTTTCGTCAAGGCCGGCATGCGGTTTACCTTGCTGGAATTCGGCAATGGCGTCGCGCCGGAACTGCCCGACGGCGTGGCCACGATCCGGATCGGCGGCAAGGGTGGCCTCGTCGATTCTGCCGGCCTCGCCGCCGCGCGTTACGATGCCGAACCCGGCGCCGCGTATCTGTTGCGGCCGGATGGCTATGTCGCGGCGCGGTTTCGGCATCCGACCCGGCCCGCGCTCGACGCCGCGCTGGCGCGAGCCGCTGGCATCAACTGAGGTTTCATCATGGCGCTATCGACCGCTTCGAACTTTGCCAAACCCGACGACGCGTTTCGCGCCATCGTCGAGGCGCATCGCGGCCTGAGCGACGAACAGAGCGCCGACCTCGACGCGGCGCTGGTTCTGGTTCTCGCCAATCACATCGGCGATATCGCCGTGCTCAACGAGGCCATCGCGCTCGCCAAGCGGCGGATGCTCGATGCCAGCCAGCAGCAACAGCAGCAGCAATAGATCAACATCCCGAACCAAGTCAGGAATCGAATTGATGGCCAAGGGTTTCGCGTCCACCACCGACATGGCGGAGAAGAAGATCACTTTCTCCGAAATCGGCACTGATCTTTACGCCTTCACCGCCGAGGGCGATCCGAACTCCGCGATCATCGTGGGCGACGACGGCTGCCTCGTCTTCGATGCGCAGTCGACGCCGGCGATGGCCAATAAAGTGATCGAGCGCGTTCGCACCGTCACCGACAAGCCTATCAAATACGTCGTGCTGTCGCACTATCACGCGGTGCGCGTGCTCGGCGCTTCCGCCTACAAGGCGCAGGGCATCGTCGCCTCGGCGGAGACCTATCGCCTGATCGAGGAGCGCGGCCAGCAGGACTGGGATTCCGAATACGGCCGCTTTCCCCGGCTGTTCCAGGACGCCCAGAGCATTCCCGGCCTGACCTGGCCGACGCTGACCTTCGAGGGCGAGATGTCGATCTATCTCGGCAAGCGCGAGGTGCGGCTGATGCAGCTCGGTGCGGGTCATACGTCGGGCGATATCGTCGCCTGGGTGCCGGATGCGGAAGTGATGTTCTCGGGTGACCTCATCGAATATCACTCGGCCTGCTATTGCGGCGATGCGCACTTGCGCGAATGGCCATCCACGCTGAACGAAATCCGCGCCTTCAATCCCAAGGCGATCGCGCCGGGCCGCGGCGACGCGCTGAAGGGGCTTTCGACCGGACGCGACGCGATCGCGATGACACGCGATTTCGTCACCACGCTCTATGGCGCGGCGGAAACCTCCGTCGCCAGGGGCCGCAACCTGAAGGAATCGATGGCGGCGACGCGCGAGGTGATGGATCCGAAATTCTCCAGCTTCGCCATCTACGAGCACTGCCTGCCGTTCAACGTCTCGCGCGCGTTCGACGAGGCGTCGGGGATCGACGATCCCGTGATCTGGACCGACAAGCGCGACCAGGAAATGTGGGCCGCCCTGCAAGGAGGAGGATGAGCATGAATATCAACACCTCGCCTGATGCGATCGTTCGAAGCTCCGCGCAATTGACGCCGGGCTATATGTCCGGCTTCGGTAACAGTTTTGAGACCGAGGCCTTGCCCGGCGCGTTGCCGATGGGCCGCAACTCGCCGCAGCGCTGCGCCTACGGGCTCTATGCCGAGCAACTCTCCGGCTCGCCCTTCACCGCGCCGCGCGGCAGCAATGAACGGTCGTGGCTTTATCGCATCCGCCCATCGGTGAAGCATTCGGGTCGCTTTGCCAGGGCCGATGCCGGGCTGTGGCGCACCGCGCCGTGCCACGAATACGATCTGCCGATCGCGCAGTTGCGCTGGGATCCGGCGCCGATCCCGAAGCAGGACATGACCTTCCTGCAGGGCGTGCAGACCATGACCACGGCGGGCGACGCCAACACCCAGGCCGGCATGGCGGCCCACGTCTATCTCATCACCAGATCGATGGTCGATCAGCACTTCTACAATGCCGACGGCGAGATGATGTTCGTGGCCCAGCAGGGCAATCTGCGTCTGGTCACCGAATTCGGCCGCATCGACATCGAACCCGGCGAAATCGCCGTGATCCCGCGCGGCGTGAAATTCCGCGCCGAGATTCCTGATGGCCCCGCGCGCGGCTATCTCTGCGAGAATTATGGCGGCGCCTTCACGCTGCCGGAGCGCGGGCCGATCGGCGCCAACTGCCTCGCCAATTCGCGCGACTTCCTGACGCCGGTTGCCTACTATGAGGACAGGGACACGCCGACCGAACTCTACGTGAAATGGGGCGGCTCGCTGTTCAAGACCGCGCTGCCGCATTCGCCGATCGACGTGGTGGCGTGGCACGGCAATTACGCGCCCTATAAATACGATCTGCGTACCTTTTCGCCGATCGGCGCCATCGGCTTCGACCACCCCGATCCCTCGATTTTCACGGTGCTGACCGCGCCGTCTGAAACCCCCGGCACCGCCAACATCGACTTCGTGATCTTCCCGGAGCGCTGGATGGTGGCCGAGAACACCTTCCGTCCGCCCTGGTATCACATGAACATCATGAGCGAGTTCATGGGGCTGATCTACGGCGTCTACGACGCCAAGCCGCAAGGCTTCGTCCCCGGCGGCATCTCGCTGCACAACATGATGCTGCCCCACGGCCCCGACCGCGAAGCCTTCGATCACGCCAGCAATGGCGAGCTGAAGCCGGTGAAGCTGACCGGGACGATGGCGTTCATGTTCGAGACGCGATACCCGCAGCGGGTCACTGCACACGCCGCGAAATCGGCGACACTGCAGGAAGACTACGCCGATTGCTGGAAGGGCCTCGAGAAGCGTTTCGATCCGAACAAGCCGTAACGATTTTCCCCTCTCCCCTTGTGGGAGAGGTGGATCAATCGCGCATCGCGCGATTGAGACGGGTGAGGGGTCTGTCTCCGCGGAAAGAACCCCTCATCCGACGCAATCGCCCTCCGGGCGATTCCGCCACCTTCTCCCACAAGGGGAGAAGGAAGAAAGGACGAGCATGCCCCATCCCAACGACCCCAAACTCCGCTCCTTCATCCCCGTCGCCGCCACTTCCGATTTCCCGATCCAGAACCTCCCTTACGGCGTCTTCTCCACCAAGGACGGCCTCGCCCCGCGCGTCGGCGTCGCGATCGGCGACTACGTGCTCGATCTCTGGACGCTCGCAAAGGACTGCCGGTTCGACGTCGTCGAGCCCGCGGTGTTCGCAGCCCCTCAACTCAATCCATTCATGGCGCTGGGACCGAAGGCGTGGTCGGACACGCGCGCCCGCATCAGTCAGCTTCTGCGGCACGACCATCCGGAACTGCGCGACAATGAGGAGTTGCGCAAGCGCGCGCTGGTGCCGATGGCGGACGTGAAGCTGCACATGCCGTTCGCGGTCGCCGGCTACACCGATTTCTATTCCTCGAAAGAGCACGCCACCAATGTCGGCGTGATGTTCCGCGGCAAGGACAACGCCCTGCAGCCGAACTGGCTGCACATGCCGATCGGTTACAATGGCCGCGCTTCGACCGTTGTCGTCAGCGGCACCAAGGTCAGGCGCCCGCGCGGGCAGTTGAAGCCGCCGACTGCCGACGTGCCGAGTTTCGGGCCGTGCAAGCGGCTCGATTTCGAACTCGAAATGGGCGTGGTGGTCGGCCAGCCGTCCGCGATGGGCGAGATGCTCACCGAGAAGCAGGCGGAAGAAATGATCTTCGGCTTCGTCATTCTCAACGACTGGAGCGCGCGCGATATCCAGCAGTGGGAGTATGTTCCGCTCGGCCCGTTCCAGGCCAAGGCGTTTGGCACGTCGATCAGCCCGTGGGTGGTGACGCGCGAAGCGCTGGAGCCGTTTCGTTTGCACGGTCCCGCGCAGGAGCCGAAGCCGCTGCCCTATCTGCAGCAGGCACAGCCGAACAACTACGACATGCAGCTCGAGGTCGGCCTGCGCGCGGCGCAGATGAACAAAGCCGCAACCATCTGCCGCACCAATTTCAAGTACATGTACTGGTCGTCGGTGCAGCAGCTCGTCCACCACGCCTCATCCGGCTGCGCCATGAATATCGGCGATCTCCTCGGGAGCGGCACCATCTCGGGACCCGAGAAAGACCAGCGCGGCAGCCTGCTGGAGATCAGCTGGAACGGCACCGAGCCAGTTGAGCTGCCCGGCGGCGTCAAGCGCTCGTTCCTGGAGGACGGCGATTCTCTCGTGATGCGCGGCTGGTGCCAGGGCGACGGCTACCGCGTCGGGTTCGGCGAGGTCGAGGGGACGATTCTGGCGGCGGGGTGAAGCTCTTTCCCCGTCACTGCGAGCGCAGCGATTGAAACTCCGTCATTCCGGGATGGTCCGAAGGACCAGGCCCGGAATCTCGAGATTCCGGGTTCGATGCTGACGCATCGCCCCGGAATGACGATGCGGATGGGTCACCGCTCCTGCGCGGGAATATCCCTCAACCGCTCGCAATGCGCGGCGACATCCTCGACGCTGTATTTCAAATGCACCCGCTTGTCCGACGGCAATTGCTTCGTCACGCACACGCCGGGCCGCCGCTCGGTGGCGGGCCGGATCGGTCGCCGCTCAAACCCACCGCCGCAGTTCGGGCAGACATTGTGCAGCTTGTTCTCGACGCAGTCCGCGCAGAACGTGCACTCATAGGAACAGATCCGCGCGTCCACCGCGTTCGGCGGCAGGTCCTTGTCGCAATATTCGCAGTTGGGCCGGAGTTGCAGCGCCATGGTGGTCTCTCGTGATGCGATTCCTCGCGATCATCGCAAATCGGCCGGGAAATGCGAATGACAAACTTCCCTCGAATTGCGCCACGCGGCGGGGCCTTCATCCTTCGAGACGCCGCTTCGCGGCTCCTCAGGATGAGGTCTCACGTGGGTACCCCACCAGGTCTGAGACCTCATGGTGAGGGGCGCGGCACTGCCGCGCGTCTCGAACCATGTTGCCCGGATAGCTCAGCGCATCTTCAGCGGCAGCTTCGCGCTCTCCTTCAGCCGGTCCAGCACGATCGACGAGCGCACATGCGCGACGCTCTGGTGCGGCATCAGCACGTCGTTGACGAGGCCGGAGAGATCCTTGAGGTCGCGCAGCACGACCTTCAGCACATAATCGGCGTCGCCGGTCAGCGAATACGCCTCCTGGATGTCGTCGACACGGTTGACCAGCGCACGGAATTTCTTGGCGTTGTCGGGCGAATGCGTCGCCAACGTGATGTGGATGAAGGCGATCAGGTTGAAGCCGAGCGCTTCGCCTGACAGGTCGGCGTGATAGCCCGCGATCACCTTCTCCTCCTCCAGCCGCATCCGCCGCCGCGAGCATTGCGAGGCCGACAGGCCGACGAGATCGGCGAGTTGCTGATTGGTCAGCCGGCCGTCGTCCTGCAGCGCGGCCAGCATCTTGAGGTCGAAGGTGTCGATCTGGATCATGCGGAAAAGGCCGGTCATATGCACGAAGTGTGCGCCAACTTAGCCCAAAGCACGCCCGTTTGCACGCACAATGCGCCCGATCCGACCGATATTGATCCAGATCAATTTTCGGGAGATCAACCATGGGTCCATTTCCGCACGACGCGCCGGCCGCGACCATCAGCGCCGACAACCCGGTGGGCACCGACGGCTTCGAGTTCGTCGAATATGCTCATCCGAAGCCCGAGGAATTGCACGCGCTGTTCAGGCTGATGGGCTACGTCCCGGTCGCCCGTCACAGGACCAAGAAGATCACCGTCTATCGCCAGGGCGACATCAATTATCTCGTCAACGAAGAACCCGGCACGCATGGCCACGGTTTCGTCGCCGCACATGGTCCGTGCGCGCCGTCGATGGCGTTCCGCGTTGTCGATGCGAAAAAGGCCTATGAGCGTGCGCTATCGCTGGGCGCGGAGCCGGCCGATGTGACCTCCGCGCAGAAGACGCTCGACGTCCCCGCCATCAAGGGCATTGGCGGCAGCCTTCTCTATTTCGTCGATCGTTACGGTGCCAAGGGCTCGGCCTATGACGCCGAATTCGAATGGCTCGGCGCAGTCGATCCGCGGCCGGCGGGTGCGGGGCTCTATTATATCGATCACCTCACCCATAACGTCCATCGCGGCCGCATGGATGTGTGGACCGGCTTCTACGAAAGACTGTTCAACTTCCGCCAGATCCGTTTCTTCGACATCGAGGGCCGCGCGTCCGGCCTGTTCTCGCGCGCGCTGACCAGCCCGGACGGCAAGATCCGGATTCCGATCAACGAGGATGCGGGCGATTCCGGGCAGATCGAGGAATATCTCAACATTTATCGCGGCGAGGGCATCCAGCATATCGCCTGCGGCGCGCGCGATATCTACCGCACCGTCGAGACGCTGCGCGAGGCCGGATTGCCGTTCATGCCGTCGCCGCCGGATACGTACTTTGAGAAGATCGACGCGCGCCTGCCGCGCCACGGCGAGGACGTCGCCCGTCTGCAGGGCAACGGCATTCTCATCGACGGCGAGGGTGTCGTCCACGGCGGCCAGACGAAAGTGTTGCTGCAGATATTTTCGGCCAACGCGATCGGGCCGATCTTCTTCGAGTTCATCCAGCGCAAGGGCGATGATGGATTCGGCGAAGGCAATTTCAAGGCGTTGTTCGAATCGATCGAGGAGGATCAGATTCGAAGAGGCGTGCTGAAGGTGGATAACGCGGCGTAGCCACAACTCTCGCTGTCATTCCGGGGCGACGCGAAGCGTCGAACTACGGGGCGCCCTTGCGCCCCTGAGAATCTCGAGATTCCGGGTCTGGTCCTTCGGACCATCCCGGAATGACGTTGGGAGCTACCTCACCGCTTCCACGCCGCCGTCACATCCCCGATCTTCGCCACCTCCGGCTCCCGGATCGCCGACGGCGTCCGCGAGAACCGCGGTGCCGGCGCGGGCTGCGTCACGCCGTGGCGCTCGACGAACACTTTTCGGGCGGCCATGTGCGGATGCTTGGGCGCTTCCGCCATCGTGAGGATCGGCGCGAAGCAGATGTCGGTGCCTTCCATGATCTTGCACCAGTCTTCGCGGCTCTTGCTCTTGAACACCCTGGTCAGCTTTTCCTTCAGCGCCGGCCAGGCCTTGCGGTCCATCTGGGCGTCGAAATCGGCATCCGTCAGGTCGGCGTGCTTGCGCAGCAGCGCGTAGAACTGCGGCTCGATCGAGCCGATCGAAATGAAGTTGCCGCAGGAGCACTCGTAGACGCCGTAGAAATGCGCGCCGCCGTCGAGGAAATTCTGGTCGCGGCCCTCGGTCCAGCGGCCGCTCGCGCGCATGTCGAAGAACATCGACATCAGCGAGGCCGCGCCGTCGCACATCGCGGTGTCCACCACCTGGCCCTTGCCCGACTTCGAGGCTTCCAGCATGGCGGCGAGCACGCCGACCACGAGGTAGAGCGCACCGCCGCCGAAATCGCCGACGAGGTTGAGCGGCGGCACCGGCTTTTCCTTGGTGCCGATCGCGGCAAGCGCGCCCGTGATCGAGATGTAGTTGATGTCATGGCCGGCGGCGTTCGCCAGCGGGCCTTCCTGGCCCCAGCCGGTCATGCGGCCATAGACCAGTTTCGGGTTGCGCGCGAGCACGACGTCGGGGCCGAGCCCGAGACGCTCCATCACGCCGGGGCGAAAGCCTTCGATCAACGCATCCGCGCCGGCGAGCAGCTCGAGCACCTGCGCGACCGCAGCCTTGTCCTTCAGATCGAGCTCGATCACCTTGCGGCCGCGCACCGCGACGGCCTTCAGGTTCTTGGCCGCGCCGACGCGGTCGAGCGTGATGACTTCGGCGCCCATGTCGGCAAGCAGCATGCAGGCGAACGGACCCGGGCCGATGCCGGCGAATTCCACGATGCGGAAACCGGCGAGCGGGCCGGAGGTGCGGGCAGACGATTGGGCGGCTGGTTTGTCGAGCACTTGTTTTCTCTCCCAGAGGAAGTGTCTTAATTAGTTGATTAGCTAAATTGTCCCGCCGAAGCGAGAGTGTTGCAAGCTTCTTTTCCCGAGAATCGGACCAAAATGCGAAAGCGGCGCGCATGGCTGCGCGCCGCTCGTGTCATAGTTGCGTTTAGGCGTTATCAGCCGGCAGCAGTGACCGCGCGCTGCGCCATCACCTTCACAAGATTGGCGCGGTAGTCCGATGTTCCGTGAATGTCGCTCATCAGCCCGTCGGCAGAAATCTTGACGCTGTCGAGCGCACTTGGCGACCAGTTCGCCTTCAGTGCCGACTCGATCGCCGGTACCCGCATGACGCCGTTTTGCGACGCGCCAGTCGCCGCGACGCGAACGTCACCTGATTTGGTCTTGGTCACGAACACACCGGTCAGCGCGAAGCGCGAGGCAGGATGCCGCATCTTCGCGTAGCCCGCCTTGACCGGGATCGGGAACGACACGGCGGTGATGATCTCGCCGTCATCGAGCGCTGTTGAGAACAGGCCCTTGAAGAAATCATCCGCCGATATCGAGCGCTTGTTGGTCTTTACGGTCGCGCCAAGTGAAACCAGCGCCGCGGGAAAATCCGCGGCCGGGTCGTTGTTGGCGATCGAACCGCCGATGGTGCCGCGATGGCGCACGGCGGGGTCGCCGAGCACGGACGTAAGGTAGGCGATCGCGGGGATCGACTTCTTCACATCGGCGCTTTGCATGATGTCGAAATAGGTCGTCGCCGCCTTGATGGTGAGTGTGTCACCCGAGGCCTCGATGCCGACCAGTTCCTTGATCTTGCCGAGATCGATGACATCGGATGGCGCTGCCAGCCGCTGCTTCATCACGGGGATCAGCGTGTGGCCGCCGGCGAGATATTTCGCGTCCGAACCCTTGGCGAACGCCGCCGCGGCTTCGTCGACCGAGGAGGGGCGGTGATAGGTTGTCTGATACATGGAATTTCTCCCTGAAATTTTGCCTTTGTTCCCCTCGGTCATTCCGGGATGCGCGCCTCGCGCGCGGACCCGGAATCTCGAGGAGTTAGCCGCAATCTGGATTCCGGGTTCGACGCTTCGCGTCGCCCCGGAATGACGAGGGGTTAGCCGTGGATCGCATGCCAGACGCGGTCGGGCGTCGCGGGCATTTCGAGCTTGTTGTTGCCGATCGCATCCGTGATGGCGTTGATGACCGCCGCCGATGCGCCGATCGCACCGGCCTCGCCACAGCCCTTGACGCCGAGCGGATTGCCCGGACACAGCGTCGTGGTATGCGACAGCTTGAACGACGGCAGGTCGTCGGCGCGCGGCATCGAATAGTCCATGAACGACGCCGTGAGCAGTTGCCCTGAACTGTCGTACACCGCGCCTTCGAGCAGCGCCTGCCCGATGCCCTGGGCAAGACCGCCATGGACCTGGCCCTCGACGATCATCGGGTTGATCAGCCGGCCGAAATCGTCCGCCGCCACGAAGTTGACGAAGGTCGATTTGCCGGTGGCGGAATCGACTTCCATCTCGCAAATGTAGGCGCCGGCCGGGAAGGTGAAGTTGGTCGGGTCGTAGAACGCGGTTTCCTTCAAGCCCGGCTCCATGCCGTCAGGCAAATTATGCGCGGTGTAGGCGGCGAGCGCGACCATCGGGAACGCGATCGTCTTGTCGGTGCCGGTCACCTTGAACTCGCCGTTCTCGATGACGATGTCGTGTTCGGAGGCCTCGAGCGCATGGGCCGCGATCTTCTTGGCCTTGGACTCGACCTTCTCCATCGCCTTCAGGATCGCGGTGAGACCCACGGCCGCCGAGCGCGAGCCGTAGGTGCCCATGCCGAACTGCACCTTGTCGGTGTCGCCATGCACGATCGAGACCTGGCTGATGGGAACGCCGAGCCGATCGGCGATGAGCTGGCAGAACGTCGTCTCATGCCCCTGGCCATGGCTGTGCGACCCGGTCAGCACCTCGATGGTGCCGACCGGGTTGACGCGCACTTCCGCCGATTCCCACAGGCCGACGCCGGCCCCAAGGCTGCCGACCGCTTTTGACGGTGCGATGCCGCAGGCCTCGATGTAGCAGGAGACGCCGATGCCGCGCAGCTTGCCTTCGCCCTTGGCCTTGGCCTTGCGTGCGGCGAAGCCGGCATAGTCGATCGCCTTCATCGCGGCGTCGAGCGAGGCATTAAAGTCGCCGATGTCGTAGGCCATGATAACTGGCGTCTGGTGCGGGAATTGCGTGATGAAGTTCTTGCGGCGCAGTTCGGCCGGATCGACCTTCAACTGCCGCGCCGCCGTCTCCATCAGCCGCTCCACCACGAAGCTGGCCTCGGGCCGGCCCGCGCCGCGATAGGCATCGACCGGCACGGTGTTGGAGTAGACGCTGATCACCTCGGCGAAGATGTTCGGGATGTTGTACTGGCCCGACAGCAGCGTCGCGTAGAGATAGGTCGGCACCGAGGACGAGAACAGCGACATGTAGGCGCCGAGATTGGCGTAGGTCTTGACGCGCAAGCCGGTGACCTTGTTGTCCTTGTCGAACGCCATCTCGGCCTTGGTGAGGTGATCGCGGCCATGGGCGTCGGTGAGGAAGGCTTCCGTGCGGTCGCCGGTCCACTTCACCGGACGGCCGACTTTCTTGGAAGCCCACAGCGCCACCATCTCCTCGGGATAGATGAAGATTTTCGAGCCGAAGCCGCCGCCGACGTCGGGGGCCACCACCCGCAGCTTGTGCTCCTGCGCGATGTTGTAGAACGCCGACAGCACGAGGCGGGCGACATGCGGGTTCTGTGACGTCGTGTAGAGCGTAAAGTGCTCTTCCGGCTCGTTGTATTCGGCGATCGCCGCGCGCGGCTCCATCGCGTTCGGCACCAGGCGGTTGTTGGTGATGTCGAGCGAGACGACATTGGCCGCCGCCTTGAACGCCGCATCCGTTGCGGCTTCCTCGCCGATCACCCAGTCATAGATCACGTTGCCCGGCGCCTCGGGGTGCAGTTGCGGCGCGCCCGGCGCAATGGCGGCGCGGATGTCGGCGGCCGCCGGCAATTCCTCGTAAGAGACGACAACGGCCTCGGCGGCGTCGCGGGCCTGGTTCTTGGTTTCGGCGATCACGACCGCAACCGCCTGGCCGACGAACCGCACGGTTTCCGGCGCCATCGCCGGCCATGCGCCCATCTTCATCCCGGTGCCGTCCTTGGAGGTGATGGCCCAGCCGCAGATCAAATTGCCGATCTTGTCGTCGACGATCTGCTGGCCGGTCAGCACGCCGACCACGCCCGGCATCTTCATCGCTTCCGAAGTGTCCACGCTCTTTATCTTCGCGTGTGCGTGCGGGCTGCGAACGAAATGCGCGTGGGTCATGCCCACCAGCTTGATGTCGTCGACGTAACGGCCCTTGCCGGTAATGAAACGACGGTCTTCCTTGCGCACCACGCTTGCGCCAATGCCTTCAACGCCCATGTCCTGTCCTCCCGACCGGATTTATTGTTTTCCGCCATTTCGTTTCGAAACGCGGTCTTGAACTCGGAAATATTGGCCCGCGGCTTCTATTCCGCCGCCTGCGCGACCTTCATGCGGCCGGCTGCGTCGAGCACCGACTTGACGATGTTGTGGTAGCCGGTGCAGCGGCAGATGTTGCCTTCGAGCTCGGCCCGGACGGTTTCCTCGTCGAGCTGGCCACCGTGGCGCTGCACAATATCGATCGCCGACATGATCATGCCGGGGGTGCAGTAGCCGCACTGCAGGCCGTGATTGTCGCGGAACGCCGCCTGCATCGGGTGCAGTTCGTCGCCCTTGGCAATGCCCTCGATGGTGGTGACGCTGGAGCCGGCGGCCTGGCCGACCATGACCGTGCAGGATTTGACCGCCCGGCCATCGATATGGACGACGCAGGCGCCGCATTGGCTGGTATCGCAGCCGACATGGGTGCCGGTGAGGTTGAGATTGTCCCGCAGGAGATGGACGAGGAGCGTCCGGTCCTCCACCTCGGCAGACACGGCTTTGCCGTTCACGGTCAGTTTGACTGTAGACACGCGTGGTACCTCCCCGATGTTTTGTAATTATTCCAATTAGAAACAGCGGCGCGGGAACTTGCAACTAGGATTTTGGTCGGCCGGGTCATTGTGATGCCATCAAGGGGACGGGTGCGAGCAACTGCGCGGCGAATCTTTCACCCTCCCCTGGAGGGGGAGGGTCGACGCGAAGCGGCGGGGTGGGGTGACGGCCTCTCCGCATTGAACAGTGCCCGAGTGGAGAGATCACCCCACCCCGTCTCGCATTTCGCTTCGCTCATGCGAGCCGACCCTCCCCCTCCAGGGGAGGGTAAGAAAGACGTCGGGCAGCCTGCCTTGCTGCTTTTGCCCGGATTTACGTCCCCTTATCCATTCTGCCTTAGTTTTGCGCACTGCGTCGGGAGGTGGGGCCTCCCGGCGCGTGGTTTTCAGAATGAAAACGGGGGGATGACGTGCGATTCCAGAAGCGTAGCGGCTCGTCTTTCAGGCTTCCGACCCTGCGATTTCGCTCCAAGATCATGCTCGGCTTTACGGTCGTGCTGGCGATCTCGGCCGGCAGCATGGGCTTTGCCTATCTCGGCTTCGAGCGGGTTTCCGCCGTCGTCGATGCCTACCGCAAGAGCGTGCACGAAGCCGACCTGGCGCGCGACATCGATCGGGAGCTGATCTCCTACCGCGCGCTCGCCCGCTATTTCGTCGCGACCGGCAAGGAAGAGGACGGCAAGGCCGCGCTGGCGGCGGAGGCCGCGCTGCAGAACGCCATCGTCGCCTCGATGAAGGGCACCACCGACAAGGCGCGTCTCGAGCAGATCGCCAAGCTGGAGCGGGAATTCCGCACCTTCACCAAGATCTTCGCCGACATCCTCAAGACCAAGGACGACAGCGCGCGGATCGCGCAGAACCAGCTGGCGCGCAACGGCAATTCGCTGCGCTACAAGCTCGACGACCTCCCGAGCAACGCCGATGAAGAGGAGTTGCAGGTGATCACGCTCGGCGCCAAGAAGGTGACCGAGCAGTTCCAGGCGGTTACCGCGCTCGCCAATACGTTCGTGGTCAATGCCGACCAGTCGGTCGCCAACAGCGCGCTGGCGCGGCTGAAATTCGTCGAGAACGCGCTGAAGGCGATCTCGACCACCAACGCGAAAATCCTCGACGGCATCAAGGAAGTCTCGGGGATGCTGGAGGAATACCGCCGATCGCTCGCCATGCTGATCGGCAATACCAAGGAAATCGAGGGCCTGATCCAGGAAATGACGGAGACGGCCGCCGAGATCAACAAGGCGTCGGCCGCGATGAAGACGGATCTCGTGGCCGATCAGAGCCGGCTGGATGCCGAGTCGGACGCGGCCATCGCCGAGACCGAACGGCTGATCGTGATGCTGGCGGCAGGCGGCTTCCTGCTCGGCTGCATCTGGGCGTTCTTCCTCGGCAAGGGCATCTCCCGGCCGATGACCCGGATGTGCGCCGCGATGCGGGAATTGGCCGGCGGCAATTTCGATGTCGTGCTGCCCGGCCTTGGCCGCAGGGACGAGATCGGCGAGATGGCAGGCGCGGTCGAGGAATTCAAGGTGCAGGCCGTCGCCCGCGCCGAGCGCGACGCCGCTTCGCAGGAGGCGCAGAACAAGGCGGCGAGCGCCGCGCGCCGCGCCGAATTGATCCGGTTTGCAGATGATTTCGAGGCGGCAGTCGGCGCCATCGTTTCCAACGTTTCATCGTCCGCCGTGCAGCTCGAAGCTGCGGCTGGCACGCTGACACGCACCGCGGAAACCACCCAGAACCTGTCGAACCAGGTCGCCGGTGCTTCGGAGGAAGCCTCCAGCAACATGCAGTCGGTGGCGTCGGCGACCGAGGAATTGTCGGCCTCCGTCGACGAGATCGGCCGCCGCGTCAAGGAATCGAGCCAGATCGCGGATGCCGCCGTTCGCCAGGCCGAGCAGACCGATGGCCGCATCGGCAAGCTGTCGCGCGCCGCGCAGGAGATCGGCGACGTCGTCAAGCTGATCACCGCGATCGCCGAGCAGACCAATCTGCTGGCGCTCAACGCCACCATCGAGGCCGCCCGCGCCGGCGATGCCGGCCGCGGCTTCGCCGTCGTTGCGTCCGAGGTCAAGTCGCTCGCCAGCCAGACCGCGAAGGCGACCGACGAAATCTCCAATCACATCTCGGGCATGCAGGGCGCGACGCAGGAGTCGGTCGCCGCCATCAAGGAGATCGGCGGAACGATTGGCAAGATCTCCGACATCGCCTCGACGATCGCGAGCGCCGTCGAGCAGCAGAGCTCGGCGACGCAGGAGATCGCCCGCAGCGTCCAGAACGTCGCGCAGGGCACGCAGGAAGCCGCCACCAACGTCATGCAGGTCAACCGCGGCGCCACCGAAACCGGCTCGGCCTCGGAAGAGGTGCTGAACTCGGCGCGCAGCCTGTCCAGCGAGAGCACGCGTTTGCGTGAAGAGCTAGATCGCTTCATGGCGAATATCCGGGCGGCGTGAGGGTGATCGGTTCGCGTTAGCAAGACTGCGCGCCACCAACACGGTGTCATCATCCGCGAAGGCGGATGATCCAGTATTCCAGAGACAGCAGCGATCAATCGAGAGGCCGCGGCGTACTGGATCCCCCGCCTCCGCGGGGGACGACATCGCCGTGCGCCCAAAAACCCTCAGGAACCCCTATCCCCCGAGCGCGTTATCTCTGCGGCGGGCATCATGTTTGCCGCAATTCATCGAAATAACCCTGGGGCTTGGGGCGTTCCGGGGCGTTTCTCATTGGTCCAATGCGATGGATGTAAAAGCGATACGGCGTGATGCGGTGGATAAGGATGCCTCTGTTGCGGCGCTGAATAAAGATAACGATCGCCTCATCGAGACCAGCATACCGGCGCGGCTCGATCGGCTGCGCTGGGGCGGCTTTCACACCCGTGTCGTGTTTGCGCTCGGCGTTACCTGGATCCTCGACGGGCTGGAAGTCACGCTCGCGGGCGCGCTGTCGGGTGCGCTGAAGGAAAGCCCGACGCTGCAGTTTTCGAATTTCGACGTTGGCCTGGCCAACAGCGCCTATCTCGCCGGCGCGGTGATCGGCGCGCTCGGCTTCGGCTGGCTCACCGACCGGATCGGGCGCAAGAAACTGTTCTTCATCACGCTGGCGCTCTATCTGGCAGCGACGGCTGCGACGGCGCTGTCCTGGAGCCTGGCGAGCTACGCGCTGTTTCGCTTTCTCACCGGCGCCGGCATCGGCGGCGAATATACCGCGATCAATTCCACGATCCAGGAACTGGTGCCGGCGCGCTACCGCGGCTGGACTGATCTGGTGATCAACGGCAGCTTCTGGCTCGGCGCCGCGATGGGTGCCGTCGCAGCGATCGTGCTGCTCGATCCCAAAATGTTTGCAGCCGATCACGGCTGGCGGCTGGCCTATCTGATCGGCGCGGGCCTCGGCCTGATCGTGTTCGTGATGCGGATGTGGATTCCGGAAAGCCCGCGCTGGCTGATGATCCACGGCCGCCCCGATCAGGCGCACGCCATCGTCGACGATATCGAGAAGGGCGCAACGCTGCACCCGGACCACCGCGCGGACGAAACGCTGCCGAAGGTGAGGCTGCAGATGCGCAGCCACACGCCGCTCGGCGAGGTGGCGCATACCCTGTTCACGAAGTACCGGACCCGATCGCTGGTGGGCCTCGTGCTGATGGGCTCGCAGGCGTTCTTCTACAACGCGATCTTCTTCACCTTCGCGCTGGTGCTGACCGACTTCTTCGGCATCCCGGCAAACAATGTCGGGTGGTACATCCTGCCGTTCGCGGCGGGAAATTTCCTCGGGCCGCTGCTGCTCGGCCGTCTGTTCGATACGCTGGGCCGCCGCACGATGATTACGGTGACCTATGGCGTGTCGGGCGTGCTGCTGGCGCTCTCGGGTTATTTGTTCTCGATCGGCGTGCTCACCGCGCAGACCCAGACGATCGCATGGATGGTGATCTTCTTCTTCGCCTCGCCGGCGGCGAGTGCGGCCTATCTTACCGTCAGCGAGACGTTTCCGCTGGAGGTCCGCGCACTGGCGATTGCGCTGTTCTACGCGATCGGTACCGGGATCGGCGGCGTGGCGGGGCCGGCGCTGTTCGGCGCACTGGTCGACACCGGATCGCGCTACAGCCTTTTCGCCGGCTATTTGTTCGGGTCGGCCTTGATGATCGTGGCCGCAGCGGTCGCGTGGCGCTACGCCATCGCCGCCGAGCGAAAATCGCTCGAAACAGTTGCGCGTCCGCTGGCATTTGTGGAGTAGGATGAGATGAACCAGGATCTGGCCGAAGTGGCAATCGAAGACGATATCCCCGATGATTACGAAACTGCGCCGGAAACCGTGCCGGTGCCGCGCTCGCTGGTGCCGCATCTGCGCGACACCGCCATCCTGCTCGACATCGACGGCACGCTGCTCGACCTGATGCCGACGCCGCGCGAGGTCTGGGTGCCGCCTGGGCTTTCGATGACGCTCAATCGCCTGGTCGAAAAAACCGGTGGCGCGCTGGCGCTGGTCAGCGGTCGTTCGCTCAACGACATCGATCTGATTTTCGCGCCTGATGTGTTTCCGGCCGTCGGCGGCCACGGCGCTGAAATGCGGATCGAACTGGACAGCGATTCCGTGGCCGCGCACGCGCCGCCGATGGACAAGGAATTGAAGCGGCGTCTCGCGGCGATTGCGAAGTTGAGCCCGGGAATACTGCTTGAAGACAAGGGCTATTCGCTCGCGCTGCATTATCGCCTCGCGCCGCAGGCGGAAAAGGCGATCTACGAAGCGGTGTCGCTGATCCGGGCCGATCTGCCGAACGCGCCCATTGAAGTGCTGCCGGGAAAATACGTTTGCGAGATCAAGCATTCCGGCTTCACCAAGGCGAGCGGCGTGCTCGAACTGATGACGCGCGAGCCTTTCAAGGGCCGCCGCCCGCTCTTCATCGGCGACGACGTCACCGACGAGACCGTGTTTGCAATCATGCCGGACTTCGATGGCCTCGCATTCTCGGTCGGCCGTCGTGCGACGGGCGTGTCGGGTCACTTCGACGCGCCGAGCGACGTCAGGGAATTCCTTACACACCTGCTTGATGACGAAAGCGTCGCTAGTCGGCCATAATGTCTCGGGTCCCGTCGGGATTCGGACACAGATTTTCTTGAGTGCTGCCGAGGTTCGCGATGAATTTTATTTTTCGTGAGTTCCGGTGAGTTCCTCCACGCCTCAGCCCGAATTTGGTTTCAATTCGTTGAAAGGGTGATGAGGAACCATATTGATGAATGGCTGTTAACACGCGCACCAACAGGAGGGGACTTGTGAACCTCGTCGTCGTCTCTAACCGCGTTTCGCGTGGAAAACCGAACGAACCCATGACGGGGGGACTGGCAGCCGCGCTGCTGCCGATCGTGGAAAAGTCCGGCGCGATCTGGGTCGGTTCCAGCGGAAGGGTCCGCGACGGGAACCAGAAGGAACCTTTTGCGGAAATCGAGGCCTTGGGAACCGGCGCGCTGGCGATGCTCGATCTGCCTGCGGCGCACTACGGCGGCTATTACGAAGGGTTCGCAAATTCGGCGCTATGGCCGGCGCTGCATTCGCGCCCCGATCTGATCCGCGCGTCGCAGGAAGACTATGCCAGCTATCGTGAAGTAAACGCCTTCATGGCGCGCGCGCTGCTGCGCTTCCAGAAGCCGGAATCCGCGTTCTGGATCCAGGACTATCATTTCCTCGCGCTCGGCGCGGAGCTGCGCACGCTCGGCGTCACGCAGCCGATCGGCTTCTTCCTGCATACGCCGTGGGCCACGCCTTCCGTGATGGGCGGCGTGCCGAACCATCGCGAGTTGATCGAAGCGATGCTGGCCTACGACCTGATCGGTTTCCAGACCGAGGAGGATTGCGAGAATTTCCTGTCGTATGCGGAGTCCGAACTCGGGCTCGTCGTGCGGGACGGCGTCGTCCGTTCGCGCCATGGCCGGACCCGTGCTGCGGCATTCCCGATCGGCATCGATCCCCAGCAGTTCGCCAGGCTCGCGGCCAAGGCGGCGACCCATCCGGATGTCTCCCGGCTGCGGCGCAGCCTGCACGGCGAGAAGCTCGCGATCGGCGTCGACCGGCTGGATTATTCCAAGGGTCTCATCAACCGCATCAAGGCGTTCGACCGGATGTGGGCCTTGTATCCGTCGCTGGCGCGTTCGGTGTCGCTGCTGCAGATCGCAACCCCGTCGCGCGGCGCGATCGAGGCCTACGGCAATCTGCAGAGCGATGTCGCGAAGCTCGTCAGCGACGTCAACGGCCTTCACGGCGAGGTCGACTGGACGCCGATCCGCTATCTCAACAAGGGCTACAGCCAGGCCGTGCTCGCGGGCCTCTATCGCACGGCGCAGGTCGGCGTCGTCACGCCGCTGCAGGACGGCATGAACCTGGTCGCCAAGGAATATGTCGCCGCGCAAAACCCGGTCGATCCCGGCGTGCTGGTGCTGTCGAAATTCGCCGGCGCCGCCAAGGAGCTCGACACCGCCCTGATCGTCAACCCGCACGACATCGACGGCATGGCCCGCACCATCGCTACCGCCCTGTCGATGCCGCTGACGGAGCGCCGGATGCGCTGGGAAGCGATGATGGCGAAGCTGCGCAAGGGCACCATCCAGCAATGGTTCGCCGACTTCACCGACGCGCTGTGGGACAGCCGCGTCGACCGCATCGACACCTGTCCCTCGGAAGACGTCCTCGCCGACCCGCTCGCCGTGCGGCAGCTCCGCCCCGTCACCAACGGCGCGCGGTTTCATTGAAGCCTGCGCCCTTCAACTCTCCCGCTCGCGGGAGAGGTCGGATCGCATCACCGATGCGATCCGGGTGAGGGCTCTCTCCGCACGAACAGTACGCCTCGCGGAGCCTCCCCAGCAGGCGGAGGCGGTCCCGCCTCCGCCATCCCCTCAAAAACAATACGCCACGCCATCCAGGATCGGACAGCGGGCCTTGTTCGGCGCGCTCGGATTATCCATCGGCACGTACCCACCCTTGCCGTTGCCGGCGAACACGCCGGGGCCGATAACAACCGACGACTTGTTGCCGATGATCACGCTCGGATGCGGCGAAGCCAGCCGCGACTGCGAGCCGTCCGCCCACACGATGGCGTCGCCCGTATGGATGCCGCGCCGGCCGTCGTCGCAGGTGACGTCGTTACCTTTTTTGGAGCAGGCCTGCCCCGAGGCCGGGCCGGCCGCGCCGACGGCAAACGCCGCCAGCAGGATGGCAAATTGAAGCGCCCGCGTGATCGTCATCGCCGTCCTCCGCCCGTGATTCGCACCGGGCAGCCCCTCGGCCCACCCCGCCTCGTCCGTGAAGCCGCCGCCGAGGTCGTCGGCACCGCCCGGATTCCGGTTCCAAACCACCAGCCGAAGGTGTCGCCACGATGGCGGCAGTGCCGGATTCCCAAATAAATTCAACGAATTGGGGAAATTTCGCCCGCCGCGCCCGGGCCTCCCTTGCAAAATCACTCCTGCCCCTTCAAGAAAGCGCCTCCGGAGAGATGGCCGAGTGGCTTAAGGCGCACGCTTGGAAAGCGTGTGTGCGGGAAACCGTACCGTGGGTTCGAATCCCACTCTCTCCGCCATGCAAGCAGTACATGTTATTGATTTGGCTAAACAACTCATAAGTTGAGATCGTTGGCCCCCAACCTAGCTTCCAAATTTCTTTCTCTGAGTGGAATGAAATTGCGGGCCGCACAGCGCGAAATGTGATTGATGCACAACTTCGTCCTGCTCCGCCCACCTCTGCCATTTTCGCCGCCGCCCAAATCAGACTAGCTTAATTGGGTTTCTCTCTCGCTCCGGTAGGATCATGGCCAAGGCCGACCACATCAAAAGGCTCATCGCTAGCTATGGTCGGTCGCAGGAGTTTCGCGCGGCAGCTCTTCGGATCATTGATGAAGCGGCCAATCAAGGTAAGAAGCCTTTTGCTGATGCGCTCCGCAAAATTCTCGATGCCAACGTTAGCTCGGACTATCAAGCCTCTCAGCCGCGCCTAACGTCCCTAGCGTCGCAGGTTGATCCGTCAACGAGCTTAGTTGACGAAATCAACGTCACTCGTGGGCTGCGCGACATCGTCTTGAATGCCGATACACGCTCGCTGGTTGAAAACATCATCGAAGAGCGGCGACGCAGTGAAGAGCTTAGGCGTCATCGCTTGCCACTGTCGGCGCGTATCCTGTTTGCGGGACCGCCAGGATGCGGAAAAACGCTTTGTGCGGAAGTTATAGCAAGGGAGCTATCTCTTCCGCTGTTCACTGCGCGTATCGATGTGATCGTTTCATCCTTCTTAGGTGAAACCGCTAGCAATCTCCGTCGCTTGTTTGATTTTGCGGGGCGTCGGCCATGTGTGTTGTTTTTGGATGAATTTGACGCCTTGGCGAGAACTCGCGCAGATACTACCGAACACAACGAATTGCGCCGCGTCGTGAATAGCCTACTTCATATGATTGAAAGATTTCGTGGGCCCGGACTGGTGATTGCTGCCACCAACTTACCCCAGTTTCTTGATGAAGCGATATGGCGTCGATTTGATGATGTACTGTCTTTCGATCCCCCGGGAGAGAGAGAGATTGCGCTCTTAATCTCTCGCCAATTCGCGAACTTTCCAACGCACTTTGACCTTGAGAGCGTGAGTCCGAAACTTGTTGGAATGTCATACGCTGATGTCGAGCGCGTTTGTATGGACGCGATCAAGAAGGCGGTTCTGAAGAAACGAAAATCCGTCAGCGAGACTGAGTTCGCCTCTGCTCTGAGACAAGAAGTGAGACGAAAGGCACTAACTTCTCTCGCGAAGTTGTAGCGAGCGAATGGCTACGTATCCTCACCTGCCGCTGGAACGTTTGGTGGGCGACATAGATCGACGGAGGCTACCCTCACCAGTAGGGCCTCCTCAGAGGTCGGCGCCGGCACATGCTGTCCAAATTCAGGTACGAGTAGATACCGCCGTAGCTGAGCAGAGAGCGGCTCCGCCAATCGAAGGAATTGACCCTGAATTAATCCTCAAGGTATCGCTTGCCCATCCGGTTCAAGAGGAAAGTTGGCGCACAGCGGGGCTGACGGTGCTTGCCCAAGAGCCTGACGATATTTTGGTCCTGTTCTCCAGTGACGTCGAGTTGCACGAATTTCGCAATCGACTCGCTCAATACCAGGAAGATACGCCGGAAGGTCGCCAAAATCCGGCTTACAATTCATTGTTCGCGTCAATCGATGACATCGGGAGTATATCGCCGAATGACAGGATTGGCCCGCGATTGCGCAACGATGGCATTGCTCAGCCGAACGACATTAGAGTTAATGCCGACTACACTGTTGATGTCGAAATTTGGGACGCGCCGACCCAAATGGACAAGGAAATCCGCGTCCAATGTCTAGTCCAACACATAGAAAATCAGGGTGGGGAAATCCAATCCCGATATATTGGAACTGCCGGGCTAATTGTTTTGCGTGCGCGGGTAAGAGGTTCGCTTTTGCGGACCATCCTCGAAATGTCATCCGTTTCGCGAGTTGATTACCGCCCAATTCCTGATCTCGGTGAGCGCGATGTTCCGTTGATCCCATTAGAGCAGCCGCCACAGGCCGCTGCTCCTCCCGCCGACGCGCCGATCATCGGCATTGTTGATAGCGGAAGTGTTGATCATCCCTTGCTCGCCCCATGTCTCATTGAAGCAATTGGGGTCCCTTCTGGTCTGGGGACGGCCGATATTTGGGGACACGGAACGAAAGTGGCAGGGATTGCAGCTTTCGGAGATGTCCGGGAATGCGTTGATCAGCAATCCTTTCAAAGTCCGGTTCGCCTCATCTCAATTAAGGTGGTCAATGATCAGGGGCAGTTCGACGACGCCGAAACAATTCCGCTCATCATGAAGCAAGCTGTCACGGCGCTCCATGAACGGGGGTGCCGTCTGATAAATGTTTCGCTCGGTGACAAATATCGCATTCCCTATGATGGGGGGCGCGTTTCACAATGGTCCGCGACGCTCGACCATCTCGCGCGCGAACTTGACGTAGTAATTTTTGTCTCCGCCGGGAACTCGGCCGGTGGCTCGCAAGCTCCGTGGGGATTACCGGCAGAGAATATCATCGGTACTTATCCAAGCTATCTTGTTGCTCCCAACAATCGGATCGTTGAACCGGCGACTGCGGCAATTGCATTAACAGTCGGTAGCCTCGCCCACGCCAATGGTCTTCCGGCTGATTTCGGAGGCGCTGAGCTGCGAGCGATAACCTCAACGAACACTCCGACACCGATCACGCGATCAGGACCGGGGATCAACGACTCAATCAAGCCCGACCTCGTCGATTTTGGGGGCACCTGTATATTTGATGGAGGTACTCAGCGAGTTGCTACGGGTGAAGATTTTGCGAGTTCGGGTATGTTTACGCTCCGAGCGGACTACATCCAAGGCTTATTAGCCTCCGCAACGGGTACGTCATTGGCTGCCCCAAGAGTTGCTTACAAGGCAGCGCTGCTTCTTCGAGCATTGCCAGACGCATCGGCGAATTTGATAAGAGTATTGCTTGCCATGTCGGCAAGTCATCCTTCCGAAGCGATACAAGCGTTGTCACCTTTAGGCGACAAAGCAATAAGGCATTGCTTGGGCTATGGGATGCCGAACTTGCATCGCGCGCTCAATTCCGAAGAGGCGCGCGTCATCATGTTTGCAGATCGGCAGGAATTGCCCATCGACCAATTTGCGCTGTACCGCATACCGTTACCAAGAGAGTTTCAATCAACAAAGGGGAGGCGGGCGATCAAAGTGAGCTTGGCCTTCGATCCGCCCGTTCGACACAGCAGGCTTGAATATCTTGGATTGAGGATGAATTATCACTTGCTTCGCGGAATGACATCGGAGGCTATAGTCGAGCATTTTCGGCATCGGAACAAAGATGAAGCCCCGTTTGATGATCTGCCGAGCACAGCCAAGTGCAGTTTATCTCCATCACGTGACGTTCGCGGGACGAGTACCCTGCAATGCTCAACATTCAAGATGGCAAGAAACATTGATGGGTACGGTGACGAATACTATCTCGCCGTCTTTGCAGAACGGCGATGGGCAGGAGAGGAGATTACGCATCAACGTTTTGCGGTAGCAGTCGAGTTAGAGCATGAGGCAGAAATCAACCTGTACAATCAGCTTCGCGTTCGCGTTCGTGTTTGAGGCAAGTTTAGCTGATGCACCCTTCCTATCGTCGACCACTACGTTAGTAACGTCGCGCCAACGCAGTCGTCCCCTACCTGAGTTCAGCACCGCCCCGCCGGGAAGCCAGCCCGGCCCGCATCGCACACAACCGTCTTGGCGAACGAGGCACCAAACCACCTGCTCGTCAACGACCCCTCCTTGTCGGTCCAGGGCACCGGCGGCAATTGCGGCAGGTACGACGCATACGGCATTACTTTCGCAAGCGTCACTCGGCCCGGAAACTGCGCGACGAACGCCTTGTTCATTCCGCCGTCCAGTCCGCTGTAGATCGGGGCGGCCGGGACGTTGTCTTCAAGCAATCGCGCGTATTCGCGTTCGTCGGCGCGCCGCTTCTCCTGCGCGCGCCGCGCGATTTCCGGGTTGACGACGAAGGGGGGGCATTTTTCGTTCGCGTTGAACACGAGAGGGGACGGCGAATTCGGAAGGGGGTGCGCATCGAAGACATAGCGGCGGTTGCACACATCAACCTTTGGCTCGAGCTGCGTCGTCTCGAAATGATCGTTGCCGATCTTGAGCATGTTCCAGAAGGCGAGGTTCGGACTGTTTCGATGCCGCGCCAGGTTCGCCGGCGTCAGGCGGAACGGATAGGCCTGGACCTGGAACGACGGCCGGCCGCTGAGTGAGTCGCGCGCCAGCGCATAGATCTCGCTGATCTGTTCGTCGGTCATGGCATAGCAACCGCTCGACCAGCAGTCGCCATGGATCATGAGGAAACTGCCGTTGCGCTTGTTCGCCCTGTCAAAACTGTTGGGAAAGCCGACGTTGATCGACAGATAGAAGTTGGAGTTGGGATTCATCAACTCGGGCGTAACGGTATAGAATCCCTCCGGAGCCTGCCGGTCCCCCTCGTACAATTTCGGCCCGAGATCGCCCGACCACCGGCAGATCGGATACGTTTTCAAGATCTGGAAACGGCCGGCCGTGTTCTGTTTCCAGACTTCGAGCTCCGACTCTTCCTTGAACAGGCGCACGACGATCGGGGAATTTTTCGGCATCTTCTTCTGTTCGAGCAGCGCGAGTAGCTCGCGAGGCAGTTCCTGTGTTGCCTTGGCCGGCAACGGCTTGCTGCTTTGGCCGAGGCACGTGACCGGCGCCAGGGGCGCGGCAAGAGCCGCCGCCAGCACAAGTGCACGTCGGAGCATGGCGCGGATCACTGCTGTACCTCCAGCCCCGCTGCAAGGCGTCTCTCCCGGGCGGTCATACCAGCTCGATCCTGGCATGATGGCCGGCCGCGGCGGCGAGGCGTTGGTCGCGGGTCAGCAGCGGCGCGTCGAGCGCCTCGGCAAGGGCGACGTAGACGGCATCCCGTGCCGCGGGTGTGCGGAGCAGCGCCTCGAGCAAGGCCGAGGCATCGACGACGATCACGGGCGATCACGTTCAGCGCGGATTGCCTGAACCGGTGACACCGAGGGGGTCATTCCGGGGCGGCGCTCCAGGCGCGCACGCAATTCATCGAGCGTCGGCCGCTCGGCGACCTGGCGAATTTCGCTGAGCAGGTAATCGGACAGCGACATGCCCGCCAATGCCGCGTGCGATTTGAGCCGACGGTGCAGTGCGTCCGGAACATTACGAATTTGGATCATCGCGGTCATGTGCAAAACATAAACACATGTGGCGCACATCTCAAGGTCGCGTCCGCGCTGCGCGGTGACGCCCGCTTACCTGTCGAACCCGACAAAGACAGTCGCTTCCTCGACCGACTTCCGCTCCGACACGACAGCGTTCGCCGGAAATGTCTCGTCCGGCCAGCCCAGCGCGATGCTTTTCATGATGACCTGATCGTCGGCAATGCCTGCGTGCTCGCGCACCACGGGGGATTGCATGATGCCCTGGCTGTTGATCACGGCGCCCAGCCCGCGAGACCATGCGGCGTTGACGAGCGCGGTCGCCACCGCGCCGCAATCGAACGGCGTATCGTCGCTGCCGTCGAGCACGCGGTCATAGGTGATGATCACGCAGACCGGCGCGTCGAACTGACGGAAGCCGCGCAGCACCCAGTCCTGGCGCTTGTCCTTGTTGTCGCGCTCGATCCCCATCGCGGAGAACAGTTGCTTGGCGACGCCGATCTGCCGGTCGCGGTGCTTGCCCGCAAAGGGTTGCCCGGTGCGAAATTCGCGCGAATGCGGAATGCCCGCCACGTTTCGCTCGGTATTGCCGGCACGGATCCGGTCCAGCGGCTCGCCGGTGATGACGTAGAAATTCCACGGCTGGGTGTTCATCGACGACGGCGCGCGCATCGCCAGACCGATGATTTCCGCAATCAGCTCTTTCGGCACCGGATCGGGCTTGTAACCGCGGATACTCCGGCGACCGAGGATAACGTCATCAAACTTCATATGTGTGGATTCCCCGGATAAGTCCTGAACCAGCCTGATTTTCGCGCTTTCCGCCCCCGTGGGCAACCCTTGGGCAAGCGCGCCATTCAGAGTGTTACGTGGAAAAATTCGTAGGGTGGGCAAAGCGCAGCGTGCCCACCGCCAACGCTCGGCACTGAATGGTGGGCACGTCGCTTCGCTCCTTTGCCCACCCTACGCGTTAGCGGATTTTGTGATGATCAAATTGTGCCGCTGATTTGCCCGACGTGTCAAATTTTCGGTCCAGGCCGCCGGTTGCGGCGGCCGCCGGCTACTTTGCATGGGGTTGTTTTCGCTATTTTTGGTGCGAGCCGCGGAGACCCGGCGCGGCAGCATCCCAGTGAAGGGCCTTCAACACGGCGTCAGCTACGGCCGCGTGGCCCGACGCGCTCCAATGTTTATCGGGAAGGAAATGAGCCGGATCGGCCAGCACGTTGTCGAGATCGACGCAAACATCCGTAAACTGGCAAAAGGTCGTCGAGGAAAGGTTGAATTGCGGACCGAGCAGATCGCGTGTGCCCAGATGGGCCAGGACCACCCGCACGCCGCTCGGCGATTCTTTCCGGATCTGGCTCAGAATGAAGCGGATAATCCTGATCGATTTGCCGGATTCCAGGCTTTCGGTGTCGGTGTCACGCTCGACAATTTTTGCTGCGGCTCTGGCCAGGAGAGACCAGTCGCTCCACCGTTCCAGCAGCGTGATGGATGGCGGGCGAAGGACAAGCGAGCCGTGAACTTCCTCGAAGTAGGGCTTTGCCCGACCGGCGGACCGCCGTTTCAGCACGTCGAAATAGTCGCTGTTGTTGAGGACGATCAAGATGATATCGCCCGGCTCCAGGAGATGCTTCCAATTGAGGAAGGCCACGAATTCCTGGTCGGTTCCGTACCCCATGGTGCCGGTATTTATGATGCGCATGCCCATCAGGGAGTAAAGCATTCTGGCGTCAAAGCGATCCTTGATGTCGATGCCTTCGCCAAATGCCAGCGAGTCCCCGAGGATCAACATCCTGGATCCGGCGTATGGCCTTTGTGCCAATAGCCGTTGGCCATCCCGATCAGTTCTAATGCTCCACTCCTGGCCTGCCGCATTGATCCGCGACGTCAGGAGATCGGGCGCATTGCGCCATCCCGCTTGAGCATCGGACCGGAACAAGGGTTCCCGTTTTGTCACGTAGCTCGCATAGAAGCGCAAGGCTGCTTCCCCGGTGAAAAGGGCCAACGTCAAGGCTCCGAGCAGAAGCGCCGTGAACTTCAGTGGTGTTCTCATCTATCGATGCAGCGCTGCCTATTCCTCATCCGCGCCCGGCGTCTTCCTTAGCATGAAATGCCCGAACGCCGACGCGATCGGCTTGCCCGGGTCGTCCTGCCAGGCCTGCGCTTCGAAGGCGACGACGCGGCGGCCCTGTTTGACGATCGAGACTTTGGCGTAGCTGTCGAGCGCGCGGCCGGAGCGCAGGTAGTTGATGGTCAATCCGATCGGCTTCGGCGGTGCCGATGCGCCGAGTTCGCGCGTCACGCCGACGATCGCGGTCGTCTCCAGAAAGGCGCCGGTCATGCCGCCGTGGATGGCCGGCAGCACCGGGTTGCCGATGATCTTCGGCGAGAACGGCATCACGAGCGTGTCGTCGGCACCGAGGCGGATGCCGAGACAGCGCGCGAACGGGCTGTTGGCAAACAGGCTGGTCGGATCCTCCGGGGCTTCGAGCGCCGGCGGCGGGCCGTCGTGGACCCGCACGTCGGTCAGCATGTTGGTGCGGTTGGCGCCGACCATGAAGCAGGCGGTCGCGGTCGCGACTGGGTCATCCTCGGATTCCTGGAAGGCGACCGAGCGCACGAAGGCGATCGAGCGGGTGACGCGGTAGCAGTGCGAATGCGCCTTGATGTCGAGGCCGGGCGTCGCCGGCTTCTGATAGTCGATGCGCAGGTCCAGCGTGGCGATCGATCGCGTCCCGTCGAGCGCGAGCTGCACGGCCATGCCGCAGCTCTCGTCGAGCATGGCGGTGACGACGCCGCCATGGAGAACGCCGGTCTCGGTGTCGCCGACGAAGACCGGACGATAGGGCAGGCTCGACCACGCTTCGCCCGGAGCGGCGCGGTCGAGCCGAAGTCCGCTGATGTAGCCATAGACCGAGCGCCGCGCGCCGATCGCCTTGGCGAGTTCGTCAAACGACAGCGGCGCATTCGATGATTGGGTCATGAATCTATCCCGCTTGCTGAATGGCTGCGTCGTAAGCATCGATCGTCGCCCTGGCGCGAACGGCGATTTCCGCTGCCGTCATGCCCGGCTTGTAGAGGCTGCTGCCGAGCCCGAACGCAGCGATGCCAGCCTTGGTGTACTCCGCAAAATTCCGGTCGGAAACGCCGCCCACCGCCGCGATCATCGTGTCCGCGGGAAGCACCGCGCGGATTGCAGTAATCCCCGCTGCGCCGAGCACGCTCGCCGGAAAGAACTTCAGGCTCGAGGCCCGGGCTTTGGCGGCAAGCAGCGCCTCCGTAGCGGTAAAGACGCCGGGCATCGTGACCATGCCGTGTGTTCGCGCCCGCGCAATGACATCAACATCGACATTGGGCGCGACCAGCAGCCGGCCGCCGATGTCGTGGAGCCGATCGACGGCGTCCAGCGTCAGCACGGTTCCGGCGCCAACGAGAATCCCGGCAGGGGCCATCTTGACGGCGATCTCGATGGAGCGGAACGGATCCGGCGAGTTGAGCGGGATCTCGATGGCGGTCATGCCGCTGTCGATCAGCGCGGTGACGATGTCGGCCGTCTCCTCGGGCTTCACGCCGCGCAGGATCGCGACCAGCGGACGCTTCATCGGTGGAAACGGAACAACACTCATTCGCCTGATCCTCTATGCCTTCCAGATCGATTGTGCAGCCATCGCCAGGCCGCGCCGGACCGCATCCTCGGCGCCGATGCATCGGACCGAAACGGAAACCGTGTCGAACGCCAACTGATACAGCATCTGAAGCCTCCCGGACGCGACCAGCGTGATGCCGGCCCTCGGTACTTCTCCGGCAAGCCCGGCCGCCAGTTCAAGGCCAATCAGCGTGCCCGATATCTTCTCGCGGGCTGCTGATGCCGTGCCGCCGAACAGCAGCTGACCCGAGCGCACCTGGAACAGCAGATTGGCGGCGAGCGCAGGCGCATCGAACGCGGCCATGACGGCCGACTTGAACGCGTCGAGATCTACCGCGTCGTCGGCGCCATCAACCGCATGGGACAGGATCGTTTCGCGCGAGACGGCGTCGAACAGCTCTCCCGTCATGAAGGTGGCGAAGCGCTCGACGGTGCCGCCATTCACCCGGACCCACTTCGAATGGGTGACCGGCAGGCAAACGATCGCCTCGCCAGCCGCGTCGATACCGAGCGCGCCGAGCAACTGCGTCTCCTCGCCGCGCATCACATCCGGCGCCGCACGGTCGCGTTGTGCAATTCCGGGCAGGATGCGGATGTCGCGATCCTGTCCCGGAACGACGACGGCATGCTTCAGAATGGCTGCGAGCGGCGCCGGCGTGTCGACATATCCGGCTTCGACCCATCCCTGCCGGGCGCCGGCCATGCCACAGATGATGACGGGCAACCCGTGCGCGGCATCGACGGCGTCCAGATGCGATTGCAGCACGGCCGCGAAGCCAAGCTTGCCCGCGGCCACCATGCCCTCGTGGCTACGCCGTTCGCCAAGGACGTTGCCGGCCCGGTCGACGAGCCAGAGCCGAAAGCTGCTCGTGCCCCAATCAACCGCGACGTATGCCGCCTGTTTCATTCCAACCCCATCCGAATACGATCCGCACCTCTGCGACACCGTAGCACGCCGATCCGGCCGGCAAGCAATTTCAGGCGTCCGCTTTGCAGTTGATTTGCCGAGATGCAATCAGCATGATCGGAGGTAATGCGGGGAACGCTGCTTGCGGCGGGCCTCGCCAATGAACGCGTCCACGAGAACGCGTCATAACAAGGGGGAGGGTGCCGTTGTGATCAATCGGCTTTGCAGGCGCGTGTTTATCGGCCTGGGCGTTTTGCTGGCCTGTCTTTCGGCGCAGGCCCACGCGCAATCGAACCCCAAGACCATAACGATTGTCGTTCCCTATGCCGCCGGCGGCGGCACAGATACGGTCGCGCGTCTGATCGGCGAACGGATGTCGCGCACGCTGGGGCAGACCATCATCATCGAGAACGTCGCCGGAGGCGGCAGCACGCTGGCCAACGATCGTGTCGCCAGATCGGCCCCTGACGGCTCTACAATTCTGATCAATCACGTCGGGCTGCTTGCGGCGCCGAGCCTGTTCACCAACCTGCGCTATGACACCAAGACGGCGTTCGAGCCGGTCGGCCTCGTCAACAACGCGCCGATGGTGCTGATCGGCCGCAAGTCGCTGCCCGGTTCGCAGCCGAAGGATTTCGTGGCGTGGATCAAGACACAGGGCGACAAGGCAAACTTCGCCCACGGCGGTCTCGGGACCAACAGCCACCTGTGCGCGGTCATGATGGGCAATGTGCTGGGCTTCAAGCCGACGATCGTGGCCTATCGCGGCTCGGCGCCGGCCATCGCCGACCTGCTCGCCGGGCAGGTCGATCTGTTGTGGGACCAGGTCACCAACGCGCTGCCGCAGATCCAGGCAGGCACGCTGCACGGCATCGCCATCACCTCGCCACAGCGGCTCGAGCAGTTGAAGGACGTGCCGACCACCGCCGAGCTCGGCATGCCCGAGGTCAGCTACTCGATGTGGCATGGGCTCTACGTCGCCAAGGGCACGCCGAAGGAGACGGTGTCCGCGCTGAACGCCGCACTTCGCGCGGCGCTGGCCGAGCCGGCCCTGCTGGACAAGCTCAAGCAGCTCGGCACCCTGCCATTCCCCGAGAGTGAGTTGACGCCGGAGGCGCATGCGCGCCTGTTCGCCGCCGACCTGCCGCGCGTGGCAAAGCTGATCGAAAGTTCGGGCATCAAGGCGAGCGAAGCCAAGTAAGGCGCGCTCGGGCTACAGGAAATCCCGGAGCCTGGAGAGTTCAGCCGCGAGCTCGAAGGAGATCACGGCAGGGATCAATTCGCCCTGCGGTGCCGTGTGGATCTCGTAGAGGTGACGATGCCTCACCGGCTGCGCCAGGAATTTCGTGATGCATTCGTCCAGGGTGCTTTCAAAGACCGTATACGGTGTCGGCCAGCGAACGTCCTTGACGCGCTCGTTGTTCTTTGACGGCCATTTCTTGAGAACAGCAGGAGCAGCAAAGTCCATTTGAAAGCCATCGCCGAGGACAAGTAGCCGCATCCAAAGAACGCTTTTCGGTATCCGGAGATAACTTCCCAGGTCGGCCGTGGTCCGGCCGAAGCGTCGATCATATCGGTGTTTACTGTGCCGGACCTGACGCGCGGCAGGCTTGGTTCAGGTCCGTGAGTGCGGCGCCGGACGTGCCAGCGGAGCTACGGTCGTGCTTCGGAGGCCGGCATGACAAACACCTGGCCGGGATAGATCAGGTTGGGATTGCGGATCTGCTGCTTGTTCGCCTTGTAGATCGTCGCATAGCGCGTGCCCACGCCGTAGGTGACCTGGCTGAGGCGCCAAAGCGTGTCGCCTCGCGAGACCGTGGTGGTCGCGATCTTCGGCACCACCACCGTGGAGGGCGAAGCTGCGTCCGACGCGACATTTCCTCCGGCCGCCGCCAGTTGCGGCTGGCCGGCGGCGGCGATGTCCATTCGCTTGGGCGCGGCGGCCTGCGCCGTTACCGTCCCGGTCACAGCCTGGTCGGGAACATTGAACGGCACCTCGGCGCGTGCGCGCACGCTGGTCGAATTTGCTTCCAGTTCGTCGACTCTGACGCGATAATTGCCGGGGGCGACGCCCTCATTGATCGTGACCGCGAATCGGCCATCGTTACCGGCCGTCACCGGCGCAACGAAGCTGTCGTTGAGATAGAGCCTGACGGTCGCGCCGCCGCGTGCGCGGCCGCTGACGTGGAACTTGCCGCCCGGCTCGATCTCGACCGCCTCCACGATCACCGCGCCGGCCACAGCCTTCGAGGAATCCGTCTGCGACAGCACTACCGTGGGCTTGTTCGGCGTCATCAACGCCACGACGGGCGCCTCAGTTGCCTTCGGCTCGATCGCCACCGCAACGCTTTGTTTGGACATCGTCTGCTTGCCGCTGGAATCCCGGGAGCGCAGCGTCAGATCGTAGGTGCCGGGGGGAAGCTTCGGCGAAACCATGACGAACTGCCCGGACTTGTCCGCGACCGCGCGGTCGTGCACCTCGCCGTTACGAAGCAGCTCCACCGTTGCGCCCGGTGTCGTCCGGCCGGCAATGACCGCGTCGCCCGACGGTTCGACGCGGGCAACGTCGAATTCCGGCACGCCGTCACCGCTCTCGACCGGCAAGGGGGATCCGGTCAGGCCGCGGACCACCGCATTGGCCTGCGCTTCCGCCGCTGCGAGCGCGGCGGACTCCTTCGATTGCGGGCTAGCGGCAGGCGTCGAGGTCGCCGCCATTTTGGCTTCAACCGGCGGCTCGCGGCGGGCGTATTGAATCGCGAACACGAGCGCCACGCCACAGGCTGCAGCAAGCGCTACGTAGGGGACGGCCATTCGGCTCATCGATAGGGCAGTCATGATGTTCGTCCGCCTGGAAGGTCAATTCACCTCAGTATGATACCCCATTTTGATGGAATTGAATGCCTTTCAAGACCCCGCGTCCTCGGAGTTACCCACACTCGAAGCCCGGTGACGCATTTTGGCTTCACCGGGAACCGGTTGTCGTCCCGATTTGGGGCACAGGCGGCCTCGGCCGAGCGCTAAATTGGCCACCTTTGGCGTGGTCCGGAGGCTGCCAGCGGGCGAGGCAGCGGGTCTGGAACGTCGCCAACCATCGCTCCCGCTGCGAATCAATGCCGGGGACGGGTCGGTCACACCATCAGATCATGCAGCACGTGACTGACGTCGTGCCTGTCATGGCCCGAAATGCCGCCGTGATCGCCGGACGCGTGATGACCCGATGGAGACAGGTCGTCGAAGAAGGACCGGTCTCCGCCAGGTCCCTTGCCGCTTCCATGGTGGCTCATCGACGCCGCGACATGATCTCCGTCTCCGAGGTAACTTGCGTCCGAGGCTTCAGGTCCGGAATGCCTGAAGTGGAACGACTCTCCAGGCCCGGACTTGCCGGCCCCCCCTGAGCCAAACACTTCACGGGCGATCGAGGAGGGCTCGAAATCCGACGCGCCGCCTCCGTGCTTGTGCCCATTGCTGGATTCGCCCGAGTTCGAATGACGGTCACCGTCGTCATGACGGCCACGATCGGAATCATTCCGCGAGTCATCGTGTTTCGCGTTCCACCACTTTCCATGGTCTTCGTGATTCGATCGATCATTGGAGCGCGATTCAGAACGGTCCTCCGATTTAGCGTGCGTTGGTGCTACCCGGATATCGCCTTCCAGTGCCCGGATGTGTTCGATCAACTGCGGCGCGGCGCTATCGTTGTTCAGCGCGGTGGCGGCGGTCCCATGGTTGAGTACGGGAGTCCGCTCGGACACGACGTGACTTTCGGTTGGCACCGTCACTTCGCCGTCCTGCTGCGCGATCGGTTCTCCGCTCGCCGTGGTCATCGCCGTGTCGTCGTCGGTGCTTTCGTTCGAATGCGTTCGCGCTTCGTCGGAGCTGTTGCCGCCATCGGTTGTCGGTACGGCGTGGCTGCCATCGGTGGGTTGTGCGGAATCACCGCCGGTCCAGTCGAACGTCGCCTCTTCAGCGGACATCGAGACCAGAGCAACGTCCGCGGTCGCCGCCAGATCGAGACTGGCCGGTTCGCCGGCGGCGGCCATGTGCACCGTCGCCGGCGGGGGAATGATGTCTGACGGCTCGATGCTGGCGATTCCCTGCAGGTGGATTTCCACGAGGCCGGAATCGCCGATCGTCAGGGGCTGATCTGTCGGGTTGACGTAGGCAATGGTTTCATTCGCCGCGCTGTCGTAAAGCCAGGCGACGGTATGCGGCGGTACGAACGTGCTCGTGGAAGTCAGTGTCAGGAACGAAAGCGCGCCGAGTGCCGATAGATCGATCCTGTCGGACCCGGATCTGAAATCCGAGACGACGTCGTACCGGGCGGCGTTGGAATCTGCGACTGACAGAAATACGAAGCGGTCGTCGCCATTGCTGCCTGTCAGGTAGTCTGCGCCATAGCCGCCGATGATGGTGTCGCAGCCATTGTTGCCGTTGATCGTATCGCTGCCCGAACCTCCATAGATCGTGTCGTCCCCGTCATTCCCCTTGACGGTGTCGTTGCCGGACCCTGCATAGATCAGGTCGCTTTTGCCCGTGCCGTTGACGGTGTCGCCACCGGCGCCGGCAAAGACCTTTTGGCCGTGGTGGCCGCCTCCCGCGATAGAATCGCTGCCGGGAGTTCCGTAGACGAAATGGCCGTCCGAGATCACCTTCTTCCCCGTGGCCAGGTAGTCGAAATCATTTGGATCGGCGTCATTGCTGCCGTGAATCGTGACCGTTACCACCATCGGGGTACCGTCCACGGTCCTGACCGTGAACGTATCGGTCAGCGTGTCGCCCTCATCGAGCGCCTGCACGTCGCAGTTCTTGTTGTCGAGCGTGTAGGTCCACACGCCGTCCGCCGTCATCTTGAACGTGCCGTAGCCGCCGTCGCTCTCCTTCGGATAGCTGACCGCGATGAAGCTGTTGTCCGGATCGTCGACGTCGGTATCCGTGAGCGTGCCGGTTGCTTGCGCGGTGCCGTAATCGTCAACGCCGGCCTCCGTGACCGCGCCGGTCCTGGTGCCGGAAATGATGGCCGCGTCGTTGGTGCCGTCGATGGTGATCGTCACCACCTGCGGGGTGCCGTCGATGGTGGTTACCGTGAAGGTGTCGGTCAGCGTGTCGCAGGCATTGAGCGCCTGCACCGCGCTGTTGCTGTCGTCCAGCGTGTAGACCCATACGCCGGCCGCCGTCATGGTGAAGGTGCCGTAGCCGCCATTGCTCGGCTTTGGCGTCGTGACCGCCGTAAAGGTGTTGGGCGCGTCGTCAATGTCGGTATCGGTCAGCACGCCGGTCGCGGTCGGCTTGCCGTATTTGCCATTGCCGTAGCCGCCGGCCTCGGTCACCGCGCCGCATGTGGTGCCGGAAATGATGGCCGCGTCGTTGCTGCCCTCGATGGTGATCGTTACCACCTGTGGGGTGCCGTCGATGGTTTTCACGGCGAATGTGTCGGTCAGCGTGTCCCCGACGTTGAGCGCCTGCACCGCGTGGCTTTTGTCGTTGAGCGTGTAGATCCACGCGCCGTCCGCCGTCATCGTGAAGGTGCCGTAGCCGCCAGCGCTCGCCGTCGGTGAGCCAACCGCTGCGAAGCTATTGGACGGATTGTCGACGTCGGTATCGGTAAGCGTGCCGGTGGCGGTCGGCGCGCCGTACTTGCTGCCGCCGTCCTCGATGACCGAGCCGGTCGTATCGCCGGAAATGACGGCAGCGTCGTTGGCGCCGTTGATCGTGACCGTCACCAGCTGCGGGGTGCCATCCACCGTGGTCACGGTGAAGGTATCGGTCAGCGTGTCGCCGACATTGAGCGCCTGGACCGCGTGATTCGCGTTGTCGACCGTGTAGACCCAGACGCCAGCCGCCGTCATGGTGAAGGTGCCGTAGCCTGCATTGCTCGGGGTCGGTGAAGTGACTGCCGTAAAGGTATTGGGCGGATTGTCGACGTCGGTGTTGGTGAGTGTGCCGGTAGCGGTCAGCGGGGCGGACAGGATACTCACGGCGTCGTCGCCGCCGCCGGCCTCGACCGTAGAGCCCGACGTATCGCCGGAAATGACGGCCGCGTCGTTGGTGCCGTTGATGGCGATCGTGAAGGTCTGATTGGCCGAGAGCGTGCCGTCCGAAACCGTGACGGTGAAGTTTGCGGCCGTGGGCGCCGTCAGGGCATTGATGGCGTCATCATCGGGGACGAACGTGAAGTCGCCGTTCGCGCTGTTGACGAAAAGCGTGCCGAAGGGACCGTCCTGCGATACGTCGAATGTCTCCCCATCCACGACCGTGCTGCCGGCCGTGCCGCCGCTGATGCCGAAGGTGAGTGGGGCGCCGTTGGAACTGCTCGCAGCGAAAGTGCCCGAAGTCGCCGTGAATGTGTCGAACGCAACGGTGTCGACTTCGGTCGGCGCCAGAAAAGCACCGAACGTCGGCGGCGTCGGTGCCGGCGGCGGAATTTTCCCGATGATGGTCTCGGGGATTGACACGAAGCTCGCCGGCAGAGGTGCGAGCGTGTTCTGCACCGGCTGGATACTGTCGTTCTGGATGAAGTTGATCGGCTGCACCGGCAGCGAATTGTCGGAGGGCGGTGTACTCGACCCGGTCGAGCCCACGCCTTTTGTGGCGGTGGAGAGCACCTCCTGCTGTGCCTCCTGCAACTCCGCCATGCGCGCGGGCGAATTCTGGAGCTGATTTACGATGACCGAGGACCCCTGCGGTCTCAGGACAATGGTTACTCCGGGATCTTCGACGACGATGTGTCGCGGGACCGCTTCCTTGGTGACGAGTTCGAACGAGCCATGCTCGAGGTCCTTGTAGGTGATGTTGCCGTCGTCCAGGAACGTGACGTTCGGGTCAGCGGCCTTGGCTTCTTTTCCAAGCGAAAAGGTCAGGGCCGTGAGCCACGCCAGCAGGCCGGCCTCGCTGCCCCGGCGCCGGCTTCGCCTGGCGGTGTGGCTCACGCGCGTGGTGGCGCCAGGTTCAGTGTTGCCAATGGTGTCGGCGAGCGGAGCCGCAGCGGCCTTGCGTTCGTCGCCGGTCTCGGCGTGGGACCCAACCAGCATGGTACTCATCCCTGGCACTAGCCTCGCGCGGCGCGCTGCTGTGCCCGGGCGCTCGAGGTCAAACCATCCCGGCGCTGCCAGCCGGAGGCTGGTTGCCGAAACCCTCCTGAAAGAAGCTAGGATAGCCAATCCCTATGTTCCCGGCTCTAGGCTCAAAAGGTGTAATACTTTTGAGCCAATGGCCGCTGTTGGGTGGCGCTGACATATTATCTGATTATGTCGGCGCTCGATTTCCGGTAGCCGGCTACTCGAACACGATCTTCTCGGGAAGGAGGGGATCATGGGTACGCATGCGCTTGCCGTATTGGTGACGGGTTTTGCTTTGGCCGCAGCCGGATTCTTCCCGGGCCCGGCGCGCGCGCAGAGTGACGCGCCGAAGCCTGCGGTCCTGGAAGTCGCGGCCAAACCCATCGGAAAAGTCGTGGTCGCCACGGGTTCGGTGACGCTGGAGCGGACGACCGCGGTAGTCGTGCAGGCCGCTGCCTCCGGTCCGGCCGGCCAGGCCAAGGTCGGCGATCTCGTCTATCAGGGCGATGCGGTGGCAACCGGCGCCGATGGCAAGGTCGGCATCAACTTCACCGACGGCACGTCGTTCAATCTGTCGAGCAACGCGCGCATGGTCCTGAACGAGTTCGTGTACGACCCGGCCAGCACGTCCAATTCCACCTTGTTCAACCTGACCAAGGGAACCTTCACCTTCGTCGCGGGCAAGGTCGCCAAGACCGGCGATATGAAGATCGATACCCCCGTCGCCACCATGGGCATTCGAGGCACCACGCCACGCGTCGAGATTTCGGATGACGGGACGGTGAGGTTTTCCACCCTCATCGAAGAAGGCAAGGTTAAGCCCACGAAAAAGGCGGTAGCCCCGGCGCAGCAACCGGAGCAAAGGCCCGCGGGCAGGACGAATACCACCATCTGCCGGGGGTGCTAGGCCGTTGCGGGCGTAAGTCAGCTCCCTCGTGGCAACATCGGAACGACCGTCATGGAATCTGGTGCAATCAGGCGCATGATCCACGGCCTGATTTATGGTCTGGCGCCGGTTCTCGTCTTGCCGCTGCTCGTGTCATGGGCAACTGCTGAGAGTGCCAAGAGCGACGACTATTTCAAGAACATCGAACTCTGCAACGGTACCGGTCGCACGTCGTTCGCCGTCAGGATCGCCGGCTGCACGGCGCTGATCGATTCCGGCCAGGGCACGACCACGTCGCTCGCCATCGCCTTCAACAACCGCGGCAATGCCCATACCGCCAAGGGCGATTACGATCGCGCCATCCCGGATTTCGACAAATCCATCAAGCTCGATCCGACCAACGCTAAGCCCTTCAACAATCGCGGCGCGGCCTATTTGAGGAAGGGCGAATACGACCTCGCCATCCAGTCCTTCGACGAGGCAATCAAGCTCAAGCCCAACTATGGCGGAGCCTTTGCCAACCGTGCCGGCGCCTACCTGAAAAAGAACGAGTACGACCGCGCGGGGCGGGACTATGACGAAGCGGTTCGTCTTGAGCCCAACCGGGCATCCGTGTGGGCCGGGCGCTGCTGGACCCGGGCCGTTCTCGGCTCGTTGCAGGAGGCGCTGGACGATTGCAGGCGCGCGCTGCAGCAGTCGCCGGATGACGCCGCCACGCACGACTCGCTCGGGCTGATCCATCTGAAGATGGACCAGTTCGGCACGGCGATCGATGATTTCAGCTCGGCGCTGCGGTTCGATCCGAAGCTGGCGAGCGCGCTTTACGGGCGCGGGCTCGCCAAGCTCGGGAAAGGCGACATCGCCGGCAGCAAGGCCGACATCACGGCGGCAAAGACCATCCGGGCCGAGATCGGTGACGACTTCACGCGCTACGGCGTGAAGGCGAGCAATTGATCGTCAATCCAGCTTGACGTTGGCCTCGGTTACGACCTTGCGCCAGCGCTCGACTTCCGCCGAGACCATCTTCGCGAACGCATCGCCCGTGACGTCGGGGACGTCGGAGCCGTTGCGCTCCCAGGCTTCCTTGATGGCGGGAGTTTGCATCGCCTTCTGCAATTCCTTGGTCATCTGCTGGACGACCGCCGGCGGCGTATTCTTGGGAGCGAACACGCCGTACCAGGTCGAGACCTCATAACCGGGCAGGCCTGCCTCGGCGGCGGTCGGAAGGTCGGGGAACGCTGGCACGCGTTTTGGCGCGGCGACGGCGAGGGCGCGCAGTTGCCCGGCCCTGATCGGTGCGGCCGACGAACCGAGCCCGTCGAACACGACCGGCACGTGGCCCGCGATGAGGTCCTGCATCGCGGGGCCGGCGCCGCGGTAGGGCACGTGCTGGATGTTGGTCTTGGTCAGGATCTTGAACAATTCGCCGGCGAGATGATGGGTAGTGCCGGCGCCGGCCGAGCCATAGTTCATCTTGCCCGGGTTGGCCTTGGCGTAGGCGATGAACTCGGCCAGCGTCTTGGCGGCGACCTTGTCGGGGTTGACGACGACCACCTGCGGCGGCCGCGCGATCAGGGCGACCGCAATGAAGTCCTTCTCGATGTTGTAATCGAGGTTGGGATAGAGCGACGGTGCGATGGCATGATGCGCCGCGCCCATGAAGAAGGTGTAGCCGTCAGGCGCGGCCTTGGCCGCAGCCGATGCGCCGACGGTGCCGCCTGCACCGGCGCGGTTTTCGATCAGCACGCGCTTGCCCAACTGTGCATCGAGCTGGGCTGCGAGCGGTCGCGCGAAGGCATCGGTGCCGCCGCCGGCCGCGAACGGCACGATGAAGGTGATGGGCTTGTCGGGCCAGGCCGGGGCCTGAGTCTGGGCCTCGGCCGGGCCGGTCAGGACGGAAATGCCCGCCACGAGTGCAAACAGGGCATACCTAACAACGCTTGGCTTCACGGCATTTTCCTCCCGATATTGCAAGCTTGCACGGCAAGGCTTGCGTCCGCGCATTGGCGGACCTTCATCTTTGTTGCCGTCTGATCCGAGGCGATGGCCCGGAACGGGCAGGCGGTTGTCATCCAGTGTATGCAGGATGCCACGCCCGATCCACCAGAAATCGCTTCGCACAAAGTCTAGGTGACCGGACCTGTGGTCGCGCGAACCGGCCTCCGCGGCGTCATCGAAACGCCTTAGATTGTTGGGGTGGACGCAGGCGTCATTGGGCTCTTTGTGCATCCGGGGACACCGAATTCTCTCCGGACGCCTGCCTCGGTGTCCTGAAACATGCGCGCACGGCGAACCGGACGCGCATGCGGCAGTCTGCTCGCGCGTATCCTGAAGTTATTCTAAGTCTAAGCACAAAGGAGATCTTGAAGACCTCTATTGTTCCTATTCCAGCGCGCTTGATCTGTGGACGTTGCGTTGGAGTTCCTCCAGACAATGTTTTGAACTGGAAAAGCGAGGGACAAGGAAAACAGATGTCGGGTGACGATTTGCGGCAACGGCTTTCCGACCCGCCGCTTCGAATATTGAACAAGCTTCCCTTCGCCGGGAAGCTGATGATCGTGGCGCAGAACGACGGCGTAACCCATGAGCGCATCGGCCTTATCGAAAGGCTGGAGAAACAGGCCGATCGGGTCTTCTGCATCGGTCAGGCCCATAATTGCAGCATCGACCTGGCGTCTTTATCGTCGGTCGTCATCGATCGCACGGCGCGAATGAAGGACAGGGTCCTCCCCAAGCTCGAATTTCAGAACGCCGCTGATGAAACGCTGTTTACGGTGGTGAGCCTGGACAACGGCGACAAGTTCGACACCGGCTTTGCTTCGTTCGCCGGCGTTCCGGTTGCCGTGCCGGACAAGCAATCCACGGAGGCGTCGCAGCTCTCCAGCGATGATCCTGCGTTCCAGCCCTTGCGTGCCGCGATCGAAGCCGGGATTGAAATCGAAATTCAGATGCGGCGGCCGGGGCTGGATCAGCGTTGGCGCGGCATGGTTCCTGCGATCAATCCCGCTATGGGGTTCATCAATTTGATCGCCGCCGATTTCCATCTGCATTTGCGCGCCGGGACTGTTGCGCACTGGCGCAGAGCCGAAATGGATGACGATGTCGAACTGGTCGCTATCGGTAAAGGCGGCGAACCGCTGGGCCTCGTTCTGGTCGGACCAGCGCAGGCCTTCGGGATAACCTGATGTCTTCCGAACATCCACTTGGAGTCTGGATCGATCCATCGAGCGGATGTCAGCTTGACGAGTTCAACCTGATGCACGACATGGCCGAGCGCCAGGTCGTGCTGCTGGGCGAAACCCATACGGTCGCCGAGATCCATCGCTGGCAGCTTCACGTTGCGACCATCATCAGGTTCATCAGGAGGAATGTTGCGGTCGGCTTCGAGATGTTCCCGCGGCGCGTCCAGCCCGTTCTCGACGAATGGGTTGCAGGCGAACTCGGCAGCCAGGAGTTTCTCGACAAGGTCGATTGGAAGAACGTCTGGGGTTACGACCCGCAGCTCTATTTACCGCTCTTTCATTTCTGCCGGCAGCAGCAGGTCCCGATGCTCGCGCTCAATTGCAATCGGCCGCTGGTGACGCGGGTCGGCAAGGAGGGGTGGGATGCGATTCCAGAAGAAGATCGCGATGGATTGAGCCCCGCCGCCGAGGCGACCGTTGCCTATCGCGAATATCTGTTCGGCCTCGGGCTCAATCGGTCGCCGACCGCGCCGGAATCAGCGATGGATCCAAAGCTCGACCGGTTCATCCGCGCCCAGCAGACTTGGGACCGCGCCTTTGCCTGCAACATCGCGCGGGCGCTGGAACGGCCCGACCCGCCGCTGGTCATCGGCATCATCGGCAGAGGGCATCTCGAGTATGGGCACGGGACGCCGTTTCAACTTCGCGATCTGGGCATCGCGTCTGTGGCTGTGTTGCTTCCCGCGAGAGACGCGCTGAACGGCGCCATCCCTATCAACGGAATTGCGGACGCCATCTTCACGCTCACAGAACCGGACCCTGCCGCCGTACCTTGAATACTGAGGACTAAGCGAACGGATTAGAAGAAGACTAAGTATAAAATGTCTCTACAAGTAATGTAGTTCCAAGCAGGCCCAAATGAACTCGGAATTGACGCGTTATAATTGACTCGAATGCTTCGTAATACGAGATCGTTCCCCGGAATTATTGTTCAGTTCTCTGGGGGATGCGATGAAGAAGATGACCTTGGCCAGCGCCGGGGCAGGGTGGCGTACGGCGATCCTCGCGGCTGCATCGACGATAGCGCTGGCGGCGCAGGCGAATGCGCAATCGGCCGAGGAGCAACGCAAGCGCAATGAAGCGGGGGCCCGGATAGCGGCCAGCTACGGCATCGATCTCGACACCATCACCGCCTATGCCGATCGCAACGCGCGGCAGGCTCTCGATCTTCCGCAGAACGTCACGGTCATCGGGCGCCAGGAGCTTGACGAGCGGATGGTGCGCGACGTGCAGGACCTCGTTCGTTACGAGCCGGGCATCTCGGTCGCCAAGACGACATCCGGGACCGATCCTTTCGGCAACCTTGCCGGGTTCACCATTCGTGGCGTTTCCAACAATCGCGTGCAGATGATCGTTGATGGCACCCGCTTGATCGAAAGCATCGTCGATGGGAACCGCGACTTCGTGAACATGGCGAACCTGAAGGCGGTGGAGATCATCCGCGGGCCGGCCGGCGTGATGTGGGGCGCCGACGCGCTGGGCGGCGTCGTGGCCTTCGTCACCAAGGATCCGGAGGACTACCTGAAAGGCCGCAAATTCGGAGGCCAGCTCGATACGGCTTATGACTCCTACGACAACAGCTTCTTCAAGACGGGTACGAGCGCGGTACGCTTCGGCGATTTCTCGGCGATGATCTCGCTATCGCAGCGATCCTACAACGAGGGAACGCTCGGCAAGGCCCGGCCCGACGGCGGCATCTATGGCTGCCCGCGGAATCCGGAGGCGATCCGCTGCAACCGGCTGAACCCGCTCGACGGCAGCGACTACGACATTCTCAGCAAGCTGGTGTGGAGCCCCGACAAGGAGCATGAGGTGAAGCTGACCGGAGAGATGCTGAGAAAAGACGTAACGGTTGACCAGCGTTTCGACCTTGGCCTGCAGAGCAACGGCATACGAAACCTCAGCTACACCCGCGATCAGGTTCAGACCCGCGAGCGCCTGACGCTTTCGCATCGCTACACGCCCAATCTCGGATGGCTTGACCAGGTCAAGTGGCAGGTCTCGCACTCGCCGCAGGAGCGGGATTTCACCGGCGTGAGGCACCGCCGCCTTGCCAATGGTCAGAACGACCGGCTCGACTTTCTGTTGAACTACAAGGAAAAGTTCACGGAAGCCGATCTGCAGATGAATTCGTCCTTCAAGACCTTCGCTGCCACACACAAGCTCACCTACGGAGCATATGTGAGCGTCGCGGACACGGACTACCAGCGCCGCGACATCACGACCAACCTGACGACCGGAGCCGTCACGGTAGCCAACGCCGGGGGATTCAATTTTGCCGACGCCACGACCCAGCGCATCGATGGCTTCATTCAGGATGAGATTACGCTCTTCGACGACAAGCTGACCCTGTCGCCGGGCATTCGGTATGCGACCTACGATCTCGATCCACGGCCAAATCCATTTTATGTCGTCAAGCCGGGTAATGAACCAAAGCAGGTTCAGAGCGAAAAGCTCGTCAAGCAGTTCGGCGTTGTCTACAAAACGACGGAGAACATTTCGCTGGTCGGCCGCTATGCGGAAGGCTTCAAGATGCCGACCTCTCAGCAGCTCTATACGTCGCTGCCGAATGGCGCGGGCGTCAATCAGGACCTCGTCCCGAACGCACGGCTCCGCCCCGAGCAGGTCAAGAGCTATGAGGCCGGCTTGCGCGGCCAGTTCAGCCGCGGCTACTTCACCGCGACCGTGTTCAAGGCCGACTACACCGATTTCATTCAGAACTTCGTGCCCATCCCCAGCGTCAACTTTCCGGGCCTGGACGACCTGACCTACCAGAACCTCTCCAGCGTGAAGCTCTGGGGCATCGAAATGGCGGGGGAGTTTCGCTTCCACGAAAACTGGACCGCGAGCGCGTCGCTTGCCTATATCGAAGGAAAGCAGCGGTTTGACGCCGCAAGTCCCGTCGTCGCGTTCGACGGCACCACGCCATTTTCGGGCGTGTTTGGACTCCGCTACAGCGATCGGCCCAACGGCTTCGATGCGCAGCTGATATCGACCTGGGCCGGCGATGTGCTGTCGCGCAGCTCGCCGCTGCTCTATCGACCGGACGGATATATCGTGTTCGACGCCATTGTCGGCTGGTCGCCGCAGGCCGTGCCGGGACTGACATTGCGCGGTTCGATCCTCAACCTGGCCGACACGCGGTACTTCGCGTCGCTCAACGGCACGACGACCTACAACATCGTTCCGACTACTGCGGTCGCCATATTGAACCCGCTCGAACTGAGAACGGCGCCGGGCCGGACCTTCAAGGTCGGCGCCAATTACGCATTCTGAAGCGCAGCATCGGGTGATGGGCGGAGCAGGACGATCTCCCGTCCTGTCCGCGGTTGAGAGGGTCAACTGATCGAATGCGCAGGATACTGAACATGATCTGGCGGCTGCTCCGCATGGCCGCCGGCGGACCGTTTCGCTGGGCAGGCTTTGCCCTGCTTGCCGTCATCATCGGCTGCCAGCTTGCGAGCATCCAGATCACCCTGCGGCTGACCCAGTGGAGTGCGGATTTTTTCAATGCGTTGCAGCGTCTCGACGCATCCGCGGCCGTGACGCAGGTCGGAATCTTTGCCGCCCTGATCGGAGCGTCGGCGGGATTGCATCTGGTCGGATCATTCACCCGGCAGCACCTTCAGATCCGTTGGCGGCGAAGGTTGACGGATGCGGTGCTGGACAAATGGCTGCCGGCCAGGGCGTACTGGTTTCTGCAGCCGTCGCTCGGCGGCGCCAGCATCGACAATCCGGACCAGCGCATCGCGGAGGACTGTCGCGAATTCGTGGAATCGATCCTGACGAAGGTGCTGGATTTTCTGATGAGCCTGATCGGGCTCGTTTCCTTTGTCACGCTGCTCTGGCAACTCTCCACGTTCCCGCTTTCGTTCGAACTGTTCGGGATCGCGGTCGAGATTCCCCGCTACATGGTCTGGGCGGCTCCGATCTACGTGGCGATCGCGACCGGACTGACGCATGCGCTCGGCCGCCAGATGCCGGGCCTGTTGGCGGAGCAGCAAAAACGCGAGGCGGATTTCCGGTTCGCCTTGATGCGCCTGCGCGAGAACGCAGCTGCCGTCGCATTGTCGGGTGGCGAGCAGAGCGAAAGGCGCGTACTCGACCATCGCTTTCAGGCGCTCGTCGGCAACTGGCGCAGGGTGATCGCCCGCGAATTCATCTACGGCTTGTTCCAGCGACCCTATTTCCAGACCGTCCTGAGAATCCCGATGTTCATTGCGCTACCCGCCTTTCTCGCCGGCAAGGTAACGCTCGGCGGCCTGATGCAGGTCGCGTCGGCTTTCCAGAACGTGGTAACGACGCTGTCGTGGTTCGTCTTCAACTACAAATTCGTCTCCGACCTCGTCGCGACGACAAAACGGATTCAGCGTTTTCTCGACGAGATCGATGGCGTCGGGGCGCTCGAACGTCCGCTCGACATCACGCGGTCATCGGACGGCGTCTTGCGGATGCATGGCGTGTCGATCTTCACGCCGGACAAGCGGCCGTTGCTGCGGATCGGCGATATTGCGATCAACAAGGGCGATATTGTCTGGCTCAGCGGGGCGTCAGGACTGGGCAAGAGCACGCTGCTGAAGGCGCTCGCCGGCCTGTGGACCTTCAGCGAAGGCCGCATTGAGCTTCCCGAGGGACGTCTGTGCTTCATGCCCCAGCAGGTATACATGCCGCTGGCGCCGCTGATTGCCGCTGCCGCCTATCCTTCCGAACCGGACAGCGTGGCGCCCGGCACCATCGAAAGCCTGCTCCGAAGCACAGGGCTTGGGCACAGGCTCGACGCCGGGAATGAGAACGCCACCGATCTCTCCGTCGGCGAACAGCAGCGCCTCGCGCTGGTGCGGCTGATCCTGGCCAGGCCGGATTGGGCATTTCTCGACGAAGCCACCAGCGCGCTCGATCTCGAAACCGAAAAGCAGGTGATGTCGCTGCTGCGGGCCGAATTGCCGGATACGACATTCGTTATCGTGGCGCACCGGGAGCCGCAGGGGCTTGGCTCGGTACGTAACATTCCACTTGGCGCCGGCGAGTGCCCGCCGGCCGACGCCGCGGCTTCGGGCTACCTCGTGCGAGCGTGAGCCGTCTGGGCATTCCAGCTGCTCCAGCTTACGCTGGCGAGGCTTCGCTGGTCGGTGGCAAGCGGCCGCCGGGTCTGCCGCTCATAGGCAGCGACGATGTGCTGGGACTGCCGGATCTTCTGCTGCAGTTCGGCAATCGCTTTCTGCGTCTTGCCTGTCGTGGGCAATTGCGCCGGCTGGCCCACCGTGAACCTGTTGGGCTCGAAACTCTTCAAGGTCTCGCGAAGCTTCTTGAGCTGGGCGCGGTGCCACGCAATGGCGCTGTCGCTGTCTACCGGCATGCTAACCCTCCTGATTCGTTGCCGAATCTAGCACGCATGGGGCAGGTTGGGCCAAGCCACGCCGCTTTGGCCTGTTGACCGGAGCCATCGCCAGGCGCTTTCGGTTCCACGAACCCGTTCGATCGTCCCCGATTTCGACCCCATTTTGCCACCGAAGCGACGGCGGGCGAGCTTTCAAACAACAAACTTGCGTGGCGATCTCCAGGAAGCGCGGTCCCTTTTTCTCATCCCGGCGGAGCCTGATCTCCCGCCCGGTGAAATGGAGCGTGCGATGAGCGAAGTTGAGTTCGACCAGATGATCGATGCCGTGCGCAGGGAAATCGCGCTGCCGCCGGTCGAGGGCGCGTTGGCCGCGTTGAGGGTGGTCGATGGGACGAAGGCCGTCGATCGCGACCGCCCGGCCCGGCGCCGCGTAACTTCCGCGATCCGGATCCGCCGCGTTGGCGAGGGGCAAAAACGCTACAGGTGAGCAGATGGAGAAGTCGGTCTTCGAAGTCGTGAAGGCGCCGCTCGGCTGGTCGGTGTTCGCCGACAACGTCAAGATCGGCGGCATCTATGACTCGCGGGGCGCCGCGCTCGAAGCTGCCGCCCTGGCCGCATCCTACACCGTCAGCGACGGCGGCGCCGTGCAGATCATCGTGCCGGGCGCCGAGCAAGAACGACCGCGATGGGGGATGGCGTTCGATCTGGCGACGGCCGTCCTGCCGTCGAAGGCCGTACGCTAGTTCAGGACATCGCCGGAAGCGGCGTCGGGTCCGCGCGGTCCAGCGCGGTAACGATCGCATGAAGGCAATTTCTCGATTTTGACCGACTGCCTCTACGCCATCGGAGGAAGTTCAGACTAGCGTGCGCTTGTCCGCGCAGACACGAGCCGTGCGCGGATCGACACTGGCCGCCGCCGGTTCTCCGCCGGCGGCCTTTTCATTTCACATCGTCGAACGGCGACACCGCGGGACTGCCGACGCGCATCCGCTTGATGCGGCGCACCGCCATCGGCGTGCCGTCGGACTGATACTGCAACTCGTAGCTCTTGCCGTTCCTGTCGACGGCGGTGCAGGAAATGCTGGTAAGCTCCAGCGTCACGAAATTCCCGACCTGCCTGCAGAGTCCGGTGGCTGGTTCAACCGCCGGCACTGGCAGGCCGTCGGCCTTGGGCCGATCCTTGGATTTCAGCAGCATCCGGTCAACCGGCAGCTCGTAGACGTTGGCGTCCGGCCTTCGCCCGTTGTCGCCCGAGAAGGTGATGATGTGGCTGTCGTCCTTGGGGTCATTGATCGCGATCGTGAAATTTGCCCGGCCTTCCTCGGTCTGGAAGAAAGCCACGGCCCGGCAGGGCAGATCCCGCCCGCCGACCTTGAACGTCCGGCACTTGCCCGACATCATCGCAAAGATGATGGTATCGGGTTGCTGCCGCTGCAGCTCATCCGAGGCAACAGCCGGCATCGCAACGAGAAGGGTGGCAAGGGCTAGAGCCTGCAGGGCGCGCTTGGTCATGTTCGGGTGATAGGACATCGGGCGCTGTGTGACCAGAGTCTCGCAGGGTTCCGGCGCGAGGATCAGGACAAGAGTGCGCCGGTTTTGTGGTGAGGCGCGCAATCAGAAATCCAGCGGCGCATTATCGACCACTTCCTTCATGACGAAGAAAGTCCGGGTCTGGCGGACGCCCGGAAGCGCGATCAGCTGCTCGCCGTGGATACGGTTGAAGTCCTCCATGTCGCCGACGCGGATTTTCAGGAAATAGTCGAAATCGCCGGCCACCAGGTGGCAATCCAGCACGAATTTGAGCTGGGCGATTGCCCGCTCGAACGCCGCAAAGCTCTCCGGCGTGGACCGGTCGAGCACCACGCCGACCATGACCAGCGCCCCCTTGCCGACCTTGCGCGGCGCGACCATCGCCCGCACCTGGCTGACATAGCCCTCGTCGAACAGGCGCTGGGTCCGGCGGTGACAGGTTGCGGCGCTGACGCCGACCATCTCGGCCAGCTCCGCATTGGTCAGCCGGCCGCTATTCTGCAGCAATCGCAACATCTTGAGGTCGACGCGGTCGAGCCGTCCAGCCATGAAAGAATCTTTCTTAAATTTGCCGAATGGCGGATGAAATCCTAATGAACGGCTACATTGGCGCAATAGTCTTGTAGCGCGCGCGCTGATTTGGAGAGCACCTTTCCAGCGGCTGGTGATAGGCCGTTCCCCCGAGACCGGGACCATCAACGGGGATGACCATGCTGGAGAAATTCGAACGCTATCCGCTCACCTTCGGGCCCACCCATATCGAGAAAATGGAGCGATTGACCCGCCATCTCGGCGGCACGGTCGAACTCTATGCCAAGCGCGAGGACTGCAACTCGGGGCTTGCGTTCGGCGGCAACAAGCTGCGCAAGCTCGAATACATCGTCCCCGACGCGATCGCCTCCAATGCCGATACGCTGGTCTCTATCGGCGGCGTGCAGTCCAACCACACTCGGATGGTGGCCGCGGTCGCCGCCAAGATCGGGATGAAGTGCCGCCTGGTGCAGGAAAGCTGGGTGCCGCACGAGGATGCCGTCTATGACCGGGTCGGCAACATCCTGCTCAGCCGCGTCATGGGCGCCGACGTCCGGATGGTGGACGAAGGTTTTGACATCGGCATCCGCCAAAGCTGGGAAGAAGCGATTGCGGATGTGAAGGCCAGGGGCGGCAAGCCCTATGCGATCCCGGCCGGCGCCTCCGTCCACAAGTATGGCGGGCTCGGCTACGTCGGCTTCGCCGAGGAGGTCAGGACGCAGGAGAAGGAGCTCGGCTTCGCCTTTGACTACATCATCGTCTGCACCGTCACCGGCTCCACCCATGCCGGCATGCTGGTCGGCTTCGCCAAGGATGGCCGTGCGCGCAAGGTGATCGGCATCGACGCGTCCTTTACGCCGGCGCAGACAAAAGCCCAGGTGCTCGACATCGCCCGCAACACCGCCGGCCTCGTCGAACTCGGCCAGGAGATCGTGGAGGACGACGTCGTCCTGATCGAGGACTACGCCTATCCTGCCTATGGCGTCCCCTCGGAGGAGACCAAGGAAGCCATTCGGCTGTGCGCGCGTCTCGAAGGCATGATCACCGATCCCGTCTACGAGGGGAAATCCATGCAGGGCATGATCGATCTCGTGAACAAGGGCTACTTCCCTGCGGGATCGAAGATTCTCTACGCCCATCTCGGCGGCGCGCCCGCGATCAACGGGTATGGATATGCGTTCCGCAACGGGTGAGCGGCACGGCGGGTTTACGCGTCCGCCGCCCGCACCAGCGCAATCAGCTCATCCCCATAGTGTTCGAGCTTCTTGTCGCCGATCCCGGGGATGTTTCGGAGTTCGTTGAGCGTCGCGGGGCGTGCGGCGGCGATGCCGTCGAGTGTGGAATCGTGCAGCACGACATAGGCCGGCACGTTGCGCTGGCGCGCGATTTCGGAGCGCCACGCCCGAAGTGCGGCCTGCAGCGGCGCATTGGCGGGCTTGGTTTCGGCGCGTGGCACCAGATCGGCGCGTTTTGACTTGTCACGGCTGGTGCGGATGCGCGTGCCAGGTGCTGCTTCGCGCAGCATGATTTCGGTCTCGCCCTTCAGCACGCCGCGCGCGCTCTCGGTCAGCTTCAGCGCGTTGAAAGCCTCGCTGTCGGCGCGCAGATGGCCCATCGCGACCAGCTGGCGGATCACGGCGCGCCATTGCTTCTCGTTGAGCTCACGGCCGATCCCGAACACGGAGAGTTTGTCGTGTCCGAATTGCGTGACCTTCTCGGTCATGCGGCCGATCAGCACGTCGATCAGGTGCATGGCGCCGAACCTCTGCCCGGTGCGATAGGCGCAGGACAGCAGTTTCTGCGCGGCGATCTTGCCGTCGCGAAGCTGCGGCGGCGACAGGCAGTTGTCGCAATTGCCGCAACTGCTGCCGGTGACAGCCTCGCCGAAATAGCCGAGCAGGCGGCTGCGCCGGCAGCCGGCGGTTTCCGCCAGCGCCACCAGCGCATCGAGCTTGCCGATCGACACGCGCTTGAACGCGTCGGAGCCGGTCGATTCGTCGATCATGCGGCGCTGCTGCACGATGTCGGACAGGCCATAGGTCATCCAGGCGCTGGATGGCTTGCCGTCGCGCCCGGCGCGGCCGGTCTCCTGATAATAGGCCTCGATGCTTTTCGGTAGGTCGAGGTGCGCCACGAAACGCACGTCCGGCTTGTCGATGCCCATGCCGAACGCGATGGTGGCGACGATGACGACGCCGTCCTCGTTGATGAAGCGGTCCTGGTTGCGGGCGCGCACGCTGGCATCGAGGCCGGCGTGATACGGCAACGCCGGTATGCCGGCATTGGTTAGTGCTGCGGCAGTGTCTTCCACCTTGGCGCGCGACAGGCAGTAGACGATGCCGGCATCGCCGGCGTGACGTTCGCTGATGAAGGCCTTGAGCTGGGCCGGGGCGTTCTGCTTTTCGACGATCTCGTAGCGGATGTTAGGACGGTCGAAACTGGCAACGAAATTCGGCGCGCCGGCAAGTCCGAGCCTCGCTACGATTTCCTTGCGCGTCATTTCGTCGGCGGTTGCCGTGAGCGCAATGCGCGGCACGTCGGGAAAGCGCTCCGCAATCACGGACAGGCCGATATATTCGGGGCGGAAATCATGCCCCCATTGCGACACGCAATGCGCCTCGTCGATCGCAAACAGCGCGATGTTGGCCTGCCCGAGCAATGAAAGGCAGCGCGGCGTCAGCAATCGTTCAGGCGCGACGTAGAGCAGGTCGAGGTCGCCGGCCAGCAGACGCCGTTCGACCTCGGAAGCCTCGTCAAACGACAGCGTCGAGTTGAGCACCGCCGCATTGACGCCGGCCTCGAGCAGCCCCGCGACCTGGTCGCGCATCAGCGCGATCAGCGGCGACACCACGATGCCGCAGCCCTCGCGCAGCAGGGATGGCAGTTGGTAGCACAGCGACTTGCCGCCGCCGGTCGGCATCAGCACCAGGCAGTTGCCGCCGTCGGTGACGTGCCGAACGATTTTCTCCTGTTCGCCCCGGAAGCCTGGCAGGCCGAATACCGAGTTGAGCACCGACAGCGCATCGGGCGCGCCGTCGTGCTGGTGGGTTGCGGGCACCGACACTATTGATAGCTCGCCACGATGTCGGACACCGCACGCTCGAGCTGCTTTGCGGTCGCGCATTGGCGGACGACGGTGCAGAAGGTCGAGTAGCGCGGCATCTCCGAATCGCCCCAGCCCCAGGCCATGCGGCCTTCGGGGTTGAGCCACACCAGCCGCTTCGATCGTTCGCCGATGCGGCGCAGAATATCGGCGCGGGGATCGAGGTTGTTGCTGCGGGCGTCGCCGAGAACGATCACGGTGGTTTGCGGCGTGATCGCGCTCATCCAGCCATGCTCGAAATCGTCGAAGGAGTTGCCGTAGTCGGAGGAGCCGAAGCCGACCTTGGACATGATCTCGGCCATCGCCTCTTCCGGCGATTTCGATTCCAGGATGTCGCTGACCTCGATCAGATGGCCGGAGAAAGCAAACGAGCGGACGTCGTCGACGACCTCGTGCAGGCTGTGGATCAGCAGCAGGAAAAAATCCGAAACCCGCGCCACCGAACCCGAGACGTCGCAGAGGGCGACGATCTTCGGCCGGTCGCGATGCCGCCGCTTCCATGCGGTGAGAAACGGCACGCCGCCCCATGCCGCGTTGCGCCGGATGGTGCGGCGCACGTCGAGATGGCCGCGGCGCTGGCGCTTGCGCGGCTTGCTGTAGCGCTCGCGCAGGCGGCGCGCGATCTGGCGGATCAGGCGCCGCATCTGTTCGACCTGCCGCGGTTCGATTCGCGACAGTGGCGCGTTGGCCAGAATTTCGTTGCGCAGGTTCTCGGCTTCCTCGCGCCCGTAAAGCAGTAACGCCTGCGAAACCGTTTCGCGGACCGTGCCGCGCAATCCGTCCAGTGCGTTGGTCAGCCGTTCCGCCAGCGCCGGATTCGTCGCGATCAGATTGTCGAGGTCGTCGCGCAGGCGCTGGATCCCCATCTGGTCGAGAATGCGGCCGGAGAAAATGCCGCGCTGGGTGAAGTAACGAATGTCGGACAGCGAGGCGGCGCTCGACGCGTTGGCGATGGCGGCCGAAATCTGGTTGCGGTCCTGCGACAGCAGCATCTCGGCGAGTTGGCCGAGCCCTTCGGCCTGCTCGCCATCGCCGCTGTCATCGGATGCATCGGAGGAGGGGCTGGAGCCTGACTGTTCCTGTTCGTCCGCCTTGCCGTCTTCGGGCGGGGCCTGCGGCTCCGGCTGATCGAAGAACAGGTCGAAGCAGTCGCCAAGCGCCTTCTTTTCATCCTGCGTCTTGGCCAGCGTCAGCAGGAAGGTATCGCGCAGCACCGCCCGGTCGGTGAAGCCGACCTTGGAGACGGCGCGCATCGCGTCGATGCTTTCGGCCGGCGAGAGTCTCACGCCCGCGCCCCGCGCCGCACGAAAGAAGCGATGCAGGTTCTCTCTCATTCCGGTGTCACCCGAAGACGTTCTGACGCGAGACCTTGGCAATGAAGGTGGAGACCTGCGGCGTCGCCGCCTCGATATCCGCCTCGTATTTCAGGAGGACGTTCAGCGTGTCCTTGACCACCTCGTGGCCAAGCTCCGACGCCTGCAGCAGCACCAGCACGCGCGCCCAGTCGATGGTCTCGCTGACCGACGGCAGCTTCTTCAGGTCCAGCGTGCGGATCTCGTGGATGAAGCCCACCATCTGCCGGCGCAGGTTTTGCGAGATGCCGGGCACCCGGCTCTCGACGATGCGCTCTTCCAGCTTCTGTTCGGGGAAGCCGATATGAAGGTGCAGGCAGCGCCGCTTCAGCGCGTCGCCGAGATCGCGTTCGCTGTTCGAGGTCAGGATCACCGTCGGCGGCGCGACGGCCACGACGGTTCCGAGTTCCGGAATGGTGACCTGGAAGTCGCTGAGGATTTCCAGCAGCAGCGATTCGAACTCGGCGTCGGATTTATCGATTTCGTCGATCAGCAGCACGCATCCGGCGGGCTGTTCCAGCGCCTGCAGCAGCGGCCGCGGCTCGACGAATTCCTTGGAGAAGAACACGTCGCCGAAATCATGCAACTGGTTCAGCGCTGCCTCGAGCGTCGGCGCACCGCCCAGCACTTCGCCGAGCTTGTCCTTCAGGATCTGCGTGTACAGAAGCTGCTTGGCGTATTTCCACTCGTAGAGCGCCTTCGCCTCGTCGAGCCCCTCGTAGCATTGCAGGCGGATCATCTTCATGCCGCGCCAGGCGGCGATCGCTTTTGCCAGTTCGGTCTTGCCGACGCCGGCGGGGCCTTCGACCAGGATGGGTTTTTCGATCTGCTGCGCCAGGTAGACGGCGGTCGCGATCTGCCGGCTTGCGATATAGCCTTGCGCCGCAAGTCCGCTTTCCACTGCCTCGATAGAGGCCAACGGCCGATTTTCAGCCACGGGGTTTCAACTCCGAATTCGGTGATTTCGGAATGTTCTGCCTGCGTTCCCGGCAAAGAACAAGCGCCGTTTGGGCATAAGGCGCGCGCAAATTTGGCTTTTTCCGCCTAGCGCAATGTCAGCCCGGTTGCCGCTTCCAGGTCCGTGATCGCCTGCGCAGCGTTGAGCACCTTGATCGTGGTCATGCCCATCTCGCGCGCGGGCTTCAGGTTGACGCCGAGGTCGTCGAGATAGACGCAGTTCTTCGGGTTCACCTTCAGCGTCTCGACCATCATCTGGTAGATGCGCGGATCGGGCTTTCGCAGGCCGATCTTCGCCGATTCGATGACGTGATCGAACAGCACCATCACCTCGGCGACATAGAGCGAACGGCCGCTGTGGCTGCCGATCGCGTTGGCGGGTAGGTTGTTGGTGATGCAGCCGGTCTTGAACTGCGCCTTGACGCGTTTCAGCGCCTCGACCATTTCCGGCCGCAGGTCGCCGGAGAGCAGCGGCAGCACATCCCTGCCGCGAACCTCGGCGCCGAGCGCGCGGGACTCGGTCGCGAACAACTCGTCGAAGGCGTGGATGTCGACTTCGGCGCGCTCGAACTTCGCCCAGGCGTTTTCGAGGTGGTTGGCGGCGTTGGTGCGCCGGATAATGTCGGCGGGCAGCCCGCGCTCGGTCTCGAACCGTGTAAACGCCTCGAACGGCGACGTGGTTAGCACCCCGCCGAAATCCCAGATTACCGCCTCGACCATCGTTCCCTGCCTGAATGATATGTGTTGGCCTGCGGCTAACACGGAATGTGCGCCCGAACCAGCCCGATCCGCCGCTTGGCGATATGCACGGCGCGCGCTATTGCTGCGGCGATGAAGATCCTGCCCCGCCTGATCGCCGGCCTTTCCCTGCTGTCGTCCGTTCCCGCCCACGCCATCGTCGGCGGCGGCGCGCCACAGGCCGACGGCGTTGCGCGCTCGGTCGTCACCATCGTCGGTTCGCGCGGCAATTTCTGCACCGGGGCCCTGATCGCGCCAAACCTGGTGCTGACCGCGGCGCATTGCGTGCCGCCCGGCGCCGAATACAAGATCGTCGAATACGGGCCGGACCGGCAGCCGAAATTGCAGGATGTCAAACGCGTTGCCGCCCATCCCGGCTTCAACATGCAGGCGATGGCAGGTCATCGGGCAACCGCCGATGTCGCGCTGCTGCAACTGGGCACGCCTGCCAGGGGCAAGACGGCATCGATGCTCGGCCTGCCCAACATCCCGATCAACGTCGGCAGCCGTTTCACCATTGCCGGCATCGGCGTGACCGTGCGCGGCGACGGCAAGAGCGGCGGCACGATCCGCGTCGCAGCGCTGGTCGCAACCGGCAGGCCCGGCACGCTGCAGATTCGTCTGGTCGATCCCGCAGGCCAGGGCACGCGCGACGGGCTGGGGGCCTGCACCGGAGATTCCGGCGGACCTGTGTTCGAGGACAAGGAAAGCGGGCCGGTGATCGTCGGTGTCGTGAGCTGGTCGACGGGACCGAACGGCTCGGCAGGCTGCGGCGGCATGACGGGCGTCACGCCGCTGACGCTCTATCGAGACTGGATTGTGCAAACCGCGCGGCAGTGGGGTGCGGGGTTGTAACTCGCTCGGAGCCGTAGGTTGGGCAAAGCGAAGCGTGCCCACCGTCCAGTGTTGCGCTCGTAATGGTGGGCACGCTGCGCTTTGCCCACCCTACGGCATTCGTGAATCAATGCTTCGCCGCCTTGTTGGCCGCAGCATTGTTCAGCACGATCAGGCCGTCGACGGCGACGCCGACCTTGCTGTTGATCAGGAACGGATTGACGTCGACCGACGCGATGCGATTGCCGGCGTCGGCCATCAGGTTGGAGAGCCCGACCAGCGCCTTGACGGCGGAGGCCTCGTGCAGCGCGGGCTTGCCGCGATAGCCCTTCATCTTCACGCCGGCCTTGGTTTTGCCGATCAGCTGTTTCGCCTCGGCCTCGTCGAGCGGTGCGCCCGCAAGCGCGACGTCCTTCAGCAGCTCGATATCGACACCGCCGGTGCCGAACAGCACCACCGGCCCCATCTCGGCGTCGAGCGAGGCGCCGACCACGAGCTCGAGATCAGCCTTGACCTGCTGCGCAATCAGGATGCCTTCGAGCTTCGGCTTGCCCTTCAGCTTCTTCACCCGCGCCGTGATGTCGTTGAACGCCTTCTTCACCTCGGCCGCGCTGTTGAGGTTCAGCACCACGCCGCCGATGTCGGACTTGTGCAGGATGTCGGCGCTGACGACTTTTGCCACCACCGGAAAGCCGATCTTCTTCGCGATCTTCACGGCTTCAGCCGCGGTCTGCGCGATCTCCTCCTTCGAGATCGGAATGCCGTATGCCTTGAGCAGTTTCTTCGACGCCACCTCGTCGAGCGCGGCGGCGCCGTTGGCGCTTTTCAACGTCTTCTCCAGCACCGCGCGTGCCGACGCCTTCGAGCTCGATACGATGTCGGGCACTTCCTTGCGCAGGGACGCATATTCAATCAGCGACTTGATCGCACCGACAGCGCGGTCGAGCCCCTGCATGACCGCGATGTTCGGCAGCGACTTGCGCAAGCCCTTGGTGAATTCGGTGAACCCGATCGACATCGCGCTGATGTAGACCACGGGCTTGCTTGCCTTCCCGGCCATCTCGTTGACGATGCGCAAATTGCGTTCGCGCAGTTCGTGCGGCGCCTTCGGCAGTTCGGCGTCGATGATGACGATGTCGGTATCGGGATCGTCGATCATGATCTGGATCGACTTCATGTAGACGGACGGGTCGACGACCGCGGCAAAACCGGCATCGAGGGGATTGCCGACGATGCTGCCGGGGCCGAGCATCCTTGCCAGTTGCTCGGTCGCGTTCGGGCTGAGCGGCGCGAAGTTCATGCCGGCCGAATAGAACGCATCGATCAGCAGGCCGCGCTTGCCGCCCGACAATGAGACCGCGGCGAGCCGGTTGCCCTTGGGCGGATCGGCATGCACGAAACACTCGGTGGTCTCGATCAGTTCGTCCAGCCCGCGCACACGTATCACGCCCTCGCGGGTCGAGATCGCGTCGAACGTCTCGATCGAGCCGGCGAGCGCCCCAGTGTGCGCCATCGCCGCGGCGCGGCCGCCTTCGGAAGCGCCGAGCTTGAGCGCGATCACCGGCTTGCCGGCGGCGCGCGCGGCCTTGCAGGCCTCGCGAAACACCTTTGTGTTACGCACGCCCTCGAGATAGACCACGATGACGCGGATCGACGGATCGGCGGCGAAATAGGCCATCAGGTCGGGCGTCTCGAGGCCAGTCTCGTTGCCTGTGGTCACCATGTAGCCGACGCCGACGCCGCGATCTTCCAGCGTCTGGCGGATCGCCATCACGATCGCGCCGGATTGCCCGACGATCGCCACCGGGCCGGCTTCCATGGTGACGATGCGGTCGTCGATATTGGTGAACAGCTTTTCGCCCGCGCTCAGGTTGCCCAGACAATTCGGACCGGTGACGGCGAGGCCGGTCTCGCGCACCGCCTCTTTCAGCTCGACCGCCAGCCGCTGGCTGTCCTCGTCCTGCAACTCGCTGAACCCTGAGGTGACGATGGTGGCGGAACGCGCGCCGGCGGCGGCAGCGTCGCGGATCACCTGCACCGCGAAACGCGCCGGCACCAGCACCAGCACGTGATCGGGCTTTTCCGGCAGGCTGGCGAAATCCTTGTAGCAGGGTACGCCCCAGATGGTTTCGCGCTTGGAATTGATCGGGAACAGCCCGCCTTCATACTTGTACTTGATGAGATTGTTCCAGATGCGCTCGGCGTAGTTGCCGGGCTTGTCGGTGGCGCCGACCAGCACGATGTTGCGCGGGTGCAGCATCGCATGGATGCGTTTGACGATGTCGCTGGCGTCAGGCGAAGGCGACCATTTTTCGAGTCCGTGCGATGCGGTGCTTGCCTGGGCTTCCATGAATGTCCCTTGCTCGGTTGTATCCTTTGGCTGCGGCCAACGATCCGCGCCATGAATGCCTTTTGATTGAGACCTTTTTATTGGGACTTGCTGGGGGTGGCAACACGCGTGGCGCGGGCAGTGCCATTCGCCCAGCGCACGATATTTCGGCTTGCGGAGAATTCAGCGCGAGTCCGGCTCGTTGAGGACGGGGGGGCCGATCATCGTGGCGTGCAGCAGATATCGCTCGGGCCCCGGCGTCAGCGCATCGAACGGCCAGCACGTCGACAGCACCAGCTTGTGGCCTGCCGTGAGCGGATCGATCCCGGAGGCATCGAAACGCACGACCGAGGTTGCATCCGCGCGGTAGCGGAATTTCTGGCCATCGGCTCGCGTAATGTCGATCTCGTCGCCGATCAAGACGTGCTTCAGGAACGCGAAGTGCGTATCGCGATGGGCGGAATAGACGGCAACGCCGGGTTCACCGGCATCGGGCGTGCCCTCGACATGCCCCGGACCGAAGGCGAGCGCCTGGCCGCTGCTGCCCGCCAGCACGATGGCGCTGGCATGGATCCGTTTGACCTCGATCCGTGCGACCGGCCAGGTGTCCGCCCACGACCACGGCTTTGTTGCGTGCCCGGTGGCGATGGTTTTCGTAAAGGCGCGTTCCAGCAGCACCTGCGCCACCAGCGCCTTGGCGTGGATGTAGGCGCCCTGGCCGAACAGGATGAGGCCGGCAAGAGCGAGCAGGAGCGGGAGGATGAAGCGGGGCATGTTTGTCATTCATGCTGCAGTCGGCTGGCACTTGCTCCGTCATTCCGGGGCACGCGCAGCGTGAACCCGGAATCTCGAGATTCCGGGTTCGATGCTTTCGCATCGCCCCGGAATGACAGTGCGTGTGTGGAAAGAAAAAATAGCGCGCGCGGCCCTTGGGGGGACGGGTGGAAGCCGCGCGCGCTCTTGAAGGAGGAGGTGGGGGAGGTCTCCTCCTTTCAGCCGACGTCATCGGAGTGACATCTGACGTCGGCGATTGAACCCCAACAGGAGCAGGCTGACCGTGAGCAGGATCACACCTGCGATCATTTTCAGTTCGGCGTCGGTCGCCGTCTTCGGAAGCTTGACGGTGTCAGGCATCTGCGTGACCACGGGCTGCGCGCGCTTCAACGCTGCGACCTGAAGGCGCGCTTCGTCAGCATCCGCGCGCCGTTCCGTCGGCGCTGCCGGCAGCTGCGGGCGCTCGCCGAACACCTTGGCGAAATCCCAACCCGCCGGCAGGTTGATCGGCAATTCGGAGAGCTTGAGCGACTCACCGCCGGGGCGGCTCGGGGTTTTGTCGACGGCGACGAGACTTGTCAGCCGCGTCACGAGTTGGTGCTCCAGCGCCAGCGCGAGGATGGTCTTGTCGGCGTCTTCCGAACTGGCCTGCCGCGTGGTGCGCGCCACCTCGGCATCGGCGATCTTGCGGCGCGCCCAGAGTTTCGACAGGCCCTTGCCTTCGGCTGCATTCGCCAGCGGCAGCGTGACGACCCAGGGACGATCGCCGATACGGCCCTTGATCTCGACCGAGCCCGCGAGCTTGTCGAGTTTTGCCGCCAGCACCAGCGGCTCGTCGCGATAGAGGTCGGGAATTGCCGCGGGTGTTATGTCGGCGGTGGCGTCGGAAAATTTCGCGGTCAGGTTGGTCACCGCCGGATTCTCCAGCTTGGAAAATAGCCCGCGCATGCGGTCTTCGACCTGCTCGACCGAACCGATATGGGTGAAGCTGCCGCGGCCGAGTTCGGCGGCGCGCGTCATCAGATAGGTGTTCGGCGCCGAGCCGATGCCGACCATGAAGATCCGCGAACGGCCGCGCAGCGCGTTGATGGTTTCGAACAATTGCTGTTCGTTGCCGATAGCGCCGTCGGTCAGGAATACGACCTGGCGGACGTAGTTGGCGTCGCCGGCGTTATCGGATAGCGCGGCACGCATCGCCGGCACCATTTCCGTACCACCTTCCGCCCGCAGTGCGCCGACGAAATCGGTGGCGCGACGGACGTGTGCCCTGTCGGCGGGCACGGCCCCCGTGAACAGCATGTCCATGGTGTTGTCGAACCGGATCACGTTGAAGCGATCGGTCGGCTGCAGGCGGCCGAGCGCGTAGATCAGGCTGGCCTTGGCCTGGACGATCGAGGTGCCGCCCATCGAACCGGAATTGTCGATCACGAAGATCACCTCGCGTGGCATCGGCTTCTGCTCGGCCTGCTCGACTGCGGGCGGCGTGAGGAAGGCCAGCAGATAGTCGCTGTCGCCGACGCGTTCGCGGAACAGCCCGACCGACGGCGCCGTTTCGGCCGCGGGCTTCCAGGTCAGTTCGAAGTCGCGATCCGCCGGCACCGGGCCCTCGGCAAGCCGGATGATGTTCGTGCCGGCACCGGGCTTTTCGGTCTTCACCGCATGATGATGGCTCTTGACCTCGCCAAGCGGAAAGCCGGCCTGCAGCCGCACGGTGATGCTGGTCGGATTGACCGGCGCGTTGGTTGCGGGGTCCAGTACTTCAGGTGAAATGCGGTGGCGGTCCGGCACGGGATCGGATCTGGTCGCGCCCCAGCCGCCGCCATCGGGTCGGAAGTCGACGCTCTGCACGACGGGCACGGGATTGTAGCGGGGTGCGACCACCATCGGCACCCGCAGCGAGAAGGCGTTGCCGGATTGCTGGACCGGCTCCTGATATTCGATCTGCACCAGCACGGTTTCGCCGGGGCCGATATTGGCGACGGAATTGGTGAAGATGTTCGGCCGTTCCTGTTCGGTCAGCGCCGCCTTCTGCCCGTTCTGCTTCGCCTGTTCGTAGATGGCCTTCGCCTGTTGCCGCTCCTTGATGTCGCCGACCACGACGCGATCGCCGATCACCATCTTCAGCGTGTCGACCGCGCCGCCGGACGGCAACGGATAGACATAGACGGCCTCGACCCAGTCCTTTGTCGGGTTGCGAAAGATCTGGGTGATGCGGGCGCGAACCGTGGGACCCGATACGGTGAGATCGACATCGATGCCGAGCCGCGATGCATCGGCATACCCTTCTTCGGTCTTCAGCAGCAGCGAGCCGGAGCGCGCGTCGCCCGGCTTGAGAAAGGCGGCTGAAAGCCGCTCGGCCGACCACGCCGGCTCAAAGCTCAAAAATAGTGCCGCAAACCCGGCCAGGAATACGGCTACCCCCTGTATCACCAGGAACAGCGCCAGCCTGATCAGGCTGGGCCGCACCCCGCTTTTGTCGCTGTCGATCTCATCGCATGTCGTCATTTCGCTCACTCCCGAATGGCGTATTCGCCATGCGCGAGGTTGCGGAAAGGGCCGATGTGGCGCGAGCGGAATGATCGGCCTTGTTCCGCCGCCGGCCAGCACGGCCCGCCATGGCCATGACGGTTTTGTGCGGGTTTGTGATGGTTTGTGCGTCTGCTAGACTGGCGCGGATCAAATAGGGGTAACGATGCCGACGCCGGACAAGCAGCTTTCCGCCGAACAAAGCCGGCAGATCGCGGACACCATTCGTGAAGAGATCGCCCGCCGCCGCATCTCCCGGCAATCCCTCGCCGAACTCGCAAAGCTCAGCCTGTCGACCCTGGAGAAAGTGCTGGGCGGCCGCCGCCCGTTCACCCTCGCCACCACGGTGCGGCTCGAACAGGCGCTCGGTGTGTCCTTACGCAAAACGCCGGATGCACCGCCTCCCGTCGCGTCAAACGGTAATGGCGATATCGCGCCCGATGGCCTCGGCGCCTATTCGCGCCGCGCGGTGGCGTGGATCGAAGGCACGTATGTTACGGTGCGACCTTCGTTCGGCGACAGGGATGCGATCTTCGCCTACCGCACCGAGATCGTCTGGGACACGGCAGCGTCATCGCTGGTGTTTCACGAAAGCGAGCGGCAGGACGCGGCCTTCACGCAGTTCGGCGAAGTCGCGGTGCCGAACCAGTCCGGCCACATCTATCTCGTCACCAACCGGCACGGCCAGCACCGCCTGATCACGGTGGCGCGGCTGGCGATTTCGGGCGAGATGTACGGCATCATCACGACGTTGCTTGCGGGCCGCGGCTCGCTGCTGACGCCGATCGCGGCGCCGATCGCCTACCTTCCGATCCAGATGGTCGCCAGTCCGAGCTTCGGGCGGATTTCGTCTGACGACGTAAATTTCGCGCTGTACCGCCAGCATCTCCGCCGCACGACGGAAGAGCCGTTCGCGCTGTTCCTGCCGGGGTAAATCTCTCCATTCCTCTCCGCTGTCATCGTCCGCGAAGGCGGACGATCCAGTACGCCGCGGCGTCTCGGCTCTATCACGATGGCCTGCGTCTACTGGATGCCCGCCTGCGCGGGCATGACGATGGGAGCGGGCGGCTACGACGCAACCTTGTCCGTCGCCTTCACCGCGTTGAATTGCTGCCGCAAGGTCGGCTTGTGAATCTTGCCGGTCGCGTTGCGCGGCAGGGCATCGACGAACTCGATCAAGCGCGGACATTTGAACCGCGCCAGGTTCGCCGCGCAATGGGCGTGAATTTCCGCCGGTGTCAGCGTGTGACCGGGCTTCACGGCGACGATTGCCATGCCGACCTCGCCCCACTGCTCGTTCGGGACGCCGATGATCGCAGCCTCCGCAATCGCCGTGAGCTGGTGCAGCACGCTCTCGACTTCGGCTGGATAGACGTTCTCGCCGCCGGAAATGTACATGTCCTTCCAGCGATCGACGATGTAGTAGAAGCCCTCGTCATCGACGCGCGTGGCATCGCCGGTGTGCAGCCAGCCATCGGTGAACGACGAGGCGTTGGCGTCCGGCCTGTTCCAGTAGCCGGGCGTGACGTTCGGGCCCCTGACCCACAGCTCTCCAAGTTCGTCCACGCCGGCATTCGTTCCGTCGGGCCGCACGATCCGCACTTCCGTGTGCAGCACCGGCTTGCCGGATGAGCCGGCCTTGCGCACGGCGTCCTCCTTGTCGAGCGTGAGCACGGCCGGGCTGGTCTCGGTCATGCCGTAGCCCTGTTGAAGGGCGACGCCGCGCTCTTCCCACACCTTCAACAGCGGCACCGGCATCGGCGCACCGCCGACGCCGCCGATCACGAGGCGGCTGAAGTCGGAGGTCGCAAACGCCGGATGCTGCGCCATGAACTGATAGATCGAGGGCACGCCGAAGAACTGGTTGATGCCCCACGCGGGATCGCTGATCAGCTGCAGCGCCACGCCGGGATCGAACGCGCGCATGATCAACACGGTGCCGCCGGAATGCAGCACCGGGTTGGTGTAGCAATTGAGCCCCCCGGTGTGGAATAGCGGCAGCACGGTGAGCAGCACCGTTCGCGGCGAGATGTAGGCGGGACCGCCGAGATTGACGCAATTCCAGAACGTCATGCCATGGGTGATGATCGCGCCCTTGGGCTGCCCCGTGGTGCCCGAGGTATACATGATGGTCGAGATGTCGTCGTGGGTGACGTCTTCGCAGCGATCCAGCGGATGCGACGCGTCAATGGCCGCCTCATACGAACCGTCAGGCCCGAACAGCAGCGTCGACGAGACGTTGCAGAGTTTTGCGACCGACAGCGCGATTTCGGCCAAATCGTTGTCGTGGATCATCACCTTCGGCGAGGAATCGCCGACGATGAACTGCAACTCGGGAACGGTGAGGCGGGTGTTCAGCGGCAGGAACACCGCGCCGATCCGGCCGCAGGCGAACTGTACTTCCAGCGTATCGGTCGTGTTCAGCGCCAGCACCGCGACGCGGTCGCCGCGCTTGACGCCAAAGCCGTCGCGCAGATGCGTGGCGAGGCACGCGATGCGCGCGTCGAATTCCGCGTAGGAAAACCGGCGGTCGCTCGCCAGGTCGATGGCCGCGACCTTGTCCGGGGTGCGGCGGCCGAAATGAGCGATCCAGTCGTAATAGCGTACGGACAAGGTCTCCTCCACGCCCAGCGGTCTGACGCCGCAGGTTTGCTCGACGGCGTTCAATGTAGCAGATGAAGGGTCAAATGGGGATGCCGTCTTGCGTGGAGTGGCTGGGGTATGGCGTGTCGGCGTTCGTTGCTTCTGCGGAACCCGTCCACACACCAATCGTCATCCCGCGCAGGCGGGAATCCAGTACCGCGCCTTGTCGGTTCATCACCGACGTCTCTGGAATACTGGATCACCCGCATGCGCGGGTGATGACAGGGGAGGATGGCTAGGCTTCGCAATCACGCCGTCGCCGCTGGATCATCATTGATCCCGCCGCGCTGCTCCCACGTTATGCGATTTCCTCTTCGGCGGCTTCCTGTTGCCGCATCGGTTCGGCCGGCGTCGCAAGCTCCTGCGCGAGCCTGGTCGCGCCAACGTAGTCGGTCTTGCCGGAGCCCAGCAGTGGCACATTGCCGACCACGCGGATATCGGCCGGCACCGCCAGTTCGGACGCGCCGACGGTTCTGGCCTGGCGCTGCATCGCCGAGCGATCGGCATCCTTCTGCGTGGTCAGGAGCACGATCCGCTCGCCCTTGCGTGCATCGGGAATGGATACCGCGACCGACATCGCCTGCGGCCACAGCGCCGCGGCCATGGCTTCGACCGCCGACAGCGAGACCATCTCGCCGGCAATCTTGGCGAAGCGCTTGGCGCGGCCCTTGATGGCGATGAAGCCCGCCGCATCGATGGCGACGATGTCGCCGGTGTCGTGCCAGCCGCCGGCGAGCGGCTCCAGCACGCCGGGGTTTTCCGCACGCAGGTATCCGAGCATCACGTTGGGCCCGCGCACCGACAGACGTCCGCCTTCCTCGATTCCGGGAACGGGATCGAGGCGGGCTTCCATCAGCGGCGACAGCCGGCCGACGGTGCCGGGGCGATTCGCCATCGGCGTATTCATCGCCAGCACGGGCGCGGTCTCGGTGACGCCGTAACCCTCGAGGATACGGATGCCGTAGCGCTCCATATAGACCTGCCGCGTGCGGTCCTTCACCGCTTCCGCGCCAGCGATCACCAGGCGCAGGGTACGGAAGTCGTAGGCATGGGCCGAGCGAGCGTAGCCGGTGAGGAAGGTATCGGTGCCGAACAGGATGGTGGCGCCGGTCTGGTAGATCAGTTCCGGCACGATCCGGTAATGCAGCGGCGACGGATACATGAAGATCGGAATGCCGGCCAGCATCGGCATCATCATTCCGCCCGTCAGGCCAAAGGAGTGGAATACGGGCAGCACGTTGAACACCTTGTCGTTGGCGTTGGCGTCGACCCGGGCCAGCGCCTGGGCCGCGTTGGCCAGGATGTTGCGATGGGTGAGCACGACGCCCTTGGGCGTGCCCTCCGATCCCGACGTGAACAGGATCACCGCCGGATGGTCCGCCTTGCGCGCCACGCGCGGCGCAGTGCCGGCGAGCAGCCCGCGGACCTTGTCGAGCGCACCGATGCCGGCACGCACGTCCTCCAGATACACGACGCGGGCCTGTCCGGCGATGGCGGCGACCAGCTTGTCGAGCTTGCCCTTCTCGATGAACGCCTTCGACGTCAGCACGGTCCTGACTTGCGCGGCCTGCATCGCCGCCAGCACGTTGACCGGGCCGGCGGAGAAATTGAGCATCGCCGGCACGCGGCCGATGGTCTGAAGCGCCATGAACACCACGGCGACGCCGGCCGAATTCGGCAGCAGCACGCCGACATTCTCGCCGGCCGTGGTGCCCTTCTCGAGCTTGCGGCTCAAAACCTGGGCGCCGAGGATCATCTTGCGATAGGTCAGCCTGGTGCCCAGCGCGTCCTCGATGATCGGCTTGCCGGTATCGCGGTCGCGGCGTGCATGTGCCAGCGCTTCAAACAGGGTGTGGTCCAGCATGGCGTTCTTGACCACGGCGTCGATCATCACGTCCTGCAGCGCGGCGCCCGCAGCGTTGCGGCGGATCTTGCCCTTCAGCGACGGGTCGATCGACAATTTCACCGGCGGCAGGATCGTGATCGTCACCTTGGGGAACCACGAGCGCTTGATCTCGCCGTTCTTCAGGTAACTCAGACGCGAACGCTGCGCGCCTTCGATGCGGATGGGGACGACGACCGCGTCCGCCTTGTCGGCAATCATCGCAGTGCCGTCGTAAACCTTCATCAGCGAGCCTGACACCGTGATACGACCCTCGGGGAAGATCACCACCGGCTCGCCCGACGTCACCAGTCTGATCAGGTCGCGCGCCGCAAGCGGCTTGCTCGGATCCATGGTGTAGTGCTTGATCAGCTTCAGGAACGGCTTCGCCCACCACGCCTTGGAAATCCCGGTGTCGACCGCAAAGCTGGCGTCGATCGGCAGCGTCGCATGCAGCAGCGGGCCATCGACCAGGCTGACATGGTTTGGCGCGATCAGCATGCGTGTGCCGGCCGGCGGCAGATTCTCCATGCCGCGAACCTCGACGCGGAACAGCGCACGAAACAGCAGCGCCCCGAAGTCGCGCACGCCTTCGCGGCCCCATTTGTTGAGCACGAACCAGACCGAGCCAAAGCTTGCGATCGCAAGGCCGAAGAATATCCAGGCAACCGGAACGCCAACCGCCTGCAAGCCCGCGACAAGCAGCGAGCCGGCCACCATGAAGGCAGCCTGCAGCACGTTGCCGGCAGCGATCACGCGGGCCCGTTCCGACGGCGCAGACCATGCCTGCACGGCGGCAAAGGACGGCACCACGAACAAGCCGCCGCCAACCGCGAACAGGAAGAAGTCGGCGAGCATCCGGACACCGGCAAAGGAGGTGATGAATGCGGCGGCGGTTACGTCCATGCCTTTCACCGTACTTCCAATGGCCCAGGCCAGATCGAGGCCGACGATGCCCATCACGATCGCGCCGATCGGCACCAGCGCGAGATTCGGCCGCACATGGCTGAGCTGCGCGGCAAACAGCGAACCCGCGGCAATACCGATCGCGAACACGGCGAGGCAGACTGTCACGACGCCTTCGGTGCCGCCGATGCCGCCCTTGACCAGCGCGGGCAGCAGCGACAGCACGATCGCGCCGACCATCCAGAACCAGGATACGATCACCATGCCGTCCCAGAGGCGCGGCTCGGCGTAAAGCGTCTTCAAGAGGCGAACGGTGGAGGTCCAGGGGTTGGCTGTGATCAGCAGATCAGGCGCGGATGGCCGGGTCGCGGGAATACGCGCCGCGAACGCCCAGGACAGCACCGACAGCCCGACCACTGCAAGGCAGATCCATCCCATATGCGAAGCGCCGGCGACCAGCAGTGCACCGGCGATGGTGCCGATCAGGATCGCCAGGAAGGTCGCGCCTTCGACGAGAGCGTTGCCGGTGGAGAGTTCGGAAACCGATAGCTGATCGGGAAGGATCGCGTATTTCACCGGGCCGAACAGTGCGGCGATCACGCCGAACAGCCCGAGCGCCACAAACAGCAACGGGATCGAATGCATGTAGAAACCGGCGGCCGCAAAGCAGGCCGCGAATATCTCGGCGAATTTCAGCCGGCGCGCGACGGTCATCTTGACGAATTTGTCGGCCAGTTCGCCACCGAGCGCCGAAAGCACGAAAAAGGGAAAGATGAAGACCGCACCGGCCAGCGTCACCAACGGGGCGCCCTCTTCGGCGGCCACGCCATAGAGCAGAAGGATGACAAGCCCATTCTTCAGCACATTGTCGTTCAAGGCCGAACAGAATTGAGAGCCGAACAACGGTGCGAAACGACGAGAGGACAGCAATTCCTTGATCATGACTGTTAGTTACCTGTTGCTTCCGCCGGGCAATTCCGGATGTGTGGTCTGCAGGTTGTGAGCTACTGGCGTGAGGATCGTCGCTCGCACGAAGGTCTGGCCGCGCGAAGTGGTTGCCGGGCACGGTCGCATTGAAAAGTTGTACGGAAAGTTATCCGGACACCGTTGCGCGGGATGTGGTGAACGAATTGCCGGGGCATAGTGATCTCTTCCTTACGATTGGAGAGACATTTGAACGAAGTTGGCGGCGGCTCGGCTCAGGTCAAATGGTGCAGGGAGGCGAACGGCGTCAGCTTCCACAGGCCGCGCGGACGATGCGCCTTCATGGTTGCGCGCAAGCTGCGCGCCGATCGCCGGCGGGCCAGGACGCCGCCGACGTCGCAGGCATTGGCAATGCGCTCGATCGGCGCGGTTGCGATGTGGACGATGACCTTGCCAAAGCCCCTCACGAGTTCGATGGCGTCGTCGACGAAAGCAGTGGTCAATTGGGAAACAAGGGTTTGCATTGGGGCAGCCTCCAGGTTAAATGAACAATGTTCAAGACGTATAGGACCAAAATGAACAATGTTCAAGAAGAATCTGCGCGCGACCGCAAAAAAACTTTGCGGCGCCATCTCATGATCGAGATCGCGCGGGGCATAATCGCCGCTAATGGATTGAGATCATTGAAGGTTCGGGATGTGGCCGAAGCCGCCGACTGCTCCATCGGGAGCGTCTATAACGAGTTCGGCGACTTCGACGGCCTGATCCTGACCGTGAATCGCGAGACGGTGCGGGCTCTGACGGACCGTCTGGTGGCGGTTCCTGCCGAAAATCCGGTCTCTCAGCTCCACGGCCTGGCCGCGACCTACCTCACGTTTGCGGCCGATCACGCCAATCTATTGCGCTCGCTGTTCGAGCACAGGATGGAGGACGACCGGCCGTTCCCCGAAGACATCCTGCTGATGGTGATGCAGGCGTTTGCGCTGATGCATGAACCGTTGGTCCGGCTTCTGCCCGACCGGAATCCGGAAGAGGTCGCGTTGCTGGCGCGCATGATGTTCTCCGCCGTGCACGGCATCATTTCGCTTGGCCTGGAAGAGCGAATGGTCGCGGTGCCGCCGGAAAAGCTGCGCCAGCAGTTGGCGCAGTTCGTCGATACGCACCTGACGGGGTTGGGCATATCGCTTGATCGCGCGAGGCGATGATGTCTGAGCGCTGCCGCGCGAGCGCCTGCGCTGGCTGGTTCGCCGATCCCCGCTTCGCCGTCGCCGTTCAGGAGCCCCGCAGCATTTCGCTGATCACGTTCAACTGGTTGTCGCGAAACTCGACCATGTAACCGTCCCTGATCGGGCGATAGTCCGTCGGCGAGGTATTGAGCGTGATGCCGGGCAGCAGCATCGACAGCGGGACTTTCTTCAGGTTGGCGGCCTGCGCCATGATATTGGCGCGGCTGAGATCGTTCTTGCACTGCTCCAGCACCACCACCAGCGCCTGCGCGACCATGTAGCCATAGCCGGCGGCGAAGTTGCCGAGGTCGACGTTCGGCAGCCGCGACTTCATGAACTCGGCGTAGGCGAGAAGGCCGGCATCCTTCGTATCCTTGCTGTAGGTCTTCAGCGCCACGACCGACATGATGCCCGTCGATGCCTCGACGCCGGCCGGCACAAACACAGTGTCCTTGTTGGTGCAGCCTGACGAGATGAAGCGCATCGGGCGCCAGCCGGTCTCATACGCCTTGCGGATCGCCTGGGCGCAGGCGCGGGGCGTCACGCTATAGATCAGGAAGACATCGGCCTTGGTGTTGGCGAGCGTGATGATCTGCGAGTCGACGGTAGGGTCGGCGACCTCGAAGCTCGACGCCATGGCGATGACCTTGTCGGCGTCGGCGCCGAGGGCGTCCTTGACGCCGCGCAGGTAATCTTTTCCGGCATCGTCGTTCTGATAAAGGATCGCGATCCGCGCGTTGGGGTTCTTGGCGCGGGCGTAGCGGACCTCGATGCCGGCTTCCTCGTAATAGTTCGGCGCCCATGGCAGCGCCATCAGCCAGGGCTGCGTCGCCGGATCGTTCCATTTCGATGCGGAGCTGATCAGGAACAGATGCGGCACCTTGGCGCCATTGAGATATTTCGCGGTCGCTGAACTCGGCGCGGTGCCCATGGTGCCGAACATGAAAGCGACGTTGTCACTCTCGACCAATCGGCGTGTGGCCTCGACCGTCTTCGGCGGCGAGAAGCCGTCGTCGAGCGAGATCATGTTGAGCTTGCGCCCGTTGACGCCGCCCTTCTCGTTGATCATGTCGAAATAGGCCGCGAAGACCTTGCCGGTGACGCTGAGCGCCGACGCCGGGCCGCTATACGGCATGATGTTGCCGAACTTGATCTCGGTATCCGTGATGCCGGGTTGCTGGGCGAAGGCGGTCGAGGCGGCAAAGGTCAGCAATGCCGACAGGACAATGGCCGGGGCTGATTTGCTCAATCGGATCATGCTTCATCCTCCCCGGCGAGTTGCCGTTATGTGTTATTGATTTTGTGCGCAAACGTTAGGTCAGAGCCGGGTGACCGGTCTTGCGTTCAGTTGCTGGCCGCGGCATGCGTTAGCTAGCCGCGTCACGATGTGCGCTGGCGGCACAATAATGCCAGCCGCTCAACGCAAGTTTGCGCGGGGCAAATCGGGGCATCGTGATCCCTCGGGAGGATGAGCATGCTGGAGCGGACAAGGGCGCAAAGCCCGTTCTACACCGCGGAACACGAGGCGTTTCGCGACGTGATGCGCCGCTTCGTGGCGCGTGAGATCGAGCCCTATGCCCATGAATGGGACGAAGCCGGCGAGTTTCCACGCGAGCTCTATGTCAAGGCCTCCGAGATCGGCCTGCTCGGGCTTGGCTTTCCGGAAGAATATGGCGGTGTCGCCGCCGACCAGTTCATGAAGATCGTGGCTTCGCAGGAACTGGCGCGTGCCGGCGCCGGCGGGGTCAGTTCGAGCCTGATGAGCCACACCATCGGCTCGCCGCCGATCGCCCGCGCCGCGCGGCCCGAGGTCAAGGCGCGGGTGCTGCCGCAGGTGCTGTCGGGCCAAAAGATTTCCGCGCTGGCGATCACCGAGCCCAGCGGCGGCTCCGACGTCGCCAATCTCCGCACCAGGGCGCGCCGCGATGGCGACCACTATGTCGTCAGCGGCGAGAAGACCTTCATCACGTCAGGCATGCGGGCCGATTATCTGACTGTTGCCGTGCGCACCGGCGGCGAGGGCCCGGGCGGCGTCAGCCTCTTGCTGATCGAAGGCGATACGCCGGGCCTGTCGCGCACCAAACTGAAGAAGATGGGCTGGTGGGCCTCGGACACCGCCACGCTGCATTTCGACGAGTGTCGCGTTCCGGTCGAGAACCTGATCGGCGAGGAGGGCCAAGGCTTTAAGATCATCATGCAGAACTTCAACAGCGAACGCATGGGAATGGCGGCGAGTTGCACAGCCTATGCCCGCGTCTGCGTCGAGGAAGCGATCGCCTACGCCAGGGAACGCAAGACGTTTGGCAAGCCGATTGCGCAGCACCAGGTGATCCGCCACAAGCTGGTCGACATGGCGCAGAAGGTCGCGGCGTCGCAGGCGATGCTGGAAATGCTGGCGTGGCGGCTCGGGCAGGGCGAGAGTCCGGTCGCCGAGATCTGCATGATGAAGAACCAGGCGACCCAGACCATGGCGTTCTGCGCCTCCGAGGCGGTGCAGATTTTCGGCGGCGCCGGCTTCATGCGCGGCGTCAAGGTCGAACGCATCTATCGCGAGGTCAAGGTCAACGCCATCGGCGGCGGCACCGAGGAGATCATGAAGGATCTCGCGTCAAGGCAGATGGGGTTGTGAACGCGACACACACCGTCATTCCGGGGCGCGCGCAGCGCGAACCCGGAATCCATCGGACCGCAAGTGCTGTAGTTAATTGGATTCCGGGTTCAGCCCTGCGGGCTGCCCCGGAATGACGAGGAAATTCAAAAATGCTCTTCACCGCCGACCACGACGAACCACGCCGCGCCCTGCAAAAGTTCATCGCCGCCGAGATCAACCCCTTCGTCGACGAGTGGGAGAAGAATGACATCTTCCCCGCGCATGAGCTGTTCAAGAAGCTCGGCGATCTAGGCTTCCTCGGCCTCAACAAGCCGGCCGAATTCGGCGGGCAGGGCCTCGATTACAGCTATGCGCTGATGATGGCGGAGGAACTCGGCGCCATCACCTGCGGCGGCGTGCCGATGGCAATCGGCGTGCAGACCGATATGGCTACTCCCGCGCTGGCCCGGTTCGGGTCCGACGAAGTGCGCCGAGAATTTCTGGCGCCCGCGATTGCAGGCGATGCGGTCGCCTGCATCGGCGTGTCCGAGCCCGGCGCCGGCTCCGACGTCGCCTCGATCAAGACCAATGCGCGCTCCGATGGCGACGACTACGTCATCAACGGCGGCAAGATGTGGATCACCAACGGCACCCAGGCCGACTGGATCTGCCTGCTCGCCAACACCAGCGACGATCAGGTCCATCGCAACAAGTCGCTCATCTGCGTCCCCATGAAGAGCAAGGGCGTGCAGATCGCGCGCAAGCTCGACAAGATGGGCATGCGCTCGTCCGACACCGCACAGATCTTCTTCGACAATGTCCGGGTGCCGAAGCGCAACCGCATCGGCGACGAAGGCAAGGGCTTTACCTACCAGATGGTGCAGTTCCAGGAGGAGCGGCTGTGGGGTGCAGCGGCCTGCCTCAAGGCGCACGAGTTCATCATATCAGAGACCATCGAATACACCCGCAACCGCAAGGCCTTCGGGGGCTCGATCCTCGATAACCAGACCGTGCACTTCAAGCTCGCGGAAATGCAGACCGAGGTCGAACTGCTGCGCTCGCTGATCTATCGTGCCGCCGAGGCGCTGGTCGCCGGCGAGGACGTGACGCGGCTTGCGACCATGGCCAAGCTGAAAGCGGGCCGGCTCGGCCGCGAACTCACCGACGCCTGCCTGCAATATTGGGGCGGCATGGGGTTCATGAACGAGACGCCGGTCAGCCGCGCCTATCGCGACAGCCGACTGACCTCGATCGGCGGCGGCGCCGACGAGGTCATGCTGATGGTATTGTGCAAGATGATGGGCACGCTGCCCGGCATGAAGAAGAAATAGCGCCGCAACGCGCCCAAAGCACGGGAACTGAAGATGCTTCATCAGGAGAGCCAGAAAGTCATCGAACTGAAGCATCGGCTTCAGTCGTTCATGGACCGCCACGTCTATCCGAACGAAGAGCGGTTCTATCGCGAGGCCGAAGAACTCGGCCCCTGGAAAGTTTTTCCGGTCGTCGAGGAGCTGAAGCCCAAGGCGAGGGAGGAGGGGCTCTGGAATCTGTTCCTGCCGGAGAGCGAGCATGGCGCCGGCCTGACCAACCTCGAATACGCGCCGTTATGCGAGATCATGGGACGCTCGCATCTCGCGCCGGAACTGTTCAACTGCTCGGCGCCGGATACCGGCAACATGGAAGTGCTGGCGCGCTACGGCACGCGGGAGCATCAGGAGCGCTGGCTGACTCCATTGTTGGCAGGCGAAATCCGCTCATGTTTCGCCATGACCGAGCCGGCGGTTGCTTCCAGCGACGCCACCAACATCGAGAGCAGAATCGTTCGCGACGGCGATCACTACATCATCAGCGGCCGCAAATGGTACACGACCAACGCCACCGACCCGCGCTGCAAGATCTGCATCTTCATGGGCAAGACCGATCCGGACAATCCGGATCGCCATCGCCAGCAGTCGATGATCCTGGTGCCGATGGATACGCCGGGCATCAAGGTGCTTCGCCCGCTTCCGGTGTTCGGCTTCTATGGCGTGCCTGATCGTGCTTCGGAAGTCGTGTTCGAGAACGTGCGCGTTCCCGCAAGCAACATGCTGCTCGGCGAGGGCCGCGGCTTTGAGATTGCGCAAGGACGCCTCGGCCCCGGCCGCATCCACCACTGCATGCGGCTGATCGGGCTGGCCGAACGAACGCTGGAGAAGATGTGCGTCCGCACCCGCAACCGCGTCGCCTTCGGCAAGCCGGTGTCGGAACAGACCGTCACCCAGGAGCGGATCGCGGAATCGCGCATCATGATCGAGCAGTCGCGGCTGCTGACGTTGAACGCCGCGCACATGATGGACACGGTCGGCAACCGGGTGGCGAAAGCGGAAATCGCGATGATCAAGGTCGCGGTGCCGAACATGGCCTGTCAGGTGATTGATTGGGCCATCCAGGCCCATGGCGGCGGCGGCACCAGCAACGATTTCGGCTTGGCCGCGGCCTACGCCACTGCGCGGCTTCTTCGTCTGGCAGACGGCCCGGACGAGGTCCATCGCAACCAGATCGCCCGCCTCGAATTGCGGAAGCACAGCAACTGAAGATCTCTCCGGCGGTCAGGCCTGGCTACCGTAGCGTTTCAAAAGGCCGCGTCCAAGCTGTGACAGGTGGACCTGATCCGGCCCGTCGCCGATTCGCATGAAGCGCGCGTAGGTGTAGGCCTCCGCCAGGAATGTGTCCTGCGAGACGCCGGCGCCGCCATGGATCTGGATGGCGCGGTCGATCACGCGCGCGGCCATAGCCGGCACCACGATCTTGGCCGCGGCAATCAGGTCGCGCGCCGCCTTGTTGCCCTCGCGGTCCATCTTTTCCGCGGCGCGCAGCGTCAGCAGGCGGGCCTGCTCGATCTCGCACCAGGAGTGGGCGATATCCTCGCGCACCGATCCCTGTTCGCCGAGCGGCTTGCCGAACGCGACGCGGGACTGCGCGCGGGCGCACATCAGTTCGAGCGCGCGCTGCGCGCAGCCGATCAGCCGCATGCAGTGATGGATGCGGCCGGGACCAAGCCGGCCCTGCGCAATCTCGAAGCCGCGGCCTTCGCCGAGCAGCATATTGGCGGCGGGCACGCGCACGTTGTCGTAGACGATCTCGGGATGGCCGACCGGCGCATCGTCATATCCGAACACGCGCATGTCTCTGATGATCCGGATCCCCGGCGTGTCCCGAGGCACCAGCACCATCGATTGCTGCAGATGCTTGTTGGGATTGTCAGGATCGGTCTTCCCCATCACGATCAGGAGTTTGCAGTCCTCGCTCATCGCGCCCGAGGTGAACCATTTGCGGCCGTTGATCACATATTCGCCGCCGTCGCGGCGGATGCTGCACTGGATGTTGGTGGCGTCGCTGGAGGCCACTTCGGGCTCGGTCATCGAGAAGGCCGAGCGGATTTCGCCCGCCAGCAGCGGTTCGAGCCAGCGTTTCCTTTGCTCGGCCGTGCCGTAGAGCGACAGCACCTCCATGTTGCCGGTGTCGGGCGCCGAGCAGTTGAAGATTTCGGAGGCCCATGAAATCCGGCCCATGATCTCGGCAAGCGGCGCGTATTCGAGATTGGCGATCCCGGCGCCATGATCCCCGGGCAGGAACAGATTCCACAGGCCCTCGCCGCGGGCCCGGCGTTTCAATTCCTCCAGGACCGGCGGCCGGTGATGGCGGTGCCCGTTCTCAACCTGCTCCTGGTAGAGCCTTTCGACCGGATAGACGTGCCGGTCCATGAAGGCTGAGAGCCGCGCCTGCAACTCGACGGCCCGGGGACTGTGCTCGAAATCCATTGGCCTCGCCTTTCATGTTCGATGACTTCTGCTTGAGTGGATGCGCCGCCTTTGGCCATCGTCTTGCGTTGACTGGCTGACCGCGTCGTCGGTTCGTATCAGCGTGCATAAAGATATCGTTGCGCAGGGCTTGCCGGCGTTCCAGAGTAACCTCCATCAGAAAGAGGAAATGCCGATGATCACGCTCTATCACTGCGACGGCGCACGCTCGTTCCGTCCGCTCTGGATGCTGGAAGAGATGGGGCTGCCGTATGAGCTGAAGATGCTGCCGTTCCCGCCGCGGGTGCTGGCCAAGGAATATCTCGCGATCAACCCGCTCGGCACCATTCCCTTCATGGTCGACGGCGAAACCAAGATGACGGAGTCCTCTGGCATCTGTTATTACCTCGGCACCAAATACGGACCCACGCCGCTGGTGGTCGGGCTGGACGATCCGGCCTATGGCGCCTTCCTGAACTGGATGTACTTCAGCGACGCCACGCTGACCTTTCCGCAGACGCTGGTGCTGAGATACAGCCAGCTTGAGCCCGAAGAGCGACGGAACCCGCAGGTGGCCGGCGATTACGCCAAATGGTTCCTGGGCCGGCTGCGCGCCGTCGAGGCAGCGACCGCAAATGGGCAGAATTTGTGCGCCGGGCGGTTCACGGCGGCCGACATCGTCAACGGCTATGCGCTGCGGCTGGCCGGCAATATCGGGCTCGCCAAGGATTTCGGGCCGAATGTCGCGGCTTATTGGGCTCGGTTGCAGGAACGCGAGGGTTATCAGCGGGCGGTTGCAGCGGAACGCAAGGCGGGCGTCGAACAGAACGTGACGCCGCGGGTACGGGCTTAAGGCAGCACACAGTCATTCCGGGATGGTCCGAAGGACCAGACCTAAGGGGTGCAATTGCACCCTGGGGAATCTCGAGATTCCGGGTTCGATGCCTTGCATCGCCCCGGAATGACGGGCCTTGGTCGGTGACAGAACTTGAATTTCCGCTATGTTGACCTCATCGCAGCGGCCAGAGAGCCGCGCGAGGAGGACGAGCCCATGGACGATATCGGCCGCAAGTCAGGCCATCTGATGTTGATCACCCCGGAGCGCGTGTTCTACGCCGGCCTGCTCGGCCGGCCGCGCCAACGCTGTTCGGGCGCGTTCAACATCTATGTCTCGATCGAAGGCGGCCTGTGGCTCACCACCGCCGACGGCGCCGAGCGCTACGGCGAAATGGTCGCCGTGCTGCCGAACATCCGGCACACCGTCGCCAGCGATTATCGTTCGGTGCTCAGCATCGTGATCGAGCCGGAGAGCGTGTGTCCTGGCGTGCTCGAGGATCTCGTCGAGCGGCTCGACGGACCGGAAGGCCAGGCGTTCACCAGCCGCATTCGCGCCGCCTATCTCGAACTGCGCGATCATCAGTCGGGCAATGATTTCTCCAGCGCCGAGTTCGATCGCCTGTGCCTCGGCGAAGTCCTGCCGCAGCGCGTGCTCGATCCGCGCGTGGCGCGTTCGATCGTGCAGATTGGAAAATTCTGCGGCGAGCCGGTGACGGCGGCGAGCTGCGCCGCGGAAGCCGGATTGTCGCCGTCGCGCTTCCTGCATCTGTTCAAGGAAGAGACCGGCATTTCCTTCCGCTCGTTCCGTGCCTGGAAGCGCGCGCGGCATCTGCTGCACTTCGCCAACCAGGACATCAACCTCGCGCATCTCGCGCAGGACATCGGCTATCCCGACTCCACGCATTTCAGCCACTCCATCCGTCGCTTCTACGGGCTGAAGCCGCGCGCGATCTTCTCCGGCTCGCGCGATCTCGCGATCTACAGCAGCGGTCGCGCGGCGACCGACAATAGCGGGTGGACGCAAGAAGCCAGTTGATGCCGGACGCATGATCGCGAACGAAATTTTCGCGACTCCTGACATCTCGCACTGAAGGCTGATCCATGGGTGACAAGGCCGTCATTACCTGCTCGCTGAACGGCGTGCTGACCGATCCCAAGCAACACAATGTGCCGGTCACGCCGGAGCAGATGGCGCGCGAGGCGAAAGCCGCGTTCAACGCCGGCGCCAGCATCATGCATATGCATCTGCGACAGCAGGAGCCCAACAAGGGTCATCTGCCGTCCTGGGATGTGAATGTCTCGAAAGAAATTCAGCAGGCGATCCGCGAGGCCTGCCCCGGCGTCATCATCAACCACACCACGGGCACCTCGGGTCCGAACTATCAGGGCGCGCTGAATTGCGTGCGCGAGACAAAGCCCGAGATCGCCGCCTGCAACGCGGGCTCGCTGAACTATCTGAAAGTGAAGTCCGACAACACCTGGGCCTGGCCGCCGATGATGTTCGATAATGCGGTCGAGAAGGTGCAGGACTATCTCGACGTCATGAAGGAAGCGGGCACGATCCCGGAGTTCGAATGCTTTGACGTCGGCATCGTGCGCTGTGTCAACATGTACCGGCAGACCGGGATGTATTCCGGGCCGCTGGAGTACAATTTCGTGATGGGCGTCGCGTCCGGGATGCCGGCCGATCCCGAGCTGCTGCCGATCCTCCTGAAGCTGAAGGAGCCCGATGCGCACTGGCAGGTCACCGCGATTGGCCGTGCCGAAATCTGGCCGCTGCACCAGCGCTGCGCCGATCTCGGCGGGCATCTGCGCACCGGGCTCGAAGACACGTTCTATCTCGCCAACGGCGCCAAGGTGACTTCGAACGGACAGCTGATCGAGGAAATCGCCGGCTGCGCGCGGCGCGCGGGGCGTGAGATCGCAAGCCCGGCGGAAGCACGGCAGATTTTCGGGACCACGCATTAGCGCGCCGTCATTCCGGGATGGTCCGAGGACCAGACCTAAGGGGTGCAACTGCACCCCGGGGAATCTCGAGATTCCGGGTTCGTGCTGCGCATCGCCCCGGAATGACAGCCATCGCGGATGGAGACAAAATGACAAACCTCGCAGCAACCGGCGGCGTACCCGGTCCCGGCCGCATCGGTCGGGTGGCGATCGGCGATCTCCTGAAGCGCGCCGCAGTGCGGTTTCCGGATCGCATCGCGCTCACCGACGGCGCCCGACGCGTGACCTTCACCGAGCTCGAACAGGACGCCAACCGCTTCGCCAACTACCTGGTAAAACGCGGGTTGAAGCCCGGCGAGAAGATATCGACGATCTGCAATAACTCGGTCGAGTTCGTCAAAGCGCTGTTCGGCATCCATCGCGCCGGCCTGGTCTGGGTGCCGATCAATACCATGCTCGGCCCTGCGGATATGGACTATATCCTGGATCATGCCGAGGTGCGCTTCGCGCTGATCGACGACGTCTTGCACGCGCAGGCCGATCGCCGCGCCGCGCTGGAGAAGCGCGGCATGCAGATGATCGCGATCGATCTCACCGGCAAGGTCGCTGCAACAGGCCTGGAGAATTTCAACGACCTCATCAAGGGCCAATCCGAGGTCGAGCCCGATATCGAGATCGACGACCGCGATCTCGCGATGATCATCTACACGTCGGGCACGACCTCGCGGCCGAAGGGCGCGATGCATTGTCATCTCGCCGTCGTCATGGCCGTGATGAGCAACGCCATCGAAATGAAGCTCGGCCGCGACGACGGCATCACCGGGCAGTTTCCGCTGTTCCATTGCGCCGGGCATGTGCTGCTGCTGAGCTATCTGTCGGTCGGCGGCCGGATGGCGCTGATGCGGGGCTTCGATCCCGTGGTCTGCATGGAAGCGATCGTGCGCGACGAGCTCACGGTGTTCGTCGGCCTGTCGCTGATGTACCAGGCGATCCTCGATCACCCGCGTCGCCGGGAGTTCGATCTCTCGAACCTGCGCACCTGCATCTACACCATGGCGCCGATGGGTCGTCCGCTGCTGGAGCGCGCCATGGCCGACATGTGTCCGAATTTCGTGCTGAGCTCGGGCCAGACCGAAATGTATCCCGCCACCACGATGTCGCAGCCGGATCGTCAACTCGAACGCTTCGGCAATTACTGGGGCGAGTCGCTGATCGTCAACGAGACCGCGATCATGGACGACAACGGCAATTTGTTGCCGCGTGGTGAGGTCGGCGAACTCGTGCATCGCGGGCCGAACGTCATGATGGGCTATTACAAGGACCCGAAGGCGACCGAAGAGGCGCGCAAGTTCGGCTGGCATCACACCGGCGATCTCGCGCTGATCGACGCGTACGGCGAGGTGCTGTTCCTCGACCGCAAGAAGGACATGATCAAGTCCGGCGGCGAGAACGTCGCCTCCGTGAAGATCGAGGAGACGCTGCTCGCGCATCCCGCCGTGCAGAACGCTGCTGTCGTGGGCCTGCCGCATCCGCAATGGGGCGAGGCGGTGTCGGCCTTCGTCAAGCTGAAGCCGGGCGCGCAGGCCGACGAGGCCGGAATTGCCGAGCATTGCCGCAAGCACCTCGGCGGCTTCCAGGTACCGAAACTGATCCGTATTCTCGACGAGATGCCGATGACCGCAACCGGCAAGCTGCGCAAGGTGGAACTGCGGCAGGCCTTCAGCGAACATTTTGCCGGAAAGGGGACGTGATGGTGGCCTGCTCCAATAACGTCATTCCGGGGCGATGCGAAGCATCGAACCCGGAATCTCGAGATTCCCGGGGGTGCAATTGCACCCCTTAGGTCTGGTCCTTCGGACCATCCCGGAATGACGGAGTAAACCATGGCCATTCTCGAATCCACCATCGCGACCGGCGGCGCGGCCTACAAGGCCAACCGCGACGGCATGCTGGCGCTGATTGCGCGCATGCGCTCGCTGGAAGATCGCACGCGGGCGGCATCCGCCGCGGCCAGGGACCGCTTCCACAAGCGCGGACAATTGCTGCCCCGCGAACGTGTCGCGCTGGTGCTCGATCCCGGCTCGCCCTTCATCGAGCTGTCGACGCTTGCGGGCTACATGTTCGACGTGCCCGATGCCGCCAAGAGCGTGCCCGGTGGCGGCCTGATCGCAGGCATCGGGTTCGTGTCCGGCATCCGCTGCATGGTCAGCGCCAATGATTCCGGCATCGACGCCGGCGCGCTGCAGCCTTACGGCCTCGACAAGACCTTGCGGGTGCAGGAACTGGCGCTGGAGAACAAGCTGCCCTACGTGCAACTGGTCGAGAGCGCCGGCGCCAACCTGCTGCGCTATCGCGTCGAGGATTTTATTCGCGGCGGCAACATCTTTCGCAATCTGGCCCGGCTGTCTGCCGCGGGCCTGCCGGTCGTCACCGTCACCCATGGATCATCGACCGCGGGCGGCGCCTACCAGACCGGGCTGTCCGATTACATCGTGATGGTGCGCGGCAGAACCCGGGCATTTCTAGCCGGACCGCCATTGTTGAAAGCCGCGACCGGAGAGATCGCGACCGAGGAGGAACTGGGCGGCGCCGAGATGCACACCTCGATTTCCGGTCTCGGCGACTATCTGGCCGAAGATGACCGCGACGCGCTGCGCATCGCGCGCGACATCATGGCCAACCTGGAATGGGACCGGCCGAAGCCGGTGGAAGCGTCGTTCAAGCCGCCGCGCTACGACGCAGAAGAATTGCTCGGCATCATGCCGATGGACCACAAGCGGCCGGTGGACATGCGGCAGGCGATCGCGCGCTTCATCGACGATTCCGATTTCACCGAGTTCGGCGCCAATTACGGCCCCGCGACCGTATGCGGCCATGCCCGCATCGAAGGGCAGGCGATCGGCATCATCACCAACAACGGCCCGCTCGATGTGCCCGGCGCCAACAAGGCGACGCACTTCATCCAGGCCTGCTGCCAGTCGCGCACGCCGCTGCTCTATCTCAACAACACCACCGGTTACATGGTGGGCAAGGCCTACGAGGAAGCCGGCATGATCAAGCACGGCTCCAAGATGATCCAGGCGGTGACCTCGGCCACGGTGCCGCAGATCACGATCTATTGCGGCGCCTCGTTCGGTGCCGGCAATTACGGCATGTGCGGGCGAGGCTTCCATCCGCGCTTCTGCTTTTCCTGGCCTAACGCCAAGACGGCGGTGATGGGCGGCGAGCAGGCGGCGGAAACCATGGCGATCGTGACCGAGGCCGCCGCCGCACGGCGCGGCAGGCCGATCGAAAGGGAAAAGCTCGACGCGATGAAGGCGCAGATCACCGGTGTGTTCGACGGCCAGATGGACGTGTTCTCGACCAGCGCGCGCGTGCTCGACGACGGCGTGATCGATCCGCGCGACACAAGGAGCGTGCTGTCCGAGGTGCTGGCGATCTGCCGCGAGTCCGAGGCCCGTTTACCGCAGCGCATGCAATTTTCGGTCGCGCGGCCATGACAAGTTCAGCGATGAAGCGGACGCCGTTCTTCAAGGTCCTGGTCGCCAACCGCGGCGAGATCGCGCTGCGGATCATGCGCACCGCGCGCCGGCTGGGTTATGGCGTGGTCGCCGTATACTCCGAAGCAGACCGCGATGCCCTGCACGTCCGCGAGGCGGACCAGGCGCTGCGGATCGGGGAAGCGCTGCCCGCGCAGTCATATCTGCGGATCGAGGCGATCATCGCGGCCGCCAAGGCCAGCGGCGCCACGGCGGTGCATCCCGGCTATGGCTTCCTCGCCGAGAACGAGGACTTTGCGCAGGCCTGCCGCGATGCCGGGCTTATCTTCATCGGCCCTTCACCGGAAGCGATCCGGGCGATGGGCAACAAGGCTGGCGCCAAGGACATCATGCAGCGCGCGGGCGTGCCGATCGTGCCCGGTTATCAGGGCGCGGACCAAGGCGACGCCGTGATGCTGGCGGAAGCGCGCAAGATCGGCTTCCCTGTCATGATCAAGGCGGTCGCCGGCGGCGGTGGGCGCGGCATGCGGCTGGTGCCGGATGCGGCAGCGTTCCCGGACGCGCTGCGCAGCGCGCGGTCAGAAGCGCAGGGCGCGTTCGGCGACCCCACCGTGATCCTGGAGCGCGCCATCGTCGATCCCCGGCACATCGAAATCCAGGTGTTCGGCGACCGCTACGGCAACGCCATCCATCTCGGCGAGCGGGACTGCTCGGTGCAGCGGCGGCATCAGAAGCTGATCGAGGAGGCACCGTCGCCAAGGGTGACGCCGGGGTTGCGGGTCAGCATGGGCGCGGTCGCCGTCGCCGCGGTCAAGTCGATCGGCTATGAGGGCGCCGGCACGCTCGAATTCCTGCTCGACCAGGACGGCAAGTTCTATTTCATGGAAATGAATACGCGGCTGCAGGTCGAGCATCCGGTGACGGAAGCTATCACCGGGCTCGACCTGGTCGAGTTGCAGTTGCGCATCGCCGCCGGCGAGCCGCTCGGGCTGAAGCAGGAGGACGTCAAATTCTCCGGCCACGCCATCGAAGTGCGGCTGTGCTCGGAGGACGCCGGGCACGATTTCATGCCGCAGTCCGGCCGCATGGCGCTGTGGCAGATGCCCGATGGCGTCCGCGTCGAGCATGCGCTGCAATCCGGATCCGACATCCCGCCGTTCTACGATTCGATGATCGCCAAGGTCATCAGCCATGGCGCCGACCGCAACGAGGCGCGCGGACGCCTGATCTGCGGACTGGAGCAGACCGCGGCCTTCGGCGTCACCACCAATCAGGGATTCTTGATCTCCTGCCTGCGCCATCCCGGCTTTGCCGCGGGAGAGGCGACCACGGCGTTCATCGGCAAACACCGCGACGAATTGCTGGCGCCGCGCGCGGACGACAAGGCGGAAGCCGCACTGGCGGCGCTGCTGCTGTACGTCACCAATCCGCATGCGCCGACGTGGCGGGGCGGGCGCAGCCTGGCAGCGACGTTTCCGCTGACGACGCGGATCGATCTCGGCCATGGCGTGCAGGAGGTCGACATCGTCCGCGAGCGCGACGGGGCTTACCTGGTGGGTCCTTCGGGCAGCGAACAGCATTTCGAGATCGATGAACTCGGAGGCGACACGATCCGTTTCCGCACCGACGGCCTGATGGAAACTGCAAAATTCCTCCGCGATGGCGACAGGCTTTTTATCCTGCATCGCGGCATCACGACCGCCGTGCGTGACATGACGCTGGCAGCGCCGGTTTCGGCCGCGACAACCGGCGGCGACGGCAAGGTGCGCGCGGCCATGAACGGCCGCGTCGTAGCGGTGCTGGTCAAGCCGGGCGAGCAGGTGACGCTCGGCCAGCCCGTGATGACGCTCGAGGCGATGAAGATGGAGCACGTGCACACGGCCGGCGTCGCCGGCACGGTGTCGGCCATCGACGTCAGCGAAGGCGAACAGGTGACGACAGGCAGGATCGTCGTGGAGATCGCGGCGGGGTAGTTCGTAGGGTGGGCAAAGGAGCCTAGCGACGTGCCCACCATTCTTGCCGTGCCGGAGATGGTGGGCACGCTGCGCTTTGCCCACCCTACGAATGCTACTCGCTCCGCCCCGTTCCTTCGTTCAGCCAGCACGCCACCTGGTGCTGCGACCCCGCATCCGCCAGCACCGGCCGGTCCACCTTGCAGCGGTCCATGACGTAGCGGCAGCGGGTGTGGAAGGCGCAGCCGGAGGGCGGGTTGATCGGGCTCGGAACGTCGCCGTCGATCATCGGCGCCAGCTTCTTCGCCTTGGGATCGGCAATCGGAACCGACGCCAGCAACGCCTGCGTATAGGGGTGGCGGGGATTGGCGAACAGTTCGGTCTTGTCGGCGATCTCCACGATCCGCCCGAGATACATCACGGCGACGCGGTGACTGATATGGGCGACGACCGCGAGATCGTGGGCGATGAACAGATACGAGAAATCGTTCTTGCGCTGCAGGTCGATCAGCAAATTGATCACCTGCGCCTGGATCGAGACGTCGAGCGCCGATACCGGCTCGTCGCAGACGATCAGGCTGGGGCCGAGCGACAGCGCGCGCGCGATGCAGATGCGTTGCCGCTGTCCGCCGGAGAATTGATGCGGGTAGTTCTTCATCTGGTCGGGCCGCAGCCCGACCTGCGCGAACAGTTCGGCGACCCGCTCCTGCTGGGCCTTGCCGGTTGCGAGACCATGCACCGCGAGCGGCTCGCCGACGATGTCGCCCGCGGTCATGCGCGGATTGAGCGAGGCGAACGGGTCCTGGAACACGATCTGCATCGAACGGCGATGCGGCCGCATCTCGGCCTTGCTCAGGCCGACGATGTCAGTGCCGTTCATCTTGATGGCGCCGCTGGATGGTTCCACCAGGCGGAGCACGCTGCGCGCCACCGTCGACTTTCCGCAACCGGATTCGCCGACCAGCCCGAGGGTTTCGCCCCTGGCAACCGAGAAGCTGACGCCGTCGACGGCGTGCACGGTGCCGACGCGACGCCGCAGCACGCCGCCGCGCACCGCGTAATGTTTAACGAGGTCGTTGACCTCGAGGAGGGGACGTTGATCGGTCATGGCGTGGCCACCGCTTCCGCCGCGCGCCAGCAGGCGGCCGAATGCTGGCCGGCGAACTCCTGCAGCGGCGGATATTCGGCGCGGCAGCGGTCGATGGCGAGACTGCAGCGCGGTGCAAAGGCGCAGCCGGGCGGCAGGTTTGTCAGCGACGGCACCATGCCGGGAATCTCGTTCAGCCGCGCGTCGGTCTTGGCGCCGAACGAAATCACCGCCGGCATCGAGGCCATCAGTCCTCTTGTGTAGGGATGCATCGGCCGCTCGAACAGGTCCTCGACGGTGGCTTCCTCGACCTTCTTGCCGGCATACATCACGATGACGCGCTGCGCGGTCTGCGCCACCACGCCGAGGTCGTGCGTGATCAGGACCAGTCCGGTTCCGAGCGTCTTTTGCAGATCGACGATCAGCGCCAGGATCTGCGCCTGGATGGTGACGTCGAGCGCCGTGGTCGGTTCGTCGGCGATCAGGAGCGTCGGCCGGCACGCCAGCGCCATCGCGATCATCGCGCGCTGGCGCATGCCGCCGGAAAGCTGGTGCGGATATTCCTGCGCCCGGCGTTCCGGCTCCGGGATGCGGACGAGGCGCAGCATCTCGACCGCCTTTGCCCATGCCTGCTTCGACGTGACGTCCTGGTGCAGGCGAAGCACTTCGGTGATCTGGTCGCCGATCCGCATCACGGGATTGAGCGAGGTCATCGGCTCCTGAAAAATCATCGAGATCCGGTTGCCCCGGATCTTGCGCATCTCGGCCTCATCGAGGCCGAGCAGGTCCGTACCCTCCAGCGTCACGGAGCCGCCGACGATCCGGCCCGGCGGATCCGGCACCAGCCGCATGACAGATAGCGCGGTCACGCTCTTGCCGCAGCCGGACTCACCGACGATCGCCAGGGTCTCGCCACGACGCACCGTGAACGACACGTCGTCGACCGCGCGAAACAGGCCGGAGTTGGTGAAGAACACCGTGTGCAGGTTCTTCACGTCGAGAACCGTCTCTTCCTTTCTTACCTCGCTCATCAGCCGCGCTGCCTCGGGTCGAGGATGTCGCGGAGCGCGTCGCCGAACAGATTGGTGCCGAACACCGCCAGGCTGATCGCAATCCCCGGGAAGATCACGAGCCACGGCGCGGTGCGGACATATTCCGCCGCCGATTCCGACAGCATCCGCCCCCAGGACGGATAGGGCTCGGGAATGCCGAGGCCGAGGAACGACAGCGAGGCTTCGGTGAGAATGGTGGAGCCGAGCTGCGCGGTGGCGAGCACGATCAGCGGCGCCAGCGTATTGGGCAGAACGTGGCGGAAAGCAATGCGGTATTCGCTCATGCCGATCGACTTGGCAGCCTCGACGAACGGCTGCTCACGCAGCGCCAGCGTATTGGCGCGGATCACGCGGGCAACCGTCGGGATCAGCGGAATGGCGATCGCGATGATCACGTTCGGCAGGGACGGGCCGAGTGCCGCCGTCATCACCAGTGCGAGCACCAGCAGCGGCAGGGCCTGCAGGATATCCGTGATGCGCTGGAACAGCAGGTCGACCCAGCCCGAGAGATAGCCGGATGCAAGGCCCACGAGCACGCCGATCGATGACCCCAGCAACGTCGCGCCGATGCCCACGGCGAGCGAAATCCGCGCGCCGTGGACGATCCGGCTCCAGACGTCGCGGCCGAACGAATCCGTTCCCATCCAGTGCTGCATGCTCGGCGCAGCCAGCCGGTGCGCGGAATCGACGCTGAGCGGGTCGTAGCGGCAGATCAGGTCGGCCGATATCGCCATCCAGACGAACAGCACCATGATGATGAGGCCGAACGTGCCGAGAAGGTAACGCTGCGCCAGGAATGCCAGCCGGCGCCAGCCGTGCCTGGAATGGGCGCCGGCCCGCCGCAATTCGCTATCGAAGTTGATCGTGGTCAAACGGCTGGCTCCTAGTCCGTGTAGCGGATGCGCGGATCGATCGCGGCGTAAAGCATGTCGACGGTGAAGTTCGCGACCACCACGACGACGGCGATCAGCATCACGAGATTCTGGACGATCGGATAGTCGCGCCAGCGCAGCGCCTCGACCAGGAAGCGGGCGACGCCGGGAATGTTGAACACGGTCTCGGTGACGATCAGCCCGCCGATCAGGAACGCCGCCTCGATGCCGATCACGGTGATGACCGGAAGGATGGCGTTCTTCAGCGCGTGGCGGTAGTTGACCGATGATTCCGATGCGCCCTTGGCGCGCGCCGTGCGAATGTAGTCCTGCCGCAGGATTTCGAGCATCGACGAGCGCGTGATGCGCATCGTCAGTGCCGCGCTGCGGAAGCCGACCGCCATGGCGGGTACCGCATAGATCGCGAACGCCTCGGTCCAGGTCTTTGGATTGGGCGTGTAGATCGGCATGGCTCCGAACAGCGACACCGATGCCATCAGGATCAACAGCCCGAGCCAGAACGACGGCAGCGACAGCCCGCTCAGGCTGACGACGCGCAAGGTGTAATCCAGCCGCGAGCCCTGATGCACGGCGCTGATGACCCCCAAGGGGATGCCGATCGAGGCAGAGAACAGCAACGCGAGGGCTGCCAGCCGGGCCGTGATCGGAATCCGCGGCAGGATCTCGTCCAGCGCCGGCTTTTCCGACACGTAGGAATAGCCGAGATCGCCGCGCAGCAGCCCGCTGATCCAGTTCAGGTACTGCTGGTAGATCGGCAGGTTGAGGCCAAGTTCCTTTTCGAGGTTGGCCTTGTCGGTGGGATCGACGAAGCCTGCAGCGTCGAACAGGATATCGACGATGTTTCCGGGAACGACGCGCAGCAGCACGAAAATGATGATCGAGATCCCGACCAGGGTAACGAGCATCAATACGAGGCGTCGCACGATGTAAGCAAACACCCTGTGCTCTCCCTGACCGGCCGTTAGAACCCGGTTCTGACTGAGTCAGAACCGGGCCGCCGAATTTTGTTTTGACGCGTTTTCTTCACAGAAACCGGTGTCTACCTTGCCTGAACGCCCGGCTGCGGCTGGACCTACTTGTCCATCCAGACGTCTTCGTAGCGGAAGCCGTTATAGGAGCTGTTCACCATGATGGTGACGCCCTTGACATAGGGCTGCCAGCAGGAGCCCGACCGGCTGTGGAAGATGATCGGACGGGCGACGTCTTCCTGAAGCTTCTTGTCGATTTCCCAGACCAGCTTCTTGCGTTTGGCGGCGTCCTTCTCCATCGATTGCTGGTCGAACAGCTTCTCGATTTCCTTGTTGCAGTAGTTGGTGTAGTTCCGCTCCGATCCGCAGGCGTAGTTCTCGTAGAACGACTGATCGGGATCGTCGACGGCGTTGCCGGTGAGGTTGAGCCCAAGCGAGTAGTCCTTGCGGGCCACCTTCGGGAACCACTGTGCGGTATCGACGACGTCAAGCTCGCCGTCGATGTAGATGTTCTTGATCTGGTCGATCAGGATGACGGCGGGATCGCGGTAGATCGGGATGTTGCGCGTCGAGATCTTGACGGCGAGACGCTTGTCCGGGCCGTAACCGGCCTTCTGCATCAGCTTGCGCGCTTCTTCCCGGTTGGCGTTGATATCGGGTCCGTATCCCGGGATGGTTTCCAGCATCTCCTTCGGCATCGACCACAGGCCCCCTGGCGCCGGCAGCATGGTGCCGCCGATATCGGCCTGTCCCTCGAACATGATCGAAACGAAGGCCTTGCGGTCCAATGCCAGTGCCAGTGCGCGACGGATGTCGAGGTTGTCGAACGGCGGAGCGGACGAATTGACGATGATGTTGGTGGATACGTTGTTTGGCTCCACCACGCACACCGCGTTGGGCGCCTGCGCTTTCACTTCCTTGAGCAGCGGTATGGATACTTCGGTCGGGAAGGTCATGTCGAACTTGCCGGAGACGAAGCCGAGAATCGCCGTCGAACGGTTCGTAATGATGGTGAACTCGATACCGTCGAGATGCGGCAGGCCCTTCTTGAAGTAGTCGGGGTTCTTGGCGAGCTTGATCGATTCATTTGCCTTGAACTCGACGAACTTGAACGGGCCGGTGCCGACCGGCTTGGTGCGCATCTCGGCCGGCGAGACGTGGCACGGATAGACCGGCGTGTAGCCCGAGGCAAGCAGCGACAGCAGCGCGGGCTGCGGCCGCTTGAGGTCGAACGACGCTTCGAAGTCGCCGTTGACGGTGACGTCATTGACCTGGTCGTACCAGGACTTGCGCGGGTTCTGGCGGAACTTCTGCTGCGACTTGCCCATCAGCATGTCGAAGGTGCACTTGACGTCGGCGGACGTGAACGGCTTGCCGTCATGCCATTTGACGCCCTGCTTCAGCTTGAAGGTGAGCTTCTTGCCGTCGCCGCTCCAGGCCCAGCTTTCGGCCAGATCAGGCACGATCGAATCCACGCTGTTCTGCGCTACGTCCTGCTTGAACATGACGAGGTTGTTGAACACGGGCATGAAGGGAACGTTGACCGAGTAGGTCGCGCCTTCATGGATCGAGGCGCTGCCCGGGCTGTCCCGGTGATACATCTTCAGGATGCCGCCCTGCTTCGGCTCCGCCGCCGATGCACCCTCGTAAGCCGGCAGCAACAACAAGGCTGCAACGGCAAGCGCTTGCACGCTCCGCATGGTCCCCTCCAAGTTAACTCGGTCTCGATCTGGCCGATTGCGCCGGACGATAGCATGACGACGCGTCCCCGCAACCAGCCAAGCCAAAACAGAAATTGGCAATTCGAACTAAGAGCCCGTGAAAAGTCCGCGGGGCGGAACTGGGGGCGGTTCTGTCACGATGTGAAAGAAATCCGCAACTCCGTTGCAGCGCGGTCGTGGCGCGCGGCGTTCCTCAGGAAGTCCCCGCGCGATGATGCAGTGCACCACCGCGTCCAGCGCTACGTCGCCGATCCCGCGTTTCACACGATCCGCGAAGTCTTGTTGCCCCAGTAGCGGTCGCGCAAAAGCCGCTTGTAGAGTTTTCCGGTCGGCAGGCGCGGCAATTCCGCCTCGAAATCGATCGAGCGCGGCACCTTCTGCCGCGACAGCGACTGGCTGCAGAAGGCGATCAGTTCGTCGGCCAGATCCTGATCCGGCGACACCCCCGGCATCGGCTGCACCACCGCCTTCACTTCCTCGCCGAGATCCGGGTTGGGCACACCGAACACCGCGGCATCGGCGATCTTGGGGTGGGTGATCAGGAGGTTCTCGCATTCCTGCGGATAGATGTTGACCCCGCCGGAGATGATCATGAACGTGGCGCGGTCGGTCAGGTACAGATAGCCGTCGTCGTCGACATAACCGACGTCGCCGACCGTGCTCATGCTGCCGTCGGCCGAGCGGGCCTCCTGCGTCTTGCCGGGATCGTTGAAATATTCGAACGGCGTCGCCGTCTTGAACCACACCGTGCCCGGCGTGCCGACCGGGCAGGCCTGCATGTTCTCGTCAAGGATATGCAGGTCGCCGAGCAGCACCCGGCCGACCGTGCCGCGATGGGCCAGCCATTGCTGGCTGTCGCAGGCGGTGAAGCCGAGCCCTTCGGTGGCGCCGTAATATTCGTGGATGATCGGCCCCCACCATTTGATCATGTCGTCCTTCACGGCCGCAGGGCAGGGCGCGGCCGCATGCACCGCGATCTCGAGCGACGACAGGTCGTAGCGGTTGCGCACGTCTTCCGGCAGCTTCAGCATCCGCGAGAACATCGTCGGCACCAGTTGCGTGTGGGTGATGCCCCATTTCGGGATCAGCGCGAGATATTGTTCGGGGTCGAACTTCTCCATGATGATGGCTGTGCCGCCCATCTTTATGGTGAGGTTGACGGCAGCCTGCGGCGCGGAATGGTAGAGCGGCGCGGGCGACAGGTAGACCATGCCCTCGCGGTACTGCCAGATCTTCACCAGGAAATCGAACAGCGGCAGTTGCTGGTCGGCCGCTTGCTCTGGCAGCGGGCGCAGGATCCCCTTCGGGCGCCCGGTGGTGCCTGACGAATAGAGCATCGCGGTGCCTATACACTCATCGGCGATCGGCGTATGCGGCAGGCCGGCCGTTGCTTCCCGAAGGCCGACGATGCGGTCGCTCTCGCCCTCGCCATCGGCGACGATGCAGAGTTCGACCTTGGGGCATTCCTTCAGCGCATCGCGCGCGACATCGAGTTTTTCCCTCGACGTGATCAGGATACGTGACTGGCTGTTGGTCAGGATGTAGGCGAGTTCGGCCGGCGTCAGATAGGAGTTCACGCATGTGTAGTAGAGCCCGCTGCGTTCGCCGGCGCCGCAGGCTTCGAGGTAGCGGCTGTTGTTCTCCATGAAGATCGAATAGTGGTCGAGCCGTTTGAGGCCGCGGTTGCGAAACAGGTGCGCCAGCCGGTTGGAGCGGGCATCCAGTTCGCGGTAGGTCACTGCTTCGCCCGATGACGCCATGATGAAGGCGGGTTGAAGCGGGCGAAGATGTACATGCTTGCCGGTATACATATTGGCTTCGATCTCCCTACGCCGTCATATCCAGTATCTCGCGCACGTCTGCCGGTCCCTCGATCCTGCGCGGGTTGCGCGGCACCCAGGGCGTCGCCATCGCCTGCTGTGCGATGCGGTCGAAATGCTCAGGCCCTACCTTGACCTCGCGCAGGCTGCGCGGCATGCCGAGCCCGCGAATGAAATCGTCGAGGACGTCGCCTGCATCCTCGTTCGGGTGCCCCATCGCCGCGGCGACCAGCGCCTGCCGCTCCGCATTGACTGATTTGTTCCAGCGCATCACCGACGGCAGCATCACGCAGGACGTATGGCCATGCGGCACGCCGAACTCGGCGCCGAGCACGTAGCCGATGCCGTGGCTGGCGCCCATCGGCACGCCCGAGGCCAGCGGCCCGGTCGAAAGCCATGTTCCGATCTGGCAATCCATCCGGGCGTCGAGATCGCCGGCATCTTTCTTCACCCTCGGCAATGCCTGCGCCAGCATCGACAGCCCCTTGAGCGCCTGTGCATCGCCGTAGGGGTGGGCTTCGCGAGAACAGATACCCTCGACGCAATGATCGACGGCGCGAATGCCCGTCGACAGCCACAGCCATTCCGGCGTGTGCGACCCGAGCCAGGGATCGAGGATCGTCGCGCGCGGCATCAGCAGCGGATGGCGCAGCGCTTCCTTGACCTTGGTCTTCTCGTTGGTGACGCCGGCCGTGGCGGAGAATTCGCCGCCGGCGATCGTGGTCGGCGCGCTGATCTGGCGGACCACGGGTGGCTTGAGCTGCGGCAAGGCGCCGCGCCCGGCCTTGATCAGGTCGATGTCGTCGGGCCCGCGAATGTCGTTGGCGAGGCAGAGCTGCACCGCCTTGGCGCCGTCGGTGATGGAGCCGCCGCCGACGGTGACGATGAGGTCGGCGTCCGCGGCGCGGGCCTGTTCGCTGGCGGCGATCACCGCCGCGCGTGGCGTGTGCGGCGGCATCGCATCGAACGTGCCGACGCAGCGCTGGCCCATGGCGCGGCGGATGTTCTCGATCACGTCGGTTTCGCGGTTCAGCGTGCCGCTGACCATCAGAAACGCGCGTTTCGCGCCCAGCCGGTTCAACTGATCGACGATCGCCTCGGATGCCGGTCGTCCGAACACGACCTCGTCCATGGCGCCGAATACGACACGCCCGATATGCACGCTTGTCCTCCCCGGACATTTTTTGGCCCATCTTGCGAGCCTTGAGCGCCAAGGTTAGCGGAGGAAATCGGAGACGTCATGCATGAAGATGGTGCGCGTCACGTTTCCGTCATGAGCGGGGGATTAGTTGGCGCTCGTCGCAGAGCGAAAAGGTCGAGATTGCCGTGACGCAGGGCGTTGCCTGCGCGAATGCATAACGATTGTGCTTGATCCTCGCGGCTTCTTGACGAGACTGGGAACCGATCACATCTGTGGCCTCCGCCAGAGCTACGGCGGCTTTCATCCATCAGGGATGTCGAGACGGGAGATGGGGTTTGACCGCAACTGAGCAATTGGAGCGTCCGGCGTCGCCGGCGGGGATCGACCTGCGCCCACCTCATGGCATCAAATGGCTGACCCCGCTGTTCGCGCTTACGCTGGCTGCCTGCGGCGACCAGCCGCCGCAGGCGCCGGCTGCCGCAGCGCCGCCCGTGACCGTGGCCGAGCCGGTTAAACGCACCGTCACCGATTGGGATGAATTCACCGGACGTTTCGAGGCGGTCCAGGAAGTTGCGGTTCGCGCCCGCGTCGGCGGCTTCGTGACCGGCGTCGAGTTTCGCGACGGCAGCATCGTCAGGACGGGCGACCTGCTTTACGTGATCGACGCCCGTCCCTTCGAGGCGATCGCCGAGCAGGCCGACGGTCAGTTGGCTGATGCGCGGGCGAAGGGTGAACTCGCCAGGCGTGAGCTCGACCGTGCGCTCACGTTGAACCAGACCCAGGCGGTGTCGGATTCGATCGTCGACCAGCGCCGCCAGACCCTGCAGGCGGCGCGCGCCGCCGAGATGCAGGCCGAAGGCGCACTCAAGGCCGCCAAGCTCAATATCGAATTCACCCACGTGGTGGCGCCGATCACGGGCCGCGTCAGCCGCCACCTCGTCACCCCCGGCAACCTCGTGCAGGGCAGCGAGGGCGGTGCGACGCTGCTGACGTCGATCGTGTCGCTCGATCCGATCTACATCTATTTCGACGTCGACGAGGCGACCTACCAGCGCAACAGCAAGCTCTGGTTCGAAGGCAAGCGGCCGAGTTCGCGCGATACGCCCAATCCAGTCCAGGTGACGCTGTCGGGCGAGACGAAGCCCTCGCATGACGGCAAGATGGATTTCCTCGACAATCGCCTCGACGCCTCGACCGGCACGCTGCGTAGCCGGGCGGTGATTCCGAACAAGGACCTCTCGATTTTGCCCGGGCAGTTCGGCCGGGTCCGCATCATCGGCAGCGCGCCGTACGAAGCGCTGCTGCTGCCGGATACGGCGATCGCCACCGACCAGTCGCGCAAGATCGTCTTCGTTGTCAAGGACGACAACACGGTCGAGGCGAAGCCGGTGATCCTGGGCCCGCTCGACGATGGACTGCGCGTGATCCGCGAGGGGCTGAAGCCAGAGGATCGCGTGATCGTCGATGGCCTGCAGCGGGCGCGCGTGGGAGCGAAAGTCACTCCGCAAACCGCCCCGGCCAAGCCGGCCGGTGGCAAGACATGAATCTCGGCCGGCTTTCCATCAACCAGCCCATCCTGGCGATGGTGCTGTCGATCGTGCTGCTGATCGTCGGCGCGATCGCCTACACCACGCTGCCCGTCTCGGAATATCCGCAGGTGGTGCCGCCGACGGTGGTGGTCACCACGCAATATCCGGGCGCGTCCGCGCAGACCGTTTCCGACACCGTCGCAGCACCGATCGAGCAGGAGATCAACGGCGTCGAGGATATGCTGTACCTCTACAGCCAGGCGACCTCGAACGGGCAGTTGACGATTACTGTCACGTTCAAGCTCGGTACTGACCTGGACAAGGCGCAGGTGCTGGTCCAGAACCGCGTCGCGATCGCGCAGCCGCGGCTGCCGCAAGAGGTTCAGCGCAACGGCGTCGTCACCCGCAAGAACAGCCCCGACATTCTGATGGTCGCGTTCATGCTGTCGCCGGACGACACGTTCGACCAGCTCTACATCTCGAACTACGCGCTGCTGCAGGTCCGCGACCAGTTGCTCCGGCTCGACGGCGTCGGCGATATCCAGATTTTCGGCGCGCGCGACTATTCGATGCGGTTGTGGCTCGATCCCGAAATGATCGCGTCACTCGGGATGACCGCGGGCGAGGTGGTGGCGGCGATCCGCGCGCAGAACGTGCAGATTGCGGGCGGCCAGATCGCGGAACCGCCGATCGCCGATCGCGCCTTTTCGCCGAACCTCACCTTCACCGGCCGCCTGAAAGACCCGAAACAGTTCGAGGAGATCGTGGTCAAGGCCGGGGCCGACGGGCGCACCGTCAAGCTGCGCGATGTCGCGCGGATCGAACTCGGCGCGCTGTCGTATTCGACCAACAGCTTCCTGCTCAGGAAGTCCGCCGTCGCCATGCTGGTGACGCAGCGGCCGGGCTCGAACGCGCTGGCGACAGCGAAGAACATTTCCACCACGCTGGAACGGCTGAAGACGAGTTTCCCGCGCGGGCTGGACTACAACATCGGCTACAACCCGACCGAATTCATCGCCCAGTCCGTCAGCGAGCTGATCAAGACGATCTATGAGGCCATGGTGCTGGTCGTGATCGTGGTGCTGGTGTTCCTGCAGGGCTGGCGCCCGGCGATCATTCCCATCATCGCGATCCCGGTGTCGCTGGTCGGCACCTTTGCCGTGATGGCAGCGCTCGGTTTCTCGATCAACAATCTGACTTTGTTCGGCCTCGTGCTGGCGGTTGGCATCGTGGTCGACGACGCGATCGTGGTGGTGGAAAACGTCGAGCGGCATCTCGAGCACGGCATGAGCCGCCGCGATGCGGCGCTGCGCACCATGGAGGAAGTGGGCAGCGCGCTGGTGTCGATCGCGCTGGTGCTGTGCGCCGTGTTCGTGCCGACGGCGTTTCTCGGCGGCATCTCCGGGCAGTTCTTCCAGCAGTTCGCCGTTACCATTGCGGTCGCAACCGCGATTTCCTGCTTCTGTTCGCTGACGCTGTCGCCGGCGCTGGCCTCGCTGATCCTGCAGCCGCATGCCGACAAGCGGCCGCCGGCAAGCTGGAATTTGATCGCGCGCGGCTGGGACTGGTTTACGGGCTTGTTCAATCGCGGGTTCGACCGGCTGGCGCATGGCTATGGCCGCGCTGCGAACTTCGTGATCCGGCACTCCGCCGTCATGCTCCTGGTCTATGCGGCGCTGATCGGCAGTGCCGGGTGGTTGCTGGTCACCACGCCGCAAGGGTTCATCCCGGCGCAGGATCGGGGTTATGTCATCGTCTCCGTGCAGTTGCCCGGTGCCGCGTCGCTGGCACGAACCACCGAGGTGGTGCGCGAGATCGAGCGCATCGCGCTCGATACGCCCGGCATCATTCGCGTCGCAGCCTTCGCCGGTTTCTCGGGCGCAACCCGGACGCAGGCCAGCAATGCGGCGGCGCTATTCCCGGTGTTCGAAGACGCGGAGGAGCGCCACAAGAAGGGCCTGTCGGCTGACGCGGTCGCCAACGAATTGCGCAAGCGGCTGGCGAGTATCCAGGGCGCTTTCATCATCGTCATTCCGCCGCCTGCGGTTCCCGGTATCGGCACCGGCGGCGGCTTCACCATGCGCATCCAGGACCGTCAGGGCCGCGGCTCCGAGCTGCTGGCGGCTGCGACCGACGAACTGGTCGGCGCCGCGCGCAAGGCGCCCGGTCTGACCCAGGTGTTCTCGCCGTTCTCGGCCAACACGCCGCAACTGTTCGTCGACATCGATCGGGTCAAGGCGCAGAAGCTCGGCGTGCCGATCGCTGGCATCACCGATACGATCCAGACCTATTTCGGTTCGTCCTACGTCAACGACTTCAATCTGTTCGGACGCACCTATCACGTCACGGCGCAGGCCGACCTGCCGTTCCGGAAGGAGAGCGCCGACCTCGCGCGGCTGCGCACCCGCAACGCCGCCGGCGACATGGTGATGCTCGGCAGCGTCGTCGACTTCAAGGATATCTCCGGCCCGGACCGCGTCGCGCGCTACAATCTCTATCCGGCGTCCGAGTTGCAGGGTGATACGTTGCCGGGCACCAGTTCGGCGACCGCCATCAACACCATGAAGAAGCTCGCCGAGGACACGCTGCCGAGTGGCTTCGACTTCGAGTGGACCGACCTGTCCTATCAGCAGGTGACCGGCGGCAACACCGGCCTCCTCGTGTTCCCGATCTGCGTGCTGTTCGTGTATCTGGTGCTGGCGGCGCAATATGGCAGCTGGAGCCTGCCCTTCGCCGTCATCCTGATCGTACCGATGTGCTTGCTGGCTGCGACCATCGGCGTGCGGATCATGGGGCAGGACGTCAACATCCTGACCCAGATCGGCTTCGTCGTGCTGGTGGGGCTGGCGGCCAAGAACGCCATCCTGATCGTCGAGTTCGCGCGCGACATCGAGCTCGAAGGCAAGGCGCGGCTGGAGGCCGTCATCGAAGCGTGTCGCTTGCGGCTGCGGCCGATCCTGATGACCTCGTTCGCTTTCATCCTCGGCGTGCTGCCGCTGGTGATTTCCTCGGGCTCGGGCTCCGAAATGCGCCAGGCGGTCGGCGTCGCGGTGTTCTTCGGCATGATCGGCGTGACCCTGTTCGGCCTGGTGTTCACGCCGATCTTCTACGTCATCGTCCGGAACCTGGCGGACGGCAGGGGCAAGAAGCCAGCCGCGGTGTAAAGTTTCACGCAGTCGTCATTCCGGGGCGCGCGCAGCGCGAACCCGGAATCCATGGGGCCGCATCGCATGTCGCAAGATGGATTCCGGGTTCGCGACTTCGTCGCGCCCCGGAATGACGGACGAAAGCGCGGCACCCTCCTTATGAGTTCCCACTACTTTTGGCCTATCTGCAATGGATGGGCAGGTGCGGGGTTATTGAATAGTGTCGTCAGGTTGCTCTGACAAAAAAATCCGGGAGAAAAAAATGAAGTCGGGATTGTTGGCCGCCGTTGCGGCGGGTTGTCTTTTGCTCGCGGCGCCGGCGTCGGCGCAGGGCGTCAAGATCGGCATTTTGAACGACCAGTCCGGCGTCTACGCCGATTACGGAGGCAAATGGTCGGTCGAGGCCGCGAAGATGGCCATCGAGGACTTCGGCGGCGAGGTGCTGGGGCAGAAGATCGAACTCGTCTCCGCCGATCACCAGAACAAACCGGATCTCGCCGCCGCCATCGGACGCCGCTGGTATGAGGTCGAAAATGTCGACATGATCACCGAGCTGACGACCTCATCGGTCGCGCTCGCGATCCATGAACTCTCGAAGCAGATGAAGAAGATCGACATCGTCGTCGGTGCTGCAACATCGCGCCTCACCGGCGACGCCTGCCAGCCCTACGGCTTCCATTGGGCCTACGATACGCATGCGCTGGCGTTCGGCACCGGCGGCGCGCTGGTGGAATCCGGCGGCGACAGCTGGTTCTTCATGACCGCCGACTACGCTTTCGGCCATGCGCTCGAAAAAGACACCAGCGATTTCGTCAAGGCCAAGGGCGGCAAGGTGCTGGGCGCGGTCCGCATTCCCCTGAACACCGCGGACTTCTCCTCGTTCCTGCTGCAGGCGCAGAGCTCAAAGGCCAAGATCATCGGTCTCGCCAATGCCGGCCTCGATACCACCAACTCGATCAAGCAGGCGGCGGAATTCGGCATCGTCAAGAGCGGCCAGAAGCTCGCCGGCCTGCTGCTGACGCTGGCGGAGGTTCATGGTCTCGGCCTCGAAGCGTCGCAGGGCCTGGTGCTGACCGAAGGCTATTACTGGGATCGCGACGACAAGAGCCGCAATCTCGCCGATCGCTTCTTCAAGCGCACCGGCCGCATGCCGAACATGATCCAGGCCGGCACCTACTCGGCGACGCTGCAATATCTGAAGGCGGTGAAGGCGGCGGGCACCAAGGACACCGAGGCGGTCACGAAGAAGCTGAAGGAACTCCCGGTCAACGACGACTTCGCGCAGGGCGGCAAGGTTCTCGAAAACGGTCGCATGGTGCACGACCTCTATCTGTTCGAGGTCAAGAAGCCGTCGGAGTCGAAGAAGCCGTGGGATTACTACAAGCAGCTCGCAGTGGTGCCGGGCGACAAGGCCTTCCCCGCTGCCAAGGACTCCGGCTGCCCGCTGGTGAAGTAGGCCCGTCTCTCACCACGAGTCGTACCGGCGAAGGCCGGGACTCATAACCACAGGCGCTCGTTGTTAAAGCGGGCGTCTCGCATCCTGCTTCATCGATAGGACGCGGCGTATGGGTCCCGGCTCAAGGCCGGGACGACAGCGCGGCCCCATTCTACTTTGCATGGGGTTGTTTTCGATATTTTGTGTATGGACGGCTCAATAGCCGGTCATCTCCAGGTAGCCCACCCCGGCATGGCTGCCGGAAAAGCTGATCGGGCCCTCCCAATAGGGAAAGCTCGTTCCCATCCAGCTTCGCGCGTTGAGCGGCGTGCACTCGATCGACAGCGCCATCTTCGGCACGGCGATGCGCCATGAAGTCGGGATCTTCCTGCCCTCGATCTCGGTGATGACCAGCGGCGTCATGGCGATGTCGGCAGAGGCGAGCAGTTCGGCCCTGCCGTCGGGTGCGATCCATTTGCCCGAACCGTAATGCTGTCCGTCGTTCTGGCGCATCCGGTACAGCATCAGCTTGTCGCCGCTCTTCAAGTGCAGCGAGAGCCAGTCCCATCCGCTTTGATCCGACGCCAGCGGCTGGCTGCTCCACTCGCGGTCGAGCCAGGCCTGTCCGGTAACGTCGACCGGCTTGTCGTCGATGACGATGCTGCCCTTCGCCGCATAATGCGGCTGGCTGTAATAGTATGACGCCTGTTCACGCAGCGATTTCCGGCTGTAGCCGCCGTCGCCCTGCAGCACCAGCGGGCGGTCCGCATCGAGGCGCAGCGCATAGCTGAAATCGGGACCCGACGCGCTGAGCCGGAGCGGCGCGACATTGGTGTCATTCATCGCATCGAGGGCGCGCATCTCCCAATTGTCGATCCAGGCACAGAACGGCGCGGCCTCGACGCCGGCCTGGCCGACGCCGCCGCGCGCGAAGGCCTGACTGACGCGATGCGTGTCGGCCCGCGTCACCGCCGCATGGCCCATCCATATCTGCTGGTTGGCCCAGCCTTCCTGCTGCGGCCCGGCCGCGATAGCCTGACGAAATAGGGTCCACTGCGCGCCATAGGCCGTCCCGCTTCTGTCAGCGAGATTGGCGGTCACGTACCACCATTCGATACGGAAATCAGGATGCGGGCCGTGGTCGGCGGGAAACGCAAACGTCCTGCCGGGAACCACTGCCGCAAAGCCATCGGCGCTTTCGCCGAGCCCGGCAAAGCCCTGCGCAAAGGCCTTGCCGCCGAGGCCTGTGAGGAGTGCGCCGCCGACGAATCCGCGACGCGTGATCGCACCGCTAGCGTTCATTGGCAAACACCCTGATCAGGCTCGCCGGCTGCATGCGCGCCAATCTAAAGACGGGGAGTGCCGCTGCGGCGAACGCCGCCGCCAACGCGACGCCGACCAGCCAGAGCAGTTGCGCCGGGAAGACATGAAACGGCAGCCGCCAGCCGAACGCCTTGACGTTGACGATCGCGAGCAGGCACCACGCCACCAGCAGTCCCAGCGGAAGCGCCAGCATGGTGGTGATCAGCGCCACCGACATCGTCTTCAGGAGTTCGATTGCGGCGAGCCGACGCCGCGTGATGCCGATCGCCCACAGCGGCGCCAGTTGCGGCAGGCGCGAATTGGCCAGGGTCAGCAGGCTCGTCAATAACGCAACGCCGGCGACACCGAGCGTGAAGGCGTTCAGCGCCGCGGTTACCGCAAAGGTGCGGTTGAAGATCCTGGTCGATTCCGCCTTCATCGTCGCCTGATCGGCGACGCTGCGATCGTCGAGCTTGAATTTCTCCTGCAGCGCCGAGATCAGCGCCGGTATCTCTGGCGGCGCGACCCGCAAGCCCATTCGCGTCAGCGGCACCTCCGGAAAGCGCCGCGTCAGCGCCGCGAAATTGACCGTGATCGCGCCCTTCGGGTTGCCATAGTCGGCATAGATCCCGACGATACGGAGCGGCCAGTTTCCGCCCGAGGCGGGAACGTCGATCTGGTCGCCAACGGAAAGCTTCAGGCGGCGCGCCAGTTGTTCGCTGACAAGGGCCGTATCTCCGGGACGCAGCCTGTTCCAGGGATTGTCGGCCGATTGCAGCAGCGGCCAGTTGTCCCGATAGGTCGCGTGATCGGGCAGGCCCAGCACTTCGATCGGCGCGCCGCCCAACTGCGTATCGGCACGGCCGCCGGGCAGAATCGCCTCGACCTCGGGTCGCTCGCGCAGCCACGCCTTGATCTCGGTCGCCTGCGCGTCGCTGGCAGCGCTGATATAGACATCCGCCGCCAGGCGGCCGTCGAGCCAGACCAGGAACGTGCGGCTGAAACTCTCGACCATGGTGGAGACGCCGACATTGACCGCGAGCGCCAGCAAGAGCGCCATCAGGGCGAGCGACAGGCCCGACAGCTGCTGGCGGCTGTCGGCCCAGAACCAGACGCTGAGCGGCTGTCGTGCATGCCGCTGACCGAACGACAGCACCAGTTCAAGAAACATCGGCAGGATCAGCGCGGCGCCCAGCATCAGCGCCGCGAGCACGGCAAATCCCGAAATCAGGGAATCGCCCAACCACAGGAAACCTGCGGCAGCGACAAATGCGACAAGCGCCAGCGCGCTCTGGTACATCAGCCAGCGCCGCTGCGCCTGTTGCCACGCGTACGGCTGGGCGGTGGCGAGCAGCGGCATCCGCAGCGCCTTGGTCAGGCTGGCTGCGGCGGCGGCGAGCGCGCCGAGAATGCTGATCGCGATGCCGGCGAACCACCATTGCGGCTTCAGTGTCAGTTGTCCCGGGATCTGCGCGCCGTACAGCCCGCGCAGCGATGCGGCGACGTCGGGCAGCAGCACGGCTGCGATGAAATAGCCACACACCAGCCCGATCAGACCGGCGACCAGCGCCAGCGAGACCAACTCGACGAGCAGCACGGCATTGAGCATCCGCGCCGAGACGCCGCAGGCGCGCAGCGTGCGCAGGATCGGCAAGCGCTGTTCGAAGGCGAGCCCGATCGCGGAATTGACGATGAACAGCCCGACGAAGAACGACAGCAGCCCGAAGGCGGTCAGGTTGAGGTGAAAACTGTCGGTCAGGCGTTCGAGGTCGGTCTCCGCGCTGGGTTCGACCAGGCGCAATCTGTCGCCGGCGATGCTCTCGAGCGATGCGCGCTTGCCCGTCGACTTGCCGATCAGGAGGCGCGAGATCTGATCCGGCATCTTCAACAAATTTTGCGCGATGCCGATATCGACGACCAGTACGCCGGGCGCCAACTCCGGCTGCACGCGAAGCGGCGGCAGCGTCGCGCCGCCATGGGCCTGGGGTCGCGTGCCCTCGGCGAGTTTGAGATCGGACAGCGTCTCGCGCGCCACCAGCATTTCGCCGGGCGGCATCATGAAGGATCGCAGATCGTTCTTGCCGACCGCTGGCGCGTTGCCGACTTCAGTCGGGAGCGTCACGGGCTCGATGCCGAGCAGGCGGAACGAACGTCCGTCGATCTGGATGCGACCTTCGAGCACCGGTGAGACCGGCCAGCCCGCGCGGCGCAGATCGACGAACAATTGCTGCGGAAAGGTCGCGCTGTCCTTGCCGACCAGCATGGCCGTGCGCGTACCGCCGAACAGAGCGGCTGCGCGATCGTAGGAGGTCCGAGCCTGCTGGTTGAGCGCCTGCACGCCGCTCCATAGCGCGGTCGCGGAGATCAAGCCGATCAGCAGCGTCGCGAGTTGCATCGGATGCCGGCACCAATGGCTCAGCAGCACCGCGAACGTCCACAGCGCGCGTTTCACGCGATCACCCCGGCATGAAGGTTGACCTGCCGGTCGAGCGTGGCCGCCAGCCGTGCGCTGTGGGTCACCATCAGGAAACCGCAGCCGCTGCGCATCACCAGATCGCGCGCCAGCGCCAGCACCTCGTCCGCGGTGTCCTCGTCGAGATTGCCGGTCGGCTCGTCGGCGAGCAGCAGCAGCGGCTTGATCGCCAGCGCCCGGCCGATCGCGACGCGCTGCTGCTGGCCGCCGGACAACTGCTCGGGATAGCGCTTGAGGAAAGGGCCAAGCCCGAGCCGCTCCACCAGTTCGCGATGCCAGGCGTCGTCGTGACGGCCGGCGATGCGCGACTGGAACACGAGGTTGTCTTCGACGGTCAGGCTCGGCACCAGATTGAATTGCTGAAACACGAGGCCGAGACGGTCGCGCCGCAACTCCGCGCGGCCGGCGTCGTCGAGTTCGGTGACCGGCGCATCGGCCAGCCTGATCTCGCCGCCATCGGCCGCATCCAGCCCGGCGATCAAGTGCAGCAGCGTGCTCTTGCCGCTGCCGGATTCGCCCGTGAGTGCGACGCTCTCGCCTGCGGCGACGGTCAGGTTCACCCCGCGCAGCACCGCGACCACTTCGCCGGCGGCGCGATAGCTCTTGGTCAAACCGGTAACGCGGAGCACGTTGGGATTGCCGTTGGTCATGCGCGACGTTGGACCGATCTGACCATGAAAATCCCCTGATACGGTGGTATGCAACATAACAGCACCATCACGCGAGATCACGGTTTCAATCGCGGTATGGCGCGACCGTGATCCGGTTGCAGCGCGATCTCACGGCAACAGCTGGCCGGACATCCGCAATTCCCGGGTTGCCTTGGCTGGGAACCCTTGTACCATCCTGACCGGCCGATTCCACAGAGCCTGCAAAGAAGCTAGACGGGGAAAGCAGCCATGACCGCGCAAGCGACGCCCAGGGAAACGCCGACGGGCGCCTGGAAGATCACGTTCCTGCTCTTCCTGTTCATGCTGGTGAATTTTGCCGACAAGATCGTGGTCGGTCTCGCCGGTGCGCCGATCATGGATGAACTGAAGCTGACCCCGGAGCAGTTCGGCTTTCTCGGTTCATCGTTCTTCTTCCTGTTTTCGATCTCGGCCATCGTGGTCGGCTTCATCGTCAATCGCATCGATACCCGCTGGGTGCTGCTGGCGATGGCGGTGATCTGGTCGGTGGCGCAGTTTCCGATGGTCGGCACGGTCAGCTTCACCACGCTGGTCATTTGCCGCATCATCCTTGGCGCCGGCGAGGGGCCGGCGTTCGCGGTGGCGGCGCATGCACTCTACAAATGGTTTCCCGACGAGAAGCGCACGCTGCCCACCGCCATTCTCTCGCAGGGGTCGGCGTTCGGCGTAATCCTTGCCGTGCCGGCGCTGAACTGGATCATCGTCAATCACAGCTGGCACTATGCGTTCGGCGCGCTTGGCGTGGTCGGCCTGATGTGGGCGGTGGCGTGGCTGTTCATGGGCCAAGAGGGCCCGCTGGTCAGCACCACCGCAACGCCTGCCACTGAGCAGCGCATTCCCTATTTCCAGCTTCTGACCTCGCGAACCTTCGTCGGCTGCTGCGCCGCGACCTTCGGCGCCTACTGGGCGCTGTCTCTCGGATTGACCTGGTTCACGCCGTTCATTGTCAAGGGATTGGGCTTCTCGCAAAAGGATGCAGGCTGGATTTCGGTACTGCCCTGGGTGTTCGGCGCGGCAATCGTGCTGCTGACGGGCTGGATTTCGCAGGTGATGCTGACGCGCGGCTACACCACGCGTGGCGCCCGTGGCGTGCTCGGCTCCGTGCCGCTGATCGTCGGCGGAGCGATCCTTGCCATGCTGCCCTATGTCAACGGCGCGGGATGGCAGATCGCGTTTCTCGTGGTTGGTTCCGGGCTTTGCGGTTCGATCTATGTGGTTTGTCCGCCGATGCTGGGTGAGTTTACCCCGGTACAGCAACGCGGCGCCGTGATCGCGATCTATGGCGCGATCTATACGCTCGCAGGCATGATCGCGCCGTTCGTGATGGGCGCCGTGATCCAGAACGCGGCGGTGCCGCTCGACGGCTACATGACTGGCTTCACGATCAACGCGGTGATCATGGCCGCGTCGGGTCTGTTGGGGCTGCTGCTGCTCTGGCCGAACACCGAGCGCAAGCGGCTGATGGCTCAGCAGGCGGTGCAGCCGAAATTCGCGTGAGGGGATAACAACTCTTTCGTCGTCCCGGCTCAAGGCCGGGACGACGAGATGTTCGTATTTGCGCCTAGTCTAGCTCGCCGCCGCGTCCAGCTGTGGCTTTGAGCCCTGCGTTCCCCGCACCAGCCTGCCCGGGCGCGCGCCGGTGGCCTTGCCGCCACGCTGCGTCACGACGCCGGAGACGATGGTGACATCGTAGCCGTCGACCTGCTGCATCAGGCGGCGGCCGCCGACCGGAAGGTCGTAGTGCACCTTCGGCGGATGCAAATGCAGCTTGTCGTAGTCGATCACGTTGACGTCGGCCTTGAAGCCCGGGGCGATCACGCCGCGATCGTACAGCCCGACCGAGAGCGCGGTCTTGCGCGACTGCGCCGCTACCACGAACGGGATCGAGAGCTTGTCGCCGCGGCTGCGGTCGCGGGTCCAGTGCGTCAGGAGATAGGTCGGGAAGCTGGCGTCGCAGATGATGCCGCAATGCGCGCCGCCGTCGGAGAGGCCCGGTACGGCGCTCGGCTCGCGCAGCATCTCGTGCACGGCATCGAGGTTGCCGTCGGCATAGTTGAGGAACGGCACGTAAAGCATGCCGCGGCCCTCGTCCGTCAGCATCGCGTCGTAGGCAAGTTCTTCGGGCTGCCGGCCCTGGCGGCGGGCCTGCGGACCGAGCGCTTTTTCCGGCGGCTGTTCGTAGTCCGGCGGATTGCCGAGCAGATACATCTTGTCGTAGTTCGGCCGGAAGAACAGCGGATCGTCGGTCGCCGTTGCGGTCTCGCCCAGGATCGCCGCGCGCACTTCGGGCTTGCGCAGATGCGCGAGCCGCTCGGCCAGCGGCAGGTTGGCGATCGCGCGATAGCTCGGATGGGTCTGGAACGGATTGCGCGACAATTCGAGTCCGAGCAGCAGCCCGACCGGACGCGCGGCAATTTGCGTCGTGATCGACAGGCCGCGGGCGGCGGCTTCGTTGATGGTGTCCATGGTCTGGCGCCAGCGCCGCGGTGCCTTGTCGGCCTGGGCGACGGAGAACGAGATCGGACACTTGGTATTCTCGGCGACCCGCAGCATCATCGGCAGGTCTTCGTGCACGGTGCTCTGGTCGAGCACGAATTGCAGCACGCTGCGGCCGACGCCGTGCATCGCCGCCGCGATCGCGGTCAGTTCATCTTCGCCCGCTTTCAGCGTCGGCGTGTAGTCGCCGGTCGAGGTGCGGTGGTTGAGGGTGCGCGAGGTCGAAAAGCCCAGTGCGCCCGCGCGCACGGCGTCTCCGGCGAGCGCCGCCATCGCCTTGTTGTCCTCAGGTGTTGCGGGATCGCGGCGCGCGCCGCGCTCGCCCATCACGTAGACGCGCAACGCCGCGTGCGGCAGTTGCGCGCCGATGTCCATGTCGAAGCTCCGCTTCGACAGCCAGCCCATGTAATCCGGAAAACTCTCCCAAGCCCAGGGAATGCCGGCGCTCAGCACCGGCTCGGGAATGTCCTCGACGCCTTCCATCAGCTGGATCAGCCTGAAATGATCGGCCGGGCGGCACGGCGCGAAACCGACGCCGCAATTGCCCATGATCGCGGTGGTCACGCCGTTCTGCGATGAGGGCGTGATGTCCTGGCTCCAGGTGACCTGGCCGTCATAATGGGTGTGGACGTCGACGAACCCCGGCGCAACCAGCTTGCCTTTGGCGTCGATTTCTTCCTTGCCGGTTCCCGCCACCTTGCCGACTTCGGTAATGCGGCCGTTGGTGATGGCGACGTCGGCTTCGTACAGTTCGCCGCCCTTGCCATCGGCAATGCTACCGCCGCGAATCACGAGGTCGGGGGTCGAGGTCATGGCTTTCCATCCCGTGTCTGGTTTTGTTGCCGCATCATCGGATGTCCCTGGATGCAGTCAACCGCCGGGATCGAGGCTCAGGAATGCATAAGAGCGTTTTTGAGCGAAGTGGATGCCGGTTCGCGTGAACAAAACGCGTCAAAAACAAGAATCTAGGTCCTTGCCGGGGCCTCCGACGAGCCCTGCGGCTTGCGGTCGGTCACCAGCGCCAGCAGCACGGTCATGACCATGAAGGTGACGGAGGCGCCGAAGACCCAATGCGGCATGTTCTGGTCCATGATCCAGCCGAACAATAGCGGACTGAGGATACCGCTGAAATTGAAGCCGGTAGACACGATGCCGAAGGCGCGACCGGCGGCGCCCGGAGGTGCGGCATTGCGGACCAGCATGTCGCGGGAGGGCGCGATCACGCCGCCGAGGAACCCGGCGATCCCCATCGCCGCGGTCAGCACCACCGACGGCAGGGTGGTCGTCGCAATCACCAGCATGATGACCGCGTTGATTCCGAAGCAGGCGGCGGCAACCTGTCCGTGGCGCGTGGTGCGGTCGGCCAGATAGCCGCCGGCCAGCACGCCGGCAGCGCTTGCGCCCAGAAAAGCTGTCAGCGCGATGTTGGCGGCCGAGAACGTCACGCCATAGCCGCTCATCAGCGCGACGACGCCGAAATTGCTGATGCCGGCATTGGAGAGGCCGAGAAGCATGAAGAAGAACGTCAGCACGATGATTGCGGGCGTGATGATGCTTTGCTTCGGCGCGGCGGCGCCGTCCTGCTTGCGATCGGCTGAACTCGCATCGGGAATGCCGGCGATCATCAATCCCAGCGCCACCACGGGGCCGACGGCGCCGGCCACGACCAGCGCGCCGAGGCCGCCGACCGATGCGACGAGCGCGGCCATGATAGCGGGCGCGACGGCGCCGCCGAGGAAGCCTGCAAAGGTGTGGATCGAAAACGCGCGGCCCATCCGCGCTTCATCCATGTGCGTGGACAGGATCGCGTAGTCGCAGGGGTGATAGACGCTGTTGGCGAGCCCAAGCAACGCGGCGCAGACGATCAGCGACGTGTAGCTCAGGTGCATGCCGAGCATGATCAGCGCCACGCCGCCGACGGTGAGCCCGATCAGCAGGACTTTTCGCGCGCCGATATGGTCTGCGAGATATCCGATCGGCGCTTGCGTCAGGCCGGACACTACGCCGAAAACCGTGAGCGCAAAGCCGAGCTCGATATAACCGACGCCCAGCTGCACCTTCAGGAACGGAAACAGCATTGGCAGCACAAAAAGATGGAAGTGGCTGACCCAATGCGCTGCCGAGATCCCCGCGAGCGTGCGCAGCGAGCTATCCGCCTTGCTGTCCGTCTTGGCTTGTTGCGGTGCGGCCAGAATATCGACCATGTCGGCTTAAAACCCCATAGTGCTCAATGCCCGGCAAGGGCCGCGCCGAAAATAGAGGCAAGCCGTTATTTGTCCATGAATGCCGATGCATAGCTGCCCCGGCGGAGGGCAGGGGCGCGCAATCTAAACTCACTTCTCCTTATGCCTGGCACGGGGCCGGGCATGACGAGGGAGATGCTATAACGGCTCGTCGTCGTCGCCGTGGCGGTCATGCTTCGGCGTCGCGATGTCGCCGTCCTCGTAATCGTCGTCCTCGACCGGAGGTTTCTCCGGCTTCTTCGGTTTCTCGTTGTCCGTTTTCGGAGGCTCGCTCTTCCTGCCAGTTCCGTTCATCTCTGACCTTTTCGCCGGCTGAATCGGCGTTTGCCCTGCGTGCCGATTCGGGGTAACCGCATGATCTAAATCAACACCGCGTCTGGCCGGCATTCTAACGCTGGCCATTCGAACTTTCCTGCCCTTTTTGCGGCGTTCAGTCCAAGGGGCCCTCACATGGAGCAAGAATGAAGAAGCCCCGCATCGCGGCGGACGAACCGCAGCCGCGCAAAATTATCCGGGCCGACAAGGCGCCGACCAGCGGCTACTCGCTGGTGGTGGATGGACATTTCAAATCGCATCACGACACGGTGGAAGCGGCCGAGGAAGCCGGCATGGCCTTGAAGAATCGATTCCAGATGCTTCAGGTGCAGGTCTACGACGCCGAAAACAAGACGCGATCGCTGATCGATTGGCCGGGCCCGGCGTAACAAAGGTCGTCAAGTTTGATCGCCGAATTTCAGGTTCGGCGTCCACCATTCTGCTGACTGGCGAGCCACTCGGATAGTGCGGGCGCTTTCTTGTCCGGCGTCTTCGCCTTGACGCGAGCCTTCTTGGCTGCGACGGCGCGCGGCGGTTCGGCCGCTTCGCGCGCGAGCCGCAACGCCTTCAGCCTCGCCATATTGTCGAGCACGGCTTTGGAGGCGGCGTCGCGCTCGGCCTTGCTCTGATCACGATCCTCTTTGGCCATGTCAGGTCAGCCCCTTTTCGCCGTCTTGGCCTTGGCCTTGACTTTAGGTTCCGGCGGATTTTCCCGGTCGGCCGCTTCCTTTGCCAGGCGCAGCGCGCGCAGCTTCTCGGTCCGCTGCCGGATCGCGACGTCGGCGGCCGCGATCTCGGCCATCGCCTTGATGCCCTCGACTTCCTGGTCGCGTTTGCGCTTGAGCCGAATTTCCTTCAGTTCGGCAGCGCTCTTCGGCTCATCGTCCATCTTATACCTCTGAAATCACGACTGTATCGTCGGAGCGATCTGGAGGCGGTTTACCACGGATCGGGTCCCGGAGGATGTAATTTTCGGTCAAAAAAGGCTCGCTTTTGGACCTAATCAGCCATTGTGGTGAAGTGCAGCTTCGTCCTCGCCCTCTTCGGAACCGACAGAATCGAAATTGGCCAACCAGGCGCCGAGCGTCGATGATGCATGGCCTTCGGCTCTCATCTGGCGCAAGGCGATGCGGATACTGGTGCGGCCGTGACGGTCGCCGGCAACCTCGAACGGCGGTTCGTCAGCCAGCACCGCGTCGATCACGCGTTGCTTGATCTTCAATGCCAGCGGATCACCACAAGCGGCCATCATCTGCTGGAACGCATGGTGGTGCATGGCCTCGAACGGCCGCGGCTCGCCGAAAGCGTCGCGTGCGGGATGCGCCGGATAGAGATGGGCGCAGGGAACAAGCCCTTCGGGAATGCGCTCGGTTGCGGGATGGGTCCGCCCGCTTTTCAAAAGCTTTGGCAATACATGCGTATGTGGGCCCTCCGGGCTCTTGCCCGATGGCGGCGGAATCGGCTGATAGACCTCGATGCGGCCGAGCCGGCTGACGAAGACGCGATGCGGATTAGTGGCCAGGATCACTCCCATCGCCGGATTGCCCGCTTCGAACACGGCGCGGCCGGTGTGTTCGCGCAACTGCGCGGCGAGACTGCGATCGCCGATGCGAACACAGAAATCCGCCTGCAGCGCGCCGAGCCCGAGATCGAACAGGATGGACTCGCGATCCTCCTCGCGCGGCGCGTCGCGATCGGGGCCGATCTCCGTCAACGCGGTGCGCCTGTTCATCGCGCAATCATCTTCAGGCAGGCAAAGCGCGACCCGCTGGTTCCAGCCGGATCTGGTGATCCCCTCGGAGGCAAATGGCCGGCTGGAGGAATGAGGTTTGATGGCGATTGCGCCGCGAGAGGTCACCGCCGAAACGGCATGGTCCGACCGGACGAGACGCACCGGCTCGTCGCGGTCTCGCGAGAACTCGGCGATGGCGCCGAAGGTGCCGAGGCTCCACTGAGTATCCGGATTGGCGATTTCTCGCCGGAGCAGATCGATGGCTGCGGTCATCGCAGCCAGCGCGGCAGGATGGTTTCGGGCATGAAAAAGTTCTCCCGGGCAATATGTCCGGGAGAATAGCGCGTCGTGCGATCAGGACAAGCCGGTCCGGCATCGAGCTGGACCGGCTATTTCGTTCAGAACGTCGCGCCGGCCTTCACCATGTAGGTCCGTCCGGGCAGCGGATAGGCCGAGAAACGGCCGGGCGTGAATGTACTGGCGATCGCATAGTCGTAATACTGCGCATCGAACAGGTTGTTCGCGCTGATGGACCAGAAGAACCGATCGTAGGCGCCGCTCAGTTTCAGATCGACGGTGGCGGCTGCCGGGATGCGGCGCTGGGTGTTCGCCTGATCGTTGTCCATGATGCGCTCGCTCCAGGCCCGCACGGTGGCATCGAACACCAGGAAGTTCTGCCAGATGTTCCAGGTCACGCCGCCGCTTGCGGTGTAATTCGATACCAGCGGCACGTCCTTGCCTTCGAACTCCCCTTCGCGAAACACCGCGCGGACGTAGGCCAGGCCGCCGCGCAGCAACACGCTGTCGCTGACGCGCAGCGAGGCGCTGGTCTCGGAGCCGGTGCGGCGGGTCGGATCGAGATTGACGTTGTAGAACAGCGCGGGGATGAAATGGATCTCGTTCTCGAGGTCCATGTTGTAGATGCTCGATTGCATCTGGAATGCGCCGGCCTTGACGCGGAAGCCGCCCTCGATGTCGTGCGAGGTCTGGGTCTTCAACTGGAAGGTTCCCGGAATGAAGAAGGGGCCGGTCGAGACGCGTTCCTCGACATTCGGCGTGCGGAATGCGTGAGCGGCGCGGCCGAATACCGAGAACACGTTGTTGAAACGATGTTCGAGACCCACATGCAGCGCATAGTTGGTTTCGCTGCTGTCGAGCGGGAGTGATTCGAGACCGAAGGCCCCGGGCGCGTTGAGATCCAGGCGATCGCGCGCGCTCAACCACGTGTTCTGAACCCGGGCTCCATAGGAGAAGTCGGTGGTGGGCAACAGGCCGATCGTATGTTGCCAGTAGCCGGCCAGCGATTGCTGCGACAGGTCGTAGACGTGGACCGGCTGCGCGCCCTTGAACAGCGGCCGGTCCGAATTGTAGGTGGCGTCGTAGTAATCGACACCGGTCAGGATCTGCGACGGCACGCCGAACAGCGAGTTCTTGATGCTCAGGCGCGGCGTGATCGACCACGTCTGAAGATGGCTGTCGACGTAGTTGAAGGGAATGGTCGGAAGCGTGCCGAAGAAGCCGCCCTGTTGCTTCTTGTCGCGCACGCCGCCATCCACGATCAGGTCGACGCCATCGATGATGGTCTTGGTGAAGCCGGCGGTCGCGCTGGCACCCTGCTGGTTGCCATAGTCGAACGGCGTGTTGGTGCCCTGGCGCTTGGTTACGAGTTGATCGAGCCCGATCGAGGGGTCGACCGTGCGCCCGCCGGGGAAGCCGAGCTTCTGGTCGTCCCCGGTGACGGTGAGGAATGCCTTGAGGTCGGGCGTCGTGTAGTTGAGGTTGCCGACGCCGTTCTTCTGGTCGAGCGCGTTGTTGTCGCGATAACCATCGGACTTGATGGCGTTGCCGTAGAACGAGGTCGACCACGGGCCGTAATTGGTCGCTGCCGAGATGTTGGCAAGGCGCGTGTTGAACGAGCCGACACCGGCCTCGGCACGGAACGCCGCCGGCGGACCGCCGACACCGCTTTTCAGAACGATATTGATGACGCCGCCGATCGCGTTGTCGCCGTAAAGCACCGCGCCGCTGTTGCCGCGGGTGATTTCGACGCGTTCGATCGACTGAAGCGGAATGGTCGACAGGTCGACCTGTGCCATGTCGACGTCGTTGAGCCGGCGGCCGTTGACCAGGATCAGCGTATTCGATGTCGCGAAGGCGCCGAAGCCGCGCAGGTCGACGGAAGTCTTCGCACCATTCGCCGTGACGCCATACAGCGAGGTGAGCTGCACGCCGGGTACTTGCGCGAGAATGTCGGGGAGGTTGTTCGACGGCGAGCGGGCGATGTCTTCCGCCGTGATCACGCTGGAGGAGGTGCCGACAATGCCGTTGAACTGCCGCCCGCCGGTGCTGGTGCCGTCGGAGGTTCCGGTGCCGGCGCCGCGCGAAGGCCGGGTCGTGCGCGCCGGACGCGTGGCGCCGCTGCCGTCGCCATCCAGCGGCCGGGCGCGGGTCTTGTTCGGATCGGTCGGCGGGCTGACCTCGACCGGGGGCAGGGTTGTTGGCGGCGTTTGCGCCGAAGCGAGCGAACCACTCAGCGCAAGGATGCTGGTGGCCAGCAGGAGCGCGCTGTGCCGCTTCGCGGTTTCGATGTTGGAAGACATGGTACTGGGCCTCGGTATGACGTAGTGGCACGTCACAGCGAACCAAGTCTCACCGTCGCACTTGCGCGCACCCAGTGAAGCTAATGTCTGTACTCCCCGACCGACATCTTCGCGTGTGACCACGGTTGACGGCAGGTCTCCTGGCTCGCGGGTCGTTACCCTTCGTCGCCTTCCCAGGACCGAGATTCCCAGTGGCGTATGACGAAGGATTCGCCGCTTACAGTTGCGGGGGCAGCCGCGGAATTGGGGAAGTGTCCCCGCACCGCATTCCCTTTTGATCCCCAAAACGGGAACCGTCGGGATTTATGGTTGAACTTTGTCAGAGTCGGAGTCAATCCCGCCCTGAGACGCCTGCGATCCTCACTGGACGAGTGCGCCATTTTTGCCGCATGAGCAGTGGTGCCCGGACGCATGTACCGGTGCGGGCAACGCCGTTCGAGGACGATTGATGAGTGTTCAGGCCGTTACCGTGACCAACGAGAGCGCTGCGCGCCGCCGGATCGGGGCCGTGGCGGCGCTTTCGGCGCTCGTGGCGCTGCTGGTGCTGATCTCGCTCGGCATCGGGCCGGTGCGGTTGTCGCCGCTGACGGTCCTGCAAGCCCTGTTCGGCGGCGGCAGCGAGGTGTCGCAGATCATCGTGCGGGAAATCCGCCTGCCGCGGACGCTGCTGGCGCTGGCGATCGGCGCCATCCTCGGCCTGTCGGGTGCCGCGCTGCAGGGCCTGCTGCGCAATCCGCTGGCCTCGCCGTCGCTGTTCGGCGCGCCGCAATCGGCTGCCTTCGGTGCGGTGCTGGTGATCGCGCTGGGCCTTGCGGATGTGCGCTCCTATGCGCTGCCGGTGGCGGCGATCATCGCCGCATTCGGCTCGGTATTCGTGCTGCTGACGATCGCCGGCCGCAACGCCGGCTTGCTGATCCTGATCCTGTCCGGCCTCGCAATCTCGAGCTTTGCGGGTGCCGCCACCGCGCTGGTGATGAACCTCTCCAGCAATCCGTTCGTTGTCCTGGAGATCGCGTTCTGGCTGCTCGGCTCGCTGGAGGATCGCAGCTTCCAGCATGTGATGCTGGCGTTTCCCTTCATCATCGCCGGCGGCGTCATGCTGCTCAGCCAGCGCGATGCCTTTCGCGCGCTGAGCCTGGGCGAGGAAACCGCGCAGAGTCTCGGCGTCGATGTCGGGCGATTGCGGCTGTTCGTGATCTCTGGCGTCGCGCTCGGCGTCGGCGGTGCGGTCGCTGTGACCGGCACTATCGGCTTCATTGGTCTGGTTGCGCCGCATCTGATGCGGCCGCTGATCGGGCACGATCCGGGGCGGCTGTTGGTGCCGAGCGCGCTGGCCGGTTCGGCCCTGCTGCTGGCGGCCGATATCGCCGTCCGCATCATTCCCTCGACATCGGACATCAAGGTTGGCGTGCTGACCTCGATCATCGGCGTGCCGTTCTTCCTCTATCTGATCATGCGCGAACGCCGCGCACTGGGTGGAGGCGTCGCATGAGTGAGGTCGCTCTGCTGAAAGCACGGAACCTTGGCATGAAGCTGTCCGACCGCGTGGTGCTGAAGGATGTCTCGCTGGCGCTGTCGGCGGGCCATCTGGTGGCGCTGGTCGGGCCGAATGGCGCAGGCAAGACCACGCTGCTGCGGTCGCTGGCAGGCCTGATCCCGTCCGACGGCGAGATCGAGATCGGCGGCGAGGCGCTGTCCGCGCTGCCACTAAGCGAGCGCGCAAAGCGCTTCGGCTATCTGCCGCAGGGGCACGTCGTGCACTGGCCGCTGCCGGCGCGCGATATCGTGGCGCTCGGCCGCTACCCGCATGGCGCGACCGATCCGGCGCGGCTGTCGCCGAAAGATGTCGAGGTGGTGCAGCGCGCGATGCAGGCGGTGGACGTCACGCAATTCAGCGAGCGTCGCGTGACCGAACTGTCGGGCGGCGAGCGCAGCCGCGTCGCGCTGGCGCGCGTGCTGGCGGTGGAGGCGCCGGTCATTTTAGCGGACGAGCCGACAGCGTCGCTCGACCCGCGGCACCAGATCGACGTCATGAAGAACCTTCGCACCACCGCCGACAGCGGCGTGCTGGTCATCGTGGTGACGCACGATCTCGGGCTTGCCGCGCGATTTGCCGATCACGTGCTGGTGCTGCGGGAAGGCCGGCTGGTGTCGCAGGGCGCACCAATGGTGGCGCTATCCGAACAGGTGATGGCGGACGTGTTCCGCATCCGCGCCTACCGCGCGGAATATCAGCGCGAAGCCGTGATCGTGCCGTGGGCGGATCTCTGATGCGGTGGTGGTTCGCAGCCCTGGTCGCGGTTGCGCTGGCGTTGCCGGCCATTACGGCGCGCGCCGCGGGCCTGCCGCGCATGGTGTCGATGAACGTCTGCACCGACCAGTTGCTGCTGACGTTGGCCGATCCCGGGCAGATCATCGGCTTGAGCCGGTTCTCGCGCGACGGCTGGCAATCGATGTCTGCCAACGACATGAAGCGCTTTCCGGTGCTGTCCGGCGGGGCCGAGGATGTGCTGCTTGCAAAGCCCGACATTGTCGTTGCCAGCCTGTTCGACAAGCGCGCGACGCGGGAACTGCTGAAGGCCAAGGGGCTTCATCTGGCCGAACTCGCCGTGCCGCGGACGCTCGCCGAAGCGCGGGCGCAGATCCGCGAGGCCGGCGACATCACCGGGCACCCCGATCGCGCGGCCGCGGAAATCGCGCGGCTCGACGCGGCGCTGGCGCGGGCGAAGGCCGCAGCTAGCGAGCGGCATTACCGCGTGCTGCCGCTGTCACGGCGCGGCTGGGTCGCAGGCAGCGACAGTTTTGTCGGCTCGATGCTCACCGAAACCGGCCTGCTCAATGCCGCCGGCGATCTGGGATTTACCTTCGGCGGATTTGCCTCGCTGGAGGCCATCGTCAGCCTGCGGCCGGACTTCATCGTGGTCGCTCAGGCCGGCAATCACGCCAGCGATGACGGCCAGGCGTTTCTGTTGCATCCGGCGCTGGAGCGGTTCTATCCGCCGGCGAAGCGCATCGTTATTCCGGAGCGCATGACCGAATGCGGCGGCGTGATGCTGGCAGATGCGCTGGACGCGCTGACGGCGGAATTGAGGCGGGTGGGGAAGTAGATTCGTAGCCCGGATGCAGCGAAGCGCAATCCGGGATTCTTTCTGCTGCGCCCCGGATTTCGCTTCGCTTCATCCGGGCTACAACGCGCGCTACCCGTGGACCACCGGTCCGCCCACCTTCTTCCACGCATCGATGCCGCCTTCGATATGCGCGGTGTTGGCAAGGCCTGCGCTCTTCGCGGCGGCCACGGCCATCGCCGAGCGTTCGCCGAAGGCGCAGAAGAACACCACGCGGCGGCCGGTGGCGGCGGCGACTTCGCGCAGCATGCCGCCGGGCTGCAGGTTTTCGCCGATCGAGGCATAAGGCGCATGCAGCGCGCCCGAGATGGTGCCGTGCTTTGATCGTTCGCTGTTCTCGCGCAGGTCGACCAGCAGGATGTCGGGCCGGCCGAGGCTCGCGATCGCGTCGCGCGCGGTCAGCGCCAGGCCCTGCTTGGCGAGTTCTTCCTGGTGCAGGCCGACATGCATGTTGGCGGGGACGGCCACGTCCATCATCTTCGGGTTGGGTAGCTTAAGATTGGCCATCAGCTCGATGTATTCGTCGACGTTGCGCACCTGCAGCCGCGGATTATAGCGCCGCTCCTCGCCGATGGTGGAAACCGTGTCGCCCTTGTAGTCGTGGGCGGGGTAGACCATGGTCTCATCAGGCAGTTTCAAGAGGCGATTGAAGATCGACTCATATTGTGCGCGGGAAGAACCGTTCTGGAAATCGGTGCGGCCGGTGCCGCGGATCAGCAGCGTGTCGCCGGTGAAGACGCGGTCGCCCATCAGATAGGAATAGGAATCGTCGGTATGGCCGGGCGTGTACATCACGTCGAGGCTGAGCCCTTCGATCATCACCTTGTCGCCGTCGGAGACCCGCATCGATACCACGTCGGCCTTGCTCTGTTCGCCCATGATGGTGATGCACTGGGTGCGGTCGCGCAGTTCGCCGAGTCCGGTGACGTGATCGGCGTGCAGATGGGTATCGACCGCCTTGACCAGCCGCAGGTCGAGCTCGCGCAGCAACTGACAATAGCGGTCGGCCTTTTCCAGCACGGGATCGAGGATCAACGCCTCGCCGCCGGCGCGGCTCGCCAGCAGATAGCTGTAGGTCCCGGAGACACTGTCGAAGAGCTGACGAAAGATCATGGTCAATATGCCTGCCGCATGTTCCTGCCTGACAATATCATAATACGACTGGATATGCCGCCCGTCTCGATTCTCACGTCATTGCGAGCCGCTACAATGACGGCGGCGCAGTCACGGCCGCACCAGCGTGTATCCATTCTCGGTCAAAAACAGGATCTGCGCGACGCCGACCTGCACCGGTGTTGCAGCTGCAATGAACTCCGGCCGCTTGCCGGCCTCGCGCTCGATCGTATCGACGGTGTTGAGGCAGAGATCGACCCGCGCGCCTTGCGCCACCAGGCTCTCGACCGCCTTGCGGTTGGGATTTTCCGGACGCAGCAGGTCGATGCCCGGGCCGAACGTCACGATCTCGACCGCGACCTTATCGGGGTCGTAGAATTTCATCAGATTGTTGGCGACGCTGATCACCAGCCCCTGCTTGCGCGGGTCGTTGTCGGACAGCTGCAGCACGATTCTGTGCTCGGCGAACGGCTTGTCCTGCAGCGGCACCTGCTGGGCGCGCGCGGCGGTTGCGATCAGCAGCAATGTCGCCGCCATGACGCGAAGGATGATCGAAAAATCCCTCATCCCAGTCCCGCAATGCCGGGGTTGTCCTCAACGCCCTTCAGCGTGACGCCCGGCGCCGACCGGTTGGGCGGCTTGCCCGATTTCAGATGTTTGACGACCACGTCCCAGATCGGCGCGCCGGTCTGCTCGTTGACCGAAGCCCACCCAGCCACCTTGTAGCTCTTGTTGGCCTGCAGCGCGTGGCCGTTGTCGAGCTTCACGCTGGAAATCCGCTTGCCGACGGTCTCGTCCGGCGTGCAGGTGTAGGACAGGCCGCCGACGCGAACCATATCGCCGCCCTGCTGGTAATAGGGATCGGTGTTGAAGAGGTTGTCGCAGACGTCTTCCAGCACGTCCTTGATCTGGCCGCCGGTCATGTTCTGCACATAGGTCTGCGGATAGGTGACGGCGGTTTGCGCCAGCACGTCCTCCATCGTCAGCGGCTGGCCCGCCAGCGCCGTCGTGCCCCAGCGGAAGCCGGGCGACAGCGCGATCTCGGCGTTCAGCTCGCCCAGCAGCGCGTCGCAGATCAGCTGGTCCATGCTGCCACTGAAATTGCCGCGGCGATACAGCAGGCGGTCGGCGACGCCGACCTTCTCGCCGAACGCCGCGGCGTGCGGCTCGCGGATCTTGTCGATCAGCGTCTGCATGGCGGGATCGGGCTTCAACAGTTCGGAAAACACAGGGAGCAGCCGGTAGCGCACATTGGCGACCTTGCCCTTGGCCAGTTCGAGATCGAGCACGCCGAGAAACTTGCCGTTCGAGCCGGCATTGGTGACGAGCGTGACGCCGCCCGCATTGGTGATCGCAATCGGCTGCGGCACGGCATCATGGGTATGGCCGCCGAGGATGACGTCGATGCCGGTGACGCGGCTTGCGAGCTTCAGGTCGACATCCATGCCGTTATGCGAAAGCAGAATCACCGCATCGACCTTGTCGTTGCTGCGATGCCCATCGACGAGCTTCTGCAGTTCTTCGTCGCGGATGCCGAATTTCCAGTCGGGCGTGAAGCGCTTGGGATGGGCGATCGGCACATAGGGAAACGCCTGTCCGATCACGGCGATGCGATAGCCGCCGACTTCCTTGATGACCGACGGCTTGAACACGCGTCCCGAGGCCGGATCGAACGCCTTGGCGTCGTTGAAGGCGGCTTCCTCGGTGAGGAAGACGTTCTGCGCCAGGAATTCGCCCTTGAAGCGCTCGAGGTTGGCGCGCAGCACCTTCTCGCCGTAGGTAAATTCCCAATGGCCGGTCATCGCCTCGATGCCAAGCAGATTGGCGGCATCGACCATGTCGGCGCCCTGCAGCGTGTTGGCCAGGCCCGTTCCCTGCCAGAGGTCGCCGCCGTCGAGCAGCAGCGAACGGCCGTTTCCGACGTCGCTGCGAAGGCGGTCGACCAGCGTCTTCAGGTGCGCGAAGCCGCCCAGCTTGCCGAACCGTCCGGCGGCTTTTTCAAACTCGATGTAGGTGAAAGCGTAGGCGTCGGCGCTGTCGGGGCGAATGCCGAACCGATCGAGGAAAGCCTTTCCGACCAGATGCGGCGGGTTTCCGCGCATTGAGCCGACGCCGAGATTGACGCTCGGCTCGCGAAAGAACACAGGCTTCAGCTGCGCATGCGTATCGGTCATGTGCAGGATTCGGGCATTGCCGAAGCGCTCGAGATCGTACGCGCCAGCATTGTCGGCGGCTCGCGCCAGCCGGGGCAGGCCGCCCGACAGCGTGGCGGCGCCTGCAAGTGTCAGGAAATCCCGGCGGCGGATGGTCATGCGGTTCTCCGCGCGTCGTAGCGGCTTCTGCCTTGTAGCATGATCTCGGCGGAAAACCGGATTACCCTTTTCCGGATCATGCCCTAGCGAATTTCCATTTCCTTCCAGCGGGTCTTCTCGCTGGTGGCCTGGAAGATCGAGGCTTTGGCCAGTGCTTCGGCTTCCTTCGCCGAGGCGGTGGCCTTGTCGAATTCGCCGGCATCGGCCGCCTTCTTTGCGGCTGCCAGCGTCGAGGCCGTGGTGGTCCACTGGTTGCGCAGCTTGCCGGCTTCCTTGTTGGCGGCATCAGCCGCGGCGTAGGCGGCCTTGAACTCCTCCTCGGAACCGGCGGCGAGCGCAGATGTCACGCCCGTGGCAAGCAGTACGACAACCAACGTGGACTTGAACATCCTGTTCCTCATGGCCGCGCTCCCGGACCCGAGATCGGAAGCCCGTTGGAGACATAGGACAGATAATATTCGACGTTGCGATATTCATCGTCCTGCGGGCTGAGCGGCACGCCACGGATCTGGCTGTTGCAGGTCGTGAAGCGCCGGCTGGTGGTGCCCATGCCGCTCCACTCCGAGCGATAGATCGGCATCGCATTGACGATGCCAAGCGCGGGCGCGAGAATTTCGGCGCGGATGCGTTCGCCCGGGCTCTGCACGTGGCAGGTGGCGCAGGAGAAGTTGAGCTGGCCGCGCCGCGTGTAGAAATATTCCTTGCCGGCCTGGTAGGCTTGCAGCGCGCGCGGGTCGTTCGGGATCTTGATGTCCATCAGCTTGCCGCGCGAGGTGAAGGCCATGTAGGCGGTCAGCGCCGCCATTTCATCCTTCACATAGGAGAATGGCGCTTCGCCGTTGGCCTCGCGGCAGCGGTTCAGAGCCAACTCCAGCGTGATGACCTTGCCTTCCTTCTCGTCGAAGTAGGGATAGTTCTGGCGGATGCCGATCCCCTTGTTGGGGAAGCAGTCTTCGTAGCTCTTGCCGTTCTTGAACGGCTTGGAGAACATTTCCTTGCCCATTTCGAGCGAGAATTCATAAGGCGGAAACTGTTCCTTCTCCTGCCACTGCCGGTGCAGGTCCTCGTTCATCGAGTAGGGACCGTTGACGAAATCCTCGAACTTCACCTTGGGAAACTTGTCGGTGAAGAACTTCTGGAACGCCTTGGCGTCGGCGACGGGGTCGATCTTGTCGGCCGCGCCTGATGGCAGCGTACCAGCCACCGTCAGCGCCGCGAACGCCAGCGCGGCGGACGCCAGGTAGATTGCGGATCGCAGCTTCATTGGATCTTCGCCGTGGTGGTGTCGGTCGCGCCCTTGTTGTCGATCCAGCTGATCTTCAACTCGTCGCCCTTCTTGGCGCCCTTGAAGGAGAATTTGACGTACGGGTCCTTGGAAACGCCGCCGCCCCAGTCGGCCGCGAACACCGTCTTGCCGTCGTGTTCGAACTTCAGCTGCGTGATGAAGTGCGGCGGAATGAGCTCGCCCTTGGCGTCCTTGATGAATCCGGAGTCCATCGGGTGCTGGATCAGCGCCTGCACTTCCGTGTTCTCGCCGCTTGCGGTAGCGCGCACGCGAATGCTCGATGCCATTTGAATACTCCCTAGCCTATCGTTTGCACGCGATCATGTCGGAAAACCGGATGCCGTATTTCCGAAACATGCGCGCTAGCCGCCGCAGCCGCCGACGGTGACCTTGACTTCCTTGGTGGCGCTGTAGAGCTTGCCGCCGGCTTCCACGACCACGGTCACGTTGCTGGTCCGCGCCATCTTGATGCGGTTCGCCACGCTGGCAGCGGTGCCTGCGGGAATCCTGTAGGTCGCGACCAGCGCAACCGGATTTTCGCTGACCAGGAAGGCGATCGAGGTCACGTCGGTAAGTGTCGTGGAGACCGATATCGGGACCACGGCGCCGTTCTCCGCGATTTCAGGTGCGTCCATCTTGACCTTGTCCGAGGGCTCCGGGCTCTTGCCGTAAAGCGCCTTGATCGCGTCGGCTTCGCTCTTCGCCTTGAACGCGTCTTCCGGATATTTGTCGTTGGCGGCGGCAAGCGCCGGTGTCAGGCCAAAGGGAATGTTGCCGAGGCCGACGAGCACGACCGCACCTGCGCCTTGCAGGATCAGGCGCCTTGTGGCCGAGAATCCGATGTCACTCATTTCCGTTCTCCTAAACCGTCCTTGCGTTGTCGCCCGGCGTCACAGCGTCTGCAGGAAATCGACCACCGCCTCGATTTCCTTTGGGGTCAGGATCCGGTTGCGCCCGAACGGCGGCATCACCGTCAGCGGATTGCGCACGGTTTCGTCCGTGATGATGGCGACCAGATCCTCGCGATTGGGATATTTGCTCTTGATGTCGATCAGTTCCGGTCCGATCGATCCGGGCAGGGTGCCGCCCTTGATGGCATGGCAGGTCAGGCAATTGCCCTTGCTGCGGTCGAACGCGAGTTTTTGGCCTTCGGCCACGGCGGATTGCGCCTGCGCATTACCTGCAGATGCGAACGCGCCGATCGCAATCGCCAGTGCGAACGCCGGCAGCCGCACGTATTTGGTCATGGGTTGGTCGGTCACTGGCGTTTCCGTCGTCTATTTTGGTTGCATCGTGTCGAGCGGTCCGGTCGTGCGTGGCGTCAGGTTTTTTCCTTCGGCCGTCGACGATATCCTGAGCCCGGCCGCATCGGCGCATGCGTTCATGCAGGGTTGGGCTTTCGTATCAGGTCGAGGGTCTGTCCAAATGAAACTGTCGCGATTGCGCATTTTGACTTTCGGCAAGCTGGTGCGATCGGCGACGAATTCATTGGGAACGAGGTCGTTCAGGCTCAGAATATAGGCGGTCAAAGCATAAACGTCATCCGCTGACAATGTGTGCGGCGCAGGCATCGGCATGGCGCGGTTAATATAGTCCCACAGGGTCGGGGCAAACGGCCAGTAGCTGCCGACCGTTGGCTCCGGGCGCTCGTCCCGAAGTGATCCGACGCCGCCCACGAGCTTGGGAAAGCGGCCTTCACCTTCGCCGAAGGTTCCATGACAGGCCGCGCATTGCTCGGCGTAGACGTCTGCTCCCCGGTCGACCGTGCCCTTGCCCGGCGGCAGGCCTGCGCCATCCTCGCCGCGCGCGTCGATGTCCCATCCGGCGATCTGTTCGGACGTCGCTGCGCTGCCGTAACCGAAATGACCGGGTTCGGCCGCGCCTGCGAAATCAGCGTCCGCCATCGCAAGCAGTGCTGCGGCGAGCAACAGGCCGCACTTACGCGAGCTGTACATTGAATACGCTCCCGTCGGGCTTGACCTGCCAGGTCTGGATCGAATTGTTGTGATAGATCGAGTTCGAGCCGCGCTGCTGCCGCAACTGCGCAATCGTCGGCTGCACGTAATCGGTCTCGTCGATGACGCGGGATGCCACCAGCGCCGGCCGGCCGTCCCATCGCCAGGGCAGGGAGAATCTCGTCAGTGCCTTCGACAGCACCGGATCGTGCAGTCGCGCGGTCTCCCAGTTGACGCCGCCATCCATCGAGACGTCGACGCGCTTGACCTTGCCGTTGCCGGTCCAGGCCAGTCCCCTGATCTCGTAGAGGCCGGGGCCGTCGAGCGGCTTTTCCGGGCAGGGAAAGGTGACGACGGACTTGGCGTCGATCAGCCACGTAAACCCGCGCGACCTGCCGTCCGGCATCAGGTCGGTGTATTTCGAGGTTTCCTCGCGGGAATGCCAGGGCTTTTCGCCGAGCTTGATCCGGCGCAGCCATTTGATGTTGACGTTGCCTTCCCAGCCCGGCACCACCAGCCGCAGCGGATAGCCCTGTTCGGGCCGCAGCGCTTCGCCGTTCTGCGCGTAGACCACGAGGCAATCGTCGAGACATTTGTCGAGCGGCAGGCTGCGGTTCATGTGCGCGCCATCGGCGCCCTCGACCATCGCCCACTTCGCCTCTTTCCTGACGCCCACTTCTTCCAGCAGCGTCGACAGCTTGACGCCGGTCCACTCGGCACAACTGATCATGCCGTGGCTGAACTGCAGCGAGTTCATCTGCGCGGCGCGCCAGTTCATGCCGCCATTGGCCGGGCATTCGATGAAATGAATGCGCGACACGGACGGGAAGCGCAGGATGTCCTTCATGGTGAGGAGCAGCGGACGCTCGACGAGGCCGTGGATCATCAGTTTGTGTTGAGCCGGATCGATATCCGCCCGTCCGGCATGATGGCGTTCGAAGAACAGCCCGTTGGGCGTGATGATGCCGTGCAGATCCTGCAGCGGCGAAAAGCTGACGGAGGATTCGGTTCCGGCGGTGAGCCAGGGGACGTTGCGCCGGATCACGGAGGCTTCCGGGTCGGCGGGCCTGCCATAAGGCCGATCCACCACGCCGGCGCCGATCGATTGCGACCAGGGTGCGTCGGCCGGAGGAGATGCTGGCGCAGGGTCGGCAATGGCGGGGCGAGCGCCGAGGGCGAGGCTGCCGGTCACTGCAGCGCCAAGGCCGAGGAAGCCGCGGCGCCCCATCGGCCGCGACGGGCCGGAAGGATCGGAGAGAATCGTTTTGTCGCGAAAAGAGTTCCGCCGCACGTTTTCTTCCCCTTGCGGCCGCCTCGCCGCATTATTTATTGCTTTTTCGAACCGGTAGCCACATTTGCTAATTTAGTCAATTCTAATTTATGGCGAGGCAGTGCTATGATATCCGCACTTCGCAGGTGCGGAAAACCACTCTGGATAATGCAGTTATGACAGCAGGCGCAACGGCAGCCGAACAGGTTCAATTCGCCCGCGGCGCCAGCGATGCGGCGGCGCTGAAGAAGCTGGTGAAGCAGGCCGGCGGCGCTGCGCAACTGCTGAAAATGCTCGCCAACGAGAAGCGCCTGCTGATCCTTTGCTTCCTGGCCGCGCGGGGCGAGATGACGGTGGGGGAACTTGTCGGCGTCGTGAAGCTGAGCCAGTCGGCGTTGTCGCAGCATCTGGCGAAGCTGCGCGCGGACGGCCTCGTGGAATTCCGGCGAGCCTCGCAGACCCTGCATTACCGTGTCGCCGACCAGCGCGCGCTGCGGCTGCTGCAGGTGCTGAAAGACATCTATTGTGGCGAGTTGAAGTGACGCGCGGCGCGTAACAATCCGGCTCAAGCGGTTGCGGCGAGGTTGATGTGGCTGAGTTCGTGGTGGAGTTCGGCAAGGATGGCCGGCCGGTCGAAGCGGACGGCCGTCTCGATGCGGCGGCGTTTCACCGCAATCATGCGCCGATCTGGGCCGTGCTGGAAAAATTCCTCGCAGGCCAATCCGGCGATGTGGTGGAGGTCGGAAGCGGCACCGGCCAGCATGTCGTCCATTTCGCAACGCATGCGCCTCGCATCACGTGGTGGCCGAGCGATCTCAACGAAAACCACCTGAAGAGCATCGAGGCATGGCGCGCGCATTCCGGCCTGGCGAACATTCGTCGACCGCTGCGCATCGATCTCACCGATCCCGCCTGGTGTCCGCAAATGCACGATGCCAGCGGACCCGCTGGCCTGCTGGCGGTGTTTTGCGCCAACGTGGTTCACATCGCGCCATGGCGGGTCGCCGAGGGCCTGTTCGACGGCGCGGCGCGCTACCTGCGCAGCGACGGCAGGCTGTTTCTCTATGGCCCCTTCAAGCGCGACGGCAGGCACACCGCGCTGAGCAACGCCGTATTCGACACCAGCCTTCGCGAGCAGAACCCCGAATGGGGTGTGCGCGACATCGGCGATCTCGAGAAGCTGGCGGAGGCGGTGGGTTTGGCATTGATCGAAACCACGGAGATGCCGGCCAACAACATGATTTTGGCCTTCGCGCGATCCACCTAAGGCGACACGCGCGCATAGCGCGCGCCCGTTTGCGTCGGTTGATCGCATCCCTTCGTATCTCCATAGTGCCGGAAATCGATCGATGAGGCTCCCCGCCCGGGGTTAGCCGGGCGGGAATGCCGATGGACGCGACTGCCACCAGGGAGATAGCCGACGACGCGCGTGCGCGCGCCAATGTGCTGCGGCTCGCGGCGGCGCAGGCGTTGACCGGGGCCAATTCGGCGGTGATTTTCGCCACCGGCTCGATCGTCGGCGCGACGCTGGCGCCCGACGTCTCGCTCGCCACCGTGCCGCTGTCGATGTACGTGCTGGGCCTTGCCGCGGGCACGCTGCCGACCGGCGCGATTTCGCGGGCCTATGGCCGCCGCGTCGCCTTCATCATCGGCACCTTCTGCGGCGTCCTCACCGGCCTGCTCGGCGCGTTCGCGATCCTGCATGCGCAGTTCTGGCTGTTTTGCTGCGCGACCTTCCTCGGTGGGCTCTATGGTGCGGTGGCGCAATCCTATCGCTTCGCTGCCGCCGACGGCGCCAGCGTCGCATTCCGCCCCAAGGCCTTGTCGTGGGTAATGGCGGGCGGCGTGTTCGCCGGCGTGCTTGGCCCGCAACTCGTGCAGTGGACCATGGACATCTGGCCGCCCTACCTGTTTTCCTTCTCGTTCGTGGTGCAGGCCGTCGTCGCGCTGGTGGCGATGGCAGTGCTGTCGGGTGTGGATGCGCCGAAGCCCGCGCCGTCGGATCTGCATGGCGGCCGGCCGCTGTTCGAGATCGCGCGGCAGCCGCGCTTCATCGCCGCAGCGCTGTGTGGCGTGATCGCCTATCCCATGATGAACCTGGTGATGACCTCGGCGCCGCTCGCCATGAAGATGTGCGGGCTTACCGTCAGCGATTCCAATTTCGGCATCCAGTGGCACATCGTGGCGATGTACGGGCCGAGCTTCTTTACCGGTTCGCTGATCGCGCGCTTCGGCGCGCCCACGATCGTGGCGCTTGGCCTGGTGCTGGAGGGCGCCGCCGCCGCGATCGGCCTTTCCGGGATCACCGCGTTGCATTTCTGGGCCACGCTGATCGTGCTCGGGGTCGGTTGGAACTTCGCCTTCATCGGCGCTTCCGCGATGGTGCTGGAAACGCACCGGCCGCAGGAGCGCAACAAGGTGCAGGCCTTCAACGATTTCCTGGTGTTCGGGATGATGGCGCTCGGGTCGTTCTCGTCCGGCCAGTTGCTGGCGCATTACGGCTGGTCGATGGTCAACATGGTGGTGTTCCCGCCGGTGCTGCTCGGGCTTGTGGTGTTGTCGCTTGCATCGTTCGCCAAACGGCGCGCAAGATCGCGGACGGTCGAGCAAGTTCCCGATCCGGGTATCTAACTATTGCTGGAGGGCCCATGCCGTCGCGTGCCCGTCTCGATGAGTTCATCGCGGCCGTCGTCTCCGGCGATCATGCCGGCGCGATCGAACGCTACTACACGGAAGACGCCAGCATGCAGGAGAATGCCGCGCCGCCGCGGGTCGGCCGCGACGTGCTCGTGGCGCATGAGCGCGCGGTGCTGGAACGGGTCAAGAGCGTGACCTCGACCTGCGTCGCCTCGGTGGTCGAGGGCGACCGTGTCGCGATCAACTGGGTGTTCGAGTTCATCTATCATTCCGGCAAGACCGGCCGCTTCGACGAGGTCGCGCTGCAGGAATGGCGCGGCGACAGGATTTTTCGCGAGCGGTTCTTCTACGATCCGGGCAAGCCGGTATAGCTGACATCTGCTGACAGTTCGGCGTGGGTCGAAGCGATTGACATTTCGATCTGCTACCAGTCGTCATGCCCGGCTTGACCTGGGCATCCACGTCTTCTCCCCTCGTAGAGGGCAAGACTTCATGGCCGGGACAAGCCCGGCCATGACGACGTAAAGCAAAGAAGCAAGAAGCCTTGGACGCCTCCACTCACACCTCCATCGACGAAACCTCGATCCGCTACGACGGCTGGCGCATCGTCGTCGTCTGCTTCCTGCTCGCTACCTTCGGCTGGGCGTTCGGCTTCTATGGACAGAGCGTCTACGTCGCCGAGTTGCAGCGGTTGCACGGCTGGCCGGCGTCGCTGATCTCGGCTGGCACGACGTTCTTCTATCTGTCGGGCGCGGCGCTCGTCGCCTTTGTCAGCGAGGCGATCAAGGGATTCGGGCCCCGCAATTGCATGATCGCGGGCATCTGCACGATGGCGGTGGCCGCGATCTCGATCGGTCGGGTGCATGAGCCCTGGCAGCTCTTTCTCGCCAATGCCGTGCTCGCGTTTGGCTGGGCAGGGACCAGCCTCGGCATGATCACCAACACGCTCGGTCTCTGGTTCGACAAAAAACGGGGCATGGCGATCAGCCTGGCTCTGAATGGCGCGAGCTTTGGCGGTATCGCCGGCGTGCCGCTGCTGGTGGCCGCGATTGGCCAATTCGGGTTTTCGGGCGGGATGACCGCCTCGGCCGTGGTGATGGTCGTGGTGATGATTCCGGTGATCCTGCTGTTCATGGGGCAGCCGCCCGCTCATGCGAGTGCGAGCGTCGTCGGTGCCGCCGACGCGCCGTCGCCGACGCAGATCCGCGCCCGCGCATTTCGCGACATCGGCTTCCTGTCGGTGTCGGCGGCGTTCGCATTGGTGCTGTTCGCACAGGTCGGCTTCATCGTTCACCTGATCTCGTTTCTGGATTCGGTGATTGGCCGGCAACAGGCGGCGCTGGCGGTGGCGGTGCTGACCGCGATGGCGGTGGTCGGGCGGGTGCTGTTCTCATTCGTGATCGACCGTATGAACCAGCGGCTGGCGTCGTCGCTGTCGTTCGTCAGCCAGGCAGTGGCGCTGCTCGTCGTCATCAACATCCACAATGACTACGCACTGATCGCAGCCTGCGCGCTGTTCGGCTTCTCGGTCGGCAATCTGATCACGCTGCCGGCGCTGATCGTGCAGCGCGAGTTCGATCCGCGTTCGTTCGGCGTGCTGGTCAGCCTGATCACGGCGATCAACCAGATCACCTACGCGTTCGGCCCCGGCGTGATCGGCTTGCTGCGCGATGTATCGGGTGGTTACACGCTGCCATTCTACGGCTGCATCGCGCTGGAACTGATAGCCGCCGTGCTGATCATGATTCGCGGGCGGCCTCGTCATTCCGGGCTGGTGCGCTAGCACCAGACCCGGAATCTCGAGATTCCGGGTTCGATGCTGCGCATCGCCCCGGAATGACGGCGAAAGTCATGCTTCCCGTGCCCTCAACAGGTCCTCGAGATCGAGCCGTTTCGTGAACATCGCGAGCGATCCATCCGGCGCGCGCGGCCATTCTTCCGCAGGCCGGTCGCGATAGAGCTCCACGCCGTTCTCATCGGGATCGCGCAGATAGAGCGCCTCGCTGACGCCATGGTCGCTGGCGCCGTCCAACTGAATGCCGGCCTCGATCACGCGATGCAGCGCATCCGCCAGCGCCGCGCGCGTGGGATAGAGAATGGCGGTGTGAAACAGCCCGGTCGTGCCTGGCGGCGGTGGGTGGCCGCCCTTGCTTTCCCAGGTATTGAGCCCGATGTGATGGTGATAGCCGCCGGCCGAAATGAACGCCGCACCGGAACCCATCCGCTGCATCACCTCGAAGCCGAGCACGCCGCAATAAAAGCCGAGCGCACGATCGAGATCGGCGACCTTGAGATGGACATGCCCGATCCGCGTACCGGCGATGACGGGTGGATTCTGAGGCATGCACTTCTCCTGCGTTCCGGCCGTCTCAAGGCGATTTATGCAGCGCCAGGAGTTCCGGCAAGATCTGACACCTCGCCGTCCGGCAGCCCGAACTCGAACGTGTTCAGCGTCATCGACACCATCGTGTAATAGCCGCACAGCCCGATCACCTCGACGATCCCGCGTTCGGTGAGCACTTTTACGGCCTCGTCGTACAGCGGCTTCGAGACGCCCTTGCCTTCATGCAGCGACTTGGCGAGGTCGTAGATCATCTTGCCCTTGGGGTCGTCGAAGGTTGGCGTGCGGCGGTCGCGGATGTCGTCGATGATCTTCGGATCCATGCCGCCGTTCAACGCCAGCCGCTTGTGCGCATACCATTCGTAGTGCGAGGTCCAGTGCCGCGCGGTGACGAGGATCGCGATCTCGGAAAGCTTGGCGGGAAAGATCGTGTTGAAGCGAAGCTGCTCGCCCAGGCGCGTGGCGTGCCGCGCCATGTCGGGGCTGTTGAGCCAGGCCATCATCGGCGCCGGCGGCGCGCCGCGCTTTCCGGCGATCGCCTCATCATAGGTTTCTTTTTGCTCGGCGCTCATTTCGCCAGGCGAAAGCAACTTCAGCCGCATGCCCGTTTCCTCTTGTTTTTCAATCGTTCCCGTTGCGCATACACCCGATCGGATGCCGTGACCACCGCCGTCACAGCATGGGCTGATGCCAGACATGTGTTGAATTCCGCGATGCGGCGGCTAAGGTCGATCCAAACATTCCCATATGGAAACGCTCACATGTCCGATCTGGAAACATTCCGCCGTGAGACCCGCGCCTGGCTGGAGGCGAACTGTCCGCCGGAGATGCGGCGGCCGATGACCTCCGAGGGCGATACGTTCTGGGGCGGCCGCAACACCAAATTCTCGTCCGAGCCGCAGCGCCTCTGGTTCGAGCGGATGCGCGACAAGGGCTGGACCGTGCCGGACTGGCCGAAGGAATACGGCGGCGGCGGGCTGGATCCCGCCCAGCACAAGGTGCTGCGCGAGGAGATGGCAGCGATGGGCGCGCGCCCGCCGCTGTCGAGCTTCGGCATCTGGATGCTCGGCCCGGCGCTCCTGAAGTACGGCAGCGAGGCGCAGAAGAAGGAGCACCTGCCGAAGATCGCCGCCGGGCTGATCCGCTGGTGCCAGGGCTATTCCGAGCCGAACGCCGGATCGGACCTCGCCTCGCTGCAGACCCGCGCCGAGAGCGATGGCGACGACTACGTCATCAACGGTCAGAAGATCTGGACCTCTTACGCGAACTACGCCGACTGGATCTTCTGCCTGGTGCGCACCGATCCCGCGGCGAAGAAGCATGACGGCATCAGCTTCATCCTGTTCGACATGGCATCGAAAGGCGTAACGACGAAGCCGATCCTGCTGATCTCGGGCTATTCGCCGTTCTGCGAAACCTTCTTCGACAATGTGCGGGTGCCGAAATCGCATGTGGTCGGCACCGTCAACCGCGGCTGGGACGTGGCGAAGTATCTGCTGCAGCACGAGCGCGCGATGATCTCGGGCATGGGCGAGCGCGGCGTCGGCCGTCCGCTCGGCCAGGTCGCTGCTGATTCCGTCGGCACCGACGGGCAGGGCCGGCTGGACGATGCGATGCTGCGCAGCCAGATCTCGACCTTCGAGATCGACGAGGCCGCGCTGTCGGCGGCGGCCGAGCGCGCGGTCGATCTGGCGAAGGCCGGCCAGTCGCATCCGGCGTTTTCCTCGGCGATGAAATACTACGGCACCGAGCTCAACAAGCGTCGCCACGAAATCCTGATGTCGGCCGGCGGCGCCGATGCGCTGGAGTGGGAAAGCGAGCGCTCGAAGGGCGGCGCCCGCCCGCGCGCCTGGCTGCGCACCAAGGCCAACTCGATCGAAGGCGGCACCTCGGAGGTGATGCTCGGCATCGTCGCCAAGCGCATCCTCGATCTGCCGGGGGCTTAAGTTTCCTGTCGTTCCGGGGCGAGGCGAAGCGTCGAACCCGGAACCTCGAGATTCCGGGTTCGCGTCTGCGACGCGCCCCGGAATGACGCCGCAAAAATCACGCGTAACTACTGAACCGGAACCTCTCATGGCCCTCGTCCTCACCGAAGAACAATCCATGCTGCGCGACAGCGCGCGCGGCCTCATCAGCGACAAGGCGCCGGTGTCGCATCTGCGCCAGCTGCGCGACAGCAAGGACGCCACCGGCTTTTCCCGCGACCTCTGGAAGGCGTTTGCCGAGATGGGCTTTTGCGGCCTGCTGGTGCCGGAGAATTTTGGCGGCAGCGGGCTTGGCTGCGTCGAGGCCGGCGTGGTGATGGAGGAGATCGGCCGTACGCTGATGCCGTCGCCGTTCCTTTCGACCGCCGTGCTGGCCGCGTCCGCGATCGCGCGCGGCGGCAGCGAGGCGCAGAAGTCGGCGCACCTGCCGAAAATCTCGAACGGCGCGCTGCTTGCAGCCCTCGCGGTCGACGAAGGGGCAAAGCATCGTCCGCTGCAGACCAGTCTGCAGGCGGTGCGTGCGGGCAATGGTTTCAAGCTGAGCGGGGCCAAGGCGTTCGTCGTCGACGGCCACACCGCCGATCTCCTGATCGTCGCGGCGCGGACGGGCGGCGCGGCCGGCGAGCGCAACGGGCTGACGCTGTTCCTGGTCGATCCCAAGGCCAAAGGCATCGCCGTCGAACGCACCGTGATGGTCGACGCGCACAATGCGGCGCGGATCGAATTCGACAATGTCGAGGTCAATGCCGACAGCGTGCTAGGCGAGGTCGACCAGGGCGGGGCGCTGCTCGAAGGCGTGCTCAACATCGGCCGCGGCGCGGTGGCCTCCGAAATGGTCGGCCTGAGCGAAGAGGTGTTCGGCCGTACCGTGACGTATCTCAAGGAGCGCAAGCAGTTCGGCAAGCTGATCGGCGAATTCCAGGCGCTGCAGCACCGCGCCGCTGAGCTCTATGTCGACATCGAGATCACCCGCGCCGCGGTGCTGAAGGCGCTGCAGGCGCTCGATGGTGATTTCGAGCATGCAGGCGCCGCGGTTGCCGTCGCCAAGGCCAAGGCCGGCACCACCGCCACGCTGGCGGTGCAGGAAGGCGTGCAGATGCATGGTGGCATGGGCATGACCGACCAGTTCGACATCGGCTTCTTCATGAAGCGCGCCCGGGTCTGCCAGGAATTGTTCGGCGACAGCAACTACCACGCCGATCAGCTGGCGCGGATGAAGAGTTATTGAGGCCGCACCACCCCGTCATCACCCGCGAAGGCGGGTGATCCAGTACGCCGCGGCCTCTCGATCAAACATCGACGTCTCTGGAATACTGGATCGCCCGGTCAAGCCGGGCGATGACAGCAATATGTATGGCTGGCGAAGCGCCTCTTACCGGATCGGCGGCGCGTACTGGATGCCGCCGTTGCTCCACAGCGAATTCAGCCCGCGCGGGATCTTCAGCTTCGATCCTTCGCCGACATTCCGCTCGTAGACCTCGCCGTAATTGCCGACGTGGCGAATGATGCGGGCGGCCCAGTCCTTGGGCAGGCCGAGGTCTTCGCCGTAGGCGCCTTCGGTGCCGACCAGACGCATCACGTCCGGCTTCTTCGACTTCAGCGCCTCGTCGATGTTCTTCGAGGTGATGCCGAGTTCCTCGGCGTTGAGCATGGCGTACAGCGTCCACTTCACGATCATCATCCAGTCGTCGTCGCGCTGCCGCACCACGGGCGCGAGCGGCTCCTTGGAAATGACGTCGGGAAGGATGACGTTGTCGTTCGGCTGGGTGAGGTTCAACCGCAGTGCATAGAGCTGGGAGACGTCGGCGGTGAAGGTGTCGCATTTGCCACCCTCATAGGCCTTGAGCACCTCTTCCAGCCTCGGAAACTTCATCTCCGTGTACTTCATGTTGTTGGCGCGGAAGTAGTCGGCGAGGTTGAGCAGCGTCGTCGTCCCCTCCTGCACGCAAACCTTGCTGTTGTTGAGGTCCAGCGCCGAATCGATATTGCGCGAGCGTGGCACCATGAAGCCCTGGCCGTCGTAATAGGCGACCGCCGGGAAATAGAGCGCGTAATTGCTCTCGCGCGACATGCTCCAGGTCGTATTGCGGGAGAGGATATCGACCTTGCGGCTCTGCAATTCCTTGAAGCGCTCGTTGGCGTCGAGCGGCAGGAATTTTATCTTCTTGGGATCGTCGAAGATCGCGGCGGCCACAGCGCGGCAGAAATCGACGTCGAAGCCGGTCCAGTCGCCCTTGTCGTCGGGGATCGAGAAGCCGGGCAGGCCCTTGTTGACGCCGCACAGCACTTCGCCGCGCTTGAGCGTCCGCTTCAGGGTCTTGGTGTCATAACGCTCATAGGTGATTGCCGCAGCCGCAATCGCGATTGCGACCGCCAGTCCAATGAGGAGGCCGCCTCGAAAAGTCCGTAGCATTTTTTAACTCACCAATTTCAGGGAAATGGATCGGCTGGAGCAGCCGCGGCGCAATCGCTGTTCAGGCTTTTTGGATTACAGTTCGGGCTTCTGGCGGATGATCACCTTGGTGCCGACCGGGACGCGCTCATAGAGATCGGCGACGTCGGCATTGACCAGCCGGAAACAGCCGGAGGAGACGGCGGTGCCGATGGTGTCGGGCCGGTTGGTGCCGTGGATGCGGTAGACGGTGGTGCCGAGATACATCGCGCGGGCGCCCATCGGATTGCCGGGGCCGCCGGCCATGAAGCGCGGCAGGTAGGGCTGGCGCGCGATCATCTCCGGCGGCGGCGTCCAGTCCGGCCATTCCGCCTTGCGCGTGATGTTGACGAGACCCTGCCACTGGAATCCTTCGCGGCCGACGCCGATGCCGTAGCGCAACGCGCGGCCGTTGCCCTGGATCAGATACAGATGGCGTTCGGCGGTGACGACGATGATGGTGCCCGGCGCTTCGCTGGTACGGTAGAGCACGGCCGTCTTCTTCCACTGCGGTTCGAGCTCGACGGATTCGTCCGGGAGCAGTCCCGGCTGGTCGCCGACATCGGGCTGGCGCAGTTGCGCCTGGCTTTGCTGAGCCGAAAGGATCAGACCGCTTGCGGCGATCAACATCCAGATCAGGTGCCGAAACTTCGTCATCGCAGAGCTCTCCTTGGTGGAATATCGGCCAACGGTAGGCAACTTGGCTAAATCAGCGGAACCATAAAATCTCAGGGCCAGCTTGATGGCAAGTTTAGGGCGAATGCGGCAAACAGGTGACTGAAATGTCTTCTATTTTCGTCGCCACCTCATTCATGGGTATTCCGTTCCCTTATTTCGGCGCGATCCACAGCCGCAGGCAGAATGAAATCAGCGTCACCGTGCCGACGCCGCCGAGCCACAGGACTGCGAACCACAAAAGACGCTGCGCCAGCGGGCGTTGCTCTGGCTTGATCTGGGTCAATGATAGCCGCTCTCCGGTTTGACCTTGCCGCGGAATACCCAGTAGGCCCAGACGGTATAGCCGAGGATCAGGGGAATCAGCACGGCGACGCCGAACAGCATGAAGAGCTGGCTGTTAGGAGGCGAAGCCGCCTGCCAGATGGTGACGCTCTGCGGCACGACATAGGGAAACATGCTGATGCCGAGGCCGGCATAGGACAGCGCGAACAGCGCCAGCGTCAGGAAGAACGGCTGATAGTCGTATTTGTTGGCAAGGCTGCGCAGCAACAGCACCGTGACGGCAGCCACCGCGACCGGCACCGGTGCGGTCAGGACGATATTAGGCCAGGTGAACCAGCGCTGCGTGTACTGCAGGCTGAGGAACGGCGTCGCAAGGCTGACCGCGCCGATGGCGCCGAGCATCGCGAACAGCAGAAACCAGCTCAGATGATAGGCGCGATCGCGCAACTCGCCTTCCGTCTTCATGACAAGCCAGGTCGCGCCGAGCAGGGCATAGCCGATCACCAGCGCCACGCCGGTCAGGATGCTGAACGGCGTCAGCCAGTCCCACCAGCCGCCGGCATATTGCCGCCCCTCGACATGCACGCCTTGCAGGATGGCGCCGAGTGCCACCCCCTGCGCCATCGTCGCGAGCATTGATCCGCCGGCAAAGGCGATGTCCCAAAGGTTGCGTTCGCGCTGGGTTCGCCAGCGGAATTCGAAGGCGACGCCGCGAAACACCAGCCCGAGCAGCATCACGATCATCGGCGTATAAAGCGCCGGCATCAGGATCGCATAGGCCAGTGGAAACGCCGCCATCAGGCCGCCGCCGCCGAGCACCAGCCAGGTTTCGTTGCCGTCCCAGACCGGGGCGACGCTGTTCATGATGACGTCGCGGTCTTTCTTCTCCGGGAATAGCGGAAAGAGGATACCGAGGCCGAGGTCGAACCCGTCCATGACGACATAGACGAAGACCGCGAACGCGATGATGAAGGCCCAGATGATCGGAAGGTCGATGGCCATCATGGGGCGGCTCCTTCGGCTGCCGCGCCAGCGGCGGGCGTGATGCCGGCGGTGCGGGTCGGGACCTCCTTCGGCGGTCCCTGTTCGCCCGGATGCGGCGGGGCGGCCATCAGGCGCAGCAGGTAGATCACCCCGGCCGTGAACACCACGAAATAGACGATGATGAACGCGATCAGCGAGGAGGCGACCGCCGGCGCCGCCAGCGGCGAGGCGGATTCAGCCGTTCGCAATAGTCCATAGACCGTGAAAGGCTGACGTCCGGTCTCGGTCGTGATCCAGCCCGCGAGCACGGCGATGAAGCCGGAAGGCGCCATGGCGACCGCGAACATGTGCAGGAGCCGGGAATCGTAGAGCTTGCCCTGCAGCCGCATCAGCAGGCTGAACAGCCCCAGCGCCAGCATCAGCAGCCCCATGCCGACCATGATCCGGAACGACCAGAACGTGATCGCCACCGGCGGCCAGTTTTCGCGCGGCACGGTGTCGAGACCATCCATCGGCGCATCGGGCGAATGCTTGAGAATCAGCGAGCCCAGCTTCGGCACTTCCACCGCATAATCTACTCTTCCGGCAGCCTGGTTGGGCAGGCCGAACAGGACCAGCGGCGCTCCGTCCTTGTGACTGGTGAAGTGGCCTTCCATCGCCATGATCTTCACCGGCTGATGTTCCAGCGTGTTGAGTCCGTGCTGGTCGCCGGCGATGATCTGGATCGGCGCCACCAGCGCGGCCATCCACATCGCCATCGAGAACATCACGCGCGGGCCGGCGAGGTGCCGGTCGCGCAGCAGATGCCAGGCGCCGACCGCGCCGACCACCAGCGCGGTGGTCAGGTAGGCCGCCAGCACCATGTGCACGAGGCGGTAGGGGAAGGATGGGTTGAAGATCACCTTGAACCAGTCGGCGGCGATGAACTGCCCTTCGGCGTTGAAGGCGTAACCCGCCGGGGTCTGCATCCAGGAATTGGCGGAGAGAATCCAGAACGCCGATATCAGCGTGCCGATCGCGACCATCAGCGTCGCCAGAAAATGCAGCCTGGGACCGACGCGTTTCAGGCCGAACAGCATCACGCCGAGGAAGCCCGCTTCGAGGAAGAACGCGGTCAGCACCTCATAGGCCATCAGCGGGCCGAGCACGGGGCCGGTCTTGTCGGAGAAGGCCGACCAGTTGGTGCCGAACTGGTACGACATCACGATGCCGGACACGACGCCCATGCCGAACGCGACGGCGAAGATCTTGAGCCAGTAGTTGAAGAGGTTGATGTAGACCTCGCGCCCGGTCGCGAGCCAGAGCGCTTCGAGCACGGCGAGATAGCTGGCGAGCCCGATCGAGAAGGCCGGGAAAATGATGTGGAACGACATCGTGAAAGCAAACTGCGCCCGGGCCAGCACGACCGCATCCCAGCCTTCGAACATCGGCACCATCCGTCACAAGTTTCGCTCGCCGCGACCGCTTTCGAAAGGCAAAGCGCTTTCGAAAGATCGCTTCCGCTTACTCTATCATGCCCCGATGACGATAGTAGCCGCGCCGTGCGCGGAACAGGCGTGCGGCGCTATCCCGCACCGGATCGATGCAACCCCAGCCGCCTGGTGATTTCGGCCTGCACGGCGCGGGTCTGTTCCTTGCCGACCAGCACCGGGCTGCGGACCCTTCGGCCGGAGTGGAGACGGGCCGTGAGCGCGTAATGCGAGCCGCGCCGGCCGCCACTTTCGACATCGACGTCGGTGACGTCGTCGCCGCCGGCGGTGATGACCTCGATCGTGCCGGTCAGTGACAGCCGTTCCATCCGCAGGCCGCCATCCCTGACAATCCAGCATCCGCTGGCCCGGTAAAGGTATCTCGTCAGCAGGAAGGCCACGATTGCGCCGAATGACCAGACGGCGACGCCAGGCCCGGTCAGTTTGCCGCTCCACAGCGCGAACGCGGGTGGAAGAACCACAGAACAAACCAATAACCCGGTGAGCGCCCGGAACGCCCACAATCGTCGGGCACTGACCGGCTTACCCAGCCGTATCGCCGCATTCGCGGCGTCGAGCGGATTTTCGGCCAGTTCCGGCGCGGGCAATTTCAACAGCCGCGCAATCTGCACGGTGGTCCGTTTCACCTGGGTGATGTCAGGCAGCGGCGGCGAGATCAGCGTTTCGCCCGAGCCGGTCTCGAAGATGAGCGTGAACTCGACCGACTTGCCGATGCTCCTCCGCAGCCGCATCTCCGAGAGTTCATCCTCCCGGATCGATCTGCTGCGCAGCTTTCCGAACGGGCGCTGTTCGCCGATCAGGATTTCGCCCGGCGTGACGATCCACACCACGTTGTGATCAAACAGCGCTGCGACCAGCAGCAGGCAGCCGAACAACAGCGCACACAGTGCGGCGATGCCGAGCCACTGGCCGTTCGCCAGATGGGCAAGGCCGGGCAGGGCGATCAGGCACACCAGGATGGCGATGCCTGCGAGAACGAGCCGCTCCTTGAGCGACGTGCCCTTGCGCAATCTCACTTCATTCTCGTTCGCCACAGCATCCATCGCCGGCGGCAGGCATCACGACCACCGTGGGCGCATCAAATGGCAAAGTGTGCGGCTGAAATGCGGCAGGTCCCAGTTGCCCCCATCAAGCCTTGACGAAGGACGCCAGAAGCAGAGCGACCCGGCCGAGGGGGGTCATCCCGGCCGGGTCGTTGGAGGTCGCTTGGAGGTCTGATAGTTGGGAGGCTAGGACTTGATAGGCTTGGAGGTAGAAATTCAGCGGGGGGTCACGCTGTCGTAGGAGATCACACAGATCTCTTTTGGATTCTTGCTGCTGCAATCGACCACCTGCTCACGCACGAACGTCGAGCCGGCGTCACGCTGGGCGCGCGGCTGGATGTTCTGAGCCGATAGGGTGGCCAGGGTTGCAACTGCGCCGAGCGGGACGATGAAAAAGCGGAAGGACGGCTTCAGCATGTTCGCTCTCCTGTTCGGCGTTGGCGTTGCGTTGGTGATGATCGGTATAGGGGGTGAGTTTTTCCGGGTGATGTCGCCAATTGTTTCATTTGTTTCGTCGGGGTTAATCTTTGTCCGCCGAAACCGACCCGTTTCTCGCTCCCATCCCTTGTTTAACGCATTGAAATAGCCGGTCTTTAGGCGGCAAGGCTGTCCACGCCGGCGCCCTTAAGCAATTCGGCCAATTGTTTGCGGGCATAGAACATCCGGGTCTTCACCGTGCTCTGGGGAATACCGATGATCTCGCCTGCCTCCTCGACCGACTTCTCGTGGTAGTAGACCAGGTTGATGATCTCGCGGTGCGCCGGCGACAGCTTTGCGATGCAGGCGCGCAGGATGGCGCTGGTGTTGTTGCGGTCCAGCGACGCTTCCGGCGTATCGGCCTCGTCGGCGATCTCGAGGACGTCTTCCTGGTCGATGTCTTCATGTTTGCGCTGGCGCAGCGCGGTCAGCGCCTTGAAGCGGGCGATCGACAGCAGCCAGGTGGAGACCTGCGAACGGCCTTCGAACTGGCTGGCGGTGCGCCAGACGTCGAGGAACACCTGGCTCACCAGATCTTCCGCCATGGTGGTGTCGCGCACCATGCGCAGCACGAAGCGATAAACGCGTACGTTGTGGCGTGAATAGAGTACATGCATCGCGTGCCGATCGGCCTTGGCGATGCTGTCGAGAAGCATCTCATCCGAAATCGCACGGGCAGCGGCGATCGACTTGCGGGCTGCGGCGTTGATGGCGACGACGTTCGGCATGACAGGCTCCCAATTCGCCGTGACTACGGCGGTTCGTTGAGAGGATTGTTAGTCAGCCTCGGTTTCGGGACGTCTGCACCAAAAGGGAAAAATGGTTTCGTGGAGGGGAGAATTGTTTCGTCGCAGCACCTGCGATGAAACATTCGGGAGAAAAACACGAATAATTTCAATAGGCGGAAAATGCGAAGGCGCGATTTTTGCCCCACGGAACAAATCCCGCGGTCCTGAACCGGCGAGGGCGATGGGAGACTTAGTACCACCGGCCGCTGGGTTTAGCCGACGGACGGGCTCAGCCCTTCTCGCCGGTCGGGGAGAACAGGTAGCCGCCGCCCCGGATGGTGCGGATGACGGCGGGCTTGGTCGGGTCGATCTCGATCTTGCGGCGAATCCGCATGATCCGCAGGTCGACGGCGCGGTCGAACGCCTCGGCGTCGCGCGCGTTGGCCAGTTCAAGCAGCCGCTCGCGCGATAGCACGCGCTTGGGGTTGGCGGCGAACACTTTCAACAGCCCGAATTCGGAAGCCGTAAGTGGATGCTCGTTGCCTTCGTCGTCGCGCAGCGCCTGCGCTTCGAGGTCGAGCCATTTGGTGCCGAATCGCACCAGCTGCTCCTTCTCCGCCTTTGCAGCGGCAGTCTCCGGCGCGGCGGCCGCCTTTGCCGGCGTGCTGCGTCGAAGCACGGAGCGAATGCGTGCCATCAGTTCGCGCAGTTCGCAGGGTTTTGCGATGTAATCGTCGGCGCCGAGCTCGAGCCCGACGACGCGGTCGATCGGGCTTGCGGTCGCCGTCAGCATGATGACGGGGACGTTGATCCGGCTCTTGAGGTCGCGGATGATCGAGAGCCCGTCTTCCTCGGGCATGTTGAGGTCAAGCACCACGAGGTCGGGCACGTTGGTCTCGATCACGCTGCGCAGGCTCTTGCCGCCGTCGCACAGCGTCACCCCAAAGCCGTGCATCTTCAGATAGTCACCGACCATTTCGCGGGCCGGTGCCTCGTCATCGACGATGATGATGTGCGGGCTCTGGGTCATGACGTCTCTGATGCCGGCAGTTTAACCGTAAACGTCGATCCCTGTCCGGGGCCGCCGCTCTCGGCGGTCACATGGCCGCCATGCATGTCGATGATGCGTTTGACGATCGACAGGCCGAGGCCAGTCGAACTCTCTCCCGCCGTCGGCTTGGCCGACAGCCGCTGGAACCGACCGAACAACCGGCCGAGATCCTCGGGGCTGAGGCCCGCGCCCTCATCGGCAATGCGGATCACAGTGTCGCTGTCCTCATGAGTAACCGCAACCGCGATCTTGCCGCCGATCGGCGAATATTTGATGGCGTTGCTGACGAGATTGTCGATCGCCTCGCGGATCCGGTCGGCGTCGCACATGGTGACGATGTTTGGCGGCGCCGATACGTTGATCCGCTGCTGCTTGTTGACCGCCGAGGGCAGGTTGGAATCGGTTACTTCGGCAACGAGGGCCGCGATGTCGACCGGCTCGCGGCGGATCGTGATGTCGAAGGCGTCCGCCATCGCATCGGAAATCAGGTGGTCGACCATCGAGGTCAGGCGCTTGGTGGCGTCGCGGATGTGCTCGACCTGCGCGGTGACGTTCTCCTTGGGTGAGCCGGCGCCGATCAGTTCGGTCAGCATTTCGGTGCGGCCGAGGATCACGCCGAGCGGGTTCTTCAGGTCGTGCGCAACGGTCCCCAGGATTTCGTTCTTGAAGCCGTTGGCGCGCTGCAGCCGCAGCCACTGCGCCGACAGGCGGCGGTTGGCCTGCATCAGCGCGCGGGTGCGCTGGGCGACGCGGTCCTCGAGCTGGGTGTTGGCCTCGTGCAATTGCCGGTAGAGGATGACGTTGTCGAACGCGATCGACAGGCGGCTCGAGAAGATCTCGACCAGGGCGCGGTCGGTATCGGAAAGCTGGCGCTCCGCCTGCAGCAGCACTACCACTTCGCGGCCAGAGCCGGTGCGCAGATAGAGCACGCTGCGGTGGTCGGCGAACTCGTTCTTGCGACGCTGGAAAGCGGCCTCCACCATCTGCCGCAAATCCGCGTCGAGCGACTTGGAGCTGGTCGAGCCGATGAAGCGGCTGTAGCAGCCCGAGCCCGCCAGCACCGAAAACTCGCTGCCGGGCGCGCCGTCGTCGCGCAGCACCAGAATGCCGGCGCAATCGACATTGAGCAGCGAGGCGAGCTGCGTCAGCACGCCTTCCGCGAGCCGCTGCATCGACTTGAAGTCGTACAGCGTCGAGGCGGCGTCGATGATGATTTCCAGCCCGCGCCGGGTCTGCACCATGCGCTCGAGCTGCTGGTAGCTGCGCAGCGCCGCCGTCAGCGAGGTGAACAGCTTGTCGGCCGTCAACTCGGTCTTGGCCTTGTAGTCGTTGATGTCGTACTGCACGATGACGCGGCGTTCGGGGGCCTGGCCGGGCTGGCCGGTGCGCAGGATGATGCGCACGGTCTCGTTCTTGATCTCGTTGCGGATATATTCGACGAGCTCCAGGCCCGCGATATCCGTTTCCATGATGACGTCGAGCAGCACGGCCGCGACATCAGGGTTGTCGCGCATCAGGACGCGGCCTTCCGCCGCCGAGTAGGCCGACAGGATTTCCAGCGTGGCGCCGTGGAGGTTGTAGTCGCTCAGCGCAAAGCGGGTGCCTTCGTGGACGGCGGCATCGTCGTCGATGACGGCGATCTTCCATTTGCGTACGGACGAGTCCTCCGGAACGGTCCCGGTATCGTCGATCAGGTGGAGGACATCGTCCTGTTCGGCCATTGAGAGGTTCCGTCGGCTGCTGCCTGGTCTGGAATCGTGGGTTCGCCCTTGGCGACTTTCGGCATGATAATGCGGAAGGTGGTGCCCTGTCCCAGCCTCGATTCCAGCATCATCCGGCCGCCGAGCTGTTGAGTGACAAGATTATAGACGATATGCAAGCCCAGTCCGGTACCGCCTTCGTTGCGGCGCGTCGTAAAAAACGGGTCGAACGCCTGCCGCTGAACGTCCGGGGTCATTCCGGCCCCGTTATCGGCAAAAATGATCTCGACATCGTCGCTGCCGCGGGCCCGGGCCGAGATCGAGATCGTCCCGGAACGGCCGTCGGCAAAGGCGTGGTTGGCCGCGTTGAGGAAAAGATTGGTTAATATCTGGCCGTAGGAGCCGGGATAGCCGTCGATCATGAGGCCCTCCGGCACGTCGACCGACAGGCTGATCGCCGCCTTTTTCAGCACCGGCCGCAGGCTGGCGACGATCTGATCGGTGGCCTCGCTGAGCATGAATTGCCGGCGTTCGGCGTGCGAGCGGTCGACCGCCACCTGCTTGAACGACTGGATCAGTTCGCCGGCCCGATGCAGGTTGGCCACCAGTTGCTGGGCGGCATCGCGCGAGGACTTGACGAAATCGTCGAGCTTGGAACGGCGCAACGGCTCGGTTCGCAGCTCCTGCTCGAAGGTGTCGGCGCGGCGCGCAAAACTCGACGCCACGGTCAGGCTGATGCCGATCGGGTTGTTCACTTCATGGGCGACGCCGGCGACGAGGCCACCGAGCGCCGCAAGCCGTTCGGCGTCGATCAGGTTCTGCTGCGCGGTGTTGAGTTCGAGCAGGGCGCTCTCGGCCTTTTCCTTCGAGGCGCGCAATTCGTCCTCGGTCTTGCGCTTGGCGATGGCGTTCTCTCGGAATACTTCGACCGCGCGCGCCATGGCGCCGACCTCGTCTCTCGCGGTGGTGCCCTGGACGCTGCGATCGTAATTGCCGGATGTGATCGCATGCATCGCGGCCAGGATCTGCTGCAGCGGCAGGCGGATCGAAAGCGCGATCAGGACACCGGCGGACAGGATGATCCCGAGGAAGATCACGGCAATCGACAGCACGCGTCTTGAAATGGCCGACAGCGTCCGGTCGAAGGTTTCCTGCGCCTTCTGCTCGCGCTGGCGCATCTTGACCGACAATTCGTCGATCACGCCGATCGCCTCCGCCTGGCTGGCGTCGATGGTGTTGCGCAGCAGCGCGGTGCGGATCGCAAGCTGCTCGGTCAGCTTCGCCATGCCCTCGCGCAGCGCCACGGTCCGCGCGCCCAGCCGCGTCAGCGCCATGCGCTGCAGGTCGTTGTCGGCAAGGTCGGACATCGCGGGAATGGTCTTTTCGATCGTCTCGGTATTCTTGCGCGCGTCCTCGGCCGATGCCGTCGCGAGCGACAAATAATAGGAGTTGGCGGCGACGAGCATCGCCGTGAACGCCTCGCGGGATTTTCCGAGCGACGGCCAGATCGCCGCGTCGCGATGGCCGGTGGCGCCTTCGATGATCGAATAGAGCCCGGCCATTTCCCGCGCCGGCCCCAGCACCTGCTGCTCATAGGTCCTGGTGATGGTCGTCTGCACCGCGCGCAATTCGCCGAAACCGTTGAGGAAGCGGTCGGTGACCTGTTCGAGCCGCTCGACCGATCCTGAAAGCATCGGATCGTTGGAGGCGCGCGTGGTGAGCGTTCCGAGCACCGCTTCGCGCAGCAGCAGGATCTCGGCGAACAGTTCGGGGCTCGGCTGGTTGATGTAGCGATGGATCAGATTCTGCAGCCGGCTGGTTTCGCTTTCCAGCAGCGCCAGGATCTTGTCGGACTCGCGCACATGGCGGACGTCGTCCCAGGCCGATCCGAGCACCTTGACGCCGTTCCAGATCAGGATGGCGAGCACGACGACGACGGCGGAGTTCAATCCGGCGATCGACAGGATACGCCAGCGGATCGGCACCGCGCGCAACAACTGGACAATGCGGGAACGGCTGCGCGTGGCAAAGCCCGCCAGTCGATCCGTCGCCCGGTCCTGTTGCGGCTTGCCCGTCAATTTATTGCCACCTCGCGAAACGCAGTACGAAAATCGCGCGCATAAACGCCCGTTGAAAGCGCCGTTACCGACAGCGAAACAACAAGCATCACGGTCCGCGAAAGTTCGGCGCGGCGGTACACAGGCGACACATCCCCTTAGTGATTGAGTCGGCGGCGGGAACAAAAGGTTCAACGCCGTTTTTAGCAGAATTTGCCGATACTTGGCTATCTCGCTGGCGGCCGCCGGAGGCTTGATCCTCAGGTTATCCCGGCTGTTCGACTGCAATCGTCAATTGTGCGCTGCGAACGACGTCGAGATGGATTGAAACCGTGGCCGCAGCGATCTATGAGGGCGTTTGCGAACATGCGCATCGCGCGCCGCCGTAAAGCAGGATGATCATCGGTGAAACGGGCCTTGAAATTCTTGCAACTCGTCGGGCTTGCAGCATTGGCGCTGTCATCTCCCGCGCAGGCTGCGACCGAGATCATGTGGTGGCATGCGATGTCGGGGCAGCTCGGCAAGCAGCTGGAAAAGCTGGCGGCCGATTTCAACGCCTCGCAGCCCGACTACAGGATCGTGCCCGCTTACAAGGGCAGTTACACCGAGACGGTCACGGCCGCAATTTTCGCCTTCCGCTCGCGCAGCCAACCCGCGATCGTTCAGGTCAACGAAGTTGCGACCGCCACCATGATGGCGGCAAAGGGCGCGATCTATCCGGTATTCGAATTGATGCGCGACCAGTCGGAGCCGTTCTCGCCGGAGGCGTATCTGCCGGCCGTGACCGGCTACTACTCCGACGTTGCCGGCAACATGCTGTCGTTTCCGTTCAACGTCTCGACGCCGATCCTCTACTACAACAAGGACGTCTTCCGCTCTGCCGGCCTCGATCCGGAGATGGCGCCGAAGACCTGGCCCGAGGTTGGCGCCGCCGCCAGGCGTCTGCGCGCGGCGGGTTCGCCCTGCGGGCTGACCACATCCTGGCCCTCCTGGATCAATGTCGAGAATTTTTCGGCGTTCCATAATCTGCCGTTGGCGACCCGGACCAACGGTTTCAGTGGTCTCGATGCCGAGCTTGCCTTCAACAATCCGCGGGTGGTCCACCACATCGCCCAGCTTGCGGAATGGCAGGGCACGAAAGTCTTCGACTACAGCGGCCGGGGGCAGTCGGCCGAGCCGCGCTTCCAGAAAGGCGAATGCGGAATCTTCATCGGTTCCTCGGCGACGCGCGCGGACATCAAGGCCAATTCGAAGTTCGAAGTCGGTTACGGCATGATTCCGTATTGGCCCGAAATTGACGCCGCGCCGCAAAACAGCATCATCGGCGGCGCCACGCTGTGGGTGCTGCGCGACCGGCCGCGTGCCGAATACGCCGGCGTAGCGCGGTTCTTCGCCTATCTCTCGCGGCCGGAAGTCCAGGCGGCCTGGCACCAGAACACCGGCTACCTGCCGATCACCCGCGCCGCCTTCGACCTCAGTCGCACGCAGGGCTTCTACGATCGCAATCCGGGCGCGGCCAGTGGCATCGAACAGCTGACGTTGAAGCCGCCGACGGCGAATTCGAGAGGGATCCGGCTCGGATCCTTCGTCCTGATCCGCGACGTCATCGAGGACGAACTCGAGCAGGTTTTCAGCGGTAAGAGATCCGCGCAGGCCGCCCTCGACCACGCCGTCGAGCGCGGCAACCGCCTGCTGCGGCAGTTCGAGCGGGCGAATCCGGACCGGTAGAAGCCTCGCACAGCAAACGAGCGCTCAAAATTTCTGCACGAATTGTGAGCAATTCTGCACCTTTGTATGCAATCCGCCAGGATGGCTCTTTCGCTCGATTCGGGTTATTCCGAAGCATAATCAGTGGCTTGAGCCAAAATTAGCCTTTCCTTAAGGATTGGCACGAACCTTGCGATCCCTGTTCCAAAGCCCGTTTCCCTCTGGCGTTGGAGCATTCCCCATGAAGCGTCGCGATTTTCTCAAATCCGTCACCGGCGTGGCCGCGGGCGCGCTGGTGCCGGCGCCTGCGATCTGGTCCTCGGCAAAAGCCCAGTCGCGGTCGGAGACGCTGCTGATCGTGTCGGAGGGCGGTCCCAACAACCTCGACATCCATGGCGTCGGCACCAACGTGCCCGGCTACGAGGTGTCGTGGAATTGCTACGACCGCCTGATCACCCACGAGATGAAGAGCGGTCCCGGCGGCGTGCCATATTATGACCGCGACAAGTTCAAGGGCGAACTCGCCGACGACATGAAGATCGACGACATGTCGGTGACCTTCAAGCTGAAGAAGAACGCCAAATTCCACGACGGCGCGCCCGTCACGGCCAAGGACGTCAAATGGTCGCTCGATCGCGCGGTCTCCGTTGGCGGCTTCCCGACTTTCCAGATGAGCGCGGGCTCGCTGACCAAGGCCGAGCAGTTCGTCGTCGTCGACGACAGCACGGTACGGGTGGACTTTGCCAGGAAGGATCGCCTGACGATTCCCGATCTCGCCGTCATCGTGCCCTGCATCGTCAATTCCGAACTGGTGAAGAAGCACGCCAGCGAGAAGGACCCCTGGGGGCTCGAATACACCAAGCAGCAGACCGCGGGCTCCGGCGCCTACAAGCTGGCGAAATGGACCGCCGGCACCGAAGTGATCATGGAGCGCAACGACGAGTGGGTTGGCGGTCCCCTGCCGAAGATCAAGCGCGTGATCTGGCGCATGGTGCCGCAGGCCGGCAATCGCCGCGCGCTGCTCGAGCGCGGTGACGCCGACATCTCCTACGAACTGCCGTTCAAGGATTTCCAGGAGATGAAGGCCAACGGCAAGCTCAACGTGGTGTCGCTGCCGTTCTCCAACGGCATCCAGTATATCGGCATGAACGTCACCAAGCCGCCGTTCGACAATCCGAAGGTGCGTCAGGCGATGGCCTATGCGATGCCGTATCAGAAGATCATCGACGCCGTGCTGTTCGGCCTCGCCAATCCGATGTTCGGCGCCGCTGCGGACAAGGCCACCGAGGTCGCCTGGCCGCAGCCGACCAAATATTCCACCGACATGGCCAAGGCCAAGGCGCTGCTCGCAGAGGCCGGCTACGCCAACGGTTTCGAAACGACGATCTCGTTCGACCTGAATTTCGCAGGGGTCAACGAGCCGCTCTGCATCCTGGTGCAGGAATCTCTCGCGCAACTCGGCATCAAGACCACGATCAACAAGGTACCCGGCGCCAACTGGCGCACCGAGCTGAACAAGAAGGAAATGCCGCTCTACACCAACGTGTTCTCGGGCTGGCTCGATTACCCCGAATACTTCTTCTACTGGTGCTATCACGGCAATAATTCCGTCTTCAACACCATGAGCTACAAGTCGCCGGAGATGGACAAGCTGATCGACGGCGCGCGCACGGCCGCCTCCAACGGCGACACCGCGACCTACGACAAGGACGTCAAGGGGTTCGTCGATCTCGCCTTCACCGACATCCCGCGCATCCCGCTGTATCAGCCGTTCGTCAACGTCGCGATGCAGAAGAATGTCTCGGGCTATCAGTACTGGTTCCACCGCCGGCTGGATTATCGCACGCTGGTGAAAGCGTAATCCGCCATGCTGACGATGATCGGCAAGCGGCTGATGTTTGCGATCCCGTCGCTGATCGGGGTCGTGATCGTCACGTTCCTGCTGACGCGGGCGCTGCCGGGCGATCCAGCCGCGTATTTTGCCGGACCGGCCGCGACCAAGGAGGCGGTCGAGCAGATCCGCAAGAAGCTCGGCCTCGACAAGCCGCTGATCGAGCAGTTCCTGCGCTACACCAGCGATCTTGCGCGCGGCGATTTCGGCAATTCGCTGACGACCGGCCAGCCGGTCGCCACCGAGATCCGCAACCGCCTGCCGGCATCGGCCGAACTGACGCTGCTCGGTCTGTTCGTTTCGGTCATCATCGCCATTCCGCTCGGCGTGCTTGCCGCCACCCGGCCGGGCTCGTGGATCGATCATCTATGTCGCGTCACCACGACCGCCGGCGTATCGCTGCCGGTGTTCTTTACCGGTTTGGTGCTGGTCTACGTGTTCTATTTCAGGCTCGGCTGGTCGCCGGCGCCACTCGGCCGGCTCGACGTGTTCTACAGCGCGCCGCCGACGATCACGGGCTTCTACCTGATCGACACTTTGATCGCGCGCGATTTCGAGGCGTTTCGCTCTGCGCTGAGCCAGCTCATCCTGCCGGCGACGACGCTTGCGATTTTCTCGCTGGCGCCGATCGCGCGCATGACGCGGGCCTCGATGCTGGCGGTGCTGGCGTCCGAATTCGTCCGCACTGCGCGGGCCAGCGGGCTGTCGCCGTCGACCGTGATCGTCACCTACGCGTTCCGCAACGCGATGCTGCCCGTCATCACCACGCTCAGCATGGTGTTCTCGTTCCTGCTCGGCGCCAACGTGCTGGTCGAGAAGGTGTTCGCCTGGCCCGGCATCGGCTCCTACGCGGTCGAAGCGCTGATCTCCTCGGATTTCGCCCCGGTGCAGGGTTTCGTGCTGACCATGGCCGTCATGTACGTGCTGCTGAACCTGATCATCGACATTCTCTACGGCGTGATCGATCCACGAGTCCGGCTCGAAGGATGAGGTTGGAAGATGAGTGCTGTTCTGCCTGCCGTTGAACCCGCCGGTCCCGCGCGCACCTCGGGATTGGTCGCGATCCTCGAACACACCCGATATGTGCTGGGCGAGAATCGCGTCACCGCCTTCGCCTTCGGCCTGCTGGTCATCATCCTGTTCGCCGCGATCTTCGGCCCGTACATCGTTCCCTACGATCCGCTTGCCAGCGACACCGCCTCGGCGCTGAAGCCGCCGTCGGCGGCGCACTGGTTCGGCACCGATCAACTCGGCCGCGATATCTTCAGCCGCGTCATCGTCGCGACCCGACTGGACGTGTTCATCGCGGTCGCCTCGGTGGCGCTGGTGTTCCTGATGGGAGGCCTCGCCGGCATCGCCGCCGGCTATTTCGGCGGCTGGACTGACCGCATCGTCGGACGCATCGCCGACACCATCATGGCGTTCCCGCTGTTCGTGCTGGCGATGGGCATCGTCGCTGCGCTCGGCAACACCGTGCAGAACATCATCATCGCGACCGCGATCGTCAACTTTCCGCTTTACGCGCGCGTCGCCCGCGCCGAGGCCAATGTCCGCCGCAACGCCGGCTTCGTGCAGGCGGCGCGGCTGTCGGGCAACGGCGAAATGCGGATCCTGCTGGTGCACATCCTGCCCAATATCATGCCGATCATGATCGTGCAGATGTCGCTGACCATGGGCTACGCCATCCTCAACGCTGCCGGCCTTTCCTTCATCGGCCTCGGCGTCCGGCCGCCGACGGCGGAGTGGGGCATCATGGTTGCCGAAGGTGCAGGCTTCATGGTGTCGGGCGAATGGTGGATCGCGCTGTTCCCGGGTCTTGCGCTGATGCTGGCCGTGTTCTGCTTCAACCTGCTCGGCGACGGCCTGCGCGATATCGTCGATCCGCAGCGGAGGACGTGATCATGACCGCGCAGCCGCTGCTCGACGTCAGCGACCTCACGGTCGAATTCACCACGCGCCGCGGCATCGTCAAGGCCGTGCAGCACGTCAACATCTCGGTGGCCAAGGGCGAGACGCTCGGCATCGTCGGCGAATCCGGTTCCGGCAAGTCGGTGACATCCTATGCCGTGATGCGCATTCTCGATCGGGCGGGGCGGATCGCCGAGGGCTCGGTGATGTTTTCCGGCATCGACGTCAAGGCCGCGACCGAGAACCAGATGCGCGACCTTCGTGGTCGCGAAATCTCGATGATCTTCCAGAACCCGCGCGCGGCGCTCAACCCGATCCGCAAGGTCGGCGACCAGATCGAGGACGTGCTGCGGCAGCACGTGCAGCAGTCGCAGGTCGGCGATCGCGGCGAAAAGGCGATCGAGGCGCTGGAGCAGGTCAAGATCGCCCGTCCGCGCGAGCGATATCATGCGTATCCGTTCGAACTCTCCGGCGGCATGTGCCAGCGCGTCGTGATCGCGCTGGCGCTCGCCTGCAATCCGCAGCTTCTGATCGCGGATGAACCGACCACCGGCCTCGACGTCACCACGCAGAAGGCGGTGATGGATCTGGTCGTGGAACTCACGAAGCGCCGCAATATGTCGACCATCCTGATCACGCACGACCTCGGCCTCGCCGCCGCCTATTGCGATCGCGTGGTGGTGATGGAGAAGGGCCACGTGGTGGAGACCGCGAAGTCCGCCGATATTTTTGCAAGGCCCTCGCACGCCTATACCAGGAAACTGATGCGTGCCACGCCGCGGCTCGGCGTGTCGCTGCGGGACTTGCTGCCGGAGGAGGAGGTGGCTTCTTCCGCCTCGCCCCGCTTGCGGGGAGAGGCCGACGCACGAAGTGCGGCGGGTGAGGGGCTATCTCCGCAGACAGAACTCGCTGAAGCAGCCCTTAACCCCGACCCTCTCCCCGCAAAGGGCGGGGAGAGAGAGGAACAGCAACCGCTCCTCCTCGTCGAGAAGCTCGTCAAGGAATATCCGCGCCAGGGCGCGAGCGCGGTGCTGTCAAAACTGTTCTCCCGCAAGCCGCCGGTCGAGGCCGAGCAGTTCCGCGCGGTGGACGGCATCAGTTTCAACGTCGGCCATGGCGAGAGCGTCGGCCTCGTCGGCGAATCCGGCTGCGGCAAGTCGACGACGTCGATGATGGTGATGCGGCTGCTGGACCAGACCTCGGGCCGCATCGTGTTCGACGGCGACGAGATCGGCGCCATCCAGCCGCAGGCGTTTGCCCGGCTGCCGCTGCGCAAGAGCATCCAGATGGTGTTCCAGGACCCGACCGACAGCCTCAACCCGCGCTTCACCGCGGCGCGCGCTATCGCCGATCCGATCCTGCAACTCGGCAATATCAAGGGCCGCGACGCGCTTCGCGCCCGCTGCGAGGAACTCGCCGGCCTGGTAGGCCTTCCCGTCAACCTGCTCGATCGCTTTCCGCACCAGTTGTCCGGCGGCCAGAAGGCCCGCGTCGGCATCGCGCGTGCGATCGCGCTGCATCCAAAGCTCGTGATCCTCGACGAGCCGACCGCGGCGCTCGACGTTTCCGTTCAGGCAGTAGTGCTCAACCTGCTGCAGGATCTCAAGGCGTCGATGGGCATGAGCTATTTGTTCGTGTCGCATGATCTGAATGTCGTGCGTTTATTGTGCGATCGTGTCATCGTGATGCGGAGCGGGCGTATCGTCGAACAGGGCTCGTCCGAACGCGTGCTCGGCGATCCGCAGGACGCCTATACGAAGGAACTGCTGACGGCGATCCCGCATCCGCCGTTGCCGGTTTAGTTGTCATGCCCCGCGAAGGCGGGGCATCCAGTACTCACTGATGCCGGTGGATACTGGATCGCCCGGTCAAGCCGGGCGATGACCAAGAGGGAGAGAACTGTGACGACCGAAAATCCCCTGGACGATTACATCGATGCCGTCGCCAAGGCGCTGGCGCTGCCGATCGAGGAAGCCTGGCGTCCCGCGGTGCGGGCGAACCTCGAAGTGTCGCTGAGACTGGCAAAGCTGGTCGATGAATTCCCGCTGCCGGATGAAACCGAGCCGGCCAGCATCTACTCGGCCTGATCATGACCGTAAAATCAGACGGGCTGTCGGCCCAGCAGATCGCGCAGGCGATCACCGACCGCAAGCTTTCCGCCCTCGAGGCGACAGAGGCCGCGCTGGCGAGGATCGCCGCGCATGATGGCGTGCTGAATTCATTTACCGATGTCACCGCGGATCGCGCGCGCGCCACGGCGAAGGCGGTTGATGCGAAGATCGCCAACGGCGAAAAGGTCGGACCGCTCGCCGGCGTGCCGTTCGCGGTCAAGAACCTGTTCGACGTGAAGGGCCTTTCCACCCGCGCCGGGTCGAAGATCAACCGCGACCTCAGCCCCGCGGCGCGCGATGCCACGCTGATCGAGCGCATGGAGGCGGCCGGCGCCGTGCTGGTCGGTGCGCTCAACATGGGCGAATACGCCTACGATTTCACCGGCGAGAACGTGCATGACGGCCCGTCGCGCAATCCGCACGATCCGACGCGGATGAGCGGCGGCTCCTCCGGGGGCTCCGGCAGCGCGGTCGGCGGCGCGCTGGTTCCGATTGCGCTGGGATCCGACACCAACGGATCGATTCGTGTGCCGTCGTCGTTCTGCGGCATCTTCGGCCTGAAGCCGACCTATGGCCGGCTGTCGCGGGCGCGGTCGTTTCCCTTTGTCGCAAGCTTCGATCATCTCGGCCCGTTCGCGCGCAGCGTCGGCGATCTCGCACTGGCCTATGATGCCATGCAGGGCCCTGACGCTGCCGACGCGGCGTGCACGACGCGGCCGTTAGAGCCGGCCACGCCGCTGCTGACGCAAGGGCTCTCCGGCCTGCGGATCGCGATTGCCGGCGGATATTTTCAGAAGAACGTATTCCCAGAGGCGGTCGAAGCCGTGACGCGTGTCGCCAAGGCGCTGGACGCGACGCAAACGATCGAAATTCCGGAGGCCGCGCGCGCCCGCGCCGCGGCATACGTGATCTCCACCACCGAAGGCGCCTCGCTGCACCTCGACCGCCTGCGCAAGCGCCCGAACGATTTCGATCCGGCGGTGCGCGACCGCCTGATCGCCGGCGCGATGGTCCCGGCGCCCCTGGTCGACCGCGCACAGAAATTCCGCCGCTGGTATCGCGCAAAGGTGCTCGAACTGTTCAAGTCGGTGGACGTGATCATCGCGCCGGCGACGCCCTGCATCGCACCCAAGCTCGGACAGGTGACGTTCGTGCTCGACGGCATCGAACTCCCCGTGCGCGCCAATATCGGCATCCACACCCAGCCGATCTCGTTCATCGGCCTGCCTGTCGTCGCGGTGCCGGTGCCGCTGGAGCCGATGCCGATCGGCGTGCAGGTCATCGCAGCGCCCTGGCGCGAGGATATCGCGCTGCGCGTCGCGCATGCGCTGGAACGCATGGGTGTGGCCGCAGCGCCAGCCCCGAGAGGACTGTAATCATGGAAATCGATCTTCCGGATGTGCTGGCCGAGGTAAGTGCGCAATTCGCGCGCTACGAGAAGGCGCTGGTGTCCAACGACGTGGCGGTGCTCGACGAACTGTTCCGCAACGATCCCCGCACGCTGCGCTACGGCATCGGCGAAAACCTCTACGGCTACGAGGCGATCAAGGGCTTTCGCGCCGCGCGTTCACCGGTCGGGCTGATGCGCAAGACCGACAAGACCGTGATCACGACCTATGGCCGCGACACCGCGGTGGCCTCGACGCTGTTCTATCGCGAGAACGCGAAGGGCAGGGTGGGGCGGCAAATGCAGACCTGGGTTCGATTTCCCGAAGGGTGGAGGATCGTCGCGGCCCATGTCAGCGTGATCGACGAGCCGAAGGATTCATCGACATGAGTCTGGATGACCTTCCCATCCGCGCGCCGCCGCCGGGCGCCGAGCCCGGGACGGTGGTCCGGCGGGTCGACCGTCCGTCGCCGCAACGGGACAAGGTCACGCGTGCGGAGGAGTTACGGCTGCAACTTGCCGACGAGATCGTGCGCGGGGTGCTGCCGCCGGGATCGGCGCTCGACGAGACCGATATCGCGCGCCGCTTTTCCGTGTCGCGCACGCCGGTCCGCGAAGCGCTGCGGCAATTGGTGGCGAGCGGCCTGGTCGAGGCGCGGCCCCACCGCGGCGCCGTGGTGGCGCAGCCCTCGCTGGACCGTTTGACCGAAATGTTCGAGGCGATGGCGGAGCTCGAAGCGCTGTGCGCGTGGTTTGCCGCCGAACGAATGTCGCCGGCGGACCGGCAGAAGCTGGAAGCAATCCACGAGGAATTGCGGGTCCTGAGTCATGCCGGCAATCCCGAGCGCTTCCACGAAGTCAACGAGCGCTTCCACAACGCGATCTACGCGGGGTCCCAGAACAGCTACATCGCCGAGATGACGCTGGCGACGCGGGTACGCGTGCAACCGTTCCGCCGCGCCCAGTTCCGCAATCTGGGGCGGCTGGCAAAATCGCACGCCGAACACGACCGCGTCGTCGTCGCCATCATGCGCGGCGACAAGAATGGTGCAGCCGGTGCGATGCGCGCGCATATCGAACTGGTGCGCGGGGAGTACGAGCTCTACGCTGTGTCGGTGTAGCCCCTCTGTCGTAGAACTGCCTCTGTCGTCATTCCGGGGCGCCGCAACGCGGCGAACCCGGAATCCAACTCTCCGCGCGGATGGTGTTGGTTGTGGTCTCGATACCGACTTTGCGGTGACTTGGATTCCGGGTTCGCGCTTCGCGCGCCCCGGAATGACAGCTCAAACCTTCTCGGACATAAACGCGCGCCAGCCACCGAACGATGAAATATCGCGCGCGCCTTCGATCGCGACGGGCTCCACCACGAACCCCTTCACACCGCGCCCATCCGCAAGTCGCACCGTACCGATGCCGAGCGGCGGCGGGATCGCGGCGACGAACTTTCCGAATGCCGCCGCCGACAGCGCCCAGAGCTCAACCTTGATCGAACTCCCACCGCCGGCATCGACGCGCAGCATGCCGGGCTTCGGCGGCGTGGTGTCGAGTGCATAGAGCCTGTAGTCCGGCGCTGTTGCTGTGGCTTCGAGCAGGCGACCACCCAGCACCTGCAATTCGCCATTGAGGGCCATGCCGGATAGATGCGCGCCGACCACTGCGATGGTGATTTCGTCGTCACCAACTTCCACCGTCAGTGCCGCGAGCGGCGGCTGCGCCAGGCCCTTGCTGCCCATCGCCAGCCCGGTGTCGGCGTGGAACGCACGGCCGATGCTGGCAAGTTGCGCGTCGCGCCCGGCGGGCGCCAGCAGCGTGATGCCGAACGGAATGCCGTCGGGCCGCATCGCGGCCGGCAGGGCGAGGCCGCAGAGGTCGAGCAGGTTGACGAAGTTGGTGTAGGTGCCGAGCCTGGAGTTCAATTCGATCGGATTGGCCAGCACCTGCGCCGTCGTGTAGGCCGTCGGCGCGGTCGGCAGCACGATCGCATCAAATTTGGCAAAGGCGCGTTCGGCGGTGCGCCGCAGCGCCTGCAGGCGATAGAGCGAGGCGAACGTGTCCGCCGCCGTCAGCCGCGCGCCGGGCGCCGTGATCTCGCGCGCCACCGGATGGATCGAGTCCGGCGATGACGCCAGCAGGTCGCGGATCACCAGATAGCGCTCGGCTACCCACGGTCCCTCGTAGAGCAGCCGCGCGGTCTCATAGAACGGTTCGAGATCGAACTCGACCAGCGTAGCGCCGAGCGACGTCCAGCGCTCGAGCGCCTCGCCATAGGCTTTCTCCGAGGCGCGATCGCCGAAGAAGATCAGCTGGCCGTTGCGCGGGACGCCGAGCCGGAGCTGGCCGGGAAACGCCGCCATCTTTCCGAGCGGCCGGTCGCGCGAGAACGGATCGGCACCGTCGGTGCCGGCCATGGCGGAGAGCGCCGTCATCGCGTCGTCCACCGTCAGCGAGAATACCGAGATGCAATCCAGCGTCCGGCATGCCGGCACCAGGCCTGCGTTCGAAATCAGCCCGAGGCTCGGCTTCAGTCCGACGATGTTGTTGAGCATCGCCGGCACGCGGCCGCTTCCGGCCGTATCGGTGCCGAGCGCGAGCGGCACCAGGCCGGCGGAAACCGCGACCGCCGATCCCGAACTCGATCCGCCCGGAACGAGATCGCCGCGGACCGGATTGACGGGAATGCCGTAGGGCGAACGGACGCCGACGAGGCCGGTCGCGAACTGATCGAGGTTGGTCTTGCCGATGATGATGGCGCCGGCAGCGCGCAGTTTTGCCACGGCCGTCGAATCCTGCGCGGGCATGGTGGAGAAAGCCGGGCAGGCCGCGGTGGTCGGCATTCCCTGCGCGTCGATGTTGTCCTTGACGGCAACCGGCACGCCAAGAAGCGGAAGCGCGGCTGGATCCTTCGACGCCAGCGCCTCGGCTTCTGCGACCGCATCCCTCTCGTCGCGCAGGCTGATGAACACGGCAGGGTCGTTGTGGTCGCGGATGCGCTGATAGCTGCGCGCAACGGTCTGTGCCGGGCTGACGTTGCCAGCGCGGTGCGCGGCAACGATCGCGGCAACGGTTTCAGGCGCGTCAGACCCCATGGCGAGCAAAACTCCAGCGAGCAAATGTTACCGTGGCCATAGCAAGCGATGTGCCATTGTGTACATTTGCAGTGCAAAGTGGCGCTGAATGAGTCTTGTCATGATTTCAGATGCTTAGACGGATCGAGGCGAACAGGCGCAGGCAACCTCGCCAACTCGGTCGCGTTGCATTTGATTAATAAATAGGCAGTCTGTTCGCAGCCCGGCCATGGCGTCGTGGCGTGCGATGGCACGTTGCCGGGCCGAGCCGATCTCGCGTAGAGCAGGCGGCCTGCCCGAGAAACATGACAAGAGGGGCAGCGGAGGAAATCGATGACGCCAGCCGCAGCCCCAAGCCGCGACCGAACCGAAGCGCTGTTCGCGCCCCCTGCAATCATGGCCGACCGCCGGGCCGACGGCAGCATCGTCCTGAAATCGATGACGCCGCTTCAACCGAGCCCGCGTTGCATCGGCGACTGGCTGGAGCATTGGGCGCGGCAGGCGCCCGAGCGCATCTTCCTCGCCGACCGCGCCAGCGCCGATGCGCCGTGGTCGACCGTCACCTACCGGGACGCCTTGAAGCAGGTGCGCTCTGCGGGGGCGTGGATTCTCGCGCAAGGCCTGAGCGCGGAGCGGCCGTTGGTGATCCTGTCCGACAACAGCGTCGAGCACGCGCTGTTCGCGCTGGCGGCCCAGCATGTCGGCGTGCCCTCGGCGGCGATCTCGCCGGCCTATTCGCTGATGTCCAAGGATTTCGACAAGCTCAGGAGCATGATCAGGCTGCTGGAGCCGGGAGTGATCTATGTTTCCGCCATGAAGCCGTTCGCGGCGGCGCTGGCGGCGATCCAGCCGCTGCATTCAGCGACGATCGTCAGCGGCGATCCCGCCGACACAGGCGCGACCTCGTTTCGCAGCATCGCGGCAACGCCGGAAACGCCCGATGTGGCAAAAGCGTTTGCTGCGGTGACGCCGGATACGATCGCAAAATTCCTGTTCACCTCGGGCTCGACCGGCACGCCGAAGGCCGTCATCAACACCCAGCGCATGCTGACCTCGAGCCAGCAGGCCAAGGCGCAGACCTGGTCGTTCCTCGAAGCGAGCGGCGAGGATCTCGTGATCCTCGACTGGCTGCCGTGGAGCCACACTTTTGGCGCCAACCACAATTTCAATCTGGTGCTGCGCAACGGCGGCACGCTCCATGTCGACGGCGGCAAGCCGGCGCCCGGGCTGTTCGCGACGTCGCTGGCCAATCTGCGCAGCGTGATGCCTACGGTCTATTTCAACGTGCCGCGCGGTTTCGACATGCTGATCGCGGCGCTGCGCGGTGACGACGACCTGCGGCAAAGGTTCTTCAGCGAAGTGAAATTCGCCTTCTACGCCGGCGCGGCTTTGCCGCAGAATCTCTGGGATGCCCTGGAAGAGCTCTCGGTCAAAACCGTCGGCCGCTCGCTGCCGATGGTGTCGGCCTGGGGATCAACCGAAACCTCGCCGCTCGCGACCGATTGCCATTTCCAGGCGCAGCGCTCCGGCAATATCGGCGTGCCGATCCCGGGCACCGAACTGAAACTGGTGCCGTCGGGCGACAAGCTGGAAGTGCGCGTGCGCGGACCGAACGTCACGCCCGGTTACTGGAAAGCGCCGGAACTGACCGCGCAGGCTTTCGATGCCGAAGGTTTCTATTTGATCGGCGATGCCGTGACCTTTGCCGATCCGGCGCGCCCCGAACTCGGCCTGTTTTTCGACGGCCGCGTCGCGGAGGACTTCAAGCTCAACTCGGGCACCTGGGTCAGCGTCGGCACCCTGCGCGTCGCGGGGATCGCCGCACTGGCGCCGCTGGCGCAGGACATCGTCGTCACCGGCCACGGCGGCGATGAGGTCCGCTTCCTGGTATTTCCGAACATTGCGGCGTGCCGTGCCCATGCCGGCCTGCCTGACAGCGCCGATGCGAAAGACGTGATCGGCCACGACAAGGTTCGCAGCGCGATTGCATCAGGGCTCGCAAAGCTCAAGGCGCAAAGCGGCAACTCGTCCGGCCACGCCACGCGTGCGCTGCTGCTGGCCGAGCCTGCGTCGGTCGATGGCGGTGAGATCACCGACAAGAGCTACATCAACCAGCGCGCGGTGCTGACGCGGCGGGCGCAGGCGGTAGCGACGCTGGACGATGCGGCCTCCGCCGAATGGATCGGCTGCGCCGGGTAGGCGCGGAACCTTCGGACCAAATAACTGATCGGGCGGGGAAAAATCTCTCGCCGACAAATTTGTTGCCAAGGCAACTAACTTGTGAAAGCTTCCGCGCTGCGCACGGCTCACCGACAGAGCAGATGAAACTGCCACCCGTGCCGGGAGAAAACGATGCTCGAGAGGAACGGCCCATCATGGCCGAATGCCGGCGTTCGCTCGGCCAGCCGAAATTCTGACACTAGGCCAATCGCGGTCGCCGCCGTGCGATCAGGTGCTGCTCTGCCCGGTCACGGCGCCGAGATTTTCGTGCAGCCGCCGCAGCAGGTCGATCAGCACTTCCCGTTCGTCTTTCTTCAGGCAGGACAACAGCCGCCGTTCGCGTTCGAGGGCTGCCATGATCACCTTGTCGTGGATCGCGCGTCCGCGCGGGGTCAGCGAGATGGCGTGGGTGCGGCCGTCATCGGGCGCGGTGCGGATCGCGACCAGGCCGCGCTTCTGCAGCACCGAAAGATTGCGGCTGACCGGCCCCTTGTCGAAGCCGATCACGTTGCAGATCCGCGAGGCGGGGATGCCGGGCTCGATCGCCAGCAGCGACATGATCCGCCATTCCGTGACGTTGACGCCGAAATTGCGCTGATAGAACACCGTCGCGCTGTTCGACAGCTTGTTGGCGATGAAGGTGATGAACGCCGGAACGTAGCGGTCGAGATCGAGCAACGGGCCGTCATCGGCGGCGGGCTCCACTGGGCGCGGCCGGCGCGGTTTCCGGCTAAGGGGAATCTGGCTCATGTCTCGATCATCGCTGCGGAATTGCGACCGAGCAATAGGGACATGGGGCAGGGCTTTACAAGGGCAAACTTCGGGAGGTCTCGATGACTTCGACGAATTCCAGCACCTCGGCCGGCCACGGCGCGACCGTACCGCATCTCGCGCTCGATCCGTTCTCGATCGAGTTCTTCGACGATCTGTATCCTTCCCAGGAACTGCTGCGTGAGGCCGGGCCACTGGTCTATCTCGACAAGTGGAATGTCTACGGCGTGGCGCGGCATGCGGAGGTGCACGCCGTCCTGAACGATCCAGCCACGTTCTGTTCGAGTCGTGGCGTCGGCTTGAGCGACTTCGCCAAGGAGAAACCGTGGCGTCCGCCGAGCATCATCCTCGAGGCGGATCCTCCGGCGCACACCCGCACCCGCGCGGTGCTGAGCCAGGTGCTGTCGCCGACTGCACTGAAGCAGGTCCGCGACCGGTTCGCGGCTGCGGCTGCCGCAACCGTCGACCGCCTGCTGGAGCAGCGAAGTTTCGACGCCGTCGCCGATCTTGCGGAAGCCTATCCGCTGGCGATCTTCCCCGATGCGCTCGGGCTGAAGCAGGAGGGGCGCGAGCATCTGCTGCCCTATGCCGGCGTCGTTTTCAATGCGTTCGGCCCGCCCAACAAGCTGCGGCAGGACGCGATCGAGCGCTCGGCGCCGCACCAGGCCTATGTCGCTGAACAGTGCCAGCGCGAAAACCTCGCACCCGGCGGGTTCGGCGCCTGCATCCATGCGCGCGTCGATGCCGGCGATATCACCGCGGCCGAGGCGCCGCTGCTGGTACGCTCGCTGCTGTCGGCCGGGCTCGACACCACGGTCAACGGCATCGGCGCCGCGGTCTATTGCCTGGCGCGCTATCCCGAACAGCTGGCGCGGCTGCGCCAGGATCTGACGCTCGCCCGCAATGCGTTCGAGGAAGCGGTGCGGTTCGAGAGCCCGGTGCAGACGTTCTTCCGCACCACGACGCGCGAGGTAGAAATCGGCGGCCATCGCATCGGCGAGGGGGAGAAGGTGCTGATGTTTCTCGGCGCGGCCAACCGCGATCCGCGCCGCTGGGAAAACCCAGACAGCTACGACATCACGCGGCGGACCAGCGGCCATGTCGGCTACGGCTCCGGCATTCATATGTGCGTCGGCCAGCTCGTCGCCCGCCTCGAAGGCGAAACCATGCTGGCGGCGCTGGCGCGCAAGGTTGGCAGCATCGAGATCACCGGTCCCGTCAAGCGCCGCTACAACAACACGCTGCGCGGGCTTGAGAGCCTTCCCGTGACCATCACGCCGGCCTGACGCCGTCGCTGCAAGTTAGTTTCTCAAACAAAAAAATCCGAGGGGAGAACGCAATGAAGAGTTTTGGCAATCATCTGGCGCTGGCGCTGGCGCTATCAGGCGTCTTGTCATTGGCTGGCGCGAACGCGGCGCAAGCGCAAGTCTCCGACAACGTCGTCCGGGTCGGCGTGCTCAACGACATCTCCGGAATCTTCCAGGACACCAACGGCATGGGCTCGGTCGAGGCTGCGCGCATGGCGGCGGAGGATTTCAACGGCGGGGGCAAGAACATCAAGGTCGAGATCGTCTATGCCGATCATCAGAACAAGGCCGACGTCGGACAGGCGATCGCGCGCAAATGGCTCGACGTCGAAGGCGTCGATGCCATCGTCGACGTGCCGAACTCGGCCGTGGGCCTTTCCATCAATGCGCTGCTGCGGGATTCGCGGATGACGTTCCTGGCGTCGTCCACCGCGAGTTCCGATCTCACCGGCAAGGCCTGTTCGCCCAATACCATCCAGTGGGTCAACGACGCCTGGGCCACCGGCAATACGACGGCGGCGGCGATGATGGCGCGCGGCGGCAAGGACTGGTACTTCATCACGGTCGACTACGCGCTCGGCAAGGGCATCGAGGCTGAAGCCACCAACTACATCGAGAAGCACGGCGGCAAGGTGCTGGGTTCGAGCAAGCATCCGCTCGGCACCTCCGACTTCGCCTCGTTCCTGCTGCAGGCGCAGAACTCGAAGGCCAAGGTGATCGGGCTCGCCAACGCCGGCGGCGACACCATCAACGCGGTCAAGCAGGCCAACGAGTTCGGCATCCAGCAGAGCGGCCAGACCATGGTGGCGTTCCTGCTGTTCGTCAACGACATCCACGGCATGGGGCTGAAGGTGGCCCAGGGCCTGCAGCTGCTCGAAGCCTTCTATTGGGACATGGACGACGACACCCGCGCGTTTGCCAAGCGCTTTGCGGCGCGGCCCGGCATGAACGGCAAGATGCCGAGCGGAAACCAGGCCGGCGTCTACGCCTCCACGCTCGCTTACCTCAACGCCGTGGCGGCAACGGGCAGCGACCATGCCAGGGACGTCGTGCCGCAGATGAAGAAGTTCAGAGGCAAGGACAAGCTGTTCGGCGACGTCACCATCCGCCAGGACGGCCGCGTCATTCACCCGATGTATCTGTTCGAGGTGAAGAAGCCGGACGAGTCGAAATATCCCTACGATTATTACCGGCTCATTTCGACCATCCCGGCCGACCAGGCATTCCGACCGATCGCGGACGGCGGTTGCTCGCTGGTGAAGTAGGCCGATCCCTCATGGTGAGGAGCCGCGAAGCGGCGTCTCTGGACGATGCTGCGCATCGCCAGGAGAACCATGAGGCCCGCGGCCCATCCTTCGAGACGGCGCTTTCGCGCCTCCTCAGGATGAGGTTGCGTGCTTGGCGGCCGAGCTGCTCACGGATCGCAGGTAAAACTTTCCGCCTTGTTGACCGGCAGTCCGGCCTTGTGGCGCGGCCATTGGGGCCACTGGCACAGCGGCAGCGAGCGGATCGTCTCGAAGGCCGGCGCTTCGACCTTCTGCTCGATCACCTCGAGATCGCCGGGTGCCTTGCCGTGCTCGACCCAGTCGACGAGCACGGCCAGCATGTCGACGTTGGCGGGCGCGCCGGAGCCGACGTGATCGACGCCGGGCGCGGTGTAGAGCCGGGCGAACTCCGCGGTCTTTTCCTTGCCCATCGTGCGCTGGACGTTCTCGAAATAGCGGATTCCTGCGTATGGGCTTTGCGCATAGTCGGCCATGTGCTCGAGGATGACGAGCTTGCCGCCGCGTGCGCTGAATCGGCTGAGGTCGGGGTTGGTCGAATCCATCAGCTTCGAGACGTAAAGCAGGCGCTCCTTGTAATCTTCCGGCCTGTACTTGCTGACGTCGAGCTGCGGGTCGCGCGCGAACACGTATTGAATGCCGCCCGCGCCGTAGATCCAGGCGATGCCGTTGGTCGGCGATGGCGGCAGCGTCGGCGCCGCCTTGCCGAGCCACCAGGCGTTCCAGCCGCCGGTCGGGCCGAAAGGCGGGATGTTTTCGCCCGACACGCCCCAGCCCGGATAATCATCGAGCCCGTTCTCCAGTGCGAACGGAAACTTGTAGGTCGCATGCAGCGTCCTGATCGCGTTGATCTGCGCATCGCTCAGGCACGCATCGCCGCTCTGGCCGGCCGCGCAGCGCAGCGTCTCCGGCTGGAATTTCGCCTTGCAACCGACGGGATCCTGAATCAGTTGATCGTCCGACCCATCGGCCTTGTCGCATGCCTGCAGCACCGCGTTCGCAACGAGTTCGACCTGCGCGGGGCGGATCCAGCCTTCGCCCATCGTCGCCAGCCCGGCGCGCGTTCCCGCATGCTGGAGGCCAACCCAGTTGATCACGGGGACGCGTGCGAAAATGCCGTCGAAATCGTCCGGGTATCGTTGCGCCATCGTCAGGCCCTCGCGGCCGCCTTCGGACGAACCCATGAAATACAGTTTGGCCGGCGGGTTGCCGTAGGCGCGTATCATCAGCCCCACTGCAGCATCGCGCACGCGCTTGTAGGAGCGGTGGGCAAAATTCTCGAAGGCTTCGTCGTTGAGCGCGAACAATTGCGGCGGTTCGCCCGGCTTGGTTTCGTGGCCGGAATCGGTGCCGTAGGTGACAAAGCCCCGCGCCAGCGGCGACGTGGTGTCGAACGGAAACGCCGGCGGCAGCGCAAGTCCAGTGATCAGCACACCGTTGAAGCCGCCGCCGCCATACTGCAGCGAACGGCCGTTCCACTCGATCGGCAGGTTGACCTGGAACTTGATCGGCGGAGCCTTGGGATCGGACGGCGCGATCTGGCCGAGCACCCTGCAGAATTGCGGATTGGCCGGGGTGATGCGTGCTGCCGGCGTCGGCCCTTTTTCGGCAATGGTGCGCGGTGTCGGCCCGACCATGGTGGCGGAATCGATCCGGACCACGTTGTCGGCCGGTCGGATGAGGTCGCCGCAGGTTACGGCCGGATCGCCGGCCATCTTGGCGGCCATCGCGTCGGCGGAACAGAGTGAGGCTGCTGCGACCAGCAAGGCCAGTTGAGCCGATGCGTGCGCCTTGATCCCGAGCCCCTGCATCGTCACCTCCCGCCACAGCTGCATCCGCGTTTGTTTTCGCGGCTGCGCTACAATGGCCGGGCCGCTGCGGACGTCAACCGAAACGAGCGTAACCGCTTCGTGATGTGGCTGGTCAGGCAGAACCTAACCCGAGACCTTGCTCGAGCCCTGCGTGATCAGCCGCGCGGCGCGCTGGTCGCGGGCGTGGATCCAGAGCCAGCTCAGCGCCACGCTGAGGCGGTTGCGCAGGCCGATCAGGAAGTAGATGTGGGCGAGGCCCCAGATCCACCAGGCAAGATTGCCGCGCAGCTTCATCCAGCCGAAATCGATCACCGCCTTTCTCTTGCCGATCTGGGCGAGGCTGCCGGCGTGTTTGTAGCGGAACGGCGACAGCGTGCTGCCGTTGAGGCGCGCCTTGATGAGGGCGGCGACGTAACGCCCTTGCTGCTTGGCCGCGGGCGCGATGCCTGGCACCGGATTGCCGTCGGGGCCGGCGATCGTCACGGTATCGCCGATCGCGAACACGTCGGGATGGCCGGGCACGGTGAGATCAGGCTCGACTTTCAGACGGTAGGCGCGGTCGGCCGGCGCGTTCAGCCACTCCGCCGCGCGCGAGGCACGCACGCCGGCCGCCCAGACGATGGTTCTGGCTTCGAGCTTGTTGCCGCCATAGACGACGCCATCGGCCGCACACTCGGTGACAGGCTGCCCCAGCACCACCTCGACGCCGATATCTTCCAGCGAGCGCTGTGCATAGGCGGAGAGATCCTCGGGGAATCCAGCGAGCACGCGCGGGCCGGCCTCAACCAGCACGACGCGGGTCTTGTGGGTGTCGATGTTGCGAAAATCCGGCGGCAGCGTGTCCTTGGCGAGATCGGCGATGGTCCCGGCCATTTCGACCCCGGTCGGGCCGGCGCCGATGATGACGAAGGTCAAGAGCGCGGCGCGCTTCGCCGGATCGGTCTCGCGCTCGGCGCGCTCGAAGGCGACGAGGATGCGCCGCCGCAGCGTGGTGGCATCTTCCAGTGTCTTCAGGCCTGGCGCGAACGGCTCCCATTCGTCGTGGCCGAAATAGGCGTGGCGCGCGCCGGTCGCCAGCACCAGCGTGTCATAGGGCAGGGCGTCGCCGTCATCGAGCCGCACGCGCTTCTCTGCCGCGTCGACGCCGTTCACGTTGGCAAACAGCGTCGTCACCTCGCGGCGTCCGCGCAACAAATAGCGGATTGGCCAGGCAATCTCCGACGTCGCGAGCGAAGCCGTCGCGACCTGATAGAGCAGCGGCTGGAACAGATGGTGGTTGCGGCGATCCACCAGCGTGATCTCGACCGGTGCGCCGGCCAGGCCGAAGGCGGTTTCGAGTCCGCCGAAACCGGCGCCGACGATGACAACGCGGTGCGGCTGTTTCGGCGCTGTCGTCATGGTCGTGGCCCCGGTTCGATGTCTGCGGCTCTCCGATTATGTAATCATTCGGCGCTACGGTCCAAAGGTGCTTACCGATCGCTTCGATAGCGAACACGCATTGCCTATTCGCGCAAAGGACGTCCCAGCCGTGCTCGAACGGACGTCCTGGGGTGCCGGCAAGTGCGACAATCGTTGCCTACGCAACCGGCATTATAATTCTTGCCATGGCCGCGGTCTGCGAATTATGGTGCAGGCCGCTGGGAGTATGGGCCGAAGGTTCTAACCGGAGCCGTGGGTTCATGCTTGCCGCTGCCCGGCCATTTCGCGCACAAAACACCTCACCTGATAAGAGGCGCGCGGAACAGGCGCGGCCCGTCGCGAAGCGGCGGGCGTGGTTCGATAACGAGGAGGGGAGTGATCATGAAGAAGGCATTCTGGCTGGCGAGCGCAACGGTTCTGGCGCTGGCGCAGCCCGCGTCCGCTGGCGACACCATCAAAATCGGCTTTGTCTCGACCTTCAGCGGCCCGACCGCTGTGATCGGCAATGATATGCGCAACTCGTTCGAACTGGCGCTCGACCATCTGGGCCGCAAGATGGGCGGCAAGCCGGTCGAGGTGATCTACGAGGACGACGGCCAGAAGCCCGACGTCGGCAAGCAGAAGACCGAAAAGCTGATCCAGTCCGACAAGGTCGATTTCATCGCCGGCTATATCTGGTCGAACGTGCTGCTGGCCTCGCTGAAGACCGCGGTCGATTCCAAGACCTTCCTGATCTCGGCCAATGCCGGTCCGTCGCAACTCGCCGGCGAACTATGCTCACCCTACGTGTTCTCGACCTCCTGGCAGAACGACCAGACCCCGCAGGCGGTCGGCACCTACATGAACCAGAAGGGCGTCAAGTCGGTGTTCCTGATCGGCCCGAACTATGCGGCCGGCAAGGACATGCTGGCCGGCGTCAAGAGCACGTTCAAGGGCGAGGTGGTCGGCGAGGAATACACGGTGTGGCCGAGCCAGCTCGATTTCTCCGCCGAGCTGACCAAGGCCAAGAACTCCAAGGCCGAGTCGATCTTCGTGTTCTATCCGGGTGCGGCCGGCGTGCAGTTCCTCAACCAGTATGCGCAGGCCGGCATCAAGGCGCAGATCCCGCTCTATACGGCCTTCACCATCGACGAATTGTCGCTGCCGCTGCAGAAGGAAAACGCGCTCGGCGTTCCCGGCGCCCAGCAGTGGGTCAACGACCTGCCGTTCCCGGAGAACAAGAAGTTCGTCGAGGACTATCGCAAGAAGTACACCGGCCTGCGCCCGACCTTCTACGGCGCGCAGTCCTATGACGCCGCGCAGCTAATCAACAGCGCGGTGGTCGCGGTCAAGGGCGACACGTCGAAGAAGGACGAGATGCGGGCCGAGATGAAGAAGGTCAACTTCAAGTCGGTGCGCGGTCCGTTCAAGTACGGCAACAACCAGATCCCGATCCAGAATTTCTACCTGCAGGACGTGGTCAAGGACGCCGACGGCCAGCTCTCGCTCAAGACGGTGGCCACCATCGTCAAGGACGACCAGGACCGCTTCGCCCAGAAGTGCCCGATGAAGTGATGTTGGCATGACCGGTGCATGATCTCGCGCAACTCTGCCCTCGGGCTTGACCCGGGGGCAGTTTGCGACAGATCATCCGCCCAACAAGAAAATGGCGGCGGCGCAGATGTGCTGCCGCTGTTTTGTTAGGTACAGAGAGTATTCCAGGGGGCCATGCTCGTCCTTATCGAACAATCGCTGAACGGCCTGCAGTTCGGCCTGTTGCTGTTCTTGCTGGCGGCCGGCCTGACGCTGGTGTTCGGCATCATGGACTTCGTCAACCTGGCGCACGGCTCGCTTTACATGATGGGGGCCTATTTCGCCGCCACCTTCGTGGCGTGGACGGGCAGCTTCCTGCTCGGCATCCTGCTCGCTCTGGGCGCGACGCTGCTATTGGGCATCGTGCTCGAATTCGTCGCGCTGCGGCATCTCTACGGGCGGGACCATCTCGACCAGGTGCTGGCGACCTTCGGACTTATTTTGTTTTTCAACGACGCGGTGCGGCTGATCTGGGGTCCGGCCGGTCTCGCGCTGCCGCTGCCGGCCTGGCTGACGGTGCCGGTGCAGATCCTTCCCGGCGTGTTCTATCCGGCCTATCGGTTGTCGATCATCGTGGTCGCGCTCGCGGTCGCCGCGCTGTTGTATATCGTCGTGATGCGGACCCGCGTCGGCATGCTGATCCGCGCCGGCGCCTCGAACCGCGAAATGATCGGCGCGCTCGGCATCAACATCAAGCTGCTGTTCACGCTGGTGTTCGGCCTTGGCGCCGCGCTCGCCGGCCTTGCCGGGCTGATGCAGGCGCCGATCCTCACCGTGCAGATCGGCATGGGCGAGAACATTCTCATTCTCGCCTTCGTCATCATCGTCATCGGCGGCATCGGCTCGATCCGCGGCGCGTTCCTGGCCGCGATCTTCGTCGGCATGATCGATACGCTCGGCCGCGCCTTCCTGCCTGATCTCTTGCGCACCGTGCTGAGTTCGGCCGCCGCCTCGACCGCGGCGCCCGCGCTGTCCTCGATGCTGATCTATCTGCTGATGGCGATCGTGCTGGTGCTGCGTCCGGAGGGGCTGTTTCCGGCCGCCAAGCGATGAAGTTTCAGTTCAACGTCCGCAATGTCGTCGTGGCGCTCACCGCGCTCGGCCTGCTGTTGCTGCCGTTCTATTCGCACCTCACGGGCAACATCTTCATCCTGACGCTGTTCACCCGCATCGTAATCTTCGCGCTCGCCGCCGCCAGCCTCAACCTCATCATGGGCTATGGCGGCATGATGAGTTTCGGCCATGCCGCCTATCTCGGCATCGGCGGCTATGCGGTCGGCATCCTCGCCTTTGAAGGCACAGGCTCCGGCTTCATCCAGTGGCCGGTGGCGCTGGCGGCGTCGGCGCTGTACGCGCTTGTCATCGGCGCGCTGTCGCTCCGCACCCGCGGCGTCTATTTTATCATGATCACGCTCGCCTTTGCCCAGATGGCCTATTACATCGCCTCCGGCATGTCGCGCTATGGCGGCGACGACGGTCTCACCATCTACAAGCGCAGTACTTTCGGCGGCGTGATCGACCTGTCGAACCGCGTGCAGTTCTACTACCTCTGCCTTGCCTGCCTGTTCGGCGGCATCTACCTGATCTGGCGCATCATCAACTCGCGCTTCGGCATGGTGGTGCAGGGCGTTCGTTCCAACGAGCAGCGCATGCAGGCGATCGGCTATCATGCCAACCGGTACCGTCTGGTCTGCTTCGTCATCTCGGGCACGATCTGCGGTCTCGCCGGTGCGCTGCTGGCCAACAATACCGATTTCATCAGCCCGGCCACGATGTACTGGACCCGCTCCGGCGAACTCATGGTGATGGTCGTGTTCGGCGGCATGGGCTCCTTGTTCGGACCGGTGCTCGGCACCATCATATTCCTGCTGCTGGAGGAACTGCTGTCGCAGTTCACCGAATACTGGGCGCTGATCATGGGCCCGCTGCTGCTGCTGATCGTGCTGTTCGCGCGCGGCGGCATCATGGGTTTGCTCGGGAGGTTGAGTCGTGGCTGAACCCCTGCTTCGCGTCGAAAACCTGGTCCGCAGCTTCGGTGGCATCAAGGCCACCGACAATCTGTCGCTCGACGTCGCGCCGGGCGAATTGCACGCCATCATCGGTCCCAACGGCGCCGGCAAGACCACGCTGATCAGCCAGTTGACCGGGCAGTTGATGCCGAACTCCGGCGTCGTTCGTTTCGCCGGCCGCGACGTCACCCGGCTGCCGTCCTACCAGCGCAGCCGGCTCGGGCTGGCGCGCTCGTTCCAGATCACCTGTTTGCTGCCAGATTTCACCGCCGCCGACAATGTCGCGCTCGCCGCGCAAGCCCACGACGGACACTCGTTTCGCTTCTGGGGCAGCGCGCGCAAGGAACGGCATCTCCGCGAAGCCGCGCATTCGGCGCTGACGCGAGTAGGGCTCGCGAAACGCGCGGACGTGGTGGTATCCGAACTCAGCCATGGCGAGCAGCGCGAGCTCGAACTCGCGGTGGCGCTGGCGACCAAACCGCAATTGCTGCTGCTCGACGAACCGATGGCCGGCCTCGGCGTCACCGAATCCGCGCGCATGGTGGCGCGGCTGAAGGAGCTGCGGAAGGAAGTCACCATCGTGCTGGTCGAGCACGACATGGAAGCGGTGTTCGCGCTCGCCGACCGCATCACCGTGCTGGTCTATGGCCGCGTCATCGCTTCGGGCGATCCCGACGCGATCCGGAACAATGAGGAAGTCAAGCGCGCCTATCTCGGCGACCAGCATGCGGTGACGCGTCATGGCTGAAAGCAAAACGGCTGACACGCTGCTCGAAGTCGACGGCATCGAAACCTGCTACGGCCTCAGCCAGGTGCTGTTCGGCCTGTCGCTCTCGGTGCGCGCAGGCGAGATGGTCGCGCTGATGGGCCGCAACGGTATGGGCAAGACCACCACCATCCGCTCCATCATGGGCATGACGCCGGCCAGAACCGGTACCATCCGCTTCGCCGGCGAGAAGGTGCGCAGTCTGCCGTCCTACAAAATTGCAAAGCTGGGCATCGGTCTGGTGCCGGAAGGCCGCCAGATCTTTCCGAACCTGACGGTGTACGAGAATCTCGTCGCCGCCTCCGGCAACCGCGCCGGCAATTCCGATCCCTGGACCATCGACAAAATCCACGCACTGTTCCCGCGGCTCGCCGAACGAAGCGGCAACATGGGTGCCACCCTGTCCGGCGGCGAGCAGCAGATGCTGGCAATCGGCCGTGCGCTGATGACCAATCCGAAACTGCTGGTCCTCGACGAAGCCACCGAAGGCCTCGCGCCGCTGATCCGCGAGGAAATCTGGAATTGTTTGTCGATGCTGAAAGGTCGCGGGCAATCGGTGCTCGTCATCGACAAGAACGTCGCCAATCTCGCCAGGATCGCCGACCGCCACTACATCATCGAACGCGGGAAGACGGTGTGGACGGGGACGAGCGAGCAACTGGTCGCCGAGCCGGACCTGCAGCATAGGTATCTGGGGATTTGATATCGATTGCGGTCAGTCGATGAACTGGTCGATCTGACGATCGCGGCTTCCGGGGGGCATCTCAAGCGACCGCACAGTGTTTAATTGAATGGCATCAAGGCCGGTTTGGGTCGATTGTACGGGATTGTACGGCTCGAAACTTCACCCCGAGTGATGGAGGCTATCGGTGCCCTTTATTCAGATGCTCCCCGACCCCGGCATGAACTACACCCTCAACCGGCCGCTGCTGGATGGCAGTTCGCCGGCGCGGATGAAGGAAATCGGCGCGGAGGCGCCGCGTATCAAGGACTACGGGTCCTGGCATCAGGTCTGGCTCGAACTGGCGACGAAGGCCGAATCCGAAAAGCGCTGGGCGGATGCTGCATCCTATTATCACGGCGCCGAATTCTACCTGCCCGCGGGCGAAGCGCGTAACCGGCTCTACGACGCGTTCAAGCGCTGCTGGGCGCTCGCCATGCAGGGCGTGGCCGGTTACGAGCGCATCGAGGTACCCTACCCCGGGGGACATCTTCCGGGTTTCCGCCTGCAGGCGAAGGCCAGGGAGATCGGCACCTTCATTTTTCACGGCGGCTACGATTCCTTCGTCGAGGAGTTTTACGCCTTCCTGCTGCCGCTCACCGATCTCGGCTTCACCGTGATCGGCTTCGACGGTCCGGGGCAGGGCGGCGCGCTGCGACAGGGAATCTTCTTCGAGCATGAATGGGAGAAGCCCGCCAAGGCGGTGCTCGACCATTTCGACCTCGACGCCGTCGAATGGCTCGGCGCGTCCTGCGGCGGCTACCTGTCGGTGCGGGCCGCAGCCTTCGAGCCGCGCATCAAGCACATCATATCGATGCCGCTGACCTATTCGGGCCTCGACATGACGCTGAAGCAGATGCGTCCCGGCAAGGCGCAGGAACTGGTTTCGCTGTTCAGGGCCGGCGACCGCAAGGCCTGCGAAGCCCTGATCGCAGGCGAGCGCCTGCCAAATTCCGTGTTCGACTGGTGCGTTACCCAGGGCATGCACATCACAGGCACGACGACGCCGTTCGATTTCCTCACCTCGATTGCGCGGCACTCGCTGGATGGCATCCTGCATCATGTCAAACAGGATATCCTCCTGACCGAGGGCGAGCAGGACCACCTGTTCAACGTCGACTGGATTTATCGCGCCATGCGCGAACTCGTCTGCGCACGGTCGGTAACGGCACGCATCTTCACCGCGCGCGAAGGCGGCGAGCAGCACTGCCAGGTCGGCAATTCGGCGCTGGCCCGCGACGAGATCGTGAATTGGCTGAGCCGCTTCTATCCGAGCATCCGCGCCGCTTAAGCCGAGGCTTTGAGCTACTCCGTCGTCGTCCCGGCGCAGGCCGGGACCCATACCGCGTGATCTATCGATTCAGTAACGCTGTTCGACGATCTGTCGTAACCACAAACATTTGTGGTTATGGGTCCCGGCCTGCGCCGGGACGACGTGATCAAAACATCTCGAAATATTCGCGGTGCTCCCAGTCCGACACCTCGGCCTGAAACCGTTCGATCTCCGCGTTCTTGATGTGGACGTAGTAATCCACGAACTCCGCGCCGAGCGCGTGCCGGAAGAACGGATCGTCGTTCAGCGCGAACACCGCCTCGCGCAAACTCTTCGGCAACAGCGCGGCCTTGGTCTCGTACGGCGTATCCGCGGATGGTCCGGGATCGAGCTTGCGGTCGACGCCGTCCAGCCCTGAGAGAATCTGCGAGGCCATGTAGAGGTACGGGTTCGCCGCCGGCTCGCCGATCCGGTTCTCCAGCCGCGTCGCGCTGTCGCCTGCGCCGCCGAGCACGCGGATCATCACGCCGCGGTTGTCGCGGCCCCAGATCGCGCGATCCGGCGCCAGCGAGTAGGATCGGTAGCGCTTGTAGCCGTTGATGGTCGGCGTCGTGAATACGGTCGAGGCGCGCGCGTGTTCCAGCAGGCCAGCGAGATAGGCCCGGCCGAACGGGCTCAGCGCCTCGCTTTTGTCGCTGGCCATGAACGCGTTCGCGCCATCGGTGCGCGACACCAGCGATTGATGCAAGTGCCAGCCGGAGGCGAATACATTGGGCAGCTTCGGCCGGCACATGAAGGTCGCGTGAAAGCCATGCCGGCGCGCGATCTGCTTCACGGCCGAACGGAACAGCACCATGTTGTCGGCGGGCGCAAGCTCCCTGGCCGGCGCAAAGGTGAATTCGCATTGGCTCGGGCCGAACTCGACCTCGACCGACCGAAGCGGCAGGCCGAGCGCCAGCACGTCGCGGCGGATGATTTCCAGTGCCGGCTCCATCTGGTCGAAGCGCTGCTCGGTCAGATATTGATAGCCGTGCGAGAGCAGGCTGACGGACGGCGGACGTCCGGGCTGGCCGGCATCTTCCGGCGCCATGTGCGCGTCTTCGAGCTTGAACAGGTGGAACTCGACCTCCAGCCCGGCGACGAAATCGTAGCCGCGCTGTCCGAGTTGATCGATCAGCTTGCGATAGAGATGCCGGGTTGCGAATGGCACCGGGCGACCATCGTTGAAATAGAGATCGCACAGCACCCAGCCTGTGGTCGGCGCCCACGGCAGCACACGAAACGTCGAGGGGTCCGCCACCATCAGCACGTCGGCGGCGCCTTCCATTTCCTTCATGCCGAAACCGCCGCCGGACGTGAACACCGGAAACACCGTCTTGTGCGAGGTGTCCTTGGCCAGCATCGTTGTCGTGATGGAGCAGCCGCTCTCCAGTGAGGCAATCGCTTCACTCGCGATCAGCGTCTTGCCGCGCAGGATGCCGTGCTGGTCGGGGAAGGAGAGGCGGACGACTTCGAGGTTCTTTTCTTCGACGATTCGGCGCAGGCGAGCGGCTGCGTCCTGCTGCTCTTTCGACCAAAGACCATGACGTTCGACGAAACTCAACGCGTCATTCCCCCCTCTTCCGTCATTCCGGGGCGATGCGTAGCATCGAACCCGGAATCTCGAGATTCCCCGGTGTGCGGTGCGCACCTGAGGTCTGGTCCTGCGGACCATCCCGGAATGACGGTGCCATAAACATCACTCCGCTGCCGATAGATGCCGGATCTTGCCGGCAATCTCGCTCGGCACCGGTGCAGCCCACGGCGCGCCGCGGCGGCGTTTCACGTCGACTTCCATCCAGTAGATTTCCCAGCCCTGCGTCGGCCCGATGCCGTCCATCGTCGCCGGCCCCTGGATCGCGCGTGCGTGTGCCGCGTCCAGAAACAGCATCGGCTTCTCGCCGCCGGCGACTTTCTCGATCTCCTGCCGCAACAGGCGGCGGTACTGCACGATCGCCTTGTCCGATGTGCCGAGATGCTCGTTGGTGCGGTCCTGGATCGCGCCCATCGATTCCACCGCCCACTGGTCGTGGACGTTGATGTCGGTGCCCATGCCGGTATAGGTCTCGGTCGCCTGTTCGTGCGGATCGAAGCCGTAATCGTTGCTCCTGTTCTTGCGCGATTTGTAGTCCGGCAGTTCGTACAGTTCGAGCCGCTGGTCGCGCATCTTCTTCTTGTCGACCGGCGCCGTATAGCTGGTGAAGATCGCGTACCAGTAGCAGTTCTCGTCGTCGACCGGCACGTGCCACTGCGTGATCGTCATCTCCGTGCTCATCGGAATCACGAAGCCGTGCGGGAATAGTTGATTGGTGACGCGCACATGCGTCCGCTCCGCGTCGAGTTCGCGCAGCGCGATCAGCCGCAGGCCGTATTCGGTGTGCTCGACATTGATGATCGGGTTGTCGTACTCGCGCAGAATCTTCGTCATCGGCATGTCGCTGCCGGCGGACGCGCCGCGGAACTGCTTGCCGTAGGCCGTGGCCGTGTCCTCGTCCTCGAAGAAGCGGTGCAGAAACGAGGCGTGCGCCGGATCGATGCCGACTTCCAGCGCCTGCAGCCAGTTGCAGTTCATGTGGCCTTTGAATGCGAACGTGTGGCTGTCGGGCGCAACGAAGCAGTCGATTTCCGGAAACGCCGGCGGCTCGCCTTCACCGAGATACGCCCAGAGGATGCCGCTCTTCTCGATCACGGGATAGGAGCGCTGCCGGATGCCCTGGCACAGCTTGGAGTCCTTCGGCTCGGCAGGGGTCTCCAAGCATTGCCCGGATACATCGAACAGCCAGCCGTGGAAAGCACAGCGCAGCCCGCCATTCTCCAGGCGACCGAAGGCGAGATCGGCGCCGCGATGCGCGCAGTGGCGGTCGATCAGGCCGTAGCGGCCTTGCTCGCCGCGAAACAGCACCAGGTTTTCACCCAGCAGCCTGACCGGTCGCACCGGCCGCGGTCCCTGCAACTCGTCCACCAGCGCCGCCGGCTGCCAGTACATCCGCATCAGCTTCCCGCACGGATCCTTGCGGCCGGTGCGGGTGATCAGGTCGTTCTGCTCCTGGCTCATCATGGCGAGGGTCTCCAAGGTAGCTTTGAGAATCGAAATGTTCGCCTATTGAACTTTTGTGCGATTTTAACGTAGGCTGGGCGTGAGGCAAGTGGATTATGGAGGCAGCGGTGCCCAAGCTTAAGCGCAGCGAGGACGCAGACAACCGCGGCGCCACCGATTTCATCGAAAGCCTGGACCGCGGCCTGCGCGTGCTGGAACTGCTCGGCGGCGGACGGCAGCCGATGACGCTCAGTGATATCGCCAAGGCCGCCGGGCTGCCGCGCGCCACGGCACGGCGGATCCTCTTCACCTTCGAGCGCGCCGGCTTCGTCGAAAGCGACGGCAAGCTGTTCCGGCTGACACCGCGCGTGCTGGTGCTGGCGTCCGGCTATCTCGCCTCCAATCACGTTGTATCCGTACTGCAGCCCGCGCTCGATAAATTGTCGAGCGAGGCGCAGGAGATCAGTTCGATGGCGATCCTCGATGGCAACGACGTCGTCTTCATCGCCCGCGCCAGCCCGACGCGGATCTTCTCCGCAGGCATCGATGTCGGCTATCGGCTGCCGGCGTTCTGCACCTCGGTCGGCCGCGTGCTGCTGTCACGCCTGCCGGACGATGAACTCGCCGCCGCGCTCAAGGCAATGGATCTCGAGCCGCTGACGCCGTTCACGGTGACCGACAGGAAGGCGCTGCTGAAGACGATCATCGCCGATCGTGCCAAAGGCTATTCGCTGGTCGATCGCGAGGCCGAGCCCGGCTTCCGTTCGATCTCGGTGCCGGTCCGCCGCTACGACGGCGCGATCATCGCTGCGATCAACATGGGCGCGCATGTCGACCGCGTTTCCGCGAGTGAGATGGTCGAGCGCTTCCTGCCGCTGCTGCGCGAGACGGCGGCATCGGTCAAATCGATGCTGGTGTGACGGATGCTTGTCCGGCTTGAAACGCCCCGCGACGTTACAGCGATTCGAATCGTCGAAGAGGTCGCGTTCGGCCGGCGAGACGAAGCGCGGCTGGTCGACGATCTGCGCGCCGCGGGCGACGCGGTGTTCTCGCTGGTCGCCGTCGATGACGGGATCGTCGCCGGTCATGCGATGTTCTCGCGGATGACGGCGCCATTTCCCGCGCTGGCGCTCGGTCCCATCGCGGTACTGCCTGAATACCGGCGCACTGGCATCGCCAGCCAACTGATCCGCGACGGGATCGCGCGCAGCGAGGTCGCCGGCTGGGCCGCGATCTTTGTCCTCGGCGATCCTGCCTTCTATCGGCGTTTCGGATTCGATGTCCGCAAGGCGCGCGGTTTCACCTCGCCCTATGCAGGGCCGCATTTGATGGCGCTCTCGCTCGGAAGGAATGAACTTCCGGTAGATACAGGCATCATCGAGTACGCGTCCGCCTTCGCAAGTCTCGAATAGCAAACCTAGCGCTTGAGCGCCGCAGCGATCGACTCGAACTGTTCGACGATCTGCGGTGTCACCTGATAGCGGAGCGCGGCCGCGACCGACAGGCTGACGAGGATCGCGACGATCGTGTACTGCGCCGTGAACACGGCCAGCAATATCGCGCGCAGGCGACGCCGCCGGGCCTTCGGCGCGCGTGCGGCAACGGCGATTAGTCCGTCTTCGCCTTCGATGCTGCTCATGTCGTTTCCACTCTAGTGTTCGGAGCGGAGCTGTTCGATCCGCCGCTGCAGTTGCCGGTTGGTCCGCTCGCTGGCGCGGAGCTTGCGCGCGAAGTCCAGCGGAACGACGCCGTCCGTCTCGTGCGCGTGGGCGAATACCAGCCCTGCAGCGTCACGGTCGCGCCAGACCATGTGCGCCAGGCAGGAGATGCTCTTGCGCCTGATCTCGAAGTCCACCTTGTCGGGGACAAGGGCTGCGCCCTCGAACTCGATTCTTGCCCCGAACATGCTGAAGTTGCGCACGACGCAGGCGATATTCGAGGTGCGGTCATTGAACGTGACCATTCCACCGTAGTAGACGCGGTCCCTCGGTTGTCGGCGCCGCTCCTGCATGATCCGTCTCCCGTTCCGTTAACGGTTTGGTAACGCTACAGGATCGGTATCACCATCTGAGGTGCATTGTAGTTTACGCTCGCACCAAAGTGTTACGGTAGTTAACGGTGGCGCCCGTCGATGCCCGCAACCTTCGGGCGCGTGGCTTCAGGAGGCCGCGCTGCGCAGGCCGAAAGCGTGCTGGTCGTGCAGCACCGGCGCCACCGCATCGATCAGGCGCGCGGCCGCGGCATCGACCGAAAGACCGGCAGTATCGACCACGGCCGAGGCGCGGGCATAGAGCGGTTCGCGGCTGACCAGGATGTTGCGCAACTCGGCCATCGCGGAGCGATCATCCGCCATCGGGCGCAAATCGCCCTGGCGGCGCACCCGCGCCATGTGCTCTTCCGGCTCGGCCTTGAGCCAGATGGTGTAGAACGACGACAGGATCAAATCGAACGTCAGCGGCTCGGAGACGATGCCGCCGCCGGTCGCCAGCACCATCAGTTCCTTCCGCGCCAGCAATTGCGTCAGCGCGGCCTGCTCCATGCGGCGAAAGCCTTCCTGGCCATAGAGCGCGATGATTTCGGCCACGGACAATCCGTTCTGCGCCTCGATCTCCTTGTTGAGCTCGACAAAGCTCCAGCCGATCTTCTTCGCCAGCATCTTGCCGAGCGTGGATTTGCCGGCGCCGCGCAGGCCGATCAGCGCGATGCCGGAGAACGAAATCCGCCGCTGCGCCGAATGGCTGCTGCCGGCGAGCATGTCCTTGGCCTGCGCGATCTGCGCCGGCGACGCTTTCCGCAGGAGATCGCGGATCACGGCCCAGTCGGGTGCAGGCTCGGAGGAGGGGATGAGGTCTTCGAGATGCGCGCCCATCGCGTTGGAGACCCGGCGCAGCAGCACGATCGAGACGTTGCCCTTGCCGCTTTCGAGCTGCGCGATGTAGCGCTCGGAAATCCCGGATACCTTGGCGAGCACCTTTCGCGACATCCCGCGGAGGGCGCGCATGGTGCGGACGCGCTGGCCGAGCTGCTCGAGAAAGCCGGTTTCGGGGTCGCTGGCCTCGGTCATTGCCCTCGTTCGGCTTTGGCTCTGGGTGAAGCTTCTTGCGGGTGAACGGATTTCGGAAACATAATGCCGATGAGGATTGACAGCAAGCGTAGCCAGTGTCTTTCTATGAATTATAATTCTTATAATCTGGGGAGAACGCGTCGTGAGCGGCACGTCCGGTTCCTACAATGCAGTGACCTGGCTGCTCGACCGCAATGTCGAGGAGGGCCGCGGAGCTAAACTCGCCTTCACCGATACCGTCTCCGAACTCAGCTATGGCGAACTGCAGAAGCAGACTTGCCGTGTCGCCAACATGCTGCGCCGGCTCGGCGTCCGCCGCGAAGAACGCGTCGCGATGATCATGCTGGATACCGTTGACTTCCCCGCGGTCTTCCTCGGCGCGATCCGTGCCGGCGTCGTGCCGGTGCCGCTCAATACGCTGCTGACCTCGGATCAATATGCCTACGTGCTGGCGGATTGCCGCGCGCGCGTGCTGTTCATTTCCGAGGCGCTGCTGCCTGTCGTGAAAGACATGGTCGGGCGGATGCCTGACCTCGAGCATGTCGTCGTCTCCGGCAACGACGCGCATGGGCACAAGAAGCTCTCCGACGAACTCGCGCGCGAAAGCGATTCATTTGCGACAGCGGCAACGCATCCGGACGAGCCGGCGTTCTGGCTCTATTCATCAGGCTCGACCGGCATGCCCAAGGGCGTGCGGCACCTGCACGCCAATCTCGCCGCCACCGCCGAGACCTACGCGAAGCAGGTACTCGGCATTCGCGAGGACGATGTCGGTCTGTCGGCGGCAAAACTCTTCTTCGCCTATGGCCTCGGCAACGCGCTGACGTTTCCGATGTCGGTCGGCGCGTCAACGGTGCTGAACAGCGAGCGGCCGACTCCGGCCGCGATGTTTGCGCTGATGAACAAATACAACCCGAGCATCTTCTTCGGCGTGCCGACGCTGTTTGCCGCGATGCTCAACGACGAGACGCTGAAGGAAACGCGCGCCGGCAGCCGGCTGCGCATCTGCACCTCGGCCGGGGAGGCGCTGCCGGAATCGGTCGGCAACGCCTGGAAGGCGCGGTTCGGCGTCGACATTCTCGACGGCGTCGGCTCGACAGAGTTGTTGCATATCTTCCTCTCCAACGCGCCCGGCGACATCAAGTACGGCTCCTCCGGCCGCCCCGTTCCCGGCTACAAGGTGCGGCTGGTCAATGAAGCGGGGGCCGACGTGCCCGATGGCGAGGTCGGCGAGTTGCTGGTCGATGCGCCCTCGGCCGGCGAAGGCTACTGGAACCAGCGCAGCAAAAGCCGTCAAACGTTCGAGGGCCACTGGACCCGCACCGGCGACAAATACATCCGCGATGCCGACGGCCGCTATACGTTCTGCGGCCGCAGCGACGACATGTTCAAGGTCTCCGGCATCTGGGTTTCGCCGTTCGAGGTCGAGAGCGCGCTGATCACGCATCCGGCCGTTCTGGAGGCCGCCGTCGTGCCCGAGGCCGATCCGGAAGGGTTGTTGAAGCCAAAGGCCTTCGTGGTGCTGCGTGCCAATACGAAAACCGACGGCCTGCACGATGCGCTGAAGGAGCACGTCAAGCAGAAGATCGGCCCGTGGAAATATCCGCGCTGGATCGACGTGGTGGAAAGTCTGCCGAAGACCGCGACGGGAAAGATTCAACGCTTCAAGTTGCGCGAACATAATTAGTGTCGTCATTCCGGGGCGCGCGTCAGCGCGAACCCGGAATCTCGAGATTCCGGATCGGCTCGCTGTCGCGACCCGTCCGGAATGACGGAGTGAGACCATGACAACCCTTTCCCCCTCTGGCTTCCTAACCATCGGCGCCTCCGATCTCGAATACCGCCTGATCGGCCCGTCGCCCGAACAGGCGCCGACCATCGTGATGCTGCACGAAGGCCTCGGCTCCGCCGGGCTGTGGGGCGATTTCCCGGAAAAGATTCAAGCCGCGACCGGCGCCGGCGTGTTCGCCTATTCGCGCGCCGGCTACGGCGGCTCGACGCCGGCAAAACTGCCGCGCCCGCTCGACTACATGCATACCGAGGCGCTCGATGTGCTGCCGAAAGTGCTCGATGCCATGGGGTTTCGCAGAGGGCTGCTGCTCGGCCATTCCGACGGCGCTTCGATCGCGGCGATCTATGCAGGCTCGCGCCAGGATCACCGCGTCGAGGGCATCGCGCTGATCGCCCCGCATTTCATCGTCGAGGATATCTCGGTCGCCTCCATCGCCGAGATCAGGACGGCCTACGAGACCACGAACCTGAAAGAGAAACTGTCGCGCTGGCACAAGGACGTCGACAACGCCTTCTACGGCTGGAACGGCGCGTGGCTCGATCCGAAATTCCGCGACTGGGATATTTCCGAGTATCTCGCCTATATCCGTGTGCCGGTCGCGATCGTGCAGGGTGCGCGGGATCAGTACGGCACCATGCGGCAGGTCGAGACCGCGCAGGAGGAATGCTACTGCCCGGTCGATGTCACCATCATCGCCAATGCCGGCCATTCTCCGCATCGCGAGGCGCCGGGCGAGACGTTGGCTGCGATCGCCGATTTCGCGACGGCCGTGCTGCGTCCCGGCGGGGCGCTGGCGGCCTGAGGCGCCCTGCGGCGCAGCTAGGCCATTGGCCGAGCGCCATTTTCCCGAACATGCAACAAAATGCATGTTTTGGTGTTCTAGGCTAGACGAAATCTAAAACATGCACTATTGTGCATAATAGCTAGACCAATAAACGCTCAAGGGTGGCTCATGGCCGGTGAAGATCGCGTCCTCGCAGGCGGCGCCAAGTACATCGATTTTCAGACCGATCCGTCGCGCTACCGGCACTGGAAGCTTGCCGTCGACGGCGACGTCGCGACGTTGACCATGGACGTCGACGAGAATGGCGGCCTGTTCGAAGGCTACCAGCTCAAGCTGAATTCCTACGATCTCGGCGTCGACATCGAACTCGCGGATGCCGTGCAGCGGCTGCGTTTCGAGCACCCCGAGGTGAAGGCGGTGGTGGTGCGCTCCGGCAAGAACCGGGTGTTCTGCGCCGGCGCCAATATCCGCATGCTCGCCGGGTCGACGCACGCCCACAAGGTCAATTTCTGTAAATTCACCAACGAGACCCGCAACGGCCTGGAAGACTCCTCGGAAAATTCCGGGCAGCGCTTCATTACCGTCGTCAACGGCACCGCAGCCGGTGGCGGCTACGAACTGGCGCTTGCGACCGATCACATCATCCTGGCCGATGACGGCGCCGCTGCCGTGGCGCTGCCGGAAGTGCCGCTGCTCGCGGTGCTGCCGGGCACCGGCGGCCTGACGCGCGTCGTCGACAAGCGCAAGGTGCGCCGCGACCATGCGGATTTCTTCTGCACCATCGAGGAAGGCATCAAGGGCAAGCGCGCGGTCGCGTGGCGGCTGGTCGACGAGATCGCGCCCAACAGCAAGCTCGAGGCCAGGGTCGCCGAACGCGCGAAGGAGTTCGCCGCTAGCTCGAAGCGGAAGGGCGACGGCAAGGGCATCACGCTGGCGCCGCTCGATCGCGCCATCGACGATACCGGCATACGCTATGGCTTCGTCAGCGTCGACATCGACCGTGCGGCCCGGATCGCCACCATCTCGATCAAGGCGCCGGAGGCGGCCCCGCCCGCGGATATCGACGGTCTCGTGGCGCAGGGCGCGTCGTTCTGGCCGCTGCAGGTGGCGCGCGAACTCGACGATGCCATCCTCCATTTGCGCATCAACGAACTCGAAATCGCCATGCTGGTGTTCAAGAGCCACGGCGATCCCGCCAACATCGTCGCCCATGATGCCTTCCTCGAAGCCAACAAGGCGCACTGGCTGGTCAACGAGGTCAGGCACTACTGGAAGCGGGTGCTCAAGCGCATCGACGTCACCTCGCGCACCCTGGTGACGCTGGTCGAGCCCGGATCATGTTTTGCGGGTACGCTGGCCGAACTCGTGTTCGCCGCCGACCGCTCCTACATGCTGATCGGTTCGCGCCAGGGCGACAACCGCAAGCCGCCGGCGCTGCAGCTCACCGCGATGAATTTCGGTCCCTATCCGATGAGCCATGGCCTGACCCGGCTGCAATCGCGCTTCCAGGCTGATCCGTCCGATCTGGAGCGCGCGGAAGCCACCATCGGCACCACGCTGGACGCGGAGGAGGCCGAAGAGCTCGGCCTCGTCACCTTCGCGCTCGACGACATCGATTGGGACGACGAGGTGCGCGTGTTCCTGGAGGAGCGCACGTCATTCTCGCCCGACGGCCTCACCGGCATGGAAGCCAATCTGCGCTTCGTCGGGCCCGAGACCATGGAATCGAAAATCTTCTCGCGCCTGACGGCGTGGCAGAACTGGATCTTCCAGCGCCCCAACGCAGTCGGTGAAGAGGGCGCGCTGCGCCGCTACGGCACCGGCCAGAAGGCGCAGTTCGATATGACGCGGGTTTAAGGAGCACGCCATGAACTTCATGAACGTCGACTACTCCACCAAGATCCCCAACAACGTGAACCTCAGCGAGGACCGCCAGGTGCTGAAGGCGCTCGAGGGCTGGCATCCTGGCTACATGGACTGGTGGGGCGACATGGGGCCGGAGGGTTTCCAGCAGTCGCTGGTCTATCTGCGCACGGCGTATTCGGTCGATCCGCGCGGCTGGGCCAAGTTCGACTATGTGAAGATGCCGGAATATCGCTGGGGCATTCTGCTGGCGCCGCAGGAAGAGAACCGCGTCATTCCCTTCGGCGAGAATTACGGCAAGCCGGCCTGGCAGGAAGTCCCGGGCGAGCACCGCGCCACCCTGCGCCGCCTGATCGTGATCCAGGGCGACACCGAGCCGGCCTCGGTCGAACAGCAGCGCCATCTCGGCAAGACCGCGCCCTCGCTCTACGATTTGCGCAACCTGTTCCAGGTCAATGTCGAGGAAGGCCGTCATCTCTGGGCGATGGTCTACCTCTTGCAGAAATATTTCGGCCGCGACGGGCGCGAGGAGGCTGATGATCTGTTGCGCCGCCGCTCTGGCGACGCGGATTCACCACGCATGCTCGGCGCCTTCAATGAAGCGACGCCGGACTGGCTGTCGTTCTTCATGTTCACCTACTTCACCGACCGCGACGGCAAGATGCAGCTGCACTCGCTGGCGCAGTCCGGCTTCGATCCGCTGTCGCGCACCTGCCGCTTCATGCTGACCGAAGAGGCGCATCACATGTTCGTCGGCGAGACCGGCATCAGCCGCGTCGTGCAGCGCACCTGTGAGGCGATGCGGGAAGCCGGCATCACCGATCCCACCGATATCGCCAAGGTGCGGGCGCTCGGCGTCATCGACCTGCCGACCATCCAGAAGAAGCTGCATCTGCACTATTCGCTGTCGCTTGATCTGTTCGGCTCCGAGGTCTCGACCAACGCCGCCAACGCTTTCAACGCCGGCATCAAGGGCCGCTACCGCGAAACCCAGATCGACGACGATCACCAGCTCAAGAACTCGACCTATCCCGTGCTCAAGCTCGTCGACGGCGTGATCAAGCGCGTCGACGAGCCGGCGCTGACCGCGCTCAACATGCGGCTGCGCGACGACTACACGCAGGACTGCGTCAAGGGCATGCTGCGCTGGAACAAGGTGATCTCGACATCAGGCTACCAGTACAAGCTGACGCTGCCGAACGTCGCGTTCCACCGCCAGATCGGCGAGTTCAGGGATGTGCACGCGACGCCCGAGGGCGTGCTGATCGACGACGCCACCTGGAACGCCCGCAAGAACGAGTGGCTGCCGTCAACCGACGACGGCGACTTCATCGCCTCGCTGATGAAGCCGGTCACCGAAGCCGGCGCCTACGCCAACTGGATCTCGCCGCCAAAGGTCGGCATCGACAACAAGCCCGGCGATTTCGAGTACGTGAAGATCGAGACTTGAGAGCAGGTCTTGGCTCTCGCCTTTAATGCAAACTGTCATCACCCGCGAAGGCGGGTGATCCAGTAAACGCCAGCGTCAATTGTGGAGACGGCGCGGCCAACCAGTAAGGCTGCGGCGTACTGGATACCCCGCCTTCGCGGGGTATGACGACGGTTGGGGTTTCGCGCGAAGCTCTACCCCGAAATCTCCAGCCCGGCATTGGCGTACACCACGCCGCCATCGACCGCGATGGTGTTGCCGACGACGTAGTCGCCGGCGCGCGAGGCGAGATAAATCGCAATGCCTGCCATGTCTTCATCGGTTCCGATGCGCCGCGATGGAATGCGCTTGGCGAGTTCGTCCGACTGGTCGCGCGCGGCACGGTTCATGTCGGACGCGAACGCGCCGGGTGCGATCGCGGTGACGTTGATGTTGTCCTTGATCAGTTTCGTCGCCATGCGCCGCGTCAGGTGGATCACGGCCGCCTTGCTGGCGCCGTAGGAATAGGTCTCGCCCGGGTTGACGAAGATGCCGTCGATCGAGGCGATATTGATCACCTTGGCGGGACGCTCGGGTGACGCCGCCGCGCGCAGCGGCTTTGCCAGCGCCTTGGTGAGGAAGAAGACCGACTTGACGTTGAGGTCCATGACCTTGTCCCAGCCGTTCTCCGGAAACTCGTCGAACTCCGCGCCCCATGCAGCTCCGGCATTGTTGACGAGGATGTCGAGTTTCGGTTCCCGCTTGATGAGCTCGGTGGCGAGCCTGTCGCAGCCCTCGACGGTGGAGATGTCGATCGGCAGCGCGATGCATTCACCGTCATAGGCGGCCGAGAGTTCCTTTGCGGTGGCCTCGCAGGGGCCTGCCTTGCGCGCCGTGATGTAGACCCTCGCCGCGCCCTGCGCGAGAAATCCGGCAGCGATCATCTTGCCGATGCCGCGCGAGCCGCCCGTCACCACCGCGACGCGGTCTTTCAGCGAAAACAGATCCTTGAACATGCGCACCTCCATTGCTTTGCCGCAGGTTTTGGGCGGGGCAGCGGTGTGAGTCAAGGAAGGACGCACCTTCCACTCTCCCCTGGTGGGAGAGGGTGGATCGAACGAGCGTAGCTCGTTCGAGACGGGTGAGGGGTTCTCCGCGCGCACATTACTCGTGGAGAGAACCCCTCATCCGGCAGCTTCGCTGCCACCTTCTCCCACAAGGGGAGAAGGGAAGTAGATGTGCAATTGCGGAGACTTACGCCGCGTCGATGCGGCGAAAGCCGTTCCACACCGCGGTGGCGGTGCCTGATGTCAGGACCGGGATCATCCGCGCGTCCTGGTAGTTGCCGTTGAGGGAGACGCGCTGCAGCGCCGTCAGGTGATCGGCGCTTTCCGGAAAAAGCATGCCCGGCCGCGTCGTCACCGCGGTCCTGAATCCGGCCGCCTTCGCCAGCCTGAATTCGCGCGCGCCGGCGGCGATCCGGTCGCCGTAGGGGTAGGCGAGGTGGTGCACCGGCCGCTGCAACGCCGCCTCGATCCGGGCGCGGCTTTCGGTCAGTTCGAACGCGGCGGTCTCTTTGCTCTGTCTCGCCAGATTGCAATGCGTGATCGTATGCGCGCCGATGGTCACCAGCGGATCGTTGGCAATTGCCCTGAGTTCGTCCCAGGACATGCAGAGGTCGCGGGCGATCGTGGTCTCGTCGACGTCATGGCGCGAACACAGTGCGGAGACCTCGCGCGGCAGGTCGTGCTCGCCGGGCAGGGTGCGCAGCCAGTCGTGAACCCTGTCGAAGGCGGCCTGTTTGGCTGCCGGCGTCGAGGTGTCGAGACTGGTGGGCGTGCCGCCGACCGGGACTTCGATCGAGGAGGCCTTGTCGATGACCCGCTCGAGCCCGATCCACCACAGCCGCCCAGTGCCCTCTGCGAAATCGCTCGCGGCATAGACCGTGAGGGGCGCGTCAAATTCGCGCATCACAGGCAATGCGAAATCGCGGTTGTCGCGATAGCCGTCGTCGAGGGTGAAGCAGGCGAACCGCCGCTCGAAATTGCGTTCCGAAAGTCTCTGGTGGACCTCGTCCATGGTGACGAGATCGACATCCAGGGCGCGAAGATGCCCGAGCACGGCGCGCAGGAATTCCGGCTCAACCTCCAGATGGTGGTTCGGCTGGAATTCGCCTTCACGCCTCGGGCGCACGTGGTGCAGCATGAAGATGGCGCCGACACCTGCGAAGATTGGTCGCAGCAGGAAATGCGCGCCGGAAAAGTAAAGCGCCTCCAGTCCGGCACGAATAACGGTGTTGCGGAGCAGTTTCATTGACGCGCGGCGACCCTGTTGCATTGCCTGTGAAAATTAGCGGCAGACCGCTGAAGAAACTCTTAGCCCGACAAATATCCGTGGCGTCCCATTTCCGTATCATTTCGGGTTTGACAGCCCTGCAAGGGTTTGTTTTCTCTCTGTTTCAGACCCCGCGAGACCTCGGATGCACGGACTTTTCAGGTGGAGTAGAAAATGGTGGCCGGGCGTCATTCCTCTGGTCATCTTCTGGGCCATCGCGGCCTGGACCAGCACTGAGCCCCTGGAAGCCGATCTGGCGCAGCGTTCGACCGCTGCGCTGAAGGATACCATCCTCGACAAGCGACGAATCTCGGTCGACGGTCGCGACGTGACGCTCGCCGCGGAAGCATTTTCGGAAGATGGCCGCACCGGCGCGGTGGCGTCGGTCGAAGCCGTGCCGGGCGTGCGGCTGGTCAACGATGAAACCCGCCTCGTGCCCGAAGCAAAGCCGTTTGTGTGGTCGGCCGAACGCGACGTCGTTCGGGTCACGTTGTCAGGCAGTTCGCCGCTGCCGGCGAGCAAGGGCAGGTTGCTCGAAGCCGCGCGCGCCAATCTCGGTGGTGTCGAGGTCGTCGACAGGACGACGCTGGCGCGCGGCGCGCCGCCGCGCTTTGACAGCGTTGCGCTGCTGCTGCTCGACCAGATCGCCAGGTTGAAAGAGGGCAAGATCACGCTGTCGGACACCAAGGTCAGCCTGTCCGGCATGGCCCGCGAACTTGGCGGCAGGGAAGCCATTGCCGCGGCGCTGAAAAATCTTCCGGAGGGCTTTTCGGTCGCAGCCAACGACATCAAGGCTCCGCCCTACGTCTTCCAGGCCTACAAGGATCCGGTCGCGGTGACGGTGACGCTGACGGGCAATGTGCCCGACAGCAATGTCCACGCTGCGCTGGTGGCGGCAGCAAGACGCAAGTTCTTCAAGGAAAAGGTCGTCGACAACCTCAAGGTCAGCATCGGTGCGCCCGCGGGCTTTGCCAACGCGGTGGTGGCTGCGCTCGGCGGGCTGTCGCGGGTGTCGACCGGTACGCTGGTCGTCTCGGACCGGGAAGTGAAGTTGTCGGGCGATGCGCTTTATGAGGCCGCCGCGGTTCAGATCCGCGCCGGACTCGGCAAGGACTTTCCCCAAGGCTGGCAGTTCAAACCGGAAATCTCGGTCAGGCCGCCCGCCGCGCCGGTGGATGCCACCGTCTGCCAGCAACTGTTTGCCGATCTGCTCGGCAAGGCCAGGATCCGCTTCGAATCCGGCAGGGCCGACATCGTGGCGGATTCCGCAGGCCTGCTCGACCGCCTGATCGAAACCGCGTTGCGCTGTCCGAACGCCAATATAGAGATCGCCGGACATACCGACAGCGATGGCGAAGACGCGGCCAACCAGGAACTGTCCGAGAAACGCGCGCAGGCGGTCGCCGACTACCTGGTCAAGGCGGGGCTGCCGGCGACCCGGTTCAGCGCGGTCGGCTACGGCGAGACCCAGCCGGTCGCAAGCAACGATTCCGACGATGGCAAGGCGCAGAACCGCCGCATCGATTTCGTGGTGAAGTAGCATGGCCAGTCTCGCAACATTCTACTGGGGCTGGCTGCTGGCGTCGCTGCTGCTCGGCTTCGGCATGGGCTGGATATCCGTGGTTCAGCACGGCGACGGCGTCTCGAGGAAACTGCAATGGTGGCTCCTGGCGCTGGCGGCGGCGGTAATTGCGATCGCTGTCGCGCGTGTCGTGCCCGGCCGCTTCGGCTACTGGCTCGACCTCGGACTGATCATGTTCACGCTCTATCTCTTCGGTTGTGCGGTCGGATCATGGCTGCGTGCCTGGGTCGTTTCACGCAGCACGCCGGCGGCATGATCGCATCGATGGCCAGCCCCGCGCATATCGGCCGTCATCACGGGTTCGTGGCTGGTTCTCTGGCCGGTTTGCCGGCCGGTCCCCGATGCCGCGGAACCGCTGTCAAGCCGCGCGTTTGCAGCAAATCTGTGCTTCGACTGTCATCTAATAGGTTGAAGAAGCGCGTTTTATGGCCGTCAGGCGAATTCCACTCCGGCTCAAAACGCGCTACCAGAGGGGCCAGGGAGCAGGGTGGCGCTGGCGGGGTTCGCACCGATGCCGTCGCTGTCGGATCGCATTTCGAGGTCTAGATGCTGGAAGCAATACGCAGGGCGATCTCGTTTCTGCGCCAGAAGCAGGTCCTGCATAAGCTCGGGGTTGTGATCAGTGTCGCGGTCATCGCCATCGCGTGCTACGTGCTCTATCACATGCTCCGCGGTATCGACTCCGGCGAAGTGATCGATGCCATCAAGAGCACCGAGCCAAGCCGGATCGCCCTGGCGGCCCTGTTCGTGGCGGCGGGCTATTTCACGCTGACCTTCTATGACTGGTTCGCGGTTCGCACCATCGGCCACCGCCACGTTCCCTACCGCGTCAATGCGCTCGCTGCCTTCACCTCCTACTCGATCGGCCATAATGTCGGCGCCAGCGTCTTTACCGGCGGCGCCGTGCGCTACCGGATCTACTCGGCCTGGAACCTGAACGCGATCGATGTCGCCAAAATCTGCTTTCTCGCCGGGCTGACCTTCTGGCTCGGCAATGCCGCGGTGCTGGGATTGGGTATCGCCTATCACCCGGAAGCCGCCGCCTCGATCGACCAGTTGCCGGCCTGGCTCAACCGCTTGGCGGCCTTCGGCATCATCATCGGGCTGATCGGATACGTCGCCTGGGTCTGGGCCCAGCCGCGCAGCGTCGGCCGCGGGCCGTGGAGCGTCACCTTGCCGGGCGGCCCGCTGACGCTGCTGCAGATCGCGATCGGCATCGTCGATCTCGGCTTCTGCGCGCTGGCGATGTACGTGCTGGTGCCGGACGAACCCGATGTCGGCTTTGTCGTCGTCGCGGTCATTTTCGTCTCGGCGACGCTGTTGGGTTTCGCCAGCCATTCGCCCGGCGGGCTCGGCGTGTTCGACGCCGCCATGCTGGTGGGCCTGTGGCAGATGGACCGGGAGGAACTGCTGGCGGGGATGCTGCTGTTCCGTCTCCTCTATTATATTGCTCCCTTTGTCATATCTGTAATCTTGCTGACGCTTCGGGAAATTATCCTTGGCGCGCGAATCAAGCGCCAGCGCCGGTCAAAGCCCGGTTCTGACGCCGAGCCGAGACACGAGGCGGTCTATGTGCGCGAGCGTGGAGACGGTGGAGCCTGACGACACGGCCCGGAGGTGTTCCAGCGTCGCGAGGAAGCACCCGTTGAACCGAGGGAAGAAGCCGGCGCGATGGCGATAGACGATTCCAGCTCTTCCTCTTTCTTTGCCCCGTGGCCGGACCGGCTGCGGCATTCGGCCATCATCCTGATCGCCGCCGGGCTTGCGCTTTGCGCCCTCGTGATATTGGCCGATCTCTCGCCGGCACGTGCGGTCGCGGTCTTCATCTGCATCGCGGCCGCAGCCCTGGTGCCGTGGCGGCTGCACAATGCGGTCGCTGCCCGCGAGGATGTCCGCGCTGTCAGCCCGGTCGAGTCGGCAGCCGTCAGCGCGGTGGTGGCCGGCATGCCGGACCCCGCGGTCCTGCTCGATCGCGCCGGCCGCGTCCTGCACCTCAACGCCGCCGCCGCCCAGCTCGCGCCGGCGCTACGCAAGAACGAGCTGGCGCAGTTTGCGCTGCGCTCGCCCGAAATCATCACCGCACTACGCGAGGCGATCGCGACCAGCGAGCCGCGCCGGGCGACCTATCTCGACCAGGTGCCGGTCGATCGCTGGATGGAGCTCATCATCACCCCGGTGCCGGTGCCGACCCTGTTCGGCGGCACCGAGAAGTGCATGCTGATGACGTTCCACGACCAGACGCCGCTGCGCCGGGTCGAGGAGATGCGCGCCGATTTCGTCGCCAATGCCAGCCACGAACTGCGTACGCCGCTTGCCGCGCTGTCGGGCTTCATCGATACGCTGCAGGGCCCGGCGAGGGACGACGCCAAGGCGCGCGAGCGGTTCCTCGGCATCATGCATACCCAGGCGACACGGATGGCGCGGCTGATCGACGACCTGCTGTCGCTGTCCCGGGTCGAATTGTCGGCCCATGTCCGCCCCGATGCGTCCGTCGATATCGTTCCGATCCTGCGCCAGGTCGTCGACGGGCTGGAGCCGCTGGCCCGGGAACGCCAGGTCGCCATCGAAATCGAACTGCCGGAGGCGCCGGTGACGATCGCGGGCGACCGCGAGGAACTGCTGCGGCTGTTCGAAAACCTGATCGAGAATGCGCTCAAGTACGGCGCCTCCGGCGGGCGGGTGATCGTTTCCCTGATCCGGGCTGCCTCTGGCGAGGGGGCGCCGGAAGTCCGGGTCATGGTCAGGGATTTCGGGCCCGGGATTGCCCCGGAACACCTGCCGCGGCTGACCGAGCGCTTCTACCGGGTGGATGTCGGCGACAGCCGCGCGCAGGGCGGAACCGGGCTCGGATTATCCTTGGTGAAACACATCCTTAACCGCCATCGCGGCCGCCTCGTGATCGAAAGCGTGCCCCGGAAAGGGGCAACCTTTACCGCCTGTTTTCCCCAGGCAAAATCCCTCGCATCCGGTCAAACCTGAGCGTTTTCAATCGCTTGTCGCTGTCATCCAACTGTCATCCAACCTTCGTAAAAGCTCTATCGACCGCACCTAAACGGGCGGGGTGAGCGCGATCGGGCGCACCGGGCGCTTCGCTCACCAAGATGGAGACCAACCATGAATTTCATCAAGGCTATCGTCGCTGCCGGCCTGGTTGCCGCATCGACGTCGGCTTTCGCTGCCGACATCACCGGCGCGGGCGCCACGTTCCCGTTCCCGCTCTATTCCAAGTGGGCCGACGCCTACAAGAAGGAGACCGGCAACGGCCTGAACTACCAGTCGATCGGTTCCGGCGCGGGCATCAAGCAGATCCAGGCCAAGACCGTGACCTTCGGAGCGAGCGACATGCCGCTCAAGCCGGAGCAGCTCGAAAAGGACGGTATGATCCAGTGGCCGCAAGCCATGGGTGCTCTGGTGCCCGTCGTAAACCTCGAAGGCATCAAGCCGGGTGAGCTGGTATTCTCGGGCGAACTGCTCGGCGACATCTACCTCGGCAAGGTCAAGAAGTGGGACGATCCCGCCATTGCCAAGCTCAATCCGAAGGTGAAGCTGCCGAGCGAGGCCATCACCGTCGTTCGGCGTTCGGACGGCTCGGGCACGACGTTCATCTGGACCGACTATCTCTCCAAGGTCAACGCCGAGTGGAAGACCAAGGTCGGTGCTGGTACTGCCGTGGAGTGGCCGACGGGCGTTGGCGCCAAGGGTAACGAAGGCGTCGCCGGCAATGTCAGCCAGACCAAGAATTCGATCGGTTATGTCGAATATGCCTATGCCAAGCAGAACAAGCTGACCTACGGCGCGGTGATCAACAAGGCTGGCAAGCCCGTGCAGCCGACCATCCAGGCGTTCCAGGCGGCTGCGTCGAACGCCGACTGGGCGGGTGCGAAGAACTACTTCGTGATCCTGACCGACCAGCCCGGCGATGCCTCCTGGCCGATCACCGGTGCGACCTTCATCCTGATGCACAAGGATCCAACCGACAAGGCGGCCGCCAAGGAAGCCATCAAGTTCTTCACCTGGGCTTTCGAGAAGGGTGACAAGATGGCGGAGGAGCTCGACTACATCCCGATGCCGGATTCGGTGGTCAAGATGATCGAAAAGACCTGGTCCGCCGACATCAAGAGCTGAGCCTGAAGTGGGACTTGCTCGCGCTCTGTCATTCCGGGGCGCGAGCAAAGCGAGCGAACCCGGAATCCCGAGATTCCGGGTCTGGTCCTTCGGACCATCCCGGAATGACGCGGGGCAAATCGTCAGCAAGATCGCTCGAAGCGGAAGCGACATTTTTCCAGCGTTGCAGTAAATACAGGGGATTGGGCGTGGCAGAAATGGCGGTTCAGAACGACGTGATGGATGCGGCCGGACCCTACGATCGTGCGCGGGCCCTGAGCGCCTTCAAGTTTGGCGACGTCACTTTCTACTGGATCACGCGCGCCTGCGCGATCTCGGTGCTCCTCATCCTCGGCGGCATCATCCTTTCGCTGATCGTTGGCGCCTGGCCCGCGATCCGGGAGTACGGCGCGGCGTTCCTGTGGACGCAGCGCTGGGCGCCGTCAGCCGATCCGCCCGTACTCGGCGCGCTCGGTCCGATCTACGGCACGCTGGTCACGTCGGTGATCGCGATGATGATCGCCATTCCGGTCGGCCTCGGGATTGCGGTGTTCCTCACCGAGATCTGCCCGCTCTGGCTGCGCCGGCCGATTGGCCTCGCGATCGAGCTGCTCGCAGGGATTCCCTCGATCATCTACGGCATGTGGGGCTTCTTCGTTCTGGGGCCGTTTTTGGCTGACAGCTTTCAGCCGTTCATGATCAGCGTCTTCGACGGTGTTCCCGTGCTGGGCACGATCTTCGCCGGCCCGCCGTCCTATCTCAGCCTGTTCAACGCCTCGCTGATCCTCGCCATCATGGTGCTGCCCTTCATCACCGCGATCTCGGTCGACGTCTTCAAGACGGTGCCGCCGGTCCTGAAGGAAGCCGCCTACGGCATCGGCTGCACCACCTGGGAAGTCGTCCGCAACGTCGTCATCCCATACACCCGCGTCGGCGTCATCGGCGGCATCATGCTGGCGCTTGGCCGCGCGCTGGGCGAGACCATGGCGGTCACCTTCATCATCGGCAACTCGTTCAAGATCCAGTCCTCGATCTTCGCGCCGGGCACCACAATCTCGGCGGCGATCGCCTCAGAATTCGCCGAGAGCGACGGCCTGCACCAGTCCGGCCTGATCCTGCTCGGCTTGTTGCTGTTCGTGCTGACGTTCTTCGTCCTCGCTGCCGCGCGGCTGATGCTGATGCGGCTGGAAAAGAAGGCGGGCAACTGACATGAACCCGATTTACGCCGCCCGCCGCCGCAACAATATCATCATCAAGTTCCTGTGCCTGGGTGCCGCGCTGTTCGGCGTCACCTGGCTCGCGCTGATCCTGTTCACGCTGTTCTACAACGGCCTTTCCGGCATCAATCTCGCCGTCTTCACCCAGGATACGCCGCCGCCGGGATCGACCGACGGCGGACTGCGCAACGCCATCGTCGGATCGATCATGATGACTGTGATCGGCGTCGGCATCGGCGCGCCGCTGGGGCTGTTTGCCGGAACGTACCTTGCCGAATACGGCAAGCACGACAAGCTCACTTCGGTGATCCGCTTCATCAACGACATCCTGCTGAGCGCACCCTCGATCATCATCGGCCTGTTCATCTACGGCGCCATCGTGGTGCCGATGGGCGGCTTCTCGGCCTTCGCCGGCGCACTGGCGCTCGCCGTGATCGTGATCCCGGTGGTGGTCCGCACCACCGAGGACATGCTGGGACTGGTGCCCAATCCGTTGCGCGAGGCGGCGTCTGCGCTCGGCATGCCGCGCTCGCTCGTCATCAAGCGGATTGCCTATCGCGCGGCGCGTGCCGGCCTTATCACCGGCGTGCTGCTGGCGACCGCCCGCGTCGCCGGCGAGACTGCGCCGTTGCTGTTCACCGCGCTCTCGAACCAGTTCTTCAGCCTCGACATGACCAGGACGATGGCGAACCTTCCGGTCACCATCAACAACTTCGTCCAGAGCCCCTATGCCTACTGGAAGCAGCTCGCCTGGGCCGGCGCCCTGCTGATCACGCTCACCGTACTTGCCCTTAACATTGGCGCGCGCATCCTCGGCGCCGAGAGGACATCCAAATGAACGATCTCTCCGTATCCGTGAGTAATGCGAGCGGCCCCGCCGCGCCGGTGACCTTGCCGGAAGCCGCGCCAAAGGTGACGGCGCGCAATCTCAACTTCTATTATGGCGAGCACCATGCGCTGAAGAACATCAACCTCACGCTTGGTACCAATCGCGTCACCGCCTTCATCGGCCCGTCCGGCTGCGGCAAGTCCACCCTGCTGCGGATCTTCAACCGGATGTACGACCTCTATCCCGGCCAGCGCGCGACCGGCCAGCTCATGCTCGACCAGACCAACATCCTCGACCCCAAGCTCGACCTCAATTTGCTGCGCGCCCGCGTCGGCATGGTGTTCCAGAAGCCGACGCCGTTCCCGATGACGATCTACGAAAACATCGCGTTCGGCATCCGCCTCTACGAGAAGATCTCCAAGTCGGAGATGGACGGCCGGGTCGAGAAGGCGCTGCGCGGCGGCGCGCTGTGGAACGAGGTCAAGGACAAGCTCAATGCGAGCGGGCTGTCGCTGTCCGGCGGCCAGCAGCAGCGGCTCTGCATCGCCCGCACCGTTGCGGTGCGGCCCGAAGTGATCCTGTTCGACGAGCCCTGCTCGGCGCTGGACCCGATCTCGACCGCCAAGGTCGAGGAGCTGATCCAGGAACTGGCGGAGGACTACACCATCGCCATCGTCACCCATAACATGCAGCAGGCGGCGCGCGTCTCCGACAAGACCGCGTTCATGTATCTCGGCGAACTGGTCGAGTTCGACGACACCAACAAGATTTTCACCTCGCCGAGCGATCGACGTACCCAGGACTACATCACCGGCCGGTTCGGCTAAGCGCACGCCGCGAGGAGATTGACATGGCTTCAGAACATACCGCCAAGGCGTTCGACAGCGATCTTCAGGAACTGACCCGCCTCGTCGCCGAGATGGGCGGGCTGGTCGAACGCATGATCACCGAATCCGTCGACGCGCTGGTCCGCCGCGACGTCGCGCTCGGCAAGCGCGTCGTTGCCGCCGACCTCGAGATCGACCGCCTGCAGCATGCGATCGAGGAACGCGCGGTGCTGACCATCGCGCGGCGCCAGCCGATGGCGATCGACCTGCGCGAAATCGTCGGCGCCATGCGCGTCGCCACCGACCTGGAGCGGATCGGCGACCTCGCCAAGAACATGGGCAAACGTGTTGCCGCGCTGGAGAACGATTTCCAGCCGCTGAAGCTGATCCGCGGACTGGAGCACATGACCGATCTGGTGCAGTCGCAGGTCAAGTCGGTGCTCGACGCCTATGCGGCGCACGACCTGCCGGCGGCGATGGCGGTCTGGAAGGGCGACGAGGAAGTCGACGCCATCTGCACCTCGCTGTTCCGCGAACTGCTCACCTACATGATGGAAGATCCGCGCAACATCTCGTTCTGCATCCATCTGATGTTCTGCGCCAAGAACATCGAGCGGATCGGCGATCACGCCACCAACATCGCCGAAACCGTTTTCTACATGATCGAAGGCCAGCAGATGCTCGACAAGCGCCCGAAGGGCGACACGACGGCGTTTGCGACCACGGTCCCCGGGAACTAAGTACTTGGAAGAGGCTGAAGCAATATGAGCGCGCGCATTATGGTGGTCGAAGACGAGGAAGCGCTTACTACGCTGTTGCGCTACAACCTCGACGCCGAAGGCTATGATGTCGAAACCGTCGGCCGCGGCGACGACGCCGATACCAGGCTGAAGGAGCGGGTGCCCGATCTCGTCGTGCTCGACTGGATGCTGCCGGGCCTGTCCGGCATCGAACTGTGCCGCCGCCTGCGGGCGCGGCCGGAGACGCGACAGCTGCCGATCATCATGCTGACCGCGCGCGGCGAGGAGAGCGAGCGCATCAGGGGTCTGGCGACCGGTGCCGACGACTACATCGTCAAGCCGTTCTCGGTGCCGGAATTGCTGGCGCGGGTGAAGGGCCTGTTGCGGCGGGCAAGCCCCGAGCGTCTCGCCACCGTGCTGACATATGGCGATATCGAACTCGACCGCGAGAAACGTCGCGTCGCGCGTTCGGGCCGCTCGATCGATCTCGGCCCGACCGAATATCGTCTGCTGGAGTTCTTCCTGGAGCATCCCGGCCGCGTGTTCAGCCGCGAGCAATTGCTCGACAGCGTCTGGGGCCGCGACATCTACATCGACGAGCGCACCGTCGACGTGCATATCGGCCGCTTGCGCAAGCTGCTCAACCCCGGCCGCGAGCAGGACCCGATCCGCACCGTCCGCGGCGCCGGCTACGCGCTGGACGACCGCTTCGCGAAGGCGGAGTAGTGGAGCAGCAGAACTCCGCCGTTGTCCCGGCCTTGAGCCGGGACCCATAGTCACAAATCTCGATTGTAAAGTGCGCTGGAGCTCCAGCGAGGTCTAACCACAAACACCGGTGGTTATGGGTCCCGGCCCCCGTGCGCAATTGCGCACTAGGCCGGGACGACAAACGTTGAGATGTCTTGCTCCGCTTACCGCGTCTGCTTCGGCGGCTGCCTGCGCCGATCAGCGGCCGGCTGATAGGCGACGCGCGAGTGATGCGCGCAGTAGGGCAGGCCGGTGAGCGCCTTGCCGCCGCAGAAGAAGAACTCGGGGCTCGAGGGATCGCCGACCGGCCAGTGGCAGGTGGCCTCGTTCAATTCCAGCAGCGACAGACGCTGGCTCATCGGCACCACGTTGTCGAAGGCGATCGGATCGGGCTCCAGCTCGACCTCGAAGGCGTGCGCAAGTGCGGTGTTGCCGCGCGAGACCGGGCGCGAGACCCGCATCATGTGCTGCGCAGGGCGCGCCTTGCGCTGCCGCGGCGCTGCCGAGGAGGGGCTCTTGGCGCGGCCGGACAGGCCCAGCCGGTGCACCTTGCCGATCACCGCGTTCCGGGTGACATTTCCGAGTTCCGCCGCGATCTGGCTGGCCGAGAGCCCGGCCTCCCAAAGCTTTTTCAGTTGCTCGACGCGATCGTCGGACCAGGTCAATACCGTCATCGCATTCTTCCCTTCGCATCGCGCCGGCCAATCGGGGCGGCGCTGGAGACGTCTTTCGGTGTCAAATTGACGACGCCGTTGGTCTCAAAAATCCCTGCGGTCAGAATCCCTTAGCCCTCGCCGGGCGCGAATTTTGCGCCCGAACGTTTACGCTCTACAAAATGTACTATTGGGATTCAGAACCGCTGCACGAGATGTCGTACCCGACAGCCGAAAAACTACAATATGGCGGGACTCGGGCGCAAGAGTCCGCGCCGATGCGTCCACATGTTCCGGCATCTCTGTATTGCAGTGCGTGTTTTGCACCACACCGCAATCCTACGGAATTAACCTTTGTCGCGCTGCAGGAAGGCCGCTTCCGGTGCTGGAAATGCAGGCTCGTGGCGTGTTGACAGCGACCGCCGCCCACATAGAATGCCTCTCACGTGCCGCCCTTAAGAGGCGGCACGTTTCGTTTTCGCAAGACCGGCTGCTGCCGCGTTCGCGCCAATGCTCGCGCGTTCCGTAGCCGGTCAGAACCTCAGTGATTGCCATGACCAATAGCGCCACGTCGCATCTGCTCCCCGTCTTTGCCAGGGTCGATCTCGGCTTCGAACGCGGCGAGGGCGCCTGGCTGATCGCAACCAATGGCGAGCGCTACCTCGACTTCACCTCGGGCGTCGCGGTCAATGCGCTGGGTCATTGCCATCCGCATCTGGTTGCGGCGCTGCAGGAGCAGGCCACCAAACTCTGGCACATGTCCAACCTGTTCAAGTCGCCCGACGGCGACAGGCTGGCGGCGCGGCTGTGCGAGCAGAGCTTTGCCGATTTCGTGTTCTTCTGTAACTCCGGCGCGGAAGCGATGGAGTGCGCCATCAAGGTCGCGCGCCGCTATCACGCCGCCAAGGGCCATCCCGAGCGCTATCGTCTTGTCACCTTCGAGGGCGCCTTCCATGGCCGCACGCTGGGCACGCTCGCCGCGACCGGCTCGGCAAAATACCTCGAAGGTTTCGGGCCGCCGCTCGATGGCTTCGACCAGGTACCGCACGGCGATCTCGAAGCGGTCAAGAAGGCCATCGGTCCGCAGACCGCGGCCATCCTGATCGAGCCGGTGCAGGGCGAGGGCGGCGTGCGCTCGGCGCCGAACGCGTTCTTCAAGGCGCTCCGCCAGTTGTGCGATGACAACGGCCTGCTGCTGATCTTCGACGAGGTGCAGACCGGCATGGGCCGCACCGGCGACCTGTTTGCCTACAAGCGCCTCGGCGTTACCCCGGACATCATGTCACTCGCGAAAGCCCTCGGCGGCGGATTCCCGATCGGCGCCTGTCTGGCCACCGCGGAAGCCGCATCCGGCATGACGCCGGGCTCGCATGGTTCCACCTTCGGCGGCAATCCGCTGGCGGTTGCCGCTGCCAACGCCGTGCTCGACGTCATGCTCAAGCCCGGCTTCTTCGACCACGTGCAGAAGATGTCGCTGCTGCTCAAGCAGAAGCTCGCCTCCGTCGTCGACCGCTATCCCGCCGTGCTCTCCGAAGTGCGCGGCGAAGGCCTTCTGGTTGGCGTCAAGGCCGTGGTGCCGTCGGGCGATCTGGTCAACGCGCTGCGCGACCAGAAGCTTCTCACCGTCGGCGCCGGCGATAACGTCGTGCGCTTCCTCGCGCCCCTGATCGTCAACGAGGCCGAGGTCGAGCAATCCGTGCAGATGCTCGAGAACGCCTGCGTGGCGCTGGCTGCCGGACAAAAGAAGAAGGCGGCGGGGTGATGAGCAAGTCCCTCCGCCACTTCCTCGATATCAGCGAGCTGCCGCCGACAGAGCTGCGCAACATGCTGGCCGCCAGCATCGCCATGAAGGCGAAGCTGAAGGCGCACGAAAAGGTCAAGAAGCCGCTCGAAGGCAAGACGCTGGCGATGATCTTCGAACGGCCCTCGACCCGCACGCGGGTGTCGTTCGACGTCGGCATGCGCCAGCTCGGCGGCGAGGCAATCATGCTGACCGGCGCGGAGATGCAGCTCGGCCGCGGCGAGACCATCGCCGATACCGCGCGCGTGCTCTCACGCTATGTCGACGCGATCATGATCCGCATTCTCAACCATGATGCGCTGCTGGAACTCGCCGCGCACGCCACCGTGCCCGTCATCAACGGGCTGACGCGGCGCTCGCACCCCTGCCAGGTGATGGCCGACCTGATGACCTTCGAGGAGCATCGCGGGCCGATCGAAGGCCGCACCGTCGCCTGGACCGGCGACGACAACAACGTGCTGGCTTCGTGGGCGCATGCGGCGGAGCGTTTCAAGTTCCAGCTCAATGTCGCGACCCCGCCGCAGCTTGCGCCGAACAAGGCGATGAAGGACTGGATCAAGGCCACGCAAGCCCCGATCGTGCTCGGCACCGATCCCGAAGCCGCGGTCCGCGGCGCCGATTGCGTCGTCACCGATACCTGGGTCTCGATGGGCGACAAGGACGGCGAACACCGTCACAACGTGCTCAAGCCCTATCAGGTCAATGCCAAGCTGATGTCGCTGGCGAAGCCCGATGCGCTGTTCATGCATTGCCTGCCCGCGCATCGCGGCGAGGAGGTCACCGATGAGGTGATCGACGGTCCGCAGTCGGTCGTGTTCGACGAAGCCGAAAACCGTCTCCACGCGCAAAAGGGCATTCTGGCGTGGTGCTTTAACGAAGTGGCGTAGCGCTCTCCGTCGTCCCTGCGAACGCAGGACCCATACCGCGTGATCTCTCGATAAGGCGCTGTGGCAGACGCACTGCGCTACAATTAAAGCCTGTGGTTATGGGTCCCTGCGTTCGCAGGGACGACGTGTGGAGATAGTTTCGCCACTCTCAAACCCCTTCCATTTTGCTTTCCGAGCCCCCAGATAACCCGCCATGGTCTCAGAATCCCCCGATATGAAAATCACGACCGAAGCGCCCATTCGCGCGCCTTCGTCCGTCCCCGTCGATGATGCGGTGCTGCCGTTCGAGGTCGATGCGCTCGATCTGCGCGGCCGGCTGACCCGGCTCGGCCCTGCGCTCGACGACATCCTGACCAAGCATGATTATCCCGCGCCGGTCGGCAAGCTGCTCGGCGAGGCGATCGTGCTGGCGACGCTGCTCGGCTCGGCGCTGAAATTCGACGGCCGCTTCATCATGCAGACGCAGACCGACGGCCCGGTGTCGTTCCTGATCGTGGATTTCCAGGCGCCCGATCGCCTGCGCGCCTATGCGCGCTACGATGTCAGGCGCTTGAAGGACGGCCAGGATTCCGGCGCGCTGCTCGGCAAGGGTCATCTTGCGATGACCATCGATCAGGGACCGGACATGAGCCGCTATCAGGGTTTGGTGGCGCTCGACGGCGGCAATCTCGAAGATGCCGCGCATGAATACTTCCTGCGCTCCGAACAGATCCCGACAAGGGTGCGGCTCGCGGTCGGCGAGGAATGGCGTGGCGGCGACGGCAGCGGTCCGAAACACCGCTGGCGTGCCGGCGGCATGCTGCTGCAATTCCTGCCCAAGGCGCCGGAGCGGGCGCGGCAGGCCGACCTGCATCCGGGCGATGCGCCCGATGGCGCGGTGACGCATGAGGTCGCCGAGGACGACGCATGGGTCGAGGGCCAGTCGCTGATCGGCACCGTCGAGGATGTCGAACTGATCGATCCGGACCTGTCGGGCGAGCGCCTGCTGTACCGGCTGTTTCACGAACGCGGCGTGCGGGTGTTCCAGCCGCTGCCGCTGCGCGCGCAATGCTCGTGCTCGCGCGATGCGGTGTCATCGATGCTGAAAAGCTTTGCCGCCAAGGACCGCGCCGAGATGGTGAAGGACGGCAAGGTGATCGTGACCTGCGAGTTCTGCTCTTCGGTCTACCAGTTCACGCCGCACGAAGCAGGCGTGGAAGAGTAGGGCGTCTTCTCGTCGCTTCGTAGGGTGGGCAAAGCGCAGCGTGCCCACCATTGCGAGCAGTGCGCTTGATGGTGGGCACGCTTGCGCTTTGCCCACCCTACGCAGATGCGTCGTTTTCCTGCGCAACAACGAAGTTTGCATCTCCCTGCGACACATCAACACGACGGGCAAATCAGTCAAAAACCTGTCCACCCCATCGCGCAAAAATATTCGGCTCGCGCCGTCGGGCAAATCAGCGGCATAATTCCGCGCGTCTCACCCGTTACGAGGGGCGGCTCGCGATCGTCACGAACGCGCGGTGAGATGCGGTGGACGCGGATTGCGCAATAGACGAGCGCGCATGACGCGTACGGCGAAGTCGTGTGGTCCTGACGTCGCGGTGCTGGCGTCAAGTCCTCGAGAAGCGAAGCTTCTTTTGGGCGACGGAGGCAAAAGAGCCGTTCTCCGGGGAGATCACGAAGTAAGCCGTAAAGCCACTGCGCAGGGAAGGCCGGAATGCTCCCGCTGCCCTGTATGCTCGTGTGCATTTTTGTTTGCGCAAATCGCACGCGAGACCGCGGGTGCAGCAGGCACCCGGTCTTCCCTGCGCCCTCGGATTTCTGGGAGGGCAACGTAGATGCAAACCTCGGACAGAACATGTCGCGAGATCGCGAAGTCACATCCAGTCGTCATCCCCGCGCAGGCGGGATCCAGTATTCCAGAGGCGGCAGTGATTGAACCGAGAAGCCGCGGCGTACTGGATGCTCCGCCTTCGCGGAGCATGACAGTGCTGGCATGGAGAGCTGAGGTGTTACCCCTAGTTCAACACCCGGTTCCTGTCGGGGCTGTCCAGCGAGAACGTGGGCACGTCGATCTCGAACCGCTCGCCGCTCTCGCTGACCATCTGGTAGCGGCCGGTCATGAAGCCCGACGCGGTCGGCAGCGGTACGCCGCTGGTGTATTCGAAGCGCTCGCCCGGCGCCAGCACCGGCTGTTCGCCGACCACGCCTTCGCCGCGCACTTCCTGCCTGCGGCCGGTGGCGTCGGTGATGATCCAGTGCCGGGTGCGCAGTTGCACGGTCTCGCCGCCGGTGTTGGTGATGACGATGGTGTAGGACCAGAAATACTGGCTTTTGTCGACCGACGAACGTTCCGGCAGGAAGTTCGGTTCGACGGTGACTTCAATCTGGCGGGTGACGGCGCGGTACATGGAAAACAGCTTTCGAAAATCCTAAGTCGCATCATAGCCAAGAAAGCCGGTGGAACCAATCCGTCCGGCTGCCACGGAAGTGCCTCGATGCGGGTTGCTGCACCGCGGTTTCAACATAGTTCCGTCCTACTGCGCAACCGCGCGCCGCCGGGCTTCGTATCTGTCGGCGCATCTTGTATGCAACTTGCCCGCCGATATGATCGTTCTCGGACGGCGCAAATGCGAATGCCCAGTTGCCAAGACGGTGCCAGATGACGTCCATTGCCGATCCAATTGCCGGAACGCCACGCGGCGAAACCAAGACGAGCCATGCGATGACCGATGCCGCCGCGGTGTCCGCGCCGGCAATCACGTTGCCCGTTACCGGCGAGCGCGAATTGCGGCTCGATCTGTTTCGCGGCATGGCGCTGTGGCTGATCTTCGTCGACCATCTGCCGGCCAACATCCTCACCTGGTTCACGATCCGCAACTACGGATTCTCCGACGCCACCGAAATCTTCATCTTCATCTCCGGCTACACCGCCGCCTTCGTCTATGGCCGCGCCATGCAGGAGCGCGGCTTCGTGGTGGCGAGCGCGCGCATCATGCGGCGGGTCTGGCAGATCTACGTCGCCCATGTGTTTCTGTTCACGATCTTCCTTGCCGAAATCTCCTATGTCGCCACCCGTTTCGAGAACCCGCTCTACAGCGAGGAAATGGGCATCATGGATTTTCTCAAGCAGCCCGACGTCACCATCATCCAGGCGTTGCTTCTGAGATTCCGTCCCGTGAACATGGACGTGCTGCCGCTCTACATCGTGCTGATGCTGTTCCTGCCGCTGATCCTGTGGCTGATGAAGTGGCGCACCGACGGCGCGCTTGCGCTGTCGGTGCTGCTGTACGCCCTGACCTGGCACTTCGATTGGTACCTGACGGCCTATCCGAGCGGCTTCTGGATCTTCAATCCGTTCTGCTGGCAATTGCTGTTCGTGTTCGGCGCCTGGTGCGCGCTCGGCGGCGCCGCGCGGATGTCACGGCTGCTGGAGTCGCGGATCACGCTGTGGATCTGCGCGGCCTATCTCGTGTTCGCGTTCTTCGTCACGCTGACCTGGCACCTGCCGCAGCTCAGTTTCCTGATGCCGAAGCGGCTCGAGCAGTGGATGTACCCGATCACCAAGACCGATCTTGATGTGCTGCGATTTGCCCATTTTCTGGCGCTCGCTGCCCTCACCGTGCGCTTTTTGCCCAAGGACTGGTCGGGGCTGAAATCGCCCTGGCTGCGACCTTTGATCCTGTGCGGCCAGCATTCCCTTGAGATATTCTGCCTGGGCGTCTTTCTCGCCTTCGCGGGGCACTTCGTGCTGGCCGAAGTTTCCGGTGGTGCGCTCATGCACGCGCTGGTCAGCGTCCTCGGAATCCTCATCATGTGGGGAGTGGCGTGGGTGATCTCGTGGTACAAGCATTCTGCCGACAAGGGCGCCTCCAAAATGAAGAGCACCAGCGGCAATGCCGATATGGCGGGAGGAAGCATATGAGGCCGCGTTTTGCAGCCGTGCTGGGCCTGACGCTGGCCGCAGGCCTTGCGGTCGCCGGTCTGGCGCGCGCCGAGGACGCGCAGACCTGCGAGGTCCCGGCCTATCTCCTGACCACCGAAAGCGTACTCGCCAGGGTTGGAGAGACGATCAGGAACGCGCGTCCGTTGGATGTGCTGGTGGTGGGCAGCCGCTCGTCGACCATCAACTCCGCCGGCGGCAGCGCCTACCCCGCCAAGCTGCAGGAGGCGCTGAAGGAGCGCCTGCCGTCGATCCCGGTTAATTTGTCCGTAGAAATACAGGCCGGCAAGACGGCCGAGGATGTCGCCCACGGCCTCGTTAAGCTGGTGGAAGAAAAAAAGCCTACCTTGGTCGTCTGGCAGACCGGAACGGTGGATGCCATGCGCTCGGTCGATCCCGATGATTTCCGCGCGGCTGTCAACGAAGGCGTTGTTGCGTTGCAAAAGGCGGGAGCCGACGTGGTGATGGTCAATCTGCAGTACAGCCCGCGCACCGAAACCATGATTTCCGCGCCGCCGTACCTGGATAATATGCGCGTGGTGGCCCAGCAGCACGACGTTCCGCTGTTCGACCGGTTCGCCATCATGCGCCACTGGAATGAAGCGGGAGATTTCGACCTGTTCAGTAACGTCCATGGCACCGGCATGGCCAAGCGGGTTCATGCCTGTCTCGGCCGCGCACTGTCGAAGTTCGTGCTCGATGCGGCCCGTCTCGACCCCGCACAGCAGAATTAAGGGAATTAGCGTTAATGAGTTCTCATTGCCCTTTTCGTTTGAGCAGATTGCTGACGGCTTTCGCGGCCGCGGGCCTCGCGCTTTCAATGCCGGCCGCGCCACTTCACGCGCAAACCTCATCGCCGCAACAGGCCGCAGTGTCCGACACGGCCAGGCCGCAAGCAGATCACAAGCCGCAAGCCGACAACAAGCCTGAAACAACCCAGCCTGCGACGACCGGCACCGGCAGCAGCATGGCCGCCGTCAACCCGTCGGCGCAAAAGGGCGTTGCCGGCAGGGCCATCGACAAGGTCAAGGAAGTCGCCAAATCGGCGACCGACATCTTCGCCCGCGTTCCCTGCCTGCCGCCGAAGGGCGGCTCCAAGTCGATGGGCTCGCTGCCGCGCGTCGCGAGCAAGCTCGCCGCAGGGCAGCCGGTGGTGATCGTCGCCTTCGGCTCGTCATCGACCGCCGGCTACGGCGCGACTACGCCGGAATTCAACTATCCCAACCGGCTCGCCGCGCAGTTGCACCGGCAATATCCGACCGCCGACATCACCGTCATCAACCGCGGCCAGGGCGGCGAGGACGCGCCCGAAATGATGAAGCGGCTGCAGGCTTCCGTCATCGACATGCATCCGGATCTCGTGATCTGGCAGGTCGGCACCAATGCGGTGCTGCGCAACCTCGATCCCGCCGAGACCGCGAAGCTGGTCGAGGAAGGTATCACGCGCATGCAGGCGGCAGGCGCCGACGTCGTGCTGATCGACCCGCAATATTCACCGGCGGTCAACAAGCACGCGGAAAGCGCCGGCAGGATGATGAGCCTGCTCAACAAGGTCGCCGAGCTGCGCAAGGTCGGCGTGTTTCCGCGCTTCGCCGTGATGAAGGACTGGCACGAGAAGCAGGCGATCCCGATCGAGAATTTCGTGATCGCCGACGGCCTGCACATGAGCGACTGGGGCTACGCCTGCTTCGCGCAACTGCTCGGCGACGACATCATCAAGTCGGTCGGCCAGATCAAGCTCGGCGTGAATGTACCGTCGGATGTGCGGGCATATCGGCCGATGTGAGCGAGGCGAGTAGATTTGTAGGGTGGGCAAAGCGACGCGTGCCCACCATCCCCGACGTGCCGCCGATGGTGGGCACGCTACGCTTTGCCCACCCTACACATTCGCGCCGCTCACGCCTTCTCCAGCGCCTGAGCGAAGTCCTCGATCAGATCATCCGCATGCTCCAGCCCTGCCGAGAACCGAATGAATCCCTCGCTGATGCCGAGTTCGGCGCGCGCCTCCGGCGTCAGCCGCTGATGCGTCGTCGTCGCCGGGTGCGTGACGAGGCTCTTGGCGTCGCCGAGATTGTTCGAGATCCGCGAGATCTGCAGCGCGTTGAGGCAGCGGAACGCAGCCTGCTTGCCGCCCTTGACCTCGAAGCCGATCAGGGTCGATCCGGCGCGCATCTGCTTCTTCACCAGCGCCGCCTGCGGATGATCGGCGCGGCCGGGATAGATCAGCCGCGAGATCTTGGGATGGCTGGCGAGGGCGTCGGCCACCTTGGCCGCGGTCTCGGTCTGCGCGCGCACGCGCACCGCCAGCGTCTCCAGTCCCTTCAACAGCACCCACGCATTGAACGGCGACATCGACGGGCCGGTCTGGCGCATGAAATTGTGGATGTGCTCGGCGATGAACGCTTCCGAGGACAGGATGATGCCGCCGAGACAGCGGCCCTGGCCGTCGATGTGCTTGGTCGCGGAATAGACCACGACGTCGGCGCCCAGCGACAGCGGGCTCTGCCAGATCGGGGTTGCAAACACATTATCCACGACCAGCCGCGCGCCGCCCTGGTGGGCGATCTCGGCGATGGAAGAGATATCCAGCACGTCGAGCGTCGGATTGGTCGGGCTCTCCAGGAAGCAGGTCCTGGTGTTGGGCCGCATTGCCTTCCGCCACTGGTCGAGGTCGAGGCCGTCGACGAGGGTGGACTGGATGCCGTAGCGCGGCAGCAAATCCTCCACCACGTAGCGGCAGGAGCCGAACATCGCCTTCGCCGCCACCACGTGGTCGCCGGCCTTCAGCGGCGCCAGGATCGCGGTCGTCACCGCGGCCATTCCCGTGGCGGTCGCGCGCGCGGCCTCGGCGCCTTCGAGCTCGACCATGCGGCGCTCGAACATCGAGATGTTGGGGTTGGAAAAGCGCGAATAGAGAAAGCCGGGCTCCTCGCCCTTGAACCGCGCCTCGCACTGCTCGGCGCTGTCGTAGACGAAGCCCTGGGTCAGGAACAGCGCTTCGGACGTTTCGCCGTATTGCGAGCGCAGGGCGCCGGAATGAACCAGCCGGGTTTCGGGACGATAGCGGGCGGTAGCCTTAGCCTCAGACATGTGACCTCCGTCGTGACCACCGTTGAAAAATGGTCACAAAAAACCGGCCTGGAAAAATTTCCACAGGCCGGGATCACACGTGTCCCCGGCCTGTTTAGCGACTTATTTAACGTGGCTGCAAGCCGGCCGGCTCAAATCACCACGGGATAAGTCATGCTGATATTCGCTTGCGCCCTTTCAGTCAAGGCGGCCATCGGATAACCCGTAAATGCCCATATTTATGGGGTTTGGATGCTATTTTGGCACCCGAAAGGGCCCCCACCGAGGACCGCGCCGTGTCGTTCACGCTTCCGCCCGACGCCAACGGAATTCTGCCCGACCGCATGATCGCGGCGATGGCGGATGCGGGGCTCATTCTGCCGGCCTATCCGTTCGTCGAGAGCCAGATCCAGCCGGCCAGCCTCGATCTGCGCCTCGGCGATATCGCCTACCGGGTGCGGGCGAGTTTTCTGCCGGGCCCGGACTCGACCGTCGCCGAGCGTATCGACGAGCTGAAGCTGCACGAGATCAACTTGTCCGACGGCGCGGTGCTGGAGACCAACTGCGTCTACATCGTGCCGCTGCTGGAGAGCCTCGCGCTGCCGCCGCAGATCGTGGCGGCCGCCAATCCCAAGAGTTCGACCGGGCGGCTCGACGTGTTCACCCGCGTGATCGCCGACGGCACCCGCCGCTTCGACATGATCGGCGCGGGCTATCACGGCCCGCTCTATGCCGAGATCAGCCCGAAGACCTTTCCGGTGCTGCTGCGCGAGGGCTCGCGGCTCTCTCAGGTGCGATTCCGCACCGGTGACGCCATCCTCAATGCCGAAGAACTCGACGCGCTGCACGAGACCGAGCGACTGGTCGATGTCGACGACGCAGACCTCGCCAATGGCGTGGCGCTGTCCGTCGATCTGTCCGGCGAGAAAGCCAATGGCTTCGTCGGCTATCGCGCCAAGCGCCACACCGGCGTGGTCGATATCGACCGCCGCGGCGGCTATGCGGTCGATGAATTCTGGGAGCCGATCCCGGCGCGTTCCGACGGCAGCCTGATCCTCGATCCCGGCGAGTTCTACATCCTGGCCTCGAAGGAGGCCGTGCAGGTGCCGCCGGATTACGCCGCCGAGATGGTGCCGTTCGATCCGCTGGTCGGTGAATTCCGCGTGCATTATGCGGGATTCTTCGATCCTGGATTTGGCTATGCCGGCGCCGGCGGGCAGGGCGCACGCGCCGTGCTGGAAGTGCGCTCGCGCGAGGTGCCGTTCATCCTCGAGCATGGCCAGATCGTCGGCCGGCTGGTCTACGAAAAGATGCTGTCGCGGCCCGATGCGATGTACGGACAGCGCATCGGCTCGAACTATCAGGCGCAGGGCCTGAAGTTGAGCAAACATTTCCGCGCCTGAGCAACACACAACTCGCTACGTCAGCAGCGCGCCGGCCCACGCGGCGCCTGCGACCAGGATCAGGCCCGGGATCAGTCGCAACGCGAACGACCAGCCGCCGCCGCTCCAGGCGAAAATGATCTTGCTGATCGTATTGGTGGAGAGGCCGGCAAGAATCGGAAAGGCCGCGTCGACGGCGCTCATCTTGCCGGAGGCAACCAGCGAAGCGATTGCGATGGCGGCCGAATGCGTGTCGACGAAGCCGGCCACCGACGCCGCTACGACGGCCCCGGTCTCGCCGAACCACTCCCGCAGCGCGGCCGAGGCGAGAAGGATTGCAGACAGGATCAGGGCGAATCCCAGCGCGGCCGGCAGGCTGAACGCCTTTCCCGGCTGAGGGTCCGGAACATCCCGCTCGCGCAAGGCGAGGACCGTGAAGGCCGCGCCATAGGCGGTGGCGGCAATGCCGGCGAAAATCAGCGGCATCGCCAGCGTGCGCAGGGTGGCGGTGCTGGTCGCCGTCAGCACCAGGCCCATCTGGATGATGGTGGCGACCGTCGAGAGCGCCGCGCCCGCGACAGCGGCGCTGATGACCTCGGGATTCTTCCGGGCCCGCGCGCCCATGGCGCCGATCGTCGCGGTGCTCGAAATGAAGCCGGAAGCGAGGCCTGCGATCGGGAGTCCGAACCGTGCCCCGAACGCCCGGACGAGAATGTATCCCGCGGCGCTGATGGCCATCACCAGAATGACGACGATCCAGATCGAGCGCGGATTGAGCGCGCCATAGGGGCCCATCGCCTGATTGGGCAGCAGCGGAAGGACTACGAGCGTTGCCCCGGCGAAAATGAGCGCGTCTCTCACCTCATCTTCCGTGAGCACGGAACGGACGAAATGATGCAGCGGCGTTCGCACCGCGAGCAGCACGGCGAGGCCGACCGCTACGCCTGCCGCCAGTGCCGGCTGCTGCATCGCGAGGCCGCCCAGCAGCGCCGTGAGGATCAGGGCAATCTCGGTCGTCAGGCCGGGATCGTCGCCGCGGGATCGGAAATATGCGACGGCGGTCAGCACTGCCACGCCCGCGACGGTGACGGCCAGCATGATTGCTCCGCCCACCAGGAAGCTAATGGCTCCGGCGAGCGAGGCGGCGGTGAAGGTCCGTATTCCCGCCGGCGCGCGGGACGGGCCGCCGCCCTTGCGGCGTTCCCGTTCGGCCCCGATCATGAGCCCGATGCCGAGCGCCGTTACGAAGTTCGGAAGCATGGAAAGTGGATCGGGCATATTCTCCTCGGCAGCGTCACGGTGTTCGGCAGGCCGCCGCGGTTCCAGATTCACCTGCCTCGATCGCGACGGCAATCGTCAAATATCGATCTCCGGCGGTGGGTGGCAGCTGCCGGGTTCCCTGCGGTGTCGGCCTGCCAATGCGATGCCGGCCGCGACGCTCTGCCGCGCAATCCGGCAAGCCCCCCTTGCGCCCGGCGCACGTGGAATCATCCCCGACCGTGCTAGGAAGCAGCGCGCCGCGGGACCATATCCGCGCGCTGGGAGCAGAAATGTCCGACCTCGGCGTTGCCGAAATTCCCGTAGACGAGGAAGAGCGCCCGCTTCCGCCGCCGCCGGCGCCGGCCAAGAACGCTTTGGTCGACGGCCCGATCCTGCGCACGCTGCTTTGGCTTGCGTGGCCGAACGTGATCGCGCTCACCGCAGGCACCTGCGTGGTCATCGCCGAAACCTCCTATATCGGCCGGCTGGGTGTTGAATCACTCGCCGCGATGGCGCTGGTGTTTCCGACCGTGATCCTGACCATGACGATGTCCGGCGGCGCCATGGGCGGCGGCGTGGCATCCGCGATTGCGCGCGCGCTCGGCGCCGGCGATACCGACCGCGCCTCGACGCTGGCCGCGCATGCGCTGTTGATCGGCTTCTGCTTCGGTCTGGTGTTCATGCTCGGCATGCTCATCTTCGGCCCTGCGCTACTTGAATTGCTCGGCGGCCGCGGCAACGTGCTGGCGCAGGCAATCGCCTACACGCAGATATTCTTCGGCGGTGCGATCATCCCCTGGCTGATGAACACGATGGCGGGGATCCTGCGCGGCACCGGCAACATGAAGCTGCCCTCGCTGATGATGCTCTCCTCCGCCGTCTGCCAGATCATTCTCGGCGGCACGCTCGGGCTGGGCCTGGGCCCGATCCCGCAATTCGGCATGCGCGGCGTCGCGGCAGGCTCCCTGATCGCCTACATCATCAGCATCTCCGTGATGTCCTGGTACCTGTTCTCGGGGCGCGCGCGCGTCATTCCGAAGATCCGGGGCTTGCGGATTCAGTGGGCGATGTTCATAGACATCCTGAAGGTCGGCGCGATCGCCTGCTTCTCGCCGCTGCAGTCGGTGCTGACCATCAGCATCTTCACCCACATGCTGGCGGGTTTCGGCACCGAAATCCTCGCCGGCTACGGCATCGGTGCGCGGCTTGAATTCATGCTGACCTCGATCGCGTTCGCGGTCGGCATCGCCTCGGTGCCGATGGTCGGCATGGCGATCGGCGCAAAGCGGATCGCGCGGGCGCGGCGGATCTGCTGGATCGCGGGCACCGTAGCCTTCGTCTCGGTCGGCGCGGTCGCGACCTTCATCGCGATATTCCCGGACATCTGGGTCAATTTGTTCACCGACGACGCCAGCGTGCGTGCCGCAAGCCGGCAGTACCTGTCGACGGCGGCGCCGATGTACGCCTTCCTCGGCCTCGCCACGACCTGCTATTTCTCGTCGCAGGGCGCGGCCAAGGTGATCGGCCCGGTGCTGGCGCAGACCGCGCGCCTGGTATTCATCGCCACCGGTGGCTGGTGGCTGTCGACGCAGGGCGCCACCGCCCAGAGCTTCTTCCTGCTGGCGGCAGCCTCGATGATATTGCTCGGCGTGCTGTCGTGCCTCAGCGTGGTCCTGACCCGATGGGAGCCGAAGCGGCGCGTCGCTGTTCAGCCGGCGCTGTCGTGAAACGGAGGTCGTCATTCCGGGGCGATGCGAAGCATCGAACTATGGTGCGCAATTGCGCACCTGAGAATCTCGAGATTCCGGGTCTGGTCCTTCGGACCATCCCGGAATGACGGGCTCACCTATCGCCGCACTCGTCGCCGGCCGTGTCGACCTCCGCCGCCATCGGCCATCCGTACCAGTTGCGGCACCATGCTCATCAGTTCGCTAGCGCCTGCACCGTTCAGCATGCCCATGTAATCGCCGCCATAGCCGCCGGGGATACCGCCGCCGCCCATCATGCCGCCGATGCCGCCGCCGCCGTTCTCCATCATGCGGCTCATCATCGGGCCCATGGTCTGCATCATCATCGCGAAGCGGCGCTTGCCCATCTTCGCCTTCATCATCTCCAGCATCGGCGCCATTTGCGTCATCATATCTTCATTGCCGCCTCCGCCACCGAGGCCCGCAAACTGCGCCTTGGCCGGCATCGATGTCAGCGTCAACAACAGCAGCAGCGTGGCTGCGTGGCAAACGACCTTGTCAGCTCCAGTCATGGTTCTGTTCCTCATGCGCTGACCGCCGCGGACGCGGCGTCATTCGGGCGCATGGGGGGAAGCTAGGAGCGGGCCGCAGGCCGATCTGTGCGAAAGGTCACGCTCGCCTGCGACGCGCCGTGAACTCGGTATTGATGCGCCACGTCGCGCCGTTGTCGGCCGAGAGTTCGCCGCGCCACAGAAACGCATCCTCGGTGATGTCGCTAAAACTCCAGCGTGCCAGCAGGCCATCGGGACGCGTCCCCAGCTGCACGATGTCGCGGCCTTCCGCGCGGCCGATCATCTGCAGAAAATTCCGCGTCACCGGATCGGTCCACTGGATGCGCCAGGCCTCGATATCGGGATCGTAGACGCGCAGCGTGGTGCCCCAGGAATTGATATTCGCGGCAGCGTCGCCGTGACGGAGCGCGCCCCGGGGCGGAACGATCCAGACGTCCTGGATCGCGCGGCCCTCGAGCGCCCAGCCGAAGTGCCATTCGCCGCCGCGGCGGCGCTCCCTGCCGTCGTCGGAATATTGCCTGACGTCGAGATCCCACGAGCCGACGAAGCGTCCATAGAGATCCATCTTGCCGGCGCGATCGGGCGAGGGCCCGTCCGCGCCGAGCGCATCGAGAAAAGCGTTGCTCATGCCGCCTTGCGTCCTTCAATTTGTATTCGCGCGATCGGACGCAAAACCGGTATCCACTTTTGCTGATCGCGCGAGCGCCTTCTGCATCGCCAGCACGCCCAGATCCATCTGCGCGTCCATGTAAGGTGCGATTTCGTTCGGCAGCACGTCGGCGGTCCATACGAAGCGGGTGCGGCCATCGGCTGCATCAAAGACCTGGGCCGAGGCGCTGTGCTGCCTGATGCGCTCGTTGACGATGGCATAGACCAGCCGCCGCTTGTTATCGTCGCAATCGACGAGGATCTCGCGCGCCACCGTGCCGTTGCCGAACGTCACGATGCGCGCATCGCCGTCGAGTTTGGTGTCGGTTACAAAGCCGGGCACCAGCCGCGTATGCAGCGCGCCGAAATCGCGCAGTGCGTCCCAGACGTCGCCGGGATTGGCGTCGATGATGATGTCTTTCTGGATGGAGGCCATTTGATCAATCCGTGCATGAGTGAATGTCGTCATTCCGGGATGGTCTGAAGGACCAGACCCGGAATCTCGAGATTCTCAGGTGCGCAATTGCGCACCATGGTTCGATGCGTTGCATCGCCCCGGAATGACGGCGGAGAGGCCGGTCACCCGATCACGTACAAACCGCCTCGACATTGTTGCCGTCGGGATCGATCAAGAACGCCGCATAGTAGGTCGGACTGTAATCCGCGCGCGGTCCGGCGCCGCCATTGTCGCGGCCGCCGGCCTTCAGGCCTTCGGCGTGAAACTGCTTGATGGCCGCATGATCCTTGGCGCGGAACGCGACATGCGCGGCTGACCCGGCTGAGCCCTTGTGCAGATGCAGCCAGAGCGCGGGCGCATCCTTCGGCCCGAAGCCGGCGCCGGAATCGTCGCGCGAGCACAGCACAAAGCCCAGGGGAGCGAGCGCCGCCGTATAGAAGCGCACGCTGGCGTCGAGGTTTCCGACGCGTAATCCGATGTGGTCGTACATGGTGTTCTCCAGTGCAAAGCGCGCGAGATCGCGCGGCCTGGAGCAACCCTAGTCAGTTGAGGCCAAGGCGTTCTTGGAGAATCTTGCGCTTGCCGCGGGAGGCCTGGCGGAACTTGAGCGGCGAGGCCCCGGCGGCGCGATGGAATGTGCGCACGAAATTCGAGAGGTCGGCGAAGCCGACATCATAGGCGATATCGGTGATCGGGCCGTCGTCCTCGGCCAGCCGCCGCGCCGCATGGCGCAGCCTGGAGCGCAGCAGATATTGATGCGGGGTGACGCCGAGCACGTCCGAGAACAGCCGCAGGAAGTGGAACGGGCTGATGCCGGCCTGCGCGGCGGCGTCCTCCAGATTGATCTGACGGTGCGAATGGGCATCGATCCACAGCGCCGTTTCCACCGCGCGGCGGCGGTCGCGCGCCGCATCCGGGCCCGGTTTGCGCGGCTTGCCCGAGACCACCTCGACAAAGCGGCTCGCCAGCACCTGGCCGATTTCGTCGAGGCCGATGTCGCTGTTGCCATCTGCTGCCGATTGCGCCAGCTCCCCGAGCACCACCAGCTCCGGCAGCGGCGGCACGGAGCCGACCTGCCAGGGCGTCCGGCTGTCGCCGATCGCTTCCACCAGCTCAGGCCCGATGAAGAACGACAGGCACTCGTCGCCGCAGACATGGTCGTGGGTGCAGGTGTATTCGTCGCCGGGATGGCCGATCAGCACCGATCCCGCCACCAGTTCGCTGAACTTGCCGCGGCAGTGCAGGCCAAAACTGCCCTTGCGCACATAGGAGATCGAGTGACAGCGATGCTGCTCCGCGAACGGCCTGTCGCCCGGCCCCGCGCTGCAGCGGAAGTCGGACACGGTTATCGATTTGCGCGCGATGAGCGTGGTGGCGATCATCGGCCAAATCTAGTTATGGGTCCGTGGCGGCGCAACGGGCCGCCCCGGGGAACGATTAAGGACGTGCGCCGGAAGGGCGAGTAGGCGCTTGGCGGATGGCGCAGGGTCGGCTAATCATGGGTGCGATTGCGGGCGTAGTTCAATGGTAGAACGGCAGCTTCCCAAGCTGCATACGAGGGTTCGATTCCCTTCGCCCGCTCCAATCTCCTTGCACCGCCTGACTGTCTGCCACCGCGCTTGCTGATGGGTTGAGCCGAGTGGCGTTCCGGAATGCCTCTGCACTTGATCGCGGCGACCGGTGCGCATTTGCGATGCGCGCTGCCTTGCGCGCATGCAGATCTCTGATTCCTGAGAGGCGTCGCTGCAGCCCGCGTGCACCCTGTGTGTAAACGCAAGCGTGATTGAGACGAGTGATCCAGTTCGCATTTCAACCCGCTTGTTGTGGCAGGATACTACCGCGAGGACGGTTGAGTCACTTGCTTGATGGTACACCGGTGCGACGACGATGAGCGCCGAGAGCTTCGTTCGCTGCACCGGCAGGATTTTGGACTGCGCTTCGCACGAACAGGAAAGCAACAGTCTTGTCGAAAAGGATAGACGCTCAGAAAAGGGGCTCCCAATTTTTCGGGAATCTGGCCTCCTTGGTTGCCGGGAAGTTCGTGTGATTCGCGAATTAATGTCAGTCCACAATGGAGGCTGCCATGAAAGCGTTCGATCGCGTGCTGGCGACGTTCGGCGTTCTTCTCTTGATGTGCTTTGGTGCTGATGCGCACGATCCGTCGATGGCGAACCACGAGTGGTTCAACAAGCAGGAAATGAATCCCGCAGCCCAACAGCGGCTCGGTGTTCCCTGGAAATCATGTTGCGACAATGGCGACGTGTTCAAGACCCGCTTCAGGGTGGGTGAAGATCGCTCGGACCAGTGGCAGTATCTCAAGGATGGACAGTGGAAAACCATCCCGCCCGACATCATCAAGGAAGACGATACGCCGGATCATTTGCCTGTGCTGTTCATCAACAGGCACACGGGAATGGAGCTGTGCTTCTTCGTGCCGAAGGGTGGATTGTGAGGCATCGGATCTTTCGCTGCGCCGGCGTAATGAGCCGTCCCGCGTGCGCGATCATCGTGCGGCGTGACCGGAGCGGCCTTTTCCGTTAAGCCTGCGTCGGGCGACACGAGAAATGGAGCTGCGCGTTGTGACCCAGGCGATCACGTCCGCTGAAACCTCCGGCAGCAGCCTGCTCATCGCTGCAGCCGGCGGCCTCGTCTCCGGTATCCTCACGCCGTTGCTGCCGGCGCTCATCGATCAACTCGTCGGCCTGCCCGGACAGTTTCGTATCTCGCTGATCGCGGTGCCGTTCGCTGTGCTCGTGTTCGTCCTGGTGCGGCGCTTCAGCGCCAATCCGTGGTGGGCGGCGACGCTGGCCGCGATCATCACCATGATCGCTTTCGTCTGCGCGGTGAACGCGGCGATCTTCATCGACGGCCAGGCGGCGGGCGCCGCGCCGATGATGAGGTATCTGCTCGCCGGTTTGACCGGCGGCCTGGTCGGGACGGCGCTGATGGCGCTGGGGATCGGCTTTTTGCCCGCAGGGCCGCGCGCGGCCGCTGCGTGGTGGCCGATGCTGATCACGGGCACGCTGGCCGGCACGCTGCTGGCGCTCGACAACGCGCTCGGCCTCGACCGGACGTCGATCCTTTATCCGGTCTGGCAGGCGGCGGTCGCGGTACGGCTCGCGATGATCCTGCGCCGGATCAGGTCGTTCTGAAAGGCTTCCTTGTCATTCCGGGCGTGCATCGCGCGAGCCCGGAATCCATCGGGCCGCATTCCCGAAAGCGAAATGGATTCCGGGTTCGTGCTTCGCACGCCCCGGAATGACGGCAAAATCAGGCCCATGCGGTCATGCTGCCGGCACTTGATCCAGGAACCCGGTGATGCTGCGGATGCGCCCGTCCCTGATCACGGCGAAATCCGTACCCTTGATCGGGCTGTCGGCGCCGTCTGGACCGAGCCCCCAGGAAAAGCGGACGTGGTCGCCGAAGCCATTGGGTTCGCCGATCAGCCTGAACCTGAAATCGGGAAAGCGCTGCTGCACGCCCGATATCAACGCGTCGACGCCGTCATGGCCATCGCCCGACATCAGCGGATCCACATAGGTCGCGTCCGCCGTCCAGTTCGCGTTGAGCATTTCGCGGCGGCGGCTCGGCGCTCGCTCGTTCCACAGGTCGATATAGTTGCGGGCGATCGTGTTGACGTCGGTCATGATGTTCTCCTTCATTGCGGCCGAACGGATCGGCTGACCTCGTCATAGGAAATCGGCGCGGGCCGATCGATTACCTCGGAGGTCAAGGATTGGCCGCCGAGGCAGCGGATTTCAGATCCGCGGTATGGAAGCAGATGGGAGACGAGAGCGTCGATGTCGGTGATTATCAAGGGGACGAAGATTTCCGGCCTGGGGCTCGGCGTGACGACGGTGGCCAAGCAATACGCGCACCTCGTCAGGGAGTTTCCCGATATCAGGGATGTGCACCGGTGGGGGACGTTGAACCTCCAGCTCGATTATCCCTTGCGTATCCTCAACCCAGACTACACGACCTCAGCCATCGAGTGGGATCCGGGATTCAAGGAGCGGTTCAGCCTGACGCGGATTGATCTCGAGCCGTGCGCGACGGGGAAGCCGCAGCCAGCCTGGATCTATGTCGCGCACCGTTCGCCGCATCGCGCGAACACGCTTTTCATCGAGATGCTCACCGCGACGCTCGAGGTCGAGAACGGCGACCGATTTCTGGTTCACCTCCCGGACTACAGGTATTCGTCCTGCATCGTGCTGTGAGCGCGAGCGTTTTCAAGCGAAGTGGAAACCGGTTCGCGTGAAGAAAACGCGTCAAAAGAAGAATCACGAAACGAAAATGGCCGGGACGAAGCCCGGCCATGACGAAGAAGCTTCGGTGTGCTCGCGGCTACTTCGCCGCGATCACCATGATCTCGACATTGTATTGGGGCGCCGCGAGCCTGGCTTCGACGGTCGCACGCGCAGGCGTGTTGCCGGCCGATACCCAGCCGTCCCACACCGCGTTCATCTCGGGGAAGGTCTTCATGTCGGTGATGTAGATCGTGGCCGACAGCAGCTTCGATTTGTCGGTGCCGGCCTTGGCGAGGTGACCGTCGATGATCGACAGAATATCCTGGGTCTGTTCGGTCACGCTCTTGCCGGCGGCCTTGCCGGCGACGACGCCGGCGAGATAGACGGTGTTGCCGTGGACCACGACCTGGCTCATGCGAGGGCCGGTTTCGAAACGCTGGACGGTCATTGAATTCTCCTGAAATGAGGGCGGGGCTTATTAGCGCGCTGGTGCGGTCCGCGCCACTGCGTTCTAGGGGGCTCCGTCATGCTCGGGCTTGATGAAGCAATGATGGGTTAGCCCGCCGCCTTCGCCGCAGCCCGCCCCGCATTCCTTCCCGAGAACAGGCAGCCGCCCAGGAAGGTGCCTTCCAGCGAGCGATAGCCGTGCACGCCGCCGCCGCCGAAGCCGGCGGCTTCGCCTGCGGCATAAAGCCCCTGGATGATCTGGCCGCCGGTGCCGAACACGCGCGAGTCCAGATCGGTCTCGAAGCCGCCCAGCGTCTTGCGGGTCAGGATGTTGAGCTTGACCGCGATTAGCGGTCCGTGGTCGGCGTCGAGGATGCGATGCGGGCTCGCGGTGCGGATCAGCTTGTCGCCGATGTAGCGCCGCGCATTGTGGATGTTGATCACCTGCGCGTCCTTGACGTAGGGGTTGGCGATCTCGCGGTCGCGCGCCTCGATCTGCGCCCTGATGTGATCGAGCTTGAGCAGGTTGTCGCCGGACAGCGCGTTCATGGCGCCGACGAGGTCTCCGAGGTTGTCGCGCACGATGAAGTCGGCGCCCTTTTCCTTGAACGCTTCCACCGGCGCCGGGGCGCCCTTGTTGGTGGCGCGCTTGATGGTCATGCGCCAGCTCTTGCCGGTCAGATCAGGGTTCTGTTCGGAGCCGGAGAGGGCGAATTCCTTTTTGATGATGCTTTGGGTCAGGATGAACCAGGAATAATCGTAGCCAGTGCCCATGATGTAGTGCAGTTGCCCGAGCGTGTCCGAGCCCGGGAACAGCGGCGCGGGCAGACGCTTGCCTGTGGCGTCAAACCACATCGAGGAGGGGCCGGGCAGGATCCGGATGCCGTGGCGCGGCCAGATCGGATTCCAGTTCCGGATGCCCTCGACGTAGTGCCACATCCGGTCGCGGTTGATCAGCCGCGCGCCGGCGGCCTCGGTGATCCCGATCATGCGCCCGTCGACGTGCTCAGGAACACCGGAGATCATGTGCTCCGGCGGCTCGCCGAGCCGCTTCGGCCAGTTTTGCCGGACCAGATCGTGATTACCGCCGATGCCGCCGGAAGCGACGATCACCGCTGGTGCGCGCAGCGTGAAATCGCCGACCACCTTGCGCGAAGAACTCTTGCCGCGCTCGATCGTGTCAGGTTCGAGCACCGCCCCGGCGACGCCTTCAATTCTGCCGTTCGTCATCACAAGTGCGTCGACGCGGTGGCGAAACCTGAACGTCAGCCGCCCAATCTTTTGCGCTTCGCGCGCACGCCGCTCGAACGGCTCGACGATGCCGGGGCCGGTGCCCCAGGTCACGTGAAAGCGTGGCACCGAATTGCCATGGCCCATCGCGTCATAACCGCCGCGCTCGGCCCAGCCGACCACCGGAAAAATCCGGTGGCCCATCGCGCGAAGCCAGTCGCGCTTTTCTCCGGCCGCAAATGCGACATAGGCTTCCGCCCAGCGCTTCGGCCAATGGTCGTCGTCGCGGTCGAATCCCGCAGTACCCATCCAGTCCTGCAGTGCGAGATCGTAACAATCCTTAATGCCGAGCCGGCGCTGTTCCGGAGAGTTAACCAGAAACAATCCGCCGAACGACCAAAAGGCTTGCCCGCCAAGGCTTTGCTCGCCCTCCTGATCAACCACGATGACGCGCTTGCCGGCGTCTGCGATTTCGGTCGCCGCCACCAGCCCCGCCAGCCCGCCGCCGACCACGATTACATCCGCGTCATCAGCCATTGCTTCCTCCCCGTGCAGTGTGGATTCAAAACCGCCACATCGCGCGCGGTCAACGGCAAATGACCCTTGCATGTGACCGCGCCGCCACCCGGACACTGCCGTCGTGTTCCAGTTCGGGATCTGTACGCGCGGAAGGTGCAGCGGCCCGGCAACACTTGATTTGAATTTGTTTTGACGGACGTTCGCTGCCTAGACAAAATCACGATCTCGAACGACGCTACGCCAGTCTTGCATCACGAAGACAATCAGATTCGGTTTCGACATCTATCGACTGGGGCTGGGATAATGAAGCTGGTTACGGGGTTGCTTGCGGCGGTGTTGCTGCTGGCGGGGGTAGGAGTGAGCCACGCGGTGGTCCGGATCGCCGACGATCGCGGCGGCCGGATCGGTACCTATGTCGACAAGTACCAGGGCCTGCGCACTTCGGGCGAAACCGTCATCATCGACGGGCTGTGCGCCTCGGCCTGCACCATCGTGCTCGGTGCGGTTCCCCATGATCGCATCTGCGTGACGTCGCACGCCAATCTCGGTTTCCATGCCGCCTGGGATTTCGGCGCCAATGGCCGTGCGGTCACCAATCCCGAAGCGACCCAGATGCTGTATTCGATGTACCCGACGCCGGTGCGGAAGTGGATCGCGGCGCGCGGCGGGTTGAAGCCGCGCATGATCTTCCTGCGCGGCAAGCAACTGCAGGCGATGTACAAGCCCTGCTACCTCGACGCCCAGGCCTCGACCAACAAGCCGGCATCGCGCTGATCCAGCTTTCCTCCAACCGAATAAATTGCCGTCATGGCCGGGCTTGCCCGGCCATTTACGTTTTGCCAACACGGACGCGAACGAGGGCGTATCAGGGATACGCCCGGACGTAAGGGGCTTCGGGAAGGGGCCGCGGCTAGCCCTTCACCCTCCGCATGACGTGAAGTCCGGCGCGGCCATTCCGCTTGCCTGCAGGGGGAACTGGCCCTATCTGAACCGCATGGTTCAGCCGATCTCCACCCCACAGGGAATGATTGATGTAACCCGGCCGCAAGGCCGGGTGGCGGCCACGATCGTTTGGGGCGCCGCTGGCCTCGGCGCGCTGGTCGTGCTCGGCGCGGCCGCATTGTGGTTCCATTACGGCACCGCCGTGTTTTTCGAGATGATCGCCGCCGGCATCTCGGCCTGCTTCTGATCGGTGAGTTGAGGAACTGCGATGGACCGGACCATCCGCCCGCTGGTAATCATTGCTGCCTTTGCCGGCAGCCTGGTGATTGGGCTTGTGATCATGCTGTGGGCGGTCGGAGGCCTGCGCACCGTGACGGCGCCGGCGGCGATCGGCGGGCCGTTTCAACTGACCGACCAGGCCGGACAGGCCGTCACCGAAAAGAGCCTGAAGGGGAAGCCGACGCTGATCTTCTTCGGCTTCACCCATTGCCCGGATGTCTGCCCGACCTCGCTGTTCGAGATTTCCGAGGTGCTGAAGGCGATGGGCAGCGATGCCGACCGGGTCAACGCCTATTTCGTCTCCGTCGATCCCGAGCGCGACACGGCCGCGGCCATGAAGGATTACCTGTCGAGCTTCGATCCGCACCTGAAGGGGCTGACCGGCGCCCCCGAGGCGGTGGCGAAAGTGCTCTCGGCCTACCGGGTCTATGCCAAGAAAGTCCCGCTCAAGGACGGCGACTACACAATGGACCACACGGCGCTGATCTACCTGATGGATAAAAACGGCCAGTTCGTATCGCCGTTCAACCTGAAACGGACGCCTGAGGAAGCGGCCAAGGACCTGAAGCGGTATCTCTGACGAAAACGCGCAAATCGGCCTCGCTTCGCAGGCCGGATGGTCTATAAGGCCATCCAATTCCGCAACAAATTGTCGCAATGTCCAATCCGACCGCTCCGCTTTCCCGTGCGCGACTGCCTCGAACCGCCGCCGCCCTGCTGGTGGGGATGGCGGTGGTGGCTGTGCTGGCTCTGGCCGCCCCCGGCACGGTTCGCGCCCAGACGCCGGCGCGCCCGGCGGTCGAGGCCGCCCCGCAGGCGGTGCCCGGCTTCTGGGACCCACGGCGGCGGCCTGACCGGCCGGACATGTCGCGCCTCACCGTGATCCGGTTCCTGACCGAGACGGACTACCCGCCGTTCAACTTTACCGGCCCGGACGGCAATCCCGCCGGCTTCAACGTCGACCTGGCGCGCGCGCTGTGCGACGAGATCAAGGTCACCTGCACCATCCAGATGCGCCGGTTCGAGACCCTGGTCGACGCGATCACCAGCAACCGCGGTGATGCCATCATCGCGTCGCTGGCGGTGACGCCGGCCCTGCGTGCCCGGCTCGATTTCACCGATCCCTATTACCGCGCGCCGGCGCGCTTCGTGTCGCGCCGCGACGCGGTGATACCGGAGGTCCGGCCCGAATTTCTCGAAGGCAAGAAAGTCGGTGTCATCGCCGGCACCTCGCACGAGGCCTATCTGAAGGCGATGTTCACCGACGCCGAGCTCAAATCCTATCCCAATGACGACGCGCTGCGGGCGGCGCTGCGCCGGGGCGAGGTCGACTTCATCTTCGGCGACGCGATCGCGCTGGCGTTCTGGGTCAACGGCACGGATTCGGCCGAATGCTGCGCCTTCTCGGGCGGGCCGTTCGTCGAGAGCCGCTACTTCGGCGAGGGCATCGGGATTGGCGTTCGCAAAGGCAACGACCTGCTGCGGCAGTCGCTGAACTGGGCCATGTTCCGGATCTGGGAAAAGGGCCGCTTCACCGATCTGTGGCTGCGCTATTTCTCGATCAGCCCGTTCTAACACGGCTGTCATTCCGGGGCGCGAAGCGAACCCGGAATCTCGAGATTCCGGGTCTGGTCCTTCGGACCATCCCGGAATGACGGGGCACCCTGCCGTCATTTTGCATTTCGCCCCGGAAGCGCTAGTTTCCGCGGCTTCCACAGAGAGCCCTGCTAAATGTCCGTCATCGACCTTGCCTCCAGCCCGAGCGATTTGCGCACTCTCGCCGAACAATCCAACGCCTGGCCGTTCGAGCAGGCCAAGGCCATTGTCGCGCGGCTGAAGAAAAGCCCGAAGGAAGAGGTGCTGTTCGAAACCGGCTACGGCCCGTCGGGCCTGCCGCATATCGGCACGTTCGGCGAGGTCGCCCGCACCACCATGGTGCGCCACGCCTTTCGCGTGCTCACCGAGGACAAGATCAAGACGCGGCTGCTGGCGTTTTCCGACGACATGGACGGCCTTCGCAAGGTGCCGGACAACGTGCCGAACAAGGAGCTTCTGGAGCAGCATCTTGGCCGGCCGCTGACGCGTGTGCCGGACCCGTTCGGCACCCATGACAGTTTCGGCGCGCACAACAATGCGCGGCTCCGCGCGTTCCTCGACACGTTCGGCTTCGACTACGAATTTGCCAGCTCGACCGACTACTACACCTCCGGAAAATTCGACGCCGCATTGCTGCGCATGCTGGAGCGACTCGAGAAGGTGATGGCCATCATGCTGCCGTCGCTCCGCGAGGAGCGCGCGGCGAGCTACTCGCCGTTACTGCCGATCTGCCCGCGCACCGGCATGGTGCTGTACGTGCCGATCGTTGAGCACGACGTGAAGGGCGGCACGGTCTCCTACGACGATCCCGAAACGAAGGAACGCGTGACCGTCCCCGTGACCGGCGGGCATTGCAAGCTGCAATGGAAGCCGGATTGGGCGATGCGCTGGTTCGCGCTCGGCGTCGACTATGAAATGGCCGGCAAGGACCTGATCGACTCGGTCAAGCTGTCCGGCAAGATCTGCACGGCGCTCGGCGGCACGCCGCCGGAGGGCTTCAACTACGAGCTGTTCCTCGACGACAAGGGCCAGAAGATTTCGAAGTCGAAGGGCAACGGGCTCACCATCGACGAATGGCTGCGCTACGCCTCGCCGGAGTCGCTTTCGTTGTTCATGTACCGCGAGCCCAAGGCGGCGAAGCGGCTGTACTTCGACGTGATCCCGCGCAACGTCGACGACTACCAGCAATTCCTCGATGGCTTTACGCGGCAGGATGCAAAGCAGCAGCTTGCCAATCCGGTCTGGCATATCCATTCCGGCAAGCCGCCGAAGTCCGACATGCCCGTCACCTTCCAGCTGTTGCTGACGCTGGTGTCGTCGTCGAATGCCGAGAACGCCGAAACGCTGTGGGGCTTCATCGGCCGCTACCGCCCGGGCGTGACGCCGCAGACCCACCCCAGGCTCGACGCGATGGTCGGCTACGCCATCAACTACTACCGCGACTTCGTGGCGCCGACGAAGCAGTTCCGCGAGCCGACCGACAGCGAGCGCGCCGCGCTGCAGGACTTGCGCGATGCGCTCTCGAACATGCCGGCGGGATCAAGCGCGGAAGACATCCAGAACGTGGTCTACGAGATCGGCCGCCGCGAACCGTTCCTGGACCAGGTGAAAAAGGGCAAGGACGGCAGGCCGGGCGTTTCGCTCGACTGGTTCAACATGCTCTACCAGGTGCTGCTCGGCCAGGAGAAGGGCCCGCGCTTCGGCTCGTTCGTCGCGGTGTATGGTGTGGCGAATGCGGTGGCGATGATCGACGGCGCACTGGCGAGAAGCGCGTGACGGATTCTTTCCTTCTCCCCTTGTGGGAGAAGGTGCCGCAGCGAAGCGGAGGCGGATGAGGGGTTCTCTCGGCTGGGATGCTCGTTGAGAGAACCCCTCATCCGGCGCTTCGCGCCACCTTCTCCCACAAGGGGAAAAGGGAAGAAGGCGCGACAAATTGGGATAGCAGGCCCGCTGCATTTTCAGCCATGGCCGTGGCCAATTTGCGCTACACTGCGCTCCATAACAGCCGTCAAGCAGGCATCAGCGAGCAGGGAGAAAGCGCATGCAATTCAGGGTATCGCCGAAATCGCTCCAGGACAGCAGCAGCGCCGAGGAATGGCAGGCGCGGGTCGATCTCGCGGCCGCCCATCGGCTCGCCTTCAACCAGGGCTTTTCCGAAGGCATCTTCAACCATCTGACCTTCGTGGTGCCCGGCAAGAGCGATCGCTACTATCAGATCCCGTTCGGCACGCATTGGTCGGAAGTGACCGCCTCCTGCTTCATGGAAGTCGGCATCGATGACGGCGAGGTCAAGCGCGGCGAGGGCGAAGTGGAGCGGTCCTGCTATTGCATCCACGCGCCGATCCACAAGGCGCTGCCGCAGGCGAAGGCCGTGTTTCACACCCACATGCCCTATGCCAGCGCGCTGACGCGGCTCGAAGATCCGCGGATCAAGGAGATCGGCCAGACCGAGGTCGGGCTGTCGGGCGCCATCGCCTATGACGACGAGTACACCGGCCCGGCACTCGATCCTGCGGAAGGCGCGAGGCTGGCCGGCGTGATCGGCGACAAGAAGGTGCTGTTCATGGCCAATCACGGCATCTCCACGGTCGGCGGCACCGTGGCCGATGCCTATGACATGCTCTACTACATCGAGCGTGCGGCGCAGGTGCAGATCTATGCGATGTGGACCGGGCAGAGGTTGAAACAGCTTCCGGCGCCTGTGGTCGAAAAGACCCAGCGCGATTACCGCGACGATCATCTCTACAACGGCCCGAGCCCGGCCCAGCGACATTTCGATGCGTTGAAGAGGATGCTGGATCGCAAAGAGCCCGATTACGCGACGTAGTTTCTTTTTCCTTCTCCCCTTGTGGGAGAAGGTGGCATAGGCGGCCGATGGCCGCCGTCGCTTAGAACGCCGATGCTTGCATCGGCTATGGCGCCGGATGAGGGGTTCTCTCAACGAGCACCCCAGCCGAGAGGACCCCTCATCCGCCTCCGCTTCGCTCCGGCACCTTCTCCCACAAGGGGAGAAGGGAAGAAGCGAGCGCTTCGCTTCGTTCGACAATCTACGCCACCACGGCATCGTTAGCTAACTGCCGCTCTCACCTCATCCGCAAACCGGTGCCAGATTTCCGGACGCCAGCTTCCGTTCGCCGCGCCTGATGTCGACGGCAGGATCCAGATCCGGGTATCGCCGATCCGCTCGATCTGCTCGCCGTAATCCCGCTTGTCATCAAAGAACTTCTGTCCGGCCGTCTTGCTGGTGAATGCAAGGAACCTCGGCCGGAACGCCGCGATTGAGTCGTTCAGGCGCTGGCGATCCGCCGCCGTCAATCTTGGTAGCGTTGCGCGGTCCATCCCTGCGCCCGCTTTCACCAGGTCAGTCAAACCGATCCGGTGCTGCAGCAGGTTGCGATACTGACGTGGCTGCAGCAGTCCGGGCGTCAGTCCCGTCTCGTGCAAAATCTTCCAGAACTTGTTCTGCCGGTGCGCGTAGTAAGCGCGCTCCGCGGCGGATGTGGTTCCCGCGGCGGTGCCGCATAGCACGATCTGAAGCTGCTCTTGCAGCAGGTCACGCAGCACGTCCGTCACGCGGCGGCGATCCTACTGGCTGGCCCAAACGATCCGCGCGATCCAGGCGACGTCGTCAGCGTCGAGCGTGCGGTCGGGATGAACGGGATTGAGCGACTGCAGCTCCAGCGTCCTGGCGGTGCGGCGTTTCAGTTCCTTGACCATGATCTCGCCGCGGGTGGTTTTCACCACCACGCGATCGCCACGCCGGATCGGCGTGCCCGGCGACACCACGATGATGTCGCCGTCGCGGTAGGCCGGCTTCATCAAATCGCCCGAGATCTCCAGCGCGTAGGCGTGCTCGTCGCTGGCCGCCGGCAGCGCCGTCTCGTCCCAGCCCTTGCCGGACGGAAAGCCGGAGTCGTCGAAGAGGCCGCCATTGCCGGCCTGCGCGAGGCCAAGCAGCGGCACCGATTGCAGGCCGCGTGTGCCGTCGCCGATCAGTTGCACGAACGTGTCGATCGAGGAGTTGGTCGCGGCCAGCGCCTTCGAGACCGATTCGGTCGAAGGCCACCGCTCGCGGCCGTCGGCGGTGATGCGCTTGGATTTGTTGAAGGTGGTGGGATCGAGGCCTGAGCGCTTGGCGAGGCCCGAGGGCGACATGCCGGCCCGTTCGGCAAGCCGGTCAAGCGCCATCCAGACCTGGCTGTGGGTCAGAACTCGTTGCGCCTTGGACTGCCTGGCCATCAAAAATCCCCGAAGCCGTCTAGGAATTATTGCCTCATTCGCGCTATCAGCGCAAATTGGCGCACAACCTTCCCGCGCGGCGGCGCTTGAGTTAGAGCCGTGCCGCCTTTACGGTCTGCCGCCTGATCCCGGCTGATCCGGGAAAATCCCAAGAGACTCAACGACAAGCAGGAAATCCCGAAAAGCCGTGCCCACGATCTATAAAATCACTCCCGCCTCGGCGTGGCGCGAGGCCGAACGGCAGGGCGTCTACAAGGGCAGCGCGGACGATCTGCGCGACGGGTACATCCATTTTTCGACGGCAGCCCAGGTCGAGGAGACCGCGCGAAAGCATTATTTCGGGCAGACCGGGCTGTTCCTGGTCGCCGTCGATGCCGATGCGCTGGGCGACGCGCTGCGCTGGGAACCCTCGCGCAATGATGAACTGTTCCCGCACCTCTACGGCGAACTCGACCTTGGCGCGGTGACCGCCATTCTCGACCTGCGCGCGCGGTCGGACGGCTATCATGACCTTCCGGAGTTGATCCCGTGATCCGCGCCTTCGACGCCCTTTCGCTGCCGCTGCTGCGCTGGTTCGATCCTGAGGATGCACACCGGATGGCGATCCAGGGTCTGCGGCTGTTGCCGCCGGTCAGGCCGCGCGCCGACGATCCAAAGCTGGCGGTGCGCGCCTTCGGCCTGAATTTTCCCAATCCGATCGGCATGGCGGCGGGCTTCGACAAGAACGCCGAGGTTCCCGATGCGTTGCTGCGGCTGGGTTTCGGCTTTGTCGAAATCGGTACCGTGACGCCGAAGCCGCAGGGCGGCAATCCGCGGCCACGGCTGTTTCGCCTCGAGCGCGATGAAGCCGTCATCAACCGCATGGGCTTCAACAATGACGGCGCCGACGCCGTATTGCGGCGGCTGGCGGCGCGCGCAAATCACGGCGGCATCGTCGGCGTCAATGTCGGAGCCAACAAGGATTCACCCGACCGTGTCGCCGACTACGTTCGGCTGATCGAGGTGTTCGCGCCGGTCGCGAGCTATTTCACGGTCAATGTTTCCTCGCCGAACACGCCGGGCCTGCGCAACCTGCAGGCATCAGGGGCGCTGGACGATCTCCTGGCCAAGGTGATCGATGCGCGCGAGCGGGTGCGCAAGAACGCCGGCGACTCGCCGGTGCTGCTCAAGATCGCGCCGGATCTCAGTCTCGCCGAACTCGACGACGTCGTGCAGATCGCGCGTTCGCGCCGCGTCGATGGCATGATCGTCGCCAATACCACGCTGGCGCGTCCGCTGACCCTGCGCGAACAGACGCGCGCCAAGGAGCAGGGCGGTTTGTCGGGCCGGCCGCTGTTTCGATTGTCGACGCGGATGGTGGCGGAAACCTATGTGCGTGCCGAGGGCGCGTTTCCCCTGATCGGGGTCGGCGGCATCGATACCGGCGGCGCCGCGCTGACAAAGATCCGCGCGGGCGCCAGCCTGATCCAGATCTATTCTTCGCTGGTCTACAAGGGCCTCGGGCTGGTGGAAGACATCAAGAACGATCTGGCGTCGACCTTGCTGCGGACGGGACGCGACTCGCTGTCGGAGATCGTTGGCGCCGACGCTGCGACGATCACGGCGGAAGACTGGCCGGTGAAGTAGTTGTGGCGAAGAACGAACTGTAGCCCGGATGAGCGCAGCGATATCCGGGGACACTCTACCGCCGTCCCGGATATCGCCGCGCGGACTACGAGCTAACTCTTTTCTGCAAACGACTTCCTGAGCAGCGTCGGATACCTGGCCGCCTCCAGCCCGCCGCGGGCCGCATAATGCACCAGCAGCGCGCCCCATAGTCCGGCATTGCCGAACGAGCGCAGCGCGAACCACGCGGTGAGGAAGATCGCCAGCGAGGCGATCATCAGATTGCGCATGTCGCGTGCCCAGGTGGCGCCGATATAGATGCCGTCAAAGGCAAACGCGAACACGCCGAGCAGCGGGGCAAAGATCACGAACGGCAGATAGTCGCGTGCGATGCGGCGTATCTCCGCGCTTGCTGTCATCATGTCGATAAATGTCGTCCCCAACAGCAGGAAGATTGCGGCGACCGCGAGCGCAAAGCCAAAGCCCCACATGACAACAAGCCTGACCGCGCCAGCGAATGCATGCTTGTCGCGCGCGCCGTAAGCGCGGCCGCAGAGCTGCTCGGCGGCATTGGCGAGGCCGTCGAGGAAAAAAGCGCTGATCAGGAGAAAATTGTTGAGCACGGCGTTGGCGGCGAGCGTTGTATCGCCGGCGCGGGCCCCTTGTGCCGTGAAAAACAGAAACGCCGCGATCAGCGACGCGGTGCGGATCATGATGTCGCGGTTGACCGCGAGCATGCGCATCAGCTTGGTTCGGTCGAACAGCAAGGCGCGGGAGGCAGCGAATTGCCCTTTCGAAAGGTGCCGGGCGATCAGCAGGCCGAGCACGAGCCCCGCAGTCTCCGCGATCAGCGCGGCGATGGCGGCGCCGGCGATGCCGAAGTCGAGCACCAGCACCAGCAGCACGGTTGCCATCATGTTGATGAGGTTGATGCTGATCTGCGTGCCCAGCGCCAGCCTGGCGCGGGCCTGTCCGATCAGCCAGCCGAGCACGACATAATTGCCGAGCGCCAGCGGCGCGGACCAGATCCGGATGGTGAAATAGGTCCTGGCCGCTTGGGTGACACCCTCGCTGCCGCCCATCGCGTCGAGCAGAATGGTGGAGAGCGGAACCTGCAGGGCGATCAGCGCCGCGCCGACGACCGCCGCGACGATCAGTCCGCGCATCAGGATCGCGCGTAATTCGCTGGTCTCGCCGGCGCCGAGCGATTGCGCCGTAAAGGCCACCGTGCTCATGCGCAAAAATCCGAACAGCCAGAACATGCAGTCGAACAGTACGGACGCCATCGCGACGCCGCCAAGCAGCGTGGCGTCGCCGAGCCGGCCGATCGCCGTGGTCGAGACGATGCCGATCAGCGGCGTGGTCAGGTTCGCGACCATCGCGGGACCCGCGATGGCAAACACCTGTGCGGTCGTGACCTTGGATGACGTTGCGGGCGAATGCATGCTCAGAGCCCGGCAAGCATGCCAGGCGCGTCGCCGCAGCCGATCAATGGCAACTGCATCGGCTGCTGCCGCCTGTGAGTGCTACCGCCCGCGCGGGCTGCCGAACAGCCGCGACAGCAGCCAGATCGGAATCACGATCACGGCGCCGAGCAGGAAGTAGCGCCACAGCCAGTTGACGGCGTCGAAGCCGAGATCCCACAGCCGCTGGAACAGCAGTCGGATGCTGTACAGGATATTCCAGGGATCGAAACCGATCGCGGCCAGCACCACGCCGACCAGGATCGACAGCAGGATCAGCCGGAACGCCACCGACAGCGGCGAGCCGCCGAGAAAGCGGTACAGGCTGTCATTGCTGGCCGGCAGGTCTCGGATGTCGTTCGGCATCGGTTGCTCCTCGCGAGTCGTGCCCATTATACGGCACGGCGGGGCACATGGGGAACCCGCATCTCGCCGTCAATGGCTGTCATGCGCGGGTGAAAAGTTAAATTACCGTCACGTCTTTCAGCATCCGCTCCAGCGTCTCCAAGCGGTCGGCCTCGCGTGGCGGCTTGTCCCAGCGCAATCGGCTGATGCGCGGGAACCGCATCGCGACGCCGGATTTGTGCCGCGGCGAGCGCGCCAGGCCCTCGAACGCGACCTCCAGCACCAGGCCCTGGTCCGGCTCGTGCACGACATGCCGCACGGGACCGAATTTTTCAGTGGTGTTGCGACGAACGAACCGGTCGATCTGCAGCAGTTCCTCGTCGGTGAAGCCGAAATAGGCCTTGCCCACCGGCACCAGCTGTTCGCCTTCGTCGCCTGAGGTCCAGACGCCGAACGTGTAGTCCGAATAGTAGGACGAGCGCTTGCCGTGGCCGCGCTGCGCGTACATCAGCACGGCGTCGATGATGTGCGGATCGCGCTTCCACTTCCACCACTGGCCCCTGGGCCGGCCCGGCAGATAGGGCGCGTCGCGCCGCTTCAGCATCACGCCCTCGACTGCGTCGGCATCCTCGCCGGCACCGGCGCTCGCGGGATCGGCGCGCGCCGCCATCAGCGCTTCCCAGTTATCGAAGGCAACTGTCGGCGACAGGTCGATGCGCGGGTCGTCGAGCTTGCGGACGAACTTTTCGAGATGGGCGCGGCGCGCTTCAAACGGCAGTTCGCGCAGATCGTTCTCGTCGTCGCCGAGCAGGTCGTAGGCGCGCAGATGGATCGGAAATTCCTTCATCAGTTTTGGCGAGACGATCTTCCGGTTCAGCCGCTGCTGCAGCACGTTGAACGTCTGCACGCGGCTTTCGCGCAAGACCAGCAGTTCGCCGTCGATGGCGCCGGGCAGATGCAGCGACGGCACGAGATCCGGAAAACTGCCGGTGATGTCCTCGCCGGTGCGCGAATAGAGCCGCGCCTGCATATGGCCGCGCTCGTCACGACCCGAAACCGCCTGCACGCGGATGCCGTCCCATTTCCATTCCGCGATGAAATCGCCGGGATCGAGATTTGTAAAATCCGAATCTTCGATCGCGTGGGCCAGCATCACAGGTCGGAACGGCGCGGGATCGCGATTGACTGGTTTGTCGCCGCGGCCTTCCAGCCACGCGAACAGGTCGAGATAGGGCGAGGCCAGTCCGGGCCAGATCAGTTCGACATCGTGCGGATCCTTGGCGCCGAGCGCGGCAGCCGCCGTCTTGGCAAGCCGCGCCGAAATTCCGATCCGCATCGCGCCGGTGACGAGTTTCAGCAGCGCCCAGCGGCCGGTCTCGTCGAGTTCGTCGAGCCAGCGCGCGAGCTGCTTTGGCAGTTCGGTCTTGCCGAGCGTGCGCAGCGTGGTGACGACCTCGGAGAGGGTGGGCGGCGGCGGATTGTTGTGGCCGGGCAGCGAGGCCTTCGGCCACATCAGCGCGACCGTCTCGGATAAATCGCCGACGTAGTCATACGACAATCCGAACAGCACCGGGTCGGTACGATCCGTGATCAGGTCGCGAATCAGTCCCGGCTTGGCGTGCTTGAACGACAGCGCGCCGGTCAGCGCGGCGAGTGCGTAGCCGCGGTCGGGATCGGGCGTGTCGCGAAGATAGGCCGTGAGCAGCCGCAGCTTGTTGTTGCGGCCGGGCTCATAGGCGAGACGGTCGAGCAGTTCGGCGAAGTGGTTCATGCCTCGGCCTCATCGGCCGCGACGGCTTCGCTTTCCTCCTCGTCACCGTAGCCGACGAGATCGAGTGGCCGCGCGGCAAGCCCGCGCGCCTTGCACCAGTGCACCAGCGCGTCTTCCTGGCCGTGCGTGACCCAGACCTCGCCGGCGCCGGTGGCCTCGATGGTCGCGGTCAGGCCGTCCCAGTCGGCATGGTCTGAAATCACCAGCGGCAGTTCGACGCCGCGCTGGCGTGCGCGCGCCCGCACCCGCATCCAGCCCGAGGCAAACGCCGTGACCGGATCGGGGAAGCGCCGCGTCCAGATATCCGAAGTGGCCGACGGCGGCGCCAGCGTGATGGTGCCGGCGAGGTCGGCCTTCTTCGTGCCCTTGACCGGGCGCAACTCGCCAAGCGCGATGCCGCGGCTTTCATAGTAATGCGTGATCTTTTCCATCGCGCCATGCAGGTACACCGGCGCGTCGTAGCCCGCCTCGCGCAGCAGCGCGATCACGCGCTGCGCCTTGCCGAGCGAGTAGGCGCCGACCAGATGCGCGCGTTCCGGAAACAATGCGACCGACGCCAGCAGCTTCTCTACCTCATCCGCCGCGTTGCCATGACGGAACACCGGCAGGCCGAACGTCGCCTCGGTGATGAAAACGTCGCAGGGAACGACCTCGAACGGCGCGCAGGTCGGGTCGCTCGCGTCCTTGTAGTCGCCAGAAGCGACGATGCAGGTATCCTCGCAGGTTACGGCCACCTGCGCCGAGCCCAGCACGTGACCCGCCGGATGGAATTTGATCCTGACGTCGCCGAGCCGGATTTCCTCGCCATAACGCACCGCCTGTGTGCTGCGGGCGAAATTGTCGCCGTAGCGCAGGCGCATCATGTCGAGCGTTTCCTGGGTGGCGAGAACCGCGCCGTGGCCGGGCCGGGCGTGATCGGAATGGCCGTGCGTGATCACCGCCCGCTCGACGGGCCGTACCGGGTCGATATGGAAACCGCCGGGCTTGCAGCAGAGGCCGGCGGGGACAGGCATCAGGATGTCTTGCGGACGCATGGCTTTCATATAGGCCGTCTTGCTGCGATGTTTAGTCATGCGGTGTTTGGTCGTCGTGAGCGGGCTTGACCCGCGCATCCATCATTTGGAAAAATCCCTGCTTTGATGGATTGCCGGTCCGATTCCGGCGATGACGAGCCTGGTTCCAGAAATGCCTGCCCGCCTGTTTCTCTCCTCCGGCGATCTGATGGCCGACCGCCGCTTCGAATTCGCGCGTGATCTGCAATTGAAGGGCGATCTGCCGGCCGCCGCCGATCTCCTGTTGCAAGCGATCGAACTGGCGCCGAACTTTACCTCGGCCTGGTTCACGCTCGGCGACATCCGCGAGGTGCTGGGCGAGCACGACGCGGCCATTTCGGCGTTCCAAGAGGCTGAGGCCAGCGATCCCGGCGATCGCCACGGCGCAGGGTTGCGGCTGATACGACTCGGGGCCGCGCCCTTGTCCGGCATGTCGCAGGCCTATGTGCAGACGCTGTTCGATCAATACGCGCCGCGGTTCGAATCGTCGCTGGTCGGAGATCTCGGCTATCGCGGTCCGGAGTTGTTGTTCCGGGCGGTGCTGTCGGTGCGGTCGGCCGCGCGGAAGCCGGCGTTCTTCAAGCGCGCGATCGATCTCGGCTGCGGCACCGGCCTGGCCGCCACCGCCTTTGCCAACGAGGTCGATCATTTCTCTGGCGTCGATCTGTCGCCGCGGATGATCGAACGGGCGCGGGCGAGCGGCCTCTATGCCGAGCTCGAAGTCGCCGACATGCTGCAGGGCTTGCGCGGGAGGCCTGACGCCAGCGCCGATCTCATTCTTGCGGCCGATGCAATGGTGTATGTCGCCGATCTTGTTCCTGTTCTGGCGGAAGCCGCGCGCGTGCTGGCGCCTGGCGGTCTGCTTGCTTTCACCGCCGAGACCCACGGCGGCGAGAGCGTCGTTCTCGGCCAGGGGCTTCGCTATGCCCACAGTACTGCTTATGTGCGCGCTTCGGTCGAAGCCTCCGGCCTCAAACTATCCCTGCTGGAAGATCGCTCCGCCCGCAACGAGGATAATTCGCCCGTTCCCGGCCTGGTCGTGGTCGCGTCGAAAACTTGAGTCTAGGCGCTACGCGTGCCGCGTATGGCGGCATTGCGTGCGGCATGTGAGCTATTGCCACTTACGCCGGAATGGCAGATCAAGGCTCCCAAATCAGGGAGAAACAACAATGAAGAACAAAATCACGCGGCGTGAATTCGGCGCCACCACCCTTGCCTCCGTGCTTGCTTCCGCGATGCCTGCACCCTTCGTCTGGGCACAGGAAAAGAAATACGATCCGGGCGCGAGCGACACCGAAATCAAGCTCGGCCAGACCGTTCCGCACTCCGGTCCCGGTTCGCTCTACGGCGTGCTGGGTCGGGTCGGCGAGGCCTATTTCCAGATGCTGAACGAAAAGGGCGGCATCAACGGACGCAAGGTCAAATTCTTCAGCATGGATGACGCCTACAGCGCGCCGAAATGCGTCGAGGCGACGCGGCGGCTGGTCGAACAGGAAGAGGTGCTGGCGCTCTATGGTTCGCTCGGCACCGCGCCGCAGACGGCCGTGCACAAATACCTCAACTCGAAGGGCGTGCCGCAGTTGCTGCTCAATACCGGCGCGTCGAAATGGAACGACCCGAAGAATTTCAAATGGACCATGGCGGGCCTGCCGCTGTATCCGACCGAAGCGCGCATCCTCGCCAAACATGTCATCGCGGCGAAGCCGAACGCCAAGGTCGGCATCCTCTACCAGAACGACGATTTCGGCCGCGATTTCCTCGGACCCTTCAAGAAGGTGCTGGCCGATGCCGGCGGCACCGCCAAGGTGATCATGGAGCAGAGCTACGATCTGACCGAGCCGACAGTCGATTCACAGCTCATCAATCTCTCCAAGTCGGGCGCCGATGTGTTCTACAACATCTCGACCGGCAAGGCGTCGTCGCAGTCGATCCGGAAAGTCGCGGAGCTCGGCTGGAAGCCGCTGCACCTGTTGTCCGCGGGATCGACCGGCCGTTCGATCCTCAGCGCCGCCGGGCTGGAGAACTGCACCGGCATCGTGGCGATCCGCTATGCCAAGGAAGTCGGCGTGCCGCGCTTCGAGAAGGATCCCGACGTGATGGCGTTCGAGGAACTGCGCAAGAAATATCTGCCCACGGTCGATCAGGACAACACCATCGCCTTCGCCGGCTATGGCCAGGTCGTGTCGATGGCGGAGATCCTGCGTCGCTGCGGCAACGAACTCACCCGCGCCAACGTGCTCAAGCACGCGACGACGCTGGCGGGCTTCCACTCGCCGTACTTCCTCGACGGCGTCAATTTCAGCTACACGCCTGATGATTACACGCCGATGAAGACGCTCTTCATCTCGGAGTTCAACGGCAAGGACTGGGATATTTCCGACAAGCCGGTGACGGAGTAACCGCAAGCGGTCATTCCGGGGCGATGCGCAGCATCGAACCCGGAATCTCGAGGTTCCGGGTTCGCGCTCTGCGCGCCCCGGAACGACGGAGCGAGCGGCTTACACGCAGGCGAGGGGGTCGCTGCCACCTGCTGTCAACCCCGCCAGCTCTCGACGAAGCGGCCTGAACCGCCTACCTCTTGGGCGTGTCGACGCTCAATCTGTTCTCCGCAACGCCGTCGGAAACGGCCGACCTGCTGCCGTGCCGGTTTCGCGACTGGTTTACGTCGCGCGGCTGGTCGGCGCGCGAGCATCAGCTGGCGCTGCTGGCCAAGGCACGCGAAGACCGTTCGGCGCTGTTGATTGCGCCGACCGGCGCCGGCAAGACGCTGGCCGGATTTCTGCCGACGCTGGTGGAACTGTCTGCTTCCGCGGCTTCGAAAGGCAACGGCGAGAAGAACCTCGTCTCCACCGGCCGCGGCGTGAAGCGCACCGGCGGACTGCACACCCTCTATATCTCGCCGCTGAAGGCGCTGGCCGTCGATATCGCGCGCAATCTGGAGACGCCGATTGCCGAGATGGCGCTCCCGATCAAGGTCGAGACCCGCACCGGCGACACGCCGGTGTCGCGGCGGCAGCGGCAGCGGCGCTACCCGCCGGACATTCTGCTCACCACGCCGGAGCAACTGGCGTTGCTGCTGTCGTCGGATGACGCGCCATTTCTGTTCTCCTCGCTCAAACGCATCGTGCTCGACGAACTGCACGCGCTCGTGACCTCAAAACGCGGCGATCTGCTGTCGCTCGGACTGGCGCGGCTGTGGCGGCTGGCGCCGCAAATGCGCGCGATCGGCCTCTCGGCAACGGTGGCCGAGCCGGAATCGTTGGCGCGGTTTCTGGTGCCGCAGCGCGAAGGGAAGGAAGCCGCTGCCGATATCGTCGTGGCCGGCGGCGCTGCGGCACCCATCGTCGAGATGCTCGACACCAGGGAACGCCTGCCGTGGGCCGGCCACACCGCGCGGCATGCGCTCGGGGAAATGTATGAGCTGATCAAACGCAACAAGACCACGCTGATTTTCGTGAACACCCGCAGCCAGGCCGAGATGCTGTTCCAGGATTTCTGGCGCATGAACGACGACGGCCTCGCCATCGCCCTGCATCACGGGTCACTCGACGTCGCGCAGCGCCGCAAGGTCGAGGACGCGATGGCGGAGGGAAAGCTGCGTGGCGTGGTGTGCACCTCCTCGCTCGACCTCGGCATCGACTGGGGCGACATCGATCTCGTCGTCAATGTCGGGGCGCCCAAGGGATCCTCGCGCCTGATGCAGCGGATCGGCCGCGCCAACCATCGGCTCGATGAACCTTCGCGCGCCGTGCTCATTCCCGCCAATCGCTTCGAGGTACTGGAGTGTCGCGTGGCGATCGATGCGATCGCGGAGAACGCGCAGGACACGCCGCCATTGCGTACCGGCGCGCTGGACGTGCTGGCGCAGCATGTGCTCGGCTGCGCCTGCGGCGAGCCGTTTCTGTCCGACGAGCTCTACGCGGAAGTGCTGACAGCGGCGCCATATGCGGCGTTGGCGCGTACCGACTTCGACGACGTGGTCGATTTCGTCGCCACCGGCGGCTACGCGCTGAAGACCTACGAACGCTTCGCGCGCATCAAGCAGGACAAGCAGGGGCGCTGGCGCGTCGCCAATCCCAGGGTCCGGCAAAGCTACCGCCTCAACGTCGGCACTATCGTCGAGGAAGCGATGCTGAAAGTGAGGTTGGTGCGCTCGCGCCGCGGCGGTGCCGGCGCCACCGGCATCATCGGCCGCGGTGGCCGGATGCTCGGCGAGATCGAGGAGTATTTCATCGAGGGGCTGGTCGTCGGCGACACCTTCGTGTTCGGCGGCGAGGTCGTGCGTTACGAGGCGCTGGTCGAGGATCAGGTCTATGTCTCTCGCGCCAACGACCGGGATGCCAAGGTTCCGTCCTACATGGGCGGCAAGTTTCCGCTTTCCACTTATCTGGCCGAACGCGTCCGCAACTTGCTCGACGACCGGCGGCAATGGAATGCGCTGCCGGAGCAGGTGCGCGACTGGCTGTCGCTGCAGCGGAATTTTTCCCGCGTTCCTGCCGTGCGCGAGCTTCTGATCGAGACGTTTCCGCGCGGCGGCAGGCATTACATGGTCTGCTATCCCTTCGAGGGCCGGCTCGCGCACCAGACGCTCGGCATGTTGCTGACGCGCCGGCTGGAGCGTGCGCGTGCCCGGCCGCTCGGCTTCGTCGCCAACGAATATGCACTCGCGATCTGGGGCGTCGGCGATATCTCGCATCTGATCCGGCACGGCAAGATCGACCTCGCCGCATTGTTCGCCCCCGACATGCTCGGCGACGACCTCGAGGCGTGGCTGGCGGAATCGGCGCTGATGAAGCGCACCTTCCGCAACTGCGCGCTGATCTCGGGGCTTATTCCGCGCCGTTTCACCGGCGAGGAGAAGAGCCGCCGCCAGGTGCTGTTCTCGACCGACCTCGTCTACGACGTGCTGCGCAAGCATCAGGCAGACCACGTGTTGCTGCGCGCGGCGCGTGCCGATGCTGCCGCCGGCCTGCTCGACCTCAAGCGATTGGGTGATATGCTCTCCCGTATTCAGGGCCGAATCACCCATCGGGAACTCGAACACGTTTCGCCGCTCGCCGTTCCCGTGATGCTGGAAATCGGCCGCGAGTCAGTTTATGGCGAAGCGGCAGACGAGTTGCTGGCGGAAGCGGCCGAAGAACTCGTCAAAGAGGCGACAGGTTAGACAGGTACAACGTGGCGGCAGCGGCGCAATCTTCGGGAGACGATCAGGACGTGCGCGCCTCAAAGGTTACGATCGCAGACGTGACGTTCCTCGCCGACCTCTCCGGCGCGCTGTTCTGGCGAGAGCAGCGGCTGCTCGTGGTCTCCGATCTGCATCTGGAAAAAGGTTCCAGCTTTGCGATGCGCGGCGTGCTGCTGCCGCCCTATGACACCGTGGCGACGCTGAGCCGGCTCGCCGCCGTCATTGCGCGGCATGATCCGCGCATGGTGATCGCGCTCGGCGACAGCTTTCACGATCGTCGCGCGCATGAGCGGCTGTCGGTCGACGACCGGGATGCGCTCTCGGCGATGCAGGCGCGGCGCGACTGGATCTGGATTTCGGGCAATCACGATCCGGCGCTGCCGTCCGATCTCGGCGGCGTGGTCGCCAGCGAAGTCGCGATCGGACCGATTGCGTTCCGGCACGAGCCGACCGGTGCGCCCGGTGAGATCGCCGGCCATCTGCACCCCAAGGCGCGCGTCGCCACCCGTGGCCGCTCGATGGAGCGGCGATGCTTTGCTTCCGACGGCGAGCGCGCTGTCATGCCGGCGTTCGGCGCCTACACCGGGGGCTTGAGCATCCGCGATTCCGCGTTCGCAAAAATCTTCCGCAACGCCGGCCTGATGGCGCATGTCTTGGGCGACAACAAGCTCCACGCCATCGCCGCGTCGCGCTGTCATTGAGCCCTGCTTTTATGCCAAACGAGCTATCCGGCAGGTTCCGGAAGTTGGAACCACCGTTGCGTAGCTTCGTTGTCGCCGCGGCTGGACCGTTGGCATGGCAGATCGAAACAACTCTCACCTCAATCATTCGTCGCACAATGGTTCTGGCCATTCGAAGCCGGCGACGCAGCCTGAGCCCACTCAACCATTCCGCTTTCGCAATGCGCTGAAGGCGCTCGGCCCCGGGCTGATCACCGGAGCGTCCGACGACGATCCGTCGGGGATAGGCACCTACAGCCAGGCCGGCGCGCAACTCGGCTACGGCATCGGCTGGACCATGCTGCTGACGTTTCCGCTGATGGCCGCGATCCAGGAAATCTCCGCGCGCGTCGGCCGCGTCACCGGCCACGGCATATCCGGCAATGTGTGCCGGCATTATTCGCCATGGCTGCTCAACGTGGTGGTGGCGCTGCTGTTCATCGCCAACACCATCAACATCGGCGCCGATCTCGGCGCCATGGCCGATGCCACCAGGCTGCTGATCGGCGGCCACAGTATCGTCTACGTGCTGTTCTTCGGCATCACATCGGTCGCGGCGCAGATATTCCTCGACTACAAGCGCTACGTGGCGGTGCTGAAATGGCTGACGCTCAGCCTGTTCGCCTATGTCGCCGCGCTGGCCTTTGCCAAGGTGTCGTGGGGCGAGGCGCTGGCCGGCATCCTGGTTCCGCGGCTGAGCTGGACCGCCGATTATTTCACCACCATCGTCGCCATCCTCGGTACCACGATCTCGCCCTATCTGTTCTTCTGGCAGGCCTCGCAGGAGGCGGAAGATCAGCGCGTCGACGCGACGAAGCGGCCGCTGATCGAGAAGCACTATGGCGCGCAGAAGGAATTCCATCGCATACGTGCCGATACCATCGTCGGCATGGCGTTCTCCAACCTGATCGCGCTGTCGATCATCGTCACCGCCGCGGCGACGCTGCACGCTGCGGGCAAGACCGACATCCAGAGTTCGGCAGAGGCCGCCGAAGCGTTGCGCCCGATCGCCGGCGTCTTCGCCGAAGTGATTTTCGCGCTCGGCATTGTCGGCACCGGGTTGCTCGCGATCCCGGTCCTCGCGGGCGCTACCGCCTATGCCGTCGGCGAGGGACGGCAATGGCCGGTCGGGCTCGCGCGCAAGCCAAAGGAAGCCGCCGCCTTCTATGCCGTGCTGGCGCTATCGGCCGGAATCGGCATCGCGCTGAATTTTACCCCGATCAATCCGATCTCGGCGCTGTACTGGAGTGCCGTCATCAATGGCGTGCTCGCGGTGCCCGTGATGGTGCTGTTGATGTTCATGGCGCGGCGCAAGGACGTGATGGGCCGCTTCGTGGTCGGCGGTCCGCTCTATTGGCTCGGATGGCTGTCGACGCTGGCCATGCTGCTCAGCGTGGTGGCGATGGGCATCGGGTTTTTTGCCGGCGGCAAGTAAGCGACCCGCTCTATGACCTCGTCCTGAGGAGGCGCGAGAGCGCCGTCTCGAAGGATGGGCCGCGGGCCTCATGGTTCTCCCGGCGATGCGCGGCATTGTCCGGAGACGCGCGAAGTCGCGCTCCTCACCATGAGGGTTGTGCTAGTCCTTCCGGAATACGATCGAGGCCATCCACCCGGTCATCAGCGCCATGAAGGCGGTGGCAAGCCCGTAGACGAACCCGTGCTGCCGCGCGGTGTTGGCCACGAACTGTTCGAAGCCGACCTTGACGATTTCGAACGCGGTGTCGGTCTTGGTCACCAGGGCGCCGTCGGCGAACAGCTTGATCTCGACATTGTAGGTGCCGATCGGCACCTCGGCCGGCAGCGGAATGCTGGTGCGGAACAGGGTCGGCGTCAGGAACGTCACCGCCGACGTCTCCTCGCGATAGAGCCCGTGCTGCTTGCGCAGCCGGACGAAGGCGCTGCGGAATGCGTCATCGGGAACGACATCGGCATAGTCAGTGCCGACACGTTGGGTCAGCAGCACGTTGTTCAGCCCGACCTGCTGCCGCCGCAGCACCTCGGCCGAGGCGATGGCGTCGAACGGGCGATTGGAGAACAGCGCCAGATAGGTCGGCACTCTGAGGAATTGCCGGGAGTCGGTGTTGATCCAGATCCCGAACTTGCGTTCCTTGCGCCGCGTCACCATGTCGGCGCGCGGGCCGGCAACCGTCACCACGAGATCATAGGTGCGATTGGGTGGCGTGGTGGCGTCCTTTTCCACGGAGCCGAACAGCACCAGTTCCTCGCCGGAATAGTTCGGCGTCACGGTGACGCGGTGGTTCGATACCGACACGATCAGCCGTTCGGCCTGCGCAGGCGCAATCGCCAGCGCGGCGCCCAGCGCAAGGCCCGCCAGCCACTGGGTGAGGCGCGCGGTCATCCGGTGATCCCCGTTTCGCGCACGGTGAAGAGATCCTCCGGCCGGATCACCAGTTCGACGGCAAAGCGGATGCCGACGGCGAGAACCAGCAGGCCGAGCAGCAGCCGCAAATGTTCGCCACGGATTTTCTGTCCGGCCCGCGCGCCGAACTGGGCGCCGGTGACGCCGCCGACCATCAGGATCAGCGCCAGCACGGCATCGACCAGATGGTTGGTGACGGCATGCAGCATGGTGGCGAACACCATCGTCACCAGCGTGAGCACCATCGAGGTGCCGATCACCGTCGAGGTCGGCACCCGCAGCACGTAGATCAGGAGCGGCACCAGGATGAAGCCGCCGCCGATGCCCATGACGGCGCCGATGAAGCCGATGATCAGGCCGATCGCGACGACGGGAATGACCGACAGATAGATTTTCGAGCGCTTGAACCGCATCTTCAGCGGCAGTCCGTGGATCCAGCCATGGCTGCCCGGGCGTCGCACGGTGGCCGCGCCGCCGCGCCGGGCCCGCAACAGGGCGCGCAGGCCTTCCCAGAACATCAGCCCGCCGACCGTCGTCAGCAGGATCACGTAGGATGTCCCGATCATGAGATCGAGCTGGCCGAGCGAACGCAGCAGCGTGAAGGTCCAGACGCCGAGCGCGGTGCCTATCGTGCCGCCGCTCAGCAGCACCACCGCCAGTGTGGGGTCGATGGCTCGCCGTCGCCAGTAGGATAACGCGCCGGAGAACGAGGATGCCGCGATATGGCTTGCGACCGAGGCGACCGCCACGGCAGGCGCAATGCCGACGAAGATCAGGAGCGGCGTCATCAGGAAACCGCCACCGATTCCGAACATGCCGGAGACGAACCCGACCGCTGCGCCCATCGCCAGGATGAGGAAGACATTGACCGGAATGTCGGCGATCGGGAGGTAGAGCTGCACGCGCGTCTGCTTTTTTAAGCTTTGCCGCTGGCCCGGCCGAGGCCGGTCAGGACGTGGTTTCTGTGTATTTGACGGCAGCGGCAGCCGGTTCTCGCATGCACCTTTGCGTGCGCAGGGCCGGTTCCCGCGCCTTTGCATAACTGAATTCGACGGCAGACGGGACTAAAAATGCCGGGCAAGGCAAATTTTTGCCTCGCATGGTCGCGCGGTCGTCAGGGCGTGCCGGGGGCAATCCGGCCGCGCATTCGGCAGAGATGATGGATGGGCTCAGGGCTTGCCGAGCGGATCGGTGACGAGGTTCATCGCCAGCGCCTGCTTGGGGCTGAGCCAACGGATATCCCGGGTTTCGGACATCGCCTCCACGATCGAGGACGAGACGCCCATCTTGGTCATGTAGCCCAGCACGGCGCCTGCGATCCGCTGGGTCTCGGCGACCGGATCGCTGATGGGCTTGGTTGTTACAAACCGGTGAACGCCCAGCGCCGAGCCCGGCACGCCGAACCGGGTCTTGCCGCCGGCATAGACGAGCACGCAGGCGCTGGCGCAATAGGCGGGCTTGAGGCGGCCGGAGGCGTCGGGGATGCCGACCGCCGTCGTGAGGCCGCGCGATCGGATGATCTCGCCCATGATCGTGGCCTGGTTCAAATCGCCGCCGGGCGAGGACAGCAGGACCATGTCGCCGGCGGTCAGGCGGGCCTGGTCGAGCCGGTCGCGAAACGCGTTCGCCGCGGCGGGCCCGATCGTTCCGCTGACGAAGAGCGCGCGGCGGCCCTGCTCGGCGCCGCCGAGATCCGCCTTGTCGACCACGGAGAACGTCAGGCTCGGCGAGATGTATTGGTCCTTCCAAAAGTCCCAGGCATCGGGTTGCGACAGGTCCTGGAAGGCGCGGATCGCCACACCGGAAACCAGCAGGACGAAGATGGCGATCGACCAGTAATTTCGCTTGCGGCGCGGCGCTTGAGGAGGCGGTGACGTGAGCGGGGGCTGGTGGCGCGGAATGCGCGGCGCTGTGACCGAAGGGCCTGTCGGCTTCCTTCGGAAGTCGTTCTCCCCGCCCTGGTTATTCTGGTCTGACAAGAAATCCTCTTCCCGCGCCGAGCCGATTGGGATCGGGCTGGTCCGATCCGCTACAGCAATTTATGGCCGCGGTGAGGGCCGTGCCAGCGGGCTGGCCGCGGCTTACGTAATCTTAATTCGCAGGCGCGGGGCGCTTGGCTGCAGCCTGCCTGGCGGCGGGTTTGGCCGGGATGGTCTGCACGGGGGCTGAGTCCCAGCCGCCCACCGGCGCGGCCACATTGACGGCGTCCTCGGGCTGAGGCTCCACAGTATAGGTCTGGATCGCAAGCCTCGCAGCCGCCAGCGACTGGGCGTCGAGGCGCTTGGCGATATCGTCACGCTTGCGGCCGGAGTCCACGTCGCCCTGGGCCGCCGCGAGGCTGAACCATTTGAAGGATTCGGCGAGGTTTTGTTCGACGCCGATGCCGCGGGCATAGAGGATGCCGAGGTTGAACTGGCTGTCGGCGACGCCGCGATCGGCAGCCTTCCGGAACCATTGCGACGCACTCTTGTAGTCGGCGCCCTTGCCGCCACCATCGGCGTCGAGCACGGCGAGATTATGCATCGCCTTGGCGTTGCCGCGTTCGGCCGCCTGCATGTAGTAACGCCGCGCAATATCGACGTCGCGTTTTACGCTCAGGCCCTTCTCGTAGAAGGTGCCGAGCCGGAAGATCGCGGGTACCACGCCGGCTCGTGCGGCGCGATCATACCATTTGGCGGCTTCGTCGAGGTTCGACTCGATCCCTCTGCCTTCGGCGAAACGCAGGCCGATCTCGTAGGCGGCCCCCGGATCGCCCCGCATCGCCGCAGCGCGCAGCGTCAGGCCACCGATCGCTTCAGGCAGCCGCTCGCCCGGCGGCACCGAGATCGTCGTGGGCTTGGGGCCGGTCGCGGGCAGCGTCGTCGGGATCGAGTTGGTGATGTCGCCGGCAGTGGCCGCTGCCGCCTGCGGCGGGATCAAAACCCGCGCGCTGTCCAGCGTGTTCGGCGCCGAAGAATTGTTCGATTGCTTCTCGACCGGCGTTGGCGAGATCATCGAGGGCGCGGCGGGCGCCGGTGTCGCGGGCTTCGCGCTGTTCTCCGCGGGAGCCTGCATCGGTGCGCCGGCCGGCTCGGCCGAATTTTCCATCGGCGGCATTTGCGGCGCGCTACCTGTGTCGAGCAGCGTCATCGCGGTCTTGAAGGTGCCGAGCACGATCACGACCACGCTCGCGCCGACCAGCAGCGCGCGGATCCTTGACGACATGTTCGAGGGGGTCTTGTCGTCGGCCTTGACCTTGTCGCCGCCCTTCGGCGCGGCCTTGGCGGCCGCCTTCGCCGCCGAACGTCCGGCCTTCTCGGGGGGCGGCGCGGCCGCGGCAGCCTGCGCGGCGCGGCGCGCGGCGGCAATGAAGCTCGATGAACTGACCGGCTCCTTGGGGCCTGCCGAAATCTCGCTGAGTGCGCTCTCGGAAGCTGCGATCCGTTCCGACGGCGAAGACGCGCGTCCGGACGGCCGCGTGCCCGGCTCCAGCGGATGATCCGGCGGCAATTCCGGCGCAATCGCCGCGCGCGACGGTGCGGCGAGCGGCTCCAGGATTTCGCTGATGGCGCGCGGCGGGATCGGCGGCGGCGCCGGCTGCGCGGCGTGGAAGTCGCGCGGTGCGGCGGCGAAATGCTCCTGGGAATCCCCCTGCAGCGCGGCGGGATTCGGCAGTTCGGGTTTCGGCTGCGGCGCCAGGGGCTGCGGCGCTAGCGGCTGCGGACCCAAAGGCTGCATCAGGGCCTGCAGCGACGGCCCACGGGGCGTCTCCTCGTGAATCTCGGCCGGCGCCGGGGTCGGCTGCGGGGCTACGGTGCGAACGGTGCGCAGATCGCCTTCGATCGTCGACAGGCGATCGACCACGTGGCCCAGCGTGCTGTGAACGGTTTCGAGCGAGTCCTGCGTGCGTCGATCGGTTTCCGACTGGCTGAAGCGGATGTCCGACAGTTCGCGCTTGACGAGGTCGACGATGCCGGAATCCATCGGCTGCGGCGCCTCGGCATTGCGGTTGCTGTCCGCGAGCGAAACCAGGCTGGCATGCTGCCGCTCGAGCGAGCGCAGGATGTCGTGCAGGCCCTCTTCGACGCGCCCGAGATCGATCGAAGGCGCAGCGGGACGGTCGGAGGCTTCAAGGCGTTCCAGCAGATAGGTGACGCGCTGTTCGAGATGGGCAAAGGCCGACGCATTGTCGTTGCCGGCCGGGATGCGATCGAGCCGCTCCGTCAGCGTGCGCAGCGCGCTTTCGAGATATTCGGAGTGGTCGGGCGCGGCCGGCGGCTGCCGGCTTTCCAGCGTCGAGGTCAGCGCGGCGATGATGCGCTGTTCGAGCATGGTAAAGGAGTCGCTATTGTTGCTGGAACGCGACAGCTGGTCGACCTTGGTCGACAGTGTGTGCACGTCGTCGGCAAGCCGCGCCAGCGCGTCGTTGGAGGCGACGTTGGAGACGATGCCGCGAAGTGCGACAATCGCACTTTCGAGCTGCTGCACCGTCGAGGGATCGTCGTTCGAGCGCAGGATCAGATCGAGCTTGGCGCCGAGATTGCGGATCGCATCGTCATAGCCGGCCAGCTGCTCGGCCGGGGTCAGCGAGCGCAGCGCTTCGCGGATTTCGCCGAGTGCGTGCTCGATGCCGGCGAGGGCCTGGCCGTCGCTGCCGTTCTGCCTGGTGTCGTCGATGCGGCGGGACAGTGTGCGGATTTCGTTCTCGATCGACTCGATTGCCCGGCGCGGCATCGCCTCGGTGATGGCGTGACGGATCTCGGCGAGCTCGCTGCGGAAGGCCGCAATCGACTGTTCGAGGTGGTCGGGACGCTGCAGCGCCTCGATCTGGCTGGTGATCTTGAACAGATGACGTTCCAGCGACGAAAAGTCCGGGCCGGCCGGCGCCATCGGCGCAGCCTGCCGCGAGGGGAACTGACCCGATGGCGCCTGACGTGGCGACGGACCATCGAGCTCATTCTGGCGCGCGGCGATCTCGGCGACCGCAAAATCCATCGAGGCCGGGCTGAGCGGCGGCGAGGGCCGATAGACCTGGGCTGCGGCGCGCTCGACCATATCGGCCTGGCGCTGCTTGTCCTGCATCTCGGCCTGCCGGGCCGGCGCCGGGTTCGAAATCTGCGACAGCCGCGCATCGAGGCGCGAAATGGCGTCGTTGAGCTGGCGGGCCACGCCCGGCTCGGCGCGCGGGGCTTCGCCGCGCGGCGCGGGCCGCGAAATCTGCTCGATCTGCCGGGTAATCGAATCCAGCCGCTGGTGAATGTCGGCGACTTCGCGAATTTCCTGGCCCGGCATTCCTGCGCGCGGGTCGTGGGGGGCGCGGAAGTTGGGCGGAGCGGGTTCGCCGATGGAGGAATTGAGCCAGTCGTTCAGCGACATGCCGGCGCGGCGCGCGGCTGCCTCGGCCCTTTCGCGGACGGAGGGATCGATGCCGTCAACACTCCACGATACGCGCGAATTCATGATCTCGTCCGGTTCGCTCCGGCGCTGCACCTGCGCCCTCAGCTTCCCCGCGCGTCCCACTGAAGAGACAATGGAATCCGCGCAGCTCATCTGCCTCAGAACCTGACTTTTGTTCCTTACGGTAAATAACGGGTTAAGGATTTGGATTATGCAGCCCTAAAGTTGGACAGCGGGCCAGACCGGCCGATCTAGCCGTTGTTTTCGCGCTGGCCATCGCCGATGGCCACGACTTTGCCGCGATCGGCGCCGGCCGACAGTGTCGCCAACGCATCGAGCGCCTCTTCGCACCACTCGGCGACGCTGCGCTCGTGGCGAAGTCCCATGCGAAGCAGCAGCAGCTTGCCGGTGTCGGCTGGCGCTGCGGTGCCTTGCGGGAAGCGCTTGTTCAGGATGCGTTCGTAGCGGTCGGCCCGGTCGCGGTGGTGCTCCATTCGCGCCATCAGGTCGTCCCGTAACGGTTCGATTTCGACGCTGTCGAGTGCGTAGAGCCGCACCAGCAGATCGTCTTTCATCGAGGCCGGGATGCTCGGCCGGGCGGCCCAATGTCTCAGCGCGGTGCGACCTTCCGGTGTGAGAGTGTAAACCAGCTTGTTGGGTTTGCCTGACTGCACAACCTCGCGGCCCTGCACGTGGCCGCGGTCGCGCAGCTTCGAGAGCTCGCGATATATCTGCTGGTGATCGGCCTTCCAGAAGAATCCAATCGACGCATCGAAGGTCTTGGCGAGCTCGTAGCCCGTCATCGGCCGTTCGGTCAGGCAGGCAAGGATCGCGTCACCAAGCGCCAAGACGGCGGTCCTCCGATCTCTCAGGACAGTCATTGACAATATGCATAAAGTTGCATATGCGTCAACGCGCATAATCGGGCCCGGCCTGCGCGAACGCCCGGACGTCGCCGGCACAGGAGGACATGATGACCATGAGCGGCCTCGACAAGTGGTACGGCTACATGAAGTCCCATGACACGGCGGCGCTGTGGGATCTGGTGCACCCCGATGCAGTGTTCGAAAGCCCCGTGGTCCACACGCCGCAACGCGGCCGCGACATCACCTTCAAATATCTGGCGAGCGCCGAAAAGGTGCTGGGCGGTCCGGGCTTCAAATATATCGGCGAGTGGCGCAGCTCGAACGGCGCGGTGCTCGAATTCGAGAACGAGATCGAGGGTGTCCGGATCAACGGCGTCGACATCATCACGTTCAGCGATGACGGCAAGATCACGCATTTCAAGGTCATGGTGCGTCCGCTGAAAGCGATCAACCTGCTGCACCGCCTGATGGGGGAGCAACTCGCCAAAAAGTGAGGGCGCCTGCCGCAGCCGTTTATGTCGCAACGGCCCTCCGGCGTATTTGCTCCCTCGAACCCAGGGAAACCGGCTAAGGTCGGCTTCCGGAAGACACCGCAGATTTCATCTCAAGCGCATCCGCAACTCTCAAAGCCTGCCCCTGCCGGGAGAACACCATGCCGATCTACAAAGCCCCCGTCGAAGACGTCACTTTCCTGCTCAACGACGTGTTCCAGATCGATCGCTACGACAATCTTCCCGGCTTTACCGACGCCTCTGCCGATGTGCGCGAAGCGATTTTGGGTGAGGCCGCCAAGCTCTCCGAAGAGGTGTTGCAGCCGCTCAACCGTGTCGGCGATCTCGAAGGCTGCAAGCGGAATGACGATGCGTCGGTGACGACGCCGAAAGGCTTCAAGGAAGCTTTCAAGCAGGTCGCCGAGGGCGGCTGGCTCGGGCTGTCGGCGCCGGCGGAATATGGCGGGCAGGGCCTGCCGGTGACGTTGAGCCAGGTCGTCACCGAATTCCAGAGCGCGGCCAATATGGCGTTCTCGATGTATGGCGGCCTGACCATGGGCGCGACGGCAGCGCTGCTGGTTCACGGCAAGCCCGAACAGAAGAAGATGTTCGTGCCGAAGATGATCGCGGGCGAGTGGACCGGCACCATGAACCTCACCGAGCCTCAATGCGGCACAGATCTCGGCCTGTTGCGCACCAAGGCGGTCAAGCAGGCCGACGGCAGCTACAAGATCTCCGGCACCAAGATCTTCATCTCGGCCGGCGAGCACGACATGGCCGACAACATCATCCATCTGGTGCTGGCGCGCATCGAAGGCGCGCCTGCCGGCATCAAGGGCGTGTCGCTGTTCGTGGTGCCCAAGGTTCTCGTCAATGCCGACGGTTCGCTCGGCGCCCGCAACGGCGTGTCCTGTGGCTCGATCGAGCACAAGATGGGCATTCACGGCAATTCCACCTGCGTGATGAACTACGACAACGCCACCGGCTGGCTGATCGGCGAAGAAAACAAGGGCATGCAAGGCATGTTCGTGATGATGAACGAGGCCCGCCTCGGCGTCGCCGTGCAGGGCCTCGCGCAGTCCGAAGTCGCCTATCAGAACGCCGTCAACTATGCGCGCGAGCGTCTGCAGGGTCGCGCGCTGACCGGCGCCAAGGAGCCGGACAAGGCGGCCGATCCGATCATCGTGCACCCGGACGTGCGCCGCGTGTTGCTTACCATCCGCGCCTTCAACGAGGCGGCGCGCGCGATGGTGGTGTGGACCGCGCTGAAGAGCGACGTTGCGCATCGCTCCGCCGATCCGAAGGACCGCGAGGCGGCCGACGACCACATGGGCCTGATGACGCCGATCATGAAGGGCGTGATGACTGATGTCGGTTTTTCCAACTCGGTGCTGGCGCAGCAGATGTATGGCGGCCATGGCTATATCGCCGAGCACGGCATGGAGCAATTCGTGCGCGATGCCCGCATTGCGATGCTCTACGAGGGCGCCAACGGCATCCAGGCGCTCGATCTGGTCGGCCGCAAGCTGCCGCGCAACGGCGGCCGCGCCGCGATGGCGTTCTTCGGCGAGGTCGGCGCATTCGCCAAGGAGCATGGCGGCGACGAGGCGATGAAGCCGTTCATCGCGCCGCTTTCGACCGCGCTCGGCCATTTGCAGCAGGCGACCGGCTGGCTGATGCAGAACGCGATGACCAAGCCCGACAATGCCGGCGCGGCCGCGACCGACTACATGCAACTGTTCGGCCTCGTCGCCTTCGGCTTCATGTGGGCGCGGATGGCCAAAGTCGCTCAGGACAAGATTGCCGCCAGCGGCGCCACGCCCTACCTCTCCACCAAGCTGGTGACCGGCCGCTTCTTCATGGAGCGGATGCTGCCGGAAACCTCGGTCCATCTCGCGCGCATCCAGTCGGGATGCGCGACCACGATGGAATTGGCCGCGGAGGCGTTCTGAGGTTTTTCGCCGCTTCGCTGCCCCATCGTCTATAATATTATGATCCTCATACAAGGAGGGCGTCATGCCTGAGGCATTTATCTACGATCACGTTCGCACCCCGCGCGGCCGCGGCAAGTCCGATGGTTCGCTGCACGAGGTCACTGCGCTGGCGCTGGCGACCGTGCCGCTGCAGGCGCTGAAGGAACGCAACAATCTCGCCGAAGACGTCGTCGATGACGTCGTGCTCGGCGTGGTCGATCCAGTCGGCGAGGCCGGATCCGACATCGCGCGCTTCGCCGCGCTCAAGGCCGGGCTCGGCGAATCCGTTCCCGGCGTGCAGATCAGTCGCTTCTGCGCCTCCGGCCTCGATGCCGTGAACTTTGCCGCCGCGCAGATCATGGCCGGCCAGCATGAACTCGTGATCGGCGGCGGCGCCGAGTCGATGAGCCGCGTCGGCATTGGCGCCTCCGGCGGCGCCTGGCCGATGGATCCGTCGATGGCAGTGCCGTCCTATTTCATGCCGCAGGGCGTCTCGGCCGATCTGATCGCTACCAAATACGGCTTCTCGCGCGACGACGTCGACGCCTACGCCGTGCAGAGCCAGCAGCGCGCCGCAAAGGCCTGGGACGAGGGCCGCTTCAACAAGTCAGTGGTGCCGGTGAAGGACGTCAACGGCCTCACCATTCTTGCCAAGGACGAGCACATGCGTCCGACCACGACGATGCAGTCGCTGGCGCAACTGCAGCCGTCCTTCACCATGATGGCCCAGATGGGCGGCTTCGATGCGGTGGCGGTCCAGTCGCATCCTGAAATCGAGCGCGTCAATTACGTTCACCATGCCGGCAACTCCTCCGGCATCGTCGATGGCGCCGGCGCGGTGCTTCTCGGCAGCAAGGAGGCGGGCACGAAACACGGCCTCAAGCCACGTGCGAAAATCCGTGCGTTTGCCAATATCGGCTCGGAGCCCGCGATGATGCTGACCGGTCCGGTCGACGTCACCGAAAAGCTGTTCGAGCGCTCGGGCATGAAGAAGTCGGACATCGATCTGTTCGAACTCAACGAGGCCTTCGCCTCGGTGGTGCTGCGCTACATCCAGGCCTTCGACATCGACAATGCCAAGATCAACGTCAATGGCGGCGCCATCGCGCTCGGCCATCCGCTCGGCGCGACGGGTGCGATGATTCTCGGTACCGTGCTCGATGAGCTGGAGCGGACCAACAAGTCCACCGCGCTGGTGACGCTGTGCATCGGCGGCGGCATGGGCACGGCGACCATTATTGAGCGGGTCTAAGGCGACGCCTCGTAGGGTGGGTTAGCGAAGCGTAACCCACCGCACCGCGCCAAGAACATCGGTGGGTTACGCCTTCGGCTAACCCACCCTACGAAATCGAATTCAACCGCCGCGCCTTTGATCGGCTGCCGGCATCGAGGGAGCAACCACATGGCCTTCAAGAACTTCAAAGTTGAAACCGACGCCGACGGCATTGCGCTGGTCACCTGGGATATCCCGGGACGTTCGATGAACGTGCTGGACGAAACCTCGACCTCGGAGCTCGAGGAGATCCTGAAGCAGACCACCGCCGATGCCGCGGTAAAGGGCGTCGTCATTACTTCCAGCAAGGATGCGTTCTGCGCGGGCGCCGATCTTTCCATGCTCGAGGGCATGAACAAGGAATACGCAAAAGTCCTCAAGGAGCAGGGCGAGGTCGCGGCGAACCAGATGTTGTTCGATCAGAGCCGTCGCTTCTCGCTGGTGCTGCGCGGCATCGAAACCTGCGGCAAGCCGTGGGCGGCCGCCATCAACGGGCTCGCGCTCGGTGGCGGTTTTGAGGTGACGCTGTCCTGCCACTATCGCGTGGCGGCGGAAAATCCCAAGACCCGCCTCGGCCTGCCCGAAGTGAAGGTCGGCCTGTTCCCCGGCGCCGGCGGCACCCAGCGCGTGCCACGTCTGGTGCCGCCGCAGGACGCGATGACGATCCTGCTCAAGGGCGACCCGGCCACGGTCGAGAAGGCGAAGTCGCTGAACCTGATACACGCCATCGTGCCGGCGGCGGACCTGGTCAAGGCCGCCAGGGACTGGATCAAGGGCGGCGGCAAGGCGGTCGCGCCCTGGGACGAGAAGGGCTTCAAGCTGCCGGGCGGACCTGTGTTCTCCAAGGCCGGCATGATGATGTTCCCGGCTGGCAACGCCATCTACCGCCGCGAGACCTACGACAACTATCCGGCCGCGCGCGCCATCATGAGCTGCGTGTATGAAGGCCTGCAGTTGCCGATCGATGCCGCGCTGCGCGTCGAGTCGCGTTACTTCACCAAAGTGCTGCGCTCCAAGGAAGCGGCGGCGATGATCCGCAGCCTGTTCCTGTCGATGCAGGAGCTGAACAAGGGTGCGCGGCGTCCAGCCAACGTGCCGCCGACGAAGGTCAAGAAGATCGCCGTGATCGGCGCCGGCTTCATGGGCGCAAGCGTCGGCTACGTCTCGGCGCGGGCCGGTCTCGACGTAGTGCTGATCGACCGCGACCAGGAAAGCGCCGACAAGGGCAAGGCCCACGCCAAGAGCGTCATCGACGGGCTCATCGCCAAGGGCCGCGCCAAGCCAGCCGAGGCCGACGCCATCATGTCGCGCATTACGCCGACCGCGGACTACGCCGCCTTGAAGGATTGCGACCTCGTCATCGAAGCGGTGTTCGAGGACCGCAAGGTCAAGGCGGAGACGTTCGCCAAGGCGCAGCAATACCTCAAGGCGGATGCGATCTTCGCATCCAACACCTCGACGCTGCCGATCACCTCGCTGGCCGAGTCATTCAAGGAGCAGGGCAAGTTCGTCGGAATCCACTTCTTCTCGCCGGTCGAGAAGATGATGCTGGTCGAGATCATCCTCGGCAAGAACACCGGCGATGTCGCGCTGGCGACCGCGCTCGATTACGTCCGCACCATTGGCAAGACGCCGATCGTCGTGAACGATTCCCGCGGCTTCTTCGCAAACCGATGCGTCGGGCGTTACGTCGCAGAAGGAAACGAGATGTTCCTCGAAGGCGTGCCGCCGGCGATGATCGAGAACTGCGCCAAGATGGCCGGCATGCCGGTCGGTCCGCTGTCGCTGTCGGATGAAGTCGCCCTCGACCTCGGGCTCAAGATCATGAAGGCGACCGAGGCCGATCTCGGTCCCAATGCCATCAACCCCGATCAGAAGAAGCTGATGGTGGAGCTGGTCGAGAAGCAGGGCCGTCTCGGCCGCAAGAACAGCAAGGGCTTCTATGACTATCCCGAGAAGGGCAAGGGTCAGAAAAGCCTGTGGCCGGGGCTTTCGGCGCTGCAGCCGAAGCAGCTCGATCCAGACACGCTCGATGTCGAGGAGCTGAAGCAGCGCTTCCTGGTGGTGCAGGCGGTGGAAGCAGCGCGCACGGTCGAGGATCACGTCATCACCGACCCGCGCGAGGCCGACGTCGGCTCGATCCTGGGCTTCGGCTTTGCGCCATTCACGGGGGGCACGCTGTCCTATATCGACTTCATGGGCGCACGGAAGTTCGTCGAACTGTGCCACAAGTTCGAAGCCAAATACGGCTCGCGCTTCACGCCGCCGAAATTGCTGGAAGACATGGCGGCCAGGGGCGAGACTTTTTACGGCAAGTTCCCGCCGAAGAAGCAGGCGGCAGCGTAAACTGCGCTCGAGATTCCGGGTTCGATGCTTCGCATCGCCCCGGAATGACGGGTCCGCCCCTCAATCCGACCTGGCTTGCACGACCAGGCCGTTCAACTCGTCGCGGCTCTGCTGCTTGACGAACTTGACGGCAAAACCTTCAGACGTATGCCTGATGACGCGGCCGATGCAGGCGCCGATGCCAACGGGCATTCCGACCGGCGGCCGTACCTCCGTCGCCACGGCGACGCCTGACAGCGAGGCGTCGAGAACGTAGCAGCTGTGTACGGTGCCGTCGGCAAGCGTCAGGGTCGAGAGCGCCGCCTTCGGAACGAAGCGCGGCGTTTTGCGGGCATCGCTGATGCTCGCTGGATCCTTGGTCTTCTTCTCCAGCCAGGTCAGCTTGTCAGCGAGCTTCGCGCGCATCTGCTGCGTCATCTCGAGTTCAAGCAGGGCTCCGCCCCTCGCGGTGTCGCTGATCGTGCCCTCGAAATTACCGATGTCCCTGAAGTAGGAGGTGAGGTTGTCGCCGACCTTGCCGACCACGGGCATCTCTACCATCATCCGGAACGGGGAAACGCGCGTGGCGCGGCAGGCGAATGTGCGAAGCTTGCCCTGCGGGTCGTACCAGTTCGGAAGCACGTAGGTGCCTTCCATCACGATATCGACGGCGCGCTGCTTCAGGAACCGCTCGATCGACACGACCAATCCTCACGGAATGAGTTGCACCCGCTTCAGCGAACTGTGACCGATCGAACGTGGTGGTGAATTCCTGAACGACCGAAATGGATTCGGGCGAAACGCGATATGCCCGGCGCGTATTCCCCTGAATTTGCGAGGAAGTAGCTAAAAAACTGTAATATTGTTTCTGCGTAGTTCTACACAGCATCTGCGCGATTTGTGCGTGCCGTCCTGGCAATCGCACAATCGAGAATTGCCTGGCCGTGTGGTGCGCGCCGGCCTTTCCTGAAATTGAAACGGGTGGGGAGGTGCGTCACCGCGTCGCCCTCACCCGCATCAGACTCGCGCCATTTCACCGTCGCCCGTCGGTGCCGAGGGTGACGTTGACGCCGGCGCCTTATGCCGCCTTCGTCAGGCCTTCCCTGACAAGCGCTTCCTGCACCTTCGGGCGCGCAGCGACGCGGGCCTTGTAGGCTGCGAGGTGCGGCATTGCCGAGAGATCGAATTTCATTCGATCCGCCCAGGAGAGCATCGTGAACAGATAGCCGTCGGCGACGGTGAAGTGGCTGCCCATCAGATAGTCGCGGCCCGCCATCTGGCTGTCGATATACTTGAACTTGGCCATCACCCGGTCCTTGAAGAACGCCTTGGCTTCGTCGGCCAGAACGGGAGAGAACATTGGGCCGAAGTTCTTGTGCAGTTCGGCGGTGATGAAGTTGAGCCACTCCAGAAGCTTGTAGCGCTCACTGCTGCCGTGAGCCGGCGCCAGGTTCTTGCTCGTGGCCTGGTCTGCGATTATCTGCACGATGACGGGCCCTTCGGTGATGAGTTCGCCCGAATCGAGTGCCAGCGCCGGTACCTGGCCCTTCGGGTTGACCTTCAGATAATCGTCACCGTTTTCGAGTTTCTTGGCGCGCAGATCGACCTTGATCAGATCGTAGGGGAGACCAGCCTCCAGAAGTGCGATATGGGGGGACAGCGAGCAGGCGCCCGGGGAATAATACAGTTTCATTGGCTTTCCTTCCCTCGATATTATGACCGGGGTGACTAAATGCATCTGCATGGAATAGTCAAGATTGATGCAGCTGCATTTATTGCGGTACACTGATCTGTGACAGAGACGGAATGGACATGAAACGGAAACCATCGACCGAGGCGACCGCCGCCTGGATCCGCCTGATGCGGGTGCAGAGCCGGGTGCTGGACGCCGTCGAGCAGGATTTGAAGAAAGCCGGTTTTCCGCCGCTGGCCTGGTATGACGCGCTGCTCGAATTGTCGCGCGCGCCGTCCGGCGAGATGCGCCCGGTGGAACTGGAAAAGCAGATGCTGATCCCGCAATATTCCACCTCACGGCTGATCGACCGTCTGGTGGACGAGGGGTTGGCGGCGCGGCGCGAATGCAAGATCGACAAGCGCGGCCAGTTCGTCGAGATCACCGAGGCCGGTCGCGAAATGCAGAAGAAGATGTGGAGCGCCTATTCGGCTGCGATCGAAAAGCACGTCGGTTCCAAGCTGTCCGATGCCGATGCCATGAAGCTGTGTGGTTTGCTCGACCGCCTGGGTTGCTCCTGCGGGGATATCAAGGCGGCCGCTGCCCGAGACGGCGTGCCCGCCCGATGACGGCCCCGCTACCTTTCGTTCTTGCGGACGATGCCGTCCGCAAGATTTCCAGCCACACGGCGCGTTCGGTCGAATCGCCAGGGATCCGGATTTTTTATGGCGCGTGACCAGATCGATATGACGCCGCTGCAATCGCGTGACGAACTCGTGGCGTGGTTGGAGGCGGGCGTGAAGCCGCCGTCCGAATTCCGCATCGGCACCGAGCACGAGAAGACCCCGTTCACGCTGGAAGGCCGTCAACCCGTTCCATACGAGGGCTCGCGCGGCATCGGCGCGCTGCTCGAAGGCATGCAACTCCTGCTCGGCTGGGAGCCGATCATGGAGCGCGGCAACATCATCGGGCTGTATGATGTCACCGGCGGTGGCGCGATCTCGCTGGAGCCGGGCGGGCAATTCGAACTATCAGGCGCGCCGGTCGAAACCGTGCACCAGACCCAGTCCGAACTGATGGCGCATCTGGCGCAGGTGCGCGAGATCGCGACGCCGTTGGGCATCGGCTTCCTCGGCCTCGGCATGACGCCGTCCTGGTCGCGCGAGCAGATCCCGGTCATGCCCAAGGGCCGCTACAAGATCATGACCAACTACATGCCGAAGGTCGGCCAGTACGGCATCGACATGATGTACCGGACCTGCACGGTGCAGACCAATCTCGACTTCTCCTCCGAAGCCGACATGGTCAAGAAGCTGCGCGTTTCGGTCGCGCTGCAGCCGGTCGCGACCGCGTTGTTCGCCAATTCTCCGTTCACCGAAGGCAAGCCGAACGGATTTCTTTCTTTCCGCTCGGAGATCTGGCGCGACACGGACAACGCGCGATCCGGCATGATCCCGTGGGTGTTCGAAGACGGTATGGGCTTCGAGCGCTGGGTCGATTACGCGCTCGACGTGCCGATGTATTTCATCAAGCGCGGCGACACCTATATCGATGTCGCCGGCTCCTCGTTCCGCGCCTTCTTCGAGGGCCGCAACAACCTGTTCCCCGGCGAACGTCCGACGCTGTCGGACTGGGCCAATCATCTGTCCACGATTTTCCCGGAAGTCCGCCTCAAGCGTTACCTGGAAATGCGCGGCGCCGATGGCGTGCCGTGGGGCCGGCTGCCGGCGCTGCCGGCGTTCTGGGTGGGCCTGCTGTATGACAACGACAGCCTGGATGCGGCCTGGGAACTGGTCAGTCACTGGAGCGCGGCGGAGCGCCAGGCGTTGCGCGACGACGTCCCGCGCTTCGGCTTCAAGGCCAGGATCAAGGATCGCTACCTGTTCGAGATCGCCCGGGAATGCCTGAAACTGTCCCATGCGGGGTTGCGGCGGCGCAATCGCGTCGACCATTTCGGCCGCGACGAGAGCCGCCACCTCGAACCGCTGGACCAGATCCTCGAATCGGGCCGGACCCCGGCGGAAGAGATGCTGGAGAAGTTCAACGGGCCCTGGGGGGGCTCGGTGGAACCGGCTTATCAGGAATACGCGTTTTAGTTGAATGGGTTGCCTGCATATTGGGCCGTTCATCCGCCGTACAGGTTGATGGCGTTCAAATGCCTGCCTACGACAAAGCGCGGATTCGAAAGCATCGGAATGGAGATCGGTCGCCTGCTCAGGGCGTGTGTGGTGGCGCTCGCCTTCCTGGCAGCGGCCATATCCGCGCGCCCGGCGCTGGCGCAGGCCAATTTCGACCGGCCCGGCGGCGACTATGTGAGCGCGCCCGTGATCTCGGGCGATCCGGCGGATTGCGCGCTGGTGTGCGAGCGCGACCGGCGCTGCCGGGCGTGGAGCTTCAACTATCCGACCGATATCACCAGCGGCGCGGTCTGCTGGCTCAAGAGCAGCGTTCCGGCGCGGGTGCAGAGCAATTGCTGCGTGTCCGGCGTACGCGGCGCCGGCGTGGTCGAGCCGCGCAACGGCGCGGTCGAGACCTCGATCGACCGGTTCGGCGGCGACTACAAGAGTTTCGACCTCAAGAGCAGCGAAGGCGACGATGCCTGCAAGGCCGCCTGCGCCGCCGATAAGCAATGCCGCGCCTGGACCTATGCGCGGCCGGGTTATGCCGGCAGGGAAGCGCATTGCTTCCTGAAGAAGGACATCAAGCCGCCGCGACGCAAGGCAGGGTTTACGTCGGGCGTGGTGCGATAGGGCTTCGGCTCATTTCGCCGGCAGCACGGTGATCTCCGGCCAAAGCGCCTTCCATCGCGCAGCCTTCGCCTCATAGTTCATCGGCGAGAAGTTCGGACCCGGATTGGGCCGCACGATCAGCCTCGCGACATCTTCATAGCCATTCGGCGCGTACACCTCGTAACCGTTGCCAGAGCGACGGATTCCGAACTGCGTGTTTTTCGTCAGGAAGCGATCGATGCCATCGGCCGAGCAATGCAGCTGCGGATAGGGCAGGCCATGTTTGCCGGGGTACCAGAGGTGGATGCGCGCCTGGTTGCGTGCCTCGATCTTGATGCCGCGCGTGGCGAAACGCGTCGCCAACGTGCGAATGACATTGTCTTCCGCTTCCCACGACCTATCGGCATCGAAATAGAACACGTCGTAATCGTTGATGCCGTAATCGACCGCACGCTCGGTCAGCACGTTCCAAACGCTCTGTACCAGGCAGCCGGCAACCAGCCACGCGTCGGGAAGTTTCACCTCGAGTAATTCCTCGGCGATGATTCCGTTGACGGGATTGCGCAAGGCGGCCGCGAGGAATTGGTCTCGGTCCATGATCGTTCAACGACGGGATGGCTTATGTTTCTGCCGACGCGACCGCCCTCTTCGACGCCAGCGCCCGCCATTGCCGGCGCAGCAGCGGCTCGACGATGGTGCGATTGGCTTTGGAAAGGCGGATCAACGCAATTGGATAATCGCGGTAGTGATCGGTGAAGTAAAACACCTTCGGCCGGCTTTCCACCAGCATCTCGCGCTCGTCTTGCGGCACGCCCGGCATCACCAGGCTGTCGCCGTCTTCCTTCAGCCGCGCGAGCAGCTTCTTGCGCACTTTCAATGCCGGCGTGCCGTAGGAAGTGCCGTCCTCGACCTCCGGCCACGCCAGCGCAATTTTTCTGACGTCGTCGAAGGTCATGGTCGTATCCGGCTACGCTATTTCAATCAGCGCACCGAGGTGAAAAACCGCGCCAGACGAAAACCCGACGGCCAGGTCCAGACCGGCTGGCTGCGCATGCCGAGATCCCAGGAGCCGACCACCGCGTCGGCCCGGCCGATCAGATTGTCGATCGGCAGCATGCCGACGCCGCCGTCGCGCACCGCGACGCGGCTGTCGGCGGAGTTGTCCCTGTTGTCCCCGAGCACGAACAGGTTTCCAGGCGGCACCGTCACTTCCGGCGTGTTGTCGAGCCGGCCGTTGTCGTGGATCTTGAAAATCGCGTGGCTGACGCCGTTCGGCAGCGTTTCGATGAAGCGATAGGCGCGCTCGCTGCCGCCGCGATCGTTCTCGGCCTCGCCGACGCCGTCGGGCTGCAACGAGGCGGCATGGTCGTTGATGAAGAGCTGGCCCTGGCGCATCTGGATGCGGTCGCCCGGCAATCCCACCACGCGCTTGACCCAGGCCTGCGCGCGGTCGCCCGGCCAGCGGAACACGACGACGTCGCCGCGCTTGGGCGTTTCGCCGAACAGCCGGCCGGTTTCCGGCAGCGTGATCTGGATCGGCAGCGAAGCTGCGCCGTAGCCATACGGGTATTTCGACGCCACCAATGCGTCGCCGATAAGGAGTGTCGGCTCCATCGAGCCTGACGGCACGTAGAACGGTTCGGCGATCGCGCCCTTGGCGATGAACACGACGGCGACGATCGCCGCAAGCTGTGCAGCCTGCGCGCGCCAGCTCACGGGCTTCGCCGCGGACACTTCCTTGCCGTCGCTCACTAGCCCGTGCCTCCGACCGTGATCTTTTCCATCCGCAGCGTCGGCTGGCCGACGCCGACCGGCACGCCCTGGCCGTTCTTGCCGCAGGTGCCGATCCCGGTATCGAGCGCGAGGTCGTTGCCGATCATGGTGATTCTATGCAGGTCGGTCGGCCCGTTGCCGATCAGCATCGCGCCCTTCAGCGGCGCTCCGACCTTGCCATTCTCGATCTTGTAGGCCTCGGTGCACTGGAACACGTATTTGCCCGAAGTGATGTCGACCTGGCCGCCGCCGAAATTCGCGGCGTAGATGCCGTTCTTAACGGAGGCCAGAATTTCCGCGGGATCGCGACCGCCCGACAGCATGTAGGTGTTGGTCATGCGCGGCATCGGCACGTGGGCGTAGCTCTGGCGGCGGCCGTTGCCGGTCGGCTTCATGTTCATCAGCCGCGCGTTCTGGCGGTCCTGCATGTAGCCGACGAGAATGCCGTCCTCGATCAGCACGGTGCGGTTGGTCGGCGTGCCCTCGTCGTCGATCGAGAGCGAGCCACGCCGCGAGGCCATGGTGCCGTCGTCGACGACGGTGACGCCCTTCGCCGCGACCTGCTTGCCCATCAGCCCTGCGAAAGCCGACGTCTGCTTGCGGTTGAAGTCGCCTTCGAGGCCATGGCCGACCGCTTCATGCAGCATCACGCCGGGCCAGCCGGCACCCAGCACCACGTCCATTTCGCCGGCGGGGGCGGGGACCGATTCCAGGTTGATCAGCGCCTCGCGGATCGCGCCGTCGGCGGCCTCGCGCCACGCCTTGGATTCGATGAAGCGCGCATAGCCCTCGCGCCCGCCATAGCCTCGGCTGCCGCTCTCCTGTCGGTCGCCTTGTCCGGCAACCACGGAAATATTGACGCGGACCAGCGGGCGGATGTCGCGATAGCTCTCGCCGTCGGGGCGCAGGATCTCGACCACCTGCCAGGTAGCGCCGAGGCTGATCGAAGCCTGCCGCACCCGAGGATCCTTGTCGCGGACGTAAGCGTCGATTTCGGCGAGCAGTTTCACCTTGGCCTCGAACCCCGGCGCATCCAGCGGGTTCTCGTCGCCATAGAGCCGCACATTGGTGTGCGCCGGTGCGGCGGCGAATTTGCCGCTGTAGCCGCCGCGGACGGCTGCGACCGCATCCGCGGCGCGAATCAGCGCCGGCAGCGAGACGTCGGAGGAATGCGCGTAACCCACCGCGTCATCCTTCACCGCGCGGAGGCCAAACCCCTGGCTGGTGTCGTAGGTGGCCTGCTTCAGCCGCCCGTTGTCGAAGCCGAGCGCTTCGGTCTGGCCATATTCCAGGAACAATTCGCCATCGTCGGCGCCCTCGAGCCCCCGCGCGATCTCGCGCCTGACGGCGTCGCGGTCGAGGTTGGCGCGGTCGAGCAGGGAGGTCGTCGCAGGGTTGGTCATCAAATCAGTCCGTTGTGGGAGTGGTATAAGCAACATAGTTGTTTCCCGGCCGCTCCGCGAGGGGCGGCATCAACACGATGCCGAGACGATGCCTGAAGTCGAAATTGTTCCGATAACCCAAGACCATATCGAAAGCTTTCATCGCGCCCTCGATTTCGTCGCCCGCGAGCGGCGCTATCTGGCGTTTCTGGAAGCCCCGCCGCCGGAGCAGACCCGGGCCTTCGTCCTTAACAATATCAGGCAGGGTTATCCGCAACTGGTCGCGGTGTCGGACGGGCAGGTCGTCGGCTGGTGCGATATCGTGCCGAACCCGAGGCCGATCTATGCCCATGTCGGCGTTCTCGGCATCGCGATCCTCCCGGAATTCCGCCGGCAGGGAATAGGCGGGCGCTTGATCCGGCAGGCGCTCGACGCGGCCAAGGATTTCGGGCTGCACCGGGTCGAACTGACGGTTCGCGAAAACAACGTGGTCGCGATCCAGCTCTACAAGAAATTCGGCTTTGCCGTCGAAGGTCTGCAGCGCAAGCGGATCCTGGTCGAGGGCGTTTACGAAAACCTGGTCCTGATGGGCCTGCTGCTTTAGCTGCCGGTCACGGCAGCTTGTCATAACCCTCGCCGAGCCCGTTCAGGCTGAGCGGGAAGCCAATATGTTAGTAATGCGGCCCGTTTCGAGGACCGAAATGCCCCGCGGAACATTGATGCGCTGAGCCCCAAATGATGCTAGAAATTCCTTATGGATTACCAGCACGTCATTTCCATCGAGCCGGGCAAGCGAGGCGGTCGTCCGTGTATCCGGCATATGCGGATCGCGGTGGCGGACGTGCTCGGTTGGCTCGCCGCAGGTCAGACCCATCGGCAAATTCTTGACGATTTCCCCGAATTGACCGAGGACGATATCCGGGCCTGCCTGGCTTATGCCGCCGATCGTGAAAGGCGACTCGTTACCGCCCCGACATGAAGCTGTTGTTCGACCAGAACCTCAGCTTCAAGCTGGTCCAGTCGATCGCTGACGCTTTCCCGCAATCCAATCAGGTTGGGCTTTTGGGGTTGGCGGAAGCCGACGATCGCGCCGTATGGAATCACGCCAGGACCAACGGATTCACGATCGTGTCTCAGGATGCTGATTTTGCCGAAATGGCGGCTTTGCTTGGGCCGCCGCCCAAAGTGATCTGGTTGCGCGCAGGGAATCAATCGACCGCAGCCATTTCGACACTGCTTCGGCGTCATGCCGAACTGATAGTGGCGTTCGGATACGACGACGGCGCAGCATGCCTTGAAATTTACTGAGGCCGTTTACCTCACGGCAGCTTGTCATACCCCTCGCCGAGGCCGTTCAGGCTGAGCGGGAAGCCAATTCCCTCTTCGGGCGTCTCGAAAATAATGAAAGTCGCGGTCTTGGCGCTCCGGAGCTGCCCGAGCAGCTTTTCGTCCATGACCACCTCGGCGACGCAGCCGTTGGGCAGGCAGCGGACGAAGCCGGCGCGGCCGACGTCCTGATTGTCGAGCTTCAGGCCGAGACCGGAGGGCAGCAGCACGCCCAGGGGGGCCACCACCCGCATCAGCTTGCTCTTCTGGTCGGCGGTTTTCAGCACGATCACGGTGAGGCCGGCGTTGGAGCGGTCCTCGGCGACCACGCTCTGGATCAGGGCGCATTGTTCGCCCTGCGCCCCGGGCGGGGTGTCGCAGCGGATCTGCCAGTCGCCATGGACCGAGCGCACCGCGCCCTGGGCGCTGGCCGCTTGTGTCAGGCCGAACAGGAGTGCGGCAGCGAGCAGGCCGCTGAGCCAGAGACTGAATCCTGTGTCACGCTTTGCCTGATGCATCGAACGCCCCATCCGGGTCGATCCTCTTTGAAGTTCCAGCGGTACCGGTGAAATTTCCAGCTATGCCATGAGTTTTCCGGCCAGGCCGTACGCTCTGCAACTGGGACCGACTGGACTGATACGCAATGACGGCGCCATGAAGGCGGCCGCCTGACCCTTCTCGCGCCGGAAAGGGGGCAGGGCAAGCCGAATCACGCGCCCCGGAAACGCCCTCACCGTGCCTACATCCGGCAATCCGCCTGTCAAGCAGCGGTGGCCGCTTAAGGCGCGGGTTTTGCCTGATTTAGCTGGAAAACCCGACATCTGTCGAATAGGCGGTGACGCATGGCCTGGCCCCCCACTACTGCATTGCGAGAGCCTTGGAATTATGGTTTGAGAGGCTGGATTTCGACGCGTTCTAACGATCTGGCCCAAGGTACTGTTGCAGGTACTTTTGAAGGTGTACTTCTGAAGTACCTCCGGTTGGCCGTTTGTGAGGGCGGATCGTGCGGCATTTGCGGCCATCCGGCGGCGGTGCTTTGGGGACTTATTCAAGGGAGCGCGAGCGGCATGAAGATGTCGAAGGGCCTGATGGGCCGGCGGTTGCTGGGGTTGGCGGTAGCGGGCATGACGCTCGTGTCCGGCGGGATGGCTTTGGCGGCGCAGCCGCAGCCGTGGGAAGTGACGCTGCAGCCGGCAGCCTCTCCGGTGATGGAAAACATCGTCTGGTTCCACAATTTCCTGTTCGTGCTGATCACGCTGATTACGCTGTTCGTGCTGGCGCTGCTGGTCATGGTGGTGGTGAAGTTCAACGCCAAGGCCAATCCGGTCCCCTCCAAGACCACCCACAACACGCTGATCGAGGTGGCCTGGACGCTGATTCCGGTGCTGATCCTGGTCGGCATCGCGGTGCCGTCGTTCCGCCTGCTGTTCCTGCAGCTCGACATTCCCAAGGCTGATCTGACCGTCAAGGCCACGGGCAAGCAGTGGTACTGGAGCTATTCCTACCCTGATAACGGAAAGTTCGAATTCGACTCGCTGATGGCCGCCGACAAGCAGCCGCGCCTGCTCGGCGTCGACAACGAGATGGTGGTGCCGGTCAACAAGGTGATCCGGGTCCAGACCACCGGCGCCGACGTCATCCACGCCTTCGCGGTGCCGGCTTTCGGCATCAAGATCGACTCCATCCCCGGCCGTCTCAACGAGACCTGGTTCAAGGCCACCAAGACCGGCATGTATTACGGCCAGTGCTCCGAACTGTGCGGCAAGGACCATGCCTTCATGCCGATCGCGGTGCGGGTCGTGGAAGACCAGGAATTCGCGGCCTGGGTTGAGGCTGCGAAGAAGAAGTATGCGACCAACCCGGCGAACACCTACGCCGCGGCTGGGCAGGCTGCGCAGTAGCCTTTCAGGCGCGCAGTAATCGGGACAAGGGCGACGGGACCTGAACGGGTCCCAAAAGGGACTGCAAGGCAGGATTTCAAAATGGCAACGACCGCAGCGACACACCACGATCACGCCCATGACGACCACGCGCATGCCAATCCGACCGGATGGCGGCGCTGGCTCTATTCGACGAACCATAAGGACATCGGCACGATGTACCTTATCTTCGCGATCTTCGCGGGCATCATCGGCGCGGCGATGTCGGTCGCGATCCGCGTCGAACTGATGTATCCCGGCGTCCAGTTCTTCCACGAATCCCACACCTATAACGTGTTCGTGACCTCGCACGGCCTGATCATGATCTTCTTCATGGTGATGCCGGCGATGATCGGCGGCTTCGGCAACTGGTTCGTGCCGCTGATGATCGGCGCGCCCGACATGGCGTTTCCGCGCATGAACAACATCTCGTTCTGGCTGCTGCCGGCCTCCTTCGCGCTGCTGCTGATGTCCACCTTCGTGGAGGGTGAGCCGGGCGCCAACGGCGTCGGCGCGGGCTGGACCATCTACGCGCCGCTATCGACCTCGGGTCACCCGGGGCCGGCGGTCGACTTCGCGATCCTCTCGCTGCATCTGGCCGGCGCCTCCTCGATTCTGGGCGCCATCAACTTTATCACCACGATCTTCAACATGCGCGCGCCGGGCATGACCCTGCACAAGATGCCGCTGTTCGTCTGGTCGATCCTGGTGACGGTGTTCCTGCTCTTGCTGTCGCTGCCGGTGCTTGCCGGTGCGATCACCATGCTGCTCACCGACCGCAACTTCGGCACCACCTTCTTCTCTGCCGACGGTGGCGGCGATCCGGTGCTGTTCCAGCATCTGTTCTGGTTCTTCGGCCACCCCGAAGTGTACATCCTGATCCTGCCCGCGTTCGGCATGATCAGCCAGATCGTCTCGACCTTCTCGCGCAAGCCCGTATTCGGCTATCTCGGCATGGCCTACGCCATGGTCGCGATCGGCGGCATCGGTTTCGTGGTGTGGGCGCACCACATGTACACCGTCGGCATGAACTCGGCGACGCAGGCCTATTTCGTCGCCGCCACCATGGTGATCGCGGTGCCGACCGGCGTGAAGATCTTCTCGTGGATTGCCACCATGTGGGGCGGCTCGATCGAGTTCAAGACGCCGATGGTCTGGGCGATCGGCTTCATCTTCCTGTTCACCGTCGGCGGCGTCACCGGCGTCGTGCTGGCGAACGCGGGCGTCGACCGCGTGCTGCAGGATACCTATTATGTGGTGGCGCACTTCCACTACGTGCTGTCGCTGGGCGCCGTGTTCGGCATCTTCGCGGGCTGGTACTACTGGTTCCCGAAAATGTCGGGCTACATGTACTCGGAGGCGATCGGCAAGGCGCACTTCTGGGTCACCTTCATCGGCGTCAACCTGGTCTTCTTCCCGCAGCACTTCCTCGGCCTGTCGGGCATGCCGCGCCGCTACGTCGACTATCCGGACGCGTTCGCGGGCTGGAACCTGGTGTCCTCGCTTGGCTCCTACATCTCGGGTTTCGGCGTGCTGATCTTCATCTACGGCGTCGTCGATGCCTTCGCGAAGAAGCGTTTGGCCGACGCCAATCCTTGGGGCCCCGGTGCCACCACGCTGGAATGGACGCTGTCGTCGCCGCCGCCCTTCCACCAGTTCGAAGTGCTGCCGCGCGTTCAGTAAGGAAACCACGGCGCGCCTTTGAAGCAGGGCGCGCCGCACTCTCTCAAGGAACTAGTCCATCGTGTCGGTTGTCGATCACAACGCCATCGAGCTTGGCCCCCGGATATCCGAGGCCGAGGTCGGCGACTACATCGCGCTGCTGAAGCCGCGGGTGATGTCGCTGGTGATTTTCACCGCACTCGTTGGTCTCGTGATTGCGCCAGGCCATATCCACCCCATCCTGGCGTTCACCGCTATCCTCTGCATCGCCGTCGGCGCCGGCGCCTCCGGCGCGCTGAACATGGCGCTGGAAGGCGACATCGACGTCCTGATGTCGCGCACCGCCAACCGGCCGATCCCGCGCGGACGCATCACCCCGTCCGAGGCCATGGCATTCGGCCTGACGCTTTCGTTCTTCTCGGTGGTGACGCTCGGCGTCCTCGTCAACTGGCTGGCCGGCGGATTGCTGGCGTTCACGATCTTCTTCTACGTGGTGATTTACACCATGTGGCTGAAGCGCTGGACCGCGCAGAACATCGTGATCGGCGGTGCCGCCGGCGCGCTGCCGCCCGTGGTGGCCTGGGCCGCGGCCACCGGTTCGCTGTCGATGGAGCCGGTGCTCCTCTTCCTCATCATCTTCTTCTGGACCCCGCCGCATTTCTGGGCGCTGGCGCTGTTCCGTTCCGACGATTACGCCCGCGCCGGTGTGCCGATGCTGCCCGTGGTCGCCGGGCCTGACGCGACACGGCTGCAGATACTGCTTTATACCGTCGTGCTGGTCGCGATTGCCGCGGCGCCCTGGCCGCTCGGCTATTTCGACGCCATCTATGGCGTGGTCTCGCTCCTGCTCGGCGCTGGCATGATGTGGCTCGCGATCGATGTCTATCGTCACCGCGAAGGCAAGCCCGCGCTGCGCGCGACTCGCCGGCTGTTTGCCTTCTCGATCCTTTATCTGTTTGCCCTGTTTGCGACCTTGTTGCTCGAGGTCGTCATCCGCGCGGCCGCACCTGCGATCGGCGCCATCGCATCCGCGATCAGGTAGGGGGCGCATGGAACGCGAATGGACGAGCAGAAGCCAGATGGGATCGTCCTCACCGAGGCGCAGAAGCGAAGCCGTCGCAACCGCTCGGTCGCGATCGCGCTCGCGCTCGGTGTTCTGGTCCTGCTGTTTTTCGCCGTCACCATGGTCAAGGGGCCGGTCGTCCTCGTCCGGCCGATGTAGTCCGGGAATTTGATTGAGATGGAAAGCAAGACGCAGACACGCGCGAAGCCAGGGGGAGGCGACAGGGTCGCTTCCCGCCGCGGTTTGACGCGTGATGCGATGGTGGCATCGATCTGCGGCTTCGTCGTGGTGTTCATGGTGGGCGCGTCCTACGCAGCCGTCCCCTTCTACGACTGGTTCTGCCGCGCCACCGGCTTCAACGGCACTACCCAGGTTGCGACCTCGGCGCCGTCGGATGCGCCGCTGGCGCGCAAGATCTTTGTGCGGTTCGATGCCAATGTGGGTCCTGGCCTGCCCTGGAAGTTCGAGCCGGAGCAGACCGAGATCGAGGTCAGGATCGGCGAGGTCGTGACCGTTTTCTATTCCGTGACCAATCAGGCCGCGCGCACGACCGCGGGTGTCGCGGCTTACAATGTCGCGCCGCTGACGGTCGGTGCCTATTTCCAGAAGATCAACTGCTTCTGCTTCAACGAGCAGACCATGGGTCCGGGCGAGAAGCGCGAAATGCCCGTGGTATTCTACGTCGATCCGCAACTCGCCAGGGACAGCGAGAACGACGGGCTGAAGACCATCACGCTATCCTACACCTTCTATCCCGTGCGCGATTCGACGCCGAAGCCGGTGGCTGCCGGCGAAGGCGACAAGCGCAAGGGAAGCCTGTGATCCTGGAATTCCGTACCTCGCGGGATTCTGCGATTTGAAGTTCGAGACGAATACGTGCCGAAGGGGACGGCACACCTAACGGAGAGACCGCAATGGCTACGGCGCACGCGAAGCACCACGACTACCACCTTGTCGATCCGAGCCCGTGGCCGGTTGTCGGCTCGATCTCGGCCTTCATCATGGCGCTTGGCGCGATCGCGTGGATGCACAAGATGTTTGCCGGTGCGCCGATCGTCTTCGGTGTCGGCACCATCGGCGTGCTCTACACCATGGCGAGCTGGTGGGGCGACGTGATCCGCGAAGCCCAGTACAAGGGCGACCACACCCGCGTGGTGCAGATCAGCCACCGCTACGGTATGATCCTGTTCATCGCCTCCGAGGTGATGTTCTTCGTTGCCTGGTTCTGGGCCTTCTTCAATTCCGCACTGTTCCCGGCCGACGCGGTCCAGGCCACCCGTGACGCGGTGTTCGGCTGCGGACCCGGAACGGCGATGGGGGCCTGCAGCGTCCCCGGCACCTGGCCGCCGAAGGGCATCGAGACCTTCGACCCCTGGCACCTGCCGCTGCTCAACACGCTGCTGCTGCTGACCTCGGGCACCACGGTGACCTGGGCGCATCACGCGCTGCTCGAGGGGGACCGCAAGGGCCTCAAATACGGCCTGATCCTCACCGTCCTGCTCGGCGCCGCGTTCACCTGCGTGCAGGCCTACGAGTACGCCCACGCCACCTTTGGCTTCTCCGGCAACATCTACGGTGCGACCTTCTTCATGGCCACCGGCTTCCATGGCTTCCACGTGCTGGTCGGCACCGTTTTCCTGCTGGTCTGCCTGATCCGCGCCTATGCCGGCCACTTCACCCCGACCCAGCACCTCGGCTTCGAGTTCGCCGCCTGGTATTGGCACTTCGTAGACGTGGTGTGGTTGTTCCTGTTCATCTGCATCTACATCTGGTTCCGCGGTGCCGGGCCCGTGGCCGGACACTGATGCAGGTTTGACGTGCTACAAGGGGGGCGGTCTGGAAGACCGCCCCTTTTTTGTTTCCCTCTTTTTGAAGGAGGGGAAGGACGGAACATGATCCCCGAAGAATCACCGACCCTGACCCAGAGCGCGCTACGCGGCATCGCGTGCCGGTGCCCGCGCTGCGGCAGGGGAAAGCTCTTTGCGGGCTTCCTCGATCTACGGCCCAATTGCGAGTCGTGCGGGCTCGACTACGCCTTCATCGATGCCGGCGACGGTCCGGCGATCTTCATCATCATGCTGGCGGGCGCCGTCGTCGTCGCCGCCGCCCTGATCGTCGAGGTCAAGTACCAGCCGCCATTCTGGCTGCATGCGGCGCTGTGGTTGCCGCTGATTGCCGCCACCACGCTGTTGCCGCTGCGCTCGATGAAGTCGCTGTTGATCGCGCTGCAGTTTCACCACAAGGCGGCACCCGGCCGGCTGATCGACCGCGAGCCGAAATGACCGGACAGCTTCCGCGGCGGCGGCTGGTTTCCGGTTTCGCCATCTTCACGCTGCTGATGGTGGCGGCCTTTGCCGGCCTCGGGATCTGGCAGTTGCAGCGTCGCGTCGAGAAGCATGCGCTGATCGCGATGCTGAATGAACGGCTTGCCGCGCCGCCTGCCGCGCTGCCGCAGCCGTCGAAATGGAATGCGCTGACGCGGGCCACGGACGAATTCCGCCGCGTCAGCTTCACAGCAACTTACGCGCCCTTACCGGATGCGATGATCTATAGCGCGGGCTCTGCGGTGCGCGCCGATATTTCCGGTCCCGGCACCTGGGCGTTTCTGCCGGCGCGCCTGGCAGACGGCGAGAGCATCGTGATCAACGCCGGCTTCGTCCAGAACACCATGCAGGACCGCGCGCAGCAGGATCGCGCGGCGGGCCGGTTGGTGACCGGTCAGCCGGAAAAACTCACCGGCTACATCCGCTTTCCCGAAGCCGCCGGTACGCTGACGCCGCCGGAAAATCTCGATAAGCGACTCTGGTTCACCCGCGACCATCTGTCGATGGCGCATGCGCTGGGTTGGGAGGGGAGCGGCAAGGGCGTCGCGCCGTTCTATATCGACCTCGAACAGCCCGTGCCCGAGAGCGGTGTTCCAAAGCCCGGCCCGCTCACCGTCCGTCTCAAGGACGATCATCTGCAATATGCCATCACCTGGTTTACGCTAGCCTTCGCCGTCATGATCGCGTTCGGCGTGTGGTGGCGCGGACAGCGCCGCGCCTAGGTTGTTGCAGCGGCCGTAGTTTCCCGGGTCACACACCGGAACCTTTCTCGGCTAGGATCGTTTCCGCGTTCCACGACGAACTTGAGACCGCAGGCAGTTCAGTGTCCGTTCACGATGACCGCGATACGCCGCCACGCGCCCCGAAAACCGGGATGAGGGGCCGTGATCTGGATGGAGACAACCGATTTGGCTGACGATTTCGATCAGGTGGCTCTTGTGATCGACTGGCTGGACGCGTGCAGGAAGCGCGACCTTGCCGCACTGCTCGATTTCTACGCTGATGACGCGACGTTTGAGTGCGGTTGCGATGAGATCGGACTCCGCGAAGGCCGCGCCGAACTCGAGGCCTACTGGCGGCCGCGGCTCGACGCGATCGTGCCTGATGCGTTCGGGCTGGAGGAGATTACGCCGGCCGCCGACGGCGTCGTGCTCGATTATCTGAGTCACGAAGGCAAGCCCGTTCGCATCGCTTTCACGTTCGCGCCGAACGGGAAGATCCTGCAGACCGCTTGCGCCCCGGTTTCGCGCGCGAGGCAGCAGAACGTCGCTGGCGCGGCCGACACGGGTCTGACGGCTCATCCGCCGGCCTGATCCAGCCGAGCCGGCAGGTTCGCTGCAAATTCCCGGGTCAGGTCTCGGTCGTTGCAGCGGCTGCCGCGGAATCGCCGGCCGGCAGGCGGCAACGGACGCAGGTGCGCCCGTCCTCGCGCCGCAATTGCAGCGTCCCGCTCAGCGCGCGGACGCGCTCCAGCATCCCCGTCAGTCCGCGGCCCAGCATCCGATCGGCCGGGAAACCAACGCCATTGTCGGATACTTCGACGACCAGTTCGCGATCCTCAATCACGGCCCGAACGTTCATGGAATCTGCCTTGGCGTGGCGGAGCACGTTCGTCACCGCCTCCTGGATCACGCGATAGACCGTCTGCGATAGCAAGCCGTCGACCGTGTTCAGCTTTGCGTCGATCTCCGACGTCAGCGCAAGGCCGGGCGCCTGCGTCTTCGCGTTCTGCAGCAGCGTCTGGATACTGCGCTCCAGCCCCAATTCCTGAATGTAGAGCGGCCGCAGCCGGTCGAGGATGCGGCGGTTTGCCTGCTGCAGCGTCTCGACCGACTGGAGAATTCCCTCGGCCGCGGATCCAAGCTTGGCTTTGCTGGGCGGAATGGCCTCCAGCAGCGCTACCGTATTGGCGCGAATGCCGAACAGCAGCGGCCCGAGTTCGTCATGCAGCTCGCGCGCCATATCGCGGCGTTCGTCGTCCTGCAGCGACACGATCCGGCGCAGCAGGCTTCGATTGTCCCGGCTGAGGCGCCCGAGCGTGCGCGCGAGCTCGTTGGCTTCCAGCGAACTCTTGCGTATCTCCGGCGGCCCGGTCGCCGGAATCAAGTGCTCGTAGTCTCCCATTCGCATGCGCGTGAGGCCGTCGCCCAGATTCTGCAGCGGACCGAGCGCGGAACGTGCGGCGAAATGGGCGATGATGCCCGTCAGCAGCATCAGGGCAATTCCGGAGGAGGCGATCGCCAGAAAGCCGACCCACTTCTCATAGATGTCGGCAGACATGTCGGGCGCAAAGACAATGTCTCCGACCCGTTTACCCTCGATCGTCACCGGGTAGGTCGCCCCGATCTCGGGGAGCTCCACAAGATGAACGAACCAGTGGGGCACCCGTCCCAACGGCGTTCGTACCTCGATCGGCGGATGCGCCCCGGTCTCCGCGTTTAGGCGCCGGAACCGGATGGCCTCCGAGGTCCCAAGCGACTGCACGAACGCGTCCAGCGTTGCTTGCGGATTGGCGGATGTCTCAAGCGCCCCGTTGAGCGCGGCGGCAACCGACCTCGCTGCGCGTGCAGCAGGCTCGGCCTCTTCCAGCAGTTGTGTCGGCGCGAACAGCTGCAGCGAAACGGCTCCCAGCAGCAGCGCCAGCCCGAACATCAGGCCGAGCGGCAGCAGTAGGCGGGTTCTGAGAGAAAGGCTTTCCCACATTTGGACTATTCTAGCTCCCGCAACTCCAGATTTCCCTTTTCAAATACCGCCAACCGCTTATCTAATCCGGCAGGGAACTCAATGATGCAGAATTCGGCCAAATCCGCCACCAGGGTCCTGATCGTCGACGACCATCCGGTGGTCCTGTCGGGCTGCAGGTCGTTGTTCGCATCCGACAGCACGGTGAAGATCGACGAGGCCACCGACGCCAAGTCCGGCCATCGTGCCTACTTTTCCCGGCGACCCGACGTCACCGTGATCGATATCAAGCTTCCCGATGTTTCCGGATTCGAACTGATGCGCCGGATCCGCAAGGAGGATCCGGACGCCAAGATCATCATGTTCAGCATGAACGATGATCCCGCGTTCGTGGTTCGCGCCATCGAACTCGGCGCGCAGGGCTATGTCTCGAAGGGGGACGATCCCAGAGTACTGGTGAAGGCCGTCCGCAAGGTCGCGGCGGGAGACAATTTCATTTCGCCGCAGCTTGCGGAGGCGGTGACCTTTTCGGGCGCGTCCATCAAGGCCAATCCGGCGACGCAGATGACGGCGCGCGAGCTCGAGATTTTGCGCCTGCTGGGCCGCGGCGACAAGATCGTCGAGGTCGCAGATGCGCTGGAAATTTCATACAAGACCGTGGCCAACACCACATCCCTGCTCAAGCAGAAGCTCGGCGCGAAGAATCATTCGGACCTGATCCGGATCGCCGTCGAGATGGGGCTGGGCTGAGCTTCCTTTTGAACTTTCTTCAACCGGCAACGCTTCCGATCGATGCCGGCTGAACCGGCCGCGCCGTGACGGCGCGACCTGTTCGCATCGCGGCATCAGCACATCGTCCGGGCAATGGGGGACGAATGCTGATGCTGCGAATACTTCATCAATGATGATGACGATGACGGCGGTGGTGCCAGTGCTTGTGATGGCCGCGGCCGCGGTACCATCCATGATGATGGCCGCGTCCCCTGTGCCAACCATGATGGTGGCCGCGCCCTCTGTGGAACTTGTGTCCGTGACCGTGGCCACGCCCGTGCTTGACCTCGATCAGAGATCCGTCCTGAACGGACAGGGGAGCAATGGCTATTCGTGCAGAAGCAGAAGCGGTCATGGCAAGCGAAGCAATAAGTGCGGCGCCAATCAGAACGATACGTCTCATGCGGGATTCCTCTCAATCGCGTGATCGCGATGTCGGACACAATTTCCCGGCGGAGAGTTTTGTTCCGATGCGACGAAAGCAAATTGTCGCAGTGATTTCCTGAAACTGATTGCTGATTATTCCCGGTGAGTCGCAACATCGCTGCAAAGGAGCGATGTTGCGGCGCGGTCTCCGGGTTGTATGGCAATATTTGGGAAAAAGTGGCAATTTCACTCTTTGTCTGATTTGCGGAGGTGGAATGGCCGACCCGGATATCGTAGAGACCGCCTTTTCTCGGGCGTGGAGTGTTTACCGGCTGATCAACAAGGGAGTCGCAGATAATGACGTGCGCCGTGCCAGCCTGGAACGCTTCATCCGCCAGCGCTGGCAAGCGGGCGACAATGAAGCCGAGCTGCTGGTTGTGGAGGGGCTCAAACATCTCAAGAAGCTGGAAAGCGCGTCGGATGAATAGAGAGTTTTGCCAATCTCTATTCTTCAGATACCGGGAAAAAAGTGGAACAATTGGTTTTGCCGCGGGTTGCCGGTTGCATCACGGGAAAGCCGAGGAGGACACCTTGAAGAAATATCTGATGATCGGAACGCTGGCTCTTGCCGCATCTGCAGTCGCTGCGCCTTCGTTTGCCGCCGAATTCTATGTGGTTCGCGATGCCACTACCAAGAAGTGCACCATCGTCGACACCAAGCCGACGACGACCACCACGACCATCGTCGATAACGGCACCTTCAAAACGAGAACGGAAGCCGAAACCGGCATGAAGACGATGAAGGTCTGCACCTCCGACTAACGACAGACCCTTCCTGGAGAGAGGGCCGCAGCATTGCTGCGGCCCTTTTTTTGTCTGCCGTTTGTCGGTCCACGCGAGCGCGATCGAGGCGGCACCTGTCATCCGCAGGTGCGGCGTTCCCGCGGCGGCATTTCCTCTTCCAATCGTGAACGCCACAAAGGAACAGCCGCAACCTGGCGCGGTTAGCTAGCCCAGCGGCCGGCGCTTCGATGCGGGCACTCAACAAAATGGGAACACGACATGCAAGGTCCGAGCGACTTCGAATTATCGCGGCGAATACTGCTGCTTGGAACCGCTGCGTCGGCTTTCATCGCGGGGTCGTCAAAGGCAAATGCCCAATCCGCCTCATCTCCCGGCCATGCTGTCTCCGCGGGTTCTGGCATAACTGATGTCTCTTTCAATGTGAACGGAACCTCCCGCGAGATCACACTAGACCCGCGGACCACCCTGCTCGACGCATTGCGTGAGCACCTGCATCTCACCGGCACCAAGAAGGGCTGCGATCACGGCCAATGCGGCGCCTGCACGGTCATGGTAGGCGGGCGACGGATCAATTCGTGCCTGACGCTGGCCGTGATGCATCAGGGTGACAGCATCACGACGATCGAGGGGCTGGGCACGCCCGAGAACATGCACCCGATGCAAGCCGCGTTCGTCAAGCATGACGGCTATCAATGCGGCTATTGCACGCCCGGGCAGATCTGCTCGGCTGTTGCGGTGCTGGAGGAGATCAAGGCCGGCATTCCGAGCCATGTCAGCGTGGACCTGAACGCGCCCCCGCAACTGACCAACGCCGAACTCCGCGAGCGCATGAGCGGCAATATCTGCCGTTGCGGCGCCTATTCCAACATCGCGGAAGCGATATCAGAGGTGGCCGGGAGGCAGGCATGAGATCCTTTACCTACGAGCGCGCGCGCACTCCCGCCGAGGCCGCGGCTACCGCCACACGCCGCCCCGGCGCCAGGTTCATCGCGGGCGGCACCAACCTGCTCGATCTCATGAAGCTCGAGATCGAGGCGCCGACGCACCTGATCGACGTCAACGGCCTTGCGCTGGACAAGATTGAATCGACGCCGGACGGCGGCTTGCGGATCGGCGCACTGGTGCGCAATACGGATCTTGCGGCGGACGCGCGCGTGCGGCGCGATTACGGCGTGCTGTCGCGCGCGCTGCTTGCCGGCGCCTCCGGCCAGTTGCGCAACAAGGCGACGACCGCAGGCAATCTGCTGCAGCGGACGCGTTGTCCCTACTTTTACGACACCAATCAGCCCTGCAACAAACGATTGCCCGGCAGCGGTTGCGCGGCGATCGGCGGGTTCAGCCGGCAGCACGCGGTGGTGGGCGCGAGCGACGCCTGCATCGCCACGCATCCGAGCGACATGGCGGTGGCCATGCGCGTGCTTGACGCGACGGTGGAAACCGTGCGGCCCGATGCTCCAGCGCGGACGATCCCGATCGCCGAATTTCACCGGCTGCCGGGCGATACGCCGAACGTCGAGACCGCGCTTTCACCCGGTGAACTGATCACCGCGGTGACGCTGCCCAAGCCGGTCGGCGGCGCGCAGATCTACCGCAAGGTGCGTGACCGCGCCTCCTATGCCTTCGCGCTGATTTCGGTCGCCGCCATCGTTCAGCGCGATGGCAGCGGGCGCGTGGCCCTTGGCGGGGTCGCGCACAGGCCGTGGCGCGTCGAGGCCGCCGAGGCGGCGATGCCACGTGGCGCGCGAGCGGTCACCGCAGAGTTGTTGTCCGGCGCGAAGCCGACACGAGAGAACGAATTCAAGCTTCCGCTGGTCGAGCGCACGCTCGGCTCGGTGCTGGCCGAGGCGAAAGGTTAAGACATCATGAAATTCGAAACGGCCGCCACCACCAATCCGATCGACCAGCTCAAGGTGATCGGAAAGCCCATCAGCCGCATCGACGGTCCACTCAAGACCACCGGCACCGCGCCTTACGCCTATGAGCGGCACGACGTGGTGCCGAACCAGGCTTATGGCTACGTCGTCGGCTCGGCGATTGCCAAGGGACGCATCAAGAGTATCGACCTCGGCGATGCCAAGGCGGCGCCGGGTGTGCTGGCCGTCGTCACGGCCGAGAACGCCGGCAAGCTCGACAAGGGCAGCCGGAATACAGCAAAGTTGCTGGGCGGCCCCGAGATCCAGCACTATCACCAGGCCATCGCTGTCGTTGTCGCTGAAACCTTCGAGCAGGCGCGCGCCGCAGCCCAGCTTGTCCACGTCGATTATGTCCCGGAGCAGGGCGCCTTCGATCTCGCTGCATTGATGGATACGGCGAAGCCCGAAGAGATCACGGGGGGTCCCGCCGATACGGCGGTCGGCGATTTCGCTACCGCCTTTGCGGCCGCGCCAGTCCGGCTCGACGCGCGCTACAGCACGCCCGACGAAGCCCACGCCATGATGGAGCCGCACGCGACGATCGCGGCATGGCAGGGCGACAGGCTCACGCTGTGGACCTCCAACCAGATGATTGCCTGGAACACTGCCGATATGGCCAAGACGCTCGGCATACCCAAGGAGAACGTCCGCGTCGATTCGCCGTTCATCGGCGGCGGCTTCGGCGGCAAGCTGTTCCCGCGCGCCGACGCCTTGCTCGCTGCCCTCGGCGCGCGTGCCGCCGGACGGCCGGTGAAAGTCGCGCTGCAGCGCCCGCTGATGTTCAACAACACCACGCATCGTCCCGCCACGATCCAGCGCATCCGCATCGGCGCAGAGAAGAACGGCAAGATCACCGCCATCGGCCACGAAAGCTGGTCGGGCAATCTGGCGGGAGGCGATCCCGAGGGCGCCGTGGCCCAGACCCGGTTGCTCTACGCCGGTGCGAACCGCATGACTGCAACGCGGTTGGCAATGCTCGACTTGCCGGAAGGCAATGCGATGCGCGCGCCTGGAGAAGCGTCGGGCATGATGGCGCTGGAGATCGCGATCGACGAAATGGCCGAGAAGCTCGGGATCGATCCGGTAGAGTTCCGGATTCTCAACGACACGCAGGTCGATCCGGAAAAGCCGGAGCGGCCGTTCTCGCAGCGTCAGTTGGTCGAATGCTTCCGTACCGGCGCCGAGCGCTTCGGCTGGGGCAAGCGAAACGCGCAGCCGGGTAGGAGCCGCGAGGGCCGCTGGCTGATTGGCATGGGTACAGCGGCCGCCTTTCGCAACAACCTGGTAACGAAGTCAGCCGCACGGGTACGGCTCGACAGCAATGGCGTGGTTACGGTCGAAACCGACATGACCGACATCGGCACCGGCAGCTACACCATCATCGCGCAGACCGCGGCCGAGATGATGGGCTTGCCGGTCGACAAGGTGGTGGTGCGTCTCGGCGATTCCACTTTCCCGGTATCGTCCGGGTCTGGCGGCCAATGGGGCGGCAACAGTTCGACCGCAGGCGTCTATGCGGCGTGCGTCAAGCTGCGTGAGGAAGTCGCCCGGAAGCTCGGGTTCAATTCCGCGGACGCCGAGTTCGCGGACGGTGAAGTTCGTGCCGGCAATCGCCGCGCGCCGCTGGCGCAGGCCGCAAGCGAGGGCGGCCTCAGCGCGGAGGACGGCATGGAATATGGCGATCTCGCCAAGAAGCAGCAGCAATCGACCTTCGGCGCGCACTTCGTCGAAGTCGGGGTCGATGCCTTTACCGCCGAGATCCGTGTGCGCCGCATGCTTGCGGTGTGTGCTGCCGGTCGCATCCTCAATCCCAAGACTGCTCGCAGCCAGGTGATCGGCGCGATGACGATGGGCGTCGGTGCCGCACTCATGGAGGAACTCGTCGTCGACAAGCGCGCCGGCTTCTTCGTCAACCACGACCTTGCGGGCTATGAAGTGCCGGTTCACGCCGATATTCCGCATCAGGACATGATCTTCCTCGACGAGACCGATCCGATGTCGTCGCCGATGAAGGCCAAGGGCGTTGCCGAACTCGGCATTTGCGGTGTGGCGGCGGCCGTGGCCAACGCCGCCTACAACGCCACGGGAATCCGCGTGCGCGACTATCCGATCACGCTCGACAAGCTGATCGACCGCTTGCCGGATGTGGGATGAGGATCCTGTGCAAGGATGAGCATCGAAGTCGCCGTCAGTCGGTGAGTACGGGAGGAAGCGTTCGAGCAGGCTCAGGAAGCTGCAGTGTTGCGTGGCGAAATCGCCAGGAGGCCAGCAGCGGCGAACGCCAACAAGGCGGCGAGATGGAAGGTCTGACTGAAGGCTTCAAGGAAGCCGTGGCCCACGTTGAGGACTTCAAACACCATCAGCACGACGGACGCTGCAGTCACCGTCCCGAAGGTTCGCGTCAGCAGGACGAGGCTGCCTGCAACGCCGCGGTCCGCGAGCGGAAGCGCCGCCGTCACGATGTCCGAATAGGCAAGCTGGAACAGTCCTAGCCCGAGGCCCTGCACGAAAAGCCCCGCGATCCGCAGCGTCGTCGGGGTTTGTTCCGTCCATGCGCCGATCAGCAGCAGGCCGGCGCCAATGGCGGCGGCGCCGGCTACTGCCAGCCGCTTGGCAGAAATATAGCGCCCGACGATGCGCCCGCCGATCGGCGCGGCCACCACCGCCCCTGCCGCGGCTGCCGCCAGGATGGCGCCGCTTTCAGTCAGCGAATAGCCGGGCACGCGCGCCAGCGCATACGGCACCAAAAGCCAGATCGAAAATGCCGCGAGATTGACGAGCACGCTGACGAGATTGAGCGAGGCGAAGCCCGGCTGCCTGAGAATGCCGACTGCGATGATCGGACGCGCGGCGCGTGACTCGCGAAAGAAAAAGGCCGCAAAGGCTGCGGCGGACACCAGTCCGAACCAAACCGCGGAAAACTCGCGCAAACGGTTGAGCGTCAGCAGCATTGTGACGAGGCCGAGCGCCAGCGCCATGCCACCAACGATATCGAAACGATCACCTGCCGGGCGCCGCGGCGATGCCGGCATCGCGCCCAGCAGCAACAGTGCTGCGACGGCAATGGGAACCCGGAACAGGAACACCGCGGGCCAATCCCAGATCGCGGTCAATGCGCCGCCAATCAGAGGACCGAGCATCAGGCCCAGCGAGAGCATCATCGTATAGATGCCGAGCGCGCGGCTGCGCCGCTCCTCGCCGTAGAGAGCCGTCACCAGCGCCGCGCCACAGCTCAGCACCAGCGCCGCGCCGATGCCCTGCAGGAAGCGAAACACCAGCATCGCGCTATAGCTCGGCGCCCAACCGACGAGAAGCAGCGCCGCCGCGCTCCAGATCAGGCCGATCCGGAACACCAGCGCGTGACCGACGGTGTCGCCGATGCGGCCGAGCGCCAGCAGCAAGCTGGCGTACGTCAACACGTAACAAATCACGACCCACTGGATATCGCCGATCGCGAGGCCAAATCCGCCGGTGATGGCGGGGAACGCAATATTGACTGACGTGTCGAGCTGCGTTGCGGCTGTACCGAGCCCGATCATGGCGACCTGCCACGGCTTCGAGTGGAGCAGGCGGGCGGATGCTCGGGGAGGATCGCGTTCGGTGTTCGAAAGCACGCTGAAACCCGCGGACAGTGCTACGTCGGCGTGAAGGCAACCGCGCCGTCGCCGTCGACGTCGCGCTTCAACCGCCCGGTTGAGGCAAGCATGTTCAGATGGGCGAGCGATTCGCCGAATGCCTGGCGCGGGTTGGCGTACAGCACCCGCGGGAACACGTCCTGCGCGACCGCAAAGGCGGTGGTGTTGCCGCTGACGACGGACATCACGTCGTCGAGACGGCTCAGATGATGCTCGCGCAGCTGGGCAAGCCGCGCATGCAGCCCGTGGAACGGCAGGCCATGCGAGGGCAGCACCAGCGTATCCGCCGGCAGCGCCTCGAGCCGCGCCAGCGCATCCAGATATTCCTGCATCGGGTTGGCTTCCGGCTGTGCCGACGGCGTGATGACTGATGGTGTCATGTGCGACAGGACCTGATCGCCTGCGATCAGGATCTTGTCGCTCTCGCAAAAGAACAGCGCGTGTTCGGGCGAATGCCCGCCGGCCGTGATGACCCGCCACTCGCGTCGGCCCATCGCGATCACGTCGCCGTCCCGAATGCGGGTGAATTCCCGCGGCGGACGCAGGCCGAGATATTTGGAGCGGCGCTGGGCTTCCATCAACCTGGTCGCACCATCATCGGATGCGCCGTTTCGTTTCATGAAGGAGGCTAGATGATCGTCCGGTCCTTCCTCGCGCTCATGCCACGTCTTCCAGCCGCTCAGCCATTCGGCCAGCGGCATGCGCGCCGTGCATTTCATCTCCTTCACTAGGTATCCGGCGAGGCCATAGTGATCGAGATGCGCATGCGTGAAGGTCAGGTTCTGCAGCGGGCGGGCGCGCAGCAGTCCGCGCCAAAGCTTGTCCCAGATCTCGAAGGTATCGTCGGTGTTCAGGCCACAGTCGACCAGCGTCCACCCCGGGCCGTTGTCGAGCAGCCAGCAATTGACGTGATTGGGCGCCGTCGGCATCGGAAGCCGCACCCAGAACAATCCCGGCAGCACGTCGGTCAACTCGCCGTAGGACGGCGGACGAGGGACCGTGAATTTCAGATCATCGGACATTTGTTTCCCCCGGCGGCGTTCAGTGCCGCGCGATTTCAAGCCGGCGCCCCGGCCTGCGCGTTTGATGCAAGCTTACGCGATTTGGTCGGGTCATCAACGCCACGGAGATTGTTATGCCCTCCGGACAGGGCAGGGCAGCAATAATCTTCTGTTTAAGCGCTTGAGTGGAAGCCAATTTTCCTGGAGAACGTCAGCCCGCGTCCCGCGACCCGGTGGTGCGGGGCCTTCCGAGAGCTGCTGGGCAAGAACAATAATGGACGCACTCAACCCCGATTCCGGGCTCAAGCCGGAAGCCGATCCGCAGCAGACCCTCGACCGGCGGGCGCACCGCAACCTCCTGCTTCTGACATGCTGCCAGGCCGTCGGCCAATCCTGCAACACCATGATGTTCGCGGCCACGGGGCTGTCCGTCATCACCTTCTATCATCGTCCCGATCTCGCCAACCTGCCGGTGACGATGCAGCACGTCGGGGTGATGATCTGGGTATTTCCGGCGGCGCTCTTGATGCAGCGGGTCGGCCGGAGCATCGGCTTTCGCGTCGGCTCGCTGTTTGGCATGGCAGGCGCAACCATCATGTGCATCGGGCTGTACACGGCCAACTTCCTGGTCATGTGCGCCGGGGGTCTCGTCCTGGGATATGCGGTCGCCTGCCTGCAGATGTACCGTTTTGCTGCCGCGGAACTGGTCCCGATCCACTACCGCGCCAAGGCGATTTCGTGGGTGACGGCCGGCGGTGTCGCGGCCGCCATGATCGGCCCGAGCCTCGTGCGCGTCACGCACGACCTGACGATGCCGCTTTACCTTGCGACGTATGCCGCCATTCTCGGCCTGCACATCATCGTGTTCACGATCATGTCCTTCATCAGTTTTCCCTCGGTTGCGGCGTCGGCTGCCGCCGCCGGCCCGACCGAGGCCGCGGTGCCGCCGCGTCCGTTGCTCGTGATTGCCAGCCAGCCGCGCTTCATTGCGTCCGCCATTGCGGGCATGCTGGCGTTCGGCACGATGTCCTTCATCATGAGCGCCTCGCCGCTGGCCATCGTCGGCTGCGGATTCCCGCATGCAGAGGCCCATTGGGTGATCTTCATGCACGTGCTCGGCATGTTCGTGCCGTCGTTCTTCACCGGCAATCTGATCAACAGGTTCGGCGCCACGACGGTCATGTCATGGGGCGTCGTGCTGATGCTGGCAGGTGTCGTGGCGGCGCTGACAGGCATGACCGAGTGGAATTTCCGCCTGGCGCTCACGGTCAACGGCGTCGGTTGGAATTTCCTGTTCGTCGGCGCGACTGCGCTGGTGACGACGTGTTATCGCCCGAACGAGCGCGGCAAGACGCAAGCGTTCAACGACCTGCTGGTCTTCAGCACCACTGCCACGTCGAGCTTCATGGCGGGCTTCCTGCAGGATCGGTGGGGCTGGCAGCCCCTCAACTGGTTTTCCGTGCTGTTGATGCTGGCTGCAGCCGCGGCCGTCATATGGCTGCGCTACCAGCGCGCATCCCTAAGCCCCATTCACTGACGAGGACAAGGCAGGCAGCCTTCATGGATCGCCGGATCGAGTGCTCCGTTCCTGAAGCTATTTCTTTCGTTCCCACTGCATGAACTTATCAAGCAGCGCGTCGGGCTTCTCGGCCCCATTCCTCGGGTCGGAAACAGCAGATTCCCGGCTGTCGTTTGCCGGATCTCGTTGAAACTGTGAGAAGCCCTGCAGCAGCGCCCTGGAGTCCCCGGACGTCACTTCAGCAGGCGTAGCCTGCGCGGGCGTGGAAATGGAAACGGCAAGTTCCGACGGATCGGTTTTTGATGCTGGAAACCCGTTGAACAGCGCCAGTGCCACGACGATGGCGACACCCGTCGCTGCTGCGAGTCCGCCCACCGTGGCAAGCAGCACGCGTCGCGGCCGCCGTTCGTAAGCGATCTGCGATTCCAGCGGGCGGGAGAATTTGGTGAAGGCTTCCTCGCGCATCTCGTCGAACCGGGACAAGGCAGGCGGAGGAATATGATCTAATCGCGGCTGCGGAGCCGTGCCGGATCGCGGGTCGGGCATGCTGCGCACCGAGCGTGGCGCGTAATACAGCGGGTCTTCGGGATTATCGCGGTTGGGATGTTCGTTCGGGCCGACGAAACTCATTTAAGCTACTCCTCACACTGCCAGATCCTCGCATCGGATTATCATTGCCACGCCGGTTCCTAGTGTGGGTGGTTGCTCGGGTAGCCCCGGCTTTGATGTTGTAGCAACTCAGGCGGCTGGCCTTCAAGGTGCGTTTTGTTCTACCTGCACCTCGCCCGGGTATGCACGTGTGGATGATTTGGCGGCTTTCGGTTTGAGGGCTCTTCGCTTCATTGTCGCGGTCTGCTTCTTCTTTGGCGCAGGCACCTGTTTTCGCTTGCTTCGTCCGTTGTCATTCATGTCCGCAGCCCCCGCTCGCAAATCGCTTCAAACGATTGTCTAACCGCCCCGGTCACTAAAAGACTGGGCCGAGTTTTCGCGGGTGTGAAGTCAAAAGCGCAGCCTCTGGTTCAGGAACACAGTGAGTGTTGCGATTCAGAGACAGAAAAGCGCGATGCGTAGCGCAGAGCGACGGAGCCGTTGTGAGTGGGCCGCGCCTTCGTCTCGGGGGCCACCCTCGACTTGGGACCCCGGTACCTCTAACGTCCCGATCCTTAGCAACGGGGCGAGAAATGGCGAAGAAAACCGTAGTCAAACGGAAGAGCGGCGCAAAAAAAGCAGCGCCCAGGAAGTCGGCGAAAAAGTCTGCCGGACGCATGAGCGCTGGCGCAAAAGCACAGAAGAAGGCCGTATCGCGAAAGCCCGCCAAAGGGCGCCCGCCGAAAGGACCGATTTGGCAATGGTCGGCATTGGATACGGCCGCCGCCATCCGATCGGGGACGATCTCCTCGACCGAGGTCGTGGAAGCCCATCTGGCTCGGATGCGCGACGTCAATCCGAAGCTCAACGCGGTTGTCGTCGACCTGTCGGAGGATGCGCTCAAGGCAGCGAAAGCCGCTGACAATGCCCGGACCAGGCAGAGAGAACTCGGCCCGCTGCATGGCGTCCCGATCACCATCAAGGAAAATGTCGACTATGAGGGGCGGCCCAACCCCAACGGGGTGGCTGCGCAGATGAATATCATCGCACCCTCCGATGCGCCGGTCGTGCGTAATCTCAGGAAAGCCGGCGCGATCGTTATCGGCCTGACCAATACGCCGGAATTCTCGTTCCGTGGTTTTACGGAAAACCCGCTGCACGGGCTGACGCTCAATCCATGGGACCCGGACATCACCTGCGGCGGCTCGTCGGGCGGCGCCGGTGCCGCGGTCGCCGCCGGTATCGGAACGATCGCGCATGGCAACGACATCGGCGGCTCGCTGCGCTGGCCGGCCCACTGCAACGGCGTCGTCACCATCAAGCCGACGCAAGGCCGTGTGCCAGCCTATAACGAGAGCGCCGCGGCCGAACGGCCGATGCTGGCGCATTTGATGTCGGCGCAAGGCCCGCTGGCGCGCAGCGTCGGCGACGTCAGGACGGCGCTCGAAGCGATGAGCCAGCGCGATCCGCGAGACCCCTGGTGGGTCCCGGCGCCGCTGGTCGGGCCGAAGCCGAAGGGGCCGATCAAGGTGGCGCTGGCGAAGCTGCCTGACGACATGGACGTGGATCCGTCGGTGCATGCCGCGCTCAGGCAGGCGGCCGACGCACTCGAGCGTTCGGGCTATCGCGTCAGCGAGGTCGAGGTGCCCGACATCAGCGGCGTCTGGCAGACATGGTGCGACATCATCACCAACGAAACCGTGGTGTTGCAGGAGGCCGCCATGCTCAAGGTGACGTCGAACGATTTCCACGCCGCCTGGAGCGGGATCAAGGCAAAGGCCAACACGCTCGACCTGTTGGGCTGGATGCGCGCCACGGCCGCGCGCAACACCCACATCCGCGCCTGGCAGTTGTTCTTCGAGGATTATCCTGTCGTGCTCGCGCCGACCACGGTGAAGCCGACGCCTGGCCCGCGCGAGGACACGATCAGCACGGAGCGAACGCGCGAACTGTTCTGGAACGATCTGCGTTTCGTTTCCGCGATCAATGTTCTCGGCCTGCCTGGCGCCGTAGTGCCCGTCGCGCTGCATGATGGCAAGCCGATCGGCGTGCAGTTGATCGCGGGACGCTATCGCGAGGATCTCGCACTCGATGCGGCGGCGGCGATCGAGAAGCGGGTCGGAACACTGATGCCCAGGCTGTGGGAGAAGATGGGCTGAGCGATTGCCGGTCGTCGTTCGCACGATTGGTGCGCACGAGATTGAACTTTCGAAAAAATCTCGTGCTCGCCAATCGCTGTTAACCCTGTGTTAAGAGATCGTCGGCGCCGACGGGTCGAGTTTCGATTTTCTGGGGTAATCTCCCGCTCGCAATGGATCCAGCGAGTGGGGGCTCAATGTGATCAGGACTGTTTGGCTCGGCCTGGCATTTCTTGTTGTGCTGGCCGGGGTAAGTTCTTTCAGGTTTGCTTTTGGTCATTTCGATCTCGCCTACGCTTCGGTCAACGCTCGTTCGGAGTCCGATAGTGCATCGGCCACAAATACGGTTCAGGAAACTCTGACGGAAGCGGACCGGCTGCCGCCGCTCGCCTATATGGCTTCCGCACCCGAACCCGAACTGGCAAAGGCGGATCGCCTGCCAGTTGAAGCTCTGCCTCAGGCCGAACCGTTGCCTGAAGCCGAACCTTTGCCTCGACTGGAATCTTTGCCTCGGACACCGATGGCATCCATGAAGCCGCGTGCCGCCAATCGACAGTGGCGCGAACCTGTCCCCTCGGCGGTTCGGCCGACGAAAAATCAGAATGCGAAGCGCAAGCCTGCGAAGAAAGAGGCCGTTGCCGACAAGCCCGAGGGGGCGGCCGAGCCGAAGGCTTGCCGGCTGGAGGATTATGACGCAGTTCGCCGCGCATTCACCTTGCCTACAGGCTGCCACGGCTAGGCGAGATCTGCTGGCGGGGCATGACGGCGCGGCTTCGGTCAAATAGGCTTCTCTATTCGCGTTCCCCTTCGCGCTAAAACACTCTAAGGTGCCCCTCGCTTCGCATCAGTCGAAGTAAAATACATGATCAATATCAAAGGCTTGGCGCCGCGCCGCGCCTTTGGAGGGTAGTTTGACGCGCTATATTTCGACACGGGGGGAGGCCCCCGTCCTTGGTTTCTGCGATGTGATGCTGACCGGGCTTGCCCGCGACGGCGGCCTCTACGTGCCGGAGGTCTGGCCGCAGCTCTCGCATGAGACCATCGCCTCCTTCTTCGGCCGGCCCTATTGGGAGGTCGCGGTCGACGTGATCAAGCCGTTTGCCGCGGGCGAAATCTCCGACGCGGATCTCGGCCGCATGGCGAACGAGGCCTACGCGACGTTCCGTCATCCTGCCGTGGTGCCGCTCGACCAGGTCGGGCCCAATCAATTCGTGCTGGAGCTGTTCCACGGCCCGACGCTGGCGTTCAAGGACGTCGCGATGCAGCTGATCTCGCGGCTGATGGATCACGTGCTGGCAAAGCGCAACCAGCGTACCACCATCGTGGTCGCGACCTCGGGCGACACCGGTGGCGCCGCGGTCGATGCGTTTGCCGGCCTCGACAATGTCGATTTGGTCGTGCTGTTCCCGAATGGGCGGATCTCCGACGTGCAGCGCCGGATGATGACGACGACGGGCGCCTCCAACGTGCATGCGCTGGCGATCGAAGGCACCTTCGACGATTGCCAGGCAATCGTGAAGGCGATGTTCAACCATCACGGTTTTCGCGACGCAGTCGCGCTGTCCGGCGTCAACTCGATCAACTGGGCGCGCATCGTCGCGCAGGTGGTGTACTACTTCACGTCAGCGGTCGCGCTCGGCGCGCCCGCACGCGCGGTGGACTTCACCGTGCCCACGGGAAATTTCGGCGATATCTTTGCGGGCTACGTCGCCAAGAGGATGGGGCTGCCGATCCGCTGGCTGCGGATCGCCTCCAACGTCAACGACATCCTGCCGCGCACGCTCAAGACCGGCATCTACGAGGTGAAGGAGGTTCACGCCTCCGCCTCGCCCTCGATGGACATCCAGGTATCCTCGAATTTCGAGCGGCTGCTGTTCGAGGCCAGCCGCCGCGACGCCGACAGCGTCCGCCGGCTGATGGCCTCGCTGAAGCAGTCCGGGCGTTTTGTGCTGCCCGACGCGATGCTCGCCGCCATCCGTGAGGAATTCGACGCCGGACGTGCCGACGAAACCGAGACGGCGGCCGCGATCCGCGCCGCCTGGCGCGAGGCCGGCGATCTCATCGACCCTCATACCGCGGTGGCGATGGCGGTGGCCGATCGCGACACCTCCGATTCGAAGCTGCCCAACATCGTGCTGTCGACCGCGCATCCGGCCAAGTTCCCCGATGCGGTGGAGGCCGCCTGCGGGGTGCGGCCGCAACTGCCGGCATGGCTCGATGGCCTCATGACCAAATCCGAACACATCACGGTGATGAAAAACGATTCAACAGAGGTTGAGAGATTCGTGCGCTCGGTGAGCCGTGCCGCGAAGCAGGGAGTTGCCGGATGAGCGTTGACGTAACCAAGCTGCCGTCCGGTCTGACCATCGTCACCGACACCATGCCGCACCTGGAAACAGCGGCGCTCGGCGTCTGGGCCGGGGTCGGCGGCCGCGACGAGAAGCCCAACGAGCACGGCATCTCGCATCTGCTGGAACACATGGCCTTCAAGGGCACGACCAGGCGTTCCTCCCGCGAGATCGTGGAGGAAATCGAGGCGGTCGGCGGCGACCTCAACGCCGGCACCTCGACCGAGACCACCGCCTATTACGCGCGGGTGATGAAGGCCGACGTGCCGCTGGCGCTCGACGTGTTGTCCGACATTCTCGCCAATCCGTCATTCGTGCCGGACGAACTCGAACGCGAGAAGAGCGTGATCGTGCAGGAAATCGGCGCGGCGCAGGATACCCCTGACGACGTCGTGTTCGAGCATCTCAACGAGCTCTGTTTTCCCGATCAGCCGATGGGCCGTTCGCTGCTCGGCACCGCAAAGACCCTGAAGACGTTCGATCGCGACATGCTGCGCGGCTATCTCTCCACGCATTATCGCGGGCCCGACATGGTGGTGGCCGCCGCCGGCGCCGTCGACCACAAGCGCGTGGTCGAGGATGTGACGCAGAAATTCGCCAGCTTCGACGCCACCCCAGCGCCGAAGCCGCAAGTAGCGATGTTCGGCCAGGGTGGCTCGCGCGTGGTGCATCGTGACCTCGAACAGGCGCATCTGACGCTGGCGCTCGAAGGCGTGCCGCAGAGCGATCTGTCGCTGTTCTCGCTGCAGGTGTTCACCAACACGCTCGGCGGCGGAATGTCGTCGCGGCTGTTCCAGGAAGTGCGCGAGAAGCGCGGCCTGTGCTACTCGATCTATACGTTCCACGCGCCCTATGCCGACACCGGCTTTTTCGGCCTCTATACCGGCACCGATCCCGCCGATGCGCCCGAGATGATGGAAGTGATCGTCGACGTCATCAACGATGCCGTCGAAACCCTGACCGAAGCCGAGATCGCGCGCGCCAAGGCGCAGATGAAGGCCGGGCTTTTGATGGCGCTGGAAAGCTGCTCTTCGCGCGCCGAACAGCTGGCGCGGCACATTCTGGCTTATGGACGCCCGCTGACGGTGGAAGAGCTGGTGGCGCGGATCGATGCGGTCAGCGTCGAATCGACCCGCAATGCCGCGCGCGCGCTCCTGTCGCGCAGCCGGCCGGCGGTGGTGGCGCTCGGCACCGGCAGGGGTCTGGACACGGCGGTGTCTTTTGCGGAAGGATTGACCCGTTCGAAGGCGAAGACGCTGCTGCATTAGTACGCGATCGGGAGAACTGGTGCCGGTCTTCCGAAGATCGAGCGCCAATGATGTGAGGGGCGTGGGGAGTTACGGCATGGCCCTGTTTCGTTTGCCATCCAGCGGACCGGCCGCGCTGATGCCGCGCGGCCACGGCCTGCTGCTGCGCGCGCCACAGATGGCGGATTTCGCGCAATGGGCGCAATTGCGGGAAAGCAGCCGCGCCTACCTGACGCCGTGGGAGCCGATCTGGCCGTCGGACGATCTCACCCGCGCCGGGTTCCGCCGCCGCCTGCGCCGCTACGCCGAGGATATCGCAGCCGACCGCTCGTATCCGTTCATCATCTTCCGGGAATCGGACGGCACCATGATCGGCGGCATTACGCTCGCCAATGTCCGCCGCGGCATCGTGCAGGCCGGCACGATCGGCTACTGGGTCGGCGAGCCCCATGCCGGCCGCAGCTACATGACGACGGCGCTGCGCGTTCTGCTGCCGACGCTGTTCGGCGAACTCAATCTGCACCGCATTGAGGCCGCCTGTATCCCCACCAACCGGCCGTCGATCCGGGTGCTGGAGAAGTGCGGCTTCACCCGTGAAGGTCTGGCGCGGCGCTATCTCTGCATCAATGGCGTCTGGCAGGACCATCTGCTGTTCGGCCTGCTGCACGAGGATTTTCGCGGCTAGAGCCTTTTCCGTTCCGATTGAATCGCAACGGGGCTCTGGATTTTTGTTTTGACGCGTTTTCTTGACGCGAACCGGTTTCCACCTCACTCGAAAACGCTCTAGACCAGCGATCCTGTCCTACTTTTGGGTGCCTTGGGTTCGCCGCCATTCGGCTGTTATAAGGCCGCCGGAACAATGACGTGGACGAAGGGATGTCAGGGACGTCGCATGGGTGACAATCGTTTCGCCAAGGGTTTGATCGCGGCCGCAGTTGCGGGCGGGATGGCCTGCCTGGTGGCTGGGCCGGTGGCGGCGCAATCTCTCACCGACCGCTTCAAGAGCCTGTTTGGCGGCAAGTCGGAAGAGCCGGCCCCGGCCGCGCCCGGCGCGGCGGTCGAGCAGGACACGGGCGACCTGACCTGTCCGCCGGTCACGGTCCGGGCCGGCGCGGGGACCTATGCGGTGGCGCCGCCCGGCAAGCAGCCGGTCGGCAACGATCTGCGCTTTCAGGCCACGATCTCCAAGATGGCGCGCGAGTGCAACCTCGACGGCGGGGTGATCACCGCGCGGATAGGCATTCAGGGCCGGGTCATTGCGGGTCCTGCCGGCGCTCCGCCTTCCGTACAGGTTCCGATTCGCGTCGCAGTGGTGCAGGGCGGCGTTTCCGAAAAGACAATCGCCACCAAAGCCTACCAGACCACGGTCGCCATGACGGAAGGCGGCAGCGAGCCGTTCACGCTGGTAATCGAAGACCTGACCTATCCAGCGCCATCCTCCGGGGCGGTCGGCGACACCTACGTGTTCTACATCGGCTTCGACCCGCAGGCCTTGAAGCCCGAGCGCCCCGCGCCGCGCCGGAAATAGCAGGCAACAAAAAAAGCCGGCGCGATCGTCTCGCGCCGGCTTTTGCTTGGTCTGTTGAAGCCTCAGTTCAACTCGTCAGTTCAGCTTGGAGCGAACTTCGGCAATCCCCTTGGCGAGCAGGTCGTCGGCGACCGAGCCCTTGACCGACTGCGACAGGATGGTCGATGCGGCCGAGACCGCGGCGTTGGCAGCGGCGGCGCGGACGTCGGCCAGCGCCTGGGCCTCGGCGAGGGCGATCTTGCTCTCGGCGGTCTTGGTGCGACGGGCGACGAAGTCTTCCATCTTGGCCTTGGTCTCGGTCGCGACCCGCTCGGCTTCGGCCTTGGCGTTCGCGATGATCTCCTCGGCCTCGCGTTCGGCGCTGCTACGCTTGGCCTTGTATTCGGCCAGCAGCTTGGCGGCGTCTTCCTTCAGCCGCCGCGCCTCGTCGAGTTCGGCCTTGATGCGCTCGGCGCGGTGGTCGAGCGCGGTCAGCACCGTCTTGTGGATGCCGAGATAGGCAAACAGCACCATCAGAAGGATAAAGGCAATTGCTACCCAGGTTTCCGGTTGAGCGAACATAGCCTATCCCTTCAACGACGCGTCGACGGCGCTGTTCACCGCCTTGCTGTCGGGCAGTACGCCGGTGAGACGCTGCACGATCGCACCGGCCGCATCCGTGGCGATGCCGCGAACATTGCTCATCGCAGTCTCGCGGGTCGCCGCGATCTGCTTTTCGGCGGCGGCAAGCTTGGCGTTGAGCTGGTCTTCCAGCGTCTTGCGCTCGGCTTCCGAGGTCGCATTCAGCTTCTCGCGGGTCTCGTTGCCGATCGCCTGCGCCCGGGAGCGCGCATCGGCGAGATCCTTCTCATATGCCTTCAGCGCAGCGTCGGACTCGTCCTTCAGCTTCTGCGCCTGTGCCAGATCGCCCTCGATGGCGTTCTGGCGCGCATCGATCACGCTTCCGACCCGCGGCAGCGCAATGCGCGACACGATCAGATAGAGCGCGACGAACGCGATGGCGAGCGACACCAGCTGCGAAGCAAACGTGCTCGACTCGAACGGAGGGAAGCCTCCGCCGTGTCCGCCGTCTGCTCCGGTGTGAGCGCCGGTACCATGACCTTTTTCAGCCACGGAATTCTCCTGTTGCTGTCAGGCGCGCCGCCCGGAGGCGGCGCGGGAGGGTGCAGCTCAGAGCGGAACGAACAGCAGCAGCAGCGCGATCAGCAGCGAGAAAATGCCGAGCGCTTCGGTCACGGCGAAGCCGAAGATCAGGTTGCCGAACTGGCCCTGGGCTGCAGAAGGATTGCGCACCGCAGCGGCGAGGTAGTTGCCGAAGATGATGCCCACGCCGACGCCCGCGCCGCCCATGCCGATGCATGCGATGCCCGCGCCGATAAGTTTTGCTGCTGCCGGTTCCATTTTCTAGAGCTCCTTGAGAGGTAAGACGAAGTGTGGGTGGAAATTCCCCGGACCGCTTAGTGTCCCGGATGAATGGCGTCGTTGAGGTAGATGCAGGTCAGGATCGCGAAGACGTAGGCCTGCAGGAACGCGACCAGCAGTTCGAGCGCGGTCAGCGCGACGGTGAGCGCCAGCGGCAATATGCCGCCGAACCAGCCGATGGCGCCCAGCGAGACGCCGAGCATGGCGACGAAGCCCGCGAACACCTTCAGCGCGATATGGCCGGCCAGCATGTTGGCGAACAGACGCACGCTGTGCGAAACCGGTCGCAGGAAGAACGACAGGATTTCGATGAACATGACCAGCGGCAGGATGTAGCCGGGAACGCCGTGCGGCACGAAAATGCTGAAGAACTTCAGGCCGTTCTTGTAGACGCCGTAGATCAGCACCGTGAAGAAGACCAGGAGCGCCAGGGCGGCGGTGACGATGATGTGGCTGGAAACCGTGAACGTGTAGGGAATGATGCCGATCAGGTTCGAGACGCAGATGAACATGAACAGCGAGAAGATCAGCGGGAAGAACTTCATGCCTTCCGCGCCGGCGGTAGAGCGGATCGTCGAGGCGACGAACTCGTAGGAGATTTCCGCGATCGACTGCATCCGCCCCGGGACCAGCTGTCCTCTCGCCATGCTGCCGATCATCAGCAGCGAGATCACCGCCACGGTGATGAACATGTAGAGCGACGAGTTGGTGAAGGCGATCGTGTGGTTGCCGATATGGCCGATCGTGAAGAGGGGCTCGATATTGAACTGGTGGATCGGGTCGATTTTCATCCGCGCGGCTCTTTATCCACCGGCCTGGCCGGCAATCGAATTTCAAATGTCGTGACTTCCCGTCGATGCTCAGCGTTTGCGGGAAGCTACGCCTGCAGACCTCACCACGTTGACCACGCCGGCGGTGAAGCCAAGCAGCAGAAACACGATGAGACCGAACGGCGATGTCGACAGCCAACGGTCGACTCCCCAGCCAATCGCCGCCCCGACGACAACGCCCGCGACCAATTCCGAGGAGAGGCGGAAACCCAGCGCCATTGCAGATGTTCTGGCAGCCGTGTCGCCGCTTTCAGTTCCGGATTGATCAGTCCTGAGTTTCCGGCTGTCGCGAATTTCGGACAGACGGTGATCGAGACTTCCGAGCCTTGCGGAAAGCGCAGCTTCGTCAGACGACGAATGATCGCTATTTCCACTTGCGTTGTCGTTCTTGTCTTTGGCCATGACCAAGACACTAAACGATGCTGCGGTTGATGGAAATTGCGCCCGTCACCCTTGAAAGCCGCGCGGACCATACTTACCGCGTCTGATCAAGTCAAGATTGCGCCGTAGCCAGTTAGTGCGTTGATTTGACACGATTTATTTTCGTGCTGTCAGCAACCCCTTCTACCTGTCATCGCAGTGCAACAGCTGGCGCGACATCGTTCGATCTTGCGTGGATTTCGCCGACCTGTTGGGATGCCCCAAACTAACCTCGAATCCCGCTTCCCGGAGAGCGCATGCCACGCCAGGTCGATTACTATTTCTCGTTTCAATCGCCGTGGGCCTATATCGGACATAGAGCCTTTCGTGAGCTCGTAAGTACTTATGAACTCAGGGTGAATTACAAGCCCGTGGTGCTGGTCGACCTGTTCTCGGAAACCGGCGGATTGCCGCTGATGAAACGCCATCCGGTGCGGCAGCGCTACCGGATGGTCGAACTGCAGCGCTGGCGCGACAAGCGCGGCCTGAACTTTCACCTGCAGCCGGCGCACTGGCCGTTCAATGCACGGCTCGCCGATGGCGTCGTGATCGCGGCGGTCGAGGCCGGCCTCGATCCCGAACGATATCTGCAGCGGGGCTTTGCCGGCGTCTGGGAAAACCAGCTCAATCTGGCCGATCCCGCAACGATCGTGAAACTGGCCGACGAATCCGGGCTGCCCGGAAAGCAGTTGGTGGAGCGATCGGGCGCGGAGGAAATCAGCGCGGCCTATGAGCAGAACCGGCAGGATGCGCTGGACGCCGACGTGTTCGGATCGCCGGTCTATGTGCTCGATGGCGAGGTGTTCTGGGGACAGGACCGCATCGAATTGCTGGCCGATGCGTTGAAGTCCGGCCGCGGGCCCTATAGCTCCAAGGTCTAGCGAAGGAGCAGGAGCGCGTGATCGTGCTCCACGCGCCTTGAAAGCGCCCCGGCGGTTGAGGAAACCGCTATTGTCCGGAGGCGGGAGCAAGCCCATGCGCACAGCAAAATCATCCTCGATATCCGCAGCCATTCTTATGCTCGCCCTGACCTTCGCGTGCGCCGTTCCTGCGCTCGCAGGCCCGATGCCGGAGACGGAGAACGGCCGTTACGCGCTGTCGCCGGCCGGCGATGGCGTGCTTCGGCTCGATACCAGAACCGGCGCGGTGTCGACCTGCAACAATTCGGGCGCAGGCTGGGCCTGCTACGCTGTGCCCGATGAACGCGCGGCGATGGATTCCGAAATTGGCCGGCTGCAGGCCGACAACGAACGGCTCAAGGCCGACAATGAAAAGCTGAAGAAGGAACTCGCCGAGCGCGAGCCGACCGTGTCCGGCAAGATCGAGGAGCCGCTGCCGAAATCCGACTCGCTCAAGAAGAGCGAGCCGAAGGTGGCCGAGGGCGAGCGCAAGATCGAAATTCCGCTGCCGAGCGACCGCGACATGGATCGCGTGATGTCGTTCCTGGAGCAGGCGTGGCGGCAATTGATCGAGATGGCCAACCGGCTGCAGCGGGACGCCAACAGCGGCAAGATTTGACGCGGCGGCTTTTTACCCGTCGTCCCGGTTTGTCGTCCCGGCGAAGGCCGGGACCCATCATCACCGCTGTCGGTTGTTTGCAAATAGTATCGACCGATCGGCTGAAATCGAGAAGCCGCGGCATATGGGTCCCGGCCTTCGCCGGGACGACGGAGAGAGTTCAATGACTTCACAAAAATCCATCTCCCGCACCGCTCCTTCCGTTGTCGCCGCCACCGCCGTCGTGTCCTCGCTGCTGACCGTGCAGACGTCAGGCACGGGCTTCACCGACCTCACTGCCGAGGTCGCCAAATTCGTGGCGGAGGCGCGGGCGCGCGAAGGCGCAGTGACGCTGTTCATCCGCCATACCTCGGCGTCGCTGACGATCCAGGAGAACGCCGATCCGACCGTGCTGGTCGACCTGACGACGGCACTGAACCGGCTCGCACCCGAGAATGCCGGATGGCGCCACGACACCGAGGGGCCGGACGACATGCCGGCGCATATCAAGACCATGCTCACCGCAACCTCGCTGCATATCCCCGTGCTGGGCCATGCGCCGGTGTTGGGAACGTGGCAGGCGATCTACCTCGTCGAACATCGCGCGCGGCCGCACCGGCGGGAGATCGTGCTGCAATTCGTCGGCGCCACGGGGTGAGACATGTAAAACAAAGCCGGCCGCGAATGGCTTCGCGGCCGGCTTGCTTGCAAGGGCGGGCGCCACTCGCACCCACCAGGTCTACTTGGTGATGTCGACGTCCTTGGTCTCGGGCAGGAAGAAGAACCCGACGACGACGGTGATCGACGCGAAGATGATCGGGTACCAGAGGCCGGCGTAGATATCGCCGGTCGAGGCCACGATCGCGAAGGCGGTCGCCGGCAACAATCCGCCGAACCAGCCGTTGCCGATGTGATACGGCAGCGACATCGAGGTGTAGCGGATCTTGGTCGGGAACAGTTCGACCAGCATCGCCGCGATCGGCCCGTAGACCATGGTGACGAAGAGCACCAGGATGAACAGAAGTCCGATAACGGCAGCGACCTGCGGACGGAAGACGTCGAACGGATGCGACATCTTCACGATCTGGGCGTCGCCGGCCTTCGGGTAGCCAGCAGCCTGCACCGCCGCCAGCACCTGCGGGTTCGATGCCGCTGCCGTGTAAGGCACATCCGTGCCATTGACGACGACCTTCACCCCGGAGCCTGCCGCGCCATAGCTGGTCGAGTACTTGACCGATTGCTGCGAGAGGTAGGCGCGGGCGGTATCGCATGGCGCCGTGAAGACACGGGTGCCGACCGGGTTGAACAGGTCGCCGCAGCCCTTCGGATCGGCGACCACCTCGACCTTGACCGTCTCGATGGCCTTCTCCAGCGCCGGGTTGGCATTGGTGGTGATCATCTTGAAGATCGGGAAGAAGGTCAGCGCCGCGATCAGGCAGCCGCCCAGGATGATCGGCTTGCGGCCGATCTTGTCGGACAGGATGCCGAACACGATGAAGAAGCCGGTGCCGAGCAGCAGCGACCAGGCGATCAAGAGGTTGGCGGTATAGCCGTCGACCTTCAGGATCGATTGCAGGAAGAACAGCGCGTAGAACTGGCCGGTGTACCAGACCACGCCCTGGCCCATCACGCCGCCGATCAGGGCGATCAGGACGAGCTTGGCGTTGCTCCAGTTGGCGAAGGCTTCGGTCAGCGGCGCCTTGGAGCCCTTGCCTTCCTCCTTCATCCTCTGGAAAACCGGTGATTCATTCAGCTTGAGCCGGATGACGACGGACACGCCGAGCAGCACCACCGAGAGCAGGAACGGAATGCGCCAGCCCCATGCGGCGAATTCAGCCTCGCCGAGGATCGTTCGGGTGAACAGGATCACCAGCAATGACAGGAACAGGCCGAGCGTTGCCGTGGTCTGGATGAATGACGTGTAGTAGCCGCGCTTGCCGTGCGGCGCGTGCTCGGCCACGTAGGTCGCGGCTCCGCCGTACTCGCCGCCGAGCGCGAGGCCCTGCAGCAGGCGCAGACCGATCAGGATGATCGGCGCGGCGATACCGATGGTGGCGGCGTTGGGCAGCAGGCCGACGATGAATGTCGACAGGCCCATGATCAGGATGGTGACGAGGAAGGTGTATTTGCGCCCGACGATGTCGCCGACACGCCCGAACACGATCGCGCCGAACGGGCGCACCAGGAAGCCGGCGGCAAACGCCAGCAGCGCGAAGATGTCGCGGGTGGCCGGCGGATAGGCCGAGAAGAACTGTGCGCCGATGATGCCGGCGAGCGACCCGTAAAGGTAAAAGTCGTACCATTCGAAAACGGTGCCAAGCGAAGATGCGAAGATGACGAAGCGTTCGTCCTTCGTCATCCCCTTGGACTTGCCGGACGTAACAGCCATTGTGGACATTTTGAATCGCTCCCCATTGTTCTTGATGTCGAATTTGTGTTCGCGTCATATCGACGCGCAAAATTCCACGGTCTCCCCCTACATGCTCGGAAAGCGCGGCCAAATAGTACTTTCGGCTTGACGTGGATACCCGACGTCTCGCGCATCGGGACGAGGTCGATCGCCGCACCGAGTCGGCCCAGGAGAATGAAAGCGAAAACGCGTTATCGCGTAACGACGTAGCTACGGAGAAGTCGCCGCACTCGGATCCGGAATGGCGATTTTGTTCGGCGCGTCCGTCTAGACTAAAGTCCTAAGGGCCGGCGAGTGAAAAGAGCAGCGCGATGGTCAACATCACGATGGATATCAGCGCGGTCCACTGCGCAAACTGCAGATAGATGTCCCGCATCAGGACGGAAATCGTCTGCTGCGCGTAGGCTTGGGGCGGGCGGCGCTCTTTGGGAAGGTAGAGCCACATTTCGGTCCGGCGATGATCCTTGGTTCGGGCTTCATGCGCTTTCAGCATCAGGACAAGCGTCATCACGATCGTCAGGAAACCTCCCGCCTGGAAGGCCGAACGCGGAAGAAAGGACAATGCGATCATCACGCAGAAGATGGCGAGTGATGCAAACCCGCAGGCGCGCAGCACGGTTTCATAGGCAATCCGGCGCATCTCTTCCATGACCCGCCACGCTCCGGTCGTTTCGTAAAATTCGGAGGCGGAGCGTAGCGCCAAGGTTTCATGCCCTCAACACTGGAACCGGGGTGTCAGAGGCCGATCTTGAGAAAGTTACCGGCCGCCGGCAGGGCCAGCAGCGCGGTTGCGGCGAGCCAGATCCAGAGCGAAACGTCGGTCGATTCCGAGGCGCCGGTGGCCCGCTCGTAGAGCGCCGCCGGAATTCCGCCCAGGATGACCGTGGCGGTCGACACCATCAGCGACGCGAACATCAGCGTCAGCGACAGGCTGCCGAACAGCAAGGGGCTGGCAAACGACTGCACATACAGCAGCGCGAAGATAAGCCAGAGCTGGTTGAAGATGCCGTTGATCATTCCGAAGAATGCGATGCCGACGAAATAGAAAGTCTTGTTCATGGTGCCGCTCCGGAAACCCGCGGGGCAAGGTTCAACAGCAGCAGCGTGTAGTGAAGGATGACGCGCAGCCAGAACATCCAGACGAAGCCGAACAGCCACACCACGGCGGGAGCCGTGACCTTCGGAGTTACAACCGAGATGACGGCGATCACGGGGTCGGTGATCCGGCAGAAGAATCGCCAGATGTAATTCGGCGAATCCGCATCGACCATCAGGCCGAGCAGGAACCGGCCAAGCATCGTGTACATCAGCGCCGCAAGTATGAAGTTCGGCAGGTGGAAGTACCAGTAGGCGATCAGTGAAGCTGTATTGTCCAAATTCGACTCCTGCGGTGCTTCAGCGATCGGCAAACCGGGCAGCGAGGGCGGGATCCTGACTTCGCACGACAATGGCAAGCGCGGACTTTTCCGGCAAGCGACGTCATCGCTTCATCCCAACAAAACGGGGCCCCAAGGGGCCCCGCTTGTCGATACGTGTCGCCGTGCTCTCAGGCTGTCTTCTCTTCGAGCACCGTCCGTCCCCGCGGCTTCCGGATGTCGTCGACATAGGCCTGCATTTCGGCAGAGGGCTCCTTGCCCAGCTTGCTGACGATATAGATGACGGCAAAGCCGAGCGGCGCTCCCAACAAGCCGCAGGCGATGTTGGTGAGGTTGAACCAGCCGACCTTGTTGGCGAGCGGGTGGGCCAGCGTCGGGAAGCTCTCCATGGCATTGGGCAATGCCATGGCCTTCGCGATGTCGACCAGCGGTGCGCCGGTTACCGGGTTCAGCAGCGACGTCATGCCGAAATACTTCACGCCCATCCCCGGGAAGTATCGGGTCGTGACGAGGTAGAACAGGCACAGCCCGAAGCCGGCAATGATGCCGCATATCGCGCCCGTTGCCGTCGCCCGCTTCCACCAGACGCCCATCACGAGCGCCGGGAAGTTGCCGGCCATGGCAAGCGAGAACGCCCAGCCGACCATCGCCAGGATGTCGGCCGGCTTGGTTGCCGCCGTCGCAGCCGCGACCACGGCGACGATCAACAGCAGCACGCGGGCGATCATCAGCCGGCGCACGGTCGGCGCGTTGGGGTCGATCATCTTGTAGTAGACGTCGTGCGACAACGCGTTGGCGATGGCGAGCAGCAGCCCGTCTGCGGTGGACAGCGCGGCAGCGAGGCCGCCAGCGGCGACCAGGCCCGAGATCACGTACGGAAGGCCCGCGATCTCCGGGGTGGAGAGCACGATCACGTCCGTGTTGATCACGAAGTCCTGCAGCCGGACCACGCCGGGATGGCCGGCGACGGCCTTGCACGCCGCGATAACGGCATCGATGCTGGCCGCGTTCTTGCCGCAGATCTGGATCAGCCCGAGTTCGCCCCAGTTGAACAGCCAGGGACGAATGGCGGTCAGATCCCGTCCGATGATGTTGGTGTACACCTCCAGCTTCGAGAACGCCGCGTAGGCCGGCGCCGAGAAGTACAGCAGGAAGATGAACAGCAGCGACCACGCGACGGACTGGCGTGCTTCACGCACCGACGGGGTGGTGAAGTAGCGCATCAGGATGTGCGGCAGCGAGGCGGTGCCGACCATCATGCACATGATGATGGCGAAGAAGTTCAGCGGCGTGTAGTTGATGAACGGCTGGATGTGCGGCTTCAGCGCAGCCACGCTGGCGAGGCCGGCCGACAGCATTTGCTGCTCGCGCGCCGTGATGTCCGCGATTGCCTGTCCGTAGGTGAGTTGCGGAATCGGCAATCCATACTTCATGGTGGACAGGATCACGATCGGCGTCAGGTAGGCGATGATCAGCACGATGTACTGCGCCACCTGCGTCCAGGTCACCGCCCGCATTCCGCCCAGCATCGAGCAGACCAGGATGCCGACCAGACCGGCGAAGACCGCCAGTTCGAACTGCATCCCGAGGAAGCGCGAGGCGATCAGCCCGGTGCCGTAGATCTGCGCCGTCACGTAGGTGAAGGAGCAGGCCACCAGCACGATCACGCCGAGCGCGCGGGCAAAATTGCCGCCGTACCTGAACGCCAGGAAGTCGGGCACCGTATAGGCGCCGAACTTTCGCAGGTACGGCCCGATCAGGATCGACACCAGCACGAAGCCGCCGGTCCATCCGAGCACCCATGCGAGGCCGTCGTAGCCGAGCAGGAACAGCGTGCCGGCCATGCCGACGAACGACGCCGCTGACATCCAGTCAGCGCCGGTCGCCATGCCATTGTAGAACGCCGGCACGCTGCGGCCGGCGACGTAGTATTCCGAGACCTGTGCCGTTCGCGACAGGACGCCGATGATGGCGTAGACGGCCAGCGTGAAGAATACGAACAGGTAACCGAGAATCTTGTTCGGAACCCCCATCTGCTCGAGCACTGCGAGCAAGATGACGAAGGCGAGAAAGCCTCCGGTATAGAAGCCGTAGACCCGCCCCAGGTTGTTGAGAAAGTCCGAACTGCCTGCAGATTTGGTAGCCATATCCGTTCCCCCTCAATCTTCCTCGGCAAAGCCGAATTCGCGGTCGATCTTGTCCTGCTGCCTCGCGAACAGGAACAGCATGACCACGAACACGATGAGCGAGCCCTGCGCGGCCATGTAGAAGCCGAGCGGGAAGCCGACGATGGGTATCGTTATCTTGTTGAGGGGCACCACGAACATGTGGATCAGGAAGCCGAAAAAGAACCACACGGCCAGATGGGTGAACATCAGGCGTGAGGTCTTCGCCCAGTGGGCTTCTTCTCGCTGCTTCAGGTCTCTGGAATCAGGCATGGGCTGCATTTCCTCTCAAGGTCCCGGCGAATGCGCCGGGCAAAATTGATCGAGGGGAATGCAATCCCATCAATGCGGCGCCCCCTCAGTGCCGCGACTTCAACCGGTCTTGCGCCGATTTGGAGTCAACGAAGGGTAGCATTGGATTCGGTTCCACCTCGATAATACTTTGGGCGCAAAAGTATGCTGCAACTGCTAAGAGCGTTGCGGCCTCACGCATGCGTGCGGACTTGGCAAACGCCGGATAGACTGTCGAACTGGCCCGGTCCATTTTGGCAGGAAAGATCGCGATGAAATTGTTCGAGAAGTTGTTTCGTCCGCGTCCGCCGATTCGCGACCTCGCGGGGCTTGCTGACTTCATCGACGCGCAGTCGGCCTTCATCGTGCAAAAGGGAATCTACGAATATTCCCGAGCGCGGGCAGGCCATTACGCCAAGGTGCTGTTTGCCGAAAAGGATTTCGCCGAGGCCGTCGAGCGCGCCCGCTGGCAAGCCTTTCCGCTCGGTCTGGCAATGGTGGGCGAAATGGTCGAGGGCGCGTTGGCCTCCCAGCTCGGACTGCCGCGCCGCGAAACGCTGGATCGGCTGATACCCGTCGTGCTTTCGGTCCTTGACCGCTATCCCGTTCCGCCATCGATCGGCGAGGAGGCGTGGCTTGCGGCGCGCAACGAACTGGCGCATCGGCTCGATCTGGCCGGAGGACACGCACCCAAAAGGGTGATGGATATTCCCGAGCCCGTCGCGGAAGCGTATTTCGCGATGATGCCGATCCACGAAAAGCTGCGCGGCCGGGATTTCCAGACCACGCGCAATTATCTCCGCGTCAGCCTCTGCAATATCTACGACGAATTGATCTCGCGCATGGACAAGGTGGCGCTGCGACGGGCATTGGCCACGGATGCCGTTGCCTGACGTTTTCCATTGATTGCGTTTCTGCCGCCAGGGGGAAGCGATGAAGAGCACGGGCGGCGTGGCGCCGCTTCTATCGATCGACGCCGTCGTCATCGATACCGAGACCACCGGGCTCGATCCACGCAAGGCGCGGGTGATCGAACTCGCCGGCGTGCGATTGCAGGCCGGAAAACTGGAGGACGGCGGCCAGTTTCGTCAACTGCTGCGGCCGGCCGATGATCCGATCCCGGCCGAGACAACGCGTATCCATGGCATCGACAACGCCATGGTCGCGGAAGCGCCGATGTTTGCCGACGTCTGGCCGCGCTTTGATGCGTATCTCGGCCAGGCCGTGGTGATCGGACATACCGTCGGCTTCGACCTTGCCATGCTGAAGCGTGAATGCGACCTGGCCGGCCTGCCATGGGTTCGGCCGCGCACGCTCGATACCCGGCTGCTGGCCCAGATCGCCGCGCCGGAACTGGCCGGCTACGCGCTTGAGAAGCTCGCCGCCTGGCTTGGTGTCGATGTCGTCGAGCGCCATTCCGCGCTCGGCGATGCGGCAACCACGGCGCGGGTATTCCTGGCGCTGGTGCCGAAGCTGCGCGACCGCGGCATCCGCACCGTTGCCGAGGCCGAGCGCGCCTGTCTTGCCCTCACTTCCGTACTCGACGATCAGGCGCGGAGCGGCTGGGTCGAGGCCGTCGAAGCGCCGGCGCGGGCCGATGCGGAGCGGACGCTGAGGCGCTTCGACAGCTATGCCTACCGGCATCGCAATCGCGACATCATGCGCAAGCCACCGGTCTTCGTGGAGCCCGGCACGTCGGTTCACGCCGCACTGGTGCGTCTCTCCACCGAGCGAATATCGGCCGTCTATGTCGGGCCGGATGCCGCTTCCGGGAATCTCAGGGCTGCGGACGTCGGCATCGTGACCGAGCGCGACCTGCTGCGCGCGATCGCAAGGTCCGGCGCGGCCGCGCTCGACGTGCCGGTCGGGCAGATCATGAGCAAGCCGCTTGCTGCGGTCCCGGCGGACGCCTTCGTCTATCGCGCCATTGGCCGCATGAACCGCCTCAAGACCCGCCATCTCGGCGTTATCGACGAATCCGGCAGCGTGGTCGGTGCGTTGTCTGCGCGTGACCTGCTTCGTCTGCGCGCAAGCGAGGCGATATCGCTCGGCGACGAGATCGACGACGCGGCCGATGCACAGGCGCTGGCGCTGGCATGGGCGAAGCTGCCTCAGGTTTCGGAATCACTGCGGGCGGAGAGTCTCTCAGGCCGGGATATTGCGGAAGTCATTTCCCGCGAACTCGGCGCACTCACCCGACAGGCCACGGTGATCGCGGAGCGGATCATGCGGGAGCGGGGCGAGGGCGAGCCGCCATGCCGTTACGCCATGATCGTTCTTGGATCGGCCGGCCGCGGCGAAAGCCTGCTGGCCATGGACCAGGACAATGCCCTGATATTCGAACGCGGCGAGCCCGATGGCAGCGAGGATTGCTGGTTCGCGGCATTCGGAGCCCTGGTCGCAGATATCCTCCACGAAGTCGGGGTGCCGTACTGCAAGGGCGGGGTCATGGCGAAGAACGCGCCCTGGCGAGGCTCGGTCGCAACCTGGCAGAGCCGCATCGATCACTGGATCGCGCGATCGAATCCGAGCGACCTGCTTTCCGTTGACATCTTCTTCGATCAGCGCGCCGTCTGCGGCGACGGCAGCCTCGCCGTTGCCGTGCGGCAGGCCGCCTTTGCCGCAGCCGAGGGGCAGGCCGCGTTCGCCAAGCTTCTGGTCGAGGGGATCAGCGTTCCCAGGAGCGTGGGATTTTTTGGCGGCATCCGCACCGATAATGGCCGCATCGATCTGAAGCGGTCCGGGCTGTTCAGCGTGGTTTCGGCTGCGCGCGCCATGGCGATCCGCTACGGCGTGATGGAACGGTCGACGCCGGCCCGGCTCGCCGGCGTGAAAGCGTTGCTTCAGGCCAGCGCAGCGGATCTGGACGCGGTGGGCGAAGCGCATGGCGTCTTTCTCGATCTGATCCTGTCGCAGCAGATCGAGGACATCTCCCACGGCACATCGCCTTCCAATGCGGTGGTGGTGAAGCGGCTGTCGGCCCGCGACCAGGAGCGTCTGCGCTTGTCGCTCGAAGCGGTGGCATGCGTCGACCAACTGGTCCGCGATGTCCTGTTCAAGGGTTGAGGTTCGCTGTGCCGTTGTGCGATGCACAAGAGTGGGGTTAACCGCTTCTGCGCAAGGCGATATTTGCGCCTTGCATGCGGCGGCCGGGCGGGGGACAATTGAACTTGCTCGCCGGACCGTGTCCCGTCATGGGCTGTTGCAACCTCGCACAAGAAGTAAATGACAGCCGCCACCAATACCCACCTCGTCATTGCCGATGACCATCCACTGTTCCGCGATGCATTGCGGCAGGCGGTTACGAGCGTGGTGGCGTCGGCGGCGGTCAGCGAGGCCGGCTCGTTCGACGATCTCACCGCTTTGCTGGAACGGGATTCGGACATCGATCTGATTCTGCTCGATCTCACCATGCCGGGGATCTCCGGCTTCTCCGGGCTGATCTACCTGCGGGCGCAGTATCCGGCGATTCCGGTTGTCATCGTTTCCGCGAGCGACGACGCCGGAACGATCCGCCGCTCGCTCGATTTCGGCGCGTCGGGTTTCATTCCAAAACGCTTCGGCGTCGAGACGCTGCGCGACGCCATCATGAAGGTGATGGAGGGCGACGTCTGGGTTCCGCCGGATACCGATCTCTCCGCGGCCAACGATCCTGACATGACGCGGCTGCGCGACCGGCTGGTAACGCTGACGCCGCAGCAGGTGAGGGTTCTGATGATGTTGTCGGAGGGCCTGCTCAACAAGCAGATCGCCTATGAACTCGGTGTATCTGAAGCGACCATCAAGGCGCACGTCTCCGCGATCCTGCAGAAGCTCGGCGTCGAAAGCCGCACCCAGGCCGTGATCGCCGCCGCCAAAATCGCCGGCGGCGAATGGCGCCAGGGAACCCCGCCGGGGTAATCTCTAACACCAACTCCCGGCCGTCATTCCGGGGCGCGCCGTTTGGCGCGAACCCGGAATGACGAGCTCCTACTCCGCCGCCGCCACCATCTGCTGCGTGCGCCACTGGCCGAGCAGCGCACGGAGCGAGGCCGGTTTGACCGGCTTGTTGAGGATCGCGATGTTTTCCTCGCGCGCGGCGGCGCGAACATTGGGACTGCGGTCGGCCGTGATCAGGATCGCGGGAATGCTCTCGCTGAAGCGGCGCCGGATCTCGCGGATCGCGGCGACGCCGTTGCCGCGGTCGAGATGATAGTCGACGAGAAGACCGGTCACGCGTCCGCCGGAGGTTTCGATCGCCGCGATCGCCGCTTCCGGATCGGCGACCGCGATCACCTCGGCGTCCCACGCCTTCAGCAGCGTTTTCATGCCGTCCAGGATTGCCGGGTCGTTCTCGATGCAGACGATCAGCGCACCGCTCATCGGCGTCTTGGAAAGCGGCGTGGCGCTGGTGACGGCGGCGGTATGGTTGATCGCCGTGGCCACCGGCACGGTCACCGAAAATACCGAACCGCCGCTGGCGTTGGCGTCGATCGCGATGCCGTGGTTGAGCACGCGGGCCAGGCGCTCGACGATCGACAGGCCAAGGCCCAGGCCGCGCGCGATCCGCGCGCCCTGCTCGAGGCGGTGAAACTCCTTGAAGATCTCGCCGCGCTTGGTCACGGGAATGCCGACGCCGGTGTCGTAGACGCCGATCTTCAGCGACTGTCCGTGGCGGCGGCAGCCGACCAGCACGCGCCCGCGCGGGGTGTATTTGATGGCGTTGGAAATGAAGTTTTGCAACAGCCGCCGCAGCAGCGAGCGGTCCGACTCGACCGGCAGCGAGCAGGGCACGAAGGTCAGTTCCAGTCCCTTGGCGCGGGCGATCGGTGCAAACTCGATCTCGAGCGAACGCATCAGGTCGCCCATCTTGAAGCTGGAGATGGAGGTCGCCATCGCCCCGGCATCGAGCCGCGAAATGTCGAGCAGCGCGCCGAGGATTTCCTCGATCGCCTCCAGCGAGTCGTCGATGTTCTCGACCAGCCGTGAATCCTCACCGCCGTTCTGGCGTTCGACGAGGCTCGTCACATAGAGCCGCGCGGCATTGAGCGGTTGCAGGATGTCGTGGCTGGCTGCTGCGAGGAACCGGGTCTTCGAGATGTTGGCGTCCTCGGCGGTGCTTTTGGCCTGCGCCAGTTCGGAATTCAGCCGGGTCAGTTCCTCGGTGCGGTCGCGCACGCGCTTTTCCAGCGTCGCGTTGGCGCGTTCCAGCGCCTCGGCGGCCTCGAAGCTCGGCGTGACGTCGGAGAAGGTGATGACGAAGCCGCCGCCGGGCATCCGGTTGGAGCGAACCTCGATCACCATGTGGCGGTCGGGCAGCCGCTCGAGATAGGGGTTTCCTTCGGTGGTGTAGGCATCCAGCCGCCGCTGCAGCAGGCCGTCGGCGTCGCCGAAGCCGGATGGGCTGATAGCGCCCATGAATTCGAGGATCTCCTGCAAGGGGATGCCGAGTTGAACGAGTTGGGGCGGCAGCGCCAGAATTTCACCGAACTGGGCGTTCGAGCAGATCAGCTGCAGATCCGCATCGAACACCGCGATACCCTGGCGCACATGGTTGAGCGCGGTCTGCAGGATCTCGCGGTTGAAATGCAGCGCGGCATGGGAGTCGTCGAGCAGCTTCAGTGCGGCCTTGGCGGAGACGGTGCGCTTGCGCAGCAGGAGCGACATCACGAGGCGCGAGGAGGCGGCGCCGATCGAGGAGGCGATCAGGCGTTCGGCGTGTTGCAGCAGTTCGAAATCGGCGGGCGCCGACGGATCAAGCCCGCCGGGATGGCCGGCGGCGAAGGCCTCGAACGCATGGCGGGCACGTTCGGGGCCGAGATATTGCGCTACCGTGCTCTGGATGTCCTGCACGGTGACGGTGGTCCGCCAGCGCCGGAATGTCGGCGTGATCGGCGTCAGCGTGTTCGGCACGAACAGGTCGGCCTGCAGCCGTTCGATCGACGACGGCCGGCGCGCGAGCGACATCACGATGTAGGTGAGGATGTTGAGCGAGAGCGACCAGAGTACGCCATGCATCAGCGGCGGCAGGTCGGCGCCGAACAGTGCCCGCGGCCGCAGCGCCTCGATGCCGAACGGTCCATTTTGCAGCAGCAGCATGCCGGCGGTGCTGCCGTCGAGGAAGCTCGGCACGAACAGCGTATAGGCCCACACCGCGAATCCGACCAGCATGCCGGTCATGGCGCCGCGCGCCGTGCCCTGGCGCCAGAACAGTCCGCCGAAGAAGGCCGGCGCCAGCTGGGCAAGCGCCGCGAACGACAGCAGGCCGATCGCCGCAAGCTGCGTGTTGCCGAGCGCACGGTAGTAGAAATACGCCAGCACCATGATGCCGAAGATCGCAAATCGCCGGATCCGGAGCAGGAAGTCGCCGAAATCCTTGCGGCCGTTGCGGGTCGCAGGGCTGCGCTGCAGCACCAGCGGCAGCACGATGTCGTTGGAGACCATGATGGAAAGCGCGACGCACTCCACGATCACCATTGCGGTCGCGGCCGACAGGCCGCCGACGAAGACGGCGATGCTGAGCAGCGGCGAATTCGCCTCGATCGGCAGCGCCAGCACGTACATGTCGCTGTCCACGGCGCCGAACGGGAAGGTGACGAGGCCGGCGATCGCGATCGGAATCACGAACAGGTTGATGGCGACCAGATAGAGGGGAAACAGCCATCGCGCGCGGTTGACCTCCTCGGGGCTGGAGTTCTCGACCACGCTGACGTGGAACTGCCGCGGCAGCAGCATGATCGCGCAGAACGACAGCAGCGTCATGGTGAGGAAATTGCCGATCGACGGGACATATTCGATCGCGCGCACCGCCTCCGGCGTCTTCATCGCGCGTTCGATCAGTTCGACCGGCGTGAACATCCAGAAGGTGACGAAGGCGCCGGCGGCGAGAAAAGCCACCAGCTTGACGATGGATTCGGTGGCGACCGCCAGCATCAGGCCATGCTGGTGCTCGGTGGCGTCGGTCTGGCGGGTGCCGAACAGCACCGCGAACACCGCCATCGCCAGCGTCACGACCAGCGCGATGTCGCCAATCAGCGGAATCGAGGCCAGCAGCTTGTCCTCGCTGAGGATCGTCTCGAGCGACGATGCGACAGCCTTTAACTGGAGCGCGATGTAGGGCACCGAACCGACGATGGCGATGCCAGCCACGGTGGCGGCGACCGCCTGGCTCTTGCCGTAGCGCGCCGCGATGAAGTCGGCGATCGAGGTGATGTTCTGCGATTTGGCGAGCTGGATCACGCGCCGGAGCAGCGGCGTGCAGAGCCCGATCATCAGGATCGGGCCGACATAGATCGCGAGAAAGTCGAAACTGGTGCGGCTGGCGAAGCCGACCGAGCCGAAGAAGGTCCAGGAGGTGCAGTAGATCGCCAGCGACAGCGGATAGATCAGCATGCCGGCGCGGCCGCGCTGGCTCGGCGACAGGCGGTCGCCGTAGCTGGCGACGAAGAACAGCAGTCCGATATAGCCGAACGCGGCGGCGATCACGCCCCAATCGTGCAGCATTGCTGCGTCTCTCTCCTCTCGGCCGGGAAACCCGGATAGTGCGGACTATAAACGCATTGGGCCGGCAGCGCATCGCGCCGCCGGCCCAAATTCCGGGGATTGAAAGCGGTAGGGTTACTCGGCCGCCAGCGATTTCTGGTTCAGCGGCAGGCCAAGCCGTTCCCAGACCTGCAGCAGCGCTTCCGCGAGGCCGTCGATCAGGCCGTCGTCATGGTAGGGCGAGGGCGTGATCCGCAGCCGCTCGGTTCCCTTGGCCACCGTCGGATAGTTGATCGGCTGGATATAGATCCCGTGCTCTTCGAGCAGGATGTCGGACGCCAGCTTGCACTTCTCGGGGTCGCCGACGAACAGCGGCACGATGTGGGTTTCGCTCGACATGACAGGCAGCCCGGCAGCGTTGAGGATCGCCTTGACGCGCGCGGCGCGGTCCTGGTGGCGCTCGCGCTCCCAGTTCGAGCTCTTGAGGTGGCGGATCGCTGCGGTGGCGGCTGAGCAGATTGCCGGCGGCAGCGCAGTCGTGAAGATGAAGCCCGGCGCATAGGAGCGGACCGCATCGATGATATCGGCCTTGCCGGCGATGTAGCCGCCGAGGCAGCCGAATGCTTTGGCCAATGTGCCTTCGAGCACGTCGATGCGATGCATGACGCCGTCGCGCTCGGCGATGCCGCCGCCGCGAGGGCCGTACATGCCGACCGCATGGACTTCGTCGACATAGGTCATGGCGCCGTACTTCTCGGCGAGATCGCAGATTTTCGATAGCGGCGCGACGTCGCCGTCCATCGAATATAGGCTCTCGCATGCGATCAGCTTGGGCCGGTCGGGTCCGGCCGCGATCAGGAGCTCTTCGAGATGGGCGACGTCGTTGTGCCGGAAGATCTGCCGCTCGCAGCCGGCCTGGCGCACGCCTTCGATCATCGAATTGTGGTTCAGCGCGTCAGATAGAATCAGGCAGTTCGGAATGAGCTTTGCGATCGTCGAGATGCCGGTCTGGTTCGAGACGTAGCCCGAGGTGAACAGCAGCGAGGCTTCCTTGCCGTGCAGATCGGCCAGTTCCTGCTCGAGCTGCACCAGCGGATGATGGGTGCCGGCGATGTTGCGGGTGCCGCCGGCGCCGGTGCCGACGCGCGTCGCGGTCTCGACCATGGCACCGACCACCTTCGGATGCTGGCCCATGCCGAGATAGTCGTTGGAGCACCAGATCACGACGTCGCGCCTGCCCTTCGGCGAGTGCCAGACCGCGTGGGGAAAGCGCCCCGCGATGCGTTCGAGGTCGGCGAAAACCCGGTAGCGCCGCTCGTCATGCAGGCGGTTGAGGGCGGTGCTGAAAAATTGGCTGTAATCCATCGCAAGACCCTGAACAACGAGACCTGGAACAAAGCGGCCGGATTGGCTTCGCGTCTTTTTAGAGCCTTTCCAGCTTGGCTGTCCATGCGAAATCCGGCTTTTGAGCGGGGCTCCGGGATGCACCGGAGGCGGAGCAAATATTGATCGCGATCAAGGCACTAGGCGGGACTTGCGGCCATGATGTCCGCTTGTCCGCGCACGCGTGGCGGCTGCGCTGTCAGGTGGTGCGGAACCGGAGCACGCCGTCGGTCAATTCCGAGGTCAGGCGGCCCTCGTTGAGCATGTAGTTGACGTGGGCGATCAGTTCGCCGGACGCGAAGCCCATCTGGTGCACGTCGAGCGGATATTTGTTGAACACCACCGGCACCAGTTGCCGCGAGGTCTGCGAGACTTCGCGGCAGGCTTCCGCGATCAGGCGGCAGCGGTCCTCGTGATGGTCGGCAAGTTGCTTGATGCGGGTCTTGAGGCCGTAGAACGGCACGCCGTGACCGGGCAGCACCATGACGTCGTAGGGCAGGGTGGTGGTCAGGCTGGCGAGCGAGGCCAGATATTCGCCGAGCGAGTTCTGTTCGGGCTCGACGGCCCAGACGCTGACGTTGGGCGAGATCTTGCTCAGGACCTGGTCGGCGGAGAGAAACAGCTTGTCGGCCGCACAATACAGCATGACCTGGTCGAGCGCGTGACCGCCCCCGGTGATGACCTTGAAGCGGCGCGTGCCGATCACGACCTCGTCGCCATGCGAGATGCGGTGGTAGACCGGCGGCAGCACCGAGACCCGCTTCAAATAATCCTGGCCGCGGCCAAGCAGTTTGTCAGTCAGGTCCTCGTCCATGCCGTGACGGCGGAAGAACAGCCGTTGCGCGTTCTTCCGCTCTTCGGTGCCGCGGTTCTGGTGATAGACCGATTGCAGATACTCGACCTGCGACATCTGCAAGGGACAGCCGAACCGCTCGACGATCCAGCCTGCGAGCCCGACGTGGTCGGGATGCGAATGGGTGACGATCAGCCGGGTGATCTTCACATGCCGGAGCGGCCCCTCGAACAGGGTCGTCCACGCCGCGATGGTCTCCTCGTTGCCGAACCCGGAATCGACCATCGCCCAGCCGTCGCCGTCGGCGATCAGGTAGATGTTCACGTGATTGAGCCGGAACGGCAATTTCAGCCGCGCCCACAGCACGCCCGGCATCACCTCGACGACCTGGTCGTGGCCGGGGTGATTTTCCCAGGGGTATCGGAGTGCCTCGGCGGAGGACTGAACGGTGTCTGATTTCGAATGCATCGGCTACCGGCTTAGCGGTAGAGGCGGCGCGGCGCCAGATGAAAAAAGCGGTGGTGAGACCGGGGAAAAGACATGGGTGCCGGTGCCCCGTCATTCCGGGGCGATGCGTTAGCATCGAACCCGGAATCTGGAGATTCCGGGTTCTGTGCTTCGCACAGCCCCGGAATGACCATCTACGGATTACGCCGCCCGGATGTTCGACAGGAACGCGTCGATTTCGGCGCGCAGCACGTCGGCCTCGCGGCGCAGTGCGTCGGACGCGGTCAGCACCTGGCCGGCCGCGGTTCCGGCCTGCGTCGCGGCGCTGGAGACGCCGACGATGTTGCTGGAGACCTCGCCGGTGCCGCCGGCGGCGTGCTGGATGTTGCGGGCGATCTCGCGCGTCGCCGCACCCTGCTCCTCGACGGCGGCTGCAATCGCAGTCGTGACCTCGTTGATCTCGCTGATCGTGGTGCTGATGTTCCTGATCGCGCCGACCGCCGATGTCGTCACCGTCTGCATGCTGACGATCTGCTGGCGGATCTCGCCGGTGGCTTTCGCGGTCTGGTTGGCGAGGCTCTTCACTTCCGAGGCGACTACGGCGAATCCGCGGCCGGCATCGCCGGCACGTGCGGCTTCGATCGTGGCGTTCAGCGCCAGCAGGTTGGTCTGCGAGGCGATGGTCTGGATCAGATCGACCACGACGCTGATTCGGGCGGCATTGTCGGCCAGTCCCTGCATGGTGGCATCGGTCTCTCCGGCCTCCGCGACGGCCTTGCGGGCGATTTCCGACGAGTTCACCACCTGGCGGCCGATTTCCGCGATCGAGGAAGACAGTTCCTCGGTGCCCGACGACACGGTCTGCACGTTGACCGAGGTCTCCTCGGCGGCCGACGCCACCGCGCTCACCAGCGCGCTGGACTGATCGGCGGTCGCCGACATGCTTTGCGCGGTCGATTGCATCGAACCCGCCGCCGTCTGCAGGCTGTCGAGCGCCGCACGAACGGTGGCTTCGAACTCGACGATACGCACTTCCATCCGGGAGGCGCGCTCGGCCTTGACGACGCGGTCCTTGTCCTGCTCGGCGGACAGCGCGCGGCTCTGGATCATGCTCTCGCGGAACACCAGCAGCGAGTTCGCCATTTCCGCGATCTCGTCCCGCGCACGGGTCTGATAGATCTCCGTCTCGAGATCGCCGCTCGACAGCGCCTGCATCGAGCGCTGCAGGCCGCTGATCCGGTGCAGGATGTTGCGGCCGACATAGAGCCAGACGAACAGGATCGAGCCGAGCAGCGTCGCCACGCCGAGCCCGAGCATCGCCATGGTCGCGAACGAGATCTCCTGGCGCGCTCTCATGGTCGCGGCGTCGGTCTCCTTCTGCACGCCGTCGACCAGCTGCTGAACGCTGATGCCGAGCCCGACATTGAGCTTGCGGGTTTCCTCCAGGATGGTCTGGCCATAATCGTCCGCGTCCAGCTCCTGCTGACGGATCTTGAAGACGCCGGTCTTGCCGTCGCCCAGCGCCAGCAAATTCGCCGTGGCGGCCTTGACCGCCCGCATCGCCGTGGTGTTGGGAAGCTTGTCGGCATTCGACTTCACGCGCGCCTGCGCGGTGCGGAAATCCTTGGCGATGGCCTCGAGCGTTTCGGCGTTGTTGGTCGACAGTGCGGCGATCATGTCGAACGCGATCATGTTGCCGCTGGAGGCGATGTCACCGAGCTGGTCGGCGGCCCTGTGTCCCTTGACGGCGTCGTCCTGCGAGAAGCTGCCGGCCGCGTAGATGCTCTGCAGTTCGGTCTGGGCATCCAGCGCCGCGGGGCCGGCGGCGGCGATGAAGCGCCGTTGCGCCTTGCGTACCGCGTCGTAGAGCTTCTCGTGCTGGGCGGCGAGTTCGAGCCGCTCGCGTGCGGCCGAGCCCAGGCTCTTGATCATGTCGTCGATGTTCTTGACGTTCTCGGTGAGCGCTGCGACGACCGCCTTGTCGGCGCCGAGCTCGACGATCTCGCCGAGCTTCTGCAGCGCGATCGTCTGGGTTTCCTTCATCTTCCTGGTGCGGTCGGCCAGCGCCTCTTCGCTGCGCGCGGCCAGCAGCGCCGGCCCCTGGTTGGCGAGGCTCGTGCTCTGCGCCGAAAGTTGCAGGCTGGCGGCAAGGCGGGGAATGTCGCGCCCGCTCAGGTCGCCCATGGTTCCGCCGAGCCGTCCGAGCATCAGCCCGGCGCCTGCGCTGATGATGATTGCCATGCCGGCGATGACGGCGAAGGCGGCAAAGAGACTGCCCCTGACACCGAAGCCCTTGCGTGCTGGTTTGCTGATCTTGAAGGCCATTTGCTACCGCCCCGTCTGCGCTACCTTGGGATGTTTCCTCGCGCGGCAGTATCGCGGTACCAAGTTAACAAGGTGGGAAAACCCGGGCCTTTTTGACGGCTTTTCGGCGCAAATACGCTGGATGGGGCGTATTTTCCGTCAGGTGGAAAACAAAAAGGCCGGCGAAACCGCCGGCCTTCCGCAATCCAGAATTGAAAGGCGCTCAGTAGCGCGCAACCACCGGGCTGCTGCCGAAGCTGAAGCGGTAGTTCACGCCGACCTTGAAGGTGTGCTCGTCGAAGCGGAAGTTGCCGAACGGCACCAGCGGCCCCGGGCTGACGAAGTGGGTGCTGCCGAAATCGTAATACATGTACTCGCCCTTGGCCGACCAGTTCGGGGCGAACATGTATTCGAGGCCGGCACCGACGGTGTAGCCGTTGCGATGGTTGCCATCGAGGATGAAGGCGACCGGGACACCGGCGAAGGTCAGCGTGTCGCGGTTGTCGGAATAGGCGTAACCGCCTTTGACGTAGACCAGGCCCGGACCCCAGGTGTAGCCGAAGCGGCCGGTGATCGAGCCGATCCCGCGCTGGTTGCTGGTGTAGACGAAGCCGCCGGGGAAGGCCGCGTTGAGGCCGCCATTGCCGAGCCAGCTATACTGGCCTTCCAGGCCGAGCACCCAGCTCGGCGAGAACTGCCAGTCGGCGCCAACCTGCAGGCCGCCGAGGACGCGGGCGCTGTAATCGCTGAGCACGAGGCCGCTGAAATCGTTGCTGCCGTTGAAGGCGCCGCCGACATGGCCGCCGATATAGAAGCCGGTCCAGTTATAGATCGGCGCGGCGTAGGCGGGGGGCTGCTTGTAGTAACGGCCGCCAAGATCGGCGCCGAGGGCCGGCGAGGCGGCGCCGACGGTGGCGAGGGCTGCAAGGGCGAGCAGGATCTTCTTCATGTGCTTGGTCTCCGAAAAACCGTTTCGGCGACCGGGTGCGGGCCGCCTTCCAAGGCGACGCAAATAGACGGCTTTTGTCTAAAATGCTGTCACTTCGGGGAGACAGCGGCTGGCAACCCAACCCATTGGCAAACAAACGATTTTTGTGCTTAATGAAGACCTAATCAAAGGTAAGCAAAGGCTTAATTTCGGGGGGCCGGAGGGCGCTTCCCGCAAGCTTCCCTTAACCAATGCGGCGGCGCACGTCGCTGCGCATCTGTTCTCGAAAGGCCTGCCGGCGGGCTGGCCGCTCCTTCACCGGGACGTCGTGGCGGTCGAACACGTTGAACATTTCGAGGATTGGGTAGCGATCGCTGGCCATCGCGACAATGCGGAGGAATTCTGCGACGGGGCCGATTGGCCCGGTCACCTCCCATTTGCGGATGGTGTCGGCGCCGTCGCCGGGCGGCAGGCCGCAGAGTTTCGCCATGTCGGCGACCGACAGCGGCTGGCCGATGGCCTCGCCGAGATGGCTGCGGAGTTGCTTCAATTCGGCGCCGGTCACGGATTCTCCGTCTGAATGTCATCTGTGAAGTACGTCACACACAGTGCCTGAGGTCCAAGCTATACGCGACGCAACTGGTTCCTGATGAGGAGGCAACCATGCGTCGTTTACTCGAAAGCCTCATGCCCGACGAGCGCCAAATCTACTGGAGATTGGTCGGAGGCATGTTTGTTCTCTACGTCGTGCTGATGGGCACGGCTGCAACGCTGTTCGTCAATCACGAACCGACGCGCAAGCTTGCGCGTGATCCCGCCACGACTATGGCAACTGACCGCTCCATTACTCCGGTCTCCACAACCCTGCGGCAGGCTGCGCGCGATTGAGTTTGGCGGTCGCCGTCAGACGCCGATCGCGTTGCGGGCCACCACGTCGCGATAGAAGGCGGCGCTGAGTTTAGGGGTCCGGCGCTGCGTCTTGAAGTCGACATGGTAGATGCCGAAGCGCTTCTCGTAGCCGTAGATCCATTCGAAATTATCCATCAGGCTCCACAGGAAATAGCCGCGCACCGGAACGCCCTCCGACGTCGCGCGCTGCAACTGCCGCAGATAATTGCGCAGATACATGATGCGATCGAGATCGTAGATCTGGCCGTCGGCGCTGACCTTGTCCTCCGATGAGGTGCCGTTCTCGCTGATGTAGATGTTCTCGATGTTCCAGACCTTTGCCGCCAGCCGCGGCGCCCAGTAGATCGTCTCGGGGCCGACGCGCAGCCAATCCGAACTCATGTGCGGGAATGACGCGGGGAAGGGCAGCATTTTCCAGCCCGGCGCCTTGTCTGACGCGGCGATGTAGAATTGCGGCGCGTAGATGTTGAGGCCGACGAAATCGTTCGGCGAGGAAATGATCTTCAATTCTTCTGCTGTGAATTTCGGCGCGTTCCTGCCTGCATATTGCAGGAAGCCGTCGGTGTATTTGCCCTCGAGGATGACGCCGAGGAAGCCCGAGTTGAGTTCGCGCGTCGCGATCTCGGCGGCGCGGACGTGCTCGGGCGTGTCGAATGCCGGAACGCAGGTCGCGAGGTTTTCCGCGGGACCGACCTTGGTGCCGGCGCGCCCGCGCGCGCGGATCGCCTGCACGGCAAGCCCATGCGCGAGCGCGACATGGTGGCGGACCTGGTTGACGTCGGCATCCGGCAACTTCAGCCCCGGTGCATCGATCCCCAATCCGTAGCCGAAGGTCACGAACCTGCCGGCCTCGTTGATGGTGAAGATCGATTTGACGCGATCGGTCAGGCGCGCCGCCATGTGGCCCGCATATTCGGCGAACGCCTTCGAGGTCTCGCTGGAGCGCCAGCCGCCGCGCTTGTCCTCGAGCGCCTGCGGCAGGTCCCAGTGATACAGCGTCGCGTATGGCTCGATGCCGTTCTTCAACAATTCGTCGACGAGTCGGTCGTAGAAGTCGAGCCCCTTCGGATTCGGCGCCCCCGTTCCGTCCGGAAACACCCGCGGCCATGCGATGGAAAACCGGTAGGCTTTCGCGCCGGTTTCCTTGATCAGGCCGATGTCTTCCTTGTAGCGATGGTAGTGTTCGTTGGCGCGGTCGCCGGTGGCGCCGTCCTCGATCTTGCCCGGCGTGTGCGAGAACGTATCCCAGATCGAGCGGCCGCGGCCGTCCTCATTGACGGCACCCTCGATCTGGTAGGACGAGGTGGCGGTGCCCCAGACGAAATCCTTCGGGAAGCCGCTCGGCGCGTGCCGGTCGGCCGACGGCTGCGCGGCGGTGTCGCCACGTGCCGCCGCGACGCCGAGCGCGGAAAGACCCGCTAGCTTTGCAAAGCGGCGGCGCGAGAATTTTCCGAACATCATTGTCTCCGGTCGGTGGGCTGCCGATCCTTCCCTTGGATGCAGCGTCGCAACTTATCATGATACGTGAACCAGCCTCGGCGCCAGCGTCAATGATGGATGAACCCGGCGACGCGATGGCGCAGGTCGAGATGCACGGCAGTGGAGCGAATTGATCGTTCTCGCTATCATTTCCCGCGAGCGAGAGTCGAAATCATGAATGCTGTTGACGGACAGGACATCAACCGGACGCTGGAATACCGGACAACAGCGCACATCGTCCGGATGCTTCCGGCGGGCCTGCTGCTGATCTTCCTGGGTCTCTTCATATTGGTGTTAGCCGATCCTGCGCCAATCTGGACGATTGTGGGAGCGGCCTTTTGCCTGATCGTCGGATTCGGACTGGTCGGGCTTGCGCTCTGGCGCCGCATCGATCACGGCAAACCGTTGTTTGCGCTTTCGCCGGACGGCATCCGTTACCGCATCCCGGGGATCAAGGCGTTCAACATTCCCTGGAGCGAAGTTCGAGCGGTCGACTCGATCGATGTCGAGGCGACGTATTGGAGTTTCTGGGATTTTTACCACGGCTTTCTGCCAATTCCGAACCGCAAAGTCGTGAACCATTTCAACGTCACCGTGGTGCTGGTGTCGAGGCAATTCTACGACGCGCGAATGTTTGCTCCCTGGTTCTTCCTGCAAGGTCTTGGCTGGAGAGCCAACTTCATCCCGAAGGACTCGCTGGTCCAGGTCGCCCTGCACCACGATCTCGTGTGGGTCGCGCCGCGATCGTTGCGCGATGCGGTGGAAGCGCGATGGATCGCTTTTCGCGATCGCCCCGGCAGGACGAGCGTTCCAAGCGTTGCTGCGGGACAGCAGAATGCGACGGCAGCTTCAAAGCCCGCCATCGCTCGCGCTGTGCCCGAGACGGTCATTGCGATGGGTGACAACCCGAAATCGGTGTCGCGGTGGCAGGTGGTAGCCAGCACGGTTCTCGCAGTCGGCATCGTCATCATGCTGGCCAATCTCGCCGGACTTTGGGATCTGCCGGGACAGAACGAGGTGCGCGAAGCCCGAACCAAGGCGCGCACCGAACAGAAAGCCTGGGCGGACTCGATCAAGCGGAGCAGGGAAGACAGCAAGAGGCTCGAGGCCGAGCAGAAAGAGTTACGAAGGCAGCTCGACGAGGATATGCGCCGCATGTTCACCCGATAGCTTTTCGAGTGACTGCCTGAACCGTGTTTTTGCGGAAAGATTGCTGCGATTTAACTGGCCGATTTCTCCTTGTCGCGCGATAGCAGCCCGCGCGGCCAGCACCGGCGCGCGAACATTCGAGAGCGATGCCGGAAATCGAAATCACCGACGAGTGCCGCGCATTGATGGCGGCCGAGTTCCCGTTCGAGCAGACCGTGCATCGCTCGCAAAGCGGCGCGTGGCAGATGCAGATCGACCTGGAAACCTGGCAGCGCCTACAGAAGGTGCGGCGGCACGGCGAAACCATTTCCGACTGCATCATCCGCGTCATCATCGTCACCCAGCACAGGCGTGGCTTGCGGTGATGGCTCTCCGGGCCGGACGTCAGTTACTTCGCTGAGAACTCATCGTCTCCGCCCGCGGATGTGCGGAGCATGACCTGTCGCCCTGCGTGAATGTGCGCGCGCATCACCGCCACGGCCCAATCGGCATTGCGGCCATCGATGGCCTCGACCAGATCGTAATGATGGCTGACGCTACGCGCCAGTTCCTGCCGGTCGAAGCGCGTGAAAGTGCGCACCACGAGCGGGATTTCGACGAGTTGGACGACGAGGCTGACGAGGCGCTGGTTGGCGGCCGAAGCGACAATCAGGCTGTGGAAGCGATTGTTCAACTCGGTGATGCGGACATAGTCCGGTTCCGCTCCGCCGAACGCGGCTTTTTCAATTTCGCTTGCGAGTGCGCGCAGTTCGGTCACCTGCGCGGGCGTGGCGTGGCGCGCCGCCTGTCCCGCCGCGTAGCTTTCGAGCTCGACGCGCAGCGCAAAGATCTCCTCGATGTCGTGATGAGACCAGCCGGGCACGCGGACGCCGAGATGCGGTTCGAACGACACCAGCTGCTCGCTGGCGAGCCGGCGCAGCGCCTCGCGCACCGGGGTGCGGCTGATGCCGAGTTCGGCCGCGAGTTCGCTTTCGCGCAGGTGCGAGCCGGGCGCCCAGCGGCCGGCCGCCAGGCCCTGTCGGATCGCGCTGTAAGCGACATCGGAGGCGCGCAGGCGCTCGGGTCGGTTCAAGGAATTGATCTTCCCGCTGGACAAGGTGGCTCATTGTATACAATATGACCGTAGAACAATAGGGCATATCGGCGAAATAGACCGATATTTGCTGGATTGGTTCGATCTGGCAATCATTCCGGGAGGATGGCGATGATGAGCGTTGTGTACAAATTAGTGCTGGGCTGTGCCTTGGGTCTGGCTGCCTTGGCCGCGCCACGCCCGGCTGCGGCCGAACAGATCACCGTCACGCATTGGGGCGTGCTGATGTACGGCGCGCCCTACGCGATCGCGATCGAGAAGGGCTATTACAAGGAGGCCGGCCTCGACATCGACGGCGTGCTCACGTCGAAGGGCGGTGGCACCACGATGCGAAACGTGATGGCCTCCGGCCTGCCATATGGCGAGGTGGCGTTGTCGGCCGCGCTTGCCGCCATGAAGCAGGGCATCGATCTGAAGATCATCCATACCGGCGTGCGCACCGCCGGCGAGATTCTCTGGGTCACGCTGCCGGATTCCGGCGTCTCGTCGGTCAAGGACCTCGCAGGCAAAAAGGTCGCCTTCACGTCGCCCAAGTCGGTCACCGACATGCTGCTGACGATGGTGAGCGACAAGCACGGCATCAAGTCGGAGACCGTCGCGGCCGGCGGCATCGGCGCCGGGCTGACGATGGTCGAGCAGAAGGCCGTGGTCGCCGCGCCCGTGATGGATCCGGTCTGGTCCAAGGTACAGGCCAAGTTCAAGCCGGTATTTTTCGCCAAGGACGAATTGCCGCCGATGGTTCAGACGGTCGGCGTCACGACGTCGGAATACGCCAAAGCCAACAAGGACAAATTGCGCAAGCTGGTGCAGGCGCGCGCCAAGGCGGTGGCCTTCCTCTACGCCAATCCGGAGGAGACGGCCAAAATCGTGGCGAAGCGTTATGAAATCGACGAGAAGGTCACGCTCGCCGCGGTCAACAATCTGATCGCGATGAAATACTGGAGCGACGGCGCATTCGAGTACGACGCCATGGATAACATGGTGAAGGGGCTGCAGATCATCGGCGAACTCGACGGCAAGGTCGAGTGGAACAAGGTCGTCGACGAAAGCTACCTGAGGTGAGCGCCGTTGCGCGCAGGATGGACGATGCGATGCGCGAGGCCTCCGGGGACGATCTGCACGCCGAAATGCGCGGCGTCACCCGAATTTATCCCGGCGGCATCCACGCGCTCGCCGCCACCGACCTGCGCTTGCGGCGAGGCGAATTCTATTCGGTAATCGGCCCGTCCGGCTGCGGGAAGTCGACGCTGCTCGATGTGCTCGCCGGCCTGTCGAAGCCGACCGGCGGCGAGGTGCTGTTCGAGGGCCGTCCGCTCGACGGCCGCGTGCCCGAGGGCATAGGCGTGGTGTTTCAGGAGGATGCCTCCTTTGCCTGGCTCAACGTCGCCGACAACATCACCTTCGGCCTCCGACGCAACGGGGTCGATGCCGCGGAGATCGCGCGCCGGCTCGACGATGCGCTGCGGCTGATGGGGCTGGTCGATTTCGCAAGTGCCTATCCGGCGCAGCTTTCGGGCGGCATGCGCCAGCGCGTCTGCATCGCACGGACGCTGGTGATGCAGCCGCGCATGATCCTGCTCGACGAGCCGTTTGGCGCGCTCGACGCGCAGACGCGGCTGGTGATGGGCGACGAATTGCTCAAGGTCTGGCGGGCCACGGGCGCGACCGTCCTGCTGATCACACATGCCCTCGACGAGGCCGCGATGCTGTCCGACCGGATCGGCGTGATGTCGGCCCGGCCGGGGCATATCATCGAGGAACTGGAAACCGGCTGGCCGCGCGAGCGGGATTCGCGCATCGCGGCCGATCCGGCTTTCGGCGCGATCACCGCGCGGCTGTGGTCGGTGCTGCGCGAGGAATCGCTGAAGACGATGCGGCAAGGAAAGCCGGTACAAGGCAAGCCGTCATGACGAGGGTCGGCCTGATCCGCCTGCTCGTGGTCGCAGGCTTCATCGCAGGCCTGGAGCTGTTGTGCCGGACCGGCGCCATCAGCCCGCGCGTGCTGCTGGCGCCGTCGGACATGGCCGTGCGCCTGGCAAAGCTGCTCGCTTCCGGCAAGGCCAACGCCGATATCGTCGAGACGCTCGGCAACGTCGCGATCTCGCTCGCGCTGTCGGTGACCGGCGGTTTCACCATCGGCGCATTGATCCACAGCTTTCCGCGGCTGCGTGCGGCGATCGATCCCTTCCTCGCCAGCTACTACGCGCTGCCGTTCTTCGCATTCTATCCGCTGTTCATCGTGCTGTTCGGTCTCGGGCGCGGCGCCATCGTGGCGATCGGCTTCCTGTTCGGCGTGGTCGCGATGATCATCGCCACCCTCAACGGCTTCGATCGCATCCCGCGCGTGTTGCTGCGTACCGCCAAGGTCCACCACATGAGCCCGGCGGCCACCGCCCTGCTGATCAAGCTGCCGAGCGCGGTGCCTTATTTGTTTACCGGCATCAAGCTTGCGATTGCCTATTGCTTCATCGGCGTCATCGCGGCCGAATTCATCATGGCCTCGTCCGGGCTCGGCTACGCCATCTCCTACGCCTTCAACAATTTCGAGAACGGCACGATGTATGCGCTGATGCTGTTCGTCATCGTGCTGGTGACGATCGTCAACGCGCTGTTCTACGGCTATGAGCGGCACTTGCTGCGTCGCTGGGGGCGCTGACATGCGGCGCGTCCTCGATACCGTGCTGCTGATGCTCGCCGGCCTCGCCATCTGGCAGGCGCTGCATTGGGCGGCGCCGTTCGCGCTGACCTCGCCGGCCGGCACCGCCGCGCGGGCCTTGCAGATGCTCTCGAGCGCAACTTTCTGGCCGCACGCCGCGGAGACCGCACGCGCGTTCGGCTGGGCGCTGCTGCTGGCCGTTGCAGGCGGCCTCGCGCTGGGTTTCAGCCTCGGCCTCAACCGCACCAGCGCCGAAGTGGCCGAGCCGATTTTGGTGTCGGTCTACAGCCTGCCCAAGGTGACGCTGTATCCGCTGATCCTGCTGCTGTTCGGACTCGGCGTCCCCGCCAAGATCGCCTTCGGCACCCTGCACGGCATCATCCCGATCGCAATCTTCGCGATGAACGCCGTGCGCAACGTCGCTGGCGTGCATTTCAAGACCGCGCGGGTGTTGCGCCTGTCGCGGCGCCAGACGCTTATGACCATCGTCATCCCCGGCGCCATGCCCGAGATCGTATCTGGACTCCGCATCGGCTTCTCGCTCACCCTGCTCGGCGTGCTGATCGGCGAAATGTTCGCATCGCAGCGCGGGCTCGGCTACCTCATCATGAACGCCATCGGCCTGCATGATGTGCCCACCATCATGGCGACGATCGTGCTGCTCGCGATCGTTGCCGTGTCCGCCAGCGCCCTGCTGCTCTGGCTCGACCGCCGTTTGCACCACCGTGTCGCCTGAGGCGCAAAATAATCTTGCTCAACAATCTTGGAAGTATGGATCGATGACCCAAAGCCTCTCCGCCCGCCTGAAACAGCCCGGCCTGATCTCGGCGCCCGGCGTGTTCGAAATGATTTCCGCGCGCATCGCCGACACCATGGGGTTCGACGCGCTCTACATGACCGGCTATGGCGTGGTCGCCTCCCATCTCGGCCTGCCGGATGCAGGACTTGCGAGCTACACCGAGATGGTCGGCCGCGTGCAGCAGATCGCCTCGGGTACGTCGACGCCGCTGATTGCCGACGGCGACACCGGCTATGGCGGATTGCTGAACGTCGATTTCACCGTACGCGGCTATGAGAAAGCCGGCGCGCAGGCGATCCAGATCGAGGACCAGGAATATCCCAAGAAATGCGGGCATACGCCCGGCCGGCGGGTGGTACCGATCGTCGACGCGGCGCGCCGTATCAAGGTCGCGGTCGAGGCGCGATCGTCGAAGGATTTTCTCGTCATCGCCCGCACCGATGCCCGCACAACGCTCGGCCTCGACGAGGCGCTGCGCCGCGGCGAAGCGTTTCTGAAAGCCGGCGCCGATCTGCTGTTCATCGAATCGCCGGAGAGCGAGGCCGAACTGGCGAAGATCGGCCAGACCTTCGCCGGCGTGCCGCTGGTCGCCAACATGGTGGAAGGCGGGCGCACGCCGATCCTCTCGCGCGCGGAACTGGAAGCTTGCGGATTTAAGCTCGCGATTTTCCCCACCGCCGGATTCCTCGCCGCAGGCGCCGCGCTGCGCTCCGTCTACGGAGAGATACAGTCCAAGGGCTCCAGCAAGGCGTGGAGCGGCGAACTCTACCGGTTCGACGACTTCTCCCGCCTGATGGGATTCGAGCGGGTCTGGGCGTTTGAGCGCGAGCACGTCGAAGGGTGAGCTTTGCGAGGTTTCGTGCGGTCAGCAAGACCGCTGCGATCAGCAACCCAACCAACCGCTGACCACAGAGGCGGCTTGCGGCAACTGCAAGCGTTGATGCGACGTTAATCCTTGGGACGAAGTTTATTTTTTTGCGATGTGGCGTGCTTCACATTCGGAAACACGCATCAGAACGTACTTTGTGGACGCGATTGAGCTCCGACTGAACCTTTCACAGGAGCATGCCATGAAGAAGATCATTCTTGTTGCGATCGCAGTTGTTCTCCTTCCCACGATAACTCCAGCCGATGCACGGGTAAAACAACGGACCATCCATCGCCAGGTCGTGATGGGTCCCGCAGTCAACCCTGCTCTGCTCAATGCCAATGCCAGCCTTAACGGCGCTGGTACTGACAGTGATCGCGCGATGCACATGCGGAACCTTCGCGATTCCGGCTACAACCCGAAGAACGACTACAACGCCTTCGGCGCCATGTCCGTTGCCGAGTAACGGGGCCGGGAGGGCAATGGGGAGCCCTCCCGCTCGCTTTGCCGTGGAGCTTGACGCGCCCGTTTCATGCATCACGCTACTCAGGCAACCCCGCCTTCCGAAGACCCTCAATCTCCAGCTTCGTGTGTGTTTCTCTGCGCCGACCCATCCTCGCGGATATTGTGAAGGCGGGATCGAGTTCCAGCACACGCGCCGCCGCCTCACGCGCCTCGGCGTCGCGTCCGAGATGGGCGAAAGCCGACGCGAGAACGGCGTTAATGGCCGAGAAGGAGGAGTTCTGACGCAGGGCCTTCTTCCCTGCGACGATGGCCTCCTCAAAGCGACCAAGCTCGATAAGGGCCATCCCCATCCCGGTATATAAGCGGTGCAGCAGCGGATCTACCGGGCTCGCGCGAATGGCACGTTCAAAGCTGCGGATCGCTTCCTCCGGCAGCCCCGCATTTCGATGGACCCAGCCTCTGCAGATCCATGCGACATGTGAATTCGGGTTGAGCGCGACGGCCCGGTCAGCCATTTCGATCTCACTTTCCCGATCGCCGATCATGAACGACGAGATCAATGCAGCCCGTGCCAGCGTGTCCGGATCACCATCGTCGAGGCTCAATGCCAGGCGCATGAGTCGAACTGCTTCCTGGCGATCAAACTGCGGATCGTCAGCATAGCCCAAGACGACGTTGTTCGTGTGAAGGACACCTGCCAGAGCGGCGACAAGGCCAAACCGAGGGTCCAGTTCCAAAGCGCGATGAGCCAGCCGGATCGCCTCGGTCAAGCTCTCGCGCGTCGTCAGGTAAAAATGTGGCATGGCTCGGAGATAGAAATCATAGGCCGTGAGGTTCTCGGGTCGCCGCCGCGCCGCCAACTCAATTTCTGTTTGAAGCAATTTTGGCTGAATGGCCGAGACAACCGCGACCGTGACTTCGTCCTGGAGAGCGAAAACGTCGGTCAGGTCGCGCTCGAACCTGTCCGCCCAGATATGTGCCCCTGTAATCGCGTCAATCAATTGCCCTGAGATGCGAACTTTCCCCGCCGCCTTGCGCACGGACCCCTCGAGGACATAACGGACGCCAAGCCTGCGTCCGACCTCCTTGATATCGACGGCTTTGCCCTTGAACGTGAAGCTCGAATTGCGAGCGATCACGAACAGCCAATGAAACCGGCTGAGCGCCGTAATGATGTCCTCCACCATTCCATCCGCAAAATACTCTTGTTCGGGATCGCCGCTCATGTTCTCGAACGGCAGCACCGCAATGGACGGCTTGTCGGGAAGTGGCGGGGCCGCATTCAGCCTGTCGCTCAGTGCGCTAGACGCTCCCGCACGTACGGCAAAAGCGCGAACCGGCCTGGCGATGTTCTTGAGCCGAAGTTCGCCCCGGTCCTCGAAGCCAGCATCCAGCTTGCCTTCGACTTCGCTGTACACTTTCTCGGAAATCAGGATGCCGCCGGGATCGGCAGCCCCCTCCAGCCGGACGGCGATGTTGATCCCGTCGCCAAAAAGGTCGTCGTCGGCCCCGACGATGACCTCCCCGAGATTGACCCCGATGCGCAGCCTGAGGGAGCTTCGGCCTGACGCGATGCTTTCCTGCATCTCCACCGCGCAACGCACTGCAGCCGACGGACTTGCAAACTCGGCCAGCGCGCCGTCACCCGTGGTCTTGATCAGTCGTCCGTCGTGGTGGGAAAGGCCAGGTTCTATTACCTCGCGCTTCAGCCGCTCGAACTCGGCGTAGGTGGCTTCCTCAGCACGCTGCATCAGCGCGGAGTAACCGACCACGTCAGCGGCCAGGATTGCCGCTAGTCGCCTTTGAACCCGCTGCTCTGTCACAGCGCACTCCGAACGACCGAACCAGCCACGGCGGTGGACAAGGAAAGTCTAGCACGTTGCCGATGACCCGTGAGCGGCAATTGCAGGAGAGCCAATTGCCCAAGTTACCTCGGCCCATCGACACGGCGTTGATGTCCTGGAGAAAAAACTGGTGCTGCCAGACAGGATTGAACTGTCGACCTCTCCATTACCAATGGAGTGCTCTACCACTGAGCTACGGCAGCATGCCCGGTATCGGGGAATCGGCCAAAAGGCTCCCCACTCGGCGGCCGGTTCTTGCCACAAGGGCCCCTCTGGCGCAAGCATGCGGGCGGGTCTGGAAGGGGCCAAATGGGGCAAAAATCGGCGCTGGCCGCCGGCGAACCGGGGCAAGTCGGGGCTGATCCGGTTCCCGACGGCGCCTAGCCGCCGAATCATGGCCCGAATGGCTTCGCCGGCCGGGCTTGCTGCTGACGAGAGCGGCGGCCGCGATCAACAGGCGATTGCAACCCGGCGCCACCAAACACACTATGTCCGGCGACGCCGCTCGGAGTCGCGGCAGATCTGCTTCGGTTGAGGTAATTTGGACGGACTTGCGATGACGGGCGAGCAAGGCAGGGGCGCCGGCAAGACCGGCGCGGATACGAAGGATTCACGACGCGACCGGCTCAAGCTGGCGCTCCGCGAAAATCTCAAGCGGCGCAAGTCCCAGGCGCGAGGGCGCAGCGATGCCGACGCCGCATCTTCCGAAAGCTCCGATTCTCCCCTAGATGACGCCAGCGGAGAAAAGCCGGGCTCGTAACGTCGCGACAAAATTCGCTCACGTCGCTCTGGCATGCTCTCTGCATCGTTACTGTTTCTTTTTTGGGCGGCGACAATGAGCGCAGATATCACGGTAGACCCAGCGGCGGACTCCAGTGCTTACACCTTTCCGCGTCACGAACAGACCTTCCCGACGCTGACCCAGCCGGAAATCGAGCGCATGCGCCGGTTCGGCGAGCCGCGCAGCTTCAGGGATGGCGAGGCCCTGTTCGAGACCGGCAAGGTCGGCCCCGGCATGTTCGTGGTGCTGTCGGGCACGGTCGCCATCACCCAGCGCGACGGCCTCGGGCACGTCACGCCCGTCATCGATCAGGGGCCGGGGCAATTCCTCGCCGAGATCGGCCAGCTTTCCGGTCGCCTCGCGCTGGTCGACGGCCATGCCGACGGTGACGTCGAGACGCTGCTGCTCCCGCCCGATCAGTTGCGTGCGCTGCTGATGGCCGAAGCCGAACTCGGCGAGCGGATCATGCGCGCGCTGATCCTGCGCCGGGTCAATTTGATCCAGGGCGGCGCCGGCGGCCCGGTGCTGATCGGGCCGGCCTCGCTGGGCGAGATGGCGCGGCTGCAGAATTTTCTGGCGCGCAACGGCCAGCCGCACCACGTGCTCGATCCCGCCACCGACAAGGACGCCGCCGATCTCGTCGCACGCTATGTCACTTCGCGCGCCGACCTGCCGCTGGTCGTCTGTCCGGACGGCCGGGTGCTGCGCAATCCGACGGAGGCGGCGATCGCCTACGCGATCGGCATGATCGGCGACCACGACCACGAGAAGCTCTACGATGTCGCAGTCGTCGGCAGCGGGCCCGCGGGGCTCGCGACCGCCGTCTATGCGGCTTCCGAAGGATTGTCGGTCGCCGTGTTCGACGCGCGCTCGTTCGGCGGTCAGGCCGGCGCCAGCGCCAGGATCGAAAACTATCTGGGTTTCCCGACCGGCATTTCCGGCCAGGCGCTGGCCGGGCGCGCCTTCAACCAGGCGCAAAAGTTCGGCGCCAACATGCTGATCCCGGTCTCGATCCAGTCGCTCGATTGCAGCCGCGCCGATGGCGTCTTCGGGCTGGCGACCGACTGCGGCAAGTCGATGCGCGCCAGATCCGTCGTGGTGGCGAGCGGGGCACGCTATCGCCGGCCCGAGATCGAAAATCTGGACAAGTTCGAGGGGCGCGGCGTCTGGTACTGGGCCTCGCCGATCGAGGCCAAGCTGTGCTCCGGCCAGGATGTCGTGCTGGTCGGCGGCGGCAATTCGGCAGGGCAGGCCGCGGTGTTCCTGTCCGGCCATGCCCGCAAGGTCTACATGGTCATCCGCGGCGGCGGGCTCGGGGCCAGCATGTCGCGCTATCTGATCGAGCGCATCGAGGCGACCGATAACATCGAACTGATGTTCAATGCCGAAGTGGTCGGCCTCGAAAGCGATGACAACGCCGCGCTGGCGCGCGTGCACTGGCGGAGCCGGCTCGCGCCGGATGAGGTGCAGGCCCTGGATATAAGCAACCTCTTCCTGTTCGTCGGCGCCGATCCGGCTACCGGCTGGCTCGATGGCTGCGGCGTGATGGTCGACCGCGGCGGCTTCGTGGTGACGGGCGCGCAATGCTCGCAGCAGGATGGGCGGCAGGCCTCGACGCTGGAAACCTCGGTATCGGGCGTGTTCGCGGTCGGCGACGTGCGCTCGGGCTCGGTCAAGCGCGTCGGCGGCGCGATCGGCGAGGGGGCGCAGGTGGTGGCTGCCCTGCACGGCTTTCTCGCCGATGCGATGAAGCCGTCGCTTTGACGCGGCCTGGAGGGAAGCGATGACGACCAGAGGCTGCAGCCATATCGCCGGCATTCAGACCGTCACCCCGAGCGCGCTCGGCTGCGAGGAATGCCTCAAGAGCGGCAGCCGATGGCTGCATTTGCGGATCTGCCGCACCTGCGGCCATGTCGGCTGCTGCGACGATTCCCCGAACAAGCACGCGACGGCGCATTTCCACGCCACCGGCCATCCCGTGATCGAAGGCTACGATCCGCCGGAAGGCTGGGGTTGGTGCTATGTCGACAAGGTGCTGTTCGATCTCTCGAACCGAAAAACTCCACACACCGGACCGATACCGCGCTACTACTGACTGCTCCTTCAACGAGAATGAGGAATCTCACGTGCAAGGTTTGCCCAGGACGCTACGCGCCATCGCTTCTGTCATGTGGATGGCGTTATTGGTCGCATTGATCCCTTCGGGCGGGTCGTTCGCAGAGTCGCTTCAAAACAAATTTGCGCCGCAAAGCAAGTTCGCCGACGTCAACGGCGTCAAGCTGCACTATCTGGTTGCCGGCAAGGGGGACCCCGTTGTGCTGTTGCATGGCTTTGCCGAAACCAGCCATATGTGGCGGCCCCTGATCGCAAAACTTTCCGATAAGCACACCGTGATCGCTCCCGACCTGCGCGGCTTCGGACGGTCGTCGGCGCCGGAGGGCGGATACACCAAGAAGGCGATGGCGCAAGACATCCACGCATTGGTGAAAAGCCTCAAATACGACCGTATCCGGCTGGTTGGTCACGATATCGGACTGATGGTCGCCTATGCCTATGCGGCGCAATATCCGGACGAAGTCGACCGGGTCGTGCTGATGGAGGCGTTCCTGCCCGGTGTGGGCGAGTGGAATAACGTGTTTCTGCTCCGCGATCTCTGGCACTTCCATTTCTTCGGCAAGACCCCGCTTGCGCTGGTCACCGGCCGCGAGCGCATTTATCTCGAACATTTCTGGAACGACTTTGCCGCCGATGCCACGAAGTCCGTGCCCGAGGCCGATCGTCAATTCTACGCCAAGGAGTATGCCCGGCCCGGTCACATGAAGGCGGGGATGGAGGTTTTCCGCGCATTCCCGCAGGATGCGGTCGAGTTTGCCGAGCTTGCGAAGACCAAATTGTCGATGCCGATGCTGGTGCTGTCGGGCGAGAAAGCCGGCGGTCCGTTCCTGATCGAACAAGGCAGGATGGTCGCCACCAATGTCGAGGGCGTGCTTATTGAGGGCCGAGGGCACTGGCTGATGGAAGAAGCGCCTGCTCAGGTCATCCCCAAACTGGTCGAGTTTCTCAACCGCTGAAATTGGCCGGGGCTTTGCCGCCTTGTGTGACAGTGGTGCTAATATTTCGTGCATCATACTACTTTCGTTGATGCGTCGTTCCTCCGCGCACATGCCTGCATTGCCCGGCCTGCGCGCGAAGCGTGTGGAAATTCTCCGCAGCCCGTCGTACCTTCTGGAAGTTTTCCAACCTGGAAGTTTTCCAATCGAGGGGCGCATCGATGATTTTGGGGATGAGTGTAGCGACGTTCGTGCTGGTCCATGTGGTGATCAGCCTGATTGCGATCATCGCGGGTTTGATCGTGATGTTCGGAATGCTCGGCTCCAACCGGATGCCCGCCTTGACCGCCATCTTCCTGCTGTTCACGTTTCTGACCAGCGCTTCTGGCTTTGTGATTCCGCCGCTGCTGACCGAGACGTTTCTGCCTTCGCACCTGTTCGGTATCCTCTCCTTCATCCTGCTCGCCATCGCCGGCATCGCCCTTTACGTCATGAATCTCGGCGGCGCGTGGCGATGGATCTATGCGGTGACCGCGCTGCTCTCGCTGTATCTCAACGTCTTCGTGCTGGTGACCCAGAGCTTCCTCAAGATCCCCGCATTGTCGGCGCTGGCGCCGGGCAACCCGCCCGCCGGACCGGTCTTCGCGGTCGCGCAGGGCGTCGTGCTGGTATTCTTCGTCATCATGATCATCGGCGCCTGCCGGCGCTTCCGGCCGAAGTGAAACTTGCCAGACCATCCGCGTCATTTCAGCGCGATGAAGCGCGTGTACCGGAATGACGGCGTAACAGGAGGACACATCCCATGCCTACCATCACGACAAAAGACGGCGTCGAAATCTATTACAAGGATTGGGGCAAGGGGCAGCCGATCGTGTTCAGCCATGGCTGGCCGCTGTCGGCCGATGACTGGGACACCCAGATGGTGTTCTTCGTCAACAATGGCTTTCGCGTCATCGCCCATGATCGCCGCGGCCACGGGCGCTCCAGCCAGGTCAGCGATGGCCACGACATGGATCATTACGCGGACGATCTCGCCGCCGTCACCGCGCATCTCGACCTCAAAGGCGCCGTTCACGTCGGCCATTCCACCGGCGGCGGCGAGGTGGTGCATTACATCGCCCGCCACGGCGAGAGCCGGGTAGCGAAGGCCGCGATCATCAGCGCGGTGCCGCCGCTGATGGTGCGGACGCCGGCCAACCCCGGCGGATTGCCGAAGGAAGTCTTCGACGGACTTCAGGCGCAGCTCGCGGCGAGCCGCACGCAATTCTATCGCGATCTCGCCGCCGGTCCTTTCTACGGCTACAACCGGCCGGGCGCCAAACCTTCCGAAGCCGTCATCGAGAACTGGTGGCGCCAGGGCATGATGGGCGGTGCGAAGGCGCATTATGACGGCATCGTCGCCTTCTCGCAGACCGATTTCACCGAGGACCTCAAGAAGATCACCGTGCCCGTATTGGTCATGCATGGCGACGACGACCAGATCGTGCCCTACGCGGATTCCGCGCCGTTGTCGGCGAAGCTTCTGAAGAACGGCACGCTGAAGACCTACAAGGGTTTTCCGCACGGCATGCCGACCACGGAAGCCGCCACGATAAACGCCGACCTGCTCGCGTTCATCACGGGATGAGCGGAGCTCACCCTGACATGAAGGTCATCCTGTTCGGCGCTACCGGCATGGTCGGGCAGGGCGTCCTGCGCGAATGCCTCATCGATCCCGGCATCACCGAAGTGCTGGCGGTCGGGCGCAGCCCGACCGGGGTGCAGCATGCCAAGCTGCGCGAAGTCCTGCATGACGATTTCACGGATTTCTCGAAGATCGAGTCGCAGCTTGCTGGATTTGACGCCTGCTTCTTCTGCCTCGGCGTCTCCTCGATCGGCATGGATCCGGAGCGCTACCGGCATCAGACCTACGACGTCACCATGGCGGCGGCAACAACGCTGGCGCGGCTCAACCCCGGCATGGTGTTCACCTATGTCACCGGCAAGGGCAGCGATACAACCGAGCAGGGCCCGCTGCGCTGGGCGCGCGTGAAGGGCAAAACCGAAAACGATCTGTTGAAGCTGCCGTTCAAGGCAGCCTACATGTTCCGGCCATCAGGCATCCAGCCGCTGCACGGCGTTCGCTCGAAGACCGCGTGGATCAACGCAGTCTACGCCGTCACCGCGCCGCTGCTGTCCTGGATGGTGCGCGCTACGCCGAACCACATGACGACCAGCGAACAGCTCGGCCGCGCCATGATCAAGGTAGCGCGCGACGGCTATCCCAAGCCGTTCCTGGAGAGCGAGGATATCAACGCGGTTTGAGGGTAGTGGCAGGCCTCAACGTCGGCCGACGCGATCAACGGGGCCGCCACGGTTCATTGGCGTTCCCGGCCGGACCGCCTCGCGCGCAGCAGCGCGGGCAACAGGGCGCGGCCTGAGCACCACTCCAGCCCTTGCGACACACCCCACCGGATAGTCGACGTATTGACAGTAGATCACGGCGTTCGCCGGATCACTGGTGACCGTGGCACCCAGGACGCCTAGCGCGGTGCTGAGCGCCAGACCGGCGAACGTCAGTGACAATCGAAGCTGCCGCATGATTCTCCTCCCTTGATTGGAGTCCCTGACCCGACTGGTTTTGCACCCGTCTGGTCGGCAGAATTACAGCGGCGGCGGGTAGAGCAGGGTTGACGCAGATCAAGACGCAAGCCCGACGGCGCGGAGCCGGAGCCGGGGTAGCGCGTTCAGGGGAAGATGGCCGAAGGTAAGTGCGTCTGACCAATCAGGGTGACGTCGCATCACGAGACTTCGCTGACGTCGGCCGATTTATCCGGTGATGACACCACGCGGACGGCAAATTCCAGTCGGCAGGTCACGCCGCGTTTGTCGAGTTGACGGATAACGCTTCCGCCAAGCTGGCCTTCGATCAGACGACGCAGAAGGCGGGAGCCGAAACTCTCCAGGGCACCTGTCCGGACGTCGGGACCATTCGCTTCCAGCCAGTCGAGAACGAGGTGATTGCCTTCCAGTTTCCAATGCACTTCCACGCGGCCCTGCTTGGTCGCGAGCGCGCCGTGCTTCAGTGCGTTGGTTGCAAGTTCATTGACCGCGAGGCCCAGCGCCACGCCCTGCGCACTTTCCAGTGAGATGTCCGGTCCGCCGATCGTGACGCGGCCGGGTTCGTCATGCCCGTAGGGCTCGAGTTCGGCCTGGATAAGTTCGGTGATCCGGATCGAATCCTGCTGGGACAGTTTTTTGTCGATCAGATCATGCGCGCGGGCGAGCGCGGCAATGCGCGCAGCAAACACACGCGAGTAGTCCGGCGGCAGGCTCAGGGCAGCCAGCGATTGCGCGGCAAGATAAGCGTTCTTCACACGGTGGCGAAGCTCGTCGCGCTCCAGCTCGGCCTGTGCCAGCGCCCGGGACAGCGCTGCGACGAGGCGCGCATTCTCGAACGCCGTGGCGGTGGCGCGAGCCAGGGTTTCGACCGTCTCGATCTCGTAGCCGGAAGGCTCGTAAACTTGGCCCCAATAGGCGCCAAGCGCTCCGACCGGACGCTCGACGCCGACAGGCGCCATGACGAGGCTTCGAACGAAGGTGCCGCTATAAAGATGAAACGGAATCCGTGGGTCCTTCGCGATGTCGGATATGACGACCGTCTGGCTGTTGAGCATGGCCCAGCCGCTGATGCACTCCGACATCACGAACTTGCGGCCCTTCCACAGCGGGCCGACCGCATCCTCTTCAACGTAATGACAAAGGTCGCCGTCACGGATGATCAGGGCGATGCCGTCGCATCCGACCAGCCGCCTCGCGCTCACGCGAATCAGCTCGATGATGTCCTCGCTCGTTCCCGCGCGCGCGAGATTCTCCACAGCGGCAAGAAGCTCGCCTGTGGGCGTCCGGGAAACGCCAGCGTGCAGATTGTCCCTCATCATACGTAAATATGCACGGCGTCGGCAGGTGTCTATCGCGGCAGCCCCGCGTCAGACGGGACGCGCCATGCCGCGCGCACACTTCGGGAGCCACTTACTCATTTTGCTAAAATGACGGCGGTGGAGTCGGTCGGGCGCGCCTCTGAAAGCGGACGTCGAGGGTGCGATGTTCAACTTCCGCTAGCGCCGAGGACTGACATTCGGCGCGGCCTCGACAACGCGGCCAAGGCCAGGACCCGACGTCCGACTTGAGCAAAACTAACCTTGGATGGCGCAAGGAACTTTTGACTCTTGAAGCCGTTCGCCAGTCAGTGGTGCAGGCGAACTTCAAGGATAACGAAGATGACCGATACGTTCGACCGTGTACCCCGCCATACGAGCGAAGCGGTTAACAGGCAAATTCAAGCCCAGATCAGAAGGGATGTTCGTCATTTCGCCGCGCATCCCGATCAGATACCCGGCCGCTTGCTGGAGCTTCGTAAAGAGTGGGACATCGAGCGGGCGATTGAGGCCAACGCATCGATTTTGGCGTTTTCCGGTACCGTGCTTGGTGCAACAGGCGATCGCCGCTGGTTAGCGTTGCCTGCACTTGTTACCGCATTTTTATTCCAGCATGCCGTTCAGGGATGGTGTCCCCCCGTACCCGTTCTTCGACGGCTCGGCTTTCGGACGGCTCACGAAATCGAGCAGGAACGAACAGCGTTGATGGCGTTGCGGGGAGACTTCAATACGATTGCTGGATCTCAGGATAAAGCTGCGGCGGCCCTGGCCGCTGCAGGGCTGTAAGCATTGACTGGCACAGTCCCGACCGTGAGGGCTTTCTTCGAAAAGGAAACCTTCAGCATTCAGTATGTGGCTTCTGATCCGATCACGCGGAGATGCGTCATCATCGATCCGGTCCTCGACTTCGACGAGAAGTCGGGAGCGACCGCAACGCGGTCTGCAGATGAAATTCTCGATTACATTGCCGCTGAGCCACTGACAGTGGAATGGATCCTGGATACCCATCCCCATGCCGATCATTTCTCGGCTGCTCAATATCTAAAGCGCCGAACTGGCGCGCCCACGGCCATTGGCGATCGAATAGGGGAAGTCCAGCAGCTCTGGAAACAGATTTATAACTGGCCGGACTTTCCAGCCGATGGCTCCCAATGGGATCATCTCTTCAAGCCTGACGAAGTTTTTCCAGTCGGCAGCCTCGACGCCAAGGTCATGTTTTCCCCGGGACACACTCTTGCATCTATTTCCTACGTCATTGGCGATGCTGCGTTCGTGCACGATACCCTCTTCATGCCGGACAGCGGGACGGCGCGAGCGGATTTCCCTGGAGGTAACGCCCGCCAGCTGTGGCACTCCATTCAAGCGATTATCTCGTTGCCCGAGGAAACAAGGGTATTCACGGGTCACGATTATCAACCCGGTGGAAGGAAGCCGCTTTGGGAAAGTACGGTCGGCGAACAGAAGCGGTCGAACAAGCATCTCGTGGAGGCCAAGACCGAGCGTCAGTTTGTGGAGCTGCGAGAGGAACGAGATCGAAAGCTGCCGATGCCAAAGCTGATGCTTCACGCCCTTCAGATCAACATCGACGGGGGGCGATTACCCGACCCCGAGGCAAATGGACAGCGGTATCTGAAGTTCCCGCTCAATGCGCTCAACAAGAAAACGCCAAGCTGAGACCTTACCCCGGAATGAACGCCGTCCCCGTCGCATCCGCAATCGTATGCACCGGCGCGCCGTACAGCGCTTCCAACCGTTGTTGCGTCAGGATCTGCTGCACCGGCCCCTCGGCGATACGCTCGCCGCTGCGCAGGAGATAGGCGCGGTCGGCGGCGCGCAGCGCGTGATTGGGATCGTGGGTGGTGAAGAGGACGCCGAGGCCGGAAGCGGCCAGCGCACGGATCTCGCGCATCACCTTGCCCTGGTTGCCGAAGTCGAGGTTGGCGGTCGGCTCGTCCAGCACGATGAATTGCGGCTCCTGTGCGAGTGCCCGCGCCAGCAGCGCCAACTGGCGCTCGCCGCCCGAAATCATGGTGTAGGGCCGCTGCGCCAATGCCGCGATGCCGAGGCGGTCGAGCATGTGGACGGCGACGTCGCGATCCCTTGCTGTCGGCCGGGCGAACAGGTCGCCATGCGCGGTGCGGCCCATCAGCACCACCGCTTCCACGGTGAAGGCGAATGTCGCGACATGGGTCTGCGGCACATAGGCGATCAGGCGTGCGCGCTCGCGGATGGATCGCGCGGATAGCGCCGCGCCGTCGAGCCGCACTTCGCCCGACTTTGGCGTCAAAAGTCCGAGCAGGGTCTTGAGCAGCGTGGTCTTGCCGCAGCCGTTCGGGCCGAGCAGCGCCAGCACCTCGCCCCTCTGCAGCTTGACGTCGAGGCCGGTGCCAACGACGCGGTCCGGATAGCCGATGGTGAGTCGATGGCCCTCGAGGATCATGACCAGTTCTTCTGCACGCTGGCGAGCAGCCAGATGAAAAACGGGGTGCCGATCACCGCGGTCAATATGCCGAGCGGAATTTCGACCTGGGCCAGCGTCCGCGCCAGCGTGTCGATCAGCAGCAGATAGCCGCCGCCGAGGATCGCCGCCGCCGGCAACAGCCGCGCAAAGTCAGGACCGACCAGCGAGCGCGCCAGATGCGGTACGACAAGGCCGACCCAGCCGATGATCCCGGCGGTAGCGACGCTCGCCGAGGTGACCAGCGTTGCGGCGGCAACGATCGCGATGCGCAGCGGTCCGGTGGCGACGCCGAGCGCGCGCGCCTCTTCTTCGGGAAGCGACATCACGTTCATGCGCCAGCGCAGCGCGATCAGCACGGCGGTGCCGAGGGCGACCGGGCCGAACAGCGGCAGCAGGTCGGGAACGCCGGTCGAAGAAAGACTGCCGAGCAGCCAGAACGTCATCGCCGGCAACTGGTTGTAGGGATCGGCGAGATATTTCACGAGGCCGACGCCGGCGCCGAACAGCGATCCGACCACGACGCCGGTCAATACCAGCACCAGGATCGGATCGCGCGAGCGCACCGCCGCGCCGATCACGTAGACGATGCCGACCGCGACCAGCCCGCCGACGAATGCAATGGCCTGGATCGCGAACACGCCGAGCGAGAGAAAGATGCCGAGCACCGCGCCAAGCGCCGCGCCCGACGATGCCCCCAGAATGTCAGGCGAGACCAGCGGGTTGCGAAACAAGCCCTGAAACGCCGTGCCGGCTACCGCGAGCGCCGCGCCAACCAGCATCGCCGCCATCACGCGCGGCCCGCGCACCTGCCAGATCACGCTTTCGACCGCCGGCGATATCTCGCCGCGCGGGCCGCCGGCCTTTGCAAGCAGCGCGCTGACGAGATCGCCGAGCGACACCGGATAGCGCCCGACCGTCAGCGCCAGCAGCAGGCCCGCGATCAGCACCGCGATCGCGATCGCAAAACCGGGTAGCGCGGATCGGGCATTTTTCATTCGGGGAAGGCTATCAATCCCGGCCCGCAAGTACATGGTCGATTTGCGCCTGCGACGGCGTGACGTGATAGAAACGCGTGTAGAACTCCGCCGTCAGCGTTTTCAGGTCTTCCGGAAAGCGCTCCGGGTAAAGGATTTTTGCGAGCCACCACAGCCCGATCAGGCGGTTGACGGACGGCGGAAAATCAACCCAGCCGAACGGCATCTTCGGCGACAGGTGAATCCGGTTGTCGCGCACCGCCTTGACCGCGGCCCAGGACGGATCGTTGCGCACGGTCGCGGCGAACTCCTGATCGATGGTGACGATCACGTCCGGATTCCACACCAGCACCTGTTCGATCGAGACATTGGCGAGACCGCCTTGCGTTTCGCCGGCGACGTTGCGGCCGAGCATCTCGATGGTCTCGACATTGATCGAGCCGCCGAGCCCGGTCGAAAGCCCGCGCGGCCCGCGCGCGTAATAGACTTTTGGCCGCCCGTTCGCGGCAATCGGCTCGATGCGGCCAAGGATCGTCTTCAGCGTATCCTCGGCATAGCGCGCGAGTTTCTCTGCATCCTCAGCCCGGCCGATCAGCGTACCCAGGGTGCGATAGGTGGCGGCGATACTTGCAAAGCGGCCATCGAGCAGGGCGTAGGGAATGCTGGTCTGTTCCTGCACGCGATCCGCCAGCGAGACAAAGGTCGTGCTGGTCGCGCCGACGTCGAGAATGAGATCGGGCTTCAGCGCCAGCACGGTTTCCAGATTTGCCGTGTTGCCGCGCCCGGTGATGCGGCCCACTTCGGGCCGCGTGCAGATGTCCGGCAGCATGTAGGCGCACTCTTCCGGCCGGTTGGCGCGAGGCCAGCCGATCAGCAATTCAGGCGCCAGCGTGTAGAGCAGGATCGCCGCCGGCGGTCCGGCCGGAAAAACGTGCGACATTTTCGCGGGGATCGCGACCGTTCGCCCGGCGGCATCCTTGATCATCTGCGCGAACGCGAACCGCGGCGCAACGAGCGCCGCCGACAGGCCCGCGATCAGCGTGCGGCGATCGATCAACCGACGCCCACCTTCCTCATTGAAGACTCCATCTCGTGCCGTGTTGCCGAAAATCCATAGCCGGCGAGAATGTGCTGTCCATCTGACATCTGCATGACCAAGGCCGACGAACAGCCTTGTATGCTCGGCCACGGTGGTCAAACCACAAACCGCGCCGACAGCCAAGGCGTGCGGAAGGTGGCCGTTCAAGTCGGCGGGCGTTTGACTGGGCAAATCAGGCAATGGCCCCATCAAATAGCCGTAAACTTCCAAGCTTTTGAACGAGGATCAATCAGTCCCATCATTTGTGCAGAGCAGAAGGATTTCGGCATGGACCGCATCCGGATCGTCGGCGGCAGCAAGCTCAACGGCACCATTGCGATTTCCGGCGCGAAGAAATGCAGCCCTGCCGCTGATGATCGCTGCGCTGTTGACCGAGGACACGCTGATCCTCGACAACGTGCCGCGGCTTGCCGACGTTGCCCAACTGCAGCGCATTCTCGGCAATCACGGCGTCGACATCATGTCCGCGGGCAAGCGGCCCGGCGACCGGCAGTATCAGGGCCAGACCCTGCATATCTCGGCGGCCAACATCATCGACACCACGGCGCCCTACGATCTGGTGTCACGAATGCGCGCCAGTTTCTGGGTAATCGCCCCGCTGCTCGCGCGGATGCACGAAGCAAAGGTCTCGTTGCCGGGCGGCTGCGCGATCGGCACCCGGCCGGTCGACCTGCTGATCATGGCGCTGGAAAAGCTCGGCGCCGAGCTCACCATCGACGGCGGCTATGTGGTGGCGAAAGCGCCCGGCGGCTTGCGTGGCGCGGCAATCGATTTTCCCAAGGTGACGGTGAGCGGCACCCATGTGGCGCTGATGGCGGCGACGCTCGCGAAGGGCGCCACGATCATCAGCAACGCCGCCTGCGAGCCCGAGATCGCCGACGTCGCCGATTGCCTCAACAAGATGGGCGCACGCATCACCGGCGCCGGCAGCTCGCGTATCGTGGTCGAAGGCGTGGAAAAACTTCACGGCGCGCGCCACACCGTGCTGCCCGACCGGATCGAGGCCGGCACCTATGCGATGGCGGTGGCGATGACCGGCGGCGACGTGCAGCTTGCCGGCGCGCGCCCCGAACTGCTGCAGTCGGCGCTCGACGTGCTGAGCGCGGCGGGCGCCGAGATTACCGTCAACGATGACGGTATCCGCGTCGCCAGGAACGGTGCGGGGATCAAGCCGGTGACGGTATCGACCGCGCCGTTTCCGGGTTTTCCCACCGATCTGCAGGCACAATTGATGGCGCTGATGGCCTGCGCCGGCGGTTCCTCGACGATAACAGAGACGATCTTCGAGAATCGGTTCATGCATGTGCAGGAACTGGCGCGGTTCGGCGCGCGTATATCGCTCGACGGCGAGACCGCCACCATCGATGGAACCGCGCGGCTGCGCGGGGCGCCCGTGATGGCGACCGATCTGCGCGCCTCGGTCTCGCTGGTCATCGCGGGCCTTGCGGCCGAGGGCGAAACCATGGTCAACCGGATCTATCATCTGGATCGCGGTTTCGAGCGGCTCGAGGAAAAGCTCTCGGCCTGCGGCGCATCGATCCAGCGCATCAGTGACTGACACGTTCAAGCCTAAGGACCCTAGCGAATGTCGGCACCCGAACAGCTTAAACTGATCGCGCTCGATGCCGACGATCTCGCGGTGATTTCAGCCCACGTCCAGGACGCCCGCGTGCAGGCCTCCGACATCGTCTGGCGGCAGGACGAAAAGCGCCTGGTGGTCGGGATGAACCGGCTGGACTGGGAGCAGACGCTGTCCGGCGGAACCGCGCCGCGCCGCTCCATCGCGGCATTACGGTTCGACCGGGTGCTGGCATGCAAGTCGCGCAACATCGATCTCGACGCGCCGGAAGCGATGCTGGAGCTGGTCGGGATCGAATTCCACCCCGGCGAGGCCCCCGGCGGCAGCGCCATCCTCCTGTTCAGCCATGGCGGAGCGCTGCGGCTGGACGTCGAGTGCCTGGAATGCGAACTGACCGACCTCGGCACCGACGACCTCGGCACCAGCGACCTGGCGATCGCGCCGGAGGGGTGAAAATGCCTCCGTCATTCCGGGGCGATGCGCAAGCATCGAACCCGGAATCTCGAGATTCCGGGTTCGGTCCTGCGGACCGCCCCGGAATGACAGCCTCAAGGGTTGACGGCCCATGGCAGCCGCGCCATTGAGCAGGGGCCTCCGACCTGATCCCAAGAAAGCCCATGCCCGTCCGCCTGGATACCCGCAGCGCCGATTTCGGCTCACGTTTCAAGGAATTCCTCGCCGCCAAGCGCGAGGTATCCGCTGATGTCGAGCGCGCCACCCGCGCCATCGTTGAGGACGTGGCCGCGCGCGGCGACGCCGCCCTGATCGAGGCGACCAAAAAATTCGACCGGCTCGAGATCGACGCCGCCGGCCTGCGCGTCACCGCGGCGGAGATCGAAGCCGCGGTGAAGGCCTGCGACGCCGCCACGCTCGACGCCCTGAAATTCGCCCGCGACCGGATCGAGGTGTTTCACCAGAGGCAGTTGCCGAAGGACGAGCGCTTCACCGATGCGCTCGGCGTCGAACTCGGCTGGCGCTGGAGCGCGGTCGATGCGGTCGGGCTCTACGTGCCGGGTGGCACCGCGGCGTATCCATCGTCCGTGTTGATGAACGCGGTGCCGGCCAAGGTCGCAGGCGTGCCGCGGGTGGTGATGGTGGTGCCGTCGCCGGACGGCAAGCTCAATCCGCTGGTGCTGGCGGCCGCCCATCTCGGCGGCGTATCCGAAATCTATCGCGTCGGCGGTGCGCAGGCGGTGGCCGCGCTCGCCTACGGCACGGCGACGATCGCGCCGGTCGCCAAGATCGTTGGCCCAGGCAATGCCTATGTCGCCGCCGCCAAGCGGCTGGTGTTCGGCAAGGTCGGCATTGACATGATCGCCGGCCCCTCCGAAGTGCTGGTGATTGCCGACGACACCGGCAACGCGGGCTGGATCGCCGCAGATCTGCTGGCGCAGGCCGAGCACGATGCGAGCGCGCAGTCGATCCTGATAACGGACACCGCGAGGCTGGCCGAGGAAGTCGAGAGCGCGGTGGAGTCCCAGCTCAAGACGCTGCCGCGTGCCGATATCGCGCGGGCCTCGTGGAACGATTTCGGCGCCATCATCATGGTCGCCAAGCTCGACGATGCGGTCGAGCTCGCGGACGCGATCGCCGCCGAACATCTCGAAATCATGACCGCCGATGCCGAGGCGCTCGCGGCCAAAGTCCGCAACGCCGGCGCGATCTTCCTCGGGCCGCATACGCCGGAGGCGATCGGCGACTATGTCGGCGGCTCCAACCACGTGCTGCCGACCGCGCGTTCGGCGCGGTTTTCGTCCGGCCTCGGCGTGCTAGACTTCATGAAGCGAACCTCGATTCTCAAATGCGGGCCGGACCAGTTGCGCGCGCTGGGGCCGGCCGCGATGACCCTTGGAAAAGCGGAGGGGCTCGATGCCCATTCGCGCTCTGTCGGATTGCGTCTCAACCTGCCATGAACCGGCCGCCACCAGACGAGGACCAGCACAACCGCATCGTCGCGGTGACGCTCGACGAGGAATCGATCGGGCGTTCCGGCCCTGACATCGAGCATGAGCGCGCGATCGCGATCTACGATTTGATCGAGCAGAATCTGTTCGCGCCGGAAGGCGACGCGCAGGGCCCGTTCACGCTGCACCTCGCCATAACCGGCAACCGCCTGATGTTCGACATCCGCCGCGAGGACGGCACGCCCGTGGTGGCGCATTTGCTGTCGCTGACGCCGTTCCGCCGGATCGTGAAGGACTACTTCATGATCTGCGACAGCTACTACCAGGCGATCCGGACAGCGACGACCGACAAGATCGAGGCGATCGACATGGGCCGCCGCGGCATCCATGACGAAGGCTCGCGGACGCTGCAGGAACGGCTGAAGGGCAAGGTGCGTATCGACTTCGAAACCTCGCGGCGGCTGTTCACGCTGATCTGCGTGCTGCACTGGAAGGGGCAGGACGCATGAACCCAAAAAGTGCGAAGCGGTTTTTGGATCAGTTCATGCGTCAAAAAAAAGGCATGAGCCGGCGAGGCGCCGAAAGGGTCGCGGCCCAAGCAAGAGAAGCGTGAGCGCATGGATGCGCCGCCGCGTGCGCGCAATCCGCAGGCCGTGCTGTTCGCGTGCGGCCAGAACAGCGTGCGCTCGCCGATGGCCGAGAGCCTGCTGAAGCAGATGTTCCCGCAGGCGCTCTACGTGAAGTCTGCCGGCGTCAAGAAAGGCGAACTCGATCCGTTCGCGGTCGCCGTGATGGCGGAACTCGACCAGGATATTTCCGGCCACAAGCCGATGACGTTCGAGGAGCTCGAGGACTGGGAGGGGCTGAATTTCGATCTCATCATCACGCTGTCGCCCGAGGCCCATCACAAGGCGCTGGCGCTGACGCACACGCTGGCGGCCGATGTCGAATACTGGCCGACGCCCGACCCGACCGACACCGAAGGCACCCGCGAGCAGAAACTCGCCGCCTATCGCGAAGTTTGTGACGGCCTGATGATGCGCATCCGCCGCCGCTTCGCCAGGACGGGTGCCGCGAGCGGTTAGCAATTCACCGTCGCCCCCGCGAAGGCCGGGGGCCCATACGCCGTGAACAAGCGATTTGAGGAAGTGCCAGTCGCCACCTGTCGCGCCCACGACATCCGCCTGTGGTTATGGGCCCCCGCCTTCGCGGGGGCGACGGAGAGATGTGTAGTTCCACCAACCACTTGTTCCCCGGTTGTGGAATGGAGTGCCATCCGATAGGTTCCGCGCGCGCGCCCATCCGATTCCTGCTTCCCCGATACATCCCGCATGCTTGGCCGTCCCAAAATCGTTCTCGCTTCCGGTTCGCCGCGGCGGCTCAGCCTGCTCAACCAGGCCGGCATCGAGCCCGACGCGCTGCGCCCGGCCGATGTCGACGAGACCCCGAAGCGGGGCGAACTGCCGCGCGCCTGCGCCAATCGCCTGGCGCGCGCCAAGGCCGATGCCGCGTTGAAATCCGTGCAGCTCGACGACGAGTTGCGCGGCGCTTTCATCCTCGCGGCCGATACCGTGGTCGCGGTCGGTCGCCGCATCCTGCCCAAGGCCAATCTGGTGGACGAAGCCGCGCAGTGCCTGCGCCTGCTGTCGGGCCGCAACCACCGCGTCTACACGGCGATCTGCCTGGTGACGCCGAAGGAGGCGTTCCGCCAGCGCCTGATCGAGACGCGTGTCCGTTTCAAGCGGCTCAGCGAGGACGACATCCAGGCCTATATCGGCTCCGGCGAGTGGCGCGGCAAAGCCGGCGGCTACGCCGTGCAGGGCATCGCCGGAACCTTCGTGGTCAAGATGGTCGGCTCCTACACCAACGTCGTCGGCCTGCCGCTCTACGAGACGATGACGCTGCTGGGCGGCGAGGGTTTTCCGATTCGCTTCGGCTGGCTCAATGCCAGCTGACCCGCCCGACGATGCCGGCAAAGGCATCGAAAGGGCATCGAAGGTGCCGGCCAAACCCTGCCCGGAATGCGGCAAGCCGGCCGACCCGGCCACGCTCCCGTTCTGTTCCAAACGCTGCCGCGACGTCGACCTGAACCGCTGGCTCTCCGGCACCTACGTCATCCCCGGCCGCCCCACCGATCCTGAAGACGCGGAATAGCTGTGATTCGCCAAATATTTGGGGATGGGTCCGCAGGCGGGCAGCGCCCGGCGAACCCAAAGCCGAAAAACGGGCTTGCCACGCCGAAGCCTCCGGCGAAGGCGGGTGGACATGCGCTTCCGACCTCTCTATAAACCGCCCGCTCGCACCGGCCTTCGGCCCGTCCGGGTATGCCCAGGTAGCTCAGTTGGTAGAGCATGCGACTGAAAATCGCAGTGTCGGTGGTTCGATCCCGCCCCTGGGCACCATTCAAACCACTGATTTCATTTTAAAAAAATCCGACCGATGTTCCTTTGACCGTATCAGCCACTCATCGGTTGCAACTCCATTGCAACCGCGTGTCTCTTTTCGACTTTGTTGAGAAACCGCCGGCTCGTCCATCGCGTTCCGATAGGCCGCGTATGTCGTGGAGAATGGTCCAGAAGGTGGGCCTTCTGGCGCAAAACCCCGGCGGCGCATTTGCCAAAACCAGCCAGCGCCGCACCTGCCGAACGTCTCCATGGTGCGATCGGCGAAAAACACCTCGATGCTGAGCCCGGTCCGCGGGTGCAGGTCGAAGAGCTGCGCACACTCCCTAGTGCGTGCCACCGGGAGCATCACGCTGCCCTTTCGGCGCGCTCGGCAAGGGCCAACAGGCGAAGGTACTCTGCAGCCTTGGAGGCTTGGCTGCAGGCTGTAAAGAACGCCCGTTTGTCGGCCTTCAGAAGCTCAATCCAGTTGGCGATATAGCCCGCGCTCCTGACGTCCCCATCAAATCCAAATTCGGCACATAGGAACGCGGCGCCCAACTCCGCAATGAGTTCTTCAGCCGCGTAGCTGCGTGAGCCGAACCGGTTCTTCAGATCGCGATCAAGGCGGGCCTTGTACCCGGTCCAATGCGTCAACTCGTGAAACGCTACATTGTAGAAGTGATCCGCGCCCTTGAACCCGGCGAAACCCGGCATCGAGATAAAATCTCGGCTCGGGATGTAGCACGCTTCTCCGTGGCCCTCTCGGATGTCTGCGCCTGTTGCATGCAAGAATGCGTCGGCAAGCGCGTCGCGCGTGTCGGGATTGCGAACGCGCATTGGCTTACCGGTGTTGACGCTGTCGGGCAGGTTCTTGCACTGGTCGACGTTGAAAACCGTATACTCGCGCATCATCGGGATCAGGCGCGCTGACGAGGTGTCATCCCAGCCTTGGCCGCGGACCTGCAGTGGTTTCACGAAATAGACCTTGGTGCCGCGCTCGCCCCTACGGACGTTGCCGCCCAACTCCAAAGCCTGCTTGAATGTCAGAAAGCGCGGTGTGCGATATCTGGCCGCCTGTGCCATCCACAACAGGATGACGTTGCAGCCGGAATAGGGCCTGTTGCTCACCGCATTGCATGGGGTATTCGCGCCTGGGGTTACCGACCATGGCTTAACCCAAGGCGCGGCGCCGGCGTCTAGCTCCGCAACAATACGCGCTGACACCTCGGCATGGAGATAACGTTTCATAGCCCGCCTCGCTGTTATGGCTGACGCGACCATGATTGGCCGCCTGCCATAGCCGCGTTGGGCAAAGCTAATAGGTGAGGCAATTCTACCCCCGGGGAGCATGGACAGGCCGCCCCTGTCTCGCATCGCGAGACCTCACCGGGAAATATCTAGGACCAAGAAAGTAGCATTAAGGTTTTGTTAAGCCTTCGCGCGCGCTCTTTCGCGGCTCCACAGCATACTAACTGCTAACCACCCTAGTCAGCACGGCTTTCCCATTTCACGCAATATGAGCATTCTGGTGCCGCCCCGTGCCAGGTGTGAAAATGAAGTACGACACCAACAACCTCGACGAAGCCGCATACCTCGCCCTGCAGGGCTACCAATTCACCGTCACGCGCACGGGGTTTAACTCTGCATTATTTTCATTTCAGACGAGCGCGAACTTCAATGACGTCCGCGCCACCTTTTGGAAGGGCGAGGTGAACGTGCAGCTTCACCGCTGGCTGGCCACTCGGGCTGCTCTGAAAAACGAAAGCACGCGCCAGTCGCTTCCGGCAAAGCGCGTTAATTCGCCGTCACTCGTACCTGCGGAGCGCGAGACGAAGGCGCCGGTAGCGGCAGGCTTTGTCTACTGGTACCATGACGGGACTACGATTAAGTGTGAAAAGTTTGGCAATAGGCCGCTGCACACATCTCGGCTGGCGGAAGGCAATTTTTACCGAACCCGCGAGGATGCACAGCTTAATCGGAATGCCTTACAGGTGGTATGATCTTCCACAGACGCTGCCTTACCGGTGGCGTCGCTTCAACATGACTAGTTGAAGCGCGTTGGGCAGGTTTCATATGTTGGTTAGCTGTTCTGCCCCCGGGTTGCGGTCAAGTACCCGTCGTGCGCGCGAAGACGTTTGCCGCGCAGATATTCTGACCCTTATTGACTTTTCGTCAGCGCGTTGACCGGATGCCCCCCATTCTCGGTGCCGACAGGCGCTGTGCAATCTCGCGTCCGGTTGCTAGACCAAGGTGACAAGGTAAAACCGTCGAACGCCTGCCCTCACTCCGCCGACCGGTCTCGCGCGGGAAGCAGCCGCCCAGAATTATGTAGCTCAAAGAAGTTGTGCTAACGGTTGTCTTTGATTGAGCTTTCTCGGCTCCAAGTTGTTGCCCAACGATGTCTAGAAAACAAATCGCAATGGCCATCGCGTACGATTTCGACGGCACATTAGCGTCCGGCAATATTCAGGAAAACAGCTTCATCCCGGCGGTCGGTATGAAGAAGGCGACTTTGTGGAAGCAAAACAAGGAGCGGGCTGAAAAGCATCAAGCCGACGAGGTGCTTTCGTACATGACCTTTATGCTGGAGCGAGCCTCCGCCGCGGACGTTCCAGTGCGCAAACAGGAACTTTGCTCGACATGGAAAGACTGTGCCCCTGTTCCGCGGCGCCACCGATTGGTTCGATCGCGTCAATGCACGTGCCAAGCAGCGACATGTTAAACTACAACATTACATCATCTCGTCAGGCATCAAAGAGATGATCGAGGCAACTCAGATCGGGAAGGAGTTCACGAGAATTTTCGCTTCGTCGTTCGCTTATGATGCAAACGGCGTCGCTAAATGGCCAGCGATAGCGATCAATTACACCACGAAGACGCAGTATCTATTCCGCATTAACAAGGGTTCGCTCAGCATTCACGATCATAAACTTATCAACGATTTCGTACCTCACGAAGATCGACCGATGCCGTTCAGCAACATTGTTTTTATCGGGGACGGCGACACGGATATCCCCTGCATGCGGCTCGTCAGAGATCAAGGCGGTCATTCAATTGCGGTCTATCAACTTGGCAGCTCTAAGAAGAAAGCACGCGCCGAGAAGCTCATCACCGACAAGCGCGCTGACTTTATCGCACCTGCTGACTATTCTGACGGTGGGCGGCTCGATGACATCATATCCGCAATCATCGACAAAATTGCTGCCAACAATGGGGTCCGCATGATGATGCGCGAATAATAAAACCGTCGAACGACACGCATCAAGATGATGGCGGCGAAGAAGGGTGATACCTTTGAACCATAGGCAATTGTCAAACGTGCCGGGAGACAGGGGCTCGGTTCCCCCTAGGGAGCGCCACAAAACAAAGACTTGATGACCTGCCCAATCGGGGTGTCCAGTTAGCGTCTAGTCCGTGATCGTTTCCTCGCATCTGCTACGCGCGCATGATTGAAGGCGAAGCGCCGCGTTAGAACTGCGGACACCGCACCATTGAATGACGACCAGACATATAGTCGGTCAACTAGTGGGGTGAGAATCCCTCCCTGCGTACCCGGTCGCACCTATCGTGAGTAGTCATAGTGACTTGAGAAAAGCATACTCTCCGCGCTCCTCGAGGCCATGAGATTTGTCGAGACGCGCATTCGCCTAATGGCCGACAAGAACGGCGCGATAGCCGACGCGCGCAAACGGATTGCCCCGGCTCGTGCGTCCCGTTACGTCGACGCGCATGGTGTAGGTGCCATCGATTGTCTTTGCGGTAGGGGCGCGGATCACTGTAGCTGCGCCCCTGTTATCCGTCTGTCTCGGATGAACGAGATGAATGCGCCCCGTGCCGTAGCTAAACGGGTCCCGTCGCGTCGCGCGAAACAGGTGCTCGCCCGCGGCCTGCGCCTGCTCGACCTCGCGCGGGAGCCGGTCCACTTTTTCGACATGGCTTAGCCCAAGGTTATCGCTCCACTGCTCAGCCAGCAGCTGAACCGACGTTGACGGTGATGCTGCCGTGGCGGATACGGAGAGTCCGGGCACCGCGTTGCCGCGCTCAAAGACATCTACGGAAAGATCGATCGGCCTTCCGGCGGCCAATCGCTTGTCGAAGCTACCGAGGTGGAGGCGTAGCGGCGACCGCACATAGGCTGCGATCGAGCACGGTACGGCAACGTTTGACTTGACCGTCACCCGCAGTTCGTAGATGCCCGCTGGCGGACGTTTCAAATGCAACAAGAGGTAGCCTGAACCCCTCTTGCAAGCAATGCGGCTGAGATCGGCATAGGGCGAGGAGATCGATCGCAACGATGCCTCGAGCGCGACGCCACTCTCGCGTGCTGCGATCGAAACATCCAGGAAGTCCGCATCCTCGTCCACTAGTATCTCGCGGCGAAACCCGGAAAATCCGGCATCCGTGATCGAGCCGGTTATGGTCTCTTCCAACACCATGTCGGCGTCAGTTATCACGCCATGCGCAATATTGTTGATCTGGAACAGCCCGAGTTCGTCGGGACAGAAGAAGTATGTACCTCCGGTGGTCACAGCGACGTTCTGCAGGAGCGACTGATCGCTGGCAGGCCCCAGCGCGATGGTGTGGATCGCTACGCCCGTCGGAACGGAAGGCAAGACGCTGGCGACCGAGGGCGGCGTATTCTCATATCCATCCGAGAATAGCAGGATGGAGCGCCGCGCGCCGCTTGCCGGCAGCACGCTCAGGGCCGACTGGATCCCGGCGCCGATGGACGTTGCGCCGCCGAATGCGATAGCGGACACCGCGGATAGCGTCGTCGTGTAATCACCGGGTGACGTGATCGCAGTCAAAGGTAGCTCGACCGTGGCGGTCTCGTTGAAGCTGACGATGCCGGTTGAATCGTTCAGGCTCATCAAATCGACCATTCGCCGCGTGTTGCTGCGAGTGGCGTCGATGTAGCCTGACGCGATCATGCTGCTCGACTTGTCGATGACATGCACGGTTGTCGCCGGCGCGATGAAACGAGCAGCGAGGTTAAGCGTCTCGCGGGCCAGTGCGTGCATCGCGGCGGTCGCCTGTTGCACGGAGACTTGAGCGTCGGCGATCGGCGGCTGGTGACTGTTACCAACCTCAAGCTCAAAACCGAATATCCGATGACCGAAGAACATGTACTCGTCGAACGTGCCGGCATGGTGACTCGTGTATCCCGTCGCGTAACTTATTCCCGGCGGAACGGCCGAGATCGCATTGTTCATCGCGGTTTCAAGGGTAGCATAGATGGCATCGTCCTCAGGGGAGACCGGCTCTTTGCGGATGAATATTCCGCCCCTTGGTTGGGGTCGGAGGATTTTCCGGCCATGCGAATGGCAGTCTATCGCAGTAAGGATGTTGGGGAACATCTCTACGATGTGACGAATGTTGCGGGTCTCGGGCTCCGAGAACATGCACGGACCGCGATAGTAATCCTCGCAAGGCTCGTCCGACGAACCTTCCTGTCCCCAATAGATACTGAAGTTGCGGTTCAGGTCGACCCCGCGGCAGTAGGGCTGGTTGGGGCAGCGGCTCTTGCGCCACATACGGTCGTCATAGTGCGAGTAATTGATGCCGTCTGGATTTGCGGCCCCGACGAATAGTATATCCAGGCCATCGACAATCTTATTGATCGCGGTGATGTCCGGATCGTCGGATTCGGACTTGTATTTATTGAGAAGCTGCGATGCAAACTCGATGGCAGCGAGTGGCGGAACCCATTCGCGCGCATGAAGGCCCGCGACGATCAGCAGCGCGGGCCTGGAAAACGCGGAGGGATTCTGAGTGATCCGGAACAGCTTGACCGCCGCTGGGCCACCGAGGTCCGGATGCATCCCGTCGTACCCGCTAGTGCGCTCCGGGAGATCGGTCAGTTCAGTAAGCGTTGGAAACTTTGCATTCAGCTTCGCGAAGGCCCTGTCAATGGCAGGCGCATCGAGATATCCGGACACGGCGGTCCGGCAGTCGGCGCACACATCCGTTTCGGCGTCGTCACTGGTGACGGAAGCGTTAATGTCCACCTCAACGCCTGCCCCTTCGAGCAATGCAATCTCGGCCTCCGATAGCATGGCGATGATATGGCCTTCAAGGCGGAGCACGTGATCCGCGCACAGTAGACCTTGTTCTTGAAAGTGACGGACCACATCCGCCGTGCCTGCATCTGCGCGCAATGCGCAGCGAAAAACCTTTGAAGCCTGCAACATATACTTCGCCTCCGCAAAGGTGGGTGCTGCAGTAAAATCAGCCCGGAGTGCCGATACCCGACCTTACATCGAAGCATGCGACGCCTCGAAACGCCGTCCTTCTGATTCAATCCAAAGGACGGTTTCGCGTCTGGCGCGGCTGCTGTTCTTTGAGGTGCGCAGCTAAGGCGACTTCGTCTTTGGCCTATCAACGAAGGACGTTATGACAGGCTCCTTCAGGCCTCCGTAGATTGTAATAGTGTGGGCGTCGCCAGTTTGAGTCAACACTGCGTTCGGATTGCCGTTCTGGTCCCATTTAAATTCTAGGGAGATCGGGGTGTTCTTATCTTTCGGATCCACCTTGTCCAATACTTCAATAACGAACTTCTTTATTTTATCAATAACGTCCTGTGGGTAGTTCATTTTGATGTCGACTTGCCAAGCTGCCGCCTCATCTACATCATAGCCATAAAAAAAAGCGGTCAATTCCCCGAACTGGTAGTCACCGTTCCTACTTAGAGCATCATAGATTCTTTTGGTTTTTCTTATCATTTTTCCGGCCGTGAATTGACCGTTGATATCCTTCTTGCCTGGACGTGCTAAAACGGAATCGTCAGCCATGACCGTCCTCCAATGGACGAAAGGTTCACCTTACCGCTTGTAGCCTACAATGTATTATAGTTGCGTCAAATGGGATGGGCGATCTGTGTGCTCCCTGCCTGCGGCGCAGCGCGTTTTGCCGAGCCTTTCTTTCCGTCAAATCACAGGCTGACCGTATTTTGCAGCTTACGCGCGAACTGCCTCGCGCCGCCGCTCTGTTGCGCTGCACATCTTGCTTGCTAGTGCGACAACTGGCGGTGTAGGTTTTACCACAGCAGTCAAGGTCGTTACCGGTCGTTTCCATGGATTGCCTGAAATGCGGCACCTCGAACCCGGCGGAGAGCCAGCAATGCCTGAATTGCGGAGCGGCTCTGGCTGAGCCTTGCGCCAGTTGCGGGGCACCCGTCGCATTTTCGAACCGGTTTTGCAGCAATTGCGGTGCCCGATCCGCGCGCAGCCGGCAAGCGCGCTCGGAGGAGGATTGGGACAACGTCGCGGCGCCCGTTCGTTTTTCGCGACATTTGGTCATGGACTCGCGTATCCTGCTTGAAGGTGAGCGCAAGCAAATCACGGTCCTGTTCGCGGATATCAAGGGCTCGACTACGCTTATCGACGATCTCGATCCGGAAGAAGCCGAGTCGCGGCTGCGTCCGGCGCTCGACGCGATGATCAATTCCGTCCGCCGCTACGAGGGTACAATTAACCGGGTGCAGGGCGACGGCATCATGGCCTTGTTCGGTGCGCCGCTGGCGCACGAGGACAATGCGGTGCGTGCCGCCTACGCGGCGCTGGATATCCAGAAGGATGTTCGAGCAGCCTGCGCTCCCGATATTGCCGTTCGGGTCGGCCTGCACGCCGGCGATGTGCTCGTTCGCGCGATCCATAACGATCTTTCGATCGACTACGATGCCGTCGGCCCGACCGTGCATCTGGCGGCGCGCATGGAGCAGATGGCCCCGCCCGGCGGCATCTACTGCACGGCCAACGTGATGCGGATGACGACGGGATTCGTCAACGTCGAGCCGCTCGGACAAGTCGCCGTGAAGGGCATTCGCCAGCCGGTCGACCTGTTTCAAATCGTCGGTCACACTCCGGCGCGCACCCGTTGGGAGGTGACTGCCGCGCGGGGGCTGACGCCGTTCGTCGGACGGGAGGACGAACTCGCGCGGTTGCGGCGAGTGCTTGATCTGGCCGTCACGGGCTCCGGACAGCTCGCCCTCATCAAGGGCCAGCCGGGCACAGGAAAATCCCGGCTCATTCATGAGTTCCTGCAGTCCTCTCAATTATCCGGCTGGCAGGTGCTCAAGACGGCCGCCTCGGCCTACGAACGCGGCACGCCCTACCTGGCAATATCCAATCTGCTGCGCTCATGGTGCGGGATCTCTCAGCAGGTTGTCCCGGCAGAAGCGAGCCACCGGCTGGACGAGGCCCTTGCCACCTTGCCGGCAGGCTCATCAATCTACGTCCCGGCGCTGCAGTGGCTGCTCGACCTTCCGGTCGAAGATGCCGATTGGGCCGGGCTAGACGCCGGCGAGCGCCGGCAAAGGATGCACGCGACGCTCAAGAATCTGTTTCTCCTCTGCGCCGAAAGCCAGCCGCTGTTGCTCTGGTTCGAGGACATCCAATGGACTGACTTCGAGACGCGCGGCGTGATCGATGGGTTGCTCGAACTGATTGGGACGGCCCGCCTGTTCGTACTCGTCACATGTCGACCGGAATACGAATCTAGGTGGGGTCGCAAACCCTTCTTCACCGCGATCAATCTCGATCGCCTCGAAGCCAAGGAAGCCGATAATCTGGTGCAGGGCCTCGTCGGCGATGCAAACGCCGAATTGCGCGCTCTCATCGTCGAGCGTACCGACGGCACGCCGCTGTTCATCGAGGAGACCGTCAGAACCCTAGTGGAAAACGGCGCGCTGCAGCTGCGTGCCGGCGGTTACGAACTGACCCGCCAGATCCCGGAAATCCAGATTCCAGAGACGGTGCAATCGGTGATCGCCGCGCGTATCGACAGCCTTAGCCCCAAGCGCAAGTCACTATTGCAGATCGCGTCCGTCATTGGATCGGATATTCCGATCATACTTCTGCGCGAGGTGGTTGATCTCGCCGAGCCCGAACTGCAGAGACTCGTGGCGGAGCTCAAGGCAGCTCAGTTTCTCTATGAGACGCCAAACCTTATATATGCGCAATTGAAATTCAGGCATGCACTGGTCCACGAAATTGCGTACGGGTCGCTGATTTCGGCCAAGCGGCAAACGCTTCATGCGCGCGTGTTGCGCGGCCTGGAATCGCAATTCCGGGATAACCCGCTTGATGTAGTCGAAAGCCTCGCCCACCATGCCTTCAACGCTGCGCTCTGGGACGAGGCGGTGAATTACCTCTGTCAGGCCGGCGACAAGGCGGTCGAGTTTTCCGCCTATCAGGCCGCGGCCGCCTTCTTCGAGTCGGCACTGCAGGCGCTCACCCATCTGCCCCAGAATCAGGAACGCGTTCGACAGGGAATCGACATTCGTTTGAAGTTGCGCCCGGTCTTCGCAGCCATCGCCGACTTTGATCGACTAGAGCGCTGTCTCGCTGAAGCCGAAACCATGGCTGGCTCTATCGAAGATCCGCGGCGACTGGCGGCAATCGACGTCGCCAAGGCATACGTGCACAACACTCGCGGCGAGCTTGATGCAAGCATTGAACGAGGCTCGCGCGCGCGCAACATTGCCCGCAGCATCAGCGACTTCGGTCTTGAAGTCGGTGCGACCTTCTATCTGGGGCAGGCCTATATGTGGCGTGGTGACTTCCGCCGATCGGTTGCCGTGCTCGAAGACAATATGGCGTGGATTGACGGCCCGCTGCGACGGCAGCGGATCGGCACGACGGGCACGGGCTCCGTGCTGTGGCTCGGGATGCTCGGGGCTTCTCACGGCCGGCTTGGTAACTTTGCCACGGCGACCGATACCGCACAAAAGGCGTGCATGATTGCCGACGAGGTCCGGCGTCCGGCGGACATTGCGCTTGCCTACTGGTGGGCCGGCTTCGTTTGGGGACACAAGGGAAATATCGCCGAGGCTTTGCGGTATCTGGAGCACGGATTCAATGTCTGCCGCGTCAGCGAGATCAACTATCTTCTTCCGATCCTCTCGACCTCGCTCGGCTATACCTATGCGCTGGCCGGTCGCGCCGAACAGGGGAAGCCGCTGCTTGAAAGGGCCTTTGCGCTCAATCGGGGCGCCAAATTCACCTATGGCGAGGCGTGGTCGAGCGTCTATCTGGGTTTCGTCAACCTGCTCGAGAACCGCTACGATGGAATGCTTGATCATGCCCAAGCCATTCTGCAGCTCGCGCGAAAGCACAAGTACCGCGCGATCGAAGTCGATGCCCTGCTCCTACTGGGTGACGTCCATCAAAATCCTGCCGCGCCGGCGCGAGATGAAGCGGAGCGCTATTACTCGCTGGCCTGCGACCTGAGTGTCGAACTTGGGTTGCGGCCGGAACATGCGCGATGTCAGATGGCACTCGGGCAATTGCTCATGAAATCATCGCGACAGGCGGAGGGCGAGCAATTGATCAGTTCGGCCGTACAACTCGGTCGCGACATGGGCATGGCGGAGACGGTCATCCGGCCCGGCCGCGCGCTGCAACCTAACTGAGCTTGTAGTTGAGCGGCAGCGTCTTGGGCCCGCCGATGAAGATCGACGCCGAGCGCTGCGGCCGTCCGGCCATTTCAACCGATGCAAGCCGACTCAGCAATTCCTCGAAAAAGATTCGCATCTCGAGCCGCGCGAGGTGCTGACCCAGGCATACGTGGACTCCCTGCCCGAACAGCACCTTTCCTGATGTGTTGCGATCCAGCCGGAAACGGTTCGGCTGGTCGAAAACCTCCTCGTCGCGATTGGCGGAGAGAAAACACAACATCAGCCAGTCGCCATGCGCGATCCTTCGTCCGCCCAGATCGACGTCGGCGGTCGCCGTTCGCATCACGTGATGCACCGGCGTGGTCCAGCGTATCGCCTCATCGACAAAATAAGGAATCAGCCCGGTATCGGCCTTGAGCTTCCTGAACGCGTCGGGGTTCTCGCACAATGCCCAGAGCCCTCCCGAAATCGACGAAGACGTCGTGTCGTGACCGGCCGCTGCGACGATCACGAAATAGCTGACCGCCTCGAAATGATTGATGGGCTTGCCATCAACAACGCCATTGGCGATCTGGTTTGCGAGATCTTGGGTGGGCATCGCCCTACGCCGTTCCATCAACGGGACAAAGTAGTCCTGAAATTCGCCAAGCAAGCGAAACAGTTCCTTGGCGTGCCTGGCCGGATCTCCGCTGCCGGCTTGACCGTGCCCAAGGTTCGCATCCTCGCTTGCGAACAGCTCCTGCGTCAGTTTGAGCATAAGCGGCTCGTCTTCCTCGGGAACACCAAGGATCTGCATGAGAACGCGAAGAGGGTAATAAACCGCGACGTCGCGCACAAAATCGCAGGTCGAGCCATACCCGGCCATGCGATCAACGCTGGCGCGAGCGATGGCGCGGATTTGATGCTCCAGAGAATGTATCCTTTGCTGAGTGAACCAATCCTGGGTGATCCGCCGGTATTTCAGGTGATCAGGCTCATCCATGTGGACGAGGGTGCGAATGGGATGTGGGCTCCCCCCGGTCAACGTGCGCGCCATCTCATCGGAGGCCCTTGGCACAAGGGTGTGCGCGCGGTCGCCGTTGCGAAACAGCTGATGCTGACGCATGATCTTGGAGATGTCGGCGTGCCTGGTCACCAGCCAAAACGGATCGAAGCCTTGGGTTTCGACGCGACCAAGCGGTTGATTTGCGCGAAGCCACTCAAGCCCCACAAGAAGGGATTTTTGCCTCGCATAAGCCTTTGGGGATGCGATCAAGCGTCCAAGGCGGTCGGGTATATTATTGACCTCCTGCATAGGTCAACATCCTTCATCTTTAGTTCTTTGATTGCAAGCGAGAAGTACCACACCCATGTTGTGCGAAGAGATCGACCAGCACCTGAAAGAGGCGGCTTAGTCCGATTCGCCTGGCGGACATTACGGCTACCCGACCTTCAATATATATGCTTCCGTTCATGGACCCAGGCGGATGCGTCTACATTTTTGGCCGATGTCGACTTTGACCGAGGGCGGCATCGGATCGATCTAGCCCGCGCGCGCTCGCCGTGATTTGATGCGATGATCGCTGACATCTGGAGGAGTCGATGCGGTACTTGGTATTGGGTGCGGGCGCGCTCGGGGGATATTTTGGCGGAATGCTGCTTAAAGGTGGCGCGGACGTCACTTTTCTCGTGCGACCGGGGCGTGCGGCCCAGTTGGAGCGCGATGGGCTGACGATCAGAACACAGAATGGTGACGAACTTCGCACCCAGGTCAGAACTGTTCAAAAAGGCCAGCTAGGCGGGACTTTCGACGTCGTTCTGCTCACTTGCAAATCCTACGATCTCGATGACGCCATGGATGCTATTGCTCCGGCGATGGGCGAGCAGAGCGTGATCATACCCGTGCTGAATGGCGTGCGTCATATCGACGTTCTGACAGCTAAATTCGGTCCAATGCGCGTACTGGGCGGTCTCACGACCATCAATGCTGCCTTAATGTCGGACGGATCAATCCAGCAAAGCCAGTTACGGATCAATATCAACGTAATTGGGGAGCTTAACGGCCGCGCCTCCAAACGTTGCACGGTCATTAAAGCCGCACTGGAGGCGGGTGGCATTCCCATCCAGATCAGCGACAACATCCTTGCAATGATGTGGGCAAAGTTTTTCGGTTTTGTCATTAGCGCAACAATCGCTACGTTAGCCAGATCGCGCGCGGGAGCGATCGCGAGGTCAGCTTCCGGACCATCCTTTGTCTCCGCCGTAATCGAAGAATGCACACGCGTTGTGACTGCGGCAGGTTACCCGCCGGCTCCCCCTCCTGCTCCTGACACGGCTGGCCTGATGCGCGGAATGTTTTCTCAGCCGGACTCGATTTACGGGCCATCGATGCTGATCGACATGGAAGAGGGCCGGCCCACCGAAGGCGAACACACAATCGGGGATATGGTAGAACGCGCAGCGCGGGCTGGCGTAAATGCGCCGATCCTAGGTGCCGCGCGCTGCAATCTCCAAGTTTACGAGATTAATCGCGGCTCTCGACCATAAAATTCGACAAGCGGCCTTCTGACCTCCACAGACGTTCGATGAGGCTACCCTCGATGTCCGCTTCCAGGAGCATATAAGACTTCAACCCTGTGAAGGTTGGAGCCTTGTGTGTAGAGCGCTCGGGGGATTAGTTGTTCGCATCAAGAAGATGCTGGCCGGTGGAGTTGTAGGGAGCTTGGTGGCAATAACGAGGCTCATTGGTTGCAATAATGAGAGCCCAAACCGCCTCGAGTTCTTTGTCCTCGGGGTGCGCGTGGCGCCTGTATGCCGATTGACACGTCACACAGGAGCCGTGAGGGCGCCCAAGCGAGTTCGAACATGCCGCCCGACCGCCGCCGCCATGAGTTTGCATGAGAACGATTTTCGCCTGGAGCCCGCCGAGCAGCTGTCTAGGACATTTCGATCGTAGAGGGCGACACTTGCTCATCAACAACTGCAACTTCGACCTTAGCAGTTCCTCTACCAACAGGAACTCAGCCGAACGGAACACCGGACAGGCCTGCGAGGTCGACTTCGTATTCTACTGAGACAATGCCCGCGGGCATGGTCCCGCCTACAAAGCTTGCAGGAATGATCCGCGGAAAGTTCTCATCCACTGTATATCTCGTGGACTGCAGCAGCTTGTACCGGGTCTGCCTGTCGCTGGCACCGATTTCATATCCGAGGCGCGCGAGCCCCTGTTCGAGAGGGGTGGTATCGAATCCTGACGCAGCAAGTAACTGCAGGACCGCATCGATCGAGTGCCCAGAGATCGACGGCTCGAATCTCTGATAGACGATAAACAGCTCCTTCCCCGCCGACGCGCCCAGCTGGAACTGACCGGCAGCGTGGAAGGTCGACGAGTACCTCGAGATCGTGGATTTGACCTCGTAGTTTGCAGAACCCGTCTCGATATCGTGTGAGCTCCTTGACGGCCCAAGCCATACAGGTTGCTCGCCGTCTGCAAGCAGACGCTCAAAGGCCAGAAGCTCGCCGAGCACGCTATACGGACTCCTGTCGCGCACTGCATTGCCAAGCAGCTCGCGCCATCGTTTCCACCAGCCGGCCGGATCTGCAAGAACGCTTGCGCGCTCCTCTCCGTTGTCACCTGGCTCAAGGAACTGGGCGCAAACCACAGCGAACTCCCTTCTGCGCTGGCGGCCCTGACTCTCCAGCCGCAGTTCATGGCCGTCCGAGACCGCCTCCGTAAAGAGCCGTGCACCAGAGAATCTCTCTGAGACGTTCGGACTTCCCGGGACCCTCAATGCGACTCCCCAGCCGGATTGCGTTACATATACCCACCCTGGATGACTGGCCGGAAGCGTCGATAGCTGTCCACGCTGGCCGGGCGCCAGGTTGGCAAAGGCTTCGCGGATTTCGGAAACGAGACTAGTGAGCATCGCTACTTCGCTGACTGGATGTTGTCGAAAAGGCTGACGACGTACGCCCCTATCAGCTCCCGCGAGATCGTGGGGTCGAACGTGGCCAGTAATGCCGTGTTCAGTTTCATGACACGACGGAACTGCCTTTCATTGAACTGGCGGTGCGCGTTCTCCCATGCGATGCGGCGCCAGAGGTCCACGCGAAATCCCCGACCGGGGCGTTCGACAAACTGTGCGACACTGTCCGTCGTCCAATTCTTCAGGACCTTTCCCGTAGCCACCGGATCACCTTGCCATGATAGATGGATCAACCACCATGTTCGCTTGAGCCAGATACGCCAGCGCGAACTCCAGAACCAGGCGTCGGCGTCCGGGGCACTGCGCTGCCGCACGAAGTCCGGAAAGACATCGAGTGACAGATATCGCCAGATTCTGTCGTCAGCCGCAGCCCGCAAAGTCAGTATCTGCGGCGTCAGCGCATGGTAGAGGGCGAGGCCCATGGCCCTGTCCTGGTCGATCGCCGTTCGTAGAGGCAATGATTCATATGTTCTGATAACCGTGTTCCGCAGTTTGAGGACCTGGTCAGGCAGGTCGCTCTGCGGACGGAAGCTCGTTTCCTTGAGTTCGGCAAATCTCCGCGCTGATTGCGCGCGCGTGAGGGGACGCAACTTCAGGTCATTACTCACGGGCTGCGAACCTCTCATCTATCCAGCGCTGCGCGCTAAGCAGGAGCGCAGGTTTAGACGTTACGTCGAGGTTCCCATGAACACAGAATTCGCGCGCGGCCTTCGCGATGCTCCCCGGCAGGATGCTCTCGGGATGCTGGCCTTCTACGATGGCACGCCATTGTGTGACAGCGCCGGGAGCAATGGTCTCGTCCTCTGCGCCGTTCTGCAATTCGTCAAGGAAGAGCATCAGCCAGGAGGCCAGCACCTGCTTGAAGAGCGGCGTGGAGTAGGGCGCCCGGGCATCGCCGTACAGCTCACCGAAGGCCGGATGTGATGTGTTGATTTGGAGGGAGACAAAATCTGTCGAGAACTCATCGAATGTCGGATCATCCCAGTCGCTGTAGAAGCTCCATAGGGGATCTGTTGGCAAATGACTGACGTGTACGATCGGGAAGAGCGAGCCGGAGCCGTCAAAGATCAACTGCCATGGTTCACTGATGGAGCCGAGGCGCAATCCAGGTGCGTTGGCAAGGTGATGTTCATCCCTCCCGGGCTTGCCCGCGGTCCCGACCAGCAGTTCCAAGGACAACTGGGTGTTGCCAGCCAAGTCCCGCGCCGGGAAGTCCAGAACGAAGGTCAGGTCCCTCGCCTGTGACGCTTCCTTGTGGTCAAGCAGGTGTGGCTTCGAGAAACCCCGCCGGGATGACCTAGCGGAGACCCACTCAAGGGCAAGCATCAGCCTGGCGTTGCGGCAGACGAGACCGTTCGGACCGAATATACCGGCGAGTATATCGCAATTTGCAAGCCTGCACTCCACGCGAAGCGGGTGCTGTTCGATGCTCCAGTCGGTCCCTGTTCCGAACGTGAATCGCTGCGGCGCTGTTTCACTCGCTCCAGGAGCCGGGCCACCGGGAGATGTAAAATGCAGGCTGGAGCTGAAATTCGCCCGTAGTTCATCCGGCACGCATGGATATGGAGGGAGCCGCACACAGGTCATGATTTCTCACCCGGCACGCGATCGACAACCAGGATCGAGCGAACAGGAGCGCCTTTCGGGTTGGTCACGTCAACTTCAAGCGTGCCATCGACAGCAAGTGTTACGTCGGGCCCAAGCTTGGATCCCTTCGGGACAACCCGGATACCCGACAAGTCCGGGTGCTTCTCGATGCTGACTGACCAATCTTTCCTGCCGTGGTTTACGGGCGGCAGAGGTTCTGACCTTGCTTGGCGGACCGAAAGTGGAAAGGACCCCAGTCCTTCATCCGTCCAGCTGTCCTTCGAGAGGGGGGAGGCCTCTGTATCGACCAGGAGCCGCAGGTCGGCTGATGCCGGTTTGCCGTTCCAGATCAGGCGCCAGTGCAGGGTGAAGCCCTGCTCGTGATATTCCAGTCTCCGGATATCGAGCCTAGGAAGTTTTGACCGGTTAGAGCCTGTCGTCGTGGCCGTACCGGCAGCGCCTTCTTCGGCGTTTCCTCGTCGGCCATCGTTTCCGAACCCTTCGGGTAGCAGCCTGTCGGCGACCGTGCGCGCGCCCAGGTAGGGTCTGGTGGCTGAAACAGTCGCGGCTGCCTGCGGGACGACGCAATTAAGCCTGTCGGCCACGCGCTCCCGCATTCGCTTCACGATCGTGACTCCAACGGGATCAATCCAGTCGTTGTGATCGGCCTTCTCACAGTTCCGTAGGTAGCCTTCGAGCGTTTGGCTTGTGTCGGAACTGAGCCCCGCTGCTTTGGCTACTCCGGGATACAGCGGCAACTCACCATTCGGCACAACTACCGCGAGGAGGTACTGCCCTTCAGGAGGATGCGCGACCTTTCTCGCCCATCCCGTGCTATCACCGCGATCGTCCCATTGGACGATCATGCCAGGTCTGCGGAGAAATCCGACGATCGGCGCGGTCGCGCCCCTGTATCCGTTGTTAGTGAGGACGGCCTGGGGAGCCGGAAGATTGTGCGGTGGCTCCATCCCAAGTTGTTGCCGGGTGACCAAGGCCATGGCGACACGACCCACAACATTGGTGTCCTTTACGGCGGCGCGTAGTGGGCCAATCTCGTTGACCTCCACCGTGATTGGATCGTCCCCGCTTGGGGGGCGCACGTTCCTTTGGCCTGTCGTGCCATCATGGCAACTCTGATACAGCAGTCGTGCGATCCTGATGACGGGTGCTGTGTCCACGTCGTTGATCACCTTGCCGTCCACAGCAGCCTCAAGTGGTGCTCCACGGAACTGTTTGTTATTGAGGCGCACGCCATACCAGCGCTGTATCGCAACCTCGACATAGTCACTGTAGGATCGATGCCACCATGGCGTTTCGGTCAGCGGCGTTGTCGGGATGCCAGGTTCTTCCGGCTCGATCCCTGGAGGACCCAGATTATCAGCAAGAAACGGTACGATCACGACAGTTCCTGTCTCATCGCCGGTATAACGAGGAATACCCAGAGCCTTTAGAACGCGGGCTACTTCGGCTGGGTCCAGGACCGGTCCTTCAGGGCCTGAGCCCCACCAGGCAATTCCTGTGTGGTTCTGCTTCTGCAAGCGGTCGGTCTGTCGTTCATCCTCCACCAAGCATACGGCAAGTCGTTCCTCAAAACTGCCTTCGAACCGGATCCGGGAGTAGTAGAAGACAAGTCCGCATCCGATGCGGAAATAGATCGTCTTTCCGAGACCCCACGAGCCACCACGGTGGGCCACATTCTGCGATCGCCCAACCTCATAGACCAGTCTGAAGAAGTTACCGTGCGTTTCTCCTGAAGCCAGCTCATCAAGCTTCAAGGGGCCGGTCAGGCCGACCGTGTTTGTATCGCGTATGACTAGTTGCCTGTTTGCATGTCCCGGATATCGCCGGCGCAATCCTTCCGCCACCTCACCGCCCGCCGAGAAGTGTACTGATTGCTTCGGTCCTGTGCTCCGAGAACCGGAACTCGACCTTTACCGGCAGGTCTCCGGCTGCAGCATCAAGGCTGTTCTGGATCGACTCCCTGACAAGCATGTCCAGCGGGATCATTGAGTCGTTCTGCAGCGATTTCAGCAACGAGCTTCCGCACTCCTGCATGCGGCCCAGTCTAAGCGGCTGATAATCCATGACCGTTGCCTACGCGGGGAGCGGCGATTCGAGATCGTCCATTTCCGACTTCAGTTCCTCTGGAATTTTGACAGAAACATGCGTCGAGAAGTTCTGGTTTGCAGCGGCCTTCACTCCCGGCATCCAGATGCTGATACCGATGAGGTCTTCCGGTGTGTCCAGTTTCGAACGTTCCGGTGGGTCTTCATCTGTTGGCGGCTCCGGAACGCTGTTCTTGTCAATCCGATAAAGCAGGAGCTGCGGGGTGGTGCCCAGCCCGGCTGCCTTGCGGAATTTCACGATCTCAGCATTCGACGGTCCCTTCGGCATCTCAGGCGGAGAAGCCGCGTCGGCAAGCAGGTCGCCTGGATCGCGTAGCACGCCGATCGATACCGACCTCGCATCCGATGCCGCGTTCAGGCGTGTACGGCGGATCTTCCCAATGATCTGGCCCGAGGGAAGACGCCAGTTGTCCTCTGCCGGATGACTTGCAGCTCGGCCGGCAACGATGACGTTCCAGCGTTGGAAACTGCCTTCATTCTCGGCAAACCAGTCCAGAAAGGGCTGGATCTCCTTGAAGAACCTCGCGCGCCCCTGAAAGTCATGTGTCTCAAGGAATTTGCGCACGTTCGCAAAGTCCACGCCGAACCAGGCAAACGCTGATCTTACCGGTTTGCCCGGACCAAGTTCCATGAGGAATTCGTCGGCCCGATCGATGTTCTTGCTGAGCAGAGCCCCATCGTCCTTGTGTGCGTGGAAGATGGTAAGCTGCTTGTTCGTGCCGCTGAAATCGTATCTGGCTCCCTGTATCTCCTTCATCTTGTTGGCCGCGGTCGGACGCAGCCAGGATGCACTCGGGTGCACTCTGACCCGCGGGCCGTATTCGGCGGGATCCCTGCCTCCGTCCTGGAAGAGGGCGAGCTCTTCGCGCAGCTCCTGTTCGACTCCGGCCATGAAGACAAATTTGCTCTTGGTATCTGCAGGCATCCAGATACGTGGAAGAAGCTCGTAGCCTGCACGAAAGCCGAACCAGCGACCCATCTGCATGAGCGTGTCCATCTGTGAACCGCTACGAAGGAAATAGGTGCTGACAAGGTTCTCTATTGTAAGTCCGCGAGAGAGGGTGCTTCCACCTACAACAAGGAAAGCCGGTGCGTCGCCGAGCCCGGGCAACACTTCCCTTCTAGGGTAGAGAAGCCGGACGTGCTCACCCTCGTCGTTCACGCCGTTGTTGGCGCAGTTGTCGATGCAGATGTGGATTCCGTCATGATAACGAGGCTCTGGGCCTCCGCTGGTATCTTCCATATCAATGTGGGTGATTTGTTTCAGAAGTTTCCGTATATGCGGATCCAGGCTGTCGAATGCCGCATAGTCTGCCAGATCGCCTTTCGCTACATAGTCCGGCATTTTTTCCCTGAACTGCTTTAGGGAGATATCAGCGGTCCTGTCGCTCCACACCTGCCGACAGGCGGAAATATGATCGACTTCCTTGTCGCAGAGCCACGTCTTGATGGCGGTGGCGACGTTCTCATGATGAATCTGGCGTGAGCTGCTGTGCACGAGCATGCTGACCGGCTTCCTGAAATCACCGTGATGACGGATCGCGGCCGTCGCACAGAGAAACCAGGAAACGGCGTCCTTAAGACTCTGGGGCAAAGTAGCCTCCGGGGATGCGTGGAGATTATCCATGCATGCGGGAGGCGGTGTGATTGCTGCGTTCTCACGAAGGTCATCTGGCGGTATATCGCGGACGATGTTGAGGCCTCCTTCGCTCTCCGTTCCTGAAATGCCGAAGACCTGTTTCGGTCCGAAGTGTTCCGTCGACTGCGGAAGAGCGACAATGAAATTGCGTGGGTACAGGCTTGCCGGCCAAGCTTCATTGAGAAAATTGGCATAGGGCGTCGCCGTGTAGGCGACATAGTTCACGCATTTGGCGTTCACGCGGGTCAGATCGACTATGAGCTGATTGATGCGGGTCCGCTCCTCTTTGTCCTTCGGGCTCGAGTCCACACTGGCCTGGTCGGCTTCATCATCGATGATCAGGATGCGCATGTTCGCAAGGATTCCGGGATCGCGTTCGAGCCACTGTTTAAGATTTTTCAGCCGCGTCACGTTCTTGAGCGACACGATGAGGTGCCGCTGATTGGAACCTTGCCGGAAGTCCAGATCTTGCGAGCGATCACCGATGCCGGACTGCAGGCTCGGTCGGAGGACTGCACGTACGCCAAGATTGCCGCCCCGGTTGAGGTCGGCCATTAATCGCTCATTCGTCTGAAGCCGCAGATTCTCGATGGTCCCGGTGAGAACGACGATGAGATTCCAGCCCCAGTCCATGGCCATCGAGATCAGGCCCGCCATGCTGGCCGTCTTCCCGGACTGCACGTGCCCCACGACCATACCCTTGACTGCCTTCTCGGGCTGGCACGTTTCCCACCGCAAGCGTCGCACGATGCGGATCGTGGAGCGCTCGATCGAGTCGACCGACTCTTGCCTGAAGGAACCGTTCAGAAGGTACCTTCGGTAGAGCTGCCACGAACTTCTGGAGTCTACAGGAATCGTAACCTCACGGTCAGCAGCGTCCGGCCCCACCACAACCGGCACCCATCCGTTCCTGGCAGCTTCCTCTTCCCACTTCTTCTTGCCTGCGACGATGGCTTCCCATGCTGTCTTTCGGGCTTCAGGCGTGTGGCCCAAGGGGGGATAGTCACCGTACTCCACGAGACCGCAAAGCCAGGCATCGAGCGCTTTGTTCGCCTTGCCGAGAAGGATATCCGGCCATGGCCGATCCCGGGCTCTCTCGGCATCGATCCATTCACGGTACTTGTCGAATTCCGGCTGCAGCCAATCCGGCATTTCCGTCCCCGCGTCTCTTAGATCACTTCAATCCGGAATTCCGGAGCTTATCCAATTCTCGGCAATACATCCCGAAGTTCGAGTTGGACTGCGGAGCGAACGCCTGCTTTCTAACAGAAACCCTTACATCCACGACCAACGCGCCGAACAGGTTTCGTCAATCTGTCGTTGAATGGAGCGAGGCTGTCAACTCTTCGACAAGGGCCCTCCGACAGGTTCCCATGTCAGTCCCCAGATTTAGCATGGTTCTGAACAAGCGGAGTCGAGAGGCGCGAACGACAATGGAAAAGAATGGCTCCTTTCCTAGGGTGAAGCTGATCATGAGCGGAGCTTAGCGACCGCCCGCGGTCGACAGTTAGGCGGTCTCCCCCTCTCCGCCACTATGCCATTGTCCAGCCCGGACACCTAGGTAACGAACCGTACCTAAGAAATGGGTGACAACCTCGTGCCGAACGGGTTATCGAGGAGTTGAAGGGTTCTGTGCTCCGGGTCGAAATATCCAAGAATCTGCGCGGCAAGTTGATGATGCATCGCGAAGTATGCACCGTGTGGTGGTCATCGAAGGACCAGCCGTCGAGACGATTTGGCAACGAGACAACTCAAATCGCCGGTCTCCCATTCCATGAACGCTCGACGACTGTTCTTGCTGGTATTCCCGAGCTCACTCAGAGCATGGTTGGGTGCCTCTTCTTCGTACCCGTCGCGGGTCGCGTCCCGAGCCCATGCGCTCAGCCGTGGGGATTTCCAGATCCGGGCGAGCTGACGCGAGCCATTTCACGATCCTGCCTGCTATGGCTTCGCCGCCCTTCTCGTTGATCTCGCACTCCCAGACGATCGCGACTCTCCAGCCCAACTGGCGCAATGCCATAAGGTTGCGTTTGTCGCGCTTCACCGTTTCTTCGAACTTCGTGCTCCAGAACTCGATGTTTGATGATGGAGTGGTCGCAAAATGGCAGGCATCGTGCCGGTGCCAGAAGCATCCCTGAATTTGAACGGCGGCATGATGCCTTGGAAGCACGATATCCGGTCTGCCGGGCAGTCCCGGACCATGCAGGCGAAATCTTAAACCAAGGGCGTGAAGCGCGCGTCGAAGTACCAGCTCCGGCTTGGTATTCTTGCCCCTGATGCCCGACATCATGCGTGAGCGCGTTTTCCTGTCGACAGTATCAGCCACGAAGGCCTTCCCAATCTTTTCCTGGTGTTCGGTCCGAGATTGTTCGATTATGGTTCACACACGCGAGTCTTGGGAAGGGTGCATGTCGACCGAGTTTGCCGTTGTGGATTTGTTTGCCGGGCCCGGTGGGCTCGCCGAAGGCTTTTCAAGCATTCGCGCGGCGAACGGCGCGCGCCCCTTTCGCATCGTGCTGTCTGTCGAGAAGGAGGATTCGGCTTTTGCCACCCTGAGGCTCCGCAGCTTCCTCCGGCAATTCGATGGAGGTTTTCCTGCAGAGTATTACCGCTTTCTCAACGGGGAAATCGAGGAGCCTGACTGGAGCGCGCTTTACCCCAGGGAGTGGGCTCATTCCGTTCAGGAGACCCTGCAACTCGAATTGGGATCGAAGGGGGCGGCCGTTCTGATCGATGAACGTCTGCGGCAAATCCGGAAGCGCTTCCGCGACGACGTGATCCTGATTGGTGGGCCACCTTGCCAAGCCTATTCGCTCGTGGGCCGCGCCCGCAACAGGGGCACGGAGGGCTACGAGGCGCGCGAGGATCACCGCCACTTCCTCTACAAGGAATATATCCGAATTCTGCAGCGGCTGATGCCGGCCATGTTCGTGATGGAGAACGTAAAGGGGTTGCTCTCGTCGTCGGTCGACGGCGAGCGGGTGTTTGACCAGGTCCTCGATGATCTGGGTCGTGTTGCAAACGGCGCTTATCGGCTTGTTCCACTTGCGCCGAGATCGGGTGAGGTCCTGTTAGAGGGCGTGGGCCATCCCTTGGCAACCGATTTCGTCGTGAGGGCTGAGGACCACGGCATTCCGCAGTGTCGGCATCGCGTCATCATCGTCGGGATTCGCGACGACATCGCAGGTCGCCTTGAGGACGATCTGGATGAGGTCCTGCTATCGAAATCGGAAGCCAAGGTTACCGTCCAGGACGTGCTGAGGGGCATGCCGAAGCTGCGGAGCGGCCTGAGCCGAGTCGGAGACGATGAGCAGAACTGGAAGAGCGAGGCGTCACGTGTGATGAGGCAGGTCGCTGACGTTGCCGTTCGTCTTGACGTAGGCAAGGCCAAGGCCTTTCGCAAGCTTGGCACAAAGATCGGGGCCGCACTGGCGAGGACGGGCCGGAGCTACAGTCGCTCGGGTGGGGGCTACGTTTCCGTGGGTGCTCGCTGTCCAAGAGGGCTCAAGCGCTGGCTTGTTGACACGAGGCTTAAGCGATTTCCCAATCATGAGACGCGAGCCCACATGCTTTCCGATCTCAAGCGCTATTTCTTTGCGGCGGTGTACGGCCGGGTCACGGGTGCTTCGCCCAAGGCGACTGACTTCCCGCGCGAACTGGCTCCCGACCATAAGAACTGGAAGTCAGGCAAGTTCGCCGATCGTTTCCGGGTTCAGGTCTGGAAGCAGCCCGCGACAACGATCACAAGTCATATTTCCAAGGACGGCCACTATTTCATTCATCCCGATCCCGCCCAGTGCCGCAGCCTCACCGTCAGGGAGGCTGCGCGTCTGCAGACGTTTCCAGACAACTACTTCTTCAAGGGCAATCGCACCGAACAATACATCCAGGTTGGCAATGCGGTTCCGCCGCTTCTGGCTCGAAAGATAGCTTCCGTTCTGCACACTCTGCTCACCGATTCCCTAGCCAGGAGCGGCCGCGATCGGCTCAAAAAGGCGAGCTAAACCGAAGGCTTTTGCGCCTTTGCTTGCGATTGGGCTATTGTCGGGGACCACGCATTGTCGGTTTTGACTTCGCCAGCCTCCCGGTTCAGCGAGAGCCACCCCTGAAAAGGTAACAGCTTCGCCGTCACGGTAACGGCACGGGCAACAGGCTGGGTTCGGTTGAGGTGTTGGATCGTGCCACCTTGGTACCTTGGTGGAGTTTGAACTTACGTGCACGTGAACATCGGGCGCCAGAAACCTGCCACCGGCGTTGTCGGAATGGGATCGCAATGCTCGGCCAGTCGCATCGCGGCCTGCGGAGTGCGTGTCCAAATCGGCACTTCCCCGAACGCAAACACAAGGGCTTCGATCAGTCGACACTTGTAGCCACGGGAGGTTATCGTAGTGGACCGCTCGGGCGCCCAAAATTCTCCGAACCGTTTCGCTCGCAGGACACGATTGCCATCGCGCGAAGGCTTTTCAAAATCGGCCATCCTAGAAAGCGGAAACGCGTCGCAATCGAGGATCGGCGTGACAGTCGGCAGCCAGCCACCGGGTTGAGGAGCTCCGGGAAACGAACCTGCCGCAATCAGCATATCTCTTCCGGCGAGCAGCACTCCCGATACGTTGAGCATGTAACCAGGCGGAATGCCGGCTTGTTCACGATCAAGATCACACTCAAAGAGTTGTGGTGAAATCTGGTGAGAGTATGGAGCACTCATGGTTAAACCCTTTCACAGTCAGCTAGGAAGGCAGTATCTGTCGCCGGCGGTGTTCGTCGTTGGGGACGATTTTCGAATCGCGAACGGGGCGTGCCCAGCCGCGTGTAACGGTGTTACCAGCCCGGCCGCCTGGCATGAGGCGCCGAGACTTGATCGGGATGAACTGAAGGCCGCGCATGACGGCAGCAAGACGGCGCGCGGTGCCCGTAGTAGCTGGCGAACGAACGATGTCGAGGAGCGCCGCGGTGCTGATTGTGTCCATCCCGCGCACAGCAGCTTCTACCTTCTTACGCCAAGGGTCCTCGTGCTGAGCATCAAGCTCCGCGCGCGCCTCGTCGAGCTTCTTGAGCAGTGACATTTGCAACCTCCTGCCGCGGAAATCGGCCTATCCGTCCTGTCGATCCGCCACATGTTCCGGTACCCAGTAATCTGGTGCGAAATGGTAAACCCGGGGCAAACGTTCGGAGAGGTCCCGACTTGGCGCGCGATGGCGTGGAGCGGTCGTTCGCCGGTGGCAGGGAGGGGAGGGTGGTGAAGCCTTGGTACCTTGTTGTGAAGGGGCAGCGCCGGCGATCTGCACTGCCACTTAACTGCATCGGCATGCCGACAATGAATTGGTCGGTGCGGATGGCAGGCGGTCAATGCCCCCTTAAAGGGGGGCAATTGACCACCACCGCTGCCATGGGGAATTGGTCAATCAATTGACCAGTCTATTGACCAATTGACCACCAACATCGCGGTGTTCGGCCCAGACGCCGGCGTTAGATCGGCACGACCTTAAGCCCCGCTGCCTTGCGGAAGCGGCCGGGGTTCGGCATGAGGTCTTTCATGGCTCCAACGACGATCCTACCATCGGCTTTCATTCTCTTGATAGCGGCATCGGTGACAGCCTTGAGATCACCGGGAAGCCACTGTCGAGGTGCTGTCGCCTTCTCCACCGCATCCATCGCGTCCGGCAGGAGCCCGCGTTCGTTGTTCGCCCCAGCGAGGCTCGGGCTGTATGGATACGCTTGCCCGTCGATCTCCTTGCCGCGACCGACAATCTCGGCAATGGCCAACTCAATCTTCAAATCATCAGGGTTGGCTCCAGATTGAGTTGGCAGAACCACTCGGGTGATCGCCTGTACATTGTCGCCGTTCGGGTACAGCGGGGGCTCGGGGTTGGGAAGCTCGACGCCAAGCAGCCGGTAGAGCGGCACGTCCACACCCCGCGGCACAAGGTTAGACTTCGCATCCACCAGTTTGAAATATTGCGGACGCTCGGACGGGAGGATACCAAGCCGGCTGTCAGCGTCGGTTAGCGGCGCCGGCATGATGGCCCGGCGGGCAAGGTTGGTGATGGCCGCGGCTCCACTGATCGCCTCGACGTTGCCGGCATCTCCGCCCTTTCTCGTATGGTGGACGATGATCACTGCGCACCGGTTTTTTGCAGCGATCCCCTTCAAGTTCCGCATGACCAACGACATCCCAGAGTTATCGTTCATATTGCCGCCCGCGCAGAACGAAACAAGCGGATCGAGGACAATGACGTCTGGATGCAGTTCATCAAGAGCGAGTTGAAGCGCATCCAGACCGTCTTGATTAATGGTCGACATACCTTTTTCGTTAGTCTTCAAAAACGAAATCCTCTGCACCCACTTGTTGTCTGCACCGGCGATGGTCAGGTTACAGAGATCACGCTCAGTAAGTCCGTGCGCCAAGCTGAACGCCCACACGCGGCGACGAATTTCGTCTGTGCTGTCTTCTCCATTAATGACCAGCGCCTTGAGGCCTGCTCCTCCTCGCACCTTCTCCCCGAGCAATTCCCGGTTAGTTGCAACGCAAATGGCCATGCCGATGGCAAGGGAAGACTTGCCGGCGCCGCCGGGAGAGCCGATCACCGTGAGTTCGCCCCGAACAAGATCAAAGCCGTACAGCCACGGGCGATGCGGGATGTTGGAAAATGAGATACCCGGTCGCCCTGTCCAATTGGACTGAGTTGTCGAACCTGACGGGGAGCCCGGATCATTTACCGTGGCGGTAACAATCGGCCTAATGCTGAGCGGTGACTTCACTTTCCCGAGGAGCGGGCACGTCGCGCACGACTTGCAGCCAGCTTTTGCAATTGTATCGCAGCTAGGCCATCCAATTCCTTTTTCTGCCCTGTCAACCACACAGCGATCGTACTCAGCCGTCGTTTCATCCGTGGAGTACTCATCGTGTTGGTTAGAAATGAGGTGCGCGATTTCCTCACCCTTCTCCATGAAGGTAGTGCCGAGAATTGAAAGGTGCCAAAGAAAGTTAGCGTAATTTCTGCCGCCGTTATCGCGGGCCTCGCGATAGAACCCGCACTGCTCGAGGACGGGGTTCGGGTCCACCAGCGGCTTATCAGTCGTGATCCCGGCATTCAGATCAGGCTCGCCTTTGAGTGAGGCGAAGGCCGGGTCAGGCTTGCCGAAGTTAGCGAACGACATGCCCTCCGCGAAGATGTTGTCCGTGGGCTTCCTCGCTGCGTGATCGGTGGTCGACTTCGCGAGAGCCAGCGTGGGCAGGAGGTTGAGTTGTGTCGGGAAGTCGTACATCGCCAGCGGCAGATTGAAGAGTTGCGCGGGCCGCAATGTCGCAGTCTTGTGGTTGAATGTGCCCGGGAGCCGCAGGATGCGTGCGATGTCGGTGGTGACGCTCAAGTCGCACTTGAGATCGTGCTGGAAGGCGAGCGCCCTCAAGCCCTCGGCATAGGATCTCCATTCGTTTGGGGTAAGCGCCTTGTCGCTGATCCAGTACAGGTGGATGCCGCCACCTGAACCGACGATGGCGCTGTATGGTGGGAGACCTGAGGTCTCCTGGAACCTGATCGCGGCAGCGAGAGCTTCCTCTACTGTCTGGTATGCGCCATCCTTGCCCACGTCGACGTCGATCCAGATAGCCTTCACGGCCAGCGCAGCACTGGCTGAGCGCGCCCCCTGCACGAAGCCGGACTGGGTCGTGGGGCCGGTGTCTTGCTGCAGTGAAAGGCAGAAGAACTGGTCTTTCACTCTAGGCTTATTGTTGTTCCGCGCCACGTCGGCGACGAACCTGCCAAGGTCCTTGTACGGGGACCCGTGACCGATTGGGTACTTACCGTTCACCCGGCCGCCGGGCACCTTACGAGACACATAACCGTTGACCAAGTTGATCCAGCCAGGGTCACTTGCGGACGCCGGCCAGGGCACAACTGCGCCCATGAAGGCCGTTACGGCATTCCAGTCAGTTGTTGGCTTATCCGGCAGGAGTGCTGCTACGCGAGCATTCAGAGCGGCGTCGGCATCCTCGGGCTCGCCTGTGTCAGCTGCCGTGTTGGGAGCAGCGGCCGGCTGGTCCGGCGCCAGTGTTTCATCCAAATCAGCAAACCCTGTGTCGGTGGTCGCCGATGCGGACGCCTGAACCGGATTTACCGTGGCGGTAAACGGCGTGGTGTCGAAGCCGCTGTGCACGTGAGCACTCACGACGCGCCTCGTTGATCTGGAGGCGTCAGCAAGCCTCCCAGACCGTACCGAACCAACCGCCCGATCTTGATGAAGGGAGGCCATTGGCCCTTCGAGCGCCTTACCGCGAGCGCCGATTGGGTCAACCTTGTGACTAATTCCGTTTCCGCGGGCGTAAGCAGCGCGTTGGGGGGCAGCCGATAGATTTCTTCCAACGGTCGTGGACTGAGCCTTGGGCGCGGTGCCGAGCCCGCTCTTTGAGAACTAATGTCAATCATCGTGGATTACCTCCACGATCACTAAAGCATGGTCCCGAAATGTCTGATGTTACGCTAATTCAGCCGCACGGCCTCCGAGGGCTTCTGCGCAGCAGAAAGCCATTTCGGAACGGCTACCGCCGTTTAGTTCAGCTGTACTTTTCCCAACGTTTTGCGCGCTTTACTTATCCGGGCGGGCCGCGCCATTACTCCGTTCGCTCCGCCGCAGGCCAGTCGAAGGGCTGTCTGTGCTGCGGCTTCCAGCTCGGCAACAGGTCCAGTTTGTCCAGCCCAACCGGGACCGAGCCAGTTACCTCGAATGCCGTAATTCTTCAAAATATCGGCAACCCTCACCGACAAGACACTTGCGGCGCCGTTCGTTGGCCGCCCAGCGCCGTTTTGTTGAAGATCATGCTTGCGTCCCGCATATGCAAACGAAACCTCGTCGATTAATTCCCTGACGATCTCTTTAGTGTCAGGATACGGCACAGCATGACGTTTCAGAATTTTTCTGATACGCCTACCCAAGTCCTTCCTGATGTCGTTTGGAAGAGATCCGCAGCCGAACTCCCCTGTCCACTCACGCATCGCGCGTACCCGGCGCCGTGAGAGCAGCTACAGCATTCCCCAGCGCCTGGCGGGCGTCCTCACCCGCGAGCCGAACGTAGGCCTTCGCCGAGGCGATACTGCGGTGTCCCAGCCCTGTGGCGATGATGTGCGGACTTGCACCTGTTCGCGCGAGCGCAGTGCCGACTGATCGCCGAACGTCGTGGATGCGCAAGCCGGTGATTTCGGCACGTTTGAGAATGCGCGCCCAGGCCTTGGGGAGGCCCACCAAATGGCCATCGCCTACCGGGCTGGGAAAAACCCACGGCTCACCCGCGCGGCTCTGCAGTCTCCGCTGGAGAACGGCAATTGCCGGTTCGGTGAGTGGCAGCGGGGTGGCAGTCTTGTTCTTGGCAATCTTCGCCGGAATGGTCCAAATGCCGGACGACAGATCGACATCCTCCCAGGCCATTGCTGCGACGCTACCGCGCCGAGCGCCAGTAAATAGAAGCATGTTGAAGGCATCTGCCCAAGGCTCGCCTTCGGCCTCGATCGCGCTAAGAAGCCGCTGGAGTTCGTCCGTCCTAATGATGCGGTCCCTGGTTTCCTCCCGAAATCTAATCAAGCCCCTTGCCGGATTGACCTGCAGGCGGTCTGTTCTGACCGCAAAACCCAGAAAGGCAGAAAGGAATGATGCCACTCTGTTTGCAGCGATCGGGTGATTGATGCCGACCTTGTCGATAAGCGCTTGGCAGTCGGCTCGCCTGAGGTCTGAAAGAGCTTTTCGACCCAGCGCCGGGGATACGGTGGTCTCCCATCGCTCATTATCACGCGCCCAGGTCCGGTTGCGCTGTTTCAAATGTGCGAGATAACCGGGCCACAAATCGGCAAGCGTCACCTTTCGGGCCCGTGCTGCCTTGAGCAAAGCAACGGGGTCATTGCCTTGGGCCATTTCACCAGCAATCCGCCGGGCGCCCTGCCGCGCTTCGTCGAGACGAAGCCCTGGGAAACGCCCCAGGGTGATGCGCTGGGTTCTACCGTTGATCTTCTTAACGACAACGAATGAGCGAACGCCCGCTGCAGTAACCCTTATTGCCAGGGAAGGCGTCAAACTGTCGTAAGTGTACGATGCGCCCTGACATGGTTTCGGCAGGTCGGCAATCCGCTGTTCGGTAAGCTTAGTTCTGGCGATCACGAGCCGTTTAGGCTTCGACGCCGCACTTTGAATGAATACTATCGAACCCATACGCGCCCAATGCTGTTGCAACCCTATTGCAACCTTGAAATTGATCAGAGGAAACCTCTAGCAAACGAGCTGGTGAGTTAACCCTATGCTTTCAAGTACAGCCACGTCGGGCAAGACTACGAAAACGTAGATGTGGTGACTGAAAATCGCAGTGTCGGTGGTTCGATCCCGCCCCTGGGCACCAATTTTCTCGCCGACAGTCCTGCCCCAATCAATTGCGCGGCGCTCGCACACGGATCAGGGGACGGAATTCGCCCGTGCTGTGCCCCGACTCTAATTTCAGACCCACGAGCGCCAAACGGCGATGCTGCCGACCACCAAACAACCGACTGAGGCTAGCCCGCCTAATATGGCTATCCACATCGTGACAATCATTCCTTTTCCCGACTTCTGGACAGGCCAGTACTTCGGATCGTTGAGCATCCTCACGTCTGCCCAACTCTGAAACAGCACCGCTGCAAAGGTGAAATTCCACCACGCTGCAAAGCCTGCTGCGAAGGCAGCTACGATGCCTACCACAAACCAGAATAATGCACTCGCATACGCCGGCGGATGCTCTCCAGAATGCGCTTTAAATAGTAGGCCGACAATGGCGCCTGAGTGCATTAGCCAAAGCGTATTGATCAGCCATCGGCCATATTCAATTTGCGCAGATCGAGCGCTCTTCAAGAGCTCGAAGTTTTGTTGATAAGCCGTTTCAGCTTGCTTCTTGTAAGCTTCGGATGCCGTCGTCATCGACGTCTCGGTCGGTCCACCAGCCTCATTCACACGCGACCTCCGTTCTTGGGGATAAATTTGATCTGCGGCGCTTTTCTAAGGTTACCACTGAGGCCCCGTTGATCACAATTGCACTCTCCGCGCCGTCAACGTAACGTTGATGGTTAGTTGTTCTATCGAAAGTTGCGCCTATAGATGGAGTTTCTTGAAGGGGTACGGTGGCGTGCGCTCAATGCCCACTCAGGTTCAAGGTCGTTGCCCGCGCGCAAAAAATGAATGCGTTGATCGCAGTTCCGCAAGGTCTAGGAGGGGGCATGCAAGAGGACAAGAAGCTATTTAACTTCATGATTGATCGCGTGAGGGAGGTCGGAACAATCCGAGGACTTAGGCCTCCGCAAGCATTCGCGCGGTGGTTCGCCGATTTGTATTTTCAGAGCCCGCGAGACTTTTTCCATTCGGATGGCAGCGGCGACGCCAAGGTAGATATGTTCTTTCGCTTGGACGACGGCAAGTCAGTTCAGCACTGCATCCTTAATACAAAATTTACAGAGAACTACAACTCAACCGCTCCTGTAGGCTTTTACGATGAGGTGACCGCGTTCTGGCGAGCGTTTGCCAATAAATCCAATAGGCCGGACTATCTGCAGTCAATTGTCAGGGCTGATCTCCGGCAGCGGTACAAAGAGCTGTTCAAACACTACGACGATGGCAGAGCCAAGCTGTTCTTCGTAACGAACTGCCGCAGGAACGAGAGACAATCCCAGGCTGTCAAGCCGGCAGACGTCGAGGTATTCCATTTGGACGATGTGCTTCAGTTCATGCAAGACTATATCGAAGATGCAATGCCACACACGAAGCCGTTGTTGCTGACCGGCATAAGTACAGTTTTGTCTGCTGCTCCCGATGACACAGAGGTTCCAACGTCCATAGTGTTTGCCCGATTGGCTGATTTCATCGAGTACATGGAGAGTGATCCCTTCGAGCTCCTATTTGCCAGGAACGTTAGACTTTCTCTCGGAAAGACTCCTGTAAACTTGGAAATCCTGCGCACCTTCAGAGAAGCGCCAAAGGAGTTCGCATTCAGCAACAACGGGATAACGCTATTATGTGAGAGTCTTAAGCACGAACCCGGCAGGAGGGAGATCGAAATAATCAATCCTCGTGTGGTGAACGGGTCGCAAACGCTTCATAGCATTCGTGATGCGGCGGCGCGCCCTCAGTCAGCGCGAGTGATGCTCCGCATAATCCAAGTTCCGCATGCGAAAAAGAACGACTTGCCCGAAAAGGTCGCGCGTCGAAAAGATATTGTTCACAAAATATCTATTCGTAGCAATCGACAAAATACTATCAAGAATTGGGACCTAGTGTCGACTGATGACTTTCAGCACGAAATAGCAAGGTACTTCCGGTCGAAGAAGCTATTTTATGAACGTCGTAGGAAGGAGTGGACTTATCGAAAAAGCGAGCTCCGCAACTTGGGAATAAATAGGGGGCCAGATAATAAGCTCTTGGCGCAACTTGTAGCTAGCTTCCACTGGGATAACCAGCTGTTAGGACCGGTGACTGCAAAACGAGAGCTAGGCAATCTATTCGACGGAAAGCTCTACGACGAATTGAAGCGGGCAGCGCCGGAATTGACTTACCAGCTATTTTTGCTTGATGGGTCAATCCGAGATTGCGTGCGAGAAATTTCGCAGGCGAAAGATTATGTGCGCAGTTTGCGCAATCACATGCAATTTGTTGTGTTCTCAATCGTCGCCCGTTCCCTCGACAGCGCTGGCTTGCGGTGGCGATCACCGGAATTGACGAGCGTGCTTGAGAGCCCTCCAGAGCGCAGTCGTACACGCCTAAAGGAGTTGGTCGCGACTGCCGCCACAACAATTAGGGACCGATATTATGAAGAGGCCAAAAGTTATCGGAGTCTCAATGCGCGGGATCTTCCATTAGCCAATTTCTTCAAGTCTCAGTCGGCGGTCGGCAAGTTATTTTCGAAGCCTCTTTCGCCGCGACTGCGCAAACAAGGAAAGTTATTGATCGAAGCATACGGGCTTTGACCGGCCGTGACGGTGGTTGTTGAGCCGTTGCGTTGGGCAGTTGCAGTGACAACGTGCACTGGATCGCAGGATCTTGTGCGCTGTCGCTGCAGCCTCTGAGTGACTATCCCTGACTGGACGCTAGGCCTATGCGCAAGGTGTCGATACACGGGAGATGGCGGTGTTTACAAGTCTCCGCGTAGGAAGCACCCCTCACTTCTGCTCCTGCGCCTTCATCACTTCCGCGAACGGCTGCAGCGCCTTGTTCATTTCGTCCAGCCGCTTTTGCCATTCGGCGCCGGGCATGAAGGAGATGACGGGAACGTCGCCGGGCGAGGCCTTGAGGTATTCGGGGTCGCGCAGGCCTTCCGCGATGGCGGCTTCGAGCTTCTTGGCGATGTCGTCCGGGATCGCCTTCGGCGCGGCGAAGCCGCGTTCGGCGGTCATCGTGACCGGGACGCCTTGTTCCTCCGCGGTGGGAACGTCGGGGAGGGCTGGCGAACGCTGCTTCGACAGGATGGCGATCGCGCGGAGCGGGCCCTTGTTGCCGCCGTGCAGCTCGGGGAGTTCGCTGACGCTGACCAGGCCGACCTGCAGGTGGCCGCCCAAAAGATCGGTCCGCTGCACGGCCGTGCCGCGATAGGAGATTTCGTTGGGCTCGACCTTGGCGGCGCCCGCCAGCATGCGGATCGCCAGATGGCCGTTGGTGCCCGCGCCGTTATGGCCGAACGTCACCGAGCCGGGCTTGCTGCGCAGCGCCGCCAGCACGTCGGCCAGTGTGGCGTACTTGCTGTCCGCGGGCACCACGATCACGCTCTGGTCGTCGACCACGCGCGCGATCAGGCGGATCTCGTCCATGCTGTACTGGGTCTTTCGCGTCAGCGGGATGAAATTGTAGCCGGGCACGTTGACCACGCCGATCGAGTAGGCGTCCGGCGCGGCGCGCTGGATCGCGGCAAACGCGATCTCGCCGCCGGCGCCGGGTTTGTTCATCACGACGAACTTGACCTTGCCGCCCAGCTTTTGCTCGACGGCCGGCAACAGCTTGCGCGCCATGACGTCGGTCGCGCCGCCCGGCGCAAAGCCGATCACGACCTCGATCGGCTTGTCGTCCGGCCATCCCGCCGAGGCCGGTCCGCCAGCCGCGAAACCAAATGCTGCTGCAACCAGCGCGATGACCTTGGCATTCATGACGTTCCACCTTCTTGTTGTTGTTGACGGTCGCCCACCCGGGCGGCGCGACCGATGATTTGCGTTGGTCGCTTGTAATTGTCCGGTTCGGCGAAGAACAGCCAGCGGCACGCATAGCCCCATGAGCGGGCTGTGCGCTGATTTGCGCCGGGCGCAAGCGCAGAGCGCGCCTCGGAGCATGCGACCATTTGGCACGACGGGCAAATCAGCAAAAGCTGTCCATCCCCGCGCGCGAAAATATACCGCTCAGCCCGCAGGCCAAATCAGCTCTATAATTTGCGCATCTCATCCACCAAAGGGGCGTTGGCCACGTCACGAACGCGCGGTGAGATGCGGTGGACGCGAAAGGCGCAGCTGACGTTGGCGCCTGATGCGGACGGCGAAGTCGTGTGGTCCTGGCGCCGCGGTGCTGGCGCTAAGCTTCCCGGGTCCTCTCGGGGAGCGACGGTGGCAAAAGAGCCGTTCACCGGGGAGAGCACGAAGCAAGCCGTAACCCATCGCGCAGGGAAAGCCGGAATGCCTCCGCTGGACCTGTATGCTCGTGTGCGTTTCTTTCTACCCATTGCACACGAGACCGCGGGTGCAGCGCGCATCCGGCTTTCCCTGCGCCCTTTGTTTCAGAGGAGGGCGGATTATTTTGCAGAACTCGGGCGAACGATGCCGCGAGAACGTAGACGCACACCCAACTGTCATCACCCGCGAAAGCGGGTGATCCAGTATTCCAGAGACGCCAATGGTTGAATCGATAAGCCGCAGTGTACTGGATCGTCCGGTCAAGCCGGACATGACAGCGACCTCCACCCCACGACAAGCGATGCTATGGGCGGTCGGCCTAAAATCCGAACGGGCCAAATATCGCCGCAAAGATCGCCGCGATCACGGGATGAGCCGGCAAGCTTCGGGCAACCGACACACCCTAAACTCCCGGGAGATTCCCGAGGGGCTCCCATGGTGTCGACCTATCTCGCCTACAATTCCATCGTGCGCAATCTCAGGCAGTCGATGTCGCGCGTCGAGCAGCAGGCCGACGTGACACGCAATGCGATCTACTACCGGGACAACATGGGCAAGGTGAAGACGGTCGACGACCTCCTGAAGAACGATCGACTGTATCAATATGCGATGAAGGCCTACGGTCTGGAGGACATGACCTACGCCAAGGCCTTCATGAAGAAGGTGCTGGAGAGCGATCTCTCCGATGCGAACAGCTACGCCAACAAGCTGGTCGACAAGCGCTACCGCGAGTTCGCAGCCGCCTTCACTTTCGGCGGTTCGGAAACGGCGATCGCACAATCGGAAAACCAGACCGATGAAATGATCGGCCTGTACAAGGCAACGGCGACGCGCCAGGTGGAGGCGATCGACGAGGATACGCGCTACTACAACCTCATGATCGGCAACGTGACCAACGTCGATCAACTCCTGAACGATGACCGGCTTCGCGCTTACGTGTTTGCGGCGTTCGGCATCGACGACAGCCAGTGGTCGCGTGACACGATCAAGGGCGTGCTCTGCAGCGATCCGACCGACCCCAACAGCTACGTCAACACGGCCTGGGTCTCCAGGGTGGACGATCTCGGTCACCGGATCGACCAGGCGCAGGCGGATGCCGTCGACGCCAGCGCGAAGATTTCGAACTACATGACGCAGTTGGCGCAGCCCGGCGCCGACATGGATGATCTCAGGGCGAAGATCACGATGGAGCGGGCGCGCCTTTCGAAAAGCAACGCCGATATCGTGAGCTACAACGACGCGATTTCCATGATCAGCCGTTATGTCGACCTCGCCGCCGGATTCGAGTTTTCGCCGGACGGGACGCTGCCGGCTGGCACACCCGCCCAGATCGATGCCAACCGCGAAGTCACCAATGAAGGCTTCGTCCTCAGCAAGGGCGCGGTCTATCTCGCGGCGGATGAGGAGAACCAGGCGATGGCGATCAGCCAGTTCAGGTCGCTCATCTACAGGATGGAATCGGTCGAACAGTTCGTCTCCACGCCGAACGTCTATAATTTCGCGCTCAAGGCCGTCGGTCTCGATCCGGACAAAGTCTCGGCGGCAACGATCAAGGCGGTGCTCAGGAGCGATGCGGCCGATCCGAAGAGCTACGTCTATACGCTGAAGGACGACCGCTACGTCCAACTCGCACGCGCGCTGAACTTCGACGGCAAGGGCAAAGTGACCTCGCCGCTGTTGGCGCAGGATTCGGCGGAAGTCGTCCAGATCGCGCGCGACTACATCGTCGCGAAAACCAAATTCGCAAGTGCGACCGAGCAGCCGGCACTTCGGGCCCAGGCCGAAAAGGATGCGGTGTACTACCGGAACGCCATTGCCGACGTGGGCAGCGTGGCCGAGCTGCTCAAGGACAGGAGGATGGTTGATATCCTGCTGGTCTCCAGGGGCCTCGATCCGGCGAAGGTGACCACCGACTATCTGCGCAAGATCTTCAGTTCGGACCTGACCGACGCCAAAAGCTTCGCCAACACCGAAAAGGATCCCCGCTTCGCCGAGATCGCGGCATCGTTCAATTTCGACAGGCAGGGCAACGTCGCCCGCCTCGCGCAGATCGGTCCGCAGAAGCGGGATCAGCTGCTCGAAACACAGAACAAATACCTTCAGCAGAACCTGGAATCGCAGCAGGGCGATGCCAATCCCGGAGTCCGTCTGGCGCTGTATTTCCAGCGCAAGGCCGGCGACGTCACGTCGGCCTACGACATCCTCGCCGACAAGGCGCTCGCCGAAGTGTTTCGCACCACCTACGGCCTGCCCGACTCGGTCGGCAGCATGGGCGTCGACCAGCAGGCCAAGGTGGTGGAGAAATATCTCAACCTGAAGGACCTTACCGATCCGGCCAAGCTCGAAAAGCTGCTGAATCGTTTTTCCGTGATGTACGACCTGAAGAACGGCAGCTCGAAAGTGTCACCCGCGCTCGCCATCATGCAGGGATCCGGCGGGAGCATCGGTCAGGACGCGCTGATGTCGATTGCCCAACTGGGCAAACGGTAGCGATCAGCCGCGCCGGCCATGGCTGCCGGTTCGCGGCGGAAGCCTTGCGCGGCGCCGGATCAGGCATAACTATTGGATCGCCGCTGGCGTCGCCTGTCGGATCGCAAAGGCATCCGCTTCCGAACCGGGAAGTTGCGTCATGACCGAATGGTATTTTGTCTGGGTCGAAGGTCTGCGCGGGCCGATGCCGCAGAAATGGTCGTCGGACGGGCTGTGGGGCCAGGTTGGCCGTCAGGACGTCATCGTCCGTTTCGCGCTGACCGACCAGGAAGCGCATCTCCCGCTCGACCAGCTCGCAAAACTGCATCCCATTCCCGACCGCAAATAGCAGGCACCTGTGCAGGCGTCACTTGGCTGCATCGGTCCGCGCCCGGCGTCCCTCGATCGGATAGCCGGGATCGTTGAAGCCCGGCGTCGACGGATGGCCGCTCACCACCAGGCGGTCGATCAGCGCCTCGTCTTCCGCCGTGAACCGATAGTCCAGCGCCTTGATGTAGTCGTCCCATTGCGCCTCGGTGCGCGGACCCGCGATCACGCCGGAGACGAACGACGAGTTCAGCACCCACGATACCGCGAACTGCCCGGCGGTGATGCCGCGGGCTTCCGCGTGCTGCTTGATCTCCTGCGCGAGCTGCAGCGATTCCGGCCGCCACTCGGTCTGCATCATGCGCTTGTCGGCGCGGCCGGCACGCGTGTCCTTGTCGGGCGCCGCATCCGGCCTGTACTTGCCGGTCAGCACGCCGCGCGCCAGCGGGCTGTAGGGCACGATGCCGAGGCCGTAATAGCCGCAGGCCGGAAAATGCTCGACCTCCGGCATCCGGTTCATGGCGTTGTAATAGGGCTGGCTGACGATCGGGCGGTCGATCCCGTTGTCGTCGCAGATGTTGCAGATTTCGGCGACGCGCCAGGCGCGGTAGTTCGAGACGCCGAAATAGCGGATCTTGCCCTGCCGCATCAAATCGCCCATCGCCCGTACGGTCTCGGCGAGCGGCGTCGCGTGATCCTCTTTATGCAGATAGTAGATGTCGATGTGATCGGTCCCGAGCCGCCTCAGGCTTTCGTCTGCCGCCTGCAGCACCCAGCGCCGCGACAGCCCGCCGCGATTGGGATCGTCGCCGATCTGGTTGGCGAGCTTGGTCGCGAGAATCCAGTTGCTTCTGTTGTTCGAGATCGCGCGGCCGACCACGGCCTCCGAGTTGCCGCCATTGTAGGCGTCCGCGGTGTCGATGAAATTGATGCCGGCCTCGCGCGCCCTGGCCACGATGCGCGACGACGTCGCCTCGTCGGTCGGCCCGCCGAACATCATGGTGCCCAGACAGATCGGCGAAATCTTCAGGCCGCTGCGGCCAAGGTTACGATATTGCATCGGGTGGCTCCTCGATTCTGTAACGTCATTCCGGGGCGATGCGAAGCATCGAACCCGGAATCTCGAGATTCCCCGGGGTGCAATTGCACCCCTGAGGTCCAGTCCTTCGGACCATCCCGGAATGACGGCATACTCAACCCTCGCTCTTCAATATCTTGAACACGCCGCTCGCCATTGCGATACAGCGCTTGTCGACGGTCACCTCGGTCGTGATGAAAATGAGGCTGCGGGTGGAGCGCACCACGTGCGGCTTCGACACCAGCACCTCGCCGATCTTGCCGGCTTCGACGAAATGCGTATCGAGCTGGACCGTCGCCAGCGTCGGCTTGCCCGAGATGTAGCGGGCGGTCATGCCGCAGGTGCGGTCGGCGAAGGTCATCAGGACGCCGCCCTGCACCAGGCCGCGGCGGTTGTGATGCTTGTCCTCGGTGATCAGCGCGTATTCATGCTCGCCATTGACGACACGCTGCCACAGCGGGCCGATCAGATGCAGGAATCCGCTGGTTTCGACGATCTTCCAGCCGTCGGATTTGAGTTTGTCCGCGGCCTTGGCTGTCATGTCGTGCTTTCCGTTTCTCGCGGGCTGTCATGCTGTCCGGTCATTTCATCTGACGCGCTTGTGTTGTAGTCAAGCGGGATGGTCCGGTCATTTGACGATACCACCCGGCGGAATATCGCAGAGCTGTGCGCGGCCTTCACGCGGGCGCCCGCCGGCGAGGCGGAGCCTGTGTTGAAGCGGGCCGCCGTCGCCATTGCGCTCACCGGGGCGGAGTCGGGCCCGGGCACCTCGTTTCTGCTGACCCGGCGCGCCGCGAGCCTGCGATCGCATGCTGCGCAATGGGCGCTGCCGGGCGGGCGCTGCGACCCGGGCGAGACGCAGGCGCAGGCCGCGCTGCGCGAACTCCACGAAGAACTCGGCGTCGGTCTCGCCGAGGGCGACGTGCTGGGCCTGCTCGACGATTACCCGACGCGATCGGGCTATCTCATCACGCCCGTGGTGGTCTGGGTCGGCACCAGCGCCGAGATTTCGCCGAACCCGGCCGAGGTGGCGTCCGTGCATCGCATCGCGCTCGACGACATCGAGCGCGAGGACGCCTTCAGCTTCACGAAGATTCCCGAGAGCACGCGGCGCGTGATCCGTTTCCGTCATGCCGGCCAGCACATCCACGCACCGACGGCCGCGCTGATCTATCAGTTCAGCGAGGTGCTGGCGGGACGCCAGACGCGCGTGGCGGAACTGGAACAACCGGTGTTCGCCTGGAAGTAGGCCTCCGCGCGAGTGAGGCGATGCGCCTTGCGGATGCTGATCGTTTCGGCGACCATGGCGGACCAACAACAAGAAAAATCCCGGGAGTTCGCCCAGCATGTTCAAGAAATGGCTTTGCGCCGCCGCCATGCTCGCCGCGAGCGCAGCGATCGATTCAGCGCAGGCGCAAAACTATCCTGCGCGCGCGATCACGCTGGTGATTCCGTTCGCGCCCGGAGGCAGCACCTCGATCGTCGGTCGCGGCATCGCCGACAAGATGAGCGAACTGCTCGGCGAGAAGGTCGTGGTCGAAAACCGTCCCGGCGCCGGTGGCACCGTCGGCACCAAGGCGGTGGCGAAGAGCGATCCCGATGGCTACACGCTCTTGCTGGGCTACACCGGCACGCTCGCGATCGGTCCCTCGCTGTACAAGAATCCCGGCTACGACCCGCGCAAGGATTTCGCGCCGATCGGAATGATCGGCAATGCGCCGAATTCGCTGGTGGTGCATCCGTCGTTCCCCGCCAGGACCGTCGCCGAACTGATCGCCTTTGCGAAGGCCAATCCCGACAAGGTCAATTTCGGTTCGGCCGGCGCCGGCACCGCCAGCCACATCACCGGCGAATATTTTGCCCGCGCGGCCGGCATCAAGCTGGTGCACATCCCCTACAAGGGCACGGGGCCTGCGCTGACGGATCTGTTGGGCGGCCACATCCCGATGGCATTCGCGCCGATCCCGGCATCGCACTCCAACATCGCGGCCGGAAAACTGCGCGCGCTGGCGGTGACCAGCACCATGCGCTCCGGCCTGCTTCCCGACGTGCCGACGATGATCGAAGCCGGGCTCACCGGGTTCGACGCCTCGCTCTACTACGGCCTCGCGGCGCCGGCCGGCACGCCGCGGCCGATCATTGACAAGCTCAACAAGGCGCTGCGCGATGCGCTCGCTTCCGACGAGGTGAAGAAGCAACTCGGCAACGACGGAACCGAGATCACACCCGGCACGCCGGAAGATTACGGCGATTTCATCGACAAGGATGAGAAGAAGTGGTCGAAGCTGGTAAAAGCCAGCGGCGTCGAGCAGGAATAGGGCCGAAAGTCGCGCCCCTTCGGGGCTGACTTCGCAGGCACGCTTGCTAAAAGGGAGCGATGCGCCCACCGTTGATTCGCATTGGTTCCGGATTTCTCGCGCTCGCGCTGCTGGCGGGTGCGTCGCCTGCCGCAGCGATGGATGCGGCTGAGCATTTGAATGCGATGGCGCAGGCCGCCTCGCCGCAAGCGATCGCCGAATATCGCCGCAAGCTGAAGGAGTATCAGCAGGCGCGCGCCGCTTTCGACGAGCAGGCGGGCGCCTACTGGTCCTCGATCTACGAGAAGCGAAAGGGTCGCAACGCCAAGCGCAGGGAGCGCCAGGCGATCACGCTCGACGACTACGTGCTGACGCAGCCGCCGACCTACACCGGCCCGCCGCGGCCGGTGAGTCCGGAGCCTGAGGAGGAGAAGCCGCCGCGCGAGCGCAAGCCGATTCCCGTGGTCGCCGATTTCCTCAAGGCCGCCGCCGAGCAATTCCAGTTCGTTCCGCAGCGGCCGGCGTCTGAAGTCGAGTTCAAGCGCGCCTACGCCCGGTACGCGCTCGCGTCAGGATTGACGCGCGAGCAGGCGGTGCGGGTCTATTCGTTCGAGACCGGCGGCAACGGCAATCACGACATGCAATCGGGCCTGAGCACGTCGCGGCCGGGGTCGCGCGCGATCTCGACCGCGATCGGCTACAATCAGTTGCTCACCACCAACAGCGTCGTACTGATGGCCGAGCAGGGCCACGAGTTGATCAAGGAACTGACGGCGAAGGCAGCCGGCCTGTCGGGCGCGCCGCGCAAGGCGATGGACCACAAGCTCGCGGTGCTGAAGAAGATGGTGGCGTTCTCGCGTACCGTGCCGGGCACCTGGTCGGAGCATGAAAAGCTTGCCAGCACGCCTCAGGGCTGGGCGGTGCATTCCATGGTGCTGGACGTGGACGTCGGGCCGATGCTGCAGACCCACAAGCTCCTGACATCGGTTCATTTCGCGCGCGCCAAGGGCCACACTCGGCCGTTGACGGCGGCCGAACTCGAAATGATGAACCTGACAGGCGACGGCACCGGGCTCGACATGGTGACGATGCCGCAGGCGATGCGCGAGCGGGTGCCGACCTCGAATTTCTTCCAGCGCGGCGGCTACGAGCGCAACCCCGTCGCGATCCGCCACAACACCGTGGCGAAACTGCTCGCGGTCACCGACGAGCGGATGGATTTCAACAGCAACAAGCCCGGCGCCAAGGAATTGGCCGCGGCGTTTTAGGTGGATGGCGAATGGATGACTCTTCCCTCTCCCCTTGTGGGAGAGGGTGGATCGACGACGCGAAGCGGCGGCGAGACGGGTGAGGGGTCTCTATCCGCGGAGAGAACCCCTCATCCGGCGCGGATTGCATCCGCGCCACCTTCTCCCACAAGGGGAGAAGGGAAGGAAGACCCCCTCAGTTCGACCCGAACATGAAGCTGCCATCGCCCTCGAGATAGGGTCCGGACCGCATGTAGAGCTGTCCATTCGTGCCGATGAAGAACAAGGTGCCCTTCGGCACCTTCTTGGCACCCTTCAGCAGCAAGCCCGCATTGTTGGTGCCCATCTTGTAGGAGAGCGTCTTGCCGTCCTTGCCGTAGGCGTAGCCCATGTCCGATTTCAGATCCCACGGCGTTGGCGCTGCGGCTTGCGCGAATGCAGATGTCGCTACGCCCGCGAGTGCGGCCGCCATCAAAATCGACTTCGTCGAAACTCTCATCGTCGTCATCCTCCCAGCGCCCTTCAGCGGCTCAGTCCCACGTTTTGAACAAATCACGAACGGTAATATTCAGTCAATTGGGACCTTCGACGCATTCACGTTGCCATTGAGACTTTGTGATTTCCCGGCTTCGACTTCCCGACTATGTTCCGCTTTCGGTCGCGCGAACCGCATTGCGAGAATGTCAGGGGATGATTTGTATGAACCACGTCATGAAAATCGGTTTAGGTGCGGCATTGTCAATCCTGGCGCTGGCTCCTGCCGCGGAAGCCGACGAATTCAAGCTCTCTCACAACCAGCGGATCGCCTGCAGCCGCGGTCTGGCGCCGGGCAAGCTGAACACGGCGACCTGCAAATCCTATGCTTACGTGTTCAACGCCAAGACCTCCGAATATTTCCGCTGCCAGGTCTCGCTGGCGCTGACGCGGGACAACAAGGAGGTCATCAACGTGCAGGCCGATGGCGGCTGCACCAAGAAGACCCGGATATTCGATACCGATTCGAGCTATTCGTTCGACGCCACCGAGACCGAGGCGCCGAACACCAACTCGTTCTTCGGCCCCGGCGGCTATGCGGTGTGGGCCAGCGACAACAATGTGCCAAAGGTGCGCGGGTGCATCATCATCTCGTCCGGGCTCGGCTCCGACATTGCCAAGTGCATCGACATGAAGTTCGACTAGGTCCGGCCAGCGGCGCATCCTAGTTCGGGCCGGAGGCCATCTGCGGGCGTGACCGGGCGAACTTCCTGATCGCCTGTGGCTTGCCGAACAGATGGCCCTGTACCAGGTCGAAGCCCATCTCGTGCGCGGCGAGAAAGTCGGCGCGGGTCTCAACACCCTGGGCGATGACGCGGGCGCCATGGTCACGGGCCAGCTCGACGATCCGGCGGCACACCGTCTGTTTCAGCCGGTCATCGGCGCTGCCGTTCACGAACTCACGGTCGACCTTCAGCTCGACGAACGGGAAGCTCACCAGCTCCATCAGAGATGGCCACTCCGCGCCGACATTGTCGATCGCGAACGCGATATTGTGCAGGCGCGTCGCCTTTGCGACCTCGAGCACCAGCGCGGGATTTTCGATCACCTCGCTGCTTTCGACTTCGATCAGCAATCCGCCGAACGCGGGATGGGTGGGAACGGCGCGGCAGAGATCGCGCACCGCGTACTGATCTCCGAAAAACGAGACCGGCAGGTTGATCGAAAGATCGACCGGGCCCTGGCTCTCGAGCAGGTGCCGCCAGTCCTCGATGGCGCGGCCGACCGCGAACTCGGACAGGGCGCGAAAATGCGGATCTTTGTCGTCGGGAATGAAGTACGCCGGCGGGACCACGCCCCAGGCCGGGTGTCGCATCCGGACCAGCGCTTCCGCGCCGCTGGGGACCAGCGTGCGGACGTTGATCTTTTGCTGATACCAGAGTTCGAGCCAGCCCGCCTTCAGCGCTTCGGCCACGTCTACCGCCGGGCTCGGCGCCGGCTCGGCCGGCAGCATCGCCGCCACGGTCTCGCGCAGGCTTCCCGCACTGAACGGCGTCTGCAGCGAGGGCAGCATGGCGATGCCGTATTCCTCGCCGATCTGCCGGACCGCCCTTACCATGATCGACTGCGGCTGGCCGATGACGAGAACCTTGCCGGCGAAATTTTTTCGTACCACGACCTCGAGAATGTCGCCGGGCTCCAGGCCGTTGGCACACACGCTGAGCACGAGCAGGTCCGGCTGGTGGATGTCGAGCACGCTGGGAAGATCACTGGCCTGGCCGCACTCGCTGGTGACGAAGCCGAGATCTTCGAGTGCGTCCGAGAGAAACAGCCTGAGGTGCTTCTTGCTGTCGATGACACAGGCGCGGGGTGTCAGCTTGCGGTGGCCGAAAGGACCGGCGTGCACATCCCCATGAAAGTTGATCCCGCTCATCGTCGCCCTCCCACCCGACAGAAACCCCGGATGCAGTCGTACATCCGTGATGCGGCGGCAATGATGGAATCTTTTTGGACGGAGCGAGTTTTGCTTGAGTAAGGTTAAGACAGAAATTTGCAGTGGGAATCGCAAGTGCGTTTCTCGCCGATGACCCGATGGTGCACCGCACCGGTCGGCATTTCATCAGGCAAGAAAGAAAAAGCCGCGGCCCATGACGGGCCGCGGCCGAATGAAATTGCGGTAGAAGCGACGCGTTTATTTGCCGATGCCCTTTTCCTTGAAGTATTTCAGCGCGCCGGGATGGAACGGGATCGGCGAGCGCTCCTGAACCTGGTTGTCGAGCGTGAAGCTCTCGGCTTCCTTGTGCACGGCAACGATGTCGGCCTTCTTCTCCACCAGTGTCTTGACGATGGCATAGGCGTCGTCATTGCTCATCTTGTCGCCGGTGACAATCAGATTCCACACCTCTGTGATGGAATTGTCCTTGTCATAGCCGGGATACGAGCCTGCCTTGATCTTGCTGGCAGTGTAGAGCTTGCCGTGCTTGGCGTTCATCTTGTCGGCCAGGTCGCCGTGATCGATCAACTTCATCTTGAGGCCGGGTGTCGCCGCGAGATCGGTGACCGCGGCGGTCGGAATGCCGCCGACCCAGAAGAAGGCATCGATCTTGCGGTCCTTGACGGCGTTGACGGATTCGGAAACACCGAGCCGTTCGCGCTTCATGTCCTTGTCCTTGTCGAGACCGGCCGCCTCGATGACGCGGAATGCCATCACTTCGGTGGCGCTGCCGGGCGATCCGGTCGAGACGCGCTTGCCCTTCAAGTCCGCCATGGTGTTGATGCCGCTGCCTTCGATCGTCACCACATGCATACGGTTCGGATAGACCACGAGCAGCGCCTGCAGCGGCACCTTGCCGCTCTTGAACTTGTCCTCGCCCTTCAGCGCATCGAGCGCGGCGTCGGCCATGGTGAAGCCCATTTCGCTCTTGCCGGTGCCGATCAGTTTGAGATTGTCGACCGATCCGCCAGTGACCTCAGCGGTAGCCTGCACGTTGGGAAGGCTCTTCGAGAGCACGTTGGCGACGGCGCCGCCCAGCGGGTAGTACACGCCGCCGGTGCCGCCGGTTCCGATCGACATGGTCTTCTGCTGGGCGTGGGCTGCGCCCGCGAATGCGAGCCCCAGCGTCATCGCCAGGATGGCTGTAGTCTTCTTCATGTTCGTCTCCTCAATCCCTTCATTAACTATGTCGTGAGCGCAGGCCGCTCTGGCGACCGCGTTCGGGCCTGCCACAGTACGACGCCAAGACCGATGATCAGCCCCGGCACATAGGTGTAGCTGATATCGCGGCCGATGATCCATTCGACGATCGCCTCGATCAGGCTCGGGAACACCAGCAGCAATCCGGATAGCAGAAGCAGGCCGCGCTCCATCGGCGTATTTTGTCGCAGGGCCCAGTTCTGGGCGAACGCCGCCAGCGCCAGCAGGCCGAAAGTGGTCTTGGCCGTGATCTCGAGAATATCGATCCACGACCCACCTTTCGGGATCGAAAGCAGCAGCCCGACGCCTTGCGGGTCGAGCACGAACACGAACGGAACCAGGAACGCCGGCAGCGTGTATTTCCAGGATTGCAGCGTCGTCCGGTAGGGATCGCCGCCGGTAATGGCCGCGGCAGCGAACGGCGACAGCGCCGTCGGCGGTGACACCTCCGACAGGACGGCATAGTAGAAGATGAACATGTGCGCGGCGTAGTCGGGCACGCCGAGCTTGATCAGCGCGGGAGCCGCGATCACCGCGCAGATGATGTACGAGGCGGTCACGGGCACTGCGAGACCGATGATCCAGACGATCAGCGAAGTGTAGATCGCCGTCAGCAGCAGGCTGCCGCCGGCATAGCTGATGACGATCGCCGAGAATTTCAGGCCGAGACCGGTCAGCGTCACGATGCCGACGACGATGCCGGCGCAGGCGCAGGTGGTTGCGGCATTCAGCGCGCCGATCGAGCCGTCGGCCAGTGACTTCACCAGCTTGGCCGGCATCAGCGCGGTCTCCCTGCGCAGGAAGGAGAGCGCGAAGGTGACGAGGATGGCGTAGAACACCGACAGCGATGGCGAATAGCCAATGATCATAAACACGACCACGGCGAGCAGAGAGATGAAGTGGAAGCCGTATCGCATCGTCATCCGGCCGAGCGACATCTCGGGCGTGAAGGTCACATTCTTGGCGTGAAATTTCTTGGCGTCCAGTTCGACCATGAACAGCAGCGACATGTAGTAGAGACATGTCGGGATGGTCGCCATCCAGATCACGTCGAGATAGCTGATCTTGAGAAACTCTGCGATCAGGAACGCAGCCGCACCGAGCACCGGCGGCGACAGGATCGCGCCCAATCCGCCGGCGGCGAGCAGGCCGCCCGCGGCGTTTCTCTCGAAGCCGGCCTTGGCCATCATCGGATAGGCCACGGTGCCGATCATGACGGTCGTGGCGACGCCCGATCCGGAGGGGCCGCCGAGCAGGAACGACGACAGCACCACGGTGCGGCCGGCGCTGTTCGGTTTGCCGCCCATCAGCGCCAGCGAGAAATCGATGAAGAACTTGCCGGCGCCGGAATGCTGCAGGAACGCGCCATAGATGGTGAACAGGATGATCAGCGTCGCCGACACGTCGACTGCGACGCCGAAGATGCCTTCCAGCGTAATGAAGAGGTGGCCGACCAGACGATCCACGTCATAGCCGCGATGGGTCCAGGGCGCCGGCAAATGCGGTCCGAGCATCGCATAGGCGATGAACAGAATTGACACGACAGGCATGATCGGACCGGTCGTGCGCCGCGTCGCCTCCAGCAGCAAGATGATGAATACGATGCCGACGATCACGTCCCAGCGGTCGGGCGCGGTGGCGCGGTCGGTGAAGTCCTCGCCGCCCCACAGCGCATAGATGATGGTCGCGATCGCTACGATCCCGGGCACGACGTCCCACCACCGCACGCGATTGCGAAACCGCGTCGCCAGCGGAAACAGCAGGAAGCTCAGCACCAGCGTGAAGGCGACGTGGGTGTAGCGAAGTTCCTGGGTCGGAACGATGGCGTAAGCCGCATAGAGATGGAACAGGCTCATGACCACGGCGATCGTGGTCGAAATTCTTCCCGGCCAGCCCATCAGGCGGTTGGCGGCGCCTTCTTCGGCCTCGACGAAGGATTCGGCCTTCTGCAGTGCCTCGTCCGAAACCGCGACGACCTCATCGTTGCGCGGCGTTGTCTTCTCTGCAGCCATGCTTCCCCCGGGGGCACCCTTGTCTCAGGCCCGGCTCCCGCGGGCCCGTTTCGCCGCGCATTCACCCCGGTTTGGGTATCCGTGGCAAGGGGCTTATCGGCGTATGCCCGCCGGCGTCGCTTTAGCTCATCGGACAGGTTGACCCGGAAGCTCGATCCGGTCCAGTTTTCCGGCCAATTTGACGCCAGGGGAGAAGAAGTCGATGGAACGGCTCAAGGGCAAGACGGCGATGGTGGTGGGTGCGGGATCGATCGGTCCCGGCTGGGGTAACGGCAAGGCGACGGCCGTGACCTTTGCTCGCGAAGGTGCGCAGGTGTTCTGCGTCGATCGCAACGGCGCCGCCGCGCAGGAAACCGTCGATATCATCACCGGCGAAGGCGGCAAGGCGACCGCTTTCACCGCCGACGTCTCGCGCGAAGCCGAAGTGGCGGCGATGACGGCGGCGTGCCTGAAGGCCTATGGCCGCATCGACGTGCTCGACAACAATGTCGGCATCGCCGAGATGGGCAACGTCGTCGAGGTCGACGAGGCGAGCTGGGATCACGTCTTCGCGGTCAATCTCAAGAGCGCCTATTTCGCCATGAAGCACGTCATCCCGGTGATGCAGAAGCAGGGCGGCGGCTCGATCATCAACATCTCGTCGATCGCCTCGATCCGGCACCTCGGGATTTCCTACGTCACCTATGGCGCCTCGAAGGCGGCGATGAACCAGATGACGAAGACGACTGCCGTGCAGTTCGCGCGCGATCATGTCCGCGTCAACTGCATCCTGCCGGGCCTGATGAAAACGCCGATGGTCGCGCATTCCGCAGGCCTCGCGGCGAGCTATTCGGCCGGTGATGTCGAGGCGATGTGGCGGGCGCGCGATGCGCAGGTGCCGATGGGCCACATGGGCGACGCCTGGGACGTCGCCAATGCAGCGCTGTTTCTGGCGTCCGACGAATCGAAATACGTCACCGGCATCGAGCTGGTGGTCGACGGCGGGATCACGGTGAAGGCGAGTTAATGTTCCGAGGCGCGCGATTTGCTCGCGCCCCCGGAATGACGGAGCCACGTTCTGCTACTGCGCCATCGCCAATATGCCGCCCGCGAAGGAATGCCAGAGCGGGGAGACGCTGATCGGCCAGTTCAGGATCTTCACGGCGATCAGCGCGATGCCGCCATAGACGTAGACCGGATGCGGCCGGCCGCGGGTGCGCCAGTCGAACACCATGGCGACCACGAGCAGCAGATAGGCGACGAAGGCCGGCGGGATCGTCACCGGCACCGGCGGCGGGCCGGCGGGGCCGGGAGGCGCCAGGAAGGTGAGAAACCAGCGCGCGACGGCGGCGTCCAGCACCGAAATGCCGGCCAGCAGCATCAGCCGCTTGTGGATTTCGGGTCGGCGGATATTGGCGATCGCCAGCGCAAACACGATCGCGAAGAACAGAATTCCGCTGAGCGGGACGATCGCAAACGCGATCCCGTCATATGTCATTCCCGCGTCGGCGGAGCGCTTCATCGCATGTACCGCCACCAGGAAGCCGAAGATCGTCATCGCGGTTGCGAGCGAGACGCCGATCATCCCGATCGCCCGGTGCCGTGCGACTTTGCCGGATGCGGCAAGCCAAGTCTGGAACGCGAAATAGAGCGACCAGGCAAAGAACAATAGCCCGTGAAAATGAACGACGGGCGAAGCCGAGAATGAACGGGTGGCGAGCGGCATCCAGTAGGTCGGCGCGAAGCCGACAAAGGCGACGGCCGTGCAGGCCAGCGCCATGTAGAAATAGAAGTAGCCGGTTGAGGATTGCGCGAAAGCGCGCGGCGGATGGTAGTCGGTTAATGTGGTCATGGTTCTTGAGTCTGCGAGACCTGTGAAAGGTTCATGAATAATCGTTCGGCGGAATATCCTTCCGCGTGCAAAGTGGTGCGCTTTCCCCTACGTCACCTTTCGGTCAAAATCTGTGATCCGGATTACAGAGGAAAGTCGCAGGCTGCCGTTGTCGGAAACGCAACGCGCTTGCTAGGATCGTCGGCAATCAGCGCTTTCCCCGGATCAATCGATGCAAGGCTTTACTTTCACCCGCAAACTGCTCGCGGCCTTCCTGCTGTGGATCGGATTTGCACATGATGCGTCCGCGACCCAGGTCGAGCCGGCCAAGGATTTGCGGATCGATCCGGCGCTCTGCCTTGCCGCGGCGCTCGCGCGGAACGACGACAAGACGCTGGACGTTTGCGGCGCGCTGATCAACAACGCCAAGACCGAGAAGCCCGATCGCATCAAGGCGCTGATCGCGCGCGCGACGGTCTACGAGCGCAAGGACATGATCGACCGCGCCATCACCGACTACGACAGCGTACTTCGCCTCGATCCGACGCTCGCCGATATCCATAACGCGCGCGGCGAACTCTGGCGCAAGAAGGGCGACCTGCCGAAGGCGGTGGCCGATTTCGCCGCCGCCATCAAGCTGAACCCGGATCATATTGCCGCCAGAGCCAACCACCGTTCGCTGGCGCTGGAACTGGAGCGGCTGGGGGCGCTGAAGGCAGTCGCGGGCAAGCCGAGTTTCAATTGTGCCACCGCCCGGCGCAAAGTTGAAAAAGCGATCTGCGCCGATCCTGCACTCGCCGATCTCGACCGGGAAGTCTACGGCTCATATGTCAGGGCAACCCGTGAATCGAAGAGCCCGCGACAGGCGAAAAATCTGCGACGCGAGCAGGAGGAGTTCATCGCCCGGCGCAATGCCGCGTACGGCCGGCCGGACTACGATCTGCAGAAGGCGATGCGACAGCGGCTGAAACAGATCAACGGAGCCGACGCTTACTAGCGCGGCCATCTGTTGAGGCTTGATCTGGCGCAACTTCCCGTGACAATGCCTGGCATAAAGCCTTGCCCAACCGTCAAACCCGGGGTCACCCGGCCGCGACGGCGGAGTGCGCGACCGGGAGAGACGCGATGAATATCCACGGGAAAAGCAGGTACCAGGAGGTCCATGCCCGCTCGCTGGCCGACCCCGAGGGATTTTGGGCCGAAGCGGCGCGCGAGATCGACTGGATCGAGCCGGCCAAAAAGATCTTCGATCCCGCGATGGGGGCGTATGGCCGCTGGTTCGCCGGCGCCGTGGTCAACACCTGCTATAACGCGCTCGACCGCCACGTTGCGGGCGGCCGCGCCGACCAGGTGGCGCTGATCCACGATTCGCCGCTCACCAACTCGATCTCGAAATTCACCTATGCCGAGATGCTGAAGGAGGTGCAGACGCTCGCCGCGATCATGCAGGACTTCGGCGTCAGCAAAGGGGACCGCGTCATCCTCTACATGCCGCTGGTGCCGGAAGCGGTGTTCGCGATGCTGGCCTGCGCGCGGATCGGCGCGGTGCATTCGGTGGTGTTCGGTGGCTTCGCCGCGAAGGAACTCGCGACCCGGATCGAGGACGCCAAGCCGAAACTGATTTTCTCGGCAAGCTGCGGCATCGAGCCCGGCCGCATCGTGCAATACAAGCCGCTACTCGACGAGGCGATCAGGCTTTCGAGCGTCAAGCCGCAGGCCTGCGTCATCCTGCAGCGGCCGCAGCAGCTTTGCGAACTCGCGGCCGGCCGCGACCAAGACTGGGCAACGCTCCGCCGCGCCGCGCTCGATGCCGGGAAAACCGCGCCGTGCACGCCGGTGCTGGCGACCGATCCCCTCTACATACTCTACACCTCGGGCACGACCGGCATTCCCAAGGGCGTCGTGCGCGACAATGGCGGGCATCTGGTCGCGCTGAAATGGTCGATGTTCAACCTCTACGGCGTCAAGCCAGGCGAGGTCTGGTGGTGCGGCTCCGACATCGGCTGGGTCGTCGGCCACAGCTACATCGTCTACGGGCCGCTGATTCATGGCGCGACTTCGATCATGTATGAGGGCAAGCCGGTCGGCACGCCGGATGCCGGTGCGTTCTGGCGCGTGATCTCCGAACACAAGGCAGTCGCGCTGTTCACCGCGCCGACCGCGTTCCGCGCCATCCGCAAGGAAGATCCGGACGGCGCGTTCATCCGCAAATACGATTTGTCGAAATTCCGTACGCTGTTTCTGGCCGGCGAACGTGCCGATCCGCCGACGGTGGAATGGGCGGAAGCGCAGTTGAAGGTGCCTGTGATCGACCACTGGTGGCAGACCGAAACCGGCTGGTGCATCGCCGGCAATCCGGTGGGGCTGGGCATGCTTCCGGTCAAGCATGGTTCGCCGACCGTGCCGATGCCGGGCTATCAGGTGGATGTCGTCGACGAGGCCGCCAAGCCCGTCGCAGCGGGCACCATGGGCTCGATCGTGATCAAGCTGCCGATGCCGCCGGCCTGCCTGCCGACGCTTTGGGAGCAGGATGCGCGCTTCAAGGAAGCGTACCTCACCGAGTTCCCCGGCTATTACAAGACCTCCGATGCGGGCTACAAGGACGACGACGGCTATGTCTGGGTGATGGGCCGTACCGACGACATCATCAATGTCGCCGGCCACCGGCTCTCCACCGGCGGCATGGAGGAAATCCTCGCTTCCCACCCCGATGTCGCCGAATGTGCGGTGCTCGGCATCAAGGATGCGATCAAGGGCGAGGTGCCCTGCGGCTTCCTGGTGCTGAAGGCCGGCGTGACTCGCCCGCCCATCGAGATCGAAAAGGAGATCGTGGCGCTGGTGCGCGACAAGCTCGGTCCGGTCGCAGCCTTCAAGCTTGCCATCACCGTCGGCCGGCTTCCGAAGACGCGCTCGGGCAAGATCCTGCGCGGCACCATCAAGAAGATCGCCGACGGCGAGAGCTGGACCATGCCAGCCACCATCGAGGACCCCAAGGTGCTCGACGAGATCGGCGAGGCGCTGAAGGGCAGGGTGTGATCATCGTGTCCGTCATTCCGGGGCGATGCGAAGCATCGAACCCGGAATCTCGAGATTCCGGGTTCGCTTCGCGCCCCGGAATGACGTTGTTCCCCATCATGCCCGGGCTTGACCCGGGCATCCATCTTCGTCAAAGCGAACTGCCATCTTTTCGATGGATTGCCGGGTCATCCCCGATCGAGTCGGGGACAGGTGCCCGGCATTGACCAGAGGGAAAACGGGAGCTCCGAAATGCAGGCCGGAATCGCAAAACGCTTCATCGTCCTGCTGCTGGCAGCGCCCTTGCTCGCCGGCTGCCTCGAGCGCGGCCAGCCCACCATGGTCGACACCAGCGCCGACGACGACGCGTTCTGCCGCGCCAACAATGTCGCGGTGGGCTCGAACGATTACGTCATCTGCCGCAAGAACCGCGACGTGCAGCGCGGCAACGCCAATGCGCGCACAGATCGTGCCCAGCGCAATATGGCCGAGCAGATGCTGAACAATCCGACGCGACCGTGACCGGGAGGCCATCATGAATGAAGACGTCTTCAACACCAGCATGCGCAGGTTTCTCAAGAAGGTCGGCATCACCTCGCAACGCGAGATCGAAAAAGCCGTGCGTGACGCAGTCGAGGCCGGCAAGCTCAAGGGTAACGAGAAACTGCCGGCGAAGGTGGTGCTTACGCTCGGCGGCGTCACGCTATCGCACGAGATCACCGACGAGATCGAGCTGGGGTAGTGAAGATCTTGCCCTCGCCCCTTGTGGGAGAGGGTGGCACCTCACGAAGTGAGGTGACGGGTGAGGGGTTCTCTCCGCGGAGACAGACCCCTCATCCGGCACGGACTTCGTCCGCGCCACCTTCTCCCACAAGGGGAGAAGGAAGAACCGACGCACTTCCACATTAAAAACGCGGCAGGTTGTCCTGCCGCGTTCCGAAAATCAGCAATCGATTGCGCGAATTTTATTCGTCGTCCTGATCCTGCCGCTTGCCGCCGATCGTCTTGAGCTTGGCGAACACCGCGTCGACGTTGAGGTCGTCTTCGGTCTTCTCGCTCGTCTCGAACTCCGGCTCCTTCTTGGTGGTCTCGGAGGCCGGCAGCAGCGTCGCGCCGCCGTAGGCCGCGGGCACCGGCTTTTCCTTGGCGGCGCGCTGCACTTCGAAATCGAGTTCGATCTGCGAGCACAGGCCGAGCGTTACCGGGTCCATCGGCGTCAGCGTCGAGGCGTTCCAGTGGGTGCGGTCGCGGACGGAGGCGATGGTTGTCTTGGTGGTGCCGACGAGGCGCATGATCTGCGCATCCTTCAGCTCCGGGTGATTGCGCACCAGCCACAGGATCGCGCTCGGACGCTCGTGGCGGCGTGACACCGGGGTGTAGCGCGGTCCCTTCTTCTTGGCGGCCGGGGGCAGGGTGACCTTGCTCTCGCCGAGCTTGAGCCGGTAGTTCGGGTCCTTTTCGCCCTTTTCGATCTCGTCGCGGGTCAGCTGGCCGGTCGAAATCGGGTCCATGCCCTTGATGCCCTGGGCGGCGTCGCCGTCGGCGATGGCGCGGACCTCGAGCGGGTGCATCTTGGTGAAATCGGCGACCTGGTCGAAGGTCAGCGCGGTATTGTCAACCAGCCACACGGCAGTCGCTTTTGGCATCAGCGGCGCATTGCTCATGGCAAATCTCCTTTGTGCCTCGCCCACCCCTTTTGGGGGCGAAGCCTATGGTCATCGGTGATGACGGGAATTAGGGCGCTATATACGCCTTCCCGGGGTATTGGCGCAATGGTCTGCTATAGTGTCTTGACAGAGCCCCAAAGCAGTCCCAAGTCCTTATCCGAATTGGCCGTTCCCTGCCCGCCGGCACGGGGTGATTCGGTCTCCGAGAGAGCCCCATGTCAGCCAAACCAGACCTGAGAATCGTGCTTTGTTCTCCCCGTGGCTTCTGCGCCGGGGTGGTGCGGGCCATTGATACCGTCGAGCGGGCGCTCGCGATCTATGGCGCCCCGGTCTATGTCCGTCACGAAATCGTGCACAACCGCTATGTTGTCGACAGCCTGAAGACCAAGGGCGCGATTTTCGTCGAGGAACTCGCCGAGATTCCGGACAATACCAATGCACCGGTGGTATTTTCGGCCCATGGAGTTCCGAAGTCGGTTCCGGCGGACGCCCGGGCCCGCAATTTCTTCTCGCTGGATGCGACCTGCCCGCTGGTCACGAAAGTGCACCGCGAGGCCGCCATCCACTTCAAGCGTGGCCGCGAAATCCTGCTGATCGGGCATTCGCACCATCCGGAAGTGGTCGGCACGCTCGGCCAGTTGCCGCCGGGTGCGGTGACGCTGATCGAGACCGCGGAAGATGCCAAGACGTTCACGCCGAAGGATCCCGATAACCTCGCCTTCGTGACGCAGACGACGCTGTCGATCGATGATACCGCTGAGATCGTTGCGCTGCTGAAGGCGCGTTTCCCGAACATCAACGGGCCGCACAAGGAAGACATCTGCTACGCCACCACCAACCGCCAGCTCGCGGTGAAGAAGGTGGCGCCGGTGGTCGATGCGCTGATCGTGGTCGGCGCGCCGAACTCTTCGAACTCGCAGCGCCTGCGCGAAGTCGCCGAGCGCGAGGGCTGCAGGATTGCGATCCTGGCGCAGCGCGCCTCGGATCTCGACTGGTCGCGTTTCGAGGGCATCAAGAGCCTCGGCATCACCGCGGGCGCGTCTGCGCCCGAAGTGATCGTCGAGGAAATCATGGGCGCCTTCGCCGAGCGCTACCACCTGCATGTGGAGACGGTCTCGGCTGCGGAAGAGAACGAGTTCTTCCCGCTGCCGCGCTCGCTGCGACCCGACGCCGCCTAAGGTCTCACCAACAAGGTACTGACATGGCGGTTTACACCGACGTCGCCGCCGAAGACCTCGCGGAGTTTCTCAAGGGTTACGACATCGGCGAGTTGCTCTCCTACAAGGGCATCGCCGAGGGCGTCGAGAATTCCAACTTCCTGCTGCACACCAGCCAGGGCGCCTTCATCCTCACGCTCTACGAGAAGCGCGTGGCGGTCGACGACCTGCCGTACTTTTTGTCGCTGATGGCGCATCTGGCCGAGCGCGGCGTGCGCTGCCCGCAGCCGGCGAGGAATCGCAAGGGCGAGGTCTATAGCCGGCTCGCCGATCGTCCCGCGGCGATCATCAACTTCCTCGAAGGCGTTTGGCCGCGGCGGCCGAACGCCGCGCATTGTACCGGCGTGGGCGAGGCGCTGGCCAAAATGCATCTGGCGGGCCGCGATTTTCCGATGTTCCGCAAGAACCCGTTGTCGGTCGAGGGCTGGCGGCCGCTGTTCGATCTGGCCGCGCCGCGCGCCGACAGCGTCGGGCCGGGCCTGCGCGATTTCATTTCGCGCGAGCTCGACCACCTCGAAGCCTGCTGGCCCAAGGACCTGCCGCTCGGCGTCATCCACGCCGACCTGTTTCCCGACAACGTTTTCTTTCTCGGCGACAAACTGTCGGGACTGATCGACTTCCCGTTTTCCTGCAACGACATCCTGGCCTACGACGTCGCGATCTGCCTGAACGCGTGGTGCTTCGAGCCGGATCATTCCTTCAACGTCACCAAGGCGCGGGCCTTGCTCAACGCCTACGGCCGCGAGCGCCGGCTGTCCGAGGCTGAGCAGGAGGCGTTGCCGCTGCTGGCGCGCGGCTCGGCGCTGCGCTTCCTGCTGACGCGGCTAGTCGATTTTCTCAACGTGCCATCAGGCGCGCTGGTGAAGCCGAAAGATCCGCTGGAATATGTCCGCAAGCTGCGCTTCCACCAGAACGTCCAGAGCGTGCGTGACTACGGCCTGGCACAGCCCGGATTTGTAGCTTGAGCGAATTGCCTCATGTGACGGTTTTTACCGACGGCGCCTGTTCGGGAAATCCCGGGCCCGGCGGCTGGGGCGCGATCCTGAAATTCGGCGAGACCGAGAAGGAATTGAAGGGCGGCGAAGCGCACACCACCAACAACCGCATGGAGCTGATGGCGGCGATCTCGGCGCTGGAAGCGCTGAAGAAGCCGTGCGTGGTCGATCTCACCACCGACAGCCAGTATGTCCGGCAGGGCATCACCGGCTGGATCCACGGCTGGAAGCGGAACGGCTGGCGCACGGCGGACAAGAAGCCGGTCAAGAACGTCGAACTGTGGCAGCGGCTCGAGGCCGCGTTGAAGCCGCACCAGGTGCGCTGGCACTGGATCAAGGGCCACGCCGGCCACGCCGAAAACGAGCGCGCCGATCAGCTCGCGCGTGAGGGCGTCGCGATGGCGAGATTGAAGACATAGCCCTCTCCCCTTGTGGGAGAGGGTGGATCGAATGAGCGAAGCTCATTCGAGACGGGTGAGAGGTTCTCTCCGCGTACTCAGACCTCTGATGCGGAAAGAACCCCTCATCCGGCGCTTCGCGCCACCTTCTCCCACAAGGGGAGAAGGAAGAAGGAACGCGCGTAGTGGCTCTTCAGCTTACAGCTGGCCCAGCAGCGTATCGCCGCCCGAAACCTCTACCTTGCCGGGCGCCGGCTCGAGATTGAGCTTCTTGACGACCCCGTCGTCCACCAGCATCGAATAACGCTTGGAGCGGATGCCGAGACCGTTGCCAGAGGCGTCGAGCTCCATGCCGATGGCCTTGGTGAAGTCGGCATTGCCGTCGGCGAGAAACACCGCCTCGTCGCGCTGGTCGGTGTCGCGCTTCCAGGCGTTCATGACGAAGGCGTCGTTGACGGAGACGATGGCGATGGTGCTCACGCCCTTGTCCTTGATGGCATAGGCGTTGAGGAAGATGCTCGGCAGGTGCATCTTGTGGCAGGTGCCGGTATAGGCGCCGGGCACCGCGAACAGCGCGACCTTCTTGCCCTTGAAAATATCGTCGGTGGTTTTGACCTGCGGGCCTTCCGCCGTCATGACGCGAAATTTGGCTTCCGGCAGCTTGTCGCCGACTTGGATCGTCATTTTTTGTTCTCCCTGAATGATGGGTGTTTCTTAAACCGGGCGGTCGGCCGGCACAATATTCGGAGGAGGCTAAACGGCAACCGTAGCGCCCGTTCACGCTTGCGTCATCAGGGCGAAAAGCCGCCTTCGTCCAGGAATGCCTGCTCCTCCGGCGTCGTCTCGCGGCCCAGGATGCGGTTGCGGTGAGGGAAGCGGCCGAAGCGCCGGATGATCCCGGCGTGGTGCTCGGCCCATTTGGCGCTTTCGTCAAGGCCCGCCGCTCGCGAGAGCTCGACACAGCGCAACTGGTCGGCGAGGTCTTCCGAGTGCATCAACGGCAGATACAGGAATTCGCGCAAGGCCGGGTCGATCCGCGTATCCACGCCGTTTTCGACCGCGCGTTGCGCCACGTCGCGCGCCAGCGCGTCGCTCGCATAGGTCCTGCCGTCGCCGCGGAACAGGTTGCGGGGAAACTGGTCGAGCACGATGACGAGCGCCAGCGCGGCGTCATCGCTGGCTTCCCATTCCGACAATTCGCCGGCCGCCGCCCGCTGCCACAGTGCAAGAAAGCGCCGGCACACTTCGGCGTCGAATTCGTCGTCGCGCCGGTACCAGCGGTCGGGACCGGCGTCACGCCAGAACGCGAGGATTTCCTCCGGCGTGACGGAAGTTTCGGCCATCGAGAACGGCGGGCCGTGCGTGCTACGCCGCGGCCTTCTTCTCGTCGCGCAGTTCGCGGCGCAGGATCTTGCCGACGTTGGTCTTGGGCAGGTCGGTCCTGAACTCGATCTGCTTCGGGACCTTGTAGGCGGTAAGCTGCGTGCCGCAGTACTTGATGACGTCTTCGGCAGTGAGGGCGGGGTCCTTCCGGACGACGAACGCCTTTACGGCCTCGCCGGATTTCGCGTCCTGCACGCCGATCACGGCGCATTCCAGCACGCCCGGGTGGCTCGCGATCACTTCCTCGATCTCGTTGGGATAGACGTTGAAGCCCGAGACCAGGATCATGTCCTTCTTGCGGTCGACGATCTTGGTGTAGCCCTTCTCGTCCATCACGCCGATGTCGCCGGTGCGGAAGAAGCCGTCCGCCGTCATCACGTTCGCAGTCTCGTCCGGCCGGTTCCAGTAGCCGGCCATTACCTGCGGACCCTTGGCGCAGATCTCGCCGGGCTGGCCGAGCGGCACTTCCTTGCCGTCGTCGTCGCGGATCGAGAGATAGGTCGAGGGCACGGGAATGCCGATCGAGCCGGAGAACTTGTCGGTGTCGGCGGGGTTGCAGGTCAGCGTCGGCGAGGTCTCGGACAATCCATAACCTTCCGACAGCGCGCAGCCGGTGACGGCAAGCCATTTCTCGGCGACCGGCTTCTGCGTCGCCATGCCGCCGCCGAACGAGGTCTTCAGCTTGGAGAAGTCGACCTTGTCGAAGCCGGGCGAATTCAACAGGCCGTTGTAGAGCGTGTTGACCGCCGGGAAGCTGTTGACCTGGTATTTCATCAGCTCCTTGATGAAGCCCGGCATGTCGCGCGGGTTCGGGATCAGGAGGTTGACGCCGCCGGCGCGCATGGCGAGCAGGAAGCACGCCGTCAGCGCGAAGATGTGATAGAGCGGCAGCGCGCAGACGATGAAGAGCTGGTCGACATGCGGCGGCTTCTTCAGCGCGGGCTGCAGCCAGGCGTCGTTCTGCAGCACGTTGGCCAGGATGTTGCGGTGGAGCAGCGTGGCGCCCTTGGAGACGCCGGTGGTGCCGCCGGTATACTGCAGGAACGCGACGTCATCGAGCGTCAGCTTCGGCTTGTCGAGCTTCATGCCGCGGCCGGCGGCGAGCGCATCGTTGAATGCGATCGCGCGCGGGATCGACCAGGCCGGCACCATCTTCTTGACCTTGCGGACCACCAGGTTGACGATCACGCCCTTGAAGCCGAGCAGGTCGCCCATGCTGCCGACGATGACGTGCTTGAGCGCGGTCTTGCCCATCACCTGCTGCACGGTGGTGGCGAAATTCTCCAGCACGATGATCGCCTCGGCGCCGGAATCCTTGAGCTGGTGCTCGAGCTCGCGCGGGGTGTAGAGCGGATTGACGTTCACTACGGCATATCCGGCGCGCAGCACCGCGGAGGTCGCGATCGGATATTGCAGGACGTTCGGCATCATCAGCGCGACGCGCGCGCCCTTCTGCATGCCCTTGCTCTGCAGATAGGCGCCGAGGGCTGCCGACATATCGTCGAGATCGCGGTAGCTGATCGACTTGTCCATGCAGATGAACGCCTTGCGGTCAGCGAACTTCTTGAAGCTTTCTTCCAGCAATTCGACCAGCGACGAGTACTGGTTGACGTCGATATCCGCGGGCACGCCGGCCGGATATTGCTTGAGCCAGATCCGCTCCATGGTATTTCCCCTCTGGTTGTTCCCTGTTGTCGGCCGGGCCTGCCTTGTTTACGGCAGTATTGTGAAAGCCGCCGCCGATGGCAAGCGGCTGCGCGCTATCGACGCATTCATCGACCTGAAATAGCACCTCGAACGGAAGTAGAACTGCCCAAATGCACGGCTTCGCGGTTCGTTAACCAGCCGGTTTGGTTTCGCCCTTGGGCTTTGCAGTGCCGTTGGGTTTCGCGGGCTTCGGCGCCGGCTTGTCGCCTGCGGCGATGGGCTTCGGCTTGGCCGCGGCGGCCGGCTTTTTCTCAGCCGAGGCAGCGGCAGGCTTGGCTGCGGCGTCCGACTTGGCGTTGGCATGCCTTACGGCGGCTGGCTTGTCGGTTGGCTTCGCTGCCGGCTTGGCCGCGGGCTTCGCGCTGGCTTCAGCTTTTGGCGCAGCCGCCGTGTCATGCTTCTTCGCTGCGACTTGTGATTTCTTGCCGCGCTTTGCCGGCTTCTGACTTTCAGTATCCGCTGCAACCGCTGCGATCAACGCGGCTCCGGTCTTGGCCGGACCGGTATACACCACGACAGGTTCGGACGCGGCCGCGGGACCGGCCATCAGTTCCGCAGGCTTTGCCACCGGCGCCTGGAAACCGGCGGTGAAGAACGCCACGGCGGTTTCGCCGGTCGCCGCGCCATTGGAAGCAACGATATCCGGGTCCTCGTCGCTCGCGGGCCGCTTGCGCTTGCCGCTGCACATTTCCTCGCGCAGGTTCGGCGGGGAGGCATCGATCGGCGCCAGATTTTCGACGGTGCCGAGCGCAGGCTTCAGCCAGCCGAGCCCATTGCCGCCGAAGCCACGCTCCAGCATCTGGGCAGCGCGCACTGCGCGCGCCTGTCCGGAGGAGGACCCGAGCACGACGGCGATCAGCCGCTTGCCGTTGCGCGTCGCCGACGCCACGAGGTTGTAGCCGGACGCGCAGATGAAGCCGGTCTTGAAGCCGTCGGCGCCGGGATAACGCCCGATCAGCTTGTTGAAATTCTGCGTCACCCTGCGACCGTAGCGGATCGAGGGAATATGCATGAAGTATTCGTATTCCGGCAGGTCGCGAAGATAGGCGCGCGCCAGGATCGCGAGATCACGCGCCGAGGTCACCTGGCCGTCGGCCGGCAGGCCGTTCGGATTGACGTAGCTCGTCTGCGTCATGCCGAGCTTTGATGCGGTCGCGTTCATTGTCGCGGAGAAGCCGTCGACGGAGCCGCTGACGCCCTCGGCGAGCACCACGGCCATGTCGTTGGCCGACTTCACCATCATCATCTTCAGCGCATTGTCGACGGTGATCTGGATGCCCGGACGGAAGCCCATCTTGGATGGCGACTGCGAGGCCGCGGTCGGCGACACCGTCAGCACCGTATCGAGCGACAGGCGGCCTTCCTTGACCGCCTTCAGCGTGACGTAGGCGGTCATGATCTTGGTCACCGACGCCGGGTACCACGGCATGGTCGCGTTGTCGGCCTGAAGGACCTTTCCGGTATCCGCCTCGACCAGCAGCAACGCTTCGGCGTGCGCGATGCGCGGCGTCACGACGGCGAGCGCCGCCGCAAGCAGGATCCAGTTGAACGAGTTGCGCGGCAGCAGGCGGATGAGATGCACTTTTGCGTTCCGGTCCTTTGAGACCCGCCTTCGAAAAGGAGGTCCTGTCGATTGAGCGTTCGGGTTTCAAGCGTGTCCGGTGCCGTCGCAATGCGGCAGCGCAAACCTATACCGGCTTGCCGATTCAGAACAGGGGCACGGGACCAAATCGTGGAAGAAATGGGCGCGATTTCGATGATATCCGAGGGTTTTAGGCCGGTTCCACCAGCTTATTTCGCCTCGATGGCGGCCCGCGCATCTTCGTGCACCATGAACTGGGCCTTCGCGAGTTCGGCAAACCGGCCGCCCTTCGCCACCAGTTCATCGAAGGTTCCGTTTTCGATCACGCGTCCGTTGTCGAACACGAGGATACGCGTGGCATTGCGGATGGTCGAAAGGCGGTGCGCGATGACGAACGTGGTCCGGCCCTTCATGACCTCGTCGAGCGCGGCATTGACCTTGGCTTCGGTGACGGCATCGAGTGCGCTGGTCGCCTCGTCGAGGATCAGGATCGGCGGGTCTTTCAGCAGTGCACGCGCGATCGACAGCCGTTGCCGCTCGCCGCCGGAAAGCATGCGGCCGCGCTCGCCGGCATGGGTTTCGAATTTCTTGTCGCTGCGCTCGATGAACTCCAGCGCCTGGGCGCGGCCCGCCGCAATCCGCATTTCCTCTTCGGTCGCGTCCGGCTTGCCGACGCGCAAATTGTCGGCGAGCGAGCGGTTGAACAGCAGCGCCTCCTGGAACACCACGCCGATGTTCCGCCGCAGCGAGGTCAACGTCAGGCCGCGGATGTCCATGCCGTCGATCTTGATGATGCCGGACTGCGGGTCGAAGGCGCGGTGCAGCAGCGCGATCGCAGTCGATTTGCCGGCGCCGGTCGGGCCGACCAGCGCGATGGTCTGGCCGGGCAGGGCGGTGAACGAAAGGTCCTCGATCGCGGGCCGCTTGCCGTCGTAGGAGAACGAGACGTTGTTGAATTCGACGAGGCCGGAGAGCCGACCGGTATCCATGGCGCCCGGCCGGTCGCGCACCGCGGGCACGGCATCGAGCACGTCGAAGAATTCCTGCAGGCGCGGCGCTTCCATGAACACGCTGTTGATGAAGCTCACCACCTGTTCGAGCTTCTGGATCAGCATGGTCGCAAAGCTCACGAACATCACGATCTCGCCGACCGTGGTCTGCCCCCGTCCGTGGAGGTAGATGCCGACGGTGAAGATCGCCAGCACGGTGATGGTCGTCGAGGCGCGCGTGATCACGGTCACCAGCGCCCACCATCCCAGCACCGGCATCTGCACCGCGAGCAGCTTGTCGGCGACGAAGCGCAAGCCCTGCACTTCGGCGTCGATCCGCACGAAACTCTGCACCAGGGCGACGTTGCCGAGCGCATCCGACGCGCGCGCGGAAAGATCGCTGTAATGCGCCTCGACTTCGCTCTGCATGCCGTAGGTCTTGCGTACCACCATCGTGGTCAGCACCGTGAAGATCAGGCAGAGCGCGAACAGCAGGATCGCCAGCCGCCAGTTGATGTAGAACGCCAGCGGCAGCAGCACGACCAGCGACAGGATCGCCGCAAAATGCTCGCGGAAGAATCCGAGCCAGAGCCGCCACAGCGAGTCGGTGCCGTTCAGCATCACTTTCATCAGCCGGCCGGAATGGGTGCCGGTGTGGAAGGTCAGCGGCAGCTGCATGATGTGTTCGAAATAATCCGTCAGCACCGCCTGGCGCTGGCGGTGCGCGAGCTTGTCGGCGTTGAGCGCGACGGCGGCGCTGCACAGGATCGTGAACAGGCCGAACGCCACCCAGGCGGCCAGCAGCGGCCAGGCCGAGTTCGAAGCCAGTGGTCCGGTCTGCGGCTTGCCGGAGAGCACGTCGACGATCTTGCCGAACAGCACCGGCTCGGCGAACTGCGCACCGGCCAGCAGCAGGTTGGCAAATGCGAGAATCCAGCCCAGCCGCGCCTCCTTGCCGAGCAGTTCGAGGACGCGGGTGTAGAGGCGAAGCATGGACATTCGGGCGAAAACTCGGCGATAAACGGGAACCTGATCAGCGAGAGCGCAATCTAATCAGGATCGCGACCAAGAACCAGAGCTGGATGAATTCTTCTATTCGCTATTGCCAACCTCATGAGCCTCAATCCTGAGGAGCGCGCTTGCGCGCGTCTCGAAGGATGGGCTGCGGAGCACTGTGGGGCCACCACATGGTTCGAGACGGCGCCTCACCATGAGGGGCAACACCGTGCATCAATTGACCAGGCGGCCTGTGAGCGGGGGCAGGAACTGGTTGTCGAAGATATCGGTTGCCTGCGGTCGCTTCTGAAACTTGAAGTCTTCCGCGACCTGGTCGATCGAGCGCTCGAACCGCTCCGGGTCGATGCCGCCGATGCCGTTGCGCCTGACCTCGCTGGTCAGGATGTTTTCCCGCAGGATCGTGTGCAGGCGTTCGAGTTCGAGGTCGCGCGACGCGCCGCCCTCCATCCGGTTCACGACTTCAGTCGTGGCGCGGTCGGAGTCCTTGGCTACGAGCTGGAGGCCGCCGATCGTCGCGCGCACGAACGCTTTCACCACTTCGGGCTTGGCTTCCGCCAGCGCCGGATTGACGATGACGGCGAAACCGTAGGACTCGCAGCCATAGTCGGCGAATCTCAGCACCGCCAGATCGTCGGCCGGCACGCCCCGGTCCCGCAGATTGATCGGCGCGAGATAGGAAAATCCGGTGACGGCGTCGATCTGGCCCGCCGACAGCATCGGCTCGCGCACCGCGGCGCTGATGCTGCTCTGTTTGACATGCTTGATCTTGATGCCGTTCTGCTTGGCCACCGCGGGCCACAGCCGGACCGACAGATCGCCTTCGGCAACGCCCAGCGTCTTGCCCTCGATGTCCGACAGCGCCTGTATGCCGCGGCTCTTGCGCGCGATGATGGCGTAAGGCGCCTTGTTGAACAGCATGAAGACCGCCTTGATTTTGGGCCCGCCCTGCTTGTCCTTGTCGCGGAAGCGCATCAGTGCATTGATGTCGACGAGCGCAAAATCGCTGGTGCCGGCGGCGACGCGCGCGATAGCGTCGGGCGATCCGCTGGCGATGTTGATGGTGACCGCGAGCGCTTCCGCGCTGAACAGCCCGCCCGCTGCCGCCATCACGAATGGTGCAGCGCCGGTATCGATCGGTCGGTCGAGCGAGAACTGGATTGCGAGCGGAGGGCGGGGTTGGTCGGCCGCAAAAGCGTAGCATGTCGCCAAGCCGAAAATGCCGCACAGGCCGACGAGCGAAGCCAGAAGCGAGCGGAAGGCGTTGGTCCGGGTTGTACGCATCGGGCTTACATCAGCATGAGTTGGACGAGAGCATGAGATGGGACAAGTTGCCGCGTCGGTGATGTCGGCTTCGTGACAGCGCCGAATGGCATGCCTGCGAGCAGGCACTCTCCAGCATCTAACCTGAACGGTGGATGACTGCCACGATTTTGACAGAGATCGTTCAGCTCCGGTTGGGGTTGGGGAACCTATTGTCCGCTCAGTGGTTGGCTATCCAGGGCCTGTCAGGCCAGGCGACCACGGAGGATATCGAGAATGTTTGCGCGAAAAGGTGTGTTTTCATCGATTGGCCGCGCCGGTGCAGTCGCGGCGGTTGCAGCGATGACGCTGACCGCCGTACCGCCGTCGATGGCGTTCGCAGGCTCCAAGCCGGCCAGCAAGGGCGTAACCGCCTCGACCGGTACCAGCGACGCGACCGACATCAGCGCCCGCCGCAGGCACTACCGCGGTGGAGGTGGTGCGGCTGCTGCAGCGGCGTTCGCCGGCATCGTCGGTACGGGCATCGCGATTGCGGCCGCCCAGAACCGCCGAAGCTACTATGACAGCTACGGGTACTACGGCGCCCCGGCGTACGGATATTACGGCGGACCGGCCTATTACGGACCCGGCTATTATAGCGGCACTGGTTCGGCATACGGCGGGTACAATAACCCCAATCGTTACTATAACGGCTGGTAATCGAAACTACCGCTAAGGCGGCCGTTAAAGATGAATCCACCGGCCGCTGCGGCCGGTGGATTTTTTTTGGTTGCAGGCCCAAGGCGTTAACACGCGCGGCGTCGCTTTCCGTTAGGATCGCAGAATGGGTGATTCGCTCGAGCGGCTTTATCAGGCGGTGAACGCGGCCAGGGATCTCGATCCGGCAACGTCGCGCACAGCCCGCTTGTTTCAGCGCGGCCCGTCCAAGATGGCCAAGAAGCTGGCCGAGGAAGCCATCGAAGTCGTCATCGACGCCGTCAACGGCAACACCGAAGCGGTGGTCCGCGAGAGTGCGGACCTGCTCTATAACCTGACCGTTTTGTGGGCAGCCGCCGGCGTCAAGCCGGAGGACGTCTGGCGCGAGATGGCCCGGCGCGAGGATTTGCTCGGCATCGCCGAGAAGCTGCCGAAATCGGCAATCAAGCCGATGGAGAAGCCGGCGGCAAAAATGCCGAAATCCATTTCGGGCAAGGCGCTGCCGAGCAAGGCGCGGCTGGCCAAGGCCGTGGCGCCTTCTGCGGTTCGGCGGCGAATTGTCGCGCTGGAAGGCCGTGCCTCACACAAGCGTCACTGATTCTTCGAAAAATCCCTCGTTCGCCAGCATGGACAAATCGGCTCCATGATGGTTCATGCGCGCATGCTGAGACGTTCATACGACTGGTGCATCGCCGCCGCTGACAAGCCCTATGCGCTCTGGATTCTGGCGGCAGTAGCCTTCGCGGAAAGCTCGTTCTTTCCGATCCCGCCCGACATCATGCTGCTGCCGATGTCGCTGGCGCAGCCGAAGAAGGCGTGGTGGTTCGCGACCGTATGCACCATCGCCTCCGTCGCAGGCGGCGTGCTTGGATACGCGATCGGCGCGCTGCTCTATGACTCGGTCGGGCACTGGCTCATCACCGTCTACGGCCTCAGCGACAAGGTCGAGACCTTCCGTGCCTCCTATGCCGAATGGGGCGCGGTGATCATCCTGCTGAAGGGGCTGACGCCGATCCCCTACAAGCTCGTCACCATCACCTCGGGCTTCGCCGGCTACAACATCTGGCTGTTCATCCTGTGTTCGATCGTGGCGCGCGGCGGGCGCTTCTTCGTGGTCGCCATCCTGCTCAACCGCTACGGCGACCTGATCCGGAGCGAGCTCGAAAAGCGGCTGGGCCTGTGGGTGGCGATCGGTGCTGTCGTTCTCGTCCTCGGCTTCGTCATTGCGTTCAAGCTGGTCTAGCTTGATCCATCGGGCTACGCTTCGCGACATGCCCGATCGAAACGGTCATGCCTTAAAAGTGCTTTCAACGAGCGGGCTCGCGCTGGCGATGCTGGCGCTCGTCCCCTCGACCGGCTGGCCGCAGGCCGCGCCCCAGCCGACGCTCGGCTTGCAGTCGCCGGCCCAGCAATCAGTGCCGTCTCAGCCCGCGCCGCAGCAGATCGAGTCATCGGCGCCGCGGCGCGATGAGAATCCGGGCCTGATCAACGAAATCGGAAAGCTGTTCGAGAAAACCAAATCGCTGCTGCCGCCGCTGAGGAGTCCTGGCGAGGCCATGGAGGATCTCAACGCGGGCGCCAAGGGCGCGGGGAACAGCCTCTCTAGTCTTGCACGGCCCTCGACGATGGTGAGCGGACGCGCGGCTTGCGCGGTGGCGGCCAACGGCGCGTCGGACTGCAAGGCCGGCGCCGACAAGCTCTGCCAGAGCAAGGGCTACAAGGAGGGCAAGAGCCTCGATATTTCTTCGGCCGAGAAATGCTCACCGAAAGTGTATATGCCCGGTTACAAGCGTCAGCCGGGCGACTGCAGGACCGAAAATTTCGTCACCCGGGCGGTTTGCCAGTAGCGCCAAGACGCAATACTTGACACTGGAAAGATTGGCTTGTTGGTATGATGTCTGGCATCTCTCTGGCGATGCCCCGGTTCCCGTGAAGAAAAACTGAAGGATCGCTCCGAATGTCCATGCCCGCGCTGTTCAAGGGCCGCCTGTCGATACCCGTGATCGGGTCGCCGCTGTTCATCATCTCCGTGCCGGACCTCGTCATTGCCCAGTGCAAGGCCGGTGTGGTCGGATCGTTTCCCGCGTTGAACGCGCGGCCGGCCGCGCTGCTCGACGAGTGGCTGGCGCGGATCACGGAAGAACTGGCGGCTTACGACAGAGCGCATCCGGAGCGCCCGTCGGCGCCGTATGCGGTCAACCAGATCGTCCACAAGTCCAACAACCGGCTCGATCATGACCTTGCGATGTGTGAGAAGTACAAGGTGCCGATGATGATCACGTCGCTCGGCGCGCGCGAGGAACTGAACCAGGCCGCGCATGGCTGGGGCGGCATCGTTTTTCACGACGTGATCAACCAGAAATTTGCGCACAAGGCGATCGAGAAGGGCGCCGACGGGCTGGTGCTGGTTGCGGCCGGCGCCGGCGGCCATGCCGGCACGATATCGCCGCTGGCCTTCGTCGAGGAGACCCGCTCCTGGTTTGACGGGCCGATTGCTTTGTCGGGCGCGATCGCCAACGGCCGCGCGATCCGCGCGGCGCGCGTTCTCGGCGCCGACTTCGCCTATATCGGCTCCGCGTTCATCGCCACCACGGAAGCCAACGCCGTCGAGGCCTACAAGCAGATGATCACCTCCTCGTCGGCGGAGGACATCGTCTACTCGAACCTTTTTACCGGCGTGCACGGCAATTACCTGAAGCCGTCGATCGTCAACGCCGGCCTCAATCCGGACGAGCTGCCGACCTCAGATCCTTCCAAGATGAGCTTCGGCACCGACGCCTCCGGTGAGCGCGCCAAGCCGAAGGCGTGGAAGGAAATCTGGGGCAGCGGCCAGGGCATCGGCGGCATCGGCAAGGTCGTCCCCGCCGCTGAAATGATCGCCCGTTTCAAGAAGGAATATGACGAGGCGGTCGATCCCCCGCTCTGATGCGGGCGCGCAACCGGCTTCGTCGACGCGGCGGAGGATGCGGGTGATGGCGGCTCAGGATCTCGGCACGCATGTTGCGCTGGTGACCGGCGCATCGCGCGGCATTGGTGCTGCAATTGCGCTCAGACTTGCGGAAGCCGGCGCTGCGGTAGCGGTAAATTATCGCGAGCGTGCCGAGGATGCCGAGGCCGTCGTTGCCAGGATCGAGGCCGGCGGCGGTCGTGCCGTTGCGGTCGCAGCCGATGTCTCGCAGGCCGCAGCCGTCAAGGCGATGGTAGATCAGGTTATGGACTCGCTCGGTCCGATCGGCATTCTCGTCAACAATGCGGGCGTCGCGATGGTGCGCGGCGTCGATGATCTCACCGAAGACGATTTCGACCGCACCATCGCGGTCAACCTGAAATCGGCGTTCCTGTGCACACAGGCCGTGCTGCCGGCGATGCGGGCGCGCAAATGGGGCCGCATCGTCAACATCTCCTCAGGCGCGGCGCGCGGTGCCGGCGCCATCGGCGTGCACTACAACGCCTCCAAGGCCGGCATGGAAGGTCTGACCCGCGGCTATGCGGCGCGTCTGGTCAAGGAGGGCATCACCGTCAACGCCGTGGCGCCGTCGCTGATCGAGACCGACATGATGCGCGGGCGCACCGATCTCGCCCGCAACATTCCGCTCGGCCGCATGGGGCAGGCCGACGAAGTCGCGCAAGCGGTGGCGATGGTGCTCGGCAACGGCTACATGACCGGCCAGACCATCGTCCTCAACGGCGGCATGGCGTTCGTCTGAGGCGCATGCCCTGCCGTCCCGACGTCGTTGCAAATAACGCACGCGGGCCTGCCTTGCCGCTGCCTCGACTCCCGTGCTCGAAGCGGGCAAGAAGCAACTCCCGCCCTCCGACAGGATCCCTCGTTGATGGAAGAAGCCATCTTTCGCGTTGACGGCAACAACGTCGACACCAGTCCCTATGCCGCCGGCCCCTGGCACCCCAGCATGCAGCACGGTTCGCCGCCGGCGGCGCTGGTGGTATGGGCTGCGGAGAAGATTCCGACGCAGGGCCCGATGCGCGTCGCGCGCGTGACCGTCGACCTGATGCGTCCAGTCCCGGTGGCGCCGCTGACGATCGAGAGCGAGGTCGTGCGCGACGGCCGCAAGATCCAGCTGTGCGCCGTCAGGCTGCTCGCCGACGGCATCGTCGTGGTCGGCGCGACCGTGCTCAAGATCAAGGTGCAGGGCAACGAGCTGCCGCCGGAGGCTGCGATCGAGCAGATCACGCTTCCGGGGCCGGACCAGTCGCGCGTCGAGCCCGCGGATTATTCCTCCAGCCCGTTCGTGACCGGGATGTCGCTGCGCGCCGCCCGCGGCCGGTTCGGTGAGCCGGGTCCCGGCGCGATCTGGTATCGCGTCGACCGGCCGATCGTTCAGGGCTCACCGATGTCGCAGGCGATGCGGGCGATGGCAGCCGCGGATTTCTGCAACGGCACTGCGTCGGTGCTCGATTTCCGCCAGTGGACGTTTCTCAACGCCGACCTGACCGTGAATTTCTCGCGGCAGCCGGAGGGCGACTGGATTCTGCTCGATGCGGAATCCTGGGTTGGTCCCGATGGTGCGGGCCTTGCGATGGCGAGGCTCGCCGACGAGCGTGGCTATTTCGGCCGCGCCATCCAGACACTCGTGATCGAAAAGCGCTGAGCGCTGCCGGCCCAGGCGTAGACGGCCGCGTCAGGTCATTTCAGGTTCGATGTCATTCCAGTTCGAGCGGCTGGAAGCGCCCGGCCTCGTCGAGCGCCGTGCCCCAGATCTTGTGCGAGGCCTGGTGATCGGAGCGGGAGAAGCTGAGCGGCACACCGAGCCCGAGATCGAGGTTGCGCGTGCTCTCCAGCGCGTCGACCAGGCGTTCGGTGTCGAGCTGCGGCCCGGTGCGTTTGAGCGCATCGACCAGGATGTTGGCCGCCACGAAACCTTCCATCGACGCGTAATCGGGCGCCTCGCCGGGGAAATACTTCGCTAGCGCATTTTTGTAATCGAGCACGGCACTGGAAAAGCCGGATACCGCCGGCACCACCTGGGTCACGATCACACCGCTGGTGTAGCGCGGCCCCAAGAGCTTCAATTCGTCGGCAAGCGCGGTGGCGCCGACGCCGGAGATGCTGCTGAAGATCATCTCGGGATACAGCGCGCGCGTCTTCTCGATGAACTTGGCGGCAGCCCGATACGACGCCGCCATGATGATCGCCCGCACCGGCACCTTCTGCGCTTTCAGGAGATTGACGGCATCGTCGACATCGATGGTGTTGCGGGCGTAGCTGAGGCGCAGGATGGCGCTGTCGTTGATGCCCATCGCGCGGTATGCCTTGGCGACGCCCGCGTAGCCGGCATCGCCGAGATCGTCGGTCTGGGCGAACACGGCGATCTGCCTCACCGGGATACGACGCATCTTCACCAGATAGCGCACCGCGGCGTCGGCTTCCTCGGCATAGCTAGGGCGGTAGTTGAACACATAGCGGTCGGGCGGGTCGCGTCGCACGACATTGCCGCCGGTGTAGGCGCCGAAGAACAGCATCTGCCGTTCGAGCAGATAGGGAACCGCAGCGGCCGCGGTCGCGGTGCCGATGCTGCCGATGATTCCGAATATCTGGTCCTTCTCGTAGAGCTGCCTGACGGCTTCGCGGGTCCGGGTCGGTTCGTTGCCGTCGTCGGCGGCGATGATCCGGAGCATTCGCCCTGAAACGCCTCCGGCATCGTTGACCCGGTTGAAAGCCGTCTCGATGCCGAGCTTCATCTGGCGGCCGCGCTCCTTGACCGGGCCGGTAAAGGCGGCCGTGATCCCGAAGCGGACTTCGCGCTCGGTGACACCGCGAACCGCCGTAGCCGCAGCAGCAGGGGCTGCAGCGGTTGGCGGCGTCGCGGCAAACGCCGGCGTGGCCACAGAGGGTGCGGCGGCCCTGGCCGAACTGGACGGGCTGAGCGACTGTTCGAGATCGGCGAGCCGGCGGTCCGCCTGCTGGCAGTCCATCCTGCCAGACATGACGGTGGCGCGGCCCTCCGCCACGCTGCGATCGAAAGATTGCGCGAGGTCGGATCGTTGGGCCTCGTTGGCCGAGGCTTCCCTGATCACGGCCGCGAACTTCTCCACGATCGTTTGCACGCGAGGCCGCGCGATGTCGGGACAGGCCAGCGCCGAGCCAATGACCGGCCCCACTCTTCCCGCGAGGTCGCGTACGAGGTCGGCTCTGTCGCCAGGGGCTGCTTCGGCAGCGATTGAAAGAAAGGAACTAACTAGGAATGCAGTCCAACGCAGGCACACAAAAGACTTCACTACACAACTCTTGATACAGTTTTTGGGGTTGAAGGGTCATGGTCACAAAATGTTGGGGCCCAACGGCCATAAAATCCTGACGGAAAGCATTACGTGCAAAAGGCCGCCCTTGTCGAGCGGCCTTGCACTATTTCATTCAGCAGATCAATCGTTTGGTTATTCGAGCTCGAGCGGTTGATAGCGCCCACTCTCGTCGAGCGCCGTGCCCCATACCTTGTTCGAGGCCTGGTGCTCGGAGCGTCCGAACCCGAGCTGGGTCCCGAGACCAAGATCAAGGTTGCGCGTATTCTCGAGCACGTCGATCAGTTTCTCCGTATCGAGCTGGGGCCCGGTCTTCCTCAGCGCCTGAATCAGCACGTTGGCGGCGACGTAGCCCTCGAGCGAAACGTAGTCGGGCGCCTCGCCGGGGAAATACTTCGCCAGCGCGTTCTTGTACTCAAGTACCGCCGACGAGTAGCCGGACACCGCCGGCACCACCTGGGTCACGATGACCCCGTTGGTGTAGCGCGCACCCAGGAGCTTCAGTTCCTCGGCCAGCGCCGTCGAGCCGACGAAGGAGACGTTGGTGTAGATCATGCCGGGATAGAGATCGCGGGTCTTCTCGATGAACTTCGCCGCCGCCCGGTAGGTCGCAACCATGACGATCGCCTTGATCGGCGTCTTCTGCGCCTTCAACTCGTTGACCGCGCCGTCCACGTCGACGGTGTTTCGCGCGTAGTTGAGCCTGAGGATGGCGCCGTCGTTCGCGCCCATGGCGCGAAACGCCTTGGACACGCCGGCAAATCCGGCGTCGCCATAGGAATCCTGCTGCGCGAAGACGGCGATCTGCCGCGGCTGCAGCCGGCGAATCTTGACGAGGTAACGCACGACCGCGTCGGTTTCCTGAACATAGCTTGCCCGATAGTTGAAGACGTAACGATCGGGCGGATCGTTGCGCAGGATGTTGGCGCCGGTGAAGGCGCCGAAGAACAACATCTTCCGCTCGAGCGCATAGGGGATTGCCACGGCCGCGGTCGGCGTGCCGACATTGCCGACGATGCCGAACACCTGCTCCTTGTCGTAGAGCTGCCTCATCGCATCGAGGGTGCGGGACGGCTCGTAGCCGTCGTCGGCGGCGTGCAGCTTGAGCATTCGGCCATCGATGCCGCCGGCATCGTTGACGCGATTGAAGGCGGTTTCGATTCCGAGCTTCATCTGCCGTCCCAGTTCCCTGGCCGAGCCGGAGAACGGGGCTGCGATTCCGAAGCGGATTTCCTTGTCGGTGACGCCGCGCGGGAAGGGCCCGGTCAGGGTCGGCGGCACCGGGGCCGTCGGCGCGGTTGCGGCTTGCGCTGCGGTTGCCGCGTTGGCGCTCGAGGGACCGATGACGCTGGACAGGCTGGGCCCGGCGATCGACCGTTCGAGATCGGCAAGTTGACGGTCGGCGCGGCCGCAATCCATCCGGCCCGCCGAGACCGCGAGACGACCGTCGGCGACGCTGCGATCGAACACCTGCGTGAGGTCGGAACGCTCGGCCTCGTTCGTCGAGGCTTCCCGGATCACCAGCGCGAACTTGTCGACGATGGACTGGATGCGCGGGCGCGCGATGTCGCGGCAGGCCTGCGCGGAGCCGATCACCGGTCCGACGCGACCTGCGAGGTCACGCACGATGTTGATTTCACCCGCGGCGCGGGCGCTGCCCGCCATGCCGAGAACCAAGGCTCCGGCCAGTAAGGCGATCCGATACGAGGTCATGGCAAACTCCTGGAGAACTGGATCGCGGGAGGGCGTCTCTCATGCCCCCCGGATTGGATCATCAATTGGCACGCTGCGGCGTCGCCGGATCGGGTTTCTCGCGCCACTGCATGAACTGCTGAAGCAGCTGTCCCTGCGGGTCCGAAGCCGACGGAGCGTCCGGCGGAGTAGATGCGAGAATCGCCTGGAAGTCGGCGATCGCAGGCTTCGGCGTGCTCTCGGACTGGAACAGCGCAGCCCTGATGGACTGCGCGAGCCCGACTGCGGTCGATGCTTCGCCATCGCCGCCCTGGCGGACACCCGGCACCACGATGACGAAGAACAGCGCCACGACGGCCGCAACGCCGATCGCCGCCGCGAAACGCGCCGCGACGCTCCACAACGCTTTCTCTTCCTGGGGCTCTCGCATCAATTCGGGATCGAGGGGATGCCGCAACGCGTCGGAGACAGCGTTTTCGAGCCGGGAACTGTGGTTCGTCGGAGCGCGGGCAACCGCCGTCGACGGATCGGATTCGCGAAGAGAGGCCGATCGTTCGCGCAACATGCGGGGTGCATAATAGAGCGGGTCGCGGGGGCTGAGATGGTCCTGCTCACTCACGCTACTCATACCTTACTCCTCATGACCCTTGGCTGTTGGCCTGACTGCTGTGCTGAACGCCGAGACGGCCGCGACCGTACCGTAAAATGCCCCACGCAATGGAGTAGGCGCGCGGAAAAGCCGCGCCAGCACTCCACCAATTGTTAAGTTGGGTCCGAACGTTTGAATCAAACTGTCCGGCCTCGCCATCCTGGCGACGCCCGACTGCGAGATCACATCGCGAGACCGCACGATCCCCATCGCTTCCATTGCCTGCCCTTTGGCAACTGCCGCCCCAAAAAAACGGAAGTGATTGTCTTGTCAGGTCGCCCCCCTGACAAATTATCACCTAGTTTTGTTGGAACTGCGCGAAGACGCTTTTAGGTCGGAAACGTGACGAAAGTAAGTTGACGACTTGTTAACCATGCGGGAACTCCACCCATGGTGGCAAAGGCTTAGCTTGGAATGACACCTCGCGCGCAACAATCGGCCGCAAAGGCGCCAAATTTGACGCGGCTCGGGCGGTTTTTCGGCCAATCGGAGGGCTTCGGGACGTTAATAACTCATTAACCAAGTTCTGTGTTCTTAAAAATTCGATAAGAAAGGCGAGTCGAAACATCATGGACGTCCGAGCTGATCCACCGCGTCAAATGGTCCGGCTGCGTGGTCGCTCCTATGTCGCGTTCGTATTCAGCCCCGTCGTGCCGATCGTGGAATGGCTTGCCGAGATCGACGCCACGCTGGCGCGTTCGCCCGGATTTTTTGTCGGCAAGCCGATCGTGCTCGACCTCGCTGCCGTCGACCTCAGCGGTGCGGCGATCACCCATCTGCTCGGCAGCCTCGGTGAGCGCAACATCCGCGTCCTCGGCATTGAGGGCGTCGATGAAGCGCGTCTCGGGCCGAACATGCCGCCCTTGCTGACCGGCGGCCGCGCCTGCGTCATCACGCGAAACGAGCCGGCGCAAAAGCCCGAGCCCGAACCCAAACAAAAGCCGACCTCGCTGCTGCTCGCCGAGCCTGTGCGTTCGGGCCAGTCGATCGTGTTCGCCGATGGCGACGTCACGGTGCTGGGCTCGGTCGGGTCCGGCGCGGAGATCGTCGCCGGCGGATCGATCCACATCTACGGCACGCTGCGCGGCCGTGCGATGGCCGGCGTCAACGGCAATTCCTCCGCGCGAATTTATTGTCAGAGGATCGAGGCGGAACTGCTCGCCATCGACGGCTACTACCAGACTGCAGAAGAAATCGACGACGCAATTCGCAACCGCCCTGCGCAAGCCTGGCTGCAGGGCGATACCATGAAAATTACCCCGCTGAATTAATCGGCTAAGGAGATCGAGTATGGCCAAGGTACTGGTCGTCACATCCGGCAAGGGTGGCGTTGGAAAGACCACCACCACTGCGGCGCTCGGCGCGGCGCTTGCACAAGGCGGACAATCCGTCGTGGTGGTCGACTTCGACGTCGGTCTGCGCAACCTCGATCTCGTGATGGGCGCCGAACGCCGCGTGGTGTTCGACCTCATCAACGTGGTGCAGGGCGTCGCCAAGCTGCCGCAGGCCCTGATCCGCGATAAGCGCCTGGAGAACCTCTGGCTGTTGCCGGCCTCGCAAACCCGGGACAAGGACGCGCTCACAGACGAGGGCGTGGGCCGCGTGATCGCGGAGCTCAAGAGCCGGTACGACTGGATCCTGTGCGACAGCCCGGCCGGCATCGAGCGCGGCGCCACGCTCGCCATGCGCTACGCGGACGAAGCCATCATCGTCACCAATCCCGAAGTCTCCTCGGTGCGCGACTCCGATCGCATCATCGGCATGCTGGATTCGAAAACCGTGCGGGCCGAGAAGGGCGAGCGCGTCGAAAAGCACGTGCTGATCACCCGGTATGATCCGGCACGCGCCGCGCGCGGCGAGATGCTCACGATCGACGATATCCTTGAAATCCTGGCAACGCCGCTGCTCGGCATCATTCCCGAAAGCCAGGATGTGCTGAAGGCATCGAACGTCGGCACTCCCGTGACGATCAACAACGCCGAAAGCGCACCCGCGCGCGCCTATGTCGATGCCTCGCGCCGCCTGATGGGAGAGGAAGTCGCAATGGTAGTGCCGACGGAGCGCAAGGGCTTCATGAACCGGCTGCTGGGACGGAGGGCTGCATGAGCATGAATTTGCTGCGGCTGTTTCGCGGCCGCAATGCATCCGCCCCCGTCGCCCGGGAACGGCTGCAGATTCTGCTGGCGCATGAGCGCGGGCTGCTCGGCCAGTCCGACCTTCTCGGCACGCTGCGGGAGGAGATCCTCGCCGTGGTGGCGAAGCACGTGGTGCTCGATCCCGACAAGGTCATCGTCAAGCTGGAGCGCGGCAAGACCGTCTCGACGCTGGAGGTCGACATCGAAGTCCCGAACAATTTCGACAAGTCGAAGAAGGCAGCGGCCGAGCAGCGCATGGCCGGCTAACGGTAGCCCGCGGCGCTGAGCGGCTGCGCCCGCGGCGCGATCCGTTACAAGGTCGCGTCGGCGCGGAATACTTCCCCCAAAAATAGTTCCCCGTCTCGGGAACCTCCTGAAGGCATGGCGAATTAGTCATGGTTTGGGAGGCAAGTGTGGTCGAGTCGGTTGAGGAGAAGGCGAAGAGCGGCATCTGGGGCCTCGACGAAATCCTCTGCGGTGGATTCTCCCGGGAACACATGTTCCTGGTCGAAGGTCATCCGGGTACCGGAAAGACAACGATCGCGCTCCAGTTCCTGATTGAAGGCGCGAGGGCCGGCGAAAAGTGCCTCTACATCACCCTGTCCGAGACCGAGCGGGAGCTGCGGCTGGGCGCGGCTTCGCACGGCTGGTCGCTGGACGAAGGGATCGAGATATTCGAATTGCTGCCGCCAGAGAGCCTGCTCGATTCCGAGCAGCAGCAGAGTCTGCTCTATTCATCCGATCTCGAACTCGGCGAAACCACCAAGCAGATTTTCGCAGCCGTCGATCGCGTGCAGCCGAGCAGGGTCGTGCTGGACAGTCTTTCCGAGATCAGGTTGCTGGCGCAAAGCTCGCTGCGCTACCGGCGGCAGATTCTGGCGATCAAGCATTACTTTGCAAATTTCCGCGCCACGGTCCTGCTGCTCGACGACATGTCGTCCGACCTCGACGACAAGACCATCCACAGCGTGGCGCACGGCGTGCTGCGACTGGAGGAACTGGCACCGGCGTATGGTGCAGAGCGGCGTCGGGCGCGCGTCATCAAGTATCGAGGCGTCAAATTTCGCGGCGGCTTTCATGACGTCACGATCACCACGGGTGGTCTGAACGTGTTCCCGCGGCTGGTGGCGTCCGAACACCGGTCGAGCTACGCTAGACATGCGCTCTCGAGCGGCATCGTCGAACTGGACCAGTTGCTGGGCGGCGGCGTCGAAAGCGGATCAAGTACGTTGATCCTCGGACCGGCCGGCACCGGCAAATCTCTCCTCGCCATCGTCTTTCTTGCTGCCGCGATTGCGCGGGGTGAAAAGGCGGCCTGCTTCATTTTCGATGAAGAATTGGGTCTTCTGTTCGAGCGCATGAAAGGTCTTGGCATCGAACTCGAGGTGATGCAGCGCAACGGCAACTTGTTCATCGAGCAGGTCGATGCCGCCGAACTTTCTCCCGGCGAATTCGCGCATCGCGTTCGAAAGCTGATTGACGACAACAAGGTCAAGACCGTGCTGATTGACAGCCTCAACGGCTACCAGGCCGCGATGCCCGAGGAGAATTCGCTGATCCTGCACATGCATGAATTGCTGCAATATCTCAACCGCCAGGGGGCGGCGACGTTCATGACGGTCGCCCAGCACGGCTTGGTCGGCGACATGAAAGCCCCGGTCGACGTAACGTATCTCGCGGATACCGTGATCCTTCTGCGCTATTTCGAGGCGCACGGCACGGTGCGCCGCGCCATGTCGATCATCAAGAAGCGAACGGGGGCGCATGAGTCGACAATCCGAGAGTACCGTATTGACGACAGCGGTCTGACGATTGGTGCCCCTCTAACTGGTTTCCAAGGTGTCCTGCGCGGAGTTCCCGAGTATGTCGGGGCGGACAAGCCGCTGCTGGAGGACCCTCTGTCGTGAGGGCCGGTCCCTCATCGGAGCGCGCCGTCATTCTTGCGCCCAGAGGCCGTGACGCATCGGTCGCCGCCGCCCTGATCCGGGAGGCGGGTTACCACGCGCAGATCTGCAGCGATCTCACCGAACTGACAAGAGAAGTCGAAGGCGGCGCCGGTCTCGCCGTGATCGCGGACGAGGCGATCAAAACGGCCGATCTGCGCGAACTCGTATACTGGCTCAACAGTCAGCCGCCCTGGTCGGATTTTCCGATCGTGCTGCTGACACGTCAGGGCGGCGGTCCGGAGCGCAATCCGGACGCTGCGCGTCTCGCGCAGGCGCTCGGCAACGTCACATTCCTGGAACGGCCGTTTCATCCGACTACGCTCGTCAGCATCGTGGGCTCCGCAGTTCGCGGAAGGCGCAGGCAATATGAGGCGCGCGCGATACTTCGCGATCGGACCGAAAGCGAGCAACTGCTGCAAACCGCGCTCAAGGCCGGACAACTCGGCGCGTGGGAGCTGCATCTCCCCGACCTCCAATTCGAAGCATCGTCATCCTGCAAGTCCGCGTTTGGGCGCGATGTGGAGGCACCGTTCACCTATCAGGACCTGGAGCGCGCGGTCCATCCCGACGACCGCGCGCGCCGCGATGAAAGCGTCACGCGCACTGTCGAGCAGGGGCACGACTATAGCATCGAGTTCCGCAATATCTGGCCCGACGGTTCGCTGCACTGGATCGACGTGCGCGGTCGCCCGGTGTATCGCCCCGACGGCAGCATCAAGTCGCTGGTCGGCGTTTGCTCGGATATCACCGCCCGCAAGACGGCCGAAATCGAACGCGAGAAATTGCTCGCCCAACTGGCGGCCGAACGCACCGCGCTGGCGGAATTGACCGCAACGCTCGAGCAGCGCGTCGAACAGCGTTCGACCGAACTGATGAAGGCCGTCGCCGCCCGCGAGCAGGCACAGGAGCAACTGCGACAGGCCCAGAAGATGGAAATCATCGGTCAGCTCACCGGCGGCGTCGCACACGACTTCAACAATCTGCTGATGGCCGTCATGGGCAATCTCGATCTGTTGCGCCGGCGCATTCCGGACGATCCGCGCCTGCAGCGGCTGGTCGACGGCGCGATACAGGGCGCGGAGCGCGGCGCGTCGCTGACCCAGCGCCTGCTCGCATTCGCGCGCCAGCAGGACCTGCGTGCGGTATCGGTCGATCTGCGAAGCCTGGTCGAAGGCATGGTCGAACTGCTGGAACGCTCGCTCGGTCCCCGTGTGGCGTTGCGGCTAGATATTGCCGCGGGCCTGCCGCCTGCGCGGATCGACGCCAACCAGCTCGAGCTCGCGATCCTCAACCTCGCGATCAACGCGCGCGACGCGATGCCTGACGGCGGGCGGATCGATATCAAGGTGACGGAGTACGAGGCGAAGCGCGATCCGGCGCTGGCGCCGGGCCGGTATCTCAAATTGTCGGTGGCCGATACCGGGACCGGCATGTCGCCCGACGTATTGAAGCGGGCGATCGAACCTTTCTTTTCGTCGAAGCCGCTCGGGAAGGGCACGGGCCTTGGACTGTCGATGGTGCACGGGCTTGCGGTCCAGCTCGGCGGCACGCTGCAACTGACCAGCGGCGTTGGAAAGGGAACCTGCGCGACGCTGGTGCTGCCTGTGGCAACTTCCGCGCCTGAAGCGGAAATTGCCGCGCCCGCCATTCAGAAGACCAGGCGCTCGGCGGTCATCCTGTTTGTCGACGACGATCCGCTGATTGCGATGTCGACCACCGAGATGCTGGAGGATCTCGGCCACCGGGTGATCGGCGCCAATTCCGGCCGGCATGCGCTCGACATTCTCCGCAGCGAACAGCCGATCGATCTGATGGTGACGGACCACATGATGCCTGGGATGACCGGGCTCGAACTGGTCGCGGCCTCGCGCGAGGTGCGGCCGTCGCTGCCGGTGCTGCTGGCCACGGGCTATGCGGAATTGCCCGAAGGCACCCAACTGGACCTGCCGCGGCTGGCAAAACCCTATCACCAGGATCAGTTGCGCGAACAGGTCGATCAGTTGCTGGCGTGAGGCCTGCGGCTGCTATCCAACCATCCGGTCGCGTCCGGTCCAGAAGCCTGCCTTGAGCACCTTCTTGTCGATCTTGCCGACGCCGGTCATCGGCAGTTCGCTGACGAACTTGATGTGCTTGGGCGCATGCGCCGAGCCCTTCTTCGCCTTGACGAGGTTGATCAGTTCGTCCGCATTCGGCCGCGCGCCGTCGCGGGCCACGATCACGGCGGTAACGGCCTCGCCCCATTTGTCGTCGGGCACGCCGACCACGGCGACCATGGCGACGTCGGCATGCTGCGACAGCACATCCTCGACTTCGCGCGGAAAGATGTTGAAGCCGCCGGAGACGATCATGTCCTTCTTGCGGTCGAGGATGAACATGTAGCCGCGTTCGTCCTTGCGCGCGATGTCGCCGGTGTGCAGCCAGCCGCTCCGCAGCGTCTCCGCCGTGATGTCCGGCCGCTTCCAGTACTCGGCCATCACGTGGCTGGCGCGCACGCAGATCTCGCCGGCCTCGCCGGTCGCGACTTCCTGGTCGTCATTGTCGAGAATCGCGACCTGGCAGGCGGCGATCGGGAAACCGCAGGACGAAAACAACTCCGGCGTCTTGGGATCATGATCCGCTTTGCGCAGCACCGACACCGGATAGCATTCGGTCTGCCCGTAAAGTTGCGAGAACACCGGCCCGATCCGCTCGATGCCCTCGACCAGCCGGCTCGGCGACATCGCGGAAGCCCCGTACAGCAGCAGTTCGAGCGAGGACAGATCGGTCCTGTCGAGCGCGGGATGATCGAGCATGACATAGATCATCGTCGGCACCAGCAGCGTGAAGTTGATGCGCTCGCGCTCGATGGTCTTGAACACCGCCTCTGGGTCGAAACCTTTCAGCATGTGCACGGTGCCGCCGCGCATCAGCGTCGGCAGCACTTTTGTCCCGGCGACGTGGCTGATCGGCGCCACCGTCAGGTAGCTCGGGGTTTCCGGAATTTCGAAATCGGCCAGGATCGCGGCGGTGGAACTGCCGAGTTCGCGCTGATGGCGCAGCGCGCCCTTGGATTTGCCGGTCGTGCCGCCGGTGTAGTTCAGCGTCGCGATATCGTCCAGGCGGGCGAAACTGCGCGCGGTGGCGCTGCCTGCGGCCTCGATCGCCTGCAGCAGATCGGCGCCGTAATCGGCCGGGCCAAGCGTGAAGACGGTTTTCAGGCCCGATGCTTTGGCGGCGAGTTCGCCGCCGCGATCGCGGAACGTCACGCCGTCGACCACCAGCATGTGCGCGTCGGAATCCTCCAGCTGGAACAGCTGGTCGTCCAGCGAACCCAGCGGATGCAGCCAGGTGATCGCCAGCCGCGACAATTGCGCGGCGACGCCGGCGCACCAGGTGTCGGCGCGGTTGGCGGTGAGGAAGGCGACGCGGGTGCCGGGCGCAAAGCCGAGTTGCATGAACACGGCCTGGATGCGGCCGATCATGTCGGTCGCGCCCTGATAGGTCATCGATCCGCCCGGCCAGCTGAACGCGGTGCGCGCAGGGTAGCGCGCCAGCGCGCGCAACGTCTGTTCGCACGTCGCCGGATACGCGTAGAGCGGATTGCTCATCTTCTCTTCCTCCCGAATGCTTTGTAGTTGGCCTTCGCCTGTGCCAATGTCGATTCAACGCTAGCATAACGAGGAAGCGGCTCAAGCCGGCATGACGCAACCAACCCATCTTCTTTCGCGCTTCAACGAACGCCTCAGTCTGCCATTGATTGCAGCGCCGATGTTTCTCGTCTCAGGCATCGAGCTCGTGGTAGCCGCATGCCGCAACGGCGTGATCGGTTCATTCCCGACAGTGAACTGCCGCAGCCCGGAGCAACTCGACGAGTGGCTCGGCGAGATTGCGCGCCGCTTGCAGCTTCATTCGGACGCCAGCGGCAAGCGCGCCGCGCCTGTTTGCGCGAACCTGATCGTGCATCGCTCCAACGCAAGGCTGGAGCAGGACCTGCAGGTATTGCTGCGGCACAAGCCAGAGATGGTCATCACCTCGGTGGGGTCGCCGGCGCCGGTGCTCGGTCCGTTGCACGACGCCGGCGCGCTGGTTTTAGCCGACGTCGCCTCCATCCGCCACGCCGAGCGGGCGGTGGCGGCCGGCGCCGACGGGCTGGTGCTGCTGACCGCAGGCGCGGGCGGCCAGACCGGCTGGCTCAACCCGTTCGTGTTCGTGCGCGCGGTGCGGGGGTTCTTCGATGGACCGCTGGTGCTCGCCGGCGGCATCGCCGACGGCCACGCTTTGCGCGCCGCGCGGGCGCTCGGCTGCGACCTCGCCTACATGGGCACCAAGTTTATCGCGACCCGCGAGAGCATGGCCGACGAGCGTTACCGCGAGATGCTCGTCGCCAGCAGCGCCGACGACATCCTGCTGACGAAAGCATTTACGGGTCTGCAGACCAACATGCTGCGGCCCTCGATCGAGGCCGCCGGTCTCGATCCCGACGATCTGCCCGCGCGCGGCGCGATCGATATCGGCAAGGACATCGATATCGGCGCGCGCGAAAGCCGCCCCAGGCGCTGGAAGGACATCTGGAGCGCGGGGCATTCCACGTCGGGCGTGAGCGAAGTTCTTTCCGTCGATGAAATGGTCGCACGTACCATCGCGGAGTATCGCGACGCCGATCAGCGCCTGCGGCCTTAACGCACAATGCGGCCGAGCACGTGTGCGGCCCGGTCGATCTCTTGTTCGTTCCACGCGGCGAAGCCGAGAAACAGGCCCTGCTCGTCGCTTCGGTGATACGTCATGATCGACAGCGCCCGGCTGACGACGCCGGCCTCGAGCAGCCGCGCCGCCAGTTTCTGGTCGTCGCCGGCGCCGTGGCACCGCGCCAGCAGTTGCATTCCGCCGGCCGGGGCCTCGACCGTCAACCGGTCGCCGGCTTCGTTGGCCAGCGCCTGCAGCATGCGGTCGCGCCGCGCCTTGTAGAGACGCGTCATCTTCCTGATGTGGCCGAGATAGGTGCCCGCGCCGATGAATTCGGCCAGCGCATCCTGCATCGTGATCGACGTCAGCATGCCGAGGTGGCGTTGCGCCAGTTCGAAGATTTCGACCTGCGCTTCGGGCACCACGACATAGCCGAGGCGGATGTCCGCATAGGTCGCTTTCGAGAAGGTGCCGAGATAGAAAATTCGCGGCGACGGCGCCAGCCCCTGCAGCGCGGCCACCGGCCGCGCCTCGTAATGAAATTCGCCGTCATAATCGTCCTCGATGATGCAGGCGCCGACGGACTCCGCATGGCGAAGCAGTTCGAGCCGGCGGCCGATCGTCATCAGCCGTCCCGTCGGATACTGGTGCGACGGGGTGATGAAGATGACACGCGGCGCATCCTTGCGGGAGCCGATCGTCATGCCCTGTTCGTCGAGCGGCATCGCGGAGACGATGGCGCCGGCGGCCTTGAAGGCGACGTAGGCGCCGCCATAGCCCGGGCTTTCGGCCCAGGCGTGATCGCCGGGTTCGAGCAATGCGGCCGCGACCAGTGTGATGCCGGCCTGCGCCGTCGGCACGATCAGGATCTGGTGCGGCCTGGCCTTGATGCCGCGATGAACCGACAGATGTGCCAGCAGCGCTTCCTGCAGCGGCGGATGGTTGATGGACCGGTCGCGGCGCGACAAGGCGTTTCGCGCCGCGCCGCGCAAACAGCGGCTCCACAGATCGTGTGGAAACTCGCGTTCGTCCGCCAGTCCCGGCTGAAAGGGCCGGGGCCGGCCTTTGTGCATCGGCGGCCAGATCGACCTTTGCAGGCTGCGTGCCCAGGGCGACAGATTCACCCGGTCGCTCCCGCTGGTCCGCGGCGACAGCCTGCGGCGATCGAGCGCGAGGCCCTCGGCCACCGCCGGACGCCGCCCGGCGGAAAGCGTGAGGTAGCCTTCCGCAGCCAGTTGCTCGATCGCAAACGAAATCGTGTTGCGCGACACGTCGAGCGATTGCGCGAGGTGCCGGCTCGACGGCAGGCGCTGGCCCGGCGCGAGCCGGCCGCCGGTGATGAGGGCGCGCAACTGGTCCGTAAGCTGGCGCGTCAGCGTGTCTCCGCCGTCGCGCGCGAGATCGAGCATTCCGGGCAAAAGGTCGTCCATAACTGGCACCATCGATCTGATAGGACTGGTTCTTTCCTTAGAGCCAGTTGAAAGGCTAGGCAATCCGCTCGGCATCAGGGCAGGAGCGTATCGGAGATGGCCGGTGGACTTTCGACCCGTAGCGCGGCGGTTCTGCTCGCCGGCGTCGTCTTGGCATGGGGTACCAACTGGCCGGTGACCAAGCTGATCGTGCAGGATGTGACGCCGCTGTGGGCGACGGCACTGCGCTGCATGATCGCGTCGGCCGCGCTGGCGCCACTGCTGTGGATGCAAGGTGATTTCATTTTTCCGAAGCGCGGCGACCTGCCGGTGGTTTTCTGCACCTCGATTCTGCACCTGGTGGCGTTCTCGGCGCTGATTGCAATCGGGCTGCAATTCGTGCCGGCGGGCAGGGCGATCGTGCTCGGCTACACAACGCCACTATGGGTCGCGATCGGGGCGGCAATTTTCCTTGCAGAAGAGATCACGCGCCGCCGCGCGATCGGTATCGGCTTCGGTCTGGCGGGCCTTGCGGTCATCTTCAATCCGCAGACGCTGAACTGGGGCGACGGCAACGCGCTGTTCGGCAGCGGACTCATTCTGGTCGCGGCGTTCTGCTGGGCCGGCAACATCGTCTACGTCAGGGCGCACCGGTGGATTTCGACACCCTTCCAACTGGTCTTCTGGCAGGTGCTGCTGGCGGCCGCGCTGCTCTCGGTTATCGCCTGGTTCGTGGATGGCCCGCCGCATATCGCGTGGACCGGGCGCCTCATCGGCCTGCTGCTGTTCAGCGGCATCGTCTGCACGGCGTTTGCCAACTGGGCGATGACCATGGTGAACCGCAGCCTGCCTGCCGTCACCACCTCGCTATGGCTGCTCGCCACGCCGCTGCTCGGCATCGTCAGCGCGACCGCGATTTTGCACGAACCGCTCGAGCCCTCGCTGTTTCTGGCGATGACGCTGATCATCGGCGGCATCGCACTCGGCACCGTCACCGGCGCCTCGCTGCGCGCCAAACCAACCTAATTCGCCACGAAGTACCAGTTCTCGTCGTAGCGAACGAGTTGGCTCGGCGGCTTGTCCTCGAACTCGAAGAACTTTTTGGGATCGGCGCTGGATGGCACGTGCAGGAAGCCGGTGAAACTGTGCTTGAGGCCGCGCGAGGCCAGGAACAGTACATAGGTGCCTACGTCGGTCTCGTCGACGACGATGTCGTTGCCCCCGGCGGAAACCCTGGGCTCGCCCTCTCCAAGGGCAATCAGATTCCTGTTGTGGCTCACGTTGGGCTTGAGTTCGCCGGCCTCGACCCGCGCCACGATCCGCTCGCGGTTCTGCCGGTGCCAGTAGAAATTCTGCTGCAGAGCGATCTGCTGCAGCGGGGCATAAACGAGAACGGCGAGCGTCAGCGCATAGATGAGAAACGGAAGGGCGAACTTCGCGCCGCCGTCCGTGATCCGAAGCAGCAGCGTCACCGACCACAGGGCGCAGCCGCAGAACGCAAGCGCCGCCAGCGGCAGCACGCCGAGCAGGACGAAGCCGGACGGCCAGTCCGCCATCAATAATTCCCAGGTCGCGATCGCCAGCGTGACGGCCGAAATCGCGATGGCCGTGATCAGCGCCCGTCTAACCGATGGCCGTCCCGGGGCGGTCGTCGTCCGGGGGATTGACCACTGCTTCGCCTCGCTGTCCGCTTCGTCCACCCGTGCTTAACCCGCCGTTAACCAAATCGGCCACAACAATAGCCCCTGGGGATGGCTGGCCGCCACGGCCGGGCGGTCGCAAACAGGGGGCACAACATGGATTTCGATCGATATTCCGCCAAAACCCTGGTGACGCTGGATGAAATCCGATGGCGGGTGGGTCGGGCGCTCGACCGGCACCCGCTTTGCCGCAACGTTGAATTCGACATCGTCTCCATGCCCCGATCCCGCAAAGGCAACTGGACCATCAGCCTGAGGTCGGTTGCTCCCACCGCGCTGTGGGAGGCCTCCGAAATCGTCGCTGACATCCAGGACGCCTACGAACTGGCCGCGGCCTGATTCCTGGTCATATCGGTGCCTTTTTTTACCCTTTCGGGGTGGGCGAGGTCGCGTTCGGCATGGTAAAGCCTCATTTAACGTCCAGCTTTGGGCAAAGGCACCAGACGTCGGCGGGAATGGAGACCTTTTTGACCAAAGCGATGACCATCGTTGCGCTGATCTGTTTTCTGCTGGTCGGCGTTGCCGCGACCGCGATTATCGGCCGCGACAGCATTCCTACTCCAAGGCTTCAAATGAGCTCGCTCGAACTGGCGTCCGCTTCGGTCTCCGCCGTCCAGGGCCCGGTGTCGAACCGGGAAGGCAAGCAGGACAAGCTCGCCGTCGCCGCCTATTCGTTGCAGCAGCCGTCCGAACCGCAACAACTCGATCCCGTGCTGAGCGAATCGCTTCGCCGCGCCTATGCGTCCACCTCGCCTGCTGATATCGGCATGCCGAAGGAAATCGCGGCGCCGAGCGATCCGACTGCGACGCAGGCCACTGCTCCCGCCGCTCCGGCAAAGCCCAAGGTCGTCGCCAAGCCAGCACCGCAGAAGTCCTACGCGCTGCTAAGCGACGTCCAGATCGCCGGCATCAAGGAGCGGCTGAAATTGTCCGCCGCGCAGGAATCCTACTGGCCGCCGGTGGAGACGGCGTTGCGCGCCGTTGCGCGCAAGATCCATGCGGGCCGCCAGGCAAACCCGAACGCGACCGGCGTGCCGATCGATCCGGACGCGGCGGAAGTCCAGCAGTTGAAGTCGGCGGCGATGCCGCTGTTGTTCCAGTTGCGTGAAGACCAGAAGAGCGAAGTGCGCTCGCTCGCCCGCATCATCGGGCTGGAAAAAGTTGCCTCGATGATCTGATCGGCAACGACCGCGGCTGCATCGCCGCCGGTTCCGGATTGTCAGCGTCATTCCCTGCCGGAACATCACCTCCCGCCATGCGTTTGCCCGCGTGGACGAAGGAGACTGATGATGCGCACATCAACTGCCTATTTTGCAGGGGTGGGAACCGTAGTCGCGGCGGTCGCTGTCGGACTTGGCGGCGGCTATCTGGCGGCCAATGTCGTCAGCCCGCACGAGCCGGGGGTATCGAAGCTGGAGCGCAGGATGTCGGAGGCGCAGATCGCTGCGACGACGGCGCCCTCGGAACCGGTAGCACGTATTGTGCCGACCACTGCGGCTGCGGCCAATCCGGTTTCATCGCCTCCCACTGCGGCGGCTCTGCAAGCCGATACGCAGCAGACGGCGCAGACATCGGCGAAGCCTGGGCAGCCGCAGATTACCGCGTCGAATGCCGCCGCGTCCGCCGAAGAGAAGATCATCACCAATACCCCGCGACCCGTTCAGCCCGTATCCCCGAAGGCGGCCGAGCAGGTCAGTGAAAGGAGCATCGCGGAAAAACCCGCCGCGGCGCAGGATGCCTTCGCCCGGGCGCGTGACGTCGACATCAAGCGGGCGGCTGTGGAAAAGCGCCGGGCTGAGCGCCGCGCACGCTGGGAAGAGAAGCAGAAGCGCCGCGCCCGGCAGCCGCGCGAGCAGGAGCTCGAGGCGGTCGAGGAGAAGGTCAGGGAAGTGACCGAGCAGCGGCAGGTCTTCGCCGCCGAAACGGTGCGGACTGAATCGCCACGGATCAGGCTGTTCGATCTGGACTGAAACCTTCCCTGACGATCGCAGCTAGCCGCCGCGCGATTCCACGACCTTGCGGCAGGCGTCCGACAGGTTCGTCTTGTTCGCCTTCAGGCAGGCATTCATCTGCGGCGGCTTGCCGATATGTTCAGCGCAGAATTTTCCCGCGTCTGAACGGCAGGCCATCTGATCCTGTACGCTGGGTCCGGATTGTGCCGAGGCCAGCGAAGTTGCGGCAAACAGTGCGACAAGCGCGGCTGCGACGTGGACTGATTTTCTCATGGAACACCTTTCGACGGGGTTTTGTGGGGCTTGCGGTTGAGCGCCGCGGAAACTCGTCTAGGTTGCGCCTGTGGTCCATGCCATGTTCATGGCGTCGGAAAATTGCCTGCAAATCCCGTTTGCGTCGCGCTCCACCATCTTCATGGGATGTTGCGAGCCGCTACTCTGCATCATGTACGTCTCACGTCGGCTGCGGTGACCGATCGGTATATCGCAAGGCTGCACGCCAATCGGAGAGATGACATGTCAAAGAAATCAGGATGGCTGAACGCGGGTCTGGCCCTGGCGGCATTTTCCGCCGTGGCGTCGTTCGCGCTGGGCGGTGCGAGTTCGGCCCAGGCCGCGGTGGTGTACTGCAAGACCGTCGGCGTTCCCAAGGGCTGCGTGGCGCGGCCTACGCCGGTGGCTGCAGCCGCCGTTGTGACGCCGGCAGTCGGGGTCGCCCGTGTCGGCGTTGGCGCCCCCGGCGTCGGTGTTCGCGCCGGCACGCCGATGAACCGCGGTGGTCCGGTGAACCGCGTCGGCCGACGCTGAGTTCAACCGGCGGCAGCATCGCTGTCGGGAAACCGATTCGGCAATGTCAGCCTCACGCGCGTCCCTTGCGGGCACGAGTCCAGTACCAGCTCCGCGCTACAACGCGCCGCGCGGCTCCGCATGTTGCGCAAGCCGCGCGCGGCCCTTATCGCCCCGGCGGATCCGTCCGCCGGGGGAACGTCAAATCCCCTGCCGTCGTCTTCGACGGTGATGCAGCCGCGATGGCGGCCGTCGTGATCCACGAGGGTTTCGATTCTCACGGTGATGCGGCGCGCGTTGGCGTGCTTCACCGCATTGGTCAACGCTTCGTCCAGCAGCCGAACGATCTGGATCACGTGCCATGGCCGCAACTCGGGATGAACCGGCAGGCCCTGCGGGGTGACCGCGCGCCACTCCAGCGTGATGTCATGCGGTCGCAGCTGCGCCATCGCGCGTTCGCGCCAAGAGCCGAGTGCCAGCATCAAGTCGCCGCCGATATCATCCATGGAGTCGATGACGAGCCGCAGGTCCTTCAGCGCCGCGCGCGCCGCGTCGCCGATCCCGGCGCCGGCATTGCCGCGCTCGCTGAGCGCCACGATGCTGACGAGCTGGCCGCCGAGCCCGTCGTGCAGGTCGCGCATCAGGCGGGTGCGCTCCCGCGCCAGCGCCGCGGCGCGGGCGCGTTCTTCCTCGCGGATGAAGCTTGCCTTGAGCTTCTCCTCCGCCTCGCGCACCTGGGTGACCAGGCGTCCGGCAAAACCGTCGACCTCGTTCAGTGCGCGCGCAAACCGCCAAGTCAGCCCGGCGCCGATCGCGACCAGCATGACCGAATAGGACAGGCGCGCGGTGAAGATGCGGTTTTGCATCATCTGGAACACCGAGAGCAGGTCGACGATCCAACACGTCAGCATGATCGTGACGGCACACCCGAGCAGCAGGCTGGCGACGTTCCGGCGCCTTAGGGCCGATCGCGCCGTCACGACCGCCATTATGGCAAGCGAGATGCCGACCGTCGGCACGGCGACAAACAAATACAGCGTGCGCGACAGCGCCTGGTTCCCGAACAGGCCAGCCAGCGCCAGCAACGCAGCGGGTGTGAAAATGATCCAGCCGTAAGGCCGCCATTTCCATCCCGAGAACAACAGCGCAAACGTCAGCACCAGCGCGCTTTCCAGCGGCGCGGAAGAAATCAGGATCACGTTGAGCCTGGAAAAGGTCGTCTCGCCCATCGGCGTCTGCAGGAAGGCCTGCGCCACGCCCACCGCCATGGCGGCTGCGAGCAGGCCATAGGCCGGTTCGTGGCGCCGCATCACCCACATGATCCCCAGGATGACCGCGAGGATCGCCTGCCATGACGAGAACACAACGGGCAGGGTGACGAAAATCAGCGAACGCAGATGATAGCTCGGCCGCAACAATGCATCCGGCCCGACCCAGACGCGTTCCAGGAAGCCCGTGATCGGGCCCCAGATGAACAGCCGGATCGAAACCGTGTTGGCGCCGTCGCGCAGCAGCGATGATGGAATGACCGCGATTGCCGGCGTGTTGCGATCGGGCCGGTTGGCGGCGGGGTCGCGCCGGCTGTCGAGGATCACGACGTCGTTGACGAACACCTCGATGCCGTTGGTGAAGCGCGGCAGAAACACCGACCAGGCGCGCCCGGCCTCGTCGGCGGGCCGACTGAATTGAGCCGTGAAGCGCGGCGGGTCGTCCATCGCCTGGCGCTGCGGAGAAAAATACGGCGGTGTCACGGCGCGCTCGACGCCGCGCTCGGAGAGCTGGAATGTTTCGATGAGATATGCGGAAGGCGGCCCCGCTAGCGATTGCATGAGGGCGAAAATGCATGCCGCCGCGATCAGCGCCTGCAGCAGCAGATACTGGACGAGACGGGACGAGGGCAGCCGCCGGCGCTCGCGGCGCGGCGTCACCGGATGCGCGTCGTCCGCCGCGTTCACAGCCGGATCAAGCCTTGCTGAACCGCCTCGAACACCGCCTCGCCCCGGGTATGGACTTCGAGCTTGCGGTAGATGCTCTTGATGTGGCCGGGCACGGTCTGGCGCGACAGGCTGAGGTGGCTCGCGATCTCGGCGTAGCTGAAACCTTTGGCGATGCCCCAGAGAATGTCGATCTCGCGCGGCGTCAGCTTGGCGGTGTTGAGCGCGGGGCCGGGCGGGGGCTCGGCCGTGCTCTGGGTCCGGCGCACGATGAAGCGGGCGATCGAGGCCGAGATCGGCGAATGCCCGGCGACGAGGTCACGCACGGTTGCGGCGATGTCGGTCGGGAACGCGTCCTTGAGCAGATAGCCGGTGGCGCCGACGGTGATTGCCGAGATCACACTTTCCTCGTCGCCGAGAATGGAGATCACCATGATCTCGGTCTCGGGAAAGCGTCGTCGTGTTTCGCGGATCAGGTCGACGCCGTGCCCATCCGGCAATTGCAGATCGGTGAGCAACACCCGTGGCGCGCCCTGCGCCAGGCACGCGCGCGCGTCCGTGAGCGTGCCCGCGGCCCTTACCTGGTAGCCGGCCCTGGCAAGCGCATCCTGCAGCCGCCACAGCGTCGGCGCGTCGTCTTCCACCAGCAGGACCGTAATGGCCTCGTCGCTCAATGAATTCATCGGGAGAACTCCGGCCGCCTGTCCCTGCGGCACACCGCAAGTGTACCTCCGCAACGGCGGGTTGCGACACCCATATTCATGGGGCGGAGGTTTTACCAGCCTCGAAGGGCGCAAGGCGCAAATTCAAAGCGGCGCGACGAGCGAAATAGGCCTATAGGATGGCCTCGCAGAGAGGCCAACCGATGTCGAACACTTCCCAGAACGCAACGCCGGACCAGCAGGCCCCTCTTGCCGTCACGCTTGACGACGTCAGGGCCGCAGCGGAGGTGATCCGCGGCGCGGTCATCGTCACCGAATGCGACCAGAGCCGGACGTTGAGCGAGATCTGCGGCTGCAATCTCTGGCTCAAATTTGAGAACTTGCAGTTCACCTCGACCTTCAAGGAGCGCGGCGCGCTCAATCGCCTGACGGCGCTGTCGCCGGAGGAGCGGCGGCGCGGCGTGATCGCGATGTCGGCCGGCAACCACGCGCAGGGCGTAGCCTATCACGCCAGCCTGCTCGGCATTCCCGCTACCATCGTGATGCCGGTCGGGACACCGATGGTGAAGGTGGAGAACACGCGGCGTCACGGCGCCGAGATCGTCATTTCCGGCGCCACGCTGGAGGAGGCGGCCGAGTTCGCCCGCGCGCACGGCAAGTCGCACGACCTCACGATGATCCATCCCTATGACGATCCCCTGATCATCGCAGGCCAGGGTACCATCGCGCTGGAGATGCTTCAGGCGGTGCCGCAGCTCGACACGTTGGTGATTCCGATCGGCGGCGGCGGGCTGATCTCCGGCATCGCGGTTGCGGCCAGGGCGATCCAGCCGGACCTGCGCATCGTCGGCGTGCAGGCCGAGCTCTATCCTTCGATGTACAACGTCATCAAGGGCGAACACCTGCCGATGCGCGGCGATACGCTCGCCGAAGGCATCGCGGTCAAATCGCCCGGCCGCATCACCACCGAGATCATCCGCCGTCTCGTCGATGACATCGTCCTCGTCACGGAAGACCAGATTGAGCGCGCCGTGGCGATGCTGATCGCGATCGAAAAGACCGTGGTGGAAGGCGCCGGCGCGGCCGGCCTTGCCGCGGTGCTGGCGGCGCCGGAGCGCTTTGCGGGACGCAATGTCGGTCTGGTGCTGACCGGCGGCAACATCGACACGCGGCTGATCGCCTCGGTGCTGACCCGCGAACTCGCGCGCGAGGGGCGGCTCACTCAAATTGCCATCGACATCGTCGACCGGCCCGGACAACTGGCCGCCGTCTCGGCGCTATTGGCCGAAGCCGGCGCCAACATCATTGAAGTCTCGCATCAGCGGACCTTCTCGGACCTGCCTGCCAAGGGCACTCTGCTCGAAGTCGTGATCGAGACGCGCGACCGGGCGCATCTCGACGAGGTGATGAAGCGGCTTGGTGAAGCGGGGTTTACCGCCTGGTTGCCGGGGCGAAGGTAAAGGCCCGCATCGCGTCTACTCCGCAATGGTCTGCCGTGGCACGGCCTGGTACGCGTCCGCGTGGGCCACGGTGGTGCCCTGTTGCTTCGTGCCCGGCATGATCTCGAAGCGCGGGTCGAAGTCCACCATGGTGGCCGCGAGCTTCTGCAACACGCTTGCATCGCCCTGAACGCGTGCGGCACCCGCCGCAATCTGTGCCTCCAGCGTCTTGCGGCCGGCCATAACCTGCTCCAGATCGGCGCGGTTGATGGTCAGCGTCAGGTCCGGGTTCGGAGCCTGGAAACCCTGGATATTGGTCAGCGTGGCATTCGCCAGCTCGACGACGAACTTTTCGCCATTGTCGGGCGTGACGAGATTGATGGTGAAGCGCAGCCCCTCCGCCTTTCGGCTGTCCATCCGGATGCCGAGGAAATTCAGGAACAGTTCCGTGGTCATCGCCCGGATGACGTCGGGGCTGCTGGAGCTGGCGGTTTCGCCCTGCGGGATGCCGGTTCGCAGCTCATAGGCGCCTGCGAGGAAGCTGTTGCGCAGGCCGGGGTTCTCCTGCTGATAGCCAAGCTGCTCGAACACATCGGCAAGCAGCTCCTTTGCCGGCTGGTTCTGCGGCTCGGCCTGCACCAGTTTGTTCAGGATCTCCGTCGCCAGCTTGTACTGTCCGTCATCGTGCAGTTGCTGGGCACGCGCCATGATGCGTGCGGCGCCGCCCATCATCTCGACATAGAGCGGCGCGGATTCGGATGGCGAAAGCGGAATCAGCGTCGTCGGGTTGCAATCCCAGAAGCCCAGGAATCGCTGCACCACGCCGCGACTGTTGTGCTCGGGGGAGCCGTGATAGCCGCGGCAGTACCATTTCTCCTGCAGTCCTTTCGGCACGGTATAGAGGTTGTGAACCTCGTTGATGGTCACGCCCTGGTTGGCGAGGTGCAGTACCTGGTTGTTCATGTTGGCATAGATGTCGCGTTGTCCGCGCAGTACTTCCTGGATTCGGTCGTTGCTCCAGCGCGGCCAGTGGTGAGAGGCGAACATGACGTCGGCCTGAAGGCCGAAACGATACAGTGCCTCGTTGATGTATTTCGACCAGCGCAGCGGATCGCGCACGGGGGCGCCGCGGAGCGTATAGATGTTGTGCAGCGTGGCGTTGACGTTCTCCGCCATCCACAACGCCTTCATGCCTGGAATCCAGGTGTTCATCTCGGATGGGGCTTCGGTGTTCGGCGTGTTCTGAAACACCATGGGCACGCCATCGACCTCGAACTCCTCGATGTCGCGCTCCACAATGCGCGTCGGCGGGATCAGCCCCACGGCCCCGGCGGAAACGCCCTGTCCGAGACCCTGGCCGACATAACCATGCGGAGCGGCCGGCAGCAGCAACCCGTACTGGAAGAACAGCCGCCGGTTCATCGCATTGCCGGCGTAGATATTCTCCTCGACCGTGTGCCGGAGGAAATCGCGCGGCGCGATGATCGGAATCTTGCCCGAGCGCACGTCCGCCTCGTTCACGAGGCCGCGGATGCCGCCCCAGTGGTCGCCATGATTGTGAGAGTAGATCACGGCTGTGATCGGCAATCCCTCGCCCCGATGTTTCTGAAACAGCTGCCAGGCGGCGCGGGCCACTTCGCCCGAAACCGCCACGTCGAAAACGATCCATCCCGTTCGCCCGCGGACGAAGCTGATCTGCGACAGGTCGAAGCCACGTATCTGATAGATGCCCGGGATGACTTCATAGAGTCCGTAATTATTGTTGAGCTTCGAAATCCGGTGCAGCGAAGGATGAATGCTGTCGAATTCTTCCTGCTGGTCGATGAATTTGAACCGCTCCATATCCCATGCGACGTGGCCCGCATCCGCCATGATTTTCATGTCGGGCATCGGGGCGATGAAGCCGCGCTTGTTCTCGTCGAAATCGCGCGTGTCCGCGAGCGGCAGAGTCGTGCGCGTCTTCCGCAACGCCTCCACCGTGAATTTCGAAGGGGCCTTGCCCTTGGGGTGGAAATGACCCTTGAGCGGCGCAGCTGTCTGCGCGCGCGCCGGGCTTTCATCCAGGATCAGATTTCCGGCTATCGCGAACGCCGCGCCTGCTGCCGGTATCGCCGTGATGATTTCGCGCCTGGTGGACATTTGTTTTCCTCCCCTGTTGTTCGCGCATGATTTTTCGGACCATCTAAGGTCGGGGAGTTTCGCGGCGTTTGACGTGGATCAAGGATAGAAGTTCACCCAATCGATTCGAGGATTTGTCCGTATTCGGCCGCGTGCGGGCGAGGCCGTGCTAGTTCACCAGCCGCACCGCGCCCGTGTCGCTGACATCATACCCGCCGAGCTCGGCGGCGCGGTCGCGCAGCACGGATGCACGCATGAAGCTGAACAGTGCCTGCGGCCCCGGCATGAAATAGTCGCGCTGGCGCATTACGAGGTCGAAGCGCTCCCACGTCACCGGCAGGAAATCGAGCCCCGCCGAGAGTGCCACCGAACGCGTGGCGATACCGCAATCGACACGGCCGGCGCGCACGGCTTGCGCGATATCAGGCCCGGTCGGGAAGGGGGGCTTCGCCAGCTTCAGGTCGTCGAGCGCGATGCGCGCGCGTGCAAGTAGCGCCAGCAGCAGCAATTGCGCGCCGGCGCCGGTGGGCCGCTGCGCCATGCGGGCGCGCGAGGCTGCGATCGAGGCGATGTCGCTCAGGCCGAGCGGGTTGCCCTTTGCAACGAGGATGCCTTGCTCGCGCCTTGCAAAGGCAATGACGACCGCATCGTGCAAACCCGGCGCTTCAGCGACGCCGTCGACATTGGCGGTATCGTCGTCGCCATCCAGACGGTGCAGATGGATCGCCGCCATCATCACCTCGGCGTGAGTCAGCCGCCTTAAGCCCTCTTCGGATCCTTCCGGCAGGCTCGCCAGTCCCGAATTGCTTTCGCGCAGCGCCCATTCCAGCAGCGGATCGTGACTGCCGCCGACGATCGGCGGCGCCGCCGCCTGCGCCAGCCCGGCGCGTGCGATCAGGCCGGCGGAAACCCAGCGATCGAGTGCGGCGCGTGGAAACAGCCAGCGCCCGGTCACCTTGCTGCAGGGAATCGCGCGCTCAGCCACCAGCTCGTAAAGCTTGCGCTCGGAAAGCCGGAGGTAGTCGGCCGCCTCGTCAGTGGTGAGGAGCTCTGCCATGTGCACCAATATGCATTTGAGTGCAACTGTTACAGAAATTGACCACAATCGTAGCATCTGCGCAAGATGTTTGCGAAACGGAATATCCGATGCCGGCTGACTTATCTGCCCTTCAACTCGTGCTCAGCGGCGATCCCACGCTGTTCGCCATCGTGCGGCTGTCGCTGGTCGTCAGCCTGTCTGCGGTGCTGCTGGCTGCGCTGATCGGCATCCCCCTGGGCGCCTGGATCGCGCTCACGAAATTCCCCGGCCGGCAGGGCGCCATCGTCCTGCTCAATGCCCTGATGGGCCTGCCGCCGGTCGTTGTCGGCCTGGCGGTCTATCTCGCGCTGTCGCGGTCCGGGCCGCTGGGATCGTTCGGCCTGCTGTTCACGCCGCGCGCCATGATCATTGCGCAGACCGTGCTGGTCACGCCGATCATCGCCGCGCTGGCGCGGCAGACCATCGAGGATCTCTGGCTCGAATACCGCGACGAACTCACCGCGATGAATCTCGGGCCGCTAGGTCGCGTCGCGACGTTGATCTGGGACGCGCGCTTCAGCCTCGTCACGGCGCTGCTCGCAGGCTTCGGCCGCGCGGCGGCGGAAGTCGGCGCCATCATCATCGTCGGCGGCAATATCGAAGGCTTCACCCGCACCATGACGACGGCGATTGCGCTGGAAACCTCCAAGGGCGATTTGCCGCTCGCGGTAGGGCTTGGTCTGGTCCTGATCGCAATCGTGATCGCGATCAACGCGCTGGCGTGGACCGCGCGCCGCGCCGGCGAACGACTGGCGGGGTGACCATGCGCGCGCCTTCCCAAGAACTGCCGGTCGTGTTCGATGGCGTCACGGTGACGGCGGGGCCGGTCACCATCCTCGACGATATTTCGCTTTCGTTGGCGTCGGGTTCGCCGACAGTGCTGATCGGCCCCAACGGCTCGGGGAAGTCGACGCTGTTGCGCATCGCGATGGGCCTCATGCCGCCATCACGCGGCCGCATCACCTGGGGCGGGCGTGAGAACGTCCCGCCGCTCAAGCGCGCGATCGTGTTTCAGCGTCCCGCAATGCTTCGCCGCAGCGCTGGCGCCAACATCCGCTTTGCGCTGCGTGCCGCCGGCATTCTGCGCGCCGAACACGCGCGTCGCACGGGCGAGTTGCTCGAACTCGTCGGTCTCGGAAGTCTCGCCGATCGCGCCGCGCGGAGATTATCCGGCGGCGAGCAGCAGCGACTGGCGCTGGCGCGCGCGCTCGCACGCGATCCGGCGGTGCTGTTTCTCGACGAGCCGACGGCAAGCCTCGATCCCACCGCCACCAAGGCGGTGGAGGACATCATCCGCGCTGTCAGCCAGCGCAACATCAAGGTCGTGATGGCGACCCATGATCTCGGCGAGGCCCGGCGTCTGGCCGGCGACATCGTCATGCTCCACCGCGGCCGCGTCGTGGAAAGCGGCCCGGCCGCATCGTTCCTCGACACACCGCAAACCGCCGAGGCGAGGGCGTTTCTTGCCGGCGAACTGCTCATTTAATGGGAGACAACAAGATGAACATGCTCACTCGCCGCCTGCTGATCGTAGCCGCCGCCAGCCTCGCCTTCGCCGGCAGCGCGCGCGCACAGGACAAATCGATCGTCGTGGCCTCGACCACCTCGACGCAGGATTCCGGCCTGTTCGGGCACATCCTGCCGATGTTCAAGGCCAAGACGGGAATCGACGTCAAGGTGGTGGCGCAAGGCACCGGCCAGGCGCTCGATACCGGGCGTCGCGGCGATGCGGATGTCGTGTTCGTCCACGCCAAACCGGCGGAGGAAAAATTCCTGTCCGAAGGCTTTGGCGTCAAGCGTTACCCCGTCATGTACAACGACTTCATCCTGATCGGCCCGAAGAGCGATCCGGCCGGCATCAAGGGATCGAAGGATATCGTGGCCGCGCTCGGCGCGATCAAGGCCAAGGGCGCCGATTTCATTTCGCGCGGCGACAAGTCGGGCACGCATCAGGCCGAGCTCAACCTCTGGAAAGTCGCCGGCGTCGACATCGCCAAGGACAAGGGGCCCTGGTACAAGGAGATCGGGCAGGGCATGGGCGCAGCACTGAACACCGCGTCGGCCTCCAACGCCTATGTGCTCGCCGATCGCGGCACCTGGCTGTCGTTCAAGAACCGCGGCGACCTCGTGATCGCGGTCGAGGGCGACAAGCGGATGTTCAACCAGTACGGCGTGATGCTGGTGAATCCGCAGAAGCATCCGAGCGTCAAGAAGGATCTCGGCCAGCAGTTCATCGACTGGCTGGTGTCGTCGGAGGGCCAGAAGGCCATCGCCGACTACAAGATCAATGGCGAGCAGTTGTTCTATCCCAACGCCAACGATTCCGGCGCGTGATGCGAAAGGCATCTTTGGTTCTTCTCGCGGTTCTCGCGTTCACGACAGGCCCGGCGATGGCGCAAGAAACCGTACTGCTCCACGCCGCCGGCAGCCTGCGCGGCGCGCTGACCGAGGTGGCGAAAGGCTTCGAAGCCGCGGGCTTCGGCAAGGTGCAGACGAAATTCGGCCCGTCCGGCCTCTTGAAGAACGAGATCGCCGCGGGCGGCGCGGCCGAAGTGTTCGCCTCGGCCAACATGGAGCATCCGCAAGCGCTGGCGTCGGAGAAGCGCAGCGGGCCCGTGGTGCTGTTTGCGCGCAACTGGCTTTGCGCGCTGGTGAGGCCTGGCCTGGAGGTGACGTCAGCATCGCTGCTGGCCAGGATGCTCGATCCCCAGGTAAAGCTCGGCACCTCGACGCCCAAGGCGGACCCATCTGGCGATTACGCATGGGAGGTGTTTCGGCGCGCCGACAAGATCAGTCCCGGCGCCCATGCCACGCTCGAGAAGAAAGCGCTGCAGCTCACCGGCGGGCCTTCCAGCCCATCCGCGCCGCAGGGCCGCTCGGTCTATGGCGAACTGATCGCGCAAGGCGCTGCCGATATCTTCCTTACCTACTGCACCAATGCGCAAGCCGCAAAGCAGGAAAATCCCGCGCAGCAGATCGTGCAACTGCCGGACGGATTGTCTGTCGGCGCCGACTATGGGCTGACCGTCGTGAACGGTGCTTCGCCTTCCGCGTACAAATTCGCGCTCTTCATCCTTTCGTCGGAGGGCCAGCGCACGCTGGCGAAGCACGGCTTTGCAGCGCCTAGCCTGCCGCAATAGAGGATTCGCTCCCTCCCTGCAGAACGAGCGCATCGTTAATTTTCATGAACATTCGTTCAGGCTGTGGCCTTATTGTCGCATGCCGGAACGTCAATGCCATCGGGCAGTTAAACTCCATACATAGATGGAGTTCGATAATGAAGAAGCTTGCAATTGTACTTGCCGTCGGTGCGGCTGCCTTGATGGGCGGTTCCGTCGCCAACGCTGCCGATAATCCGGTGAAGGCGAAGGCGTCGCCCGGTGTCGCGCAATCCTCGACCGACATCAGCGCCCAGAAGCGCCACCGACATTGGCGCGGCCACCATCACCACCATCGCCACTGGGGTCACCGGCACCACCACCGGCCGTATTACAACAGCTACGGCTACGCCCCGCGTTACGGCTATGGCGGACCCCGCTATTACGGCGGCGGCCCCGGCATCACCTTCAGCTTCGGCAGCGGCGGCTATCGCGGCTGGTAACATCGAAGCCGACCAAGCAAAAAGCCCGCAGCGATGCGGGCTTTTTCGTATGGATTACCTGGATCGGCCGGAAGCCGACGCGAAACGCACGACGGCGCGTTTCCCGGGCTTGCGTGAGACCTTTGCCGCCATCACCACAGTCCGGCCGTTGATCTTGCGGGCCGCCGCGGCCGTGCGGTCTATCTGAACTGAAGCAAGACGCAGCTTCTTGACGGCTTCATTCTTCTTTTCTTCGGCATCGTCAGCTTCGGCCTTTCGCACCATCGCGCTGGCCGAAGCCGTCAGGTCGACAGGAATTTCGGCGACCTGCTCTTTCCGTGACAGACCGCCGACGCCCTCGCATGGCGCCTTGGCTGGCAGTTCCGTCGGCATGTGGACGGTTTTGTCTTCATCGGTCCAGGCCTCGGCTTTGTGGCCGGTGATGATCACGACGTAGTCGCGGGTTTCCTTCGGCAACGTGCTCCGGCGCGAAAGCCATCTTGCGATCCTGCCGCCGCCGGCGTTGTAGGCCGCCGCCGCCAGGCCCAGATTGCCGAACTGATCGAAAAGCTTTCGCAGGAACTTTGCCGATGCGGGGATCGCCTGCAGTGGATCGAAGGGGTCCTTCAAACCCACTTCGATCGCGGTCTGCGGCATGAACTGCGCGATGCCCCGCGCGCCTGCCGAACTGACCTCTCTGGCGCGAAACCGGCTCTCCTGCCAGAGCAGGCGTGCGAAGAATCCGATCGGGATGTTGTGCTCTTCCGCGGCGTTCTTCACCGCCTCGCAGATCGGATCCGACGGCTCAGCCTCGGTGCTGACCGCTGCAGCTTGCGCGGCGTCGTCTGCTTGTGATGACTTTTCGTTCAGTGAAGCAGCAGCATTGTTTGTAGAGTCCAATTCCGAGAGTGCTTCAAACGCCGCGTTCACAACGCCAGAGCGGGGATCTGTGCCGACCGTCGCAGGTTCAGACTGCGCAGCGGCGATGGTGAAGGTAGGTTCAGTCCACTTCGACTGTCTGCTGGAACTTTCAAGGTCCACGGTGATGGCAAACACAGCAATCACGGCGGCGACAAGATATCGCATCAACTTCCATCCATTGTGTGTGATGGGCCGTCGGATAGAAGCGCGATGTGGACATTTCGCGGATGTAATGCGGCAGCGAAGTGTTATTCGCTCCCCGTAATTCTACCGTGCATATCGGAAAACGCTGCGCTTTTCGGGCTGCGCGGTTCCCGCGACATGCAGATGCAATGCGCCATGCGCCAACGATGTGGCGAAAGTGAACGCCGGAAGCGCGCCGTGGATCAGATCTCCTTTGAAGGAGTTCAGCTGTTCAACAAAGTCGTGCTGGCAGTACATGGGCGGATCGCCACACCTCGATAGTACCATCGACGACGAAGGAGCCAAACGCGCCGGCAGGCTGCGAAGGCGGGAGTGAGACGCGGCATTTGTCGGCTTCGGTCGGCCCGCGAGGTTTTCCCCAATCATGGAAGAACGTTCGGATGATTTTCAGGTGCAACCGGGGCGATTGATTTCGGGCCGTTAACAAGCAACAGTACGGATATGGAAATGCGATATCCGGACTGGAAGGACCGTTCCTGGCATCCCTATTGTTGGGTCCTGCTGATATTCGCTTGTTCGCGGCTGGTGGTCGCACTCGGGCTGGCATTCTCTGAAAAATATGTGCCGAGTTCGATCGAGCGGTGGTCGGCGGGGCCGCTCTGGTACCACCAATTGCTGCAATGGGATTCGGAGTGGTATTTCAGGATTGTTACTGAAGGCTATCAGTACAATGGCGATCCGACGATTCAACAGAGCATCGTCTTTTACCCGCTGTTTCCGATGCTTGCGCGGGGATTGGCGACAATTGGCGGTCTCACGCCTGCGGATGCATTGCTGCTGGTATCGAACACTGCGGGATTGCTCGCGATCGTCATTCTTTTCAAGCTGGTTCGCGAGGAGTTTGGCGATCAGATCGCTCTCGTCACAACCGCGCTGGTCAGCTTCTTTCCTGCTTCGGTCTTGCTGTCGGCCGGATATACCGAGCCCCTGGCATTGCTGCTGATCGTCTCGTTCTTTCTTGCCCTGAAACGAAGGTACTATTTTTCGGCAGCGCTACTTGCAGGCCTGACGATCGCCACCCGTTCAACGGGCATCGTCCTTTTGCCCGTCCTCGTTTGGGAGATGTGGCGCAATCGCGATCAGAAGCCATTCCTTCCTGCGCTGTTGCCGTGCGTGGTCCTTGCGACATCCGGCCTCTGGCTGTTCATGATCTATCTTTGGAGCGCTTTCGGATCTCCGTTTGCCTTTGCAGATGGGCAGGTCGCTTTCCATGAAGGAACGACGCTGGCAACGAGATTGGTCGCGGCACTGAAGCTTGAGCCCTTCGCGCGAATGATGCTCAACGATTGGAACCCGTGGGGACAAGCTAGCTGGTTTACATTGTTGTTCATCGTCCTGATTGTCGTGGGCTGGTCCCGACTGCCCTCGAGCTGGACACTGTTCGCTATCGCTGTGCTGTTGTTGCCATACCTGACGCTCAGCGGCGGGCCGGCAGGCTTCGTGTCGATGAGCCGATTTAATCTCGTCTCATTTCCCCTGTTCGTGATTCTGGCTGATTTGGTCTCGCGAGCGAAGTGGCTTTTGGTTGGACTGATCGGGCTTTTCGGGGCGTCGCTGTTCATGAACACCGCCCTGTTCGCCCGGAGAATCTGGATTGGTTGATCGCTGACGGTACGTCGGCCGAGGCTACCGAAGCTGACATGGTCATCGGAGAGACCAGGTTTTCCGCGCTGTCAAAAGCTATTTGGAGGTCAGCAGGAGCGCGGCCTGAATGTTGCGCCCCGTGCGTTCGATATGTTCGCGCAGGATACGCGTGGCGTCGCGGGTACGGCGCTCGATCACCGCATGCGCGAGCGCGGTGTGTTCGGCAGGCACGTTGCGGTCCGGCGCATGCTTCTTGAGAAAGATGCGGCGATAGCGATCGCTCTGGTCGTGCAGGGTGGCGCAGAACTGGCGCAGCAGCGGCATCTGGCATGCGGAAATCAGCTCGGCATGGAAGGCGCGATGTGCGGTTTCCCACGCTTCCTGCTCCGCGGCGGATCGCGCACTGCGCTTGCAGCGGCTCAGTTGATGCAGTGCCGCCAGGATACGGCCTTCCCAGGCGACGTCACCGTGTTCGATCGCCTCCTTGATCGCCAGGCCTTCGAGCTCGACGCGAAGACGGATGATTTCGGTGAGATTGTCCGCAGACACCGGCGTGACCCGGTAGCCGCGCTGGTCGATCAGCGCGACCAGACCGTCGTTCTCGAGACGACAGAGCGCTTCGCGCAGCGGGCTGAGGCTGACGCCGAAGGCGGTGCGCAGCCGGTCCAGATTGAGCTTGCTTCCCGGTAGCAATTCGCCGCGCATGATCGCGTCACGCAGGCGGGCGACGAGCGTGGTGGAGAGGGTGACGGCTGCCGGAACGGTGGAGGTGCGTACGTCGCTCATGGTGTGCTCAGGGTACCGGTTCGAAACCGTACAGCAAAGCGGGGTTATCGACCAATGCTAGTTGCTGTGCGCGGCTGTCGGGCAGCCACAGCGGAATCAGGTCGACCAGATCCCCGTCATTCGGCATCGGCACGGGACAGATCGGATGTGGCCAGTTGCTGCCCCAAAGGATGCGGTCCGGGCGCAGCTCGACGACCTTTCGGATCATCGGCAGCATGTCGCGATGCGGGTAGGGTTCTGACGACAGGCGGTAGAGACTGGCTAGCTTGATCCAGCAGCGGTCGGTATCGAGCAGGCGCAGCAGGGTTCGGAAGGGCGCGGAGTCGACGCCTTCGGCCGCGCTGATCCGGGCAAGGTGATCGAGCACGAACGGACTGCGAATCTGCAGTAACTGGGGCGCCACATCCACTAGTTCGGTTGCTTTGTTGAAGTGCAACACGAGATGCCAGCCGAGATCGAAGGTCTCCGCAGCCAGTCCGCCGAGATGCGCGAACGACGCGCCACCGCTGACCACCGTCGACATGCGACAGCCGCGCATGCCGCGCCGGTTCATGTCTTCCAGTTCGGGCCGTGGCCGTCCGGACGGGATTACGGCAATGCCACGGAGCTTTCCGGGATCGCGGTCGAGCGCTGCGAGTGTTGCCCTGTTGTCGGTGCCGTGTGCACCGCCGTGAACGATGACGGCGCGATCGATCCCCAGCGTCGCATGAAGCTGCATCAGGTCTTCATACGTGCAGTCCTCGGGCGTGTAGCTGCGCTGCTTGCTGAAGGGGAATTCGGCCTGCGGTCCGAAGACGTGAACGTGGGTGTCGCAGGCGCCCGGCGGCATCGCAAAGACCGGATGCTTCGGATGGCGGTCGGGGCCGGGGCAGGGCTTCGGTGTGCCGGATTGATACGTGCCCATGGCTGCTCGGTGACCTTTCGCTAACTTTGATGGACAGCACGATTGCAGCCGATTTGACGACGCTACCGATTGCTGTCAACGTAAAATCGACGAAACAAGAAAAATCGATTATTTGGAGAAGCGCATGAGGCATCTCATTTCCGTGCTTGCGGCCCTCGTCATGGGATCGTTGATCGGGCACGCGGCGCACGCCGGATTTCCCGAACGCGGCGTCAAGATCGTGGTGCCGTTCCCGGCCGGCGGATCGAATGACGTGGTGGCGCGCCTGCTGGGGGCCCGGCTGTCCGAGCTATGGGGACAGCCGGTGGTCATCGACAATCGCGGCGGTGGCGGCGGCAACATCGGCGCCGAGGCGGTGGCGCGTTCACCGGCCGATGGCTACACGCTGCTGCTGGCGGCGCCAGGGCCGCTCGTCGTCAATCAATCGCTGTATTCGAAACTATCGTTCAATCCGGCGCAGGATTTTACCCCGATAGCGTTGATCGCATCGGTCCCGATCGTGCTGGCGGTAAACCCGGGCGTGAAGGCTGCGACGGTGTCCGAGTTGATCGCGCTGGCCAAGGCGTCGCCGGGCAAACTCAATTTCGGATCGTCGGGCCTTGGTTCGACCAATCATCTTGCCGGCGAGTTGCTGAAGGCGCGGGCCGGCATCGACATCGTTCATGTGCCGTATCGCGGCGCGGCGCCGGCGATGAACGACCTGATCTCTGGAGAGATCCCGATGATGTTCGACAACATGCCTGCCGTCCGCCCGCAGGTGCAGGGCGGCAAGATCCGCGCGCTGGCCGTCGCCGGCGCCGCGCGCTCGCCGCTCTTCCCCGAACTTCCAACCATGGTCGAGGCGGGTGTTGCGAATTTCGAGGCGTCGTCGTGGTTCGGCCTCGTTGCCCCCGCCAAAATGCCGCCCGACGTCACCAAGGCGCTGATCGAAGCCGTCAGCAAGGTGATGAAGGAGCCGGATATGGTCAAGCGGCTGGCCGAAGTCGGCGCCGAGCCCGGCACCTTGTCTGGCGATGCGTTCGGCGCCTTCCTGCGTACCGAGGTCGACAAATGGGGACAGGTGGTCAAGGCCGCTGGCGCCAAGGTCGAGTGAACCCGCCGTCTTCGCTGAAGCAAGGAAGAGAACAGCATGACGAAAGAGGCGTCCTCGCTGGACGAACTGAAGTCCCGCTATGAATCCATGATCGGCTTCACCCCGTCGAAGATCGCGAAGCGTCTCGAGTTGGGCATGCGCGTCGATCCTGATCTGGTGACGGCGCTGGAGGATTGGCGAATCGCGGCGCTGACGCCGGATGCGCTGGATCAGAAGACCGTGCAACTGATGGCCTTCGCTATTCTGCTGGTGCAGACCTCCGAAGCTGCCGCCAATCATGCCAAGGCCGCGATCAAGGCCGGCGCGACGCTGGAAGAACTGCACGCCAGCGCTGGCATCGCCGCCCTGTTCCGCGGCGTGGCAGCTTTCAATATGGCCGGCGAAATTCTAGCGGGACTCTTTCCGAAGTGATGCTGTGCACGCGTAGCCCGAATAGGCGAAGCGTGGTGCCCCTGGCCGGAATCGAACCAGCACTCCTTGCGGAACTCGATTTTGAGTCGAGCGCGTCTACCAGTTCCGCCACAGGGGCCCTCGGACATCGGCGGATGGGCCATTGTCGCGAAGCGGGCGGAATATAGCGGGCGGCGCATGGGGGTCAACCCGCGCGGATGTGATTGTGGCTTGCCTCGACAGGTGAGTGGTGAAGGGATAGGACGCTGTTGCCTGTTTGAGCATGGATTGTGCTCCGGAGAACGACCGTGACGCTCAACGCCGCCGCCGATGCCTCACCCGTCCGCGCCACCACCGATCCCGCCGTGCTTCCGGCGCTGGCGATCGCGGCCGTCGCCGCAGCCACGCTGGCGGGGGCCTGGTTCTTCGAACTGGTGCTGGATATCCGCCCCTGTCCGCTCTGCCTTGAACAGCGCTACGCTTACTATCTGGCGATTCCGCTCGCCCTCGTGCTCGCATTTGCCGCCTCCCGCCGGGCGCCGCAGCCGGCGCTGCTGGCAGGCTTCGCGGTGCTGCTGCTGGCCGCGCTCGCCAATGCCTGGCTTGGCGGCTATCACGCCGGCGTCGAATGGCAGTTCTGGCAGGGCCCGGCCGATTGCTCCGGCCCGGTCGTCAACCTCGGCAGCGCCGGCAATCTCATGGAGCGCCTGGACACCGTCAAGGTGGTCCGCTGCGACGAGGTGCAGTGGCGCTTCCTCGGACTCTCGCTCGCCGGCTACAACGTGCTGATCTCACTGGCGATGGCGCTGATCGCGCTGTGGGGCATCGTCTCGGCGAAGCGGGCGTAACACTCTCCCCGTCACTCCGGGGCTCGCCTTTTGGCGCTAACCATGATGTGCACTCGCGCATCCGGGAATCCAAACCGCCGCATCGCTTGTGGGCCGATGGATTCCGGGCTCTCGCCTCGCGAGCCCCGGAATGACGAGTTTGTCCAAGCGGCACTATGGATTGCTTCGGGGCGCTCGCAATGACGTGGAGAGGTCCAGGGCCGCAGCTCGCCCCCTAATCGTCCACATCCTCCTGCGGACGGCCGAACAGATGGATGATCCCCGGCGTCGTGATCGAAACGAACAGAAACCGCGACAGATGATGGGCGCCGACGAAGATCGGATCGATATGCAGCGTCAGCGCCAGCGCCAGCATGGCGTCCATCGCGCCCGGCGCAAAGGCGACCACGACGTCGGCGAAGCGGACATTGGTGGTCAGCATGATCACCGCTACGAAGATCGCGGAGATGACGATCGCGACCGCGAACGAGCCTAGCCCGGCATTGACGTGGCTGAGCAGCGTCGATTTCTTGATCCGCGAGAAGCGCGTGCCGATCACGGCACCGATGCCGACCAGGGCCACGCCACGCATCCAGTGTGGCAGGCCGCCCTCGATCAGGCTGGTGCCGTGCAGTACGCTGGAGGCAATCATTGCACCGAACATCCAGCTCGCGGGAAATTTGGCGAGCCGCAGCAGCAGCGCCACCGCGATGGCGGCGCCGATCAGGATGGCGAGTTCGAGCGGCGAGGCGACCACGGAGGCGAATACCGGCGGCGCGGATGGCGCGATCCCGGTGAGCGCCAGCACCAGCGGCAGGGCGGCGGTGAGGATGATCACGCGCATGGTCTGAACCACGGCGATTGCCGCGACGTCCGCGCCCTTTTCGGCGGCGAGGATCGTGATCTGCGACAGCGCGCCTGGGCTCGCGGCCAGCAGTGCCGAGGTCGGGTCCCAGCGGTGCAGGCGCTGCAGGTAGAAGGACGAGCCGAAGGTCATGCAGAAGGTCGCGAGCGCCAGGAGGCCGATGGTGAGCGGATAGGCACTCATGTGCTGGATCAGTTGCCGCGACACCAGCGAGCCCAGCGTGATCCCGAGCAGCACCAGCACGGTCTGTGTCAGGATCGGTGGCATGGTGAGCGGTCGTCCGGCCAGCGCGGCAATGGCAACGGCCGCCATCGCGCCGGAGATCAGCCCGCCCGGCAGGTTCGCCCACTGAAACAGCAGGCCTCCGGCGGCGCCGAGGACGATCGTCTCGAGCGTGGCCAGAATTTTGGCGCGGTCGGCGAAAGCGGAGGAAATCGATGAAGGGATCAGGCTCACGCCGCCTTATGGCAAATCCGTCCCGGCGCGACAAATGCGTCACGCGATTGCAGCAATGCGCGGCGATGCTGCGCGCTGGCAATTGCTGAACGCCCGCTGAACGCGGTTCAAGCCGCGCACTTCCGGCACCGAATTATTTTTACCGTAAGATCGCGTCAGTGCGTTGTGACAATCTATGATTGCGGTAGGATGGGAGTGCAGATGACTACCCCATGGAGACCAGGGATGACTATCCAGGCAAGAATACTGACCGCAATCGCGGCGTCGGGTTTGGCCGCGTTTGCTGCAACCTCGCAGGCGAATGCCCTGACCGCGCAGGAATGCAGCGCCAAATATCAGGCGGCCAAGTCCGCCGGCACGCTCGGCGACCAGAAGTGGAACGACTTCCGCAAGGCGCAGTGCGGAGCCGACGCAACAGCAGCGCCTGCTGCCGCGGCTTCGGCCGACGCACCGAAGGAAGCCAGCAAGGAGGCCGCTGCGAAGGACACCGCCAAGAAGGAAGCGGCCACGCCGACTCTGCCGTCAGGCCCTGCGGTCTATCCGAACGCCGTCGATCCGAAATATTCAAAAGAGAAAGCCAGCAAGGCCCGCATGCAAACCTGCGTCGATCAATACAATTCGAACAAGGCCACCAAGGCCAATGGCGGGCTGAAGTGGATCCAGAAGGGCGGCGGCTACTACAGCGAATGCAACAAGAAGCTGAAGGGAGCTGTCTGACAGGCACGCCTGACAAGTTAATGAGGGCGCGGCCGGATGTTTCGGCCGCGCCTACTCCCGATCGCGCAGCAGTGTCTCGGCGGACTTCGTCACCAGTTGCGCGCGCTTGCGCGGTCCGCGCTCAAGGAAGAGCAGGCTCTGGCCGAAGACGAAGCAGTAGAACAGGAACGCCTGCGCGTCCGCCTCTTCGGCCTGCAGGCCGGTTGCGCGGTAGAGCTGCCCGACATTCTTCAGCCGCGCCGCATCGACGCTCGCCACCGCGTTGGCGGCGGGATCGTCGGACCGGGCCCACTGGCGGATCGCCAGCTCGATCGACATACCTTCGGTATTCATCCGTCCGGAATAGAGCTCGATCAGCGCCCTCAACCGCTCGCGCGCGGTGGCGCCGTCGAGGCTGGCATGTTTCTCGATGGCGGCGATGCGGCCGCTGCTCCAGCTCTGCAGCATGGCCTCGAGCAGCGCCGCGCGGTCGCGGAAGCGGCGATAGAAACCGCCTTTTGTCACCCCGAGGTTCTTGGCCAGCACCTCGACTCGCACGCCCTCGACGCCGGTTCGCGCCAATTCGTTGAAGCCGGCCGCAATCCAGCTCTCGCTTGTTACCTCGGCCCTGACGTCGCTCATGGTCTGCTTCTCAACGATTCTTGATACGGCACCGTATTGCTAACCCGCCACGGTCATGATACGCTACCGTATCAGAATGGAAAACAGTCGGGAGCGAACGATGCAGACGGACGCGACCTATCGCGGCACGGTCTATCCATGGCAGTGCGACCACGTCGGGCACATGAACATCATGTGGTATGTCGGCAAATTCGACGAGGCCAACTGGAATCTGTTCGCCCGGCTTGGCCTGACGCCGTCGTACCTCCGCGAGTCCGGTCGCGGCATGGCCGCCGTGCAGCAGAACATCGCCTACAAGCGCGAACTGCTCGCCGGCGACATCGTCGAGATCAAAAGTCGATTGCTGGAAATTCGCGACAAGTCGATCCGCTTCCTGCACGAGATGCGCAACGCCGAGACCGGAGAGATCGCGGCGACCTGCGAGATCACCGGCGTGCACATGGACCGGCAAGCGCGCAAGTCGGCGCCGTTCGCGCCCGCGATCCGCAACGCCGCGCGCGAGCACCTCGACCCGGCCGAGCCTGAACTCGTGGAAGCGACATGACGCGCTTTCAGCCGAAGAACCCGGACTACCGTCGCATCGCGATCGACACGTTCGAACGGCAGCGCGCGATGGGAACACTCGGCATTTCGATCGCGCGGCTGGAGCCGGGCGACGTCGATCTGTCGATGGATTATGCGCCCGACTACACCCAGCAGAACGGCTTCGTTCATGCCGGCATCATCACGGCCGGGCTCGACACTGCCTGCGGTATCGCCGCCTTCACGCTGATGCCCGCCGGATCCGACATCCTGACGGTGGAGTTCAAGACCAACCTGCTGGCGCCGGCGCGCGGCCAGCGCTTTGCGTTCCGCGCCACCGTCGTCAAGCCCGGCCGCACGCTCACGGTGTGCGAGGGTAGGGCCTATGCCGAGCACGACGGCGCCGAGATCCTGATCGCGACCATGAGCGGCACGCTGATGGCGCTGCCGCGCCGCGAAAACGCACCGTCGCTGGAGGGCACCGGCGTACCGGCTTGATCCTGCTGGTCCGTATTGCAGTGCAGCTTTGTGCTGCAGCCATGGCGATCCACAGAAAATCCTTCTATGGTCCCGCCGTGCAAGCGAGTCTTTCATCTTGATCATCTCCGCCACGCAGAGCGTGCTGGGACTGGCATCGGGGATGCTGGTCGGGTTTTCGCTCGGCCTCGTCGGCGGCGGCGGTTCGATCCTTGCGGTGCCGCTGATGGTCTATGTTGTCGGCGTGCCCGAGCCGCATATGGCGATCGGAACCAGCGCGATTGCAGTCGCCGCAAACGCCGCCATCAACCTGTCCAACCACGCGCGGGGCGGCACCGTGGTGTGGCCCGTTGCGCTGATATTCGCCGCATCGGGGATGGTCGGGGCGTTCGGCGGATCGATCCTCGGCAAGATGGTCGACGGTCAAAAACTGCTGGCGCTGTTCGCGCTGGTGATGATCGTCATCGCGCTGCTGATGTTGAAGACGCGCACGCGGGTCGGATTGCCCGACGTCAAGGTTTCGATGTCCAACATGCCGGCCCTTGTGAGCCTCGGCCTTGCGACCGGGACGATGTCGGGATTTTTCGGCATCGGCGGCGGGTTCCTGATCGTGCCGGCCTTGATGCTGGCGACGGGGATGCCGATCATGAACGCGATCAGTTCCTCGCTCGTCGCGGTCACCGCGTTTGGCATGACCACGGCCGCCAGCTATGCCTGGTCCGGCCTCGTTTCATGGGCATTGGCGGGGCTGTTCGTGGCGGGCGGCATCGCCGGCGGGCTGGCCGGCACGCGGGCGGCGCGGCACCTCGCCGAACGCCGCGGTGCGCTCAATATCGTGTTCGCCGTGGTCATTATTGCCGTGGCGCTCTATATGCTGGCGCGTAACATATCGCCGTCCTGGACGTAGACCGGGAATGGGCCTCAGCGAGATACAGATGAACCGATCGAACGATACAGCCGGAGCGGAACCGGAACACACACGGCGCAAGGCGCTTGGTTTGCTCGGCGCGGGCGCGGCCCTGATCGGCACCACGCCGCGGCTGGCTTTGGCGCAAGGCGACGGGGTGCTTACCGAAGCGCTGGTGCTGCGCGATCCCGATGTGCCATCGACCGGCAATCCCGAAGGCGACGTCAACATCGTCGAATGGTTCGACTACAACTGCCCGTACTGCCGCAAGATCGCGCCCGAGATCCAGCAGGTGGTGCAGGACGACGGCAAGGTGCGCCTGGTGCTGAAGGAATGGCCGATCCTCGGCGAGGTTTCGAAACTTGCCGCACGGATGGCAATGGCCGCCAAGTATCAGGACAAATATCTCGCCGCGCATGAAGCCCTGATCGGCGTCAGTTCGAAATTGACCGAACCGCGGGTTCGCGAATTGCTGGCGGGCGCCGGCATCGACATGGACCGCCTCAACCGCGATCTTGCGACCAACGCCAAGGCGATCGACGCCGTTCTCGCCCGCAACCACGATCAGGCGGTGGCGTTCGGCTTCAAGGGGACGCCGTCCTTCATCGTCGGAAAATTCCGCGTGCCCGGCATCCTCACGATGGCGCAATTCGAGATGGTGATTGCCGACGCGCGCAAGGCGCTGAAGGCCAACTAGCGGCCTGTCACGACAACGCCGTCGTTGATGACGACGGCGTGCCTTGTTTGCGTCGATTGCGAAGATTACTTCGACGAAATCTTCACCCAATCCTCATGGGCGCGATTCTTCAGCTTGTTCCAGTCGGCCTGCGCCACGTCCCAGTTGACGATGGTGCGATTGGCTTGCGCGACCTGGCCGTTCGCGACGCTCGACGTCTGCATTGAATCGTAGACATAAATGCCGCAAACCAGCAGCAGTGCACCCAAAATCATTCCGACAAACGTCTGCATCGCAGATCCCTCCGTGTTGAAAGCACAACGCAGATGTTGCAGCGTGGTTCCCTCGCCATCCAACGCGACCTTGCGGGCGTTAATGGGGCGCCGCGGTGGAAGTAAGTTGTCTGGATCAGGCGTCGCCGTTCAGCCACTGCAACATTGGCGCGTTCATCTCGCGCGGATAGCAATGGCTGAGATCGTCGAGTTCGCGGTAGGTGACGTTGGCGCCCGCTGCAGCCAGCATTTCGCTGGTCTGTCGCGCTACCTGGACCGGAAACATCCAGTCGAGCGCTCCGTGCACGATATGGATCGGCAGACCGCGCAATCTTTCGGCGTCGGCCATCTCCGCCATCAGCGGGTGAAAGGTCGCTGCAACAGGCGCAAGATGCGTGAACGGCGAGGCGCTATCGAGCCCCGTCACATAACAGAAGGTGCCGCCATCGCTCATGCCGGTCAGCAGCATCCGCATCGCATCGACGTTCCAGCGCGACCGCACGGCATCGAGGATGCGCTCGAGGTTCGGTGTGTCGGTGTCCTCGCCCATCAGCGCCCAGGTACTGCCGGTCGCCGTCGGCGCGATCAAAATTGCGCCGCGGCTGCGGGCATCGCGCAGCCAGCTCCATAGGAAGCCGCGGCCGTTGCCGCTGCCGCCATGCAGCGCCATTACCAGCGGCCAGGCGCGGTCCGCCGTGTAGTATTCCGGGACGTAGACCGAGAAGCCGCCGCGGCTGCCGGGCTCGTTGTGGTCGTGAAAGACGCCGGTATTGGCGTTGGCCGGCGCCGCCAGCCGCGTCGCGAGATCGGCGTCGTCGCGCAACTCGGGATCGACGAAGAACCGGTTCACCGGCGGCAATCTCGCGGTCAGCGCATAAAGCGCTTCCTGGGCGCGCGAGGCGTAACGCAATCCGCGAAACAGGCTGGTGAACTCGCCTTCACCGCGTTGCACGACACGCAAGGCTTCGAATGCGGCAAGTGCCGCGTCGCTCGCCGCCACCAGCGGCGTCCTGAGCGCGGTAAATTGCTCGGGCCATTGTTCGAGCCGTGGCCGCTCGGCGCGCAAGGCTTCATCCGGCTGTCCAATCCGTGCCATCACGCGGTCGAAATCCGGCGGATTGAGGTAGCGCGCGACGAAGCCGAGGGCTTCCAGCGACTGCAACAATGGTGGCAACACGGCGACGATGTCGTCCACCACGGCCTCACTCATGTGATGCTCTCTGCTTTCAATGCAGCTGCGGCGCCTTCAACAGCCTGGCGCGATCGATCGAGCTAAGTACCACGTCGAAAGTGACGCCTTCGTGGTAGACCGTGAGCGGCACATCGACGCCGGCGGTCCCGAGCGACCATAGCTTCCGGTAGAATCCGATCTGGCTCGTCACCTTGTCGCCGTTGACGGCGAGAATGACATCGCCGGTCTTGAGTTCGGCGCGCGCCGCCGGCCCCTTGCTCGCAATGCCGACCACGACGAGGCGGTTGTCGATTTCGGTGGTGTACATGCCGAGCCACGGCCGCGCCGGCTTGTTGACGCGGCCGAACTTCCGGATGTCGTCGAGCACGGGTTTCAACAGGTCGATCGGTACGATCATGTTGACGTGTTCGGCCTTGCCGTCGCGCTCGCGTTCGAGCTGCAGCGAGCCGATGCCGATCAGTTCGCCGCGGTTCGAGATCAGCCCGGTGCCGCCCCAGTTCGGGTGCGCGGGATGGGTGAAGATCGCTTCGTCCAGCAGATATTCCCAGTAGCCGGCGAATTCCTGCTTGGCGGCGATCTGGCTCGCCACCGATCGCGTGCGCCCGCCGGCGCCGCCGACCACGACGCGGTCGCCCACTTTCGCAGCCGCCGATGATCCAAGCGGCAGCGGCTCGAGATCGAGGTCGCCCAGCGCCTGCACCAGGCCAAAGCCGGATTCGAAATCGAAGCCGAGCGCATGGCCCTGCACGACACTGCCGTCGCCTCGATGCAGCCATACCGCTTCGGCCTCGGTGATGAGATAGCCGATGGTCAGCACCAGCCCGCGATCGATCACCACGCCATTGCCGGCGCGTTCGGTGCCGAGCGTCTCAGCGCTGAATGCATCGGGCGGAATGATGGAATGCAGTCCGACCACCGACAGCAGCGTTCGGTCGAGGTCGAAAGCGTAATCGCTCGCGCGCGGCTGGTTCGCCGGTGGCACTCTCCATTCAGTCAACGAGGGCATGGATGATCTCCTGGCAAACCGGCGCGAGCAAGCGCGGGACTTGGCTACAATCTATGCCGCAAACGGTCGTCGCGAAAGTATCTCGCAGCAGGACCGCTCATGCGCCTGATATGACGGCATATCCGCGTGCGGCGGGACAAAACGGCAGCGCGGGCATTATTCCACCTTCATCCGTGTCCGCGACGGCATGATCCGGAACGCCCGGTTCTCCTTCAGCCAGCCTGCGCGCTCGTCGCGCAGCAGCGTGCGGCGGACCTTGCCGGAATCGTCGCGCAAGCCGACGCTCGTGACCTCGAAACTTTCCGGGTGCTTGTAGCGGCTGAGCCGGTCAGTCAGGAACGCTGCCATGCCGTCGGCGACACCTTGTGCATCCGTGCTCACGTCGAGTTCGAGGATGGCATGCACGCGCTGCCCAAATTCCGGATCGGGCAGGCCGACGACCACGCAGGATCGCACGTCCGGATGTTCGGTCACCGCGGCCTCGACCTCGGCCGGATAGATGTTGGCGCCGCCGCGCAGGATCATGTCGGCGAGCCGGTCGCCGAGATAGAGATAGCCCTCGGCATCGAGCCTGCCGATGTCGCCGAGCGATTCCCAGCCGTCGGGGCGGCGTTTCGGATTGGCGCCGAGATAGTGATAGGTAGAGCCGGCGCCATCATTGGGCAGGAAATAGATCTCGCCGGTTTCACCGGTCGGAACCTCGTTGCCATCCTCGCCGATGATGCGCAGGCGTGAGGTTTCGCCGATCTTGCCGACCGAGCCGGGATGCTGGAGCCATTCCACGCCCGATATGATCGTGGCGCCCTGGGCTTCGGTGCCGCCATAGAGTTCGTAGATGCGCTCGGGCCCCAGCCACTCGATCCATTTCTCCTTCAACCAGGGCGGCATCGGCGCTGCCATATGAAACACGATCTGCAGGCTCGACAAGTCGTAGCGGTTGCGCACCTCGTCGGGCAGCGCCCAGATCCGGTGCATCATGGTCGGCACGAAGTTGACCCACTGCACCCGGCTGGCCTCGATCAGGCGCAAGCATTCCTCGGCGTCGAACTTGACCAGGCCAGTGACGCGCCCCCCGTGGAACAGCGCGGTGTGCGAAACGATGAAGGGCGCGTTGTGATAGAGAGGGCCGGGGTTGAGCAGTGAAGAGCCGAGCGGCATGCCGAGCGCCGCGGGTCCGGCGGTGTCGATCACGGCAGGCCGGTGATCGAGAATCACCTTGGGTCGCCCGGTCGAGCCACCGGAGGTCATCGCCTTCCAGTAGCGCGACACTGGATTCGTCACCGGTTCGTCCGACATGCCCTCGGGGACGAAATCGGCCGGCAGCGAATTCGGCGCATTCCAATCGGGCTGCCCGCCGACGACGAGCGACGGCTTGAGGATGTCGAGCACGGCCGCCGCTTCACCGCGCGGCAATCGCCAGGTCAGCGAGGTCGGCGTCGCGCCGCACTTCCACACGGCGAACGTGGTTTCGAAAAACAAATTGCTGTTCGGCAGCCCGATGGCGACGAAATCGCCGGGCTTGACGCCCTTGGCGGCAAAGGCCCGCGCGCGGCGGTTGGCGTTGCGTTCCAGTTGCTCCCACGTGATGGCCTCGGCGCCGTGACTGACAGCAATCGTGTCCGCCGGCTTGCGTTCGGTATACCAGCGCGGCACGTCGGCGATGGGGATGAGCATGGGGGCGTTTCCGTTAGGGCGTTGATGTCGCTCTTGTGGTTCTGATGAGGCAGGCGCCTCGAAACTATCGTGACAGAATTGGGAGGTCGAGTGAAGAGACAGCTTGCCCGCAGGCCTCGTGCCGTCCGCCCCATCGGTCAATGGCTATACAAGCGACCATTCTTCCTGGCCGCAGGCGGATGCGCTGGAGGACAGTGAGCGCCGGCGGGGCCTACACGTGGACGTCGACAAGGATCAGCAAGGCGCTGGTCGCCGATCCCATCACCGGGACCCACGTCGGTACGAGGAATGCATCCGATGGGGGCGTTGCTTCCATGGCCTTGATGCGTATGAGAGCCAGATTTACGAACGCAAAGATTCCGAGCGTCAGTCGCGACGTCCATTCGGCCAGTCCCGTCAAGGGAACACCGAGCGCCAGTATGAGGATGGCCGCAACCCCAAAGAGTGTCGCGACAACCGGAGCGCCGCTGCTGCGATTGATCTTCGCGAGGAAGGAGGGAAGATTTCCCTGATCAGCGAGGCCATACAGCACACGCCCGATCATGATCATGTGGACAATGATTCCGTTCACGGTCGCGACGATCGCGATGGCGCTCAAGACGTGCAGGGGCAGCCCGGTCAGGCGCTGAAAGACCAGCGCAAGAGGGGCCGACGATTTCGCCAGTTCCGCCGGTAACACGGCGATAACCGCGATCCAGGCCACCAGGGCATAGAGAACCGCGGTGACGGCGAGCGTGATGAAGAGAGCCCATGGCAGAGTGCGTCGTGGATTCTTCATCTCCTCGGAAATGTTCACGAGGTGCTCGAAGCCGATGAACGCGAATACTGCAAGCAGTGTGGTTTGCGCGACGCCGGTCCAGGCCGTCAGATCGCCGGCGGCAGGCCATAGCTCCGGCAGTCGCGAGATCAGGGGACCGCTGTCGAACAGGGCTGCCGCGACGATGAGCAGCAGTCCGCCGATCTCGATCACCGTCATTAATCCTGCAAAGCTGATGGACTGCACCGCAGAGAGACACGCAATCGCGCCCATCGTAACCACGACCGCGGCGATGATGTAGGATGCCTGGAGCGGAATGAACACGCCGAGATAGCCGGCGCTCCCCACGCTGATGGTGGCTCCGGAAATGGCAGCGGCGCCAACGACGAGCAGCCCCACCGCACCGCTGAGCCATTTCCGATGAAAGGCTGCCTGGACGTACGCCGCCTCGCTCGCCGCCACCGGCATTCGGGTGCCCAGCTCGGCAAACGACGCTGCGGTCAAACCCATCACGATCGCGGCGGCAAGAAACGCCAACGGCGCATGCATGCCGCTCCGCCCGGCCGCCACCCCCACAAGCACGTAGATTCCGGCGCCGATCGTCACGCCGAGCCCGTAGAGCACCGCGTGCGTCAGCGTAAGCGATCTGATCAGTTGTGGTGGATTGGACCCTGCCGTCTCAGGAGAAAATCTCCGAGATTCTGCATCGGTTCTCGCGTCTTGCATGGCCGCTCGTCAGTGCGAGAACGAAATGGGACAAGTGCAACCATCAGACGGGGCTTGTCGAACGACTGGCAAACAGGCTGGGTCCACGCCTACGGATCCAACTCGGTGTCCCAGTAAAGATAATCCAGCCAGCTATCGTGCAGATAGTTCGGCGGAAACAGTCGTCCGTTGCGGTGGAGCTGGTGCACCGTCGGCGCAAACGGGTGTTGCCTCGGAAACATCCGCGCCTGCTGCGGCGTCAGATTGCCCTTGCGCAGGTTGCACGGCGAGCAGGCCGCGACGACGTTCTCCCAGGTGGTCTGGCCGCCTTTGCTGCGCGGGATGATGTGGTCGAAGGTGAGGTCGTCATGCGCGTGGCAATACTGGCAGACGAAGCGATCGCGCAGGAAGACGTTGAAGCGGGTGAAGGCGGGGTGGGTGGTCGGCTTGACGAAGGACTTGAGCGACACCACGCTCGGGAGCTGCATCTCGAAAGTCGGGCTGTGCACCGCGCGATCGTAGTGCTCGACGATATTGACGCGTTCGAGGAACACCGCCTTGATCGCGTCCTGCCACGACCAGAGAGACAGCGGATAGTAACTCAGCGGCCGGAAGTCGGCGTTCAACACCAGTACCGGCCAACCGCCCTGTGAGACATGTGCGTTCAAGTAACGCTCCTGACCCCCATGTTAGCTGCGAAGCAGCATGCGCCCTGCATACTACAGGCAGCGTGACGGGATTGTGAAGAGCGTTCCGGGGCTTATCCGCCGCTGTCGCCGTTCCGCCTCAATTTGCATGATGGCCATCAGGACCGCTAAAGGGGCGGACAGGCATCGTTCAGCCGCGCACGGACCCGCAGAAATGGCCACCTCTTCAAATTATATCGAGGCACCGCGCCGGATGCGGGCGTTCGTTCGCGCCCATGAAACCAGCCTGGTGGTCCTGGCAGCGATGATCGGAACCATCGGCGGGCTCGTGGTGCTGGCGATGAGTGTTGCGGTCGCCGCCCTCCACGCGCTGCTGTTCAACATCAGCATCACGGAGCGGCTTTCCAGCCAGCCAAGCCTCGAAACGCTGCGCGCCGTGCTGGTTCCGAGCCTCGGCGGCCTGTTGTTGGGGGTGGCCTTCCTGCTGCTGGCACACTGGCGGCCGGCGCGCGAGGTCGATCCGATCGAGGCCAACGCCCTCCACGGCGGCCGAATGTCGTTTCGCGGCAGCGTCATCGTGGCGCTGCAGACCATCTGGTCGAGCGGGGTCGGGGCGTCGGTCGGCTTGGAGGCCGGATATACCCAGCTTGCGAGCGGCCTCGCAGCATCGCTCGGCCGTGGATTTCACCTGCGCCGCGCCGACCAGCGCGTCATGGTCGGCTGCGGCGCGGCGGCGGCGATTTCAGGGGCGTTTGGCGCCCCGCTTGCAGGCGCCTTCTATGCCTTCGAACTTGTGATCGGCGGCTATACGTCAGCCAGCCTGACGCCGGTCGGTGTCGCCGCCGTGGCAGGCTATCTCGTTACCCATGGGTTCGAGGCGCTGTCCCTCGGCATCAACGTCGGCCCGGTCGGCGAGGTGATGGGGCACGATCTTGCCCTTGCCGCGCTGCTCGGGGTCATGGCGGCGCTGTGTGGCATCCTGATCATGCGCAGTGTGGCCTTGTGCGAGACGGGGCTCGCGAAAATCCGCCTGTGGCCGCCGCTGCGCCCCGCGCTTGGCGGCCTCTGCGTCGGCCTGCTCGCGCTGCTGACGCCGCAGGTGATGTCATCAGGTCATGGCGCGCTGCATTTTTCCGGCATCGTCGCGATGCCGCTGCAGATGATCGCGGCCGTCTTCGTTCTGAAGGCGCTGGCATCGATCATCTCGCTGGGCTCCGGCTTCCGCGGCGGATTGTTTTTCGCCACGCTGTTCATGGGCGCGCTCGGCGGCCGCCTGTTCGCCGCCGGCGTCGACATGGTCTGGCCGGGCTTTGCGTTGGATCCCAACGTCTATGCCGTGATCGGGATGAGCGCGCTGTCAGCGTCCGTGATCGGCGGCCCGCTGACAATGTCGTTCATCGCGCTGGAATCGACCGGCAATCTCTGGCTCACCACGATCGTTCTGGTCGCGGTGATGATCTCGACCCAGATCACGCGCGAACTGTTCGGCTACTCGTTTGCGACCTGGCGCCTGCATCTGCGCGGCGAGACCATCCGCAGTGCTGCCGATGTCGGCTGGATCCGCGATCTCACGGTCCGTCGCCTGATGCGGCCGGATCTCGCCACCGTCGATGCCGGGATCGCGATCGAGGAGTTCCGCGCCAAATTTCCGCTGGGGTCGAAGACGCAGGTGGTCGCGGTCGATGCGACCGGACGCTACGTCGGACTGGCGGTGGTTGCCGAGGCGCACGCGCCTGACGTCGACGCCACACGCGGCCTCATCGGCATCCTGCATCACCGGGACGTGGTGCTGCACCCGGTCATGAACATCCAGGAGGCGATCGCCGTGTTTGACGCCGCCGAAGCGGAATCGCTCGCCGTCGTCGAGAGCGACGGCGAACGCCGCCCGATCGGGATCCTCACCGAAGCCCATGCCATGCGGCGCTATGCGGAAGAATCCGAGCGGCGCCGGCGAGAGGCGATCGGCGAAGTTTGAGCTGCGCGCTCGCGCGCGCGTCTAGATTTTCTCCAGCTTCTGCAGGCAACGGCTGACCGCGACCTCCGGTGGCATCGGTGTGTCCGGGAAGCTGGTCTTCCAGTCGGTGACGCCGACCTCGCCGAGATAGATGTCGCCCCGCGAATCCATCGCGATGCCGTGCGGGGCGAGGAATTTGCCGGCTTCCACTCCCGGGCCGTTCTCGCCGCCGAGCCGTGCGATGCGGTTGCCCTTGGCGTCGACGATCGAGAGCCGCGGGCCCAAATTGGGCACCTTGCGATTGACCGCAAGCCCAGGGCCGAGTTCGCCGATGATGAAATTCGCCTGCCTGCCGCCGCAACGACAGAGCGCGCAGGGCCGGTGCAGGTTGTTCCACTGCGTCTCGTATTTGCCGTTGCCGTCGAACACCTGCACGCGGTGGTTCTCGCGGTCGGCGACGTAGACCCAGCCGTCGGCGTCGGTAGCGATATTGTGCACGATGTTGAACTGGCCGGGATCGGTGCCGGGCTCGCCCCAGGTCTTGAGCAGCTTGCCGTCCGGCGAGTATTTGTGGACGCAGGCATTGCCGTAGCCGTCCGAGACGTAGATATCGCCCTGCGGCGACAGCGCTGTATGGGTGCAGCGATGAAACGGCTCGCCGCTCATGAACGGCGCGGGCTTGTTCGGGATGCCGATCGTGAGCAGCACCTTGCCGTCGGTCGTGCACTTGCGCACGGTGTGGTCGCCGTCATCGGTGCAGTACAGATTGTCATCGGCGTCGATGTGCAGGCCGTGCGCGCGGTTGAACAGCCCTTCGCCCCAGCTTGTGATGAAATTGCCCTCGCGGTCGAGCACCACCATCGGGTGGGCGCCGCGGTTGAAGACGTAGACGCGATCCTTGCTGTCGACCGCGACGGATGCCGCGTCGGTCAGGCTCCAGCCATCAGGCAGCTTCGCAAAGTTTTCCACCACGCGGTAACGGTGTTCGCCCGAGCCCAAAATGGTCGGCATCTGTGTCTCTCCCTGTGAGGCTTGTCATTCCGGGGCGCGAAGCGGACCCGGAATCTCGAGATTCCGGGTTCGATGCTTCGCATCGTCCCGGAATGACGGTGTTGGTTTATGAGATATCCGCCCGCGGTCCCACGTCACGCCGCAGCAGCCCTTCCTCGATCGCCTTGATTTGCAGCGCGAGATGCTTCGATCCGATCCGGCATTGCGCGAGCCCGCCGGCGATCAGCCAGAGGCCGGGCTGGCCCGTGCGGGTGTACATGTTGCGCAATTCCTGCTCCTCGCCGAAGCCCCAGATGGTGCCCACGCGCTTCTCGATCGCTTCGCCGAACAGCTTGCGCACCAGCTCTTCCTGCCGCTTGTAGCCGGTCGCGAGCACGACGAGGTCGGCGGCGACGGTCGTGCCATCCTTCATCCGGGCACCTTCGGCCGTGAACGTGTCGATATCGGCAAACTGCTTGAGCGCGATATCGCCCCGGACGATCATGTCGGAGCAGCCGACGTTGAAATAATAGCCGCCGCCGCGGGTGAGATACTTGAACTGCCAGCCGGTGTTGTCCTCGCCGTAATCGAGCTTGAACCCGGCGCGCTCCAGGCCGTCGAGCAGATCCTTGTCGAGCGCCTTCGATTTCTCGCCGGTCAACCTGTGGCTCTTGCGCGCCAGTTGCAGCGGCATCGAGGTCGCGATCAGGTCGTTGTCTTCAAGCGTGCCTTCGTTGTAAGGCGCGTAGACCAGTTGCGCCGAGGGCTCGATGCTGACCACCAGCGTGGAGGAGCGCTGGAACATGGTGACATGGGCGCCGCTGGAACGCAGGTCCTGCGCGATGTCGTGGCCGCTGTTGCCGGTGCCGATCACGATGGCGCGCTTGCCCTTCCAGTTCTCGCCGTCGTCGTATTGGCTGGAATGCATCACCTTGCCGGAAAAATCCTTAAGGCCGGCGATCTCAGGCACGCTCGGAATGCCGCTGACGCCGGTCGCCAGCACGACATGGCGCGGATGCATCGTGCGCTTGGTGCCGTCGGCGCGCCGAAGCGTCACGGTCCAGCGCTGCGTCTTCTCGTCGTAGCTGCCGCCCTCGAATTCGGTCTCGGTCCAGAAGTTCAGCTCCATGGCCTCGACATAGGCTTCGAACCAGTTGGCGAGCTTGTCCTTGGGGATGTAGGTCGGCCAGTTCGGCGGGAACAGCATGTAGGGCAGGTGGTTGACCTGCACCTGGTTATGCAGCGTCAGTGCATGGTAGCGCTTGCGCCAGTTGTCGCCGATGCGCTGCTCGCGATCGACGATCAGGGTGTCCACGTTGAGCTGCTTCAGTCGCGCGGCGATGGAAAGTCCGGATTGTCCGCCGCCGATCACGAGCACGGTCGGGTCGCGGTCGGCATAGCCGGCGGATTGCTTGCGCAGGTCGAGCCAGTTGGGGCCACGGAAGTCGCGCGAATAGGCGTTGCCGCGTGGCCGCTGCACGCCGAGCTGTTCCTCGAAACCTTTGAGTTCGCCAAGCTCGGTCAACAGCGTCCAGGCCTTGAGGCGACTGCCGTCATCGGTATCCGGGATCAGGCGGATGACGCCGCTGCCGCGCCCGACTTTGGTTTCGAACTTGAAGATGGCCTCGATGGCGTTGGTGCCCGCGCGCATCACCTTGCGCGGTGCGGCGCGATCGGGGTCCACGACGAAGCCGCTGGGCCGCATTTTGTGAGCCAGCGGCGGCAGCGCCTTCAGGATGGCGTCGGCGCCATTGAGGGTCTGGATGTTCCAGCTCAGCGCCAGCACGTCGCGCCAGTAACTGTCGGGATGGAACAGGGCTTTCAGCGTGCCATCGTCAGGCTTCGCCAATGCCTCCTCGAACTGGCCAAGCCAATTGTCGGCGGCTACCGAACTGTCGTCCGTCCTGTCGAGCATGCGCGTTTCCCGTCACCAGCCGTCTCTGCGGCGCTTCCCTTGTTGCGCAGCCTATACCCATTAACGGCCGCGCAGAAAGGGCGTGAGGAGATGCCGCCTATTCCGATAGCGACAGGATCAGCCCCTGATCGGGCGGGACGCGGCCGTTGAGGGTGTCGAGATAGGCGCGTTGAACCGCCGCAGGCCCGTGGTGCCCGATCACCTTCATCCATTGATCGAGGTTTGGTGCGAAGCCGGACCATACGCCAACAAACCGCTCGTTGAAGCCGGCCGGTCCCAATTCCCCGGTGCGCTTGCGGATCTGGTCCGGCGCGAAGAAAAATTGAGGTTGCGTGCCCGGCAGTGCCTGCGCGGGGGCATCGGGCGACGCCTTGCGATGCGTAAGTCCGACAATTCCACTGTATTTCATTTGCTCGCCGAAGTGCCCGTGCAGCGTCGCGCGCAACGGGCTGTTGCCGGCCATATCGACATAGGCGACCGGGGAGTTCGCCGGCAGCGAGCTTACGTTGTCATAGGTCACGACCTCGTCGTAGCAGCCGAGCGATGTGACAAAGGCCGTGTTGCCCGCCGAGGTCAAGCCGATCACCCTGATGCCGTTGCCCCGCGCATGCAGGAGGTGCGCCAGGCCGTAGGCAGTCTTGCTGGAGGCCGAGGACAGCATCACGGCTTTTGCGCCGAAAAAGTCGTTCTCGGCGAGAAAGTCGTCGACCAGGAACGACAGCATGAACAACGGCCGCAACAGCGCCTGGTAGTCGCCCTGCCTGCCTGCAAACGCCGGGTCGCCGCTGACGCGCGTATAGGCATTATAGACCGGCGCCACGCCTTGCCGGTGCGCGGCGGCATCGCGAAGGCCACGCTTGTTGACGTCGGCGGCTTCGATGACGAGATGCGTCGCCATCGGGAAATAACCGAACAGGGTTTCGCCGGCGGCGATAGCGGGATGCTTCGATGCGATCACCTCGCCAAGCCCCCATACCGGAATGGTGCCGAAACCTTCGGGCGCCGGAAACAGCTGCCAGTATTTCAGCCGATCGCCCAGCACGGCATAGGTGATGTTGTTGGCGGTGAAGGCGAACCGCGTGACCTTCACCAGCAGCGCGTCATCCGGCAGCGCGGCCGCGTCGGGCAGTTGCGTTTCGATGATCCTGCTTTGCTGCAGATCGTTGCGGGCGACGATGAACTCGGTGGCTTGCATGGCTTCGATCCCCTGCGCTTCACACGCAGCGATCTTTGCGCCGGCCGACGACCGTTTTGCAACAGCAATGATGTTTAAAACGGAGTTTGGATTGGCCCGGGATGCGAGTCCCTTCGTCGTTCCGGGGCGATGCAAGGCATCGAACTATGGTGCGCGATTGCGCACCTGAGAACCTCGAGATTACGGGTTCGCATCTGCGATGCGGCCCGGAATGACCAACACATACGCGCTCACGCCGCCGCGCGCAGCTTGCCTTCGGCATACAGATCCCGCAGCTTGCGCTTGAAGATCTTGCCGGTGGCTTCGCGCGGCATCGCATCCATGAACTGGATGTCCTTGGGTACCTTGAAGTTCGCCAGTCTGCCGCGCAAGAATTCCTGCACGGCGACCGGGGAAAGCGCGGCATTCGCTTCCGGCTCGATGCAGGCGAACAGCCGCTCGCCAAATTCGTCGTCGGGAACGCCGAACACGGCGCAGTCGCGCACGCCGTCCATGCCGATTAATGCGTTCTCGATCTCGGCCGGATAGATGTTGACGCCGCCTGATATCACCATGTCGCGCTTTCGGTCGCACAGGAACAGGTAGCCGTCCTCGTCGAGATAGCCGACGTCGCCAACGCTGACGAGTCCCTCGCGGCCGGCCTCGGCGCGCGCCTCGGCCTTGCCGTGATAGTCGAAGTCCGGCACCGACACCTGCCGCATGAAGATCTCGCCGGGCTCGTTGACGCCGCACGGTTCGCCGTCGGGACGGAAGATCTTCACGATGCCGCCTTCGATGGCGCGGCCGACGGTGCCGGGTTTTGCCAGCGCCTCAGCAGCGGAGTGCCACACCGGGATGCCGGTTTCGGTCGAGCCGAAATATTCGTTGATGACCGGTCCCCACCAGTCGATCATGGCGCGCTTGACGTCGGGCGGGCAGGGCGCTGCGCCGTGAACGATGAAGCGTAGCGATGACACGTCGTATCGGCGCTTGATTTCGTCGGGCAGGCGCAACAGGCGCACGAACATCGTCGGCACCATGTGCATGTGGGTGACCCGATGCCGTTCGATCAGTTGCAGCAGGTCCTCCGGGTCGAAGCGTGGTTCGAGTACGATCCTGCAGCCGCTGCGGAACGCCAGCATGCCGTAGGAGTTCGGCGCCGAATGATACATCGGCCCGTTCATCAGGATGACCTGGTCCTCGTTCGGCTTGACGCCGTAGGCGATGCCGCCGACTTTGGCGGAGGCCGCCTGCTGTTCCGGCGTCATCGGCTTGCGGCGCACGCCCTTGGGCAGGCCGGTTGTGCCCGACGTATAGAACATCGGCGCGCTGCCGATCGGGGCTTCCTGCCGCGGCGCATGCGTATCACGCCAGCGGTCCCAGTCGGTCATGCCGTCGGGGACCGCCGTCAGCTCAGGTGTCACGTTGAACGCCGCCGCGATCTCCGGCGGCGTCGTCACAACCAGCAGCCGTACGTCGGAAGGCAGGCCGTCGCTGATCTGCGGCAGCAGGTCGGCATGGCAGACCAGGATTTTTGCGCCGCTGTCGGCCAGGATGTAGGCGACCTCCTCGGCCTTGAGGTGCCAGTTGATAGGCACGACAGGGCTGCCCAGCGCCGCTGCGCCGGCCGAGACTTCGAAGAACGCAAAATCGTTGCGCAGCATCATGCCGACGGGCGTACCGCCGCCGAGGCCGAGTGCCTTGAAGCCCGCAGCTGCCCGCGCGATGCGGGCGTGGATATCAGGGTAACTGATCCGGCGTTCGCCGCTGATGATCGATGTCAATTCGTCCTCCCAGCTCTCTTTTGTCGGAGAAGCCCTAGCGGTCGTCCAGAATCTCGCCGAACGCCACCCAGCTCTTGCCGTCGAAGCGGCGCAGCCGCAACTGCTGGAAGGGCAGATAATCCTCCGAATCGGTCGATACCGTGATGCCCGGCAGCAACAGCGGCAGCGACACTTCCTTGAGGGACGCCGCCTGCTTCATGATGTTGGCCCGGCTGTAATCGCCGTTGCAGGCCTTCAGCACCTTCACCATCAGCGTCGCATACTGGAAGCCGGCCGCGTAGTTCGAATTGGAGAGGTCGGCATTGGGCATATGCTGCTTCATGAAGGCAAAGTATTCCTTCACGCCTTCGTCGTTGGCCCATTGCGCATCAAGCGTGTCCTTCTGGTTGCTGGACGAGATCAGGCCGACGGCATTGTCGAGGCCGGCCGGCTCCAGGAACGAAATCGATGACGCGGAGGTCGGCACGAACAGCATATCCGGCTTCCAGTTGATCTCGGCTATGCCCTTGATCATCTGCGAGGTGAATTTTCCGAGCACGACGCCGAACATCACGTTGGCGCCGGACGCCTTCAGCGTCGCGAGCTGTGAACTGATGGTCGGCGCCGATGTCTCGTAGCTCGCCTCCGACACGATCATGCTGGCGGCCTTGTCGCCGAGCCCGCGCTTGAAGCCGGCGACATAGTCGCGGCCGAAATCGTCGTTCTGGGCGAGGATGCCGATTTTTGCGTCGGGCTTGGTCTGCAGGATGTGTTTTGCGTAGATCACGCCCTCGGACTGGTAGGTCGCCATGCCCGGCATGGTCCATGGCGCATTCTTCGGGTCGGCCCATTTGGTCGCGCCGCTCAGCACGAACAGTTGCGGGACCTTCTTGGTGTTGAGATAGCGATGCACGGCGTTGTTGGTGGCGGTCCCGAGCGAACCGAACATCAGCAGCACTTCTTCCTGCTCGACCAGCTTGCGCGTCTGTTCGACCGTTTTCGGCGGCGAGTACGCGTCATCGAGGCTGATGAACTTGACCTTGCGGCCGTTGATGCCGCCTTCGGCGTTGATCTTCTCGAAATAGGCCTCCTGCGCCCGGCCGATGATGCCGAAGCCGGATGCCGGCCCGCTGTAGGGCAGCGTCTGGCCGATGCGGATTTCGTCGCCTTCGGCGAGCGCGGCAGTACTTGCCAACAGTGCGAATGCGAGCGTCAATACAGGTCGCGAGACTCTCATGGTTCCGTCCCTCTGTGTTTTCGGTTGATTGATTTGGCGATCGAAGCGGGCGCGGCTTACGCGCGCGCCCGGTTGAAGAAGTCGCTGGTCGCGTCAGCGAACTCGGCCTTCAGGCGCTCGACCAGTTCCGCGACGGGAGGTGCGTCCGCAATCTGGCCGATACCCTGGCCGGAGCCCCAGATGTCGCGCCACGCCTTCGACTTCATGTTGCCGCCGGAGCCGAAATTCATCTTCGACTTGTCGCTCTCCGGCAGGTTGGCGGGATCAAGGCCTGCGGCCACGATCGAGGGGCCGAGGTAGTTGCCATGCACGCCGGTGAACAGGTTGGAATAGACGATATCGTTCGCGGCGTGCGCAACCAGCGCCGCCTTGTAGGCCGGATCGGCATTGGCTTCCGCGGTTGCGATGAAGCGCGTCCCCATGTAGGCCATGTCGGCGCCGAGCGCGAGCGCCGAGGCAATACCCCAGCCGTCGGAGATCGCGCCTGACAGCAGCACGGTGCCCTTGAACCACTGCTTGACCTCGCGCAGCAGCGCGAATGGCGACAGCGTCCCGGCATGGCCACCGGCGCCGGCGCAAACCAGAATGAGACCGTCGACGCCGTTCTCGGCCGCCTTGCGCGCATGCTTGACGTTGATCACGTCGTGAAAGACCACGCCGCCATAGGAATGCGCGGCCTCGACCACCTCGACCGGCGGTCGCAGCGAGGTGATGATGACCGGAACCTTGTGCTTCACGCAGGTTTCCATGTCCTTCATCAGGCGGTCGTTGGAAGCGTGGCAGATCTGGTTGACCGCGTAGGGCGCAACCTTCTTGCCGGGATTCTGCGCCTTGTATTCACCGAGTTCGTTCTCGATCCGGGTCAGCCATTCGCCGAGCTTTTCGACCGGGCGGGCGTTCAGCGCGGGAAACGAGCCGACGATGCCGGCCTTGCACTGGGCGATGACGAGTTCGGGGCCGGACACGATGAAGAGCGGCGATCCCACCACCGGCAGTTCGAGCGAATTGACAAGCGAAGCGGGCAACGGCATTCGGTCTCTCCCTTGAAGCGCGGCAGGAACTGGTCCGGTAACGCGTCGTCTGATGTTTTGATTTGCTGTGCCGGGCTGCGAAAGCCGCTTGGCCGGGCACCACCTGTTGCGACGCATTATAGGGCTGGACGCGGCGCGGTGGCTGTTCAATATTGAACAGGTAATCAATCAGGAATGAACATCAGTTTTGCGCGGAAAAGGCGATGGACTGGGACCTCTGTAAGACCTTCGTGGCGGTGGCCGAAACCCGGAGTTTCGCTGCGGCGGCGCGGCAGTTGCGCTCCAGCCACCCGACGGTGGGGCGCAAGATCACCGAGCTGGAAGACCAACTCGGCATTCCCCTGTTCGCGCGTTCCAACGATGGCCTTTCGCTGACCTCGCAGGGCCGCAAGTTTCGCGAACATGTCGAGGCGATGGCGGCGGCGGCGCTGCGCGCCGAGGCCGCGGTATCGGCGACCGGCGCCCAGGCGCGCGGGGTGGTGAAGCTGTCGATCGGCTCGACCCTCGCCTCGCACTGGCTGATGCCGCGGCTCGGGCCGTTCCTGCGCGCGCACGATCATATCCAGCTCGAGATCATCACCTATCCGTACCCGGCCAGCGTGCGCCGCCGCGAGGCCGACGTCGTGCTGCGTCCGGTCGACAGCGGCGAAGAGAATTTGATCGGGCGCAAGATCGGCCGCCTCGGGACCGGCTTCTACGCTTCGCGCGATTACGCTACGGGGCGCCGCCTGCCCGAGCGTCGCGATGAATGGAAGGGACACAGCGTCATCGGTTTCGCCGACCGCGCGTCGAACGAGCGGCTGGCGCGCTGGAGCGACGCCATCACGCGGCAGGGGTCCATCGTGATGCGCTGTTCGTCGCAGGGCGACATGCTGGCCGCGACCCGCGCCGGTCTCGGAATATCGGCGCTGTCCTGCTTCGTCGGCAGCGCCTATCCGGACCTGGTCCGCGTCGCGCCGCAAAAACTGCTCAGCGTCGCCGATATCTGGTTGATGGCGCATCCGGATTTGGTCGAACTCCCCGCCGTGCGCGCGGTGCTCGACTTCGTCACCGCTTCCGCGCGGGAGGATCGGGTGAAGTTGCGGGGCTAACATCTTCGGCAAGCACGCCTTCGCGCTTCTTCAGAACCCGGTAATAGCTCCACCACAGATGCGCCGCCGCGCCGCGCAGCGGACGCCACGGTTCCGCGAGCGGCGCCATCTGCTTGGCGGTCGGGCGGGTCGGCAGGCCGAGCCCGACCCTGACCGCTTCCTGGATGGCGATGTCGCCGGCCGGCCACGCGTCGCCATGGCCGAGGCAGAACAAGAGATAAACATCGGCGGTCCAGGGGCCGATGCCGTGCAGCGCGGTGAGCGTATGGTGCGCGGCGTCGGCGTCCTCTTCCGCCAAAACTTCCAGGTTCAGCCGTTCGGCGGCGAGTTCGTGCGCGATGTTCTTCAGCGTCTTGATCTTGGCCGCGGAAAGCCCGAGCCGGCCGAGCCGGTCGGCGCGGGCCTTGCGGATCGCGTCATGATCGAACGGATCGAACGCGGCGGTGAGGCGCCCCCAGATCGCCCCGGCACTCGCCGTCGACAATTGCTGGCCGCACACGATCGCAGCCAAACCGGCAAAGCCCGGCTCACGCTGCCGCAGCGCCGGCATGCCCGTGAGTTCGAGGATCGGCTTCAGCCGCGTGTCCTGCCTGACCAGCGCAGCGATGGCGTCCTCGAGATCGGACTGGCTGTTGAGGTGGATGGTCATTGCCCCTTAAAACCATCATGTCCCGCGAAAGAGATCAATGCCGCCGCCCGTTTTCCGATTTGCGCCGAGCCCGAACGGCTACCTCCATCTCGGCCACGCCTATTCGGCGTTGCTGAACTTCGAGCTGGCGCGCGAGAGTGGCGGCCGGCTCCTGCTGCGGATCGAGGATATCGATGCAACGCGCTGCCGGCCGGAGTTCGAGGCCGCGATTTACGAAGATCTGGCCTGGCTCGGCCTGTCCTGGGAAACAGCGGTGCGGCGCCAGTCGGAACATTTTGCGCGCTACCGCGCGGCGGTGGAAAAACTGGCCGGGATGGGCCTGATCTATCCCGCCTTCGAGAGCCGCGCGGAAATTGCCCGGCTGGTCGCCGAGCGCGAGACCGGCGCGCCGTGGCCGCGCGACCCCGACGGGGCGCCGCTCTATCCGGGTATGGCGAAATCGCTGGCTCCGGAGGAGCGCGACGGGCTGATCGCGCAGGGCGTGCCTTATGCGCTGCGGCTCGACATGGCGGCGGCGCGCGGACTTGCGCAGGACCTGACGTGGACGGAACTCGGCGAAGGTCCCGGCGGCGAGCGCGGGACCGTGATGGCGCGGCCGGAGGCCTGGGGCGATGTCATCCTGGCGCGCAAGGAGACGCCGACCAGCTATCATTTGTCCGTGGTGGTCGACGACGCCTTGCAGGGCGTCACCGAGGTGGTGCGGGGATGCGATCTGTTCTGGTCGACCAGCGTGCACCTTCTGCTGCAGCGTCTGCTTGGGATGCCACAGCCGGTCTATCGGCATCACCGGCTGGTGACGGATGCTTCCGGGCAGAAACTCTCGAAATCGACCGATGCCATTGCCTTGCGCGAATTGCGCCGGCAGGGCGCCACACCTTCCGATATCCGTCGGCTTGTCGGTCTGTCTTGAGCGGCTTCCGTAGTTCTACTGGGGGTTGTTGAAAAGGTCTCCGTGACTTTGCCCTCGACGACGTGCCATGCTGGCCGGGCAGGGATCGGGGATCATGACGGCAAAAGTGCGCTCCCGGCGCGTCACACGGCCAACGAAAAAGAAACGGACAAAAAAGCGCGTATCCGGCGCCGCTGCGAAGCCGCGCGGCAAGCACAAATCCGCCGCCGCTTCTCCCGGCATGGTCGAGACCGCGCTCGCCGCTTTCGCGCATGAAGTCCGCACGCCGCTCACCGGCATCCTCGCGATCAGCAATCTGCTCGCGACCTCCGATCTCGGTGAGCGCGAACGGCGCTGGGTCGACACCATCAAGGCGGGCGCCGAGCATCTGGCGAGCCTCGCCACGCTGTTTGTCGATGCCGCGCGAAGCGGCGGCCCCGGATTGCAACTGCGGCAGGACTTCTTCGACCTGCGCACGCTGGCGCGCAACGCCGGCGATTCCCTGACCGGCCGCGCCGCGGCCAAGGGCCTGACGTCGTCGGTCGACATTTCCGAAAAACTGCCGGCGTTTGCGGTCGGCGATCCCGTTCGCCTGCGCGCGGCGCTGGAGAACCTGATCGACAATGCGGTGAAGTTCACCGAGCATGGCAGTGTCGCGCTGCGGGTGACGCCGCTTCGGAGCACGAAGGGCAGGATCGCTGTCGCATTTGCCATCTCCGACAGCGGGATCGGCCTGACGCTCGCCGAGATCAAGCGCCTGTTCCGCCCGTTCTCCCAGGCCAACGTCACCATCGCCTCGCGCTTCGGCGGTGCGGGTCTCGGGCTGTCGTCGGTCAAGCAACTGGCACGGGCGATGGGGGGCGACATCGCGGTTGCGCAACGGCGCGGGGGCGGCACCACGTTCACGTTCACCGTCGCGATGTCGCCGGCGGAGGAAGCGGCAAGTGCCGCATCCAGCGCCGATGGCGATCTGGCGGTGAGCCCGTCATCGTTGCGGCTGCTCAGCGTGGAAGACAACCCGTTCGGCCGTGTCGTGCTCAACGCCATCCTGAGCGAACTCGGTCACCAGACCGAATTCATCGGTCAGGGCGAAACGGCGCCGCAACGGCTCTCGCAGGGCGCATTCGACGCTGTCTTGATGGACATGGTCCTGCCGGGCATCGACGGCGTCGAGGCCATCAGGCGAATCCGCGCGCTGGAGGCGCCGCTCGGGCGCATCCCGATCATCTGCATCTCGGGCCGCGGCGAGGACGAAGCGGCGTCGCGCGCCGCCGGTGCCGACGTCTTCCTGGTCAAGCCTGTGTCTCCGCGCGATCTGGCGACGGCGCTGCATGATGCGGCAGGTCATGCTTCAGCCGCGACTTTATGATCGACGCATTGAGTTCGCCGCCATAGACGAAAATCGCCGCGATGAAATACAGGAACACCAGCGCGATGATCACTGACGCCAGTCCCGCATACATCGTCACGTAATTGCTGGCGAAGCGCGCCAGGTACTGGCCGAATACGATGCCCGAGAGCAGGGAAGCCACCATCGTGAAGACGATGCCCGGAACGATCTGCAGGAATTTCCGCCTTCCGCAGGGGAGCCAGGCATGCAGCACGAACAGCGCTACCGTCATCGCCGTGATCGTGATGCCGTAGCGGGCGAAAAACAGCACCCTCTCGTTGCTCTCGACGAAGAACGGAATGTACCGCCGCGCGGTCTCCAGGATCAGCGGACCGAGCACGATCAGGAACGCCATCAGCAGCGAGGTGACCGCGGCGACCAGCGTGTAGCCGATCGATTCCAGCCGCAGCCAGTACCATGCCCGCGGCTCGACCACCGAATAGGCGCGGTTGAGCGCGACCCGCAGCGCCTCGACGCCATTCGAGGCAAAGTACACCGCCAGCACCGCACCGACGGTCAGGATGTCGCCGCGTGTCGTGGTCAGCACGTCGTGGATTTCGCTGGACAGTGCGTCCGCCACCCGCTGCGGCCAGATCTGCAGCAAGAGTTCGGCCGCCTGGTCGGCGAGTTCCTTGGAGCCGAAAAAGCCGGCCAGCGAGGTCAGCACGATCAGGAACGGAAACAGCGCCATCAGCGTCGACAGCGCGATGTGGCTGGCGATGGCCCAGCCGTCGTCGGCGAGGAATGTGTAAAATGCGTCCACCACGATGTGATAGACGTAGCTGATCTGCTTCACATCCGACCTCGATCCGGCGAACGGCGATCCGATCCAAAATCCCGGCTAGCTTCTGATATTATTGGGTTAAAAACCAGATCGTTGGACCAGTTGTGAACGTATAGAAGTTGCCCCTGCGCGGTGTTATGTAGCAGCAATGGCATCCTTTCTAAGTACCTTCGTTCTTCCCATCATGGTCGCGGCCGTTGCATTCGTGCTGCTGCTCGGTCTCATCAACATGATGCGGGGCGGCTCGCCGAACCGTTCGCAGAGCCTGATGCGGCTTCGGGTGTTGCTGCAGTTCGTCGCCATCGTCATCACCATGGTCGTGGTCTGGGCGATGGGCAAATAATGGCAGGAAAGAGGTAGTCGCCAATGGTCGTGCTCAACCGCATCTATACGAAGACCGGCGACGACGGCACCACCGCGCTCGGCAGCGGCGAGCGTCGCCCGAAATACGATCTGCGCATCTCGGCCTACGGCACCGTGGACGAAACCAACGCCGCCATCGGCGTCGTGCGGCTGCATCTCGGCGAGGCGCGCGACCTCGATGCGATGCTGGGCCGGATCCAGAACGACCTGTTCGATCTCGGCGCCGATCTCGCGGTGCCCCAGCGCGAGGGCAAGGCCGAGCGGCTGCGGATGCTGGCGAGCCAGGTCGAGCGGCTGGAGTGCGACATCGACGCCCTGAACGCGCACATGGCGCCGCTGACGTCGTTCATCCTGCCGGGCGGCACCCCCGCCGCGGCATACCTGCATCTCGCCCGTACCATATGTCGCCGGGCGGAGCGGGTCATGGTGGAACTCGCGGCCCGCCCCGAGGAGCCGGTGAACGAGGCCGGCATCCAGTATATGAACCGCCTGTCGGATTTCCTGTTCGTCGCCGGCCGCCACATGAACGACAATGGGGCCGGAGACGTGTTGTGGGTACCCGGCCAGAACAGGTAAGGTACACTCTAATATCCGGGGGCCGATTTTTGGCTTTCGCGCGTTGACCGCCGATAGCGGGCGATCTAGGTTCCGCGCCCAAGCCAACCAAACCCCAGAATTCAAGCGAAAGAAGGATCGATGAAGGTTCTTGTGCCGGTAAAGCGGGTGGTCGATTACAACGTCAAGGTCCGCGTCAAGAGCGACGGCACCGGCGTCGAACTCGCCAACGTGAAGATGTCGATGAATCCGTTCGACGAAATCGCCGTCGAGGAAGCACTGCGCCTCAAGGAAGCCGGCAAGGCGACCGAAGTGGTGGTGGTGTCGATCGGCCCGGCGCAGGCCTCGGAGACCATCCGGACCGGTCTTGCGATGGGCGCCGACCGCGGCATCCTCATCAAGGCCGACGGCAACGTCGAACCGCTGGCGGTCGCCAAGCTGCTCAAGGCGGTGGCCGAGGCTGAAAAGCCCGGGCTCATCATTCTCGGCAAGCAGGCGATCGACGACGACAGCAACCAGACCGGCCAGATGCTGGCCGCGCTGCTGGGTTGGTCGCAGGCGACGTTCGCCTCCAAGCTCGAAGTCGACGGCGCCGACTTCAAGGTCACGCGCGAGGTCGACGGCGGCCTGCAGACAGTGAAGCTGAAGGGACCGGCCATCGTCACCACGGACCTTCGTCTCAACGAGCCGCGCTACGCTTCGCTGCCCAACATCATGAAGGCCAAGAAGAAGCCGATCGACGACAAGAGCGCGTCTGATTACGGCGTCGACCTCACGCCGCATCTCGAAGTGCTCAAGACCGCGGAACCGCCGGGCCGCAAGGGCGGCGTCAAGGTCAAGGACGTCAGCGAGCTGGTATCCAAACTCAAGACCGAAGCCGGGGTTCTCTGATGACGACGCTATTGATTGCCGAACACGATAACGCGTCGATCAAGGACGCCACCAACAAGGCATTGACCGCGGCCGCCGCACTCGGCGCCGACGTGGATGTGCTGGTCGCCGGCGAAAACGCCAAGGCCGCCGCCGATGCCGCCTCCAAGCTCGCCGGCGTGAAGAAGGTGCTGCTCGCCGACAACGCCGCCTATGCCCATGATCTCGCGGAGCCGCTGGCTGCGCTGATCGTGGCGCTGGCGCCGTCCTACGACGCCTTTGTCGCGCCCGCGACGTCGCGCTTCAAGAATGTGATGCCGCGCGTCGCGGCACTGCTCGACGTGATGCAGGTGTCGGAGATCATCAAGGTGGTTTCGCCCGACACGTTCGAACGGCCGATCTACGCCGGCAACGCGATCCAGACCGTCAAGTCAAAGGACGCCAAGAAGGTCATCACGGTACGCACCTCGACCTTTGCCGCGGCCGGTGACGGCGGCAGCGCGCCGGTCGAGAACGCCGCCGCTGCGGCGGACCCCGGCCTCTCCAGCTTCGTCGGCGAGGAAGTCGCGAAGAGCGATCGTCCGGAACTGACGTCTGCGAAGATCATCGTCTCCGGTGGTCGCGCGATGCAGAGCCGCGAAAACTTCGCCAAGTACATCGAACCGCTTGCCGACAAGCTCGGCGCCGGCGTCGGTGCTTCGCGCGCCGCGGTGGACGCCGGCTACGCCCCGAACGACTGGCAGGTCGGCCAGACCGGCAAGGTGGTGGCGCCTGAACTCTACGTCGCGATCGGCATCTCCGGCGCGATCCAGCATCTCGCCGGCATGAAGGATTCCAAGGTGATCGTCGCGATCAACAAGGATGAAGACGCGCCGATCTTTCAGGTTGCCGATTACGGCCTTGTCGCGGACCTCTATCAGGCGGTTCCAGAACTGACCGAAGCGCTCGGCAAGCTCGGAAAGTAAAATTTGACGCCGGCCGGATGCGCAACGTCCGGCCGGCGTTTACTTTAAAAGCGTTTTCAAGCGATGATCTGGGACCTCTCGCGAAGAAAACGTGCCAAAAGGTGGGACCAGAATGAACAGGCGCGATATGCGCGCCGTTCCGGTGGATGACAAGATGGCGGTGACAATCAAGAAGGTCGGCGTGATCGGCTCGGGCCAGATGGGCAACGGCATCGCCCAGGTGGCGTCGCTCGCCGGCCTCGACGTGGTGCTTAACGACATCTCCGACGAGCGGCTGAAATCGGCGATGGCGACCATCAACGGCCATCTGTCGCGGCAGGTCGCCAAGAAGGCGGTTACCGAGGACGCGCGCAAGCAGGCGCTCGGGCGAATCAGCACCACCGAGACGCTCGACGGGCTTTCGGATTGTGACCTCGTGATCGAGACCGCGGTCGAAAAGGAAGAGGTCAAGCGCAAGATCTTCCACGAGCTCTGCGCGGTGCTGAAGCAGGACGCGATCGTCGCCACCAACTCCTCGTCGATCTCGATCACGCGACTGGCCTCCTCGACCGATCGGCCCGAGAAGTTCATCGGCATTCATTTCATGAATCCGGTGCCGGCGATGGAGCTGGTCGAACTGATCCGTGGCATCGCCACCGACGATTCGACGTTCGACACCGCAAAGGATTTCGTCACCAGGCTCGGCAAGCAGATCGCGGTGTCGGAGGATTTTCCGGCCTTCATCGTCAACCGCATCCTGCTGCCGATGATCAACGAGGCGATCTACACGCTCTACGAGGGCGTCGGGAACGTCGAGGCGATCGATGCGGCGATGAAGCTCGGTGCGCACCACCCGATGGGGCCGCTGGAGCTGGCCGATTTCATCGGTCTGGATACCTGCCTGTCGATCATGCAGGTGCTGCACGAGGGGCTGGCGGACTCGAAGTACCGGCCGTGTCCGCTGCTGGTGAAATATGTCGAGGCCGGCTGGCTGGGGCGCAAGACCCAGCGCGGCTTCTACGACTATCGCGGCGACAAGCCGGTCCCGACGCGCTGAGGCGCCAACCTCGATGTCGTAGTCGTAGTAGGGTGGGTTAGCCGAAGGCGTAACCCACCATCTATCCCCGCGTATCGGTGGGTTACGGCTTCGCCTAACCCACCCTACAAATGACCATCTCCAGCATTCGTTAACCAGTGCCGGGTAGGGTGCCCCCCACGTTCTGGGAGTGCCTGCGTATGGATATGATGGCTATGGTTACGAGCATGCTCGCGATGCAGGCGGGCGGCACGCAGTCGCAGATTCAGGCGTCGATCATCAAGTCCAACGCGGATGCCGAAAAGTTCGCGGTTCAGACCCTGCTCGGCATCCCCTCGACCGCCAATCTGGCGCCCGGCGTCGGCGGCAATCTGAACGTCACCGCATAATCCATCCGCCCGTCATTCCGGGGCGATGCGAGAATCATCGAACCCGGAATCTCGAGATTCCGGGTCTGGTCCTGCGGACCATCCCGGAATGACGAATGTTATGGCTGCATTGCGGCCTTGATCAGCTTGATCGCGTCGTCGCTGGCCCATTCGGCGGGACCGGCCAGGTTGGCGATTTCGCAGCCCTGGCCGTCGACCAGCACCGAAGTCGGCATGCCCAACGCCTTTCCGACGATCTTAAGATCTTGAAAAACCTTCGCTTTCGGATCGGCGAAATAGCCGAGCCGGGTCAGATTGGCCTCCCTGAGGAAGTTCTTCGGCTTCTCGGGATCGCGGGTGTCGATGTTGATGGCGACGACCTCGAATTCCTTGCCGCCGAGCTTGCCTTGCAGGGTGTCCAGCGCCGGCATTTCCTTGCGGCAGGGCACGCACCAGGTGGCCCACAGGTTCACCAGCACGGTCTTGCCGCGCCAGTCCGAGAGCTTCCGGGGCTTGCCCTCGGCGTCCTCGAAGGCGAGGTCGGGAAGCTGAACCGGGCTGGTCGCCATGGTCAGCGCGGCCACCTCGCCATGCGCCAGCGGCGCGATCCTGCGGGCCGTTTCGACCGCGCCGCTGCAGATGGAATCGCCGCTTCCGGCGCGCTTCAAGCCGCCAGTCGCATAAACCCCGCCGAAAACGGCCAGCGCTCCGGCCACCACCACGGCGGCGGCAAGCGGAATCCGGCTTTTTGCGGCCGGGCGGGGCGAGGGCGTGTCGGGCATATCGTTTGTCATCCTGTATCAGATACGGCTATGCAGTGCCCATGTTACGGTCAACTGCGGTCGAGTTACGGCCGAAACGGGCGCGGCGTTTCGCTGGTCCGGACGTTAAAATGGCAGGGCGCGGGAAGTCATGAGCAACAAGATGTGGGGCGGCCGGTTCACCGAGCGTCCCGATGCGATCATGGAGGAAATCAACGTCTCGATCGACGTTGACCGTCACCTCTATGCCCAGGACATCGCCGCGTCCAAGGCCCACGCCGCCATGCTGTCCGCGCAGGGCATTATCACCGCGAGTGATGCGAAAAATATCGGCAAGGGTCTAGACACGATTCTGTCAGAAATCGACAAGGGATCGTTCGATTTCAAGCGTGCGCTCGAAGACATCCATATGAACGTCGAGAGCCGGCTTTCCGAGTTGATCGGTCCGGCCGCCGGACGGCTGCACACCGCGCGGTCGCGCAACGACCAGGTGGCGACCGATTTCCGTCTCTTCGTGCGCGATACCATCGACGAGACCGACGCGGCCCTGGCCGCGTTCCAGCACGCGCTGGTCAGCCGCGCGCTGGAACATGCCGCCACCGTGATGCCGGGCTTCACCCATCTGCAGACTGCCCAGCCGGTGACGTTCGGGCATCATCTGCTGGCCTATGTCGAGATGGCCGCGCGCGACCGCGGCCGGTTTGCCGACGCACGCAAGCGGTTGAACGAATCGCCGCTCGGTGCGGCGGCGCTGGCCGGAACATCGTTTCCGATCGATCGCCACGCGACGGCGAAAGCGCTCGGCTTCGACCGCCCGATGGCCAACTCGCTGGATGCGGTCTCCGACCGCGACTTCGTGCTGGAGACGCTGTCGGCCGCCTCGATCGCGGCCGTGCACATGTCGCGCTTTGCCGAGGAAATCGTGATCTGGACCTCGCCGCTGGTCGGCCTGGTGCGGCTCTCCGACAAGTTCACCACCGGCTCCTCGATCATGCCGCAGAAGCGCAATCCGGATGCGGCCGAACTGGTGCGCGCCAAGACCGGCCGGGTGATTGGCGCGCTCAATGGTCTCCTGATCGTGATGAAGGGGCTGCCGCTGGCCTATCAAAAGGACATGCAGGAGGACAAGCAGGGCGCGATGGAAGCGTTCGGCGCGCTGTCGCTGGCGATCAGGGCCATGACCGGCATGGTCGAGGATCTCGTGCCGGACGAGGCGCGGATGAAGGCCGCCGCCGGCGAGGGCTACTCCACCGCGACCGACCTGGCCGACTGGCTGGTGCGGACGCTGAAAATGCCGTTCCGCGACGCCCATCACGTCACCGGGCGCATCGTGGGACTGGCCTCAAAGCAGGGCGTGGCGCTGCACGAACTGCCGCTCAAGGCGATGCAGGAGGTGGAGCCGAAGATTACCGCCGACGCGCTGCGGGTGCTGTCGGTGGAAGCCTCGGTCAAGAGCCGGACCAGCTATGGCGGAACCGCGCCGAAGAACGTGCTGGCGCAGGCGAAGGCCTGGGCCAAACGGCTGGAAAAAGAGCGAAAATAAGCGTGAGCAACAAATTTCGCTGCAGTTTCATGGCCATCCGTGGCTGATCGGCACTCGCCATGCTCAGGCATTCTTTGTATGGTGCGGCGCGCATTGGGGATTCCGTCGTGATCAGAAATTGCCGCCCGTCATCGTCCGGATGGGCCATCATCCTGCTGAGCGTGACCGCGCTCGCGCTCGGGGGCTGCGGCCGCAAGGGCGGGCTCGACCTGCCGCCGAACGCGCCGCAGGTATCGGGTGCGTCGGATACGGAGGCCGAGCGCGCGGCGCAGCCCGGAATCTTCAACCCGACTGGCGGGTCCGAGGCCGCGGGACCGGCGGCTCCCAGGGGCACCAAGAAGAAATTCGTCCTCGATCCGCTGCTGGACTGAGCGCGCGCCATGAACCACTTTGATTATCGCGACGGCGTGCTGCACGCCGAAGGTGTGAATCTGTCCGAACTGGCGGATGCCGTCGGCACGCCGTTCTATTGCTATTCGACGGCGACGCTGGAGCGCCACTACCGCGTCTTCACCGAGGCCTTTGCCGGCGAGAAGACGCTGGTCTGCTATGCGATGAAGGCGAATTCCAACCAGTCGGTGCTGCGCACGCTGGCGAAACTCGGCGCCGGCGCCGACGTGGTGTCGGGCGGCGAGCTGAAGCGCGCGCTGGCTGCGGGCATTCCGCCAAGCAAGATCCTGTTCTCCGGTGTCGGCAAGACCGAAGCCGAACTGCGCGCGGCGCTGGCGGCGGACATTCTCTGCATCAACGTCGAGTCCGAGCCCGAACTGGAGTTGCTGTCGAGGCTTGCGGTCGAGGCGGGCAGGACCGCGCGGATTTCGGTGCGCGTCAATCCCGATGTCGATGCCGGCACCCATGCCAAGATCGCCACCGGGAAATCCGAAAACAAGTTCGGCGTTCCCATCTCCCGGGCGCGCGATGTCTATGCCCGTGCGGCCAGGCTGCCCGGGATCGAGGTGACCGGCACCGACATGCACATCGGCAGCCAGATCACTGATCTCGGCAAGATGGAAACCGCGTTCCGGATTCTATCCGATTTCGTTCTGACGCTGCGCGCCGACGGTCACAACATCTCCCATATCGATTTCGGCGGTGGGCTCGGTATTCCCTATCATGCCGACCGTGAGGCGCCGCCGCTGCCGTCCGCCTACGCCGCGATGGTCAGGCGGGTGACGCACAATCTCGGTTGCACGCTGATGTTCGAGCCGGGGCGGATGATCGTCGGCAATGCCGGCATCCTGGTTTCGCGCGTGATCTACGTGAAGCCCGGCGAGGCCAAGAACTTCGTCATCATCGACGCCGCGATGAACGACCTGATCCGTCCGACACTCTACGAAGCCCATCACGACATCCTGCCGGTCCGCGAGGCGGCGAAGGGTGCGCCGACGATCACGGCCGACGTGGTCGGCCCGGTCTGCGAGACCGGCGACTATCTCGCGCTCGATCGCAACCTGCCCGAGCCCAAGGCCGGCGATCTGCTGGCGATCATGACCGCCGGCGCCTACGGCGCGGTGCAGTCCGGCTTCTACAATACCCGCGCGCTGGTGCCGGAAGTACTGGTCAAGGACGACCAGTACGCCGTGGTGCGCCCGCGCATCGAGGTCGAGGATCTGATCGCGATGGACCGGCCGGCGCCCTGGCTCTGACCCCGTAGGAGCCTCACTTCCCGGTCACGCCGCCCTTCGCGCCGCCGACCACGACGCCCGCCGCCTTTTCGATCGGCTTGATCGCGGCGGTGAAATCCGATTCCGCGCCCTGGTCTTTAATCACGACTTCCCAGAGGCGGCCGACCGCCTCGGCGACTTCCATCGATAGCCCCAGCGATTTCATCTCCTCCAGCGCGAGGCGGACGTCCTTCACCATCAGGCCGGTCGCAAAACCAAAATCGAACGAGCGCGGCAGCACCGAGCGCGGAAACTTGTCGCGGCTCGCGGTATTCAATCCGGAGCCGGCGTTTATGACGTCGATCATGACCGACGGATCGAGTCCCGCCTTGACGCCCATCACCACCGCCTCCGACGTCGCCACCATCGCGGTCGCGGACAGGAAATTGTTGGCGAGCTTCATGGTCTGTGCGGAACCCGGCTTTTCGCCGATGAAGAACACCTTGCCGATGATGTCGAGCGCGGGTTTTGCAATCTCGAAATCGGCGCGTGGGCCGGAGACCATCACCGCCAGCGTGCCCTTCTCGGCCCCGCCGACGCCGCCGCTGACGGGGCAGTCGATCTGCACCACGTTCTTCTTCGCCAACAGGCCGTGAATCTTGACCGCCATCTGCGAGCCGACGGTGGAGAGATCGATGAAGCGCTTGACGCGCTTGCCTTCGATAACGCCGCCGCTACCGGTCGCGACCTCGAGCGAGGCCTGCAACGACGGCAGGCTCGCCAATACGGTCTCGCAACGGTCGGCGATGTCCTTCGGCGACGACGCGGCCGCCGCACCGAGCGCGACGAGTTGGTCGACGGCTTCCTTCCGCGTGTCGAACACGGTGAGTTGATGTCCGGCCTCGATCAGCCGGCGCGCCATCGGGAAGCCCATTTTTCCGAGGCCGATGAATCCTATTTCCATGGTGCTGTTTCCTTTTCGTCATTGCGAGCGGAGCGAAGCAATCCATCTTTCGGCTTGTGGCGCTGTGGATTGCTTCGCTGCTCGCAATGACGGTTCCTCGTAGTTTTACGGTTCGGCGCGGACGTTACGGGGTGAGAGCCCTGCAGTCACGCCTTCGTGTTATGCGTAATTCCGGGTGTGGGAACCCGCATCCGCCGGGTGCCTCAATGCCGCCGCTGTGCTAGGCTGATTTGTCGGCAACCCGGAGAGTTTGTTGAACGGAGCCTCACCCGACCCCTCACAGCACGCGCGCGAGCAGGACTCTGTCGCACGGCTTCAACTGACGCAGGCCCTGCAACGGGCTCAGTATGCGATTGCGTGGGAGCGCGCCTGGCCCGGCCTCGCCCGGCTCCTGAGCGTCGTCGGACTTTTCCTCGTGGCGTCCTGGGCCGGCCTCTGGCTGGTGCTGCCGTTCGGCGCACGCGCTGCAGGCATCGTGCTGTTTATTCTGCTGGCACTGGCGGCGCTCTATCCTCTCGTACGTTTTCGCTGGCCGACCCGCGAAGAGGGATTGAGCCGGCTCGACCGCGGTACCGGCATCCGCCACCGGCCGGCGACGGCGCTCACCGATACGCTCGCGTCCAAGGACCCGATCGCGCAGGCGCTGTGGCGAGAGCAGCGCGAGCGCACGCTGGCCTCGATCAAACGTATCCGCGCCGGTCTTCCGTCGCCGCGGCTTGCCATCCACGATCCCTGGGCGCTGCGCGCGCTGGTCATGGTGATGGTGGCGGCGGCCTTTGTCGCGGCCGGTGACGAGCGCAGGATGCGGATCGCCGCGGCGTTCGACTGGAACGGCGTGCTGGCGCCCGCCAATGTGCGGGTCGACGCCTGGGTGACGCCGCCGGTCTACACTTCAAAGCCGCCGGTCATTCTTTCGGCCGCGAACAGGGATGCAGCTTCGCCCGATAGCGGGCCGCTGTCGGTTCCGGCCGGCAGCACGCTCTTGATTCGCTCGAGCGGCGGCAGCATCGACGTCGTCGTGGGCGGCGGTCTCACGGAAGTCACCCCGAGCGAGCCGGCGCCCAAGGGCACCAGCGAGCGCCAGTTCAGGATCGGCGCCGACGGCACCGCGCATGTCCGCGCGCCGTCCGGCCAACCGCAATGGCGATTTGCCGCCACGCCGGACCGTGCGCCGGTGATCTCGCTGGCGAAGGATCCGGAGCGTCAGGCCCGCGGCTCGCTGCAGATGTCCTACAAGCTCGAGGACGACTACGGCGTCACCGAAGCGCGCGCCCAGTTCGCCGCGCGCCCGGGCGATGCGCCAAGGGATTCCGGCAAGGAAGCTGCCAAGGAACCCGCCAAGGAACCCGCCAAGGACCCTGCAAAGGATGGCAAGGCTACGGAGCCGCGCCCGCTGTTCGAGCCGCCGCAGTTTACGTTGGTGCTGCCGAATGCGCGCACCCGCAACGGCGTCGGCCAGACCGTGAAGGATCTCAGCGAAGACCCCTATGCCGGCGCCGACGTGACGCTGACCCTGACGGCAAAGGACGAGGCCGGCAATGAGGGCAAAAGCGAGCCGTTCAACATGCGGCTGCCGGAGCGGCTGTTCACCAAGCCCCTGGCGCGCGCCCTGATCGAGCAGCGCCGCGTCCTGGCGCTCGACGCCAACCAGTCGCCGCAGGTCTATACCGCGCTCGACGCGCTGATGATCGCGCCGGAATTGTTCACGCCGGAGACCGGTCATTATCTCGGCCTGTTCAGCGTGACGCGGCAGCTGGAGGTGGCCCGCACCGACCCCGCCTTGCGCGAGGTCGTCGCCAGCCTGTGGGCGCTCGCCGTCACCATCGAGGACGGTAAGATCACCGATGTCGACAAGGCGCTGCGCGCGGCGCAGGAAGCGCTCAAGCAGGCGCTGGAACGCGGCGCCAGCGACGAGGAGATCAAGAAACTTACCGACAATCTGCGTGCCGCGCTGGACAACTTCCTGCGTCAGCTCGCCGAGCAGCTGAAGAACAATCCGCAGCAGCTGGCGCGTCCGCTCGATCCCAACACCAAGATGCTGAGCCAGCAGGATCTCAAGAGCATGCTCGACCGGCTGGAGCGGATGTCGCGCTCCGGCGACAAGGATGCCGCGAAGCAGTTGCTCGAGCAGCTGCAGCAGATGCTGGAAAACCTGCAGATGGCGCAGCCCGGCCAGGGCGGCGACAATGAGATGGAGCAGGCGCTGAACGAGCTCGGCGACATGATCCGCAAGCAGCAGCAGTTGCGTGACAAGACCTTCAAGCAGGGCCAGGATTCCCGGCGCGATCGGATGCGCGGCAAGCAGGGCGACCAGAACATGGGCGACCTGCAACAGGACCAGCAGGGCCTGCGCGACCGGCTGAAGAAGCTGCAGGAAGAACTGGCCAAGCGCGGCATGGGACCGGGCCAGCGCGGTGAGAAGGGCCAGCGCGGGCAACAGCCGGGTCAGCAGGGCCAGCCGGGTCAGGGCGAGCAGGGTGACGGCGAGGACGGGCTCGAACAGGCCGATTCGGCGATGGGCGATGCCGGCGGCAGGCTCGGCGAGGGCAATGCCGATGGTGCGGTCGACTCGCAGGGCCGCGCGCTGGACGCGCTGCGCAAGGGCGCCCAGAGCCTGGCCGAATCGATGCAGCAGGGTGACGGCGATCAGCCCGGCGACGGCCCGGGCAATCCGAGGGGCCGCCAGCAGGGCGCCGCCAACTCGACCGATCCGCTCGGCCGGCCGCTGCGCCACAACGAGTTCAATGACGACTATTCGGTGAAGATCCCCGGCGAGATCGACGTGCAGCGGGTGCGCCGTATCCTCGAAGAGCTGCGCCGCCGCCTTGCCGATCCGGCACGCCCGCAGATCGAACTCGACTACATCGAGCGGCTGCTGAAGGATTATTGACCCAGCCGCCTCGCGCGAACTGTCATCACCCGCGAAAGCGGGTGATCGAGTATTCCAGAGGTGTTAGCGATTGAACCGAGAAGCCGCGGCGTACTGGATCCCCCGCATTCGCGGGGGACGACGACCGGTGATGTGCCTCAACCCATCTTCCTCGCCGCCAGCGCATCCGCGACCGCGGTGCGGATATCGGCGACCGCGAACGGCTTCGTCACCACGTCATGGACGATGGCGCTGAGGCCCGAGGCGCGTTCGCGCTGGGCGGCGAAGCCGGTCATCAGCAGGATCTTCAGGTCCGGAAAGTCGCGCGCTGCCGCCAGTGCCAGGGCGATACCGTCCATCACGGGCATCTGGATGTCGGTCAGCAGCAGGTCGAAGGCACCTCGTTCCCGGGTCAGGATTTCGAGCGCTTCGGCGCCGTCCTCGGCGGTGACGGTCTCATGCCCGTCCATGGCGATGGCGCGCGCCACCAGCGTGCGCATGGATTCTTCGTCGTCGGCGATCAGCACGCGTGGCATCGGTCTCTCGTCTTGCGGGCGGCGCGGCCTCGTTCAGGCGTGGCCGCCGGCCAGATCCCGCTTGTTGAAGAACCGTACGTCGATATTGCGGCCTTCGGGCGGCGGCGAGGCCAGCCGCGACTTGAAATAGGCGCGCTCGCCCGGCTTCAGCGCCGGCTGCTCCAGCACTGCGTTCCAGGCATAGATCTCCGCGCCCTGGGCGTCCCGGACCGAGAAGCGCAGCCGCGGCAATTCGACCGCGTGTCTGGTCTGGCCGACGATCGCGCCCTCGATTACCAGCACCGGTTTGCCGTCCACGGTTTCATGGCTGACCTTGATATCCTTGAAAGCCAGCCCGCGCAGGTTCACATCGAGGCCAACCATCCTGTAGAACGTCGCGGTCTGCGGCATCAGGCGGACGATGTCTGTGCGCCAGAGCATCAGGGCCAGGATCAAGGCTCCCATCGCGGCGCAGGCGGTGGGCAGGCCGACCACGGGCATGAACGGTATGCGAGGCAGGGTGGGCAATCTGAAGAGACGCGCAAGCCGCTGGCGATGGCTTGTAAGTCCGGTCTCACCATGGTCGGCGGCGTCCTGGCGGGCGGCCGTCGGCCACTCCGGGTCGTCGTCTCCGGAGGCTTTTTCGCCGCCGTCGGCCGGCCAGTCGGCCGAAATCGAGGGGCTGTCGACGACGGGGGCGTCCTGTCCTTCGTCCGCGCGGGACATCGCTTCCCATTCCGCCGCGGCGTCGTTGCCGGCGGATGAACTCGATTCCGCCATCGCCGGCATGGCGGCCGCCATCTCGACGGCGTCCTCGGGACGGGCCAGCCAGGTTTCCTTGCAGCGGGAACAGCGCACGTTGCGCCCAGCCTCGCCCAAGGTGGCCGGATTGATGGCGTAAGATGTTGTACAATGGGGGCAAACGATGTGCATGGAGCCCAATTCCACAGTGTCTTTGTCCGGATGCTACAGAGTGACCGTTAACGAACCGGAAACCATAACGGCCGCAAAACCTTTTTGTCCGGCTGGAGCCCGAAGCGGAGGGTTTCCGGTCACGGCCCACGCCGAGCGCAACTCGGCCATTGCCCACGCCGAGCGTAGCTCGGCCACTGCCGATGTCGAGCAGCGCTCGACCGCGGCCCAAGTCGAGCGGAGCTGACCTTGGTTCGGTTCGAAAATGTCGGTTTGCGGTACGGGCTCGGCCCGGAGATTTTGCGCGACCTGACTTTCCTCATCCCGGCGCATTCCTTCCAGTTTCTGACCGGGCCCTCGGGCGCCGGCAAGACGTCGTTGCTGCGGCTGTTGTTCCTGTCGCTGCGGCCGACGCGGGGCCTGGTCAACCTGTTCGGCCAGGACGTCTCGCTCCTCGGCAAGGACCAGGTTGCGAGCATGCGCCAGCGCATCGGCATCGTGCTGCAGGATTTTCGCCTGCTCGATCACATGACGACCTACGAGAACGTGGCGCTGCCTTTCCGCGTCATGGGCCGGGAAGAATCCAGCTACCGCCGCGAGGTGATCGACCTTTTGCGATGGGTCGGCCTCGGCGAGCGGATGGATGCGCTGCCGCCAATTCTTTCCGGCGGTGAAAAGCAGCGCGCCGCGATCGCGCGCGCGGTGATCTCGCGGCCGCAATTATTGCTGGCGGACGAACCGACCGGCAGCGTCGATCCGACGCTGGGCCGGCGCCTGCTGCGGCTGTTCATCGAGTTGAACCGATCTGGCACGGCCGTCATCATTGCGACCCACGACATCACGCTGATGGATCAATACGAGGCGCGGCGGCTGGTGCTGCATCAGGGACGGTTGCACATCTATGAGTAGGAGCGGTGAAGAACATGCGCCGCTGGTGGACCTCGGCAACGAGCGTCCGCAGGTGCCGGCGCAGGCGCGCAACATGTCGCCGATCGTGCCGCGGGCCTCGATCTCCGGCCGCGCGCTGGTCGCCGTCGTCGCCATCATGACGTTCCTTGCTTCCATCACGACGGGCGCGGTCCTGCTGGTGAGTGCGTCGGCCTCGGAGTGGCAGTCGGAAGTCGCGAGCGAAATCACCGCGCAGGTGCGCCCGATCGCAGGACGCGATCTCGAGCGCGACGCGGTCGCAGCCGCCGAAGTGATGCGGACGCAGCCCGGCATCGTCCAGGTCAAGACATTCACCAAGGACGATTCGGCCAAACTGCTGGAGCCGTGGCTCGGCAGCGGGCTTTCGATCGAACAATTGCCGGTGCCGCGGGTCATCGTCGCGCGCGTCCAGCCCGGCACCACGCTCGACCTTGCGGCGTTGCGCTCCCGGATGACGCAGGTGGCGCCGTCGGCCAGCGTCGACGATCACCGCGCCTGGATCGAACGCATGCGGTCGATGACCGGCGCGACCGTATTGGCAGGCATCGGCATCCTCGTGCTGGTGATCGCGGCGACGATCATTTCGGTTTCGTTTGCGACTCGTGGCGCAATGGCCGCGAACCGTCCGATCGTCGAAGTGCTGCATTTCGTCGGCGCCGGCGACAGCTATATCGCCAACCGCTTCCTGCGGCATTTCCTCAGGCTGGGCCTTGAAGGCGGCCTGATCGGCGGGGGGGCGGCGATGCTCGCTTTCGGTTTCTCCGAATCGATCGCCGGATGGTTCTCGGGCACGCCGGTCGGCGACCAGTTTGCGGCCCTGCTGGGGACGTTTTCGTTGCCGCCCTCGGGCTATCTGGCGCTGGCTTTACAAGCGCTGCTGATCGCCGCGATCACCGCCTGGGCCTCGCGGCGAACGCTGTTCGCGACGCTGGACGATATCGACTGAGGAGGGGCGGGCAGACTCCACTTCGCCCGAGAATCTTCTAGAATTGGCCAGATGCGTTTCAAGCGAAGTGGAGACCGGATCGCGTCAAGGCAACGCGTCACATTGGGAATCTGGAGCCGTGTTTCAATTGCAGCGAAACGCGGCATCAGGAAAGAGGATCTGCCGGACTCGCATGGCTATGCAGCACGATGATAGTTTGCCGGATGCGCCGCCCGCGCGGCCGCGGGGATGGCTGCTTGCGACCATCGTCGCTGCGCTGGCGATTGCGTTCGTCGGCGCAGGCGTTGGTTTCATTGCATTCCTCTCGCAATTGCGCGGCGCGGAGATCAGGCCTGCCCGCAATGCCGACGGGATCGTGGTGCTGACCGGCGGTTCGTCGCGCGTCTCGGACGCGATGGAGTTGCTGGCCGGCGGCTACGGCAAGCGGCTCCTGATCTCGGGCGTGCATCCGACCAATGCCGCGAGCGATATCTCCCGTTCGCTCCCCGACAATCAGTCGCTGCTCGGCTGCTGCGTCGATCTCGATCGCTCGGCGGTCAATACGCGGAGCAACGCTGCCGAGACCCGGCGCTGGGCACGCGATCGCGGGTTCAGGTCGCTGATTGTCGTGACGTCGAACTATCACATGCCGCGGGCCATCGTCGAACTGTCACATGCGATGCCGGACATCACGCTGATCCCGTTCGCGGTGGTCGGCGAAAAATGGCGCGACGAGCCGTGGTGGACAAGCGGCGCCACCTTGCGCCTTCTGCTGTCGGAATATGTGAAGTACCTCGCCGTGGAGATACGCGTAAGGCTGGAAGATATCGGCATCGATGTTATGCCCGAAGCTTCGGATCAACCCCCGCCCGCGCCGCGCCGGCCAGCGACGGCGCAAGTTAACTGATCGGCTCCCGGCTTGCGTTGACCTGACCTCGTCTGTAGGTTGCCGCCTCCATGGATTGGCGGCTCAAAGCATTGGCGTTTCGCATTCTCGACTTGCCGGGCGGGACGTACGCGCATTATTTCTTGCAGCGTCACGTGACGCGGAACTGGCCGCGTCCCGCCAGGACGCTCGATGCCCTCCAGAACATCGCCCGCCGAGTCGTCGAAGACTATGCGCGGCATGTCGGCGGAACTCCATCATCTGTGCTCGAAATCGGCGCGGGGCGGGATCTCGCGGTCCCGCTGGCGTTGCGCACGCTTGGTGTCGAGAGGGTCATCACGTCTGACGTCGACCGCCTGGCCCGGCTCGATCTGATCCAGCATGCGGCAGCGCGTATCGTTCCGGGTGAGGTCAAGCTGGATAGCTGGGAAGCGGTGCAGCGCTTCGGTATCTTCTATCGCGCCCCGCACTACGTCACCGAGGCCGACGGCCGAGCTCATCGACAACGTCGCGCCGCAGTTCCGCAAGTATGAACCAATTGAACCTGTTCGCGTTGAAGGGACGGATCATCGCGAGATAGCGCCCCGGCTACGCGCCGGCGGATCCGATCCAGATCAGCGGTCGCTATTCTTCGCGGCAGTCAAGTGCGTGTCGTGCAGCATCATCGCCAATCGATGCAATTGCTGGTCGCGAAAACCTTCCGCCTCGATCGCTTTCACGGTCGCCAGCACGTAATCGCGATTGACGCCGGACTGGCCGTGGCCCTGCAGGACGTGCCGCAATTGCTCGGCCTGCGACAGCCGCCCGGCATATTGCACATGGCCGCGATCGACCACGTAGACCAGCGCGCTGACACGCTGCCGCGCGTCGTTCTCGAGCCACACCGACCGCTTCACTTCTCGATAGACCGAGGTGACCTGCTCGCGCTCGCGCAGATAGGCGATGGTGGCCTCGCGGTTCTTTTCCGCGACGCGGAACGCGACGCCACGGCAGGCGCCGCCGCGGTCGAGCCCGAGCACAAGGCCCGGCTTTTCCGGCGTGCCGCGATGGACAAAGGAGTAGACGCAAAGCGCGCGGTGCTCGCCGATCAGCCGTGCCGGGACCCGTTCGATGAACTCGAAGCCGGGGCGCCACATCAGCGAGCCATAGCCGAACACCCAAAGGTCGCCTGGCGAGAATTCCGTATCGTTCAGGGTTATCGCGGACATCGGCCGCACGGCTACCAGAACGGCACGACAAAGCGAAGTGAATTCAATGCCTTTTGTTAAGAGGAGGGGATGCTTACATTTGACAAAATCGCCAGCCAAAGGACGCCGCATGCCTGACATGACCCCTGCGCCGCGCCGGCGCCCGCTGTGGCGCCTGTTCATCATGCCTGCACTGCTCGTTGTCGCCGCGGCGGCCTGGAGCGGGTTCTGGTTCTATGCGGCCTCCGAGGTCGGTGTCCGCGCGGATGCCTGGCGCGCGCAGGAGGCCAAAGCCGGCCGGGTCTATGATTGCGGCAAGCGCTCGGTCGCCGGCTTCCCGTTCCGTTTCGAGGTCAGTTGCAGCGACGCCAGTGTGACGCTGGTTTCGCAGACGGCAGGTGCGCAGGCGCCGTTCACCGCGCGGCTCGGGGAAATCCTGGTCATCGCGCAGATCTACCAGCCGAAATTGCTGATCGCCGAATTCAAGGCGCCGGCGACGCTGGCCGATCGCGGCCAGCCGCCGTCGATGAAGGTGAACTGGAGCAGCGGCCGCAGCAGCGTGTACGGGTTGCCCGACACCCCGCAGCGCGCCTCCATCGTGTTCGAAAATCCCTCGATCGACCGCGTCAACGGACCGGTAGCGACCCCGCTCGCGCGCGCGACCCGGACCGAGCTGCACGGCCGCCTCGTCGAGGGCTCGACGAAAGACCAGCCGGTGATCGAAACCGCGTTTCAGGTAACCGGCGGCACCGTGCAGGAGGCGCATCCGCTGCTGGCTGCGCCGTTCGATGTCGGTGTGGATGCCAAGATCTCCGGGCTGAAGGATTTTTCGCCTAAGCCATGGCCCGAAAGATTTCGCGAAATTCAGGCCGCTGGCGGCAATGTCGAGATCGTCCGGTCGCGCATTCAGCAGGGCGATCTGATCGCGGTCGGTGCAGGAAAATTGAGCCTCAACGCCAACGGCCGGATCGACGGCGAATTGCAGATGACGGTTGCCGGGATCGAGAAGGTGATTCCGGCGCTGGGCCTCGAAAAGATGCTGGAGGAGGGCGTGCCGCAGGCGACGCTCGATCGTGTCGCGTCCGGTGTAAAGACGCAGGATCTCAACAACCTGTTCGGTGCGCTCGACAGGGCGATCCCGGGCCTCGGCAAGGTCGTGAAGCAGAACGCCAACGTCGGCGTTACCGCCGGCATCAACGCGCTCGGCAAGGAAGCGGAACTGGAAGGCCGGAAAGCACGCGCCTTCCCGCTGCGCTTCGCCGACGGCGCGGTGTTTCTCGGGCTGTTGAAAGTCGCGCAGGTGCCGCCGCTGTTTTAACTAGCGCTAGGAGGTCCTACGAGGCTACGCAAAACGGCTGCGAGAGACGCTCACTCCGCCTTCTTCAGCGGCGGATGCGGCCGGCCGAAATCCGGCGCCGCCGAATCCTGGCCGATCTCGACGATGCCGCGGCGGATGGCGCGGGTGCGGGTGAAGTGCTCGAACAGCGCCTCGCCATCGTTGCGGCGGATGGCGCGGGTGAGTTTTGACAGATCCTCGTTGAAGGTACCGAGCATTTCCAGCACGGCTTCCTTGTTGTTGAGGAACACGTCGCGCCACATCGTTGGATCCGACGCTGCGATGCGGGTGAAGTCGCGAAAGCCACCGGCAGAGAACTTGATCACCTCGGACGACGTCACCTGTGCCAGTTCGTCCGCGGTGCCGACGATGGTGTAGGCGATCAGATGCGGCAGATGGCTGGTGATCGCCAGCACCAGATCGTGATGGTCGGGCGTCATGATCTCGACCTTAGCGCCAAGCGCGGCCCAGAATGTTCGCGTCGCTTCGACCGCCGCAGGATCGGTGCCGTCAGGCGGCGTGAGAATGCACCAGCGATTGATGAAGAGTTCGGCGAAGCCCGAATCCGGCCCCGAATGCTCGGTGCCGGCGACAGGGTGGGCCGGAACGAAATGAACGCCCTGCGGCAAATGCGGCGCCATTTCGCGGACGATGGCGCCCTTGACCGAGCCGACGTCGGAAACGATCGCGCCAGCTTTAAGGAATGGCGCGATCTCCTGCGCGACCTCGCCGCAGGCGCCGACCGGGATGCAGAGGATCACGAGGTCGGCGTCCTGCACCGCTTCGGCGTTGTTCTCCAGCACGCGATCGACGATGCCGAGTTCGGCAACGCGCGCGCGGGTTTTCTCCGAGCGTGCGGTGGTGACGATTTCGCTGGCGAGCCCTTGCGCCCGCGCAGCGCGCGCGATCGAGCCGCCGATCAGGCCGAAGCCGATCAGCGCGACGCGTCGGAAAATCGGCGCGGTGCTCACTTGGCCGCCATGAAGTCGCGCAGCCCGTCGACGACGAGGCGATTGGCCTCTTCGGTTCCGATCGTCATGCGCAGCGAATGCGGCAGGCCGTAATTGTTCAGCGCGCGCAGCACCAGCCCGCGTTTGGTGAGGAATGCGTCGGCTTCGGCCGAGGTCTTGCCTTTCTCCTGCGGAAAATGAATCAGCACGAAGTTCGCCACGCTCGGCGTGACCTTGAGTCCGAGCTTGCCGATCTCCTCCGTCAGCCAGCTGCGCCATTGCTCGGTGAACGCCTTCGACATCTGGACATGCGCGGTGTCCTCAATCGCAGCGACCGCCGCCAGCATCGCCGGCGTCGAGACGTTGAAGGGCCCGCGGATCCTGTTGACGGCGTCAATGATATTCACCGGCCCGAACATCCAGCCGATCCGCAGCGCCGCCAGCCCGTGAATCTTGGAGAACGTATGCGTCATCACCGTGTTTTCGGTGGTCGCCACCAGTTCGAGCCCAAGCTCGTAGTCGTTGCGCGAAACGTAGTCGGAATAGGCGGCATCCAGCACCAGCAGCACATGCGAGGGCAGACCTGTGCGCAGCCGCTTGACTTCGTCGAACGGGATGTAGGTGCCGGTCGGGTTGTTCGGGTTGGCCAGCCACACCAGCTTGGTCTTCGGCGTGACGCGTGCGAGGATCGCATCGACGTCGGCGGTGAAGTTGGTCTCCGGCGCGACGACGTTCTTGCCGCCGTTCGCCATGGTGGCGATCGGGTACACGAGGAAGCCGTGGGCGGTGGAGATCGCCTCGTCGCCATGGCTCAGATAGGTGTGCGCCAGCAAATTGAGGATCTCGTCGGAGCCGGCGCCGCAGATGATGCGGTTCGGATCGAGCCCGTAGGCGCGGCCGATCGCCTCGCGCAGCACTTTTGAAGTTCCTTCCGGATAGTCTTCCAGGTGCGACGCCGCCTGGACATAGACTTCCTTCGCCTTCGGCGACGGCCCGAACGGGGTCTCGTTGGCGGATAGCTTGAATACCTTGCGGCCCGGCTCCGGCACCGGCGTCTTGCCGGGCGTGTAGGGCGCAATATCGAGAATGCCGGGATTCGGCACGGGGCGGGACATCTTCAACTCCGGAAATATCGGGCGGGCTCAAGCCCTGGTTCAAGCCATGTTGGTTTAAGACTTGGCCGAGCCGTTAGGGGGCACCGTATAGCGCGTTGCGTGGCCGCCGACGAGGGCCGAAGAGCGCACCGAGGCGCCGGCCTCGATCAGGGCGGCCTTGATCTTCTCGAAGCCGGTGCCGGCGTCCGATACCAATAGCGCCGCGCCGTCGAAGGCGGTATCGGGCACGGCGACGATCTCGGCCAGCGGCGCCAGCGCCCGCGCCGTATCGGCGTTCCAGCCGGAGACGCGGACGCTCCACGTCGCGACTTCGGTTACCATGGCATCGTCGGCGACCCGCGAGATAACGAATACCGGGAGCGCCGCCGGATGATCGGCGCGTTCGAGGAACGGCAGCCGGGCGATGATCTTTGGCGCGCCTTCCGCCTCGAGCAGATTCCACCACGGCGCGCGGCTGGAGATCGCCGAGACCAGCGCCAGGTCGCCCTTCGATTTCGCCACCGCCTCGACGGCGGCCTGCGCGCTAAAATGCGCGACATAAGGCACCACGAAGCCGAAGTGAAACCGCGCCGAATCCCGCATTGCGGATTCGCCGACGGAGACATCCGCATGCACCGCGAACGGCGCCTGCACATAGGTGAAGGTCGAGATGATGACGCGCCAGATGCTCTCGATGGTGTCGAGCGGCAGGATGCCGCGATGGCGCCGCACGAGTTCGCGCATCATGCTGGCCTCGCGCGCGGGCCGGAACGCGGAGCCGACTTCCTGGGTCTGCTTCACCTGGATCAGCCGGTCGATGATGTCGCCACGCGCCATCAGCAGGCGATGGACCTGCTCATCGATCGCGTCGATCTCCTTGCGCAGTTCCTGCAGGGAGGGCGGAGCCGGGGGCTTGGACATTTGCGTAACCTGAGAGAGCTTGACCTCATCCCCGGAAGAGCGCTTCGCGCTCACCGAGGGAGCGGCGCCCACGCCGCGTCGAAGGATGTAGCCCGTTCTCTCTCATGGTTCGAGACGGCGCAAGGGCGCCTCCTCACCATGAGCCTTCTTCCATATGGGTTAAGGATAGGCCCGCCTTGACGAAAAGCCCGCATCGGACTAGTTTTAGGGCATTCCGTGGTCATTTGAGCCGGCCGGCTTGCAGCCACGTTAAACAACTCGCTAAACAGGCCGGGGACAGAGTTGATCCCGGCCGAACCTTATGTTCAGGCCGGGTTTTTTATGGCCTGATTTCTGTCTGGAGCCTCCGCGAGGAGGTCAAGTGCCGAAATGACAAACGTGCATTCGATACCCAGTCCGTCGATCCATGGCGAGGATCGCGCGCATGAGGCCGATCATCCGACGTCGCTGGTGGCGAGGTTCGGGATCGAGCAGCCGCTGAAGCTCGATTGCGGCGTCGACCTGGCGCCGTTCCAGATCGCCTACCAGACCTATGGCGAGCTGAACGCCGACCGCTCCAACGCCATCCTGGTCTGCCATGCGCTGACCGGCGACCAGCATGTCTTCAACAAGCATCCCGTCACCGGCAAGCCCGGCTGGTGGGACACCATGGTCGGTCCGGGCCTTCCTCTCGACACCAGCCAGTACTTCATCATCTGCTCCAACGTGATCGGGGGCTGCATGGGCTCGACGGGCCCGGCCTCGACCAATCCGGCGACCGGCAAGCCATGGGGGCTGGATTTCCCGATCATCACGATTCCCGACATGGTGCGCGCGCAGACCATGCTGGTTGAGCATCTCGGCATCGAAACGCTGTTCTCCGTGGTCGGCGGCTCGATGGGCGGCATGCAGGTGCTGCAATGGACTGCGGCGTATCCGGAGCGCGTGTTCTCGGCGCTGCCGATCGCCTGCTCGACGCGCCATTCGGCGCAGAACATCGCGTTCCACGAACTGGGCCGGCAGGCCGTGATGGCCGATCCGGAGTGGCGTAGCGGACGTTATTCGGACCAGCACTCGCACCCGCATCGTGGGCTGGCCGTGGCGCGCATGGCCGCGCACATCACCTATCTCTCCGACGCAGCGCTGCACCGCAAGTTCGGCCGTCGCATGCAGGATCGCGACCTGCCGACGTTTTCATTCGATGCGGACTTCCAGGTCGAGAGCTATCTTCGCTATCAGGGCTCGTCCTTCGTCGAGCGCTTCGATGCCAACAGCTATCTCTATCTGACGCGCGCGATGGACTATTTCGACATCGCCGCCGACCACAACGGCGTTCTGGCGCGGGCGTTTCGCGGCATCAAGACGCGGTTCTGCGTGGTGTCGTTCACCTCGGACTGGCTGTTCCCGACCTCGGAATCGCGCGCACTGGTGCATGCGCTCAACGCATCGAGCGCGCGGGTCTCGTTCGCGGAAATCGAGACGGATCGCGGCCACGACGCGTTCCTGCTCGACGTGCCCGAATTCTTCGATATCTCGCGCGCCTTCCTGCAATCGGCGGGCAAGGCGCGTGGTCTCAAGAGTAAAGCGTTTTCAAGCGAAGTGGGTACCGGTTCGCGTGAAGAAAACGCGTCAAACTCTGGAGCTGGTTGATATGGCGCTTCAGGAACAAACCCTGCCGCTGCCGGGCATCGTGCCCGACCGCACCGGCAAGTACCGCACCGATCATCTGCTGGTCGCCGGCATGGTCGAGCCGGGTTCGCGCGTGCTCGATGTCGGCTGCGGCGATGGCGAACTGCTGCAGTTGCTGGAAAGCCGTGGCATCGACGGCCGCGGCATCGAGCTGTCGCGCGAAGGCGTCAACCGCTGCGTCGCCAAGGGGCTGGCGGTCGTGCAGGGCGATGCCGACACCGACCTCGTCAACTATCCCGACGATGCCTTCGACTATGTGATCCTGTCGCAGACGCTGCAGGCGACGCGGCAGCCGAAGGTCGTGCTGGAGAACCTCCTGCGGATCGGTCGGCGCGCCATCGTCTCGTTTCCGAATTTCGGGTTCTGGAAGATGCGGCTGCAGCTCCTGGTCGGCGGCCACATGCCGCGCACGGAGAACCTGCCGGCGACGTGGTATGACACCGCCAACATCCACTTCTGCACCATCAAGGACTTCGTCGAACTGTGCGATGCCATCAACGTCAAGATGGAGCGCGCGGTGGCGCTCGATCTCTACGGCCGCCCGGTGCCGCTGAACCTGCCGTGGTGGGTGTGGAACATGTTCGGCGAGCAGGGCGTGTTTTTGCTGAGCCGGGGCAGGGCGGAGAAATAGCTATCGTCCCGGAATGACAGACTAGACCTGAACCTTCACCATCGACCTCGGATCGCGGACCGGCCATCTTCCGGCCTCGACCAGCGCGATGAAGCGCTCGACCATCTCGTTGAACAGCGACGGCTCCTCGAGATTGAGCACGTGGCCGGCCTTCGGAAAGAACGAAAGCCCCGCCGCGGGCAAATGCTGCTTCAGGAACAGGCTCGGCCCGACGCAATTGTCGTCCTCGTCGCCGCACAGAATGAGCGCCGGCGTCGGCACCTTCCGGATCGCGTCGGTCAGCGTGTAGATCGAGGGGCGGCCGCCCTGAAAGCTCCGCATGGTGTTGGCCGAGCCCCTGGCGTCGTGCCGCGCCAGCGCCGCATAGAAATCGGCGTGGCCGCGCGGATCCTTCAGCAGGAACGGAATCCGGCTCGGCGCCTCGCGGGTCGCTTTGGCCACTTCCACCGAACCAATCGTCTCATACTGCTCGGCATTGGCCCGGCACTGCGCGCGGAAGGCGTCGAGGCTTTCGAGCGGGGCGCCGGAGCCGACGGCGGCAAGCGTCATCGACAGCGCCCGCTCCGGCGCATTGATGCCGACCTGCAGCGACGAGTAGGAGCCCATCGACAGGCCGATGAAGTGGGCTTTCGCAATGCCGAGATGATCGAGCACGGCGAGCGCATCGGTATAGAAATGCTCGTAGGTGTAGACCTCGGCCGAGGCCGGCACGTCCGAGGGCGTATAGCCGCGCGCGGCGTAGGCGATGCAGCGGTGGCCGCGCGAGAAGTAACGCATCTGCGGCTCCCAGTTGGTGTGGTCGGCCGCGAACTCGTGCAGGAAGATGATCGGGGTTCCGCTTCCCGCCTCTTCAAAGTGCAGGCGAACGCTATCCTTGGCGACGGCGTAGGGCATTTCGTTTGCTCTCCATTTTCTTGGTTTTTCGTAACATCGTTGCGCGATCAGTGGCAAAAATTGCAGTTAATTTTCCCGGCTGCAATGCGGCAGAGCAGATTCTTTTTCGTCACTAAATCTGCGCGGAATGACCCAGAAATCGTTTCCGCAGCGCCACATGAAATCTTCCTCTCGTCACACCGAGAACCGCAAAAGGCCGCCCCTTCGTTCGTGCACGAACGCAAAGGGAAACGGGGGTGTTGCAGAGGATCAAGCATGCGTCAGTTGTCTACGTTTCGCCGGTCGCTTCGTTTCATCGCGCTGGCACTGTGTTCGGCTTCCATCGTCGTGTTCGTCTCACCCGCTTCGGCACGGCCGAACCACGGCGCGGGCCGGCACGCGCGCGCCTATCACGCCGGCCATCATGCCAAGCATCATCATGCCCATCGCAAATATAGGCATGCCACCAGGCTGTCGCGATGGGAGCGCGGCGTCGCGCGGATGCAGGCCGGCGGCTTTGCCAACACCCACGCAAGCTTTTCTCCGAATACCGGCACCGATCCGAATTCAGCCCTGACGCCGCCCGGCGGCGCAATGGCGTCGGCCGGCTTCGGATCTTCCTCCAGCGTGGTCGCGGAAGCACGCCGCCATCTCGGCGGCAACCCGACCGGGCGCGGCCGCCTGTGGTGCGCGCGGTTCATGAACATGGTGCTGCAGCATTCCGGCCATCGCGGCACCGGATCGGACATGGCGAGTTCGTTCGCGAGTTACGGCCAGCGCATTTCCGGCCCGCAGGTCGGTGCGATCGCGGTGATGACGCGCGGCCGCCGCGGCGGTCATGTCGGCATCATCACCGGCATCGACGCCAAGGGTAACCCGATCATGATCTCGGGCAATAACGGCAACCGGGTCCGCGAAGCGCCGGTCTCGCGCGGGCGGATCTACGCCTACGTGATGCCGACCAATTAGGCCCGCAGCGCAGGGCCGCTCTCCCCGTCGTCCACGGGGAGAGCGGCAAAGGGCCTGCGAGGGCAAGGCGGCGCATGCCTTGAAGTTCGTCATGATCGGCGGTAACGGTCCCGGAAGGGAATTTGCCGTGGTCCAGCGGACTTGCAAGGGAGTGAGCACATCATGAAACGCCGTACGTTCCTCAAGGGCAGCGCCATTGCCGGCGCGACGACGCTGGTTGCGGCGCCCGCGATTGCGCAAAGCTCGCCCGAGATCAAATGGCGCCTGACCTCGAGCTTTCCGAAATCGCTCGAGACCATCTACGGCACGGCGCAGACCTTTGCGAAATACGTGGCCGACGCCACCGACAACAAGTTTCAGATCCAGACCTTTGCGGCCGGCGAGATCGTCCCCGGCCTGCAGGCGCTCGATGCGGTGAGCACCGCGACCGTCGAGATGGCGCAGACGCCGCTGTATTTCTACATCGGCAAGGAGCCGGCGCTGGCTTACGCGACCGGCGCGCCCTTCGGCATGAACCATCGCCATCAGCATTCCTGGTGGACGTTCGGCGGCGGCGCCGAGCTTTGCAACGAGGCGCTGAAGCCCTTCAAGACGCACGCCATCCTGTGCGGCAATTCCGGCACGCAGATGGGCGGCTGGTTTCGCAAGGAGATCAAGACCGTCGAGGATCTCCAGGGCCTCAAGTTCCGCATCGCCGGCATGGGCGGCCATGTGCTCGCCAAGCTCGGCATCGTGCCGCAGCAGATCGCGGGCGGCGACGTCTATTCGGCGCTCGAGAAGGGATCGATCGACGCCGCGGAGTTCGTCGGCCCCTATGATGACGAGAAACTCGGCTTCTACAAGGTCGCGAAGTACTACTACTTCCCCGGTTGGTGGGAAGGCGGCGCGATGCTGCACATGATCGTCAACGACGAGAAGTGGAATTCACTGCCGAAGCACTACCAGGCGATCGTCAACCAGGCCGGCGCCGCGGCGGGCGCGTGGATGATCGAGAAATATGACAGTGTCAATCCGGCGGCCCTGAAGCGGCTCGTCGCCGGCGGGGCGGAACTGCGCGCCTTCCCGCAACCGGTCATGGAAGCCTGCTACAAGGCCACGCAGGAACATCTGAACGAGATCGCCGGGAAGAGCCCGCTGTTCAAGAAGACCAAGGAAAGCCACGACGCGTACATGAAGGAAGTGCTCTTCTACACGCAGATCGCGGAAAACTACTACGACAACTACCTGCTGGGCAAAATGCGCAGGACTTGATTCATCGCTGCGGCGCGCTTGCGACCGAAGGGGACTTGTTTCGATTCACGGCTTCGAGGCGCTTCGCCTCGGCGACGTCGGAAAATGCGCGCTTTAAATCGCCCAGGCGGCGGAAGACGATGCCGCGGTCGATGTAGGACTCCGGCGAGGTGGGGTCGAGGTTGATCGCCAGATCGAAATTGACGAGCGCAATGTAGAGATCGCCGATGCGATAGGCCTGGATGCCCCGTTCCCGATAATATTGGGCATCCTTTGTTCCGGAGTCTGGGGCCGACGAAGCCTCCGCGCCCGTGGCAGCGGCAACCGTGGTCACCGCAGGTGCGACAGGCTCCGCAGGTGCAACAATCTCCGGTTCGGTCGGCTTCGTGACCTCGCGCAGATCGATGTCCGGCTTCGTGTCGGCTGCCGCAACTTGAAGCTTGTCGTGTTGTTCGGCTTGGCTGTGTTGTTCGACCGGGTCGTGTTGTTCGGCCAGGTCGTGCTGCTCGGCCTGCGCGTGCGCCTCGGATAGTTCGGCCGCCTTCACGGTCGGAGCCTGCGTCGCTCTGCGCGCGGATGCCTCTGTGATCTGCGACGAAGCGTCGGGCGGGCCGTCGAAAGGTCTGTACAGAAGGTAGCCGCCGATGAGCACGACGGAGACGACCGCGCTCGCGGCGGCATCGGCGGCCAGCCTGCGAAGCATGCCGGAGAAAGCGCGCCGCTTCGGCTCGAGGCCTTGCTGCCGGCGCACGACCACGAGCATCCGGTCATAGGCGGCACGCTGCTGCCCGTCGCTCAGGATGGCGTGGGCGCGGACAATTTTTCTGAATTTCTCAGCAGTTTCCGGATTGTCGGGATTGTTGTCGGGATGGTTCGCCTTGGCAGCCTTGCGGAAGGCCGCCCTCAATTCATCAGCGTCGTCGTCCGGAAGTGCTCCGAGCAAATCGTAGAGGGTTTTCATGGGTACTCACTAAAATACTGGTAGTTCTCAACAAATTCCTCCCGCACGAGGCACTGTTTGAATCAAAAGCAGGCAAAAGCAGATTGTCCCAAATCGGGAAAAGTCTGAAATGACCGAATGGCAAAACAAAGACGGAATAGAGGAGCGCTGCCCCACGGCTGCCGTGAAGAAAACACAGGCCGTGTCGGGCGTCACGCGACGGCTAATGTACGACGTTCTTGGAGGTAATCGCCGCGGTCGTGAGCGGGTGAACCAGCCGCTGATTTGCAGCCGGTAGCGATAGCCGCCTATCGTGGTTGCGCGGATTGCCGTCTAGCCGGGCTTCGTTGCGGGGGCGGCTCAACTTCGCATGTGGCGGAAGCCTGCAACAGGGCCAGGCGATCGCGCGCGGCCTTCTCTGCATCCAGATAGCATTGCCGCTCGTATTCGACCTTCAGGCGGGCCCATTCATTGGGATCCACGGTCTTGAGATCGGATCTGTTGAACTCGCAGTCGGGCGCAGGTTGCGGCGACAGCAGCGCCAGGTCAGGCCGCCGAATTTTGGGCGCGACATATCGATATGGTTCGGGATAGCGGCGGGGACGTACGGCAGTGCGGACCGGGGTCGGCTTGCTCTCCTGCACGGTCGGACTGACTTCGCGCGGCGCGGGATTGCGCGCGCAGCCGGCGAGCAGTATCGAGCACAGAATGACGGATGCGGCCACCAGTAATGGAGTGCGCGACCTCACGCCGGCAGTGCCCGGCGCGCCTGCGCGCTGGCAGCAGTCCATAGGGCACAGCGCTGTATCGACGATCGCCATGCCAATGATTCCGGTGAACGCGAGCCTAGCTGGTGAAATTGATGGACATGGAAATTTCGCGACGCGCCGCGATCATGAACGGAAAATTTGAATCGACTTCTAAAAATCAGGATGAATCAAATCTAAATCGGTCGCGGTGTTGGTTAATGATGGAGAAGGCGCGCTTGATGCCGATCTCGAGCGGTGTTGCCGAGGGCATGCACTTGCCCGCCTCTCGATTCCATGAAGATGTTTCATGCGGTGCCGGCGACGTATGACCCGTTACGGCCTTCAAGACTTGCGAACAACGCCTCGCTGTGCACGTTTGCCAATCCATGAGCTGTGCCGAACGAATCCGTAGGCAATCGATAGAATGGTAAGCAGGCCGGCAATCCAATGACCTGCGCTAAACAGGACGAAGCAAAACAAGAAAGCCAGGAACAGCACGACAATCCACGTTAACACAAACCCCAAGTAGGTCCGTCCAGTGGGAATGTCGCTCATGCTGGCCTCCATTCCGTCAGCTTACTGTGTGGTGATTAAGGTGACATCGGAAGTCCGCTCCTGGCCCGAGCCGAGGATGGCACTGACCACCGGCACGTCGGCTCGTTCGAGGAGATTGAACGTCGTTCGGTTCGGCCAGCATTGGTAGCTTTTGACCCAAAGACGACATCACCCCTCAGGCACCCCGGCCATGCGCATGCCCTCATAGATGCGTTCGCGTCCTGCAAGGAAAATCTGATTGTTACTCGGCGCGTTTGCGCGATAGCGGCGGATCGTGAAGTCCGCATAGTACGCCAGTCCCGTTTCAGCGGCGGCCTTCGCTTGATCGAACTCACCGAGTAGGGCCAAAGCGGCGGCAAGAAGAAAATGCGGAAGGGGAAAATCCCGGTATGTTTCTATGCTGCGACGGAGCCATACAACGGCATTCGCATCGTCACCGAGCAGCAACTTCGCGATACCGATGAACATCATCCACCGAAAGACGAAAGTATCACGCGGAGAAAGCCGGAGCGCCTCTTGAACGTGGCCCTCGGTTTCGGCTGGACGGCCCAAATAGGCCTTGGCAATGCCGATCCAACCGTGGGCAACTGCCAGATTGCGGTCTAATGCCAGAGCACGCTCGCATTCGGCGATGCCTTGGGCGCCCCGGTTCGTTTGAATTTGAAGGAGCCCCAACACCCCATGAGCAAGTGCGTGCTGCGGAGCCAATGACAACGCCCTTATCAGGGCGGGTTCGGCGGCAGCGAGATGCACTGCGCGGTTGTCATCGAAAAAATTCACGCCGATTGACACGTCGACCAAGCCTATTCCGACAAGCGCCTCGATATTTCCAGGATCAAGCGCCAGGAAACGCTCAAAGAACTTGCGTGCTTGCGCCAAGTTTTCAGGGGTCACACCCAGACTTGTGCAAGCCTTGCCTTGAAAACACAGATCCATTGCATCAGGGTGCGGCAAACGCTCTGCTCGCCGCGCCTCGGCAGTCATAAGCTGGGCATTGAGCGTGTTAGCGAGCCTTGAAACGATTTCATCCTGCATGTCGAAGAGGTCGGCGACCGGCTTGTCGAAGCGCTCCGCCCACAAGTTATTACCCGTCTCGGCGTCAATCAACTGAACGTTCACTCGAAATCGATTTCCTCCGCGCTGCACCGAGCCCTCAAGCACGTAGCGCACGTTCAGCTCGCGGCCCAACGTCTTGATGTCGACTGGCTTGCCCTTGAATGTGAACGCGGTGTTCCGCGCGATGACAAATGAACCGTTGATACGCGACAAGTCCGTGGTCAGGCTCTCGGTCACACCATCGACGAAGTAGTCTTGCTCGGGGGCACCGCTGAGGTTGGCGAACGGCAGCACGACGATGGAAAGACGAGGCGGCGAAAGCGGGCCTTGTCTTGCGCGTCCAGTCTGGGTAGCCCGGCTAGGTCCATCCCTGACCACGGCATAGGCCCGCACCGGGCGGTCAATGTTCTTGAGGTTCTGCTCGCCTAGATCGGTGAACTCAATGCCGACCTTGCCTCGGACATGATCGAACGCAGAAGACGAGATGCAGATGCCGCCGGGCTCAGCGATGCTCTCGAGCCGTGCTGCAATATTTACGTCGTCCCCAAAGATATCACTGGGCTCGACAATCACGTCACCGATGTTGATGCCCACACGGAACGCAATGCGCCTGTCTTCCACATCGCTGATTGTAAGTTCATGGATGCGGGTCTGAAACTGAATCGCAGCTCGAACCGCTTCGACCGCGCTCGGAAATTCCGCCAAGAACCCGTCCCCGGTGTTCTTCACGATGCGACCGCCATGTTCTGCAACTGCTGGGGCGACAGCGTCCGTCAAGAACGCCGTTAGTTTGGCATGCGTCGTCTCTTCGTCATGATGCATGAGCCGCGAGTAGCCAGCCACGTCGGCGGCCAATATCGCCGACAACCTCCGCTCGACCCGGACTGGCCGCTCCTGCACCATGGCCCGAAACCTAACCCGCTGCATATTTTGTACGACGGATTAGACAACGGGGCCAACGGTTTTGACGGGATGCCCGTCCAAATGTCAGCAATTGGCCCTTCGCGACATATTGCGCCCCGCGTGCCGTCAGCGGCTAACAGGGGAGAAGCGGACGTGGCATCGTCGTTCGTCAAATTCATAGGCACAGCTCGCAGAGCAGCGCCTTCGCCTTTCGCAGATCGCTTGTCTCGAACCCTTCGGTGAACCAGTCGTAGATGGGCGCGAGCAGGTCGCGTGCCATTTCACGCTTGCCCTGACAGTTCAGGAGTTCGGCTGAGCTCGTGGCGGCGCGCAATTCCCACGACTTTGCATGCTGCGCTCGCGCAATGGTCAGGGCCTGGGCGAAATGGGCCTGCGCTTTTGCTTCGTCGCGCCGCGGAGATTTGAGCGCGATTTCACCGGCAACGCGATGCGCCTCGGCCTCGCACCATCTTTCTCCGGTCGCGTTCATCGTCGTCATGGCGCCGTCGATGCAGCGCCAGGCATCATCGAACTGGCCAGCATCCGCATGGGCAATCGCCAGCATGAGCTGGTGCTCGGGTGTGAATATCGTCGATCCGGCCGACCGCCACAAATCGATACCCGCCGTGACGGTCTCGATGGCCTTCTCCGCTCGGGTGAGCGCCAGGATATAGCCCTGCCGCAACACGCCTTCCGCTTTTCTGAACCGGGCGCCTTTTTCCTCGGCCAGCATGACAAGCTCTTTGAGATGCTTGTTTGCCGCGTGGTAATTTCCGCAATAGGTGTTGACCAGAATCGGGAAGTTCAGCGTGAACATGTAGGTGGCCGCATGCTCGAGCTGGCGCGCTTCCATCAGCGCACGGTCGGCGTCGCTGAGCGCTGCGTCGGGATATCCGAGCAGCCACAGCGCCATCGAACGAAAGGCCATGCAGGTCACCCGGAGGTCCTGGCCAAATCGCGTCATCAATCGGCGGTGCTCGGCGGGACGGTAGAGGGCGAGGGCCTCATCGTAGTGCGCCCTCGCTTCGACGAGGTCTCCCATGACGGCCAGCGTGCTCGCCATGGTGCGGTGTCCGACGATGAGCGGTGCTGTCGTTCCCTCCCTGTCGTCAACCGCCAGGAACCGCGCCGCGAGCTCTCGTGCCGCGTCACCGTTGAAATCGATGAAATTGACGATCCACTGGCCGAAGAGCGCCGAGAGCAGCAACGAAGGATCGTCGGGGGACTCTCCCAGCCGTTCCGCCTGTTCGATGAAGGCCCTTACCTTTGCCACGGCCGTCTTGGTTTCGGGAGCACCATAGCCTTTGACATGCATCAGCGTGTTCAACAACGCGACTTGCAGGATGATCTGATCGCGCCGCAGGTCGGGCGTGCTGGGCAGCGTTGCTATCTGGGACAGCGCCCGGCTGAGCTGTTCTGCGGCTTCGGCCAGCGCCGAGCGCTCCTGCGACCGCAGTCCCGCCTTGCCCCACAGCTGCGCTGCCTTCCCGATCAGGTCGGCCCTGGTGTAGTGACGCGCGAGCAGCTCGGGCTGGCCGTCGGCGATTTCCGGGAACTGGCTTTCAAGGATATCGGCGATGCGCGCGTGCAGCGCGCGTCTCGGTTCTCTCAACAGGGTGCTGTAGGCCGCGTCCTGCACCAGCGCATGCTTGAACTGGTAGGTCGCATGCGGCGGGGCGCCCTGCCGGAACAGCAGGCCCGCTCCCATGAGCCGGTCGAGGTCGGCGTCCAGTTCCGGCTTCGGCTTTCGCACGAGCGCAGCCAGCAGCATGTGGGGAAATTCCCGGCCGATCGCCGCGCCGACCTGCGCCAATTCCTTTGCCGGACCGAGCCGGTCGAGCCGCGACATCAGCGAGGCCTGCAGGCTTGCCGGAACGGCCACGACGGGGGTGGGCGCACCTGCGAAGGTTCGCTGCACGTCGCTCTCACCCTCGGCATCCAGCACCGCCTTGGTCATCTCCTCAGCGAACAGCGGAATGCCGTCGGTGCGCTCGATGATGTCCTGGCGGACGCCCGCCGGCAACGAACGGCTGCCGACGACTTCCTCGATCAGGATATTGATGGCGCACGGCGCCAGCCGATGCAGCGTCAGCCCGGTCACGTGCGGCCGTCCGATCCAGGGCGGGCTGAATTCCGGCCTGAACGTGACGAGTACCAGGAGCCGGTGGCTCGCGGCCAGTTGCACCGCGCGACAGAAAAATTCCAGGCTGGTTGGATCGGACCAATGCGCGTCCTCGAAAATCATCATCACCGGCTTGATCCGGGTCATGGCCTCGATGTGCGAAACAAGCGCCTTGAGCGCTTTCTGACGGCGGAGCTGCGGCTCGACTTCGATCGGCGGGTAGCGTCCATCGTTGGGCACCGAAAGCATTTCGGCGAACAGCGCCGCGTCCCCGGCAGGCGTCGAGCTTTGTGCCAGCAGCGTGTCGAGCTTGTCCGCTTTTGCTTGCGGGCTGTCGTCGTGCGCAAAGCCGGCGGCGCGCAGCATCTCGCCGATAACGGGATAGAGCGTGCTGTCGGTATGTTGCGGCGAGCAGAAATAGCGCAAGCGTATGTGCGGCTCCTGAGCAAGTTGTTCCAGCAGCGCGACGGTGAGCCGCGATTTGCCGATCCCGGCCTCGCCGGAAAGCAGCACCACCTGGCCTTCGCCAGATCGGGCCCGTTCCCATCGGCGCTGCAAGAGCTCCATCTCTTCGTCACGGCCGATCAGCGGCAGCAGGTCGGAGCTTTGCAGCGCGTGCGAACGGCTGGCGACGGCTGTCTTGCCCGCGACTTGCCAGGCCGGGACAGGTTTTGCAAACCCCTTGATCTCGACCTTGCCGAGATCGTGATACTCGAACTGGGGGCCCGCGATCGCCTTCGTACGGCCCGAGATAATCACATTGCCGGGTTTGGCGATCGATTGCAGCCGGGCAGCAAGATTCGGGGTATCGCCGAGAATGCCGTGCTCCTCGGAGACCGCGCTGTCCGACATGTCGCCGACAAGGGCTACGCCGGTCGCGACGCCGACGCGCGCGCTCAATCTTTCCTTCGCGGGCAGCGCGGCCACCGCCTGCACCAGCGCAAGGCTGGCCTGAACGGCGCGCTCCGCGTCGTCCTCGTGCGCCTGAGGATAGCCGAAATACACCACCGCCCCGTCGCCATGATGCCGCGCGACAAAGCCGTTGAAGCCGGCAACGGTCTTGGTGATGCAGCGCCGGTAGCCGGCGATGATGGTGCTGAAGTCTTCGGGATCGAGCCTGGACGAGAGCGCGGTCGATCCGACCAGGTCGCAGAACAACACCGTCAACTGGCGACGCTCGATCGGGCGCGCGCCTCGCGGCTTCGATGCGAGCGAGGGAGAATCCGCGCGCAGTCTGCTGCCGCAGTCGCCGCAGAACTTGTTGAGGGCCGGGTTTGTCGCACCGCAGGCCGGACAGCGCCGCGCTGCCGCGGCTCCGCACAGCCCGCAGAATTTCCTTTGCGCCGGGACTTCGGCTGCGCAATTCGTGCAGTACATCCGGACCTCAGGGGGATATTCGTTACGCGGTTACCATGCGCCAGGCGCCGGAATGTTCGTATGATCCTGGTCACAACTCCCGGTGATCCAATGTTCCCGCTATCGGTCACAAGTAGATGCTGGTGTTTCGCATCACCGTGTCAGTGGCTTCCAGGGCGAGACGCGTGCGCGAGCCGAATGGAGCTCGAGCTTCTTGCCGCGGAATGACCGGCGCCCGTCGGGCAAATCAGCTTGCATCAGGCATCGGTTTTTGCGAGCGACGGTCGAGAAAGGCGCTGCGCGCACATTGCGATTTAGCGAGCCATATCAACGTGATTTGGGTCGTCCAGCCTCGCTCGCAAAAATATGTCGCTTCCCGTCGATCGGTATCGAGGGTTATTTTTGCGCCGTCCTGTTCCGACAAGAGGGGCGGATCGCGCGTCGTCACGAACGCGGGACGGGATGCGGTGGACGCGGAAGCGTCAGGCGCGAAGCGTTGTTCGCAGGGCGGTTATCCGTGAGCGAACATGGCGCGCAAGACGAACGGCGCTGAAGCGTACGGCAAAACCGTGTGGTCCTGGCACCCGTGGCT